>Ga0209475_10000034_pt1 | contig 566391 bp, 558 predicted proteins | sample tdDd471_FD_187128 | JGI IMG/M metagenome (GOLD analysis project Ga0209475, IMG submission 187128) | Marine sediment microbial communities from the Atlantic coast under amendment with organic carbon and nitrate - tdDd47.1 (SPAdes)... | ecosystem: Environmental > Aquatic > Marine > Coastal >... | reverse complement strand
CGGCAACAGCGGTGGAAAACGGAAACACGGTCGACGAACCGACGATGCGGATCTGGTCGCGCGCTTCGGCGGTACCTGCAAAACAGATGCCGGCCAGCGCCGCAACGGTAAGGGTCTTCTTGAACATAAGAGATCGCTCCCAAAAGAATAACGGATCGCGCGTCGACGCGGATCGCCAGCGCACGGACGCGACTTTATGGAGCAGTGCTTACGCTTTGATGTACGTTTGGTTACGAGAATGTGACAGATGCGTGCGGGGTAAAACCTGACCTACGCAGTACCCTTAAAAACCGGCAAGCGCACCGAAAACGTCGAGCCTTCACCCAACGCGCTTTCAATTTGAAAACGCCCGCGATGACGGTTGACGATGTGTTTAACAATCGCCAGCCCCAAACCAGTGCCGCCCATGGACCGCGAACGGCCTTTATCGATTCGATAAAAGCGTTCGGTCAAACGCGGGATGTGTTCGGCTTCGATGCCGTCACCAAAATCGCGCACGCTGACCAGCACGCTGGTGCCGCCATCGGGCAAACCATTTTCGGATGCCGCAATGCTGACCTCGACGCGACCGCCGCTGCCGCCGTACTTGATCGCATTGACCACCAAGTTGTGAAACACCTGGATCAACTGATCGCGCGCACCGCATACGAACGGTAAATCATCGGCGCAATCCAGCGTGATTTCCACTTGGTGACGGTGGCCGCGTGCCACCAAGGCATCGACCACTTCGCGCATCAGCACCGCCAGGTCGACATGGTTGCGCGGGCGTTCGTGTTCGCGCAATTCCACATTGGTCAGCGACAATAAGTCGTCGATCATGCGGCTCATGCGCTGGGCTTCACCTTCCATGATGTTCAAGAAACGCACTTGCGCATCCATGTCCAATTCGCTGGGATCGCTTGGCACGGACTGCATGGTTTCGATAAAGCCGATCAACGTCGCCAGCGGCGAGCGCAATTCATGACTGACGTTGGCGACAAATTCGGAACGCATCGATTCGGTGCGTTTGATCAAGGTCGTTTCTTGAAATTCCAACACCGCATGCGGTGCTTCGTTCGGGACCTCGGACAGGCGCGAAATGACCAACATGTATTGACGCTGGATCGGCACGTCGAGGTTCACTTCCAAACGCCGGGTGCCGCCGTCGTTCAAAACCTCCGTCAGCATGTCGAGCGCTTTGGGCTCTCGAAAAAACAACGCCAAATTCCGCCCGATGACTTTATCGCCGAACAATTCACGAGCTTCGGTGTTGACGTGCGCCACCAGACGCCGCGGACCGACCACCACCACCGGGCAATGCAAGGCATCCAAGGTCCGGGTGAGAATATCGGGAAACTTGGCTTTGCGCTGTTTGATAGGGGGCGCGGGTCGTGGCTTTGGCGCGAAAGCTTGTTCGGGCTCTCTGAACTCCGCTGATGTCAGCTCGCTGGTTTGATAAGATTTGAACGGCTGTTCTTGCGTTTCAGAAGCGGGTTTATTCGCCACCGGTGAAAACAGCACATGAAAAAAGCGCGCCACCGCATTCACCAACCCGCTTTCTCCGCGCGTGGCGCGGGTCAAGCCGGTTTGTTCGGGAATGCGGTTGGGGCCATCCATGTTCATGTGCGCATCAATCCTATAGCGACCCGGCGACCTTGGCCGCCAAGTCCACCATGCGATTTACATAACCCCATTCGTTATCGTACCAAGCCAGCACCTTTAACTGCGTGCCATCCACGACCATGGTTGAAGGGCCATCGATGATCGACGAGCGCGCGTCGTTGACGAAATCAGTGGACACCAACGGGCGCTCTTCGAAGCCCAAGATGCCATTAAGCTCACCGTCGGCGGCATCGCGGAACATCCGATTGACCTCATCCACCGTCACCGGGCGCTTCAATTCGAACACACAGTCGGTCAGCGATGCGTTGAGCAACGGCACACGCACCGCATGACCGTTGAGCTTGCCGCTCAGTTCGGGATAAATCATCGTGATCGCCGTGGCCGATCCGGTGGTGGTCGGCACCAGGTTCATCAGGCTCGAACGCGCACGGCGTTTGTCATTGTGCGGAAAATCCACCACCACCTGGGTGTTGGTCACGTCATGGATGGTGGTGATCGCACCGTGCTCGATACCGATTTGTTCATGCACCACCTTGACCACCGGGGCGAGGCAGTTGGTGGTGCAGCTGGCCGCCGTCAACAGATGATGATTTTCCGGGTCGTACAGATCGTCGTTGACGCCGTAGACCACGTTCAGCGCGCCTTCTTTCACCGGGGCTGCGACAATGACTTTTTTGACGCCTTGGTCGAAATAGCTTTGCAGCTGTTCGGATTTGCGAAACGTGCCGGTGCATTCCAACACAATGTCGCAATCGCCCCACGCGCCGTCTGCGATGGCGGAGGTCGAGCTGTAGGCGATTGTTTTGTCTTCGATGCAAACGTTCTCGCCGTCATGACTGGCCTCGATGTGCCAGCGGCCATGAACCGAATCAAACGTCAGTAAATGCGCCGCGCCATCGGCGTCGGTGCCGATTTCATTAATGCGGGTCCAGTCCAGACCGGCGCGCCCCCAACCGGCACGCAGCGCCAAGCGCCCCATGCGACCAAAACCATTAATACCTATGCGTATGCTCACGTCGAAATTCCATCCTGAGTGTGAATCTTTGTCTTCTACGGCTTTCGCATGAAAAATTTATGACAATCACGCGCAATAGAGATGTTAATTGAACGCAATGTCCACGACCACCGCCATATGATCGCTGGGAAACACACCCGATGCTTCGTCGGGTGTGTTCAAGGCAATGTTGGCGTGCGCGAAACATTTGCCCGTCGCTTTGACAAAAACATGATCGATCACGCCCATGGATGGGGGCATAGGATCGACCGGGTTGAGCGTCGTGGTCGGCGGCGCGGCGTACGAGACGCCCTGCACGTCTCGATCCTTTTGCAACGCCGACAATATAGAATGGCCCGCCACCAAATTCATATCGCCGCCCAACACCGTCACATCATGATCGGGGATGGACGCGACGTGGTTCATCAACGCGTCCAGCTGGCGTTGGCGCAAACCGTCTTCGCCCGCAAGATGGCTGAGATGCACATTGGCAAGCAGCACCTCATGAGTGTCAATGCGCGTCGACACCACTTGGCCCAAGCGTTCGCCATCGCGGGCGTCTTCGGGCAAGCGCACGCTTTGGTGCACGCCGATGGGGCCACGCGACAGCACCGCCAATCCCGAACAGCTGAGCACCGGAACGCCGTTCAAACCGCGCAGCTTTTTGCGCGCGGGCACGTGCGCCACGCTCATATCCAGATCGTCGCCAAAGGTGCGCGCCACGTCTTGACCGCTGGGCACTTGGGTGAACACCTCTTGCAACAAGATCACATCCGCGTTGAGCGCTTTGAGGCCAGCGCTCATCAGTGCCAAGCGGCGATCGAAATCGCCTTGGCAGTTCCAGGTGTTGTAGGTTGCGACGCGCAGCTGTGTCATGGCGCAGGGCATAACGGCATAATGTAACAAGGGTATGATCTTCGTTCCGACCGGCTTATCATCGCGCCATGCCCGAACCGTTTAAAAATAATTTCAACACCCCTATCATCCGCGCCATGGCCACGCATTTGGCCCGCGCGATGCCCGAATTCGACCAACACGCCTCTGTCGCGTTCGCCACCGATGGGCTTGATCAGTTGGAATTGAAGCAGCGCGCGGATCGCATCACCGATAGCCTAGAGCGTCACCTGCCCCAAGACTTTCCCGCCGCCGCCCAAGTTATGATCGACAGTTTGGCCCCCGCCCATGTGCACGCCAATATGGTGGTGCAAGACGGCCCCAATGACCAAGGTATCAAAGGCTGGGCCGTGATGCCCATGGCCGAATATATCGCACGGCGCGGCCAGGGGCATGTGGAGCTATCGCTCGACACGCTCAAAATCATGACCTCGCGCTTTTCGTCGGAATTCGCCGTACGCCCGTTTCTCGTAAATCATCAACAGCAAACTATAGAAGTATTTTCGGCCTGGGCGAAAGATGAGAACGAACATGTGCGCCGTCTGGTTAGCGAGGGCACGCGCCCGCGCCTGCCATGGGGTTTGCGATTGCACGCGTTTGTCACCGATCCGTCCCCGGTCATAGCGCTACTCGAAAGGCTCAAAGATGATCCGTCAGAGTACGTTCGCCGATCCGTCGCCAACAATCTCAACGACATCGCCAAGGATCATCCCGACCGCGTTGCCGACATCGCCAAGTCTTGGATGATCAATGCCAATCGTGATCGTCAACGCTTGGTACGGCACAGCCTGCGCACCTTGATCAAAGCCGGAAACTCAGGTGCATTGCAAGCTTTGGGTTATGGCCCGCCAGAGATTGAGGTGAAAGGCTTTTCCCTCAAAAGCAGCCAGATCATGCTGGGCGAAACGCTGAGCTTTGAAATCGAAATCGCATCCACATCAAAAGCCCCCCAACCCCTGGTGATCGATTACGCCGTTCACCATCTGCGCGCCAACGGCAAAACGACACCCAAAGTGTTTAAGTGGAAAACCGTGCGCTTGGATGGCGACGCTTCGCTCATCGCCGCCAAGCGCCATGCCATCAAGCCCATCACCACCCGGCGCTATTATCCGGGCCTTCACCACGTCGAGGTGTTGATCAACGCCAAGAGCGTCGCCCGCGCCGATTTTGAGCTTTTGATACCCTAAAACCGCCCATAGCCGATACTTAAGTATCGGATGGCCCAGCTTTCATAATACGAAAGTAGGCCGCCGCCATACCTATGCTTTCTTTGTCTGGCGCTGGGTTGGGGGTAGCCTTTAAACTTAAGCAAATTCAATGCAGAACGGCACGTCTTTGATCTTAAGCGCATGACCCGGTCCGACAGAAGTGTCGATTGGCAACGGTTGTGTGGCATAGCGTTCTGCCGAATTTGCGTGAATAGGAAGGCGGTATTTCGCCAAGCGGGATAATGGGGAACGAACACCAATACTCACGTCCACCAGCGACGTCAAAACCCGGTTTTCCAGCAACCTGGATCGGGCTGGTGGGAACGTTTGTGCTCAGCTTGGCGCTTTTCCTCGGCGCTGTATTTTTCCATCCGCCATCCCAACACGACACCATCGAAAAGATTCTGCTGGTCGCCGCATCGGCCCTGGCGTTGGGTGCGTTTGGCGCGCTGCTCATTTTGAGCCTGCGGGTGCGCGATAGCGAACAACGCACCGCCGTGGCCGAAGACCACTTGCAAACCGCCATCGACAGCATTTCGGAAGGCTTTGTCATCTACGATAAAGACGAAGCCTTTGTGATGTGCAACGACCAGTACCGCGCGCTGTATCCGCAAATCGCAGATCAACTGGTTCCCGGCGCACGCTTTTCAGATCTCGCCCACGCCATGACGACAACCGGTGCAACTGTGAACGCCGGACAGGATAATGAGGTCTGGCGCGAAAACCGTTTGCGCGATTTCCGCAATTCTCAAGGTACGTCTGAAATGCAAATGGCCGACGGACGGTGGATTTTGTTGCGCGACCGCAAACTGCCGGATGGTGGGTCGGTGGGCATTCGAACCGACATCACTGAAATCAAAAAACGTGAGCAAGCATTGATCGACAGCGAACGCCATCATCGCGACTTGATCGAACGCGCGCCCGTGGCGATCTTCGTTCATCGCGACAATGTCGTGCTTTACGCGAATTCGACCACCGCCGACATGTTGGGTTATGAAGACGTCGATCAAATCATCGGCAAAGATTTATTTGATCTGATCCATCCCGATCACCACAGACTGGCCCAGGTGCGTATGAAAAAGGTCACCGCCAGCGAGGAGGCGTTGCCCCAGGCCGACATGAAGTTCAGCCGTGCCGACGGCAGCATCATCTATACCGAAGCTCAAGTCAGTCCCGTAACGTTCGACGATCAACCCGCGCTTGAAAGCATCTTGCGCAACATCACCGCACGTCGGCGCACCGAACGGGCGTTGATGGAAAGCGAACTGCGCTACCGCACTTTGTTTGAATTGGCGCCGGACGCCATGCTGGTTCACGACGGCGAAAAAATTCTGTTCGCCAACGCAGCGGCGGGAAAAATATTCGGCGCCAAGGACGAACGTGGCCTTTTGAACCTTACATTGGGCGATATATTGCCGTTCGATTCCAGCGCCGACGACCACGCCCGACTGGCCACGTGGGACGAAGGCGGGCACATTACATCGTGCCGTTTGCGCAGACTGGATCAGCAAACGTTCGACGCCGAAGTCGTCACCGCGCCCACTAACTACCAAGGTGAAGCGGTTTGTCACACCGTCATCCGCGACGTGACGGAACGCAAATTGCTGGATGCGACGATGGCGCAAAACGCCAAACTGGCGTCCCTTGGCGGGATGGCGGCGGGGCTTGCTCATGAGCTGAGCCAGCCGCTCAACATCATGCGTTTCACGGCCGAGGGCGGCTTGCTGAAAATGGATCGCGGCAAAGCCGATGATGCCCTGCACCTGAAAAATTATCGCCTGATCCAAGACCAATCCGAACGCATGGGATCGATCATGGACAGCATGCGCATCTTCAGCCGCAAGGACCCCGGCCCGATTGTCGAGTTCGATTTGTCATTGTGTGTGCGCGACATCGTGCATCTGCTGCGCAACCCGTTTCGCGTCGACAACGTGAACATCACCGTCACCGGCGCGGTGTCGGGACTGAAAGCGATGGGCAGCCCGATCCAGCTTGAACAAGTGTTGCTCAACTTGCTGAAGAACGCGCGCGATTCCATCGTCGACTACCACCAAGGCAACGTCACCGGCTGGGACGGCCTGATCACCATCAACTGCCAAGCCCGCCCCCAACGCCATGACGCCGTGATCCGCATTTCCGACAATGGCGGTGGCATCGACGATGACGACATCGGTCACATTTTCGACCCGTTCTTCACCACCAAAGACATCGGTCAAGGTACCGGGTTGGGGTTGTCGCTGAGCCATGAAATCATCATCGGTATGTCCGGTATGCTCAGCGCCGATAACACCCCCGACGGCGCGTGCTTCACCATTGCCTTGCCGCTCTGTGAACAGCCGCGCATCGAAGGCGACGAAGCATCCAACGGGACTGAGCATCTTTCTCAGCTGGAGGCGTCGTCCCCGCCGTCATCCGTTCCCGCATCGAAAAACCGTCACGTCCTGGTCGTCGAAGATGAAGCCGAAGCCGCCCGCGCCATGGCCGATTATTTGACCGAAGAAGGCTTCACCGTCACCACCGCCAATGATGGCAAAACCGGCTTAGCGGCATATCAAGCGCACAGCCCCGACGTGGTCATCACCGACATTCGCATGCCGGGCTTCAGCGGCACCGAATTGATCCAGGCGCTGCGCCAGATCGACGCCGACCTGCCCATCATCGCCGTCACCGGACACTTAGGCGAGACGGAGCGCATCGCAACCGGCCCCGGCACCGCACCGGTGGATGTGCTCAAAAAACCCGTCAGCTTGATGGAATTGAGCCAAAAAATCGGCGATTTGTGCACCGCTTAGGCAGCCGAGTATCTTCATATCCATCCAAAACACGCGCAATGGATTTAATTGAATCCTTGCCCCACCCAATGATCTGCTCGTAAACTCTTGGTTCTGGGGAGGAAATACGATGGTGCGCAGGCTTTTTGGTGGGCCCCGATCCTTTCCAGCGCGCGCAACGGAGTTTCACAAACGAAACTTCACACCGGGGGGATCGAGGCCGACACTATGCGCATTTTGTTTGCAGACGATCACACACTTGTACGTGAAGGCATTCGCCCTTTTCTGCGCGAATTGGCGAGCGATGTCGAGGTTCTGGAAGCCGATAATCTGCCCGGCGCCGAAGCCAAAGCCAGCGATGCGGGCGAATTGGACCTGATTCTCCTCGACCTCAAAATGCCCGGCATGGACGGCTTTAACGGCATTTCCAAGTTCACCAAAAGCCACCCCAACGTGCCTATCGTCATCTTATCCGGCCATTACAATCGCAAAGACGTGATCGCCGCGCTCGACTACGGCATATCGGGTTATATCCCGAAAAACATTGGCGGCATGGCGATGGTCAACGCGTTGCGCTTGGTTCTAGCGGGCGAAAAATACCTGCCGTCGGAGGCCTTTTCCGAAAGTGGACCCGACGAAGATGAAAGCATTTTCACACCACCAAGCATCCCGGCAAGCCAGACGGTCGATCCCAAATTCGCCACACTGACGCAACGCGAAGCGGAAATTCTCGCGCATCTGATCGAAGGTGAAACCAACAAGCAGATTGCGCGCGCCCTTGATTTGCAAGAGATCACCGTGAAAATTCATGTGCGCAATATCTATCGCAAGATCGGCGCGCAAAACCGTGCCCAAGCGGTGCGAATCACATTGCAGGCAGGCTGGCAAAGCCCCATCCAGCCGTAAGCTGCGCGGCAAACACCCTGCCTGTACCCCTAAAGTATTAACACCACATATAGTTAATACCTAAGTCCCAGCCAATACTACCTACGCACGCCCCCCCCCTTTCGCAGGGACTGTTACGCTATCGTCACTGTTGTATAAGACACAGGCACAAAGTCTTAAGGCGAACAGAAGGGGGAGCATTTTCACCATGGATATCATCCTGGCCGACGATCACAAACTGGTCCGCGATGGGCTGACGCCGTTCCTCGAAGAGCTCGACGACGACGTCAATGTCATCGAAGCCGAGGGTTTCGAACATGCCCTGAAAGCCGCCAAAAAGGCCCGCAATCTGAAACTCATCATCTTAGACCTCGGCATGCCCGGCATGAACGGTCTTGCCGGTGTACGTCAGATGATGGAAAGCTTTACCAACGTGCCGGTGGTGATCCTGTCCGGCACCCACGACCAAACCGCCATCCTCAAAGCCTTTAATCTCGGCATTGCAGGGTTTATCCCCAAAAGTGCCGGCAGCGACGTGATGATGAGCGCCCTGCAATTGGTGATGGCGGGGGAACGTTATATCCCTTCGCAAATCTTGGTCGGCGCAGCCATTCAAGACGCAGACCGTCCGCAAGCCGATGTACAACAGGTTGCGCCATCGCCGCGCTCCATCAACGGGGCAATCAACGCGGCGCGTTTCGACAAGTTGAGCAAGCGTGAACAGCATGTATTGGAATTGTTGGCCGGGGGTATGACCAACAAAGAGATCGCGCGTTCCATCGACCTTCAAGAAGCAACCATCAAGATCCACGTCAAAAACATCTATCGCAAAATGGGCGTCAACAATCGCGTCCAGGCGGTGCGTATGGTGATCCAGCCGGATTGGTGCGCAACCAGCACAACGCGTCTGCCAAATTGAATATTTCTATCAAGTCCAGACAACCTCAACCAGAGCCTCGGGGGGCCCAACCATGACCGACACGACCGAACAACACCCAATTTGTATCATGTGCGATGGTAGCAAAGACTTGCAAGAACACGCCCTGACCACAACTCGCCACGCCGAAGCGCATGCCGAACGCGCCCGCAAAGCCAGCTTGGATATCGCCAGTCTCGATATCGAGGGGGCCTTTGAAAAGCTCCACCAGTTGGTGGAAATGGTCGGCGGAAAGTCCAAGCACAGCCGCCAGACGAACCTAGGTACCGCGCTGCCGATGGCTGCTGAATAACACCCACTGAATAACACCCTACGTGCACACCTGGCACCTATTTGTGGGGGGGGGGGGAGGAACCGATCAGTTTTGAGGGTCGTCATCATCGCTGCAGGCCACATGCAGCCGTTGCGCCACTTCACTCAAGCTGATCGGCTTGTGCCAAACCTCCGTCACGCCGGGCGGGCTTGGCTTAGCTGGGTCCTCATGACCATGTCCGGTCATGGCGAAAATTGGCAACGTTGAAGATAATTCGCGCAACTTTGAAATCAGTGCCCAGCCATCCATCACCGGCATGTGCAAATCCGTGATCACCGCATCCACGGGATCGGAATCGTATATTTGGATTGCTTCTTCACCGTTGTAGGCGGTGTAGACCAGATAGCCCATGTCTTGAAGAAAGTCCGACAGGCTGTGCGCCGCACTGGCTTCGTCATCGACGACCAGGACGGTGGCGGAATCGGTCCGTGTCGACAGCATGTCATTTTCAATGCGTGGCTGGGACGAGGTGGAGCCAGCCCCCTCATCACCTTGCATGGTCGCATCCATCACCAAACTGCGCTTATCCACCCGCGGCAAGGAAATCTCAAAGCGCGCGCCATCGTCCGTGTTGGCGACGCTGATGACCCCCTGCATGCCTTCGATGATGCCGTAACTGATGGACAAACCCAGCCCGGTTCCTTGACCGCTTTCTTTGGTCGTGACGAACGGTGCAAAGATATGCGGCAAGACATCCTCAGTTATGCCGCCGCCATTATCGTCGACGCCGATGTACACGGTAGCACGCTCAACATCTTCGTGCATATGAACCCTGATCTGTCCGACCGGTGCCTGAGCGTCCCGGGATTGACGCGCCAAGATGGCGTCGCGCGCATTGCTCAACAGGTTCAAAATCACCTGTTCGAGACGGATGGCGTGGCCCAGAACTTCACCCTGCTCGTCGTTCGGCGGCGGTACGTTTTCGACCAATTCCACATTCACGCCGGGCAACTGGCCGGAAAACAATTTGCAGCCTTCGCGCACCGCTTGATAAGGGTCGAACGGCACCCGCCCTTCGGTGTCTTGACGGGAATATATCCGCATATGATTGACGATTTCGGACATCCGCAGGATCTGGCTTTCGATCCGCGCCAAGGTCTCGGCCAGGGAGGCGATGTCCGCTTGACCGCGTTGGATGCGAATTTGCGCGGCCTCCACGCCCATGCGCATGATGTTCATCGGTTGGTTCAGCTCATGGGTGATGCCCGAAGACATCTCGCCGATGGTCGCCATCTTCGCCGATTGCACCAACTGGCTTTCGGCGCGGCGGCGCTCACTGATTTCATCTTCCAGTTCACGAGTGCGTTGTTCCAGCTCAACGGTGCGATCGCGGACGCGCTGTTCAAGTTCGTCGTGGGCCTGTTTGAGCGCTTCTTCGACGAGTTTGCGCTCCGTAACATCGCGGATGATCGCGGTGGCGATGCGCTTTCCGCCCGACAACGAAAAGTTGAGACTGATTTCCACCGGAATTTCGTGGCCGTCTTTGGTCAACGTAAACAACTCAGCACCACGGCCGACGGGGCGCGACGACATGGAATCGAAGGCCTGTTCGCGAATCCCGACATGATCGCTTTGATAACGTTGCGGGATCAGGTCCTCGATCGATTTTTCCAACAATTCATCACGGGCGTACCCGAACAACACCACCGCGCGATCGTTTGCTCGCATGATCGAACCATCGCTGCCCACATGCAATATAGCGTCCGGGGCTTGGCGCATAAGCATCGCCAACTCGTCGCGCACTTCGCCCAAATTCACGTTCGCGACCATGATCCGGCGCAAAAACAAAATCAGCACCACGCCTAAAAACACCACCACCGGGACCACCGCAAGCAGCACCCAGACCATATTCGCCGCCGCTTGCAGCGCCATGTTGATCTGGGTCTCCGCTAAACGGGCGCGAGTCAAAAAGGAATGGTTGAGGGTGGCGATGGCCCCGAGCGTCGGGCGGTCATCAATCTTGACCAAAATATCCACCTCAACAGATGACAGACCGCGCTTAAACGCCTCCGCCGCACTGTTGACGCTTTCGGTATATTTGTTGAACACCGCGCGAATCACGCCCAAAGCGGCTTTTTCTTCCTGGGAAATCACGAATCGTTCAAGCTTATCCAGATCAGCATAGACCGCATCGCGGTTGTTGGTCAGCATCGCCAAATCTTCGAGATCGCGCCGCAAAATAAAATTCTTAAAATTGTGAATGAACCCGCCATAACCCATCTGGCGCGAAATGCTGTGCAGCAAACGCCCAGCTTCGGCGGCGTCTTGGTTGTAGACCACCCAACGGTCCTCGACCGCTTGGATGCGCTGCACCGACTGCACGCCGAACAACACCAACACCCCCGCGACCGCCGCCGTGATCACGGCGATAAGCAATGCGCGGCGTTTAAAGCCTACATGTCTGCGTGGTTGATGCACGAACGCTGTCCCCAAATGCTCTCAAGTTTTGATTGTATGAAGCTGCAATGGCTTCTGACAAGCAAACAAAGCTTTTACACGCGCGAGGCCGCATATAAAGTGACCTCCTTGCGTTCACATCAGAAGGACCGCCCCGACCGTGGAACTCCGCTTTACCGTATGGCAATTCGTGCGCCTGATGGTGCATATCGAAGAACACGCCAACCCGCCGAAATCGCTCGCCGCGCTGCTGGCGGCGTGGGACGAGATATGGAAACCGCTCGACGCGGAACTGGCCGAACTGGCCGAGCGCGATTTTGAAGCCTATAGCGAATTGATGATGGATCAAGAGGTGGCGATCGAAGACGCCACAGCCGATCAAGCCCATAGTGCACAGCAAGCTATTGATGAGATCATGGCGATCATGGACCGCACCATCAAAGCCGATGAAAACGCAGACGATGACCCTGAGCACCTGCAAAACCTAAAGTTTGAGCGCCGTGAACTGCGTCAGTTGTCACGCAAGCTGAACCGCGCAGGTTAGCGCCACCGCCCTATAAACGGCCTCAATGTACGGGGCTGGCGTCGTCAAAACCCTCATCGTCATCCAGGCCGAACGCGACGATGCCGCCCGTTCCCGACAGGTGGTGCGTTTCCAAAATGCCCATCATGGCGCGCGCCTTGATCGCGGCCCATTCCATTTTCGCCGCCGCATTGGTGTGACCCGATTCGCCAGCCTGTTCGCACAGAATGCGCATGCCGCCTTCCAACATCGCAAAGGCGTGCGACAGCGGCAAAGCTTGGTCTTGGTCGAACTCGAACCCGCCGGTGGTTTCGAACGCTTGGGCCAGTTCCAAGAACAATTCCCCCGTATGCGCCAAATCGCCGGGATCGACGCCCGGCTCGACATCGCTCAGACGTTCGGCCAGATAGCGCACGATGGCGGCGAACACATGGGCTTCGGCTTGGGTGCCATCTTCGCCTGTAATGGCTTCGGGAGTGGTGTTATCTTGTTCAACCATAATGATTGCCTGATCAGGGGGTGAAAATTCATCGCATGAATGGTGTAAGGTGATAGCGCACCATATACTCTTGCCCACCCCCGAGACAACAACCCGATTTTGATAGGCGCCGAAGTGAAAGAACCGACCAACAAAGAGCCTGCGGACACCATCCTCGACACCGTCTATCGTCCCGTGTGGGAAACCGGCCAAACCCATGTCGATTTGTTCTACGCCAAACCGATTTTACGCGATGAGGCGGGCGAAGAGATCAGCGGCCTCGCCCCCCTGGTCCGCCAACCGACGGTGGACGCCACCATGCAGCGCCAAGTGAAGTACCTTGCCCAAGCGTTTGAGGCCCTGCACATGCGTTTTGAGCGCGGCGAGCGTTTTCGTTTGCTGGTGCGCATCAATTCCGTGGCCCTGGCGACATCGGAAGCCGCCAGCGAAGTCACCGACGTGCTGCGCACCTTAACGGTCGAAGAACGCCGGCATGTGATCCCTGAAATTATCGACTTTCCCAAAAGCCTGTCGCTCAACACTCTGGATGACATCACCATTCCGTTGATGGCCTTTTTCGACACTTGGCTGGCCCAACCGGAAAAACAACAAGCCGACTTCACCCCCTTCGCCAATCTGAATTACGCCGGCGTGACGCTGGATTTGTGCGACAAGCCGATGGATTTGAAGTTGGCTGGCAAGGTGTTTCAGTTGTTCGCCGAACGCGCATCGCATCGCCGTCTGCCCACCTGGGTGCTGGGGCTCGCCACCCCGGAACTGGCCAAGGTGGCGCGCATTTGTGGCATCAATGTTTTGAGCGGCGCCTACATGGATATGGACAGCATGCTGCCTGGCCCGGTGATCGAAGGCGATCAGGACTTCATGGTCTGATTAGATCACGCCCGCATCGCGCAAGCGCTCGATCTGCGCCTCGTCCACATCCAAAACCTCACCTAAAACCTCATCGGTGTGCTGGCCGAGGCCCGGTGCCGAACGGCGGTAACTGACCGGAGTGTCGGACAGTTTGATCGGGCTGGCGATCTGGCGCGCCATCACGCGCGGATCGGTTTCATGGGGCAGTTCCAGCAACATGTTGCGGTGCTGAACTTGCGGATCATCAAACACCTGGGCGAGATCGTTGACCGGACCGCACGGCACGCCGATCGCCTCCAGTCCCTTCAACCAATGCGCAACGGGATGCGCAGCGATGGCCGCATCGATACGCTCGACCAAGGCCGCGCGGTTTGCCACGCGGTCATTGTTGGTGGAAAAGCGCGGGTCATCCGCCGCATCTTCCAAACCGGAAAATTCACAAAAACGACGAAACTGATCGTCGTTGCCGACCGCCAAAATGATGTGCCCATCGCTGGCGTGAAAAGCCTGGTAGGGCACGATGTTGGGATGCGCATTACCCAGACGGCTGGGCGGCTGGCCGGTGGTCACGAAATCAAGACCTTGATTGATCAGCCACGCCACTTGGCTGTCCAACAGCGACATATCGACGTACTGGCCTGAACCACTGACATCACGGTGGCGGATCGCGGCCAAGATTGCGCTGGACGCATACATGCCGCACATCACATCGGCGATGGCGACGCCGGTTTTCATCGGCGTTCCGGCGGGCTCGCCGGTCAGGCTCATCACCCCGCCCATGCCCTGGATCATGAAATCGTAACCCGCGCGGTTGGCATACGGGCCAGTCTGGCCGAACCCGGTGATCGAACAATACACCAAGCCCGGATTGTCGGCCTTGAGATCGTCATAGCTCAAACCGTATTTCGCCAATCCGCCGACTTTGTAGTTTTCCACCAAAATGTCCGCTTTCAACGCCAAGCGTCGCACCAACGCAGCCCCCTCAGGCTGGCTTAAATCGATGGTGACGGAGCGCTTATTGCGATTGGCGGAAACAAAATACGCGCTTTCGCCGGTATCAACGCCATCGCCGTCGCGCACATAATTGGGCCCCCAGTGGCGGGTGTCGTCGCCCGTGCCGGGACGTTCGATCTTGATCACATCCGCGCCCAGATCGCCTAGCATTTGCGTGCAAAACGGCCCCGCCAGAATGCGCGTCAAATCCAGAACCAGCAGGCCATCCAATGCCCCCGGTTGGGTCGGGTGAGAATCGTTTTCACTCATGCCAGCATCATGGCGCAAAGCCCCAATCGACGCCAATGGGTTTTACGCCACGCTGTCGGGCTCGACCGGAAGCAGGCTGCGCACCGGCGGGAAAATCACCGACACAACGGTGCCCACCCCCAACTCACTTGTGACATCGACCCGCCCGCCGTGCATTTCCATAAACGCCTTGACCAAATACAGCCCCAACCCGACGCCTTCGCGTGCCAAGGTGTTGCTTTCACCGGCTTGACCGAAAGGTTCCAAGACCTTGGCCAAATCCTCCGGTGCGATGCCGATGCCGGTGTCTTCACTGCGGATGATGATGCCGCTGTCGGGACCCAGTTCCATCGCCAAGGTGATCTGCCCACCGGTGGGCGTGAACTTGATCGCATTGGTCAACAGGTTGAGCACGATCTGTTTGACCCGCACCTGATCGGCGAGCAGATCGGGCAAGCCGTCGGGCACGTCGGTGATCAACGTCACGCCGTTTTGATTGGCGCGGTGGCTGAGCAATTTGTGGCAACTTTCGGCCAGCTCTTGCAGGTGAATGCGGCCATCGGCAAGATCCATTTTGCCGGCCTCGACCTTCGAGACGTCCAAAATATCGGAAATCAGCGTCAGCAAATGCGTCGCCGAAGTGTGAATGTCAGAGCTGTATTCGCGGTACTTTTCATGACCCAGCGGCCCAAACGTTTCCATGCGCATCATGTCGGTAAAGCCCAGCACCGCATTGAGCGGGGTGCGCAGCTCGTGGCTCATGTTGGCGAGGAATTGGGTTTTGACGCTGTTGGCGGATTCCGCATTGATCTTCGCCTCGCGCAGTTCCAACTCGGTTTCCTTGCGCTTGGTGATGTCGTCGTGAATACCGACAAAGTGGGTGACGTGGCCGTCTTGATCGAGAATCGGGCTGATGGTCTGGTTGACGATCACCAACGATCCGTCTTTGCGCTTGTTGACGAATTCGCCGTTCCAGGTTCGCCCGCCGAGAATTTGCTCCCACATCTCCGTCACCACCTTGGGCGACACCAGACCCGATTTCAACACACGCGGCGTTTGACCGACGACCTCGTCGAACCGATAGCCGAATTGATTGCAAAAAGCGTCGTTGACCCAAACGATATTGGCGTCCAAATCGGTGATCAGCACCATATTGGCCGACGTTTTCAAGGCCGTGCCAAGCAGTGTGACTTGCTTCTCCGAATGCTCCGCCGATGCGCGCTGGCGGTAGACGACCAGGGCCAAGATCAACAACACCGTCAAGCCGCCGGTCATGACGATGGAAAAGCTCCACGCCTCTTCTCGCCAACTCGACAAGGCTTCGCCTTGGTCGAGGTAAACCGCAACCAGCAACGGCCAGCGTGTGGTGGCGCGATAGCTGACGATATGCGGGGCGGGATGATAGGCGTCCTTTTCATGGCGAAAGGTGCCCCATTCACGAACCGGCAAATGCTCGGCGAACAAAGGATGGGTCGCGTGATTGTCGCTACCGATCTCCAAATGATCCGGGCCACCTTGCACCAAAAGCTTACCGTCGTATCGATAATAAGCGACAAAGCCTTTCTGTCCGACGTCGAGCGCGCCAATTTGCTCTTGAAAATAACCCGGGTTGATCACCGCCAAGGCCATGCCGATAAACAACCCGTCATCATCGTGAACGGCTTGGGCAAAGATCAGATGCCACTGCTTGGTCGTGCGCCCGCCATCCATGGTTTCACCAAGCAAGCGACCACGATAAGGCGTACTGATATACAGCGGCGGCAATTTGCCCGCTTTGGCCAGCTCAAAATAAGGCTCAAGGGAAATGTCGATGGTCGGATGTGCGGCGCGACGCGACAAAGCGGTGATGCGCCCCGTAGCATCGGCGAAGGCGACTTCACGCACTTGCGGCGCTTCGTCCAACAACGATTGCAAAAAAGCCTTGCCGTTCAATTCGCGGTCCAGCCCATATGCCCAGCCGCCAGGCCTCATGCCCGCCGCGACGTTGACGAGGATCAGGTCGACCGCCTGAATCGTGCGGGCGTTGGCATTTTCCATCGCGCGCGACAAGTTCGCCGCCGTGGTTTCCGCCACAACCATAGCCCGCTCACGTCCTTGCCACAGCTGGTGGGACCAAATGGCGACAAATGCCACGGTGACCACCAATGACAGGAACAGCACCCCATAGCGCCCCCCCAGCCACGTGGTTTTGGTAACGTCAAATCTCAACGATGAGAATCCCTACGGCCTGGCCTAAAAAAATGCCCTTAAATCACGTGCAATTGTACACTTTAAAAATATACAATGTCACTTTCTAGATTGGCACGCCACCTGCCTAAGCTGATGCGTACACTCGGAGGTTCAAAATCCCATGCAAACACTCATTAAATCCACACTCGCCGTCTTTGCCGCCCTGACTTTGCTGGCAGCCACCCCCGCCCAGGCCGGTCAATTGGACCGCATCAAGGCCGACAATACGGTGCGTGTTTGCCATTGGCCCGCGTATTACGCGATTTCATTTTACAATTCCAAAAGCGACAAACTGGAAGGCATCGATATCGGCTTGGCCCGCGAATTGGCCAAGGATTTGAGCGTTGAGTTGCAGTTCGTGAAAACCAGCTTTGCCACCTTCATCAAAGATATTCAAGCCGACAAGTGCGACATCGCCATGTTCGGCGTCGGCATCACCGCCGCGCGCGCCCAACACTTGGATTACAGCGCGCCCTATCTGCGCAGCGATATCTACGCCATCGCCACCAAAACGCATCCGACCCTCAAAAGCTGGGACGACATGGACCAAGACGGCCACATCTTGGTGGTGCAAAAAGGCACCTTCATGGAAGACGCCGCGGACGCGTTCAAAAATGCCTCGATTTTATCGGTGGTTAAATTCCAACAACGCGAAAAAGAGGTCCGCTCCGGGCGCGCCGATGCATTTCTCACCGATTATCCGTACGGCCAAAAAATTCTCGTCACCTATGATTGGGCGAAACTGCTGGAACCCAGCGCACCGTTTCACAAAACCGAATACGCCTACGCCATCAACAAAGGCGATCCTGAATGGTTGGCCTACATCAACGGTTTCGTCAAACGCATCAAAGCCGACGGTCGCCTAAAAAAACACGCCGAAGCCAACGGCCTGCTGCCCATCGCGATTTTGGAATAAAGGCATGGAGCGGGTGAAGGGAATCGAACCCTCGTCGTAAGCTTGGGAAGCTTCTGCTCTACCATTGAGCTACACCCGCATAACATGTCGTAATAATAGTACATGACGGTCTTATCCAATAGAAACCCGGAAAGCAAGGGACACGGCCAAGTTCCGACACGGTTCACAGGGGGATGGCGGATCGGAAATCAGAGGCGTTCTTCATGTCCAGACGTCAACAAATGGGCAGCCTCTTGCTCGCCTTCTTCCTGCAAATAATCGAGGAACGTTTGCGCCGCGCGCGATAGCCGCTTGCCTTTGCGGTGTGCGGCGTACCATCGCCTGCGCAAGGGGAAACCCTTGACGTCCAACGCCACCAATGCGCCCGCATCCAGTTCAAAGTGCAAGCTGTGTAGTGAGAGCACGGCAATGCCCAAGCCACCGATCACGCCTTGTTTGATCGCTTCGGCGCTGGCAAGTTCGATGTAGGGGACGATCTTTAGATTTTGCTCGGTGAACATTTGTTCGACGGCTTTTCGCGTTCCCGAACCGCTTTCGCGGCCCACAAACCGTTCTTCGACGAGGCGCTCCAAGGTGATCGCCTTTTCGTCGGCCAACGCATGATCCGGTCGGGCCACCACGACCAGGACGTTTTCCAAGAACGGGTATTCGATCACCGGCAAGTCCTCGGGCGGTTCCCCCATGACGTAAAGATCGCTTTCGTTGGCAGCCAGACTGCTCAACACGTTTGCCCGGTTGGTGATTTTCAGGCGCGGCTCGACCTTAGGGTAACGGCGCACAAAACTGCCCAATAGATGGGGTAGAAAATACTTCGCGGAACTGACCACCGTCACGTTCAACGGCCCCGCCACTTCACCGCGCAGATCGTCCAGCGCGGTGTCCAACTCATCAAGACGCTGCAACACGTCTTTGCAGGCGTCGAAGACTTCCTCGCCGGCAACGGTCAAATGGAGCGTCTTGCCCATTTGCTCGAACAGCGGCATGCCGATTTTTTCCTCCAAGCGTTTGACTTGGATGGACACGGCGGGCTGGGTGAGGTGCACATCCTCAGCCGCGCGCGTGAAACTTTTGTAACGCGCCACCGCCGAAAACAAGCGAAGTTGTTGAAGAGTCGCGTGAAACATAGGTTCATAAACATTTGTTAATGACAAACATAAAAACAATTAACTGTTTGTTATTGGCCTAGTCAACTAAATTTTGCTTCTAAGTTTAAAGCCCGAGCTGAGCAGTCGGAATTGATTGCGGATATGCAAGGGGGCATAACAAGGAGCAACGAAACATGGCTAAAGAGTATAGCGCTGGTGTGAAAGAATACCGCGAAACATATTGGACCCCCGATTACGTGCCGAAGGAAACTGACCTTCTTGCATGTTTCAAAGTTACCCCACAAGAGGGCGTTCCCCGCGAAGAAGTTGCAGCCGCAGTTGCTGCTGAATCTTCGACCGGCACCTGGACCACGGTGTGGACCGATCTGCTGACCGATCTCGACTACTACAAAGGCCGCGCGTACGCGATTGAAGACGTTCCCGGTGATGACACGTGCTTCTACGCATTCATCGCTTACCCAATCGATCTGTTCGAAGAAGGTTCTGTTGTTAACGTTCTGACCTCTTTGGTTGGTAACGTGTTTGGCTTTAAAGCCCTGCGCGCTCTGCGTCTTGAAGACATTCGCTTCCCAGTCGCTTACGTCATGACCTGTAACGGCCCGCCGCAGGGTATCCAGGTTGAGCGCGACATCATGAATAAGTACGGTCGCCCAATGCTGGGTTGCACCATTAAGCCGAAGCTTGGCTTGTCCGCTAAAAACTACGGCCGTGCATGTTACGAAGGCCTGCGTGGCGGTCTTGACTTCACGAAGGACGACGAGAACGTCAACTCTCAGCCGTTCATGCGCTGGCGTCATCGTTTTGATTTCGTCATGGAAGCCATTCAAAAGGCTGAAGCTGAAACGGGCGAGCGTAAGGGTCACTACCTGAACGTTACCGCACCGACGTCTGATGAAATGATGCGTCGTGCTGAGTACGCTAAGGAAATTGGCGCACCGATCATTATGCACGATTACCTGACCGGTGGTTTGTCCGCAAACACCCAGTTGGCGCAATGGTGTCAGGACAACGGCATGCTGTTGCACATTCACCGTGCTATGCACGCTGTGCTTGACCGCAACCCGCACCACGGTATCCACTTCCGCGTTCTGACGAAGGTCCTTCGTCTCTCCGGTGGTGATCACCTGCACTCGGGTACGGTTGTTGGTAAGCTGGAAGGCGACCGCGACGCGACCTTGGGCTGGATCGACATCATGCGCGATTCCTACGTTAAAGAAGACCGTTCACGCGGTATTTTCTTCGATCAAGATTGGGGCTCCATGCCTGGCGTTATTCCGGTTGCTTCCGGTGGTATCCACGTCTGGCACATGCCGGCGCTGGTTAACATCTTTGGTGATGACTCCGTTCTGCAATTCGGTGGTGGCACCTTGGGTCACCCATGGGGCAACGCTGCTGGTGCAGCTGCCAACCGTGTTGCTGTTGAGGCTTGCGTCGAAGCGCGCAACATGGGTCGCGAACTTGAGAAAGAAGGAAAAGACATCCTCACCGCAGCTGCGAAACACAGCCCGGAACTCAAGATTGCCATGGAAACCTGGAAAGAAATCAAATTTGAATTCGATACGGTTGATAAAATCGACGGCACGCACAAGTAAGCGCCGATTTTTTAGATCTGCTGGGATGAAGCACAGTTTGCTTCATCCCACGCATCGAACCTCAAGTATATTGGAGACTACACGATGAGTGACGTACAAGATTACAACTCGAGCCTGAGCGATGCCGCTCAAAGCCGCAAATACGAAACCTTTTCCTACCTGCCGACTTTGAGCAAAGAGTCTACGCGCGCGCAGATTCAGTACATTGTCGACAAAGGTTGGAACCCAGGTATCGAGCACACCGAACCTGAGAATGCGATCAGCAACTTCTGGTACATGTGGAAATTGCCAATGTTTGGTGAGACAGACGTTGATGTGATTTTGGCAGAAATCGAAAACTGCCACAAAGCGCACCCTAAAAACCATGTGCGTCTGATGGGCTTCGATAACTTTGCTCAATCTGCAGGTGCATCGATGGTGATTCACCGTGGTGTGTCCGTCTAAATAGACGTACGACATCTGCCAAATTAAGCCCTTGCTTTTAATTTGCTTCACTCAGATTAATAGGCAAGGGCTTTTTTTGGGAATTGAGATAAAAACATGGCAAAACCAGATACATACATTGGCGTAGACAAAGACCTCAACGGCGGCATGACCACGATTGGCAAAGTCATTCGAGATGCTTGGGTGTTTGAGCTGCTACCCGAAGATGAAACCTGCGAAGGTTGGAATTTGGGGGGGATTGACGCCCTGTATGACAAGGTCAATGCCGAATGGGATAAATACGGCTGCCTCGTCAGCCAGCTGCCCAAGCCACTTCTTGAACGTCACCAACGCATCCATGGTGAGGCCATTGCCAAAGCCAAAGAGGCCGGCTGGTCGGGTGAGATTGAAACCGAAGACGAAAAATAAGCAAAGGCGAGATCATGTCAAATTCCCTTGATATTGAACAATACAAAGTCAAAACCGAGCCCTATTACGAGCCCGTGTCTAATGAGCTAGAGCTCTATGAGTCTGCTTATGACGTACGCATGCCGATGATGATCAAGGGTCCAACCGGCTGCGGTAAATCTCGCTTTGTAGAATATATGGCGTATAAGCTCGGCAAGCCTTTGATTACGGTTGCTTGTAACGAAGATATGACCGCCTCGGACTTGGTTGGTCGCTTCCTGCTCGATAAAGATGGCACCAAATGGCAAGACGGACCGCTCACAACAGCTGCCCGTATTGGCGCGATTTGCTATCTCGATGAAATCGTTGAAGCCCGTCAAGACACAACCGTTATTATCCACCCGTTGACCGACCACCGGCGGGCTTTGCCCTTGGACAAAAAAGGTGAGCTGATCGAAGCGCACCCGGACTTTCAATTGGTGATTTCTTACAACCCCGGTTACCAAAGTCTGATGAAAGACTTGAAGCAATCGACCAAGCAACGCTTTGGCGCTCTTGATTTTGGTTACCCCGCAGAGAAAATCGAAGTTGAAATTGTTGCCAAGGAATCCGGCGTTGACGCGGCGATCGCAGAAAAGCTCGTGCAGATTGCCCACCGGGCCCGCAACCTGAAAGGCCACGGCCTGGATGAAGGTATTTCAACCCGTCTTCTGGTTTATTCTGGACAGTTGATTGCCAAGGGTGTCGACCCAATGGCGGCTTGCACCATGACCATGGTGACGCCACTCACGGATGATCCTGATATGCGCGATACACTGGATGCAGCGGTGCAAACGTTTTTTGGTTGATGTGTAATGTCCATACAACTCCAAGATTATGAAGACTTTTTAGGTGATACCTCTCCGGTCATCCGAGATGTACTGGAAGGCACGTTTCACGAAGCTGCTCGTGTCATGTCACCTGCAGGTCTTGAAGAATACCTAGAGGGGGCGAAATCTCTAAGCAACCTCGGTCGTGGAGACGGCATTGTCACCTCATACCTGCAAGAAATGCCGCTGGTTGTTAAGGAATGTGGCGAAGACGTCATCAGTGACTGCATCACGGCGGCCATGAAGCTGTCGTCTATGACTTCCGGTGAAGTCATAGCCCTATTTTTCAGCTCCATGCCTTCGGCGGCGCGCAGACTGGGCGATGCCACCCTCTTCAGAGGCTACCTGACGCTTATTCATCAGCTTGCCTCTACTGCATCCCGTGGGGTGCGCCCGATGCTCAATCATATTGATGATTTGCTGTCAAAGCTGACATTGAGTGGCCTTCGGCGTTGGGCAAACTTTGGCATTGAAGCTTACCGTCGGGACTTTAAGAACCTAACGGCTTACTTCAATCTTGAATCCAAAGACAGTATCGCTGTCTTGCAAAAAGAACGCCGCGGCACGCTGTTCGTCAAAGCTCAGCGTAAGCTGAACTTTTACCTGCGCGCTTTGTGGGGGCGTGATTTTTTCTTGCGTCCAACAGGCGCTGACTTTGCTGATTTTCGACCGTATATCGAAACACGCATTTTGCATTTGCCCGATGCCGTTGATGATGTCGGCGATATTGCAGGGCTTGAGTTCTATCGCGCCACGGCGGCCCATATGGCCTCTCACATGGTTTACATGTCGGCACCGATTTCGGCCGAACAGCTGTCACCGGCACAAATGTTTTTCATTGGCATGATTGAAGATGCGCGCATTGAGTATAAGGCTGTTCAGGATTTTCCGGGGCTGAAAAACCTATGGGGTGCACTGATGTCCACTCCATCGGAAGAAGCAGCCGAACACCCGACCATGCCCATTCTTGAGCATTTCGCACGGATGCTCCTGGACTCGTCCATCTCCACCGATGATGCGCAACTACAAGCATTTGCCGATCGCTTTCATAGCGAAATTGAGGACAATCAAGACGACCAGCAATATTCCTGGAACTTAGGGATTGAGCTGTTCAATATCTTTTCAGAGCGTCGGGAAGTCCCAAGCCTGCGGATTTTGGAACGCATCCGTATTCCCTATCGAGATGACAATCGTATTGTCTGGGAATTCGAAGAATTCACTTGGGATACGGAAACCGAATATCTTGCCGCGAGCCAACAGCAACTTCGCCGTGAGGTCAGTATTATTGAAATGGCCAACGAGGTTGATTGCGAACTGGCCGGTGATGACGCGCAGGAAATCTGGACCTGTGCGACGAAGGTTATGCCCTATGAAGATTTAGGGCTGAGTTATAACGAAATGTGGGGCAAGGAACGTATTTCTGAGCCGTTCCATTATCAAGAATGGGATTACCAGATCCAGCTGCACCGCCCGGACTGGGTGACGCTATATGAGCGCTTTCAGAGTAAGGGCAGTGTTGACGATATTAACGATATCATCACCGAATACAGACCCGTTGCCCACCGTATCAAGCAAATCATTGATCTGTTGACACCCGCTGGTGTGCAGCGCATCCGCAACATGGAAGATGGCGACGAGGTTGATATCAATGCCGCCGTTGACGCCATGGTTTCGATCCGCATGGACGAGCAACCCAATCCGCGTATCACCATGCGCAACGTTCTACAGAACAGAGATTTGTCGATTGTTGTGTTACTCGATCTGTCAGAATCAACCAATGAAACCATGCAAGGCTCGGACAAAACCGTCCTGCAGTTAACGCGTGAAGCCGCAACGTTAGTCTCTCTAGCAATGGAAGGGATCGGCGACCCCTTTGCCCTGCATGGGTTTGCCTCTGATGGTCGCCATGATGTTCAATACTACCGTTTTAAGGACTTCAATCAGAGCTTCAACGACGATGCCAAAGCACGTCTGGCGGGTATGGAAGGTGGCCTGTCCACGCGCATGGGCGGAGCCCTGCGTCATGCTGGCAGCCATCTGCACAAACAGGCGGAAAAACGTAAGCTCATTCTAGTGGTTACCGATGGTGAACCTGCGGATATTGACGAACGCGATCCACAGCATCTTCGTCACGACACCAAAAAAGCTGTCGAAGAATTGTACGCCACGGGCGTTCTGACGTACTGCCTGACTTTGGATCCCAACGCCGATGATTATGTGAAACGCATTTTTGGTGCGAATAACTATACGATTGTCGATCATGTCGACCGATTGCCAGAAAAACTGCCGACCCTGTTTGCCAGCCTTACCAGTTAACGAGTCAAAGCAGTTAACACGCCCTATTAATTCTTTGGCGAAAAAGAAAGTGGATGACGAGGCACAACACCGGAAGAATCATCCGTAAAACCTGGGATGCAGATATAGAATTGGCGGGAGACTAGTGACGAAATCATGTACATGCGCCACGACGAGCTTCCAGTTCTTGCCACGCAAGCGCACACGGTTGATGCCAAGCATTACAACATTGTGTTTCGCGCCCTTCTTCGGATGCCGCCTGCGCAGACACAGGGCATTCGTATAGAGCTACCCGGTCTTAAGACGCTTGATCTGATCTTGCAGAACACCGCATGGATAATCGTTGACCGAGCCTTCAATGATATCCCCGTGGCGGCATGGACCAACTTTCGGGTCTCTCAAGACCGCGCCCTGCATCAGCCCGTGGAATGCGAGATTCGTTTTTTCCACAGTCATGCCGATATCATTTTGGAACGGGTGTTGGGTTTAATGGATGACCTGTTGAACGAACGTTTAAGCGATGGAGATCAATCGCACACGGTCCTCATCTTTCCGAACACGGATAAGGCTGAAGTTAAAGACTCGAATGAAGATTAAGACGTCAGCAAAAGGAAGTGCACATGCCCAAGCTGCCCAGCGGACGTTTCGTCGAGATCATGTCTGACCGTGCGCGTTGCCACGCAGCACGCAGGAAAGTGCGAGTCATAGCACCAACCAGGGCTTGTCTCTGTTTGGCACAAAAACCTCCCATCTTCTCTATTCCGTCCCTATATGTCAGGACGTCGACCAATCAGCAAAAGGCAATCCAATGGCTCTGGTAAATATGCGCGACATGCTGATGCATGCTTATGAAAACAAGTACGCAATCGGTGCGTTCGATGTTGTGAACCTGGACATGTTGCAAGGCATCATCGACGCTGCGGAACGTTGCCGCGCCCCCGTTATCATCGGTCTGGCGGAACCGCACCTGGCGCATTTCAATTTGTCACTGCTCGCCCCGGCAGCCGAAGCGGCCGCACGCCAGAGCAGCGTTCCGGTAGCGATACATTTCGATCATGGCGAAACATTGCAAAGCGTTATTGAGGGTGTTCGCCACGGCTGCAACAGCTTGATGATCGATGGCTCGCACTTAGACCTTCAAGGCAACATCGACCTCTCCAAAGAGGTCGTCAAGGTGGCCCATGCCTGTGGCATCCCGGTCGAAGCGGAAATGGGTTACGTTCCCGAAAACGGAGGGGATATCGTACTCACCACCGCCGCAGAGGCCGCCGGTTTCGTGCGCTACACCGAAGTCGATTTCTTGGCCGTGTCCATCGGCACGGTACATGGTCGCAACACCGGCAAACCCCGCCTGGACTTTGTCCGTTTGCGTCAGATCAATGAAGCTTTGAACATGCCGCTGGTGTTGCATGGCAGCTCCGGCTTGACCGATGATCAGTTTCGCCGCCTCATCGCCAACGGTATCGCCAAGATCAATTATTTCACGGCCCTGACCGATCGCGCCGCAGGCTTGTTGCGCGACAACACCAAAAACAGAAAAGATGGATACTTAAATCTACTCGACGGCATTCGAAAGGTCGTCCAAGACGAAGCCGACCGTTTGATGCGGGTGTGGGGCAGCGCCGGGCGTGCTGCTGAAGTGCTGGAACAATGCCAGCCGTGGACCTTGATCGACCACATCATCAAATTCAATCTGCCCGACTGCGATGCCTCTGACGCCGCCCTGGTCGTAAAACGCGGGCGTAATATTTTGGCCGAAATTCCCGGCGTGCGCGAAGTGGTCACCACGGAAACCTTGGATGAACCGGGCGAACACCGTTATCGCTGGATCTTGCGTGTAACCAGCCCCTTGGTGGTCGAACAGTTACGTCATCACTCCGCCTTCAACATTTTCATGAACCGCTACTTGCACAACCAAGCCACGGATTTGGTGAGCAAGACGTTTTTGCAAGATATGCCCGAAGTCACCTCGACCTCTTCGTGATTGAGACTTCGTCATCTGCTGTCGGTTCAAAAGCACTCATAAAACGGCAGCTGTCAGCCGCACGCGCTTAACTCACCGAAAAATTAGTCGCACCCAGGTTGGCGAGCGCCGCGTAACCTTGCCCCGGGCCCCAGCGAAACCTACATTGAAGAATACGCACCACATTTAGATGAAAGATGCCCAATGCCTGAAGGCGCGCACGACCTCACCCCGCTCGACCCAGCCAAGTTCCAAAATCCGTTCACAACGGCCAAGGGCGAAGCGCGGGCCACGGTTGCGTTGAGCGCGCTCAACACGCTGTGGTTCAACACCGGCAGCCTATGCAACATCACATGCGAAAACTGCTACATGGACTCCAGCCCCAAGAACGATGATCTGCTGTATCTCAGCCGCGATCACGCCCGCGCCTATCTGGATGAAATCGCGACCGAAGGTCTGGGCGTCAAAGAAATCGGCTTCACCGGTGGGGAACCGTTCATGAACCGCGATTTGGTGGGCATGCTGGATGACAGCCTGGAACGCGGCTTTAGCGCTCTGGTCCTGACCAACGCCATGAAGCCCCTGTGGCAACAGCGCCAAGGACTGCTGGATTTGAAAGCCCGCTTTGGCGCTGAGTGCTTAAAGCTGCGTATCTCCATTGATCACCACACCATCCAAGGCCATGAAGAAGAGCGCGGCCAAGGCACTTGGGCACCCATGGAACAAGGCGTAAAATGGCTGATTCAGCACGGCTTTCACATCGACGTCGCCGGGCGCACCATGTGGGACGAAACGCCCGAGAGCACCCGCCAAGCATACCAGCGCCTGTTCGACGCGTGGAATTTGCATTTAGACGCAAACGACCCTGCGCGTTTGGTGTTGTTTCCGGAAATGGACGATGGCGTTGACGTGCCGGAAATCACCACCCAATGCTGGGGTATCTTGAATGTGCGCCCCGGCGCCATGATGTGCGCCACATCGCGCATGGTGGTGCACCGCAAGGGCGACGAGCGCCCGCGCATCGCGCCATGTACCTTACTGCCTTATGACGCACGCTTCGATATGGGCGAAAACCTCAAGGATGCGGGCGGCGACGTGGCCCTCAACCACCCCCATTGCGCCAAATTCTGCGTCTTGGGCGGGGCCTCGTGTTCGGGCTGATTATATTTCACGGTGAACAATCCTGGACTTTTCACATATAAACCCCAGATAATGCTTAAGGTATAAAACCAACCGTCCCGCGCACACCCCTGCGCATCTTGGGGCCACTATCAAGAGAGGGCTCGTCATGGAGCACCTGGCATCCGACCCCGTGGGCGTATACACCCTGACCACACGTTCCATCACCGTTTTGGTGGAGCCTGAGTTCCTCGATGAGCAAAGCGACCCCGAAGAGCACCGCTTTGTTTGGGCTTATCACGTGCGCATCGAAAATCGGGGTACGCAAGCCGTACAACTGAAAAGCCGCTACTGGCGCATCACCGACGAAATGGGCCAGATCCAAGAAGTCGCGGGTGCCGGTGTGATCGGCGAGCAGCCATTGCTGTCGCCCGGTGAGAGCTTTGAATACACCAGCGGCACGCCGCTGGCGACGCCATCGGGCATCATGCAAGGGCATTACGTTATGGAAGCGGAAACCGGCGAAGCCTTCGAAGCGACCATTCCGGCGTTTTCGTTGGACAGCCCCTATCACCGCCGCCAACTTCACTAAGTCTTAAGGTTCACGACAAACGGACCTGAACACAAATCGCTTGAACGCAATCACTGGCCCCCCATATGGGTTAAGCCGTCCAGATCGCACGTTTTGATGCGCTGGGCACCAGGATAAGGATTTTTCATCGTGGCCAACCGCAAGCCGCTGAGCATCGTCAACGACGATGCCAATCGCCCTGAACGCGCCGAAGCCGAACAAGCCGTGCGCACGCTGATCCAATGGGCCGGCGACGACCCTGAGCGCGAAGGTTTGCTGGATACCCCGGCCCGCGTGGTGCGTGCGTTTGAAGAGTATTTCCAAGGCTACAACGCCGATCCGCAAGACATCTTGGAACGCACCTTCGAAGAAGTCGAAGGCTATGACGAGATGGTGTTGCTCAAAGACATCCGCTTCGAAAGCCATTGCGAACACCACATGGCCCCGATCATCGGCAAAGCCCATGTGGCGTACTTGCCGAAAAACCGCGTGGTCGGCATTTCCAAGCTCGCCCGCGTGGTGGAGCTGTATGCCCAACGCCTGCAAATCCAAGAAAAGATGACCGCACAGATCGCAAACGCCATCAACGATGTGCTCCAGCCCCAAGGCGTGGCCGTGGTGATCGACGCCGCCCACCAGTGCATGACGTGTCGCGGCGTGCACAAGCCGGGCGTTTCCATGATCACGTCGAAAATGCTCGGCGCGTTTCGCGAAGACGACCGCACCCGTCGGGAATTCCTGTCGATGGTGTCCAACCCATCGTCGGCGTTTGAAATGGTCTAACGATCTCGGCTCAAGCTCTTTCCCCTTGACCCGCATGCCAAAGCCGTGATGATTGCGCTCTTAAGTGAGCGAAAGCGACCGGGTATGAGACAAGGGTAAGGCTGAAACACCGTTCGATGATGGATTTTCGACCCATTTTGATGATTTTGGGCGTGCTGCTGGCGACGTTGGCGTTCGGCATGTGCATCCCCGCACTTGTCGATGCCGTGCAAGGCAACCCCGATTGGCAGGTGTTCGCCGTGTCGGCGGGCCTGACGCTGTTCGTAGGCGTGTCGTTGACGCTGACCAGTTCCACCGGGCGGGTGCAGCTCAACGTGCGCCAAGCGTTTGTCATGACCACACTGAGCTGGTTGGTGCTGACCGTGTTCGCCGCCCTGCCGTTCACCTTTTCCGAGCTTAAATTAAGCTATACCGATGCCTTTTTCGAGGCCATGTCGGGCATCACCACCACCGGATCCACCGTCATCACCGGGCTGGACAATGCGCCACCGGGCATTTTACTGTGGCGCGGTATTTTGCAGTGGTTGGGCGGCCTGGGTATCGTCGTGATGGCCATCGCGGTGATGCCGATGATGGGCGTCGGCGGTATGCAGATGTTCAAAGTCGAAGCGTTCGATGCGGGTGAAAAGGTTTTGCCGCGCGCGGCGCAGATTTCCTTGGCGTTGGTGCTGATTTACGGCGGATTGACCGCCATTTGGGGCATTTTGATGTGGTGGGCGGGGCTGACGCCGTTCGAATCCACCGTGCACGCCATGACCACCATCGCCACCGGTGGTTTTTCCACTTCCGACGGTTCGGTCGGTTCTTTCGACAGCTGGCAGCTCGATGTGATCATCACGCTCGGCATGATCGTCGGCTCCTTACCGTTTTTGCTGTTTTTGCAAGTGATCCGCGGCAAGCCCATGCAGTTGTGGCAGGACGAACAGGTGCGCGGCTTCATCGGTATCGCGGCCTCCATCGTGTTGGTGGTGGCGGCGCTGCTGTGGTTTGAAACCGGGATGGAGCCCGCCCAAGCGCTACGCTACGCGGCATTTAACGTGGTCTCAATCATGACCGGCACCGGCTACGCCACCGACGATTACGGCCTGTGGGGCAGTTTTGCGCTGCCGGTGTTCTTTTTCATCATGTTCATCGGCGGCTGTGCCGGGTCCACCACCTGCGGCATCAAAGTGTTCCGCTTCCAAGTGCTGTATGCCGCCGCGCGGGTTCAGGTGCGCCATTTGTTGCAGCCGCACGGCGTGTTCATTCCGTACTACAATCGCCGCCCGGTTCCCGATGAAGTCATTATTTCGGTGCTATCGTTCTTTTTCGTGTTCGGCTTGTCGTTCGCGTTTTTGGCGCTCGGCCTGGGCATGCTTGGCTTGGATTTTCTCACCGCCGTATCCAGCGCCGCCACCGCCATCGCCAACGTCGGCCCGGCATTGGGGCCCATCGTCGGCCCGTCCGGCACCTTTGAAAGCCTGCCCGATGCGGCCAAGTGGCTGATGAGCGCAGGCATGTTGCTGGGACGGTTGGAACTGTTCACCGTTTTGGTGCTGTTTTCGCGCACCTTCTGGCGCGGTTAGCTCCCGCTCAGCATTATTGTGCATTGCAAAATATCGGCCGTTGGCGCACTGTACGCTCAGCCTCGGCCTTAAAGTTTCGGCCCCTATCGGCACCCAAAGGATTCTATTGCATGCTATCTTATTTCACCCTCGCCTTTTTGATCGGCATGAGCCACGCGCTTGAGGCCGACCATGTCGCGGCGGTGTCTTCGATGGCGACGCGCCAGACCTCCGTCAAACAGATTGTGCGCACCGGCGCGGTGTGGGGGCTCGGTCACACGCTGACGCTGATGGCGTTTGCCGGGGCGGCACTGGTGCTTGGCCTGACCATTCACGAGCCGTTCGCCAACTGGCTTGAGTTCTTCGTCGGGGTGATGCTGGTTGGGCTGGGCGGACACATTATTTACCGCATGGTGCGCGATCGCATTCACTTTCACTTGCACAAGCACAACGTTGGCGCACCTCACTTTCATGCCCACAGCCACGCGGGTGAACAGGTTGAACACACCCGCAGCGGCCACGACCACGACCACACGCCGTTTCCCGTGCGCGCCCTGTTGGTCGGCATGATGCACGGCATGGCCGGTTCGGCAGCCCTTTTGGTGCTCAGCGCCACGACCGCGCCGACGATGTCCAGCGGCATTGGCTATGTCATCATCTTTGGTGTGGGCTCAATGCTGGGCATGGCGGCGCTCAGCGTCTTGATTGCCATACCCATTGCATTTTCCGCGCGTTTTCTCACCTGGGCGCACCGCGGGCTGCAAACGGCCACCGGAATGGCGACCGTGGCGCTCGGCCTGCTCACCATGTATGAGACACAACTTCATATCCTTTGGGGCTAAGTCTTCGTCGACTTATTCGGCCGCCAGCCTTGGTCCGGTGCCATGACGCGCCGTCAAAAACGCGGAAATCGATTGCGCCGCCGCCTCAAACTGATGCCACTCGCCGCGATCCACCTTCATCAGACCATCGGACTGCAGGCGGCTCAGCAAACAAAAACCGCACAGTTTTTGATCGAGCATCTGGTTTTCGCAGATGCAGTCTTCATGTTGGTTCATGTGCTTATTCCATCTCACGATGGCCAGCGGCACTTGGGCGTCTTGGGCCAAACCATAAACGCGCGCCAATGAATCCTGCTTCAGCGCAGTTTTGTTTTTTCTGTTCATCACACAGTTTCCTTTTCAAAACCATACGCGTCGTTATAAGCGAGCGATGTAACAGAATTTCCATTTAAAAGATGACACCAACGTGAAAAACACCCATTTTTCAAGGATTTCATCATATTTATAGTTTTTAAAATTCAATAAGAAAAATTTATAGATAAGGAGATTCAATGCCTTGTCGTCATCACCTTACAGAGTCCATGGGCACGCTGGCGACCTCGCCTCCAGCATGACCGGGCGACGAGATAGACGAACATTTAAAATTCTATGTTCTAAGGACGAGGCTTGGCGGCGCGTTCACAGCCTCATCATAATCCGGGGCCATCCAACCAGCGCGGCAGGTGCGCATTGATTTGGCTTTCCACCTGAACATTGAAATCCGCCATCAAGGCCTCGGTCATTTCGAACCAGGCTTTTTCGCGCTCCGACAAAGTGGCGTTTTCGCGCACCTCGACGGACCGGTTGGCCGAAACCTTGACCTCGCCTGCGGCACCGTTTTGACCATTAACAATGCTCAAGCGCGCAACTGCGGTGGCGTCATAGCGCTCGGACGGTTCATAGGTGAACATCGCTTTGAAGCCTTTGCTTTTGTCCAGCTTGGTTTCGATCACCGAAGCATTTTCGATGACGAACGTCGCTACGCCACTATCGGGTCCACCAACCGCTTTCAGGCGGCTCCCGGCCCAATTCACCATCGCTTGCGCGGGCGGCGTGGGAAAACGGTGTTCCGCATTGGGCGCTTTCATCGGGCTTTGATAGGCGGTTTGCACTTCGACCCGTGCGACGTTCAAGTTGATCGGCGGAAGGTGCTGAAAGCCGACCTCCGGCACCGGTCCTGCGATGGGGGTGTCGGTGGCGCAAGCGCTCAAAACGGCGGCGAAAGCGGCACTGGCGGTAAGTTTTACGAAGTTTCTGCGATTCATCATGCATTGATGATGCCGCTCGATTGTGACGGCATCAAGACGTTATCTGCAAAAAAGTGCTTAAGCGTCGACTTGGGCGAACAATTCGTCCAAATCCGCTGCGCTAAAGGTGTAATCGGCTTTGCAAAATTCGCACACCACTTGGCTCGCACCGTTATCATCGACGATTTCGGCACGCGGAAACGATTTCAAGGTGCCCGCCACCTTGTCGCGCGAACAGCGGCAGCGATGGAACAACTTGTGGGCCTCATACGCACGCACCCCGTCTTCGTGGTACAGGCGAAACAGCAAGGCGTCGTGGTCCAGATCGGGATCGAGCAGCTCTTGTGCCGTCAAACTGGCGAGAACCGCCACCGTGCGCCGCCAGCCGTCTTCATCGGGCTCCGCATGGCTGTTTTGTTGCGGCATGCGCTGCACCATCAAGGCCCCAGCCACCATGCCGTGGCCTTCGATAAAGCGTGAGGTGAGGAAAATAGCCGTATCCAGCTGTTCGGAATTGCGAAAATAATGATGCGCGCAATCGGACAAGGTCGCGCCGTCCAGCTCGGCAATGCCCTGGTAGCGTTCCATATCCTGGCCCTGATCGACGGTGAAGGCCAGGTGCCCATTGCCCAACAAACGCGGTACCGAAGGGGCACCGGACAAAACCTCATCCGCCACCGCAGCCACGCGTTCTTCGTCGAACCGCGCATATCCGCGCACCGCGCCGTCGGACGTGATGTCGGCGACCAGCAATGAAATGGGCCCGTCGCTTTGCACCTGAAGGGTGAAAATACCGTCGTATTTCAAGGCGCTGGCCAAGGTGACCGCCAACGTCAAGGTTTCCGCCAGCATCACCGAAACGGCGTCGGGGTAGCCATGCGCGTCGAGCACCTGATCCAGCGCTGGACCCAGACGCACCAAACGCCCGCGCACGTCCAGGCCTTCGATCTGGAAGGTCTGGGCGATGTCGATGTTGTTGAGGGTTTGAAGTGTGCTCACGTTCAACTCATGCACCACGCCAAAATGCCCTTTTGCGCATGTAGGCGGTTTTCCGCTTCGTCCCAGATCACCGATTGCGGACCTTCCAAGACCTCGGTGGTGACTTCTTCGTCGCGGTGCGCGGGCAAGCAGTGCATGAACACCGCGTCCGATTTGGCCAAAGCCATACGCGACGCATCCACTTGATAGGGTTGCAGCAATTGACAGCGCGCATCCGCATCCTCATCGCCCATCGACACCCAAGTGTCGGTGACGATCAGGTCGGCATCCGTGCAGGCCTCATCGGCGTCGCGGGTGACGGTGATGTCCGCCCCTTGGCTCGCCGCCCAATCCAGAACGCCTTGATCGAGGGTCAAGTCTTCGGGCATCGCCAAGCTCAGCGAAAATTCAAAGCGCTCAGCCGCGTGCACAAAGCTCGCCGCCATGTTGTTGCCGTCGCCGCACCACACCACCTTGCGGCCTTTGATCGAACCGCGATGCTCTTCATAGGTCATGACGTCGGCCATCAGCTGACAGGGGTGGCTGTCATCGGTCAGACCGTTGATCACCGGAACAGATGCATAGCTTGCTAATTCAGCCAGCTTGTCGGGGTTGTCGGTGCGGATCATGATCGCATCGACATAGCGCGACAGCACCCGTGCGGTGTCCGCGACGGTTTCGCCGCGGCCCAATTGGCTGCCTTGACCGTCCATCACCACCACGTGGCCGCCCAGTTGTTTCATGCCCACCTCGAACGACACACGGGTACGGGTCGAGGGCTTCTCAAAAATCATAGCCAGCGTTTTACCGCTAAGGATATTCGTGTCCCCGTCCATCCCGCGCCCGGTTTTGATGGCCGAGCCGAGGTCGAGGATCGAGCGCAGCGTGTCTGCGTCCAATTGATGTAAATCGAGAAAATGCTTCGGAGCCGACATAACAGCTCTCCTTCACTTCAATATTTAGACGTGGCGTTTTGCCACCGTCTCAAAAACAGCGATGGCCTCCGCGACATGACTGTCGTCGATGATCAGCGGCGGCAACAGGCGCAAAACGTTATCGCCCGCAGGCGCGACCAACAGGCCTTCACCTTCCAGTTCCGCCTTGAACTCGCGATTGACGACGCGTTCCGCCAGCTTGATGCCCTGCATCAGGCCTTGGCCGCGCGCTTCGACAAACACGCTCGGATACGTTTTCACCAAGCCGTTCAGCGCCGCACTCAACGTTTCGCCGACGCGCACCACGTGCTCAAAAAAACCATCTTTGAGCAACTCATCCAGCACCGCGCCGCCGACCGCCATCGCCAGCGGGTTGCCGCCGTAGGTGGTGCCGTGGTTGCCGACGCGCAAAACGCCCGCCGCTTCGGTGGTCAAAATCGCACCCAGCGGAAATCCGCCGCCGATGCCTTTGGCGGTGGCGACCACATCCGGCGTCACATCGGCCCATTCGTGGGCGAACAATTTACCGGTCCGGCCCATGCCGCATTGCACTTCGTCGAACATCAACAACAAGCCGAACTCGTCGCAAATGTCGCGCAGACCTTGCAGATAGCCTTCGGGCGCGTTGCGCAAACCGCCTTCGCCCTGAACCGGCTCGACCAAAATGGCCGCCGTTTCATCGGTGATCGCGGCGCGCATTTCGTTCAAATTGCCAAACGCCACCTGATCGAAGCCGTCCACCACCGGGCCGAAGCCTTCGAGCAGCTTTTCTTGTCCCGCAGCCGCAATGGTCGCCAAGGTGCGGCCATGAAAGGCGCTTTCGCAGCCGATCACCCGAAAGCGTTCCGGATGGCCGTTGTCTTGCTGATATTTGCGCGCGATCTTGATCGACCCTTCCAACGCTTCCGCGCCGGAATTGGAAAAGAACACCCGGTCCGCGAACGACGCCGCCGCCAAGCGGTCCGCCAGTTCGATCTGGCCCGGAATGACGTACAGGTTCGACACGTGCCAGACCTTTTTGGCCTGTTCAGTCAACGCGTTGACCAGATGCGGGTGGGCATGGCCCATGCAATTCACCGCGATGCCGGCACAGAAATCCAGGAATCGTCGTCCGTCGGCCGTGTACAGATAGACCCCCTCGCCTTTTTCAAAAGCGAGATCCGCAGGCGCATAAGTTGGCATCAGCGCGGACATGACGAACGTTTCCTTTTTCCGAGTTCAAATCCAAAAATAAAGACCGGGCGACTGATGCCGCCCGGGAAAGCCGGGGATTATGGGAATCTGGAGCCGTTCTGTCAATGTTTGGTCTGCAAATGGTTTGTGAACCAATCCAAGACTTCGGTCGACCACCCAAAAACGGGCGTAAATCCGACGTTCAAAAACGTCCGCTAGTAGCGGTCTTTGATTAGACAAAGCGAGACAATAATTTAATATCTATCTTAGGATGCAGAGGCACCTCACCTTAACAATCATAATAGCTGGGGCAAAGTTAATGTCAGCACAGCGCAACATGGCAAAATCTATGCTGGTCGCTTCGCTTTCCCTTGTTTTTTTAGGGGTGGCTCATGCAGACCCTTCTGAGCCTCAACCAGAGCTCGTAATGAGAGAAGGGGCAAGAATTGAGGCAAAAACCGAAATAGGTGCAATCACGGTCATCGCGGGAAACAGTTATGATCGCCAGTACAGTTGGAATGGCTGCACACTTGACGCAAGTATGCATGCCAGACGCAAAAGATGGTTTGGAATTTTTGGTATATACGATGTTGCGCAGTGGGAGAAAACTTCTAAATCACTAGCAGAGGCATGTCAGGGTATTTCACGAACGGTTGTTGAGGAGGGGCAAATCCATTTTGCAGATAAAAGGTCTGCTGAAATTTGGATAGAACGCAGATCAAGAGTTAAGACCACTGCTTGGACAAACGATGGCCTTTTTCTGTGGTTCCGTTTGATGCCGAGCAGATACATGGTCAACGTTGACCTTATGCAAATATGCATCAATGGAAAGCGCCCCAAACAGCTTTCAGGAGCATCAGATCAGGTGTTTGTCATATTGCATCAGAATGGATCGAAAGGCGCACGACGCGACTGCGTCCAAGTGGGTAATGATGTCATTGTCGAAACTCAAAACACCTTAAAAAAAGAATGGTCGAAAATTGATGCTTGGGCGTCTCATAGCAAATGAAACGATGGGAGACTAACTACCTTCTCAATAGAAATACGCATGAACCTATTCATTTGTCCGCTAAGGGTGGCGCCCTCAACTGATTTACGGCTTCAACTTATAGCCGCTGTCAAACATCCGCCAGCAGACGATCCATAGCGCCACGTCCATCAGGCCCACCACCAACATGCCGGTGAGCACCGGGGCGTCGCTTTGGCCGATGAAGCCGTAGCGAAAGCCGTCGATCATGTAGAAAAACGGGTTCAGGTGGGCGATGGTTTGCGCCAGTTCGGGCAGGCGTTCGATGGAATAGAAGGTGCCCGATAAAAACGACAGTGGGGTGATGATGAAGTTGGTCACCGCCGCGATGTGGTCGAACTTTTCCGACCAGATGCCGCCGATCACCCCCAACAGCGACAGCATCAACGCCGCCGCCACGGCGTGAAACACGATCAAGCCCGCATTGTGGATACTCACCGGCACCCAAATGCTCAGCACCAACGTCACCGCGATGCCCACGGCGATGCCGCGGGTCATGCCGCCCATCGCGATGCCAAAGGTCAGCTCATGTGCGCTCAACGGCGGCATCAAGGTGTCGACAATGTTGCCTTGAACCTTGGAGATCATCATCGAGCTCGACGTATTGGCGAAGGCGTTTTGCACGATCGCCATCATGACCAAGCCGGGAGCCAAGAATTCCATGAACGGCACGCCGTTGACCTCGGTCACCGCGCGGCCCAACGCCAGTGAAAACACCGCCAAGAACAGCAGCGTGGTGACCACCGGGCCGATGATGGTCTGGGTGTAGACCTTCACGAAACGGCGCACTTCGCGCAGATAAAGCGTGTAAAGGCCGAGCCAGTTGCTGGTGATGATCCGTTGCATGTTCTTGCCGATCTTAATTTATGGGGCATTGGTCTACCGAGAAGCACCTTATATAGTCTTCCCATGAGTGAGCGCAAAGAAACTTCCGCAAAAGCCAAACCCCGCATCCCGCGCAAGATCACGCCGGAGCGTCTGGCCAACATCGCGCTGCATTATTTAGAGCGTTATGCGTCGAGTTCTGAAAACCTGAAACGCGTGCTGGAACGGCGCATATTCAAGGCCTCGCTGTTTCACGAAGATTTAGACATTGAGACCGCCCACGGCTGGATCGACGATCTCATCAAACGCTACCAGGGCGCGGGCTTGCTCAACGATCTCAGCTACGCCGAAATTCGCGCCCGATCGTTGATGGCGCGCGGCACCGCGACGCGGGTGATCCGCATGAAATTGATGGAAAAAGGCGTCGACGCGGACACCATCGACCAAGCCCTTGAGGCTTTGGTCGACGAACATCCCGAACCGGAACTGGCCGCTGCCATCAAGCTGGCGCGGCGTCGCCGACTGGGTCCTTACGGCGATCCGGACAAGCGCGAAGACCTCAAAGACAAGCACCTCGCCGCCATGGCGCGGGCAGGCTTTTCATATGACATGGCGCGGCGCATCGTTGAATGCGAAGATCGCGAAGAATTGGAAGATTTGTTGGACACGCCGCTTTAACGCGATCCACCGTATTCGCCGTTTTCATTAATCTCCAAGTCGATCACGCCAGGCTGAACCGTGTCGGGCGCGGCCAGATTGGGCTCCGGCTTCGGTTTGGCCACCCACAGCGCGATGCGCACGGCGATGGCGATCAGCACACCGGCGATGATGGCAAACGCGGACACCATCGCCAACCCAACGGCGACGGCAACAGCGGCAAAAATGAAAAGAAACTTGCGGGGATCCATATGCGTGTGTCCTCGTGTTGGCGTAACCCTAATGTAGGTCGAATCAAATGAACTGCACCTGAATGGCAATTTTATGTCGAAGGCGGTTTACTCCCCTTGCGCTTCGGCTATCATCCCCACCACGGATTGAAGGGGTGAGAGCGCATGCAAAATCTTGATGAATTTTGGGCCTTGGTGCTGGACGTCTGGAAAACCGGCGTGTTCGGCATCGACATCGGCGCGATGGTCGCGGCACTTGGCATTTTCGTTTTATTTTTGCTGCTGCGTGGCTTGCTGACTCGCTTCATCATCGGCGCGCTGCGCCTCAAAGTGAGCAAAACCAAGACCCTACTTGATGACGAATTGCTCACCGCACTGGAAGAACCGATCCGTTTGGCGCCGATCATCCTCGGCGCGTTCTTTGCTTTTCAGTTCCTCAACCTTGAAGCCGGCATGCAAGATGTTGCCGACAAGCTGATCCGCTCCTTGATCACGGCGGCGATTTTCTGGGCGTTGTTTCGCGCCGTGGGGCCGCTGTCGAACCTGCTGACACGCTTGGAAAAGCTGTTCACCGCCGTGATGATGGACTGGCTGGTCAAAGCCATAAAGCTGTTGATCGCGTTCATCGGCATCGCCGCGGTGTTGGAAATCTGGGGCATCCAAGTGGGCCCGATCCTCGCCGGTTTGGGGCTGTTCGGTGTCGCGGTGGCGCTGGGTGCGCAGGATCTGTTTAAGAACCTCATCGCCGGTATCTTGATCATCGCCGAACGGCGCTTCAACAAAGGCGACTGGGTGCGCGTCGATGGCGTGGTCGAAGGCACGGTCGAACAGATCGGTTTTCGCTCCACCATGATCCGGCGTTTCGACAAAGCCCCGGTGTATGTACCCAACACCAAACTGGCGGACAACGCGGTGACCAATTTCACCGCCATGACCCATCGGCGCATTTATTGGCACATCGGGGTCGAGTACCGCACCACCATCGATCAGCTCAAAACCATCCGTGACGGTATCGAAGATTATGTGCTGAGCTCAGACGAATTCGCCCACCCGCCGGAGGTTTCGACCTTCGTGCGCATCGATAAATTCTCCGACAGCTCGATAGATATCATGCTGTATTGTTTCACCAAGACGACCAATTGGGGTGAATGGCTGGAGATCAAGGAACGTCTCGCCTATCACATCAAAGATGTGGTCGAAGGTGCCGGATCGGGCTTTGCTTTCCCGTCAACGTCCCTATATGTCGAGTCCATGCCCGGCGACGCGCCGGAGGTGTTTATGCCGCCATCCAACAAAGAGGCTTAAGTTCATGTCCGTGACCATTTATCACAATCCCCGTTGTTCCAAATCCCGCCAGACGCTGGAACTGATCCGCGAAAAAGGCGTCGAGCCGGAAATCGTCGAGTATCTCGAAACACCGCCAAGCGCTGCTGAGTTGAAAGACATCCTCAGCAAATTGGGCATGACAGCCGCACAAATTGTGCGCAAAAAAGAAGCCAAGGAAGAAGGCATCGACGTTGGCGCATTGGACAACGACGCCCTGATCGAAGCCCTCGTCGCTCACCCGCGCGCCATTGAACGCCCCATCGTGGTCAAAGGTGCCAAAGCGGTGATGGGTCGCCCGCCGGAAAATGTCATCGACTTGGTGTAAAACAATCGCACAAAAAAACGGGTGCTCCCCTGGGAGCGCCCGTTTATCGTGTGTTTTCAAATTGAAAAGCTTTCACGATTTCAAGCTCACACCAATTGCAGTTGCCCCCTCACTCATTAAGTAATCAATATGCTCTCCCATTGCCACGGCAACATTATCAAACTCAAACATCACTTTATTTCCAGCTCCAGGTCCTTTGGCAACATAGGTCTCGGCCATGCGTTTGCCGACTTGATAAAATGAAGCAAAAACAGCCTCAGTTTGATCAAGCACTTCGACGAGATTGTTTAGCCCCATACTCAAGGCCATTTCACGGGCCTTTGCTACATCCTCATGAAATTTGTCGGCATAAAGGGCTGCCTCGCTTAAACCATCGTCAAGTCCGGGCAATGCTCGAGTCGCAGAGATATCCTTTATCCAAAGCTCAACTTTGATCACATCGATCTGAATTTCCTTTATCAGTATTGCTAGCTCAACCGATTTGATCGGAACAGCAGCCATATTTCTCTGACCTAAAGGCTGGGCTGATGTTTGAGCTGCGGCATTAACAGCTGCCAGGATGATTGCTAAAATAGCCAATACCGAAAAATAACGAGTTGCTTTCACCGTTGCTTTCCCCACTTGAAGGCGCCATGAAATCGTGAGGCCCACGACGACCTAACCAAAAAAAGGCGCTCCCTGCGGAGCGCCTTTTCATGTTGAATTCCCAGCCTCTTAGCCGCGAATGGTTTCGAGGAAGTTGTTCACCTCACCATTGAGCTTATCGGACTGACTGCCCAGTTCGGCCGCCGCATCGAGAATTTGCGTCGCCGAGCTGCCGGTTTCAGATGCCGCCTGGGTCACTTGCGCGATGTTGGCGGACACTTCTTGGGTACCGCTTGAGGCCTGTTCGACGTTGCGGGCGATTTCTTGGGTCGCCGCACCTTGCTCTTCAACCGCAGCGGCGATCGTCGAGGTGATCTCGTTGATCTGGTTGATGATGCCGCCGATCGATCCAATCGCCTGCACCGCATCTTGGGTCGCGCCCTGGATGCCGCCGATTTGATTGGAGATTTCCTCGGTCGCCTTGGCCGTTTGGTTGGCGAGGTTTTTCACTTCCGACGCCACAACCGCAAAGCCTTTACCCGCTTCACCCGCGCGCGCGGCTTCGATGGTGGCATTCAACGCCAGCAGGTTGGTCTGATCGGCGATGTCGGTGATCAACGCAACCACCTCGCCAATTTTGTTGGCGGCTTCGGCGAGACCTTGCACCTTTTCGTTCGCGCCATCGACTTCGGCCACCGCAGCACCCGCAACCTGGGTCGATTGAGAGACCTGACGCGAGATTTCGGAAATCGAGCTCGACAGTTCTTCCGCCGCACTGGCCACCGTTTGCACGTTCGCCGACGCTTCTTCCGCCGCCGCCGCCACGTTGGTTGCTTGCTCACTGGTTTGATCGGCGGTGCCGGACACGGAACGCGCCGTGGTCTGCATTTCGCTGGCGGCTGCAGATACCGTTTCGACAACAGCACCGACACTGGTTTCGAATTGTTCGGCCATGCGACGACGTTCGACGCGGCGCTGTTCAAGCTGCGCGGTTTCAGCAGCTTTTTGTTCGCGTTCGCGATTTTCGCCTTCCGCAAGCGCGACTTTGGTTTCATCCAAGGCGCGCGCCACGGTGCCGAATTCATCGGTGCGCTGCGTACCCAGAACCGATTGTGCCGTGTAATCGTGGTTGGAAATTTGGCTGATATCGGCCAGCAAACCTTCGATGGAACCCTTGATCACGGTGAACAGGTACGCCGCCGCGGCCAAACCGATCACCAAGCCGATAGCTGTGAGGATCATGTTGAGCTGCGCCACGCCGTCAATACTCGTCTGCACATCGTGGATCGAATGCTGCAGGGTGTCCAAACGCGTGTTGGTGGCTTCTTCGACTTTGGCCATCAGCGCATCCATGTTCTCGCCCATGGTGCCCGCGACGGCATCAAAGTTACCCATCATGACGTTGCCCGCTTCAGGACCTTCGGCAACATAGACTTCGCCCATCTTAACGCCGGTCTCGTAAAAAGGGCCAAAGGCCGCTTCGGTATCGTTCAACGCCGTGACGATTTCCGGCAGTCCCAGGCTGGTTGCCAACTGGCGTGCTTTGGCCACATCGTCAGTAAATTTTTGGGCAAAATTGGCGGCTTCGCCGAAGCCGTCATCGAAACCGGGGAGGCCGCGCGTGGCGGAAATATCGGTAATCCATTGCTGCACCTGGACCACATCCAGTTGCACATCCTTGATCAAAACCATCAACGGAATGGCTTCGTGCGCAACGACATTGGCACTGTCTTCGGTCACTTCAAGCTTCGGAAGCTGTGCGTTCAGATTGGCCAGCGTAACGACCGCGGCACCCGTAAACACCAATAAGATGATTGCAAGAACCGCAACCAAGCGCGCTTTGATAGACATTCGTATCTCCCCAAGAGGCATATGTCGGAAGCTTAAGCGCCGCAAATATTCTTAACGAATACCCCAATATGCGACACCAGCAATGATCGTACCCTTACCACAGATTTTTTGTACGACGCCACTGCTCCACCGCTGCTCTTTTGGGGGATACCGACCTCACAGCCCCCGTAAATGCTTGGGTCTGAGCATCGCCCCGCCGTGCCCCGCCTGTACCGCGCGCACCTGATCCAACAGTGCAGACGTGTCGCGCGGCAGGTTGCCCGCAAGCGCCAAAGCGTTGGAGGCATGGTTGGATCGAAAAATGACCGCCTTTGACGGATCGAGCAATTCCAACAGATACGCCAACTCAGTCAGAATGCCGTCGTCGTCCTGCCATTCGAAACCGGCTTCGCTTGGATCGTTTGCGGCTTTGAAGGCTTCGCGAAAGCGCGATTCTTGATCGCCTTCCAAACCCAATTGCAGAGTTGAGAGGAATTTCGGTGGCGCACGGTTGATCAAGGCCGCCGTGCCTTCGATGTGTTCGCGCCAATGGGCCTTGCCGCCGAGCCCTAAAATCACCGTCGCCGACACCTTGATGCCCACACCATCCGCAGCTTTTAAGGCTTTTTCCATCAATTTGGCAGAGCCCTTGCGAATGCGCCGGAGCATCTTGTCGGACCCGCTTTCGACCCCCAGATAAACCATGGTGAGGCGCTTCTCGCGCAATCGGGTCAGCTCTTCGGTCGATTTTTTGACTAAATTTTGCGGTGTGGCGTAACACGTCACCCGTTGCAGATCGGGAAACGTCGCGATCAGCTTGTCGAGAATTTGTTCCAACTCACCCGTCGGCAGCACCAAAGCGTCGCCATCGGCCAAAAACACCCGCGTCGCATCGGGCCAATCTTGGGCTGCGTCATCGATATCGGCGCACACTTCGGCCAATGGCCGTGCCCGGTAACCTTTGTGCTTGTACATGGTGCAAAACGTACACGCGTTGAAGCTGCATCCCAGCGTGGCTTGGATGATCAGGTTGGGTCCTTCGGAAGGCGGGCGCCACAGCGGCATGTCGTATACAATCATTAAAGGGACTGTAATACCTTATGTGCAAACTTTCCATGGCCGCTTTCCCTTGAACATCAGCCGCTTACATCCGATACTCCGCCAAGAACATGAGTTTGTGAGATGACGACGCAAGAAAACGCAAAACCAGACGGCCCCGATGCCAATGCGGCGCAGCACAATGCGCGCACTGAGCAAGCGGATGAGGCCCGGCGCATTTATGAACTTGCGCTGGAGCATCACCGTGCCGGTCGTCTGGACGTCGCCATCAAGGAATACGCGCGCGTGCTTAAGCTCGCCCCCGGTTCGCCCGACGTTTACAACAACCTGGGCGTTGCGCTGCGCAGCGCCGGACGGCCCGAAGCGGCGGTGGCATGTTACCGCCGATCGCTGGGCATTCGACCGGGGGCTGCTGGGGCTTACACCAACTTGGGCAACGCGTTGCGCGATCTTGGTGAAACAACCCGTGCGGTCGAAGCCCACCGGCGTGCCGTCAAACACGGTCCAAAATCGCCCAAAGCGCTTTACAACGCCGGCTTAGCGTTTCGCGAAGGCGGGCTCAGCAAAATCGCACTGGAACATTTCGAACGCGCCATCAAGTTGGAACCGACCTACGCGCTGTGCCGCGTGGAGCGCGCCGTCACCTTGTTGCAAACGGGTGAATGGCAGCGCGGTTTTAAAGAACTGGAAATCCGTTTTGCCTTGCCCGGGCGCGACCCGCGACGTCCAGACATCGAAAGCTGGAACGGCTCGGCGCTGCAAGGGCGCACCATTTTGGTCAATTTCGAAGGCGACGAAGGCATCGTCGTGCAATTCGCGCGCTTCGCCGCGGTGCTTAAACGCAGCGGTGCAAAAGTGGTGATGGAATGCCCCCCGCATCTTAAACATTTGCTATCGTCCTCGCCCGACATCGAACAAACCATCAGCGTCGGTGCCGACGCGCCCGGCGTCGATGTGCAAGTGCCGCTGCTCAGTCTGCCCGCGCGGTTGGGCACTTTGGTCGACACCGTGCCCGAAGAAACGCCTTATTTGCCGGTGCCGCGCATCGGCGCAAGCCGGCTCGACATTCACCCCGACACCCGTTTGGCCATCGGCTTGGCGTGGTCGGCCAATTGGGACGGTCGCGCCGCCAAGGGCCCCAAGCGTCACGGCGACATGATGCTCGACGATTTTGCCGAATTGGCGGGCATTCCCGGTCTACAATTGTTTTCATTGGAACGCGGTGCGGGGTCGGGCGACATTGCCCGCCTGGGTTTTCAACCGCTGATCGAGCAAACCGGCCAAACAGTAATGGACGCCGCCGATATGGCGTCCGCCATCGATCAACTGGATCTGGTGATTTGCACCAATTCGGTCGCCGCGCACATCGCCGGCGCACTGGGCAAACCGGTGTGGATGCTTTTGGATGTCGGCGCGGATTGGAGCTGGCTGCTGGATCGCGAGGACAGCCCGTGGTATCCCAGCATGCGGATCTTTCGCCGATCTTCCGCTGATCAACCTTGGTCACAAACCGTATCCAAGGTCCGCCAAGCTTTAACGGAAGTCCTCAAAGGCGGCTGATGCCCTTGTGAACGGAAAACAACATGAGTGACACGCCCCAAGATCCGAACCGTTCACCACCACCCGGCGAAGCTGCGCCGCAAGATCAGGCGGAACAAACAAGCGAACCGGCCAAAAAACCGGGGCTGTTTTCGCGTCTGTTCGGTCGCGGTGCCACCGGGTCGGAACTGGAAATCGCCATCGCATCATTCGTCGACATCGCCGGCATCGATCACGCCCGTTCTCTGAGTGCCGTATTTGCCGACTTGGAAGGTGTGCACACCAAACACCTGCGCGAAAAACCGATTCTCACACCCGAAGTCGCGCGCAGCGAACATCTGCCCGCAGCGTGTGGTCAAGCGATGAACTGGGTCAGCAAGTTCGACGCCGATCTGGTGCTGTGGGGCGACGTTCCGCCGCCGGGCACCACATTGTACATTCATTTTGCCGCCCCCCCGCCGGTCGATGAAGACCCCGCAGGCACCATTTCGCCGTTTCAGGCCCTGACCCTGCCGGTGGGTTTCGATCCCAAAGATTTGGGCGCGCTGTTGTTGGCTGCGGCCTTGGCCGCGATGAACCCCAAAAGCGATGCAAAGCGTGCCAATCGCCGCAATCTCGTCGCCGAAGCCTTGGAACACGCGGCCGAAGCGATCGAACGCATTCCGTCCGATTTCACCACCCGCGAGCAAGCCTCCATCCAAGCCATGTTCGCCAATTCCTTGGCCTCGTTCGCGCATCTTTTTCCCGGAACCGAGGTTTATCACCGCGCGTCACAGGCCTACACCAAGGCCATCAAAAGCACCTTGCGGTCCGAAAGCCCCACCAACTGGGCGTATCTGCACCGCAACCTAGGCACCGTTTTGCAAGCGCTGGGCGAACGCACCGACGATGTCGACACTTTGGTCCAAGCCGCCGACGCCTACCGTGCGGCGCAAGAAGTGTTCAGCCCTGAAACCACACCGTTCCCGTGGGCGACGACGCAAAACCGGCTGGGCGAAGTGCTGTATCGCCTGGACAGCAAAAGCGGCGAAACCAAAGGCCTCAAGGAAGCGCTGAGCATTTACCAAGGCGCGCTGAAAGTTCTGACCAAACGCTCCATGCCCTTGTTGTGGAGCGAGACCATGAACAACCTCGGCCAAGCGGCGCAGGTGTTGGGTCGTGAACTGAACAATGAAGACGTGATGGAACGCGCCATCACCGCCTACAAGCAAGCGCTGGCGATCCGCAAGCGCGATACCCAGCCGACCCTGTGGGCGGCGACGCAAAACAACATGGGCAGCGCGCTGTTCATTTTGGGCCGCATGACCAGCGAAGATAAATATTTCGAAGAGGCGCTGAACGCGTTCATGGGTGCGCGCGAGGTTTACACCACACTGGGGCTGACGCGGATGGTCGAGGTCACCGAAAAGAACATCGCCCACGCCGAACAGCGCCTTCCCGACGGGGCCGCAAAAAGCACCGAAAAAGACGCATCCATGTGGTGGTTGGAAGAAGAAGAAGAAGACCCGTCCAATAAGAGCTAAGGGATTAAGCGCGGCTGCTCATGTAAGCGCTGACCAGTGACGCCAAGCCCAAAAACGTCACCGTCGCGATCAACTGCCACATCAACAACATCACCGTGGCGTCGGGGGGATGGAACAAGCGCAAGCCCACCGCGCCCAGTGCCGAAGCCGCCAAAACGGCCAAGCCGACCGTCATCGTCGGCGAGGTCGACAAACCGCGTTTGAGCAAGATCACCATCACCAACGCAGGCGCCGCGCCGGTCGCCACCACGGATGGATAGCAGGTCCAATGCGGGGCGAAGGAAAACTGATCGGGGCCGACCTGTTCGAACAGCTGCCAGCAGCTTTCGGTGATCAGCGCCAGCCAGACAAAGAACGGCAACACCGGCAACATCCACACCTTTTGACTGCGTCCCGGCTGGCTGGAGCACAGCGCCGCATAACCCGCCGTCAACGCGGTGATCAAAATCGCCGCCAGCTCAAACAAGCTGCGCCCGGTGCTGAGACGTTCGATCGCCAATTCAAAAGATTGTCGTTGTTCAAAAACCAAAGCGAACGATTGCTGTTCGACCAGCGCGCCCAAAACAAGCGACACCGGCAGCGCCATCGCCACCCAGCCCAACAACCGTTTGCCCGGGGACGCCAGACGCTTTACCGGCGTCAGGTCTTGGGACAAGGATGCGATCAGGTTTTCGGTCGAGTTGTTCATGTTTCCCTACTGCTCTGGTCTTGAAACCATTTTTGCGCGCAAGCTTTTCAGCGCTCTGTGCATGGCCACTTTCAGCGCGGCAACGGACATACCGCTGGCTTGGGATGCTTCTTTAAGGCTCATTTCGCGCAATTTCAACAATTCTACCGCCGTGCGTTGACCTGCGGGCAATGTATCCAGTGCAGCGTTGAGATCATCGCCTAACGCAAAGACGAGATCATCCTCTGGCAAGGTATTCGTTTCGTCGGACAAAAAGGTTTCAGGATATTCGTCCACCAAAACTTCGCGCGCGCCTTGGCGATACATTTTGCGCAACGCATCGATGGTTCGGCGTTGGGCGATGGTGCCGATCCATGGGCGAAACGCCAGTTTGGGATCATAGGTGTGGCGGTTTTTGTGAACCGACATCAAAACCTCTTGCACCACATCTTCGATTTTATCGGGATCATTGATGCGTTTGCCGACGATGGCGCGCACCAAAGGCACCACCGCGCCGAGCAACTTTTGATAAGCAACCGTGTCGCCATCTTGCGCCAGCGCCATCCATTCGGACCATTGGCGGTCTTGTTCAAGCTTGGGATCGGGGCTGGTAAGAGGATCCGTCATGCTGTTCCGATACGCGCTTTTTCTCGGCCGCAAAAAAAAGATGTAACCCCATCAGATGTGGCGACGAACTGGTAAGGGACGGACACGAAACACCGTGTCCCGATCTTAGGCCCTGACCCTAAATGGGTCCCCAACCAAGTCAATCTTATTTTAGGAGGATTACATGTCCGTTAAGTCCATCAGCAAAGCTTCCCTCATCGCCGCCGCTATGACTGTCGCCCTGTCCACCGCTGCGGTTCAAGAAGCCAGCGCCGCCGAAATGGAAAAATGCTACGGCGTCGCCAAAGCCGGTCACAACGATTGCCAGACCGCCAACTCGTCTTGCGCCGGCACGTCCAAAATGGACGATCAAAAAGACGCTTTCGTCGCTGTGCCCAAAGGCACCTGCGCGAAAATTGCCGGCGGCACCTTGAAACCCATGTAAGAAAGGTGCGCGAAATGACCAATTTGGCTCACACCGCGCACAGTCTTGCCAGCCCGATTTCGGCCTCTCCTCTTCCTTTGAGGGCCGGGATCGGGCTCAAGGCGCAACATTATCAAGAGATCATCGATACCGCGCCCAACATCGGCTGGCTTGAAGTGCACAGCGAAAACTACATGTGCGCGGGTGGCCCGACCCAAACGTGGCTCAGCGCGATGCGCGAACGCTATCCAATATCCTTACACGGTGTCGGCCTATCACTGGGCAGCGCGGGACCGTTGGATCAAACCCACCTTAAACGCTTGGTCGATCTTGAGCACCGTGTCGAACCCGGCCACGTGTCCGAACACCTGTCGTGGAGCATCGCCGACGGCGTTTACCTCAACGACCTGATCGCCTTGCCCTACACCGAAGAAGCGTTGGAGGTTTTTTCAACCCACGTGTTGGAGATGCAAGACGCGCTCAAACGCCGGGTGCTGATCGAAAACCCTTCGTCCTATCTGCGCTATGAGCATTCCGTCATTCCTGAGCCTGAATTCCTGCTCGGCGTGGTCGACAAAAGTGACTGCGGCGTGTTGCTCGACGTCAACAACGTCTTCGTCAGCGCGATGAACCACGGCTTCGATGCGATCGCCTATCTGGATCAAATCCCCGCCGACTTGATCGGTGAAATTCATCTCGGCGGCCACAGCCAAGTCGAATTCGACGATCGCGTTCTGCGCGTCGACGATCATGGATCGCGTGTGTGCGACGATGTGTGGGCGCTGTATGAACGCGTGATCGCACGCTGCGGCCCCAAGCCGACTTTGATCGAATGGGACAGCAACATCCCCGAACTGAGCGTTCTGCTCGACGAAGCCGCCAAGGCCGACGGTATTCTTAATGCGTATACCGAGGTGTCCCATGCCGTCGCTGTCTAAACTGCAAACTGCGGTGCGTGACGTCTCGTTGGGTGGCGATGCCAGTGCGCTCGTCGCGGACATCATCGGCGATGGTTTCGCACCCCAACAACGCCTCAACATTCACCGCAACAACACCACCATTTTGCTGGGCGAAGCCTTGGCCGCGACCTATTCGGTGACACACAAATTGGTTGGCGACGATTTTTTCGAGGCTGTCGCTCGCTTGTTCGTGCGTGCTCAGCCGCCGCGCTCACCTTGCTTGTTCGAATACGGTGAAGGCTTTGGTGATTTTCTCGCCACCCTGCCCGCCGCTGCTGACTTACCATACCTGCCCGACGTGGCGCGTTTGGAATGGATGTGGAACGCGGCCTTTCACGCCGCCGACGTCACGCCGCTCACATCAAGTGATCTCGCCTTTGTGGATGCGGATGCTTACGGCGATTTGATATTCAGCCCGCACCCCAGTTTGCGCCTGATCAGCTCTGCCTATCCGATCAAGGAAATCTGGGATGTCAATCAAGACGGCGCGGACCCGAACGCCACGGTCAATCTGGACGAAGGCCCGCAAGCGTTGGCGGTTTTACGCCCCAAAGCCAGCGTCGAAATGATCGAGCTTTCGCCCGGCGGTTTCGTATTGGCGCAAAGCCTCATGAATGGCGCAACGCTTGAAGACGCTTTCGCCGCTGCACAACACAACGCGCCCAACTTCGATCCCGCACCGACCTTGGCGGTGCTGATCAGCGTCGGCGCGTTTCAAAGCCATACCTTAAGACCTTAAAAGGAGCCCCCGATATGTCTTCGCTTTTTGAAACATACTGCCGTTTCGTTCAACGCCTCAAAGCAACCCCCGACGGCCTGATGGTGTTGATGGCGCGGGTCGGTTTGGGCGCATTTTTTGTGCGCGCGGGCATGACCAAAGTCGATGGCGACTTCAACCTCACCGACACCACCATCTATCTGTTTCGCGAAGAATACAAAGTCCCGTTGCTGTCACCGGAAGTCGCGGCCTACATGGCGACGGCGGCGGAACATGTGTTCGGCGCGCTGTTGATCATCGGCTTGGCGACCCGCTTGTCGGCGTTGGGCCTGTTGGGTATGACGGTGGTCATTCAGGTGTTCGTTTATCCCGCAAGCTGGCCCGACCATCTGCTGTGGGCGGCGGTGTTGATGTTCATCTTGGCGCGAGGACCGGGGTGGCTGGCGGCGGATCGCGGCGTGTGCAAGCTGATGGGCCACAGCTGCGCCAAAACCACCGCCCCAACCTGAGCTAAACTATTTCATCACGAACGCTTTGACGTGCTCAGGCATTTCAACGCCCGGCAAGCTGCGCGGATCGGGGATCGGTTCCCCGACCGTGTGACGCACCGGGATCACTCCCGCCCAAATCGGCAAGGCGTAATCTTCTTCATCGTCATGCACGCCATCGTCTCGAATTTTCGCCGATGCCTCATCGATGGGCATGGACAGAACGGTGGTGGCTTTGGCTTCTTGATCGCTCATCGGGCGCAATGTGTCGCTGCGCCCAGGATAAAGCTGGTCGATAAACGCATTTAAGCGCGCGGCCTTTTGATCGGGGTCGTCAACCACGCTGGGACGGCCAAAGATCATCGCGGAACGAAAGTTCGCCGAGTGGTGCATGCCTGAGCGCGCCAACACCAAACCGTCCAACAGCGACACCGTCAGGCACACGTCCATGTCTTGCGATGCGTGGATGCCTCGACTGGCTTTCGATCCATGCCAATAAATATGATCGCCTTCGCGCCACTGAAACGTCGGGATCACCACCGGCTTGTCGTTGAGCACAAATCCCACGTGACACAGCGGCATCGCGTCCAAAATCGAATAGATGGTTTCGCGATCGAAATGCCCGCGTTCATGCAGGCGGCGCAAACGCGTTTGCTCGGTGACAGCCAATTCTTCGTTCATCTCCAGGCTCCTTAAACATTTGAAGGTTGACCCATACGCCAAAATTGGCATTTCATGAATATCCAAAAATATACAAACTAAGCAGTCCAATTATGAACGGTCAGCCTTTCATCGGTTTGCCCATCGACCCCAGCGTCGCGACGCCGTTGTTCGAACAAATCTACGAAGCCCTGCGTCACCGCATCGTATCGGGGCAGATCAGCGTGGGCAGCCGCCTGCCGCCGTCGCGCAGCTTTGGCGAAGAATTGGGCGTTTCGCGCACCACCGTCGTCACCGCCTACGATCAACTGATCGCCGAAGGTTTCGCCCAAGGCCGCACGGGGTCGGGTGTCTATGTCAGTAACATCGGCGCGGTGGAGATTGAACCGATGCCCGCGCCACCAAACACCATGGCGAAACCTTCCCTCAAACCATTGCGCCCATTTCGCCCCGGTCACCCGGACATGCGCCTGTTTCCGCACCGCCAGTGGGGCCAATGCGTGGCGCGCACCGCGAGAACGGATCCGCAAGCCCTGACGATGCAAAGCGACCCGTTTGGCGATGCGTCACTGCGCACCGCCATCGCCGATTATTTGGCCGAGTGGCGTGCCATGCAGGTTCAGCCCGAACAAATTCTCATCACCGCCGGGGCCAGCGATGCCCTGGAAGTGTGTGTGCGCACGTTGACGGGTCCGGGCGACGTGATCGCCATGGAAAACCCGGGCTACCCGGTGCTGCGCACCCTTATACAAAGCTTAAAGCTCAAAACCGCGTGGCTGGAGGTGGACGAGCATGGGGCCCAAGTGCCCACAACGGCGCCCACGCCGGTGATGAGCATTTTGACCCCATCGTCGCAATTTCCTTTGGGGGGTGCGATGCCCTTGGCGCGGCGCCGCGATTTTTTGAATTGGAGCGAAAAAAACGCCGGCTGGATCGTTGAAGACGATTACGACAGCGAATTTCGCTACGCCGGACGGCCGATTCGCGCCCTATCGAGTTTCAACACGCACAAAGACCGGCATGCACGCACACTATATATCGGCAGCTTTTCCAAAGTGTTTTCAGACACCCTGCGTTTGGGATACTTGGTGGTCCCGCATAATCTGATCACCCAGGTCGGCGCGACTCTGGATCGTTTCGGCACAAAAGCATCCCTGATGCCCCAACGGCCCTTGGCCGCGTTCATGCAAGACGGTGGCTTTTATCGTCACATCCGGCGCATGCGCCGTATATATGGCGAGCGCCGCCGCACCTTGATCGGTTTGTTGCGGGCATACCTCGATGATGAACGGGTGCAGTGGCGCGATCATCACGGCGGCATGCATATCGCCGTGCATTTGCCGCCGGACTGCGATGACATCGTGATGTCCACCCGCGCCGCCGCTGCGGGGCTGATCTGCCCGCCATTGTCGGCATATTGCGCAGGGCCAGCACAACAGCGCGGCCTGTTGCTGGGGTTTTGCAGCTTTTCGAACGAAGAAATGGAAAGCGCCATGCCGACATTGGCGCGAATCGTGATCGACACGCTGAACGCTTAAGGTAAAAGCCGAGCAAACAAAAGCCCCGGAGCTCAAAACCGTGAAACGGTTGATCTCCGGGGCTACTGTTTGGTGCACCCTGAGCGATTCGAACGCCCGACCTTCTGATTCGTAGTCAGATGCTCTATCCAGCTGAGCTAAGGGTGCATTGTGCTTGTCCGCCGTTCAGCGGAAGCGGGCGGAACCTACTCCAGCCCTGCCGCGTTGGCAAGAGGAACATCACAGTTTTTTTCAACTTTATGATGCCTGGTGAATGCCCGGTGTCTACAAATGCGCATAAAGCCTTGGCAATTATCGAAATCCGTCCTTGCCGCCGCTTGGGCCATTGAGTAAGATCGCTGCAAAAATCGCTGTGTGACATGTTATTCAAACGCTTTGAAGGACTTGTCTCACCTCGTGGGGGATGATCTTTGTTAGACTCCAACTCTTAGGTTCCAAGTTTAAAGGCGAACGCGCGAAATGGATTTTTCGAAGTTCCGGGCAATGATCGTAGGGGCCGCATTTTTGTTGCCGGCCTGCTCGTTTTCAGAATCAGCCCTGTGGCCTTCTTTGACAGGCGAAGACCCGACGGTGGAAACACCGGCTCAGGCTCCGATGCCGACATCAATGGCCCAGACCACGCAGACCGATGCACTTGACGGCACAGGCACGCCGCCGCCGCAACTCGGCACCACCGATTTCCGGCCTGTCGGCGTTACGCCGGGACAGGACACCGGAACCTTCGTCGGCCGCAAGGTCGCCGAATTGCGATCGGAACTGCAGCGCCTGCAAGATCAGGTCAGCACCCATAACGGTCAGCTGCAAACGCAGCGTGCCGAAATGGTCGCCAGCGCGCAGAACTATCACAACACGGTCGCCTCGGTGAATTCCCGCCTGCAAGTCGGCACCACACCGGGCAATCCGATTTTGGTGCAGCAGTTCAATTCCGCGCAAACCTCGTTGGACAATCTCAACGTTGGCATTGCGGCGATGAACAAGTTGGCCACCGCAGTTGCGGGCATGTCGACCATGTCGTCGTATCTGGCCGAATCGACCCGCGCCGCGTTCGGTGTTTCGGGCGCCGTCGATGAAGACCACCGCCAATTGACCGTTCTGCAAGACGAAGTCGACCAGACCGTGGTGTTGATTGAACGCTTGTTGAAAGAATCCACCGACGACATTCGCCGCCAAAGCAGCTATGTCGCCGCGGAACGTTCCAACCTCAACACACTGGCCGCTGGCATCAAAACCGGCGAAATTTATGGCGCAAGCTTGTCCAACGTGGCCAAAAGCGCTGCGGGCCCCGGCCCCATCGCTGGTAAACCCATGGACACGTCGGGACGCCGCCCGCTGGTGGTGATCCGCTTTGATCGCGACAAAGTGCCGTATCAACAAGCACTATATAATGCGGTGGGCAAAGTTCTCGAACGTCGCCCCAGCGCCGCGTTCGATCTTGTCGCCGTGGCACCGACGTCCGGCGGACCCGCACGGGTCGCGTTGAATTCGACCAAAGCCCGTCGCCATGCCGAAGATGTGTTGCGCTCCTTAGTTGAGATGGGCTTGCCGCCCGCACGTGTTGCCGTATCGGGCAAAACGGCTTCCAGCGCATCGACCAACGAAGTGCACTTATATTTGCGCTAAGCAGTTCGCCGCACGCATACGTAACTTCATAAAAAGCGCCGACCGGAATACGGTCGGCGCTTTTTATTTATATGCTTAAGGTACATACGGGCATATCCACACACTATGATGTGTGGATTCGCGACTATTTATCGCATTCCTTTCGTGCACGGACATTTTCCCACCGATTCGGGTGCGTCTCGCCTGTTGCACATTAGCAACACATTAGAAAAAACAGTTACAGTGCTACACGAGTACTACTTACAATATGATAAAATCCGTTAGATTTCGGTTACATTCAGCTGAACAGGTGGTGACAGTCATACAAAATGACTACTCAGCCCTGGATCAAAGCAAACATATTGATCTATACTCAGCGCGCACAACAAACGTAACGATGCCGGCCCGATCCGTGGGCTCAGCCACGAAGACCGGCACCAAGGGGGACTACAACCTATGACGAGCAATTTTAAGCTGACCCTTCTGTCAGGTGTTGCCGCAGCGACCGTGATGGCATTCGTCGGCACTGCAAACGCCACCAACGGCTACTTCTCGAACGCCTACGGCACCGCTGCTAAAGGCATGGCCGGCGCAAGCGTCGCATTGCCGCAAGATACGCAAGCCGCGATGAACAATCCCGCAGGCATGAAGAAGATCGGCTCCCGCGTTGACGGCTCAGTGGCACTGTTTTCACCGTTGCGTAAATATGAAACGTCTGGCGCCAACCCCGCAGCCAACTTCATGAACGACAATCAACATAAAAGCGGCAGCAACTTCTTTGTAATCCCCGCGTTTGGCGCAAACTGGGACATGGGTGAGTACTCCCTTGGCGTGACGTTGTCGGCCAACGGCGGCATGAACACCGATTATGGTACGAATGTCTTCTCCCAAGGCTCCAATGGCCGCACCGGTATTAACCTTGAGCAGGCCTTCTTGGGCTTCACCTACGCGCGCCAAATAGGTGACAGCAACACCGTCGGCATCACCCCGACCATTGCCGCACAACGCTTTAGCGCACGCGGCCTGCAAGGTTTTGCGGCTATCTCTACGGATGGCACCAAATTGACCGATAATGGGAATGATTATTCTTATGGTTACGGTGTGCGTGTGGGTTGGTTGGGTGAAGTCAACGACAAGCTCAGCTTTGGTGCCATGGCCCAAAGCCGCATGTACATGCAGAAATTCTCCAAATACGCCGGTCTGTTCGCAGAACAGGGCGACTTTGACATCCCGCCGACCGTGAGCTTTGGTGGATCGTATAAGGTCGATGACAAACTGACCATCGCGGCTGACGTTCAACGCATCTTCTACGATCAAGTCGCTTCCGTTTCCAACCCCCTCATTAACGTCACCTCGTTTAACACCAATGCAGGTGGTACGGTTGGCCTCAATTCTCTTGGTGGCGACCAGGGTGTCGGCTTTGGTTGGCAGAACATGAGCATTGGCAAACTTGGCGTGCAATACGATGCCAGCGACGACGTTACCCTTCGTGCTGGCGTCAGCCATAACACCCAAGCTTTCCCCAACACGGAAACGCTGTTCAACATCTTGGCACCGGCCGTTGTGAACACCCACGTCAGCGTTGGTGGCACATATGACGTGGCACCGAACATGTCCCTGTCATTGGCATACACCCATGCGTTCAATGCCAACATCACTGGCAGCAACCCGAACCATGCCACGCCGATCGATTTGCAAATGAAGCAGCATGATCTGGAAGTTGGCGTCAGCTACGCATTCTAAGCCAGCTAAACCAATTGCTCGATTTAACCGCCCAGGGCTTTAAGCCTTGGGCGGTTTTTTCTTGCCCCATTAACGCTTCAGCACTTTTCATGCGCACACTTGCAAGGCGCACACGCAAGGTGCACAATTTCACGATGATTGAGCTAGCTCCGACGTTACACCGCACTTTGCGACGCCTATTGATGCTCGGCCTTCTGTGGGCCGCCTCGAACCCCACTGGCGTGTCTGCTGAGCCCGCATTCGGCCTGACTTTACCGCCGGGCTTTTCCATCTCGGTCTTCGCCAAAGCGCCGCGCGCACGCTCAATCGCCTTGGCCGAAGATTTGGGTGTGGTGTTCGTCAGCACCCGTCACGACACCGTATACGCCATACCACTGCGCGATGACGACGGCTTGCACCCTACCTATCCGGTGTTGCGCGGCCTGACGTCGCCCAACGGCATTGCCTGGAAAGACGGCTATCTCTATGTCGTCGAACAGCACCGTGTGACCCGCCACCGCGTGCCGTCCCTCGACGCGTTGACGGACGGCGAGCCCGAAGTCCTGTTCGATGGTCTGCCCGACAAAGAATGGCATGGGAACCGCTATATTCAGTTCGGTGCGGATGGCGCGCTTTATGTCGGCGTCGGCGCGGCCTGCAACGTGTGCAGCCTGCACGGCTATGAAGGCAGCATTTTAAAATTCACCCCAGGACGCTGGGATAAGCCAGAAATCGTCGCCACTGGAGTGCGCAACACCGTGGGTATCGATGTCCACCCCGCCACCGGGCAAATCTTTTTCACCGACAACGGCGCGGACGGCATGGGCGACGACAGCCCGCCCGACGAGCTGAACGCCCTCGACGAACCCGGCGCGCATTTTGGCTTCCCGTGGTATGGCGGGGGTGAAGACCGCGCGCCGCATTTCCGCCTGCTGCCCGTACCAGACGGCATGGTGGCGCCCATTGTGCGGTTCCAGGCCCACGTCGCGCCCCTGGGCGTCGATTTTTACGATGGGCGCATGTTTCCCGCCGAATACCGCAACGATGCGTTCGTCGCCCAGCATGGGTCGTGGAACAGATCTTCCCCGGTGGGTTATCGCATCATGAGGATTCGCTTCGATGCGGCTGGCCAGGTAATCGGCAAAGAGCCGTTCGTCGACGGCTGGCTGCGTCCCAATGGTGACGTCACCGGTCGCCCGGTGGATTTGGAGGAACTACCCGATGGATCACTGTTGATCAGCGACGACGGCGCAGGCTTGATTTACCGGGTCGTTTATATAAAGCCCTAGCTTAGTAAGTCCGGGCTTAGAATGTCCGGGCTTAAAAAAGCCCTTGGGCTATCGCCAGCACCACCAGATACCGCCCGCCCTTGGCGATTGTCACCAGCAGCAAAAAGATGCCGAGGTGCACGCGCAAAAAGCCCGCCGCAAAGGTGATCGGGTCGCCGATGATCGGCACCCAACTGAGCAACAGCGACCACACGCCCCATTTGGCGAACCAGGTGTCGGCTTTGTCCAGATCACCGGCTTTGAACGGAAACCACTTGTGGTCTTGCCAGTGCAGACACCAGCGACCCAGCATCCAATTGACCAGCGCGCCGAGCGTATTGCCCGCCGTGGCGACGCTCCACAACATCACCACATCCAAACCGCCCGCAACGCTGAGCCCGGCCAGCAGGGCTTCTGACGAAAACGGTAAGATGGTTGCGGCGAGAAACGCCGACAGGAAAAGGCCGAGATATCCATTCATGGGCGCGAAGGTAGCGGATTAATCGGCGCTGTCTACTTTTACATCGACGGCTATGTTGTCGATAAGACGCGTGCGCCCCAATTTGGCCGCCGCAAGCACCCGCAGCGGACGCGCGGGGTCATAACTGTCTGCGGCTTGCAGGGTCTCGGCATCGGCGATGGCGACGTAATCCACCGGACCGAATCCCAGCTCAACCAATTCAGCCTCCGCCGCACGGCACAGATCATCCCCCGAAGCCCCACCATGAAAATCGTTGGCAACGCGGCGCAATACGGCGTTCAGTTTGGGGGCGATGACGCGCTCTTCTTCACTGAGATAGGCGTTACGCGACGACAGCGCCAAGCCGTCCGCTTCGCGCACCGTGGCGACGCCATGAATTTCGGTGGGGATGCACAAGTCGCGCGCCAGGGTCTTGATCACCTGCAGCTGCTGATAATCTTTTTCGCCGAAAAACGCCCGGTCCGCCCCGGCCATCGACAGCAACTTGGCAACCACCGTGGCGACGCCGGTGAAATGACCGGGACGAAACGCCCCTTCCAACACGCTATCGGGCCCCGGCACGTGCACTTCGGTCAGCGCGCCATTTGGGTACATCTCTTCCACGCTGGGCGCGAACAACACGTGTGCGCCTTCGTCCTCGGCCAGTTTGCGGTCCGCGTCTTCGTCGCGCGGATAGACGGAAAAATCCTCGCCTTCGCCGAACTGGGTGGGATTGACGAACAGGGTCACGATCACCCGGTCGCAGTGTTTCAGCGCCGCACGCACCAAGCTCAAATGACCGGTGTGCAGCGCACCCATGGTCGGCACCAAACCGACGCTGAGGCCTTGGTCCCGCCAAGCGCGCACATGGGCGCGAAGTTCAGATACGGTGCGAATGGTCGAAATCGTCATAGGAGGCCTTTAAGCGTTCAGCCTTGGTCTTTTTTCTTCACGCCGAAACAATGCTCATCGCCGGGAAACGCGCCGCTGCGCACCTCTTCGGCGTACAAGCGCGCGGCTTCGGACAAGCTGGTGCCCAAATCCATGTAGCGTTTGACGAATTTCGGTTGGAACTCGGTGAACAGGCCGGACATGTCTTCGGTCACCAAAATCTGACCGTCGCACGCGGGCGAGCCGCCGATGCCGATGGTCGGCACGTCGATTTCATCGGTGATGCGGCGGGCGACCGGTTCCATGGTGCCTTCGACGACAATGGCGAACGCGCCTGCGTCGGCCAGCGCTTTGGCGTCCGCGACGATCTTTTCCGCTTGGGCGTCATCGCGGCCTTGCGCTTTAAAACCACCCGCAGTGTTGACCGATTGTGGCATCAGTCCAACGTGGCCGAGCACCGGAATGCCGCGCTCAGACAGGAATTTAACGGTGTCCGCCATCTCCACGCCACCTTCAATCTTGATCCCGGCGCAACCCACTTCTTTCATGATGCGTGCGGCATTGCGAAAGGCGATTTCAGGGCTTTCTTGGTAGGAGCCAAACGGCATATCGACGATCACGCACGACCGTTTCGCGCCACGCATCACCGCTTGGCCGTGGGCGATCATCATGTCCATGGTCACGCCGACGGTGGTGTCGAGGCCATAAATCACCATGCCGAGGCTATCGCCGACCAACAAAAGATCGGTGTGCGCATCCAGCAAGCGCGCCGTCAAAACGGTATACGCAGTCAGGCAAACCAAAGGCTCACCGCCATCGCGGCGTTTGCGCGCGCGGATGTCGGGCACGGTCAGCTTGCGCAACGCGCCTTCGAGATCGATGGGTTTGTGTGTGCTCATGTCGCTTCCCAGAACAAAGGGGCCTCTTCGGGGCCTGCCTCAATGATGTTGCATTGCACAATATACGCGCAAATGCTCCAATTTGCAAAGTGCGCCCCAGCCTTACTCATCGTCACGTCCATCATCCGGTCGTCCGCGAAACCCCCACCAAACGGTCAAAGCGAAAAAAACCGCCATAATCGCCAACCCCGGCCAGCCAACCGAATCGACAATGCGTGTCAGGTCCATGGCTTGAGATTCCTTCATCGTTTTTGTGCAACCACAAACAAACGGCGAAAGGCGAACAGGGTTTTGCCGTCCGCGCGTTTGGGATAGGCATCGCGCAGCTCCGCCGCCAGGGCGTCTTGAAAGGCTGGGCGCTGGTCATCGTCCAAAGCTTCCAGCAGTGGCTTTAAGGCGGTGGAGCTGATCCAGTTGAGCACCGCGTCGTCGCCGTCCATCACTTGGGTGTAGGTGGTCTGCCAAATGTCCAGGCTGGGCGCGTGTGGGCTGAGCCAATCGTAATACGTCTCAGGCGATGCCACCGGGGCGTCACGCAGCAACGGCGTCAGCTTTTCGGCCCACGGGCCCGAACGCGCCACCTCACGCATCAACGTGTGAGAGGGTTCACAAAACTGGTTGGGCATTTGCACCGCCAGTACGCCACCTAAGGCAAGTTCACCCATCAGGCGTGGAAACAGCTGTGCGTGATCGTCGAGCCAATGCAGCACCGCGTTGGAATAGATCAGGTCTTGCGGCGCAGATGCGGCCCAGGTGCGCACGTCGGCCTGTCGCCATACGACGTCGAGGCCGGCGTGCTCCGCCTGAGCGCGCGCCAGCATTTCTGGCGAACTGTCCAAGGCGGTGATCTCGGCTTTCGGCCAGCGCCGACGCAAAAACGGCGTGACGCTGCCCGCCCCACAGCCCAGATCGGTGATCCGCGCCGGGCTCTCAAGCGACACCTGGGCCAGCAAATCCAGCGCCGGGCGCAAACGCAGGTCGGCATAGTTCAAATATGTGCCGGGCTCCCACGCCTGCGGGGCGGCTTCGGTCATTTTTTATAGCCTTCGATCAGCAAGATCTTGACCAGTTCGATGGCTTCCACGTCGTTGGCGTCGGCGATGGCTTTCATCTTGTCACCCACTTTGGCCGTAACGCCTGCCTGAGCCAAACGCGCTTGGGCGGTGGCGGCGTCCAGTTTTAGCTCTTCAGCCATTTGCGACAAGGTTTTGCGCCCGATGCCGGTACCGGCGAATTGCGCTTCAACATCGGTAGGCTTGAAGTTGGCTTTCAATTTGGGGCGCTGTTCCAGCGGCTTGATCACCAAATAGATGTCCATCGGGGTGATGGAATTAAGCACCGCGATGTCTTTGAGCTTCATCTGTTGTTCCGGCACGGCGATACCGGTGCCTTCCAACTTATCGATTGCGGCTTTCAAGTCGATGCGCTGGCGCTGGCTAAAGCCCGCCAACGATACGTCTTCGGCATGACCGAACGGCGGCTCGTAATCTTGCGACACCACCCAGCCTTCTTTGAAATACGTGCCCAGATCGAAAATCCAATTGGCGGGCGGCAGGCTGAAAATCGACAAGATGAAGAACACGCCGGTGATCGCGAGCGAGCCATACACCGTGCGCTTGATGTGCACATGCCCCGATGCGCGTTCGGCCATGTAGTTCTTGAACGGTTTCCAGTTGTAGACCAAATGCGCCACGCCGACGATCACGAACACGATGGAAAAAATCACGTGCAGATCGGTCCAGCCTTCCTTGGTCAGCTCCCACAGCTTCCAATTGATCCAATATGCGATGCGCCCTTGCGGCACGATGAACAGCACCACCCCGGTGACCGTGGCGATGACAAACGACCACGTCGTCACCAACGACGTCATGGCGCGATAGCTGGTTTTTTTGACAGGTTTTTTTTCGGTGCTCATGGTGGCCTCCGCAAAATATGACGCCCAGCCTTGAGGGGCGGTCCATTATATCAGGATGGTTGATAAGAGCGAAGTTTTACCGACTAAGTACCTAGAAAAACTTCAACAAAAAGCGTACGAGCTTGCGCGTGCGCGGGCCGTATAAAAACGCCGTGTAATAGCTGCCCGCCGCGCGCTTGCTGATTTCGCCGAGCGTCGGATAAGCGGCGATGGTTGATGCCATCGCACCGATTTTCAGGCCTTGCTCCATGGCCAACACCCACGGGGCGATCAATTCCCCGGCGCGCGGCCCGACGATGCCCGCGCCGAGAATTTTGCCCTTCGCCGTGGTCACGACTTTGATCAAGCCCTCGGTCTCGCGTTCCGCCCGGGCGCGGTCGTTTTCGGCGAACGGCCATTTCAACACGTTGATGGCGTCGCCGAATTTTTCGCGCGCTTGGGTCTCAACAAGCCCCGCTTGGGCCAACTCCGGATCGGTATAGGTCACCCACGGCACGTGATTGAGCTTAGCTTTTTGCGGCCACTTAAACAGCGCATTGCTGATCACGATCCCGGCGTGATAGCCCGCCACGTGGGTGAACTGCCCCCCCATCCCAGAGGCGCCCGCCACATCGCCGATGGCGAAAATGCGCTTATTGGATGTACGCATCCGCTTGTCGACCTCGATCCCCCGGGGTGTGAAATCGACGCCCGCGTGCTCCAAGCCTAAGCCCATCACGGTCGGCATGCGCCCGGCGGCGACCAACAGGTGGCTGCCTTGGATCAGATGCTCGCGCCCGTCTTCATCGACGGCGACGACTTCGGGCGCATCCGGCGTGCCGCCCGCGCGCACCACCTTGACGTCTTCGTGAATGACCACGCCGTCTTCCAACAAGCGTTCTTGCACCACGCGCACCAACTCGGGATCGTCCTTGGGCATGATCTTGAACATTTCCAAGATCGTCACTTCGGCCCCCAGCTGGCGAAACGCTTGCGCCAACTCACACCCAATAGGCCCACCGCCGATGACGATCAGGTGTTTGGGGATTTCATCCAGATCAAAAATGTTTTCATTGGTCAGCACGCCCAGTTTTTTGATCCCTTCGATGGGCGGGATCAGCGCGCGCGAGCCGGTGGCGATGACGAACTTGCGCGCGACGACGGTTTGACCAGCGGCTTCAACCGTGTCCGGTCCGACAAAACGCGCTTCACCTTGAATGACTTTGACGCCCAAGCCCTCGAACCGCTCGACACTGTCGTGGGGCGCGATCTGGGCGATCACGTCGTGCACATGGGCGAAGACTTTTGGGCCATCGACAGCGATTTTGCCGGTTTTGATGCCAAAGCGGTCCGCGCGCCGCGCATTTTGCGCCGCATGGCCCGCCGCCAACAACGCCTTGGACGGCACGCAACCGGTGTTGAGACAATCGCCGCCCATCTTGGCCTTTTCAATCAGCACCACGTTGGCGCCCATTTGCGATGCCCCCGCCGCCACCGACAAGCCGCCGGACCCCGCGCCGATCACACACAGATCAAAGACCGTTTCACCGCTCATGACGCGTCCTCCGGTTTTTTAAGTTTTTGCCCCTTTAATTTTTGATAGGCGATCGGCACCAACGACAACGCCGCCAAGCCGAGAATCGGCAGCAACACGGCGGGCTGAAAGATCACGCCCAAATCCGGCTCTTGTCCGCTTTCAAACACAGCGCCGAGCCCCGCACCGACATGGGCATAGACAAAAGTCCCGGGAATGATGCCGATAAACGTCGCCACAATATAAGTGTGCAGCCGCACATCCAACAAAGCGGGCACCAGATTGACCAGCCAAAACGGAAACAGCGGCACCAAGCGCAGCACCATCAGATAATTGAAGGCGTTTTTACGAAAGCCCGCTTCCATCTTGCCCAGTGCCGAGCCCGCCCGGGCGCGAAACAGATCGGCGAAGGCATAGCGCGCGGCCAAAAAAATCAGCGTCGCGCCGACGGTGGCGCTGAACACCACGTAAAGCCCCGCCGCCCAGCCGCCGAACACAAATCCGCCCGCCAAGGTCAGCCACACCCCGCCCGGTAGCGACAAAGCGATCACCACCACGTAGGCCAGCATGAACAACAAAACCGACGCAAAGGCATGCGCCTGGGCATACTGCAAAAGATCGGCGCGGTGACGCGACAGGGCCTCGAAGCTCAGATACTCGTGCGCGCCGGTGGCGACGAACACCGCGATGCCGAGCGCCACCAAAGCGATGGGCACATAGCGTTTAACACCCTTTGTCGGGCCCTTTTTCGGTGTCGTGACGCTATCCGTATCGGCCATGCTTTCCTCCCGTTTGGGTCCCCATACACAGGAGTATAGCACCCTTGTGACCCCGCAAATATGGAACGACCGGTCAAAAATTATCACGCCGCCTGCAGCGATGCATTTGAAAAGCTTTGAAAACGCGTAAAAAAAAGCTGCATGAAAAAGCACGCCAGCCGTTGACTTCCGGGCGCTGAGCCCGTATACACCGCACCTTGATTTCAGATAACGGAGACGTCACGTGAAACGCACGTATCAACCGAGCAAACTGGTTCGCAAACGCCGTCATGGCTTCCGCTCGCGCATGGCGACCGTCGGTGGCCGTCGCATCCTGGCCGCACGTCGTGCCAAGGGCCGCAAACGCCTGTCCGCTTAATTCCCGGTGACATGGGGCCCCGGATTGAGCGCTTAAAGACGCGCCCGGAATTTCTCCGGGTTGCGGCGACGCGCAAGAAGTGGGCCTCTCCTGGTCTTATACTCCAGGTCAAAAGCCACCCGGCGGACGGTCAACCGGCCCGCTTGGATGGCTTTTTGCGTGTTGGCTTTACGGTCAGCCGCAAGGTCGGAAACGCGGTCGCGCGCAATCGCGCCAAACGCCGCTTACGCGCCTTGGCTGCCGAAATTCTGCCGCACTGTGACCTTAGGGTCGACCCGCAGCAGAATTTCTCCGGTTATGATCTGGTGATCATCGGAAGACGCGCGACATTGACCCGACCGTATCGTAAGTTGACGGACGATTTGTTGAAGGCGCTGCGCAAGATGGGCATCGCCGTGAACACGCCACAACAAGAGGACGCACAATGAACCCGCTCGCATTTATCATGCGCGCCTTGGTTTTGGGGTACAAATGGATCATCTCTCCGGTTCTGCCGGGGAGTTGTCGTTTCTATCCCACGTGCTCATCTTACACGCTTCAAGCTCTTGAGACCCACGGTGCGCTGAAAGGCGGCTGGCTGGGGCTGAAACGCTTTGCGCGCTGCCACCCCTGGAACGACGGCGGTTTCGACCCCGTACCGGGTACACACATGCATTCACAGGCACACGAACACATGCCTGATCGGACGTGCTGCGGCGCGGACCCTAAAGCTTAACACGAAACGTATATATAACGGGGCCAACGCTAAGACGTGGGCCACTGGGGACTGGACTTAAAAAATGGACAACCGCAACCTGATACTGGCGATCGTGCTTTCCGTCGTCATCCTGCTGGGCTTTGAGATGCTGTATCCGTCCGCACCGCCGCAAACGTCGGGCGATGCGATGGTCGCACAAAGCAACCAGCCAGGTACGCAATCGGGCGCGGACCCCAGCGTTCCCACCCCGCCTCAAGTCGGCCAACCCGCTCAGCCCGGCGTTGCTCCTGCGGCTCAAGCACCAATGATCGACGAGTTGCAAAGCGTTGCGCAGATCGTTGCCCAAGGCGCGCGCGTGTCCATCACCACGCCATCGGTCACCGGTTCCATCGCGCTCAAGGGTGGTCGCATCGATGACCTGATCTTGAACGGCTACAACGAAACGTTGGACGAGGGCAGCGCCAAGATCCGCCTGCTCAGCCCGCGCGGCACCGACAACGCCTATTACGCCGAATACGGCTGGGTCGGCGCGAACGTGAAGCTGCCGAACAAAGACACGGTTTGGGCTGCGGACAAAAGCGTTCTCGACCCGTCCGGTCCGGTGACGCTGAGCTGGAACAACGGCGAAGGCCTGACGTTCAAGCGCATCATCGCGATCGACAAAGATTTCATGTTCACCATCACCCAACGGGTGGAAAATCAATCCGCTCAGGCGGTGACGCTGAACCCCTACGGTCTGGTGACACGCTGGGGCACGCCCGAGGTTTCGGGCCTGTACATCTTGCACGAAGGCCCGCTGGGCGTGTTCGACGGCACCTTGAGCGAAGTCGATTACGACGACGTCGTCGATGGCGAGATTAGGACCCCGACCACCGGCGGCTGGATCGGCTTTACCGATAAATACTGGCTGACCGCGCTGGTCCCCGACCAGACCCAGCCGGTCGACACCCGCATGCTGTATTCCAAATCCGGCATCATAGAAAAATATCAAAGCGATTTCGTCGGCCAGCAAATGGACGTCCAGCCGGGCGCCAGCACCGAAACCACTTCGCGGTTCTTTGCCGGTGCCAAAAGCGTCACGTTGCTTGATGGCTATTCCGAGCAACTGGGCATCGTGAATTTCGATCTGGCGGTCGATTTCGGCATGTTCTATTTCCTCACCAAGCCGATCTTCTACGGCCTGCACTACCTGCACGGCGTGCTCGGCAACTTCGGCGTGGCGATTTTGTTGCTGACCGTGGCGATCAAGGCGGTCTTGTTCCCGCTGGCCAACAAATCCTACGTCGCGATGAGCAAAATGAAGAAGCTGCAGCCGGAAATCAAAAAGCTGCAAGAGCGCTTCAAAGAAGACAAGATGCGCCTCAACCAAGAAATGATGGCGCTGTACAAAAAGGAAAAAGCCAACCCGGCGGCGGGTTGTTTACCGATCTTGGTGCAGATTCCAATCTTCTTCGCGCTCTATAAAGTGCTGTTGGTGACCATCGAAATGCGTCACGCGCCGTTCTTTGGCTGGATTCAGGATCTGTCGGCCAAGGACCCGGCGAGCATTTGGTCGCTGTTCGGCCTGATCGACTGGAACTACGCCGCGTACGTGCCCGAGTTTGTCGATATCGGCGTGTGGCCGATCATCATGGGCTTGACCATGTGGATGCAGCAACGCCTGAACCCCCAGCCCACCGATCCGGTGCAAGCCAAGGTGTTTATGTACCTGCCGTTCATCTTCACCTTCTTGCTGGCGTCGTTCTCCGCCGGTTTGGTGATTTATTGGGCTTGGAACAACGCGTTGAGCATCTTGCAGCAGTGGTTGATCATGCGCCGCATGGGCGTAAAGGTGGGGGGCTAAGCCCCCCGCTTTTGGCGCACAGCAGATGAGCGATATCAAACCCCTCCCCGTGGACGACAGTTTCACGTCTGAGCAGATCGAAGCCGGACGCAAGATGTTCGCGGGCGAGTGCGTATTCATGCTCGGCGCGGCAGGGCTCAGTCAAATCCCCGACACCGACTTGGCGGAAATCGCCTTTGCCGGGCGCTCCAACGTCGGCAAGTCGTCGTTGGTCAACGCGCTGACCGGGCGCAAATCGGTGGCGCGCACCTCGCACACGCCGGGGCGCACCCAACAGGTCAACTTTTTCGACCTCGGCGCAAAGATGATCATCGCCGATCTGCCCGGTTACGGTTACGCCAAAGCGCCCAAGGACCAGGTCGCCAAGTGGACCCGCTTGGTCAACGCCTATCTGAAAGGCCGCCAGGAACTGCGCCGGGTGCTGGTGCTGATCGACGCGCGCCACGGCATCAAAGACGTCGATCGCGACGTGATGAAGATGCTCGACAAAGCCGCGGTGTCTTATCAAGTGGTGCTGACCAAGGTCGACAAGGTTAAAGCCGGACCGTTGGATAAATTGCTTGAGAACGTTCACGGTGAATTGGCCCGCCACGTCGCCGCGCACCCCATCGTGCGCTGCACCAGTTCGGCGAAAAAAATCGGCATTGAAGAGCTGCGCGCCGAGCTGGCGCAACTGACCGTCACCTGAGCCCACCATCACACTGGCAGTCCCGCATAAACTGATGTAATTTGAGCCCATTATGGCAGATGACGCAAAAATCAAGATCGATCCCGAAGCCCCGCCCGAGGAATGGCTGAAACAAGCCAAGACCCTGTCCGAAGCGCTGCCCAACATGCGCCGCTATTCGGGCGAGACCTTGGTGATCAAATACGGCGGCAACGCCATGGGTGATCCCGCGTTGGCGGAACTGTTCGCGCGCGATGTGGTGTTGTTGCGCCAAGTCGGTGCGAACCCCATCGTGGTGCACGGCGGCGGCCCGCAAATCGGTGCGATGCTGGACAAGCTGAAAATCGAAAGCGAATTCATTCACGGCCTGCGCGTCACTGATAAGGAAACCGTCGATGTGGTCGAAATGGTGCTGGCCGGATCGATCAACAAGCACATCGTCACCGAAATCAATGCTGCGGGCGGCTTCGCCGTGGGCTTGTCTGGCAAGGACGGCAACCTGATCCGTGCCGAAAAATTACGTCGCTCGGTCCAAGACCCGGATTCCAATATCGAACGCATTCTCGATCTGGGTTTGGTGGGCGAGCCGAAATCCATCACCCCGCACGTGTTGGACTTTTTCGAACAAAGCGACATCACCCCGGTGATCGCGCCCATTGGCTTAGGCCCGAACGGCGAAACGCTGAACATCAACGCCGACACGGCGGCGGGCGCCATCGCCGGTGAAATGAGCGCCAAGCGCTTGATGATGCTCACCGACGTCAAAGGCGTGCTGGGCGAAGACGGTAAATTGATCGACAAAATGACCGCCGCCCACGCCCGCCAGCTGATCAAAAAAGGCGTCATCAAAGGCGGCATGATCCCCAAGGTCGAAACCTGCCTCGACGCCATCGACGCAGGCGTCGAAGCCGCGGTGATCATCGACGGACGGATACCGCACGCGGTGCTCTTGGAACTGTTCACCAAGCACGGTGCGGGCACGCTGATTACGGCGGAGTAAATTCCGCCCCATACGATTTAATAAAAAGACCGGCGCTCTGATGAGGCCGGTCTTTTTTTATGTGTGCTTTACGGGATCGTGACGGTGCTGGAGCGATCGCCTGACGGATACAAACACCCCGCCGCATAGTCTTTAGTGACGGCGTCGTCCATCGCCGTATTGATCGGCGCGTAGGCGTAGATGCATCCGGCGAAGGTCGTGTTGCCCGCCGTGGTCGTGTCATTACCTGCGTTGCATGGATCGTCTGCGACACCGGCGTCGGTGTAAGCTTGCGTGCCGCGATCGGCGATTTTTTGCGCGGTGCATTCGCCGGTGGTTTTGGTTGGATCGTAACTGACCAGATAGGGTGCCGATGGGGCGGCGGGATGTGATGAGCACGCCCCGGTCGGCCCGGTGATGCTGAGCCCCGCTGGCGCGCCCAAGGCATCGCGGGTGGCTTCGATAAGATTGCGCTGCGTCGCCAACGCCTTGGCTGCATTACACGAATAAAAATACAGCGCATTGGTGTTTGCCAACGGTTCGACGTAATCGTTCAGCAGTGTGGCGATGGCCGCACCGTTATAGGTGGGGGCTTCGCCGATGGAACGTGATGCCCCATGACCGACGAAGCAAATGATCTCGTTGGCGGCGATGGGCTGCTTAACCGTCAGGGTCTGCAATTCGACCGCACTGATCACTTGCGTATCGGCGATACCATTGGCCGCGTTCAGCGCAGCGCACTTACCCGCTGCCCACCACGCATCGTCGTTGTTGGTCGCCGTGGTTTGCTGGGTGAGGTTAAACGAAATGGTCAGCGCTTGGGATGGCGACACGTACAACATAACGGCCACACAGGCCAGGAACGTCAAAAACGATGCTTTCATAAATCTCATGGGGAACCCTTCCGTTTTTCCATTTTGCTTTACAGCTTGCAAGGATGACGGGGGCTGTTGCGTGTTGTGAATTTTGCACGTGTTATCGAGCCCGGCGCACAAAAAAACCGGCGCTCAGATGAACGCCGGTTTTTGTGTTGCGTTGGTTCGTTAAGCCGCGCGGGGACCGCCGCTTGTGGATCGGTTGCCGCTGCTGCCACGTTTGGCGCCGTGGTTTTTCGACCCAGCACCACCGCCGGAGCCTTGCTTGTTGCCGCCGTGACCATGACCGCCGTGGCCTTTATCGCCATGACGCTTGCCGTCCTTGGCGCGGTGGCCTTTGCCCTTGTGGGGCGAGCCGCCGTTGCGGTTTTGCGGACGACCGCGTCCACCGCCACGATTGCCGCCACCTTGCTTGGGCGGATCTTGTTCGGGTTCGGCGATGGCTTCGGCATGGAACGGATGATCGGCGAAAACATCCACCGCTTGGCGGATGGCTTTTTCGATGCCGCGCAGATAGCCGCGTTCTTCCGCGTCGCAGAACGAAATCGCTTCGCCCTCTTCGCCGCCGCGCGCCGTGCGCCCAATGCGGTGAACATAGTTTTCCGCATCGTTGGGCAAATCAAAGTTGATGACGTGGGTCACGCCGTCAACGTCGATGCCGCGCGCGGCGATGTCGGTGGCCACAAGGGCGCGCAATTGGCCCTTGCGGAAACCTTCCAACGCACGTTGACGGGCGTTTTGGGTTTTGTTGCCATGGATCGCACCGGCGCGCACGCCGCCTTGTTCCAAATGACGCGCGACGCGGTCCGCGCCGTGCTTGGTGCGGGTGAAAACCAGAACGCGTTTGACGTCTTGGTCTTTAAGCACCGTGGTCAACAGCGCGCGCTTTTTTTGCTTGGGCACAAACAACACACGCTGGCCGATGCGCTCCGCTGTGGTCGATTGCGGGGTCACTTCGATGTGCACCGGGTTGTCGGTCAAGCCGTCGGCCAGCTTGCGCACATTGGCGGGCATGGTCGCGGAAAACAGCACCGTTTGGCGCTTGTCAGGCACCTCGGCAGAAATTTTGCGCACATCGTGCACAAAACCCATATCGAGCATGCGGTCCGCTTCGTCCAAGATAAACGTCTCAACCCGGTTGAGGCGCACTTTGTCTTGGTTCATCAAATCCATCAAACGCCCCGGGGTCGCGACGACGATGTGCACGCCTTGGCCGAGGGCTTTGGCCTGTTTGAACAACGGCACGCCACCGAACACCACAACCGAGCGGATATCGAGGAAGCGGGCGTAAGTCTGAATGCTTTCGTGAATTTGCAGCGCAAGTTCGCGCGTCGGCGCCAAAATCAGCGCGCGCGGTGTCTTGCGGGCCGCCTGGGCGTTGGCTTCGTTCAAGCGCTGCAACAGGGGCAGCACGAACGATGCCGTCTTGCCCGTACCTGTTTGGGCCACGCCCAACAGGTCGCGACCCTTTAAAAGGGCCGGAATGGATTGCGCCTGGATCGGCGTGGGGGTCGTATAACCCTCGGCCTCAACAGCACGCATCAGGGGCTCGATCAAGCCGAGCCCGTTAAAATCGCTCATGTAATCTCTTTTCATAAATGGGGGGGCTAAAGGCGCGGGCGCGGTCTCTGCTTAAGACCGCGCCCCGCAAGCCCCGTCTGGTCCTAGGTCTAAACCCGGTCCAGAGCGACGTTGTCTGGATTAGTCCAGTGCAACGATGTTGTCTGCGGCCATTTTGCCGTTTTTGCCTTCGGTCAGGTCGAATTCGACCTTTTGGCCATCGCGCAAGCCGGACAATCCAGCGCGCTCTACGGCCGTGATGTGGACGAAAGCGTCCTTAGAGCCGTCTTCGGGCTCAATAAAACCAAAACCTTTGGTGGCGTCGAACCATTTCACGGTACCTTTAGCCATAACGTGTATTCCTTTGACATAGAGTAATGGCGGACAACCACCTTGGTGGCCCGCTTTGGTAACGCTCACAATGTCAGGAAGTAACATGTTGGGCCGCAAAAGAAAGTCAAACGCGGTCAGCAGGGAACACTAGACGAAAGTGTAACGTGGGCTAACCATACTGTTTTTTTAGGAAAATCGCAAGGCAAAGCGATTCGCGCCTGCCCGCTGCGTCACCATGACCGCCCGGTCGAGAACGCCGGATTGGGGAACATATGAATGTGCTTGGCCATATTGAAGGCCTTGGTGTTGGCGTTGGGCTTGCCGAACAGGTACCCCTGAGCGTAATTGATGCCGCATTTACGCACGAAATCCAGGCCTTGCTGATCATCGACCATTTCGGCGATGGTTTCGATGCCAAGGTTCTTGCACAGCGTCGCCATGCTTTCGAACAGCGCCTTACCGCGCCGCGCTTTTTGCGCGTCCTTGACCACCGGACCGTCGATTTTAACCACGTCGACTTCCAAGCTCATCAGATAACCAAAGCTCGCCGCGCCGGCACCGAAATCGTCCAAACACACCGGATAGCCGTCTTTGCGCAGGCGCTGAATGAAATTGTTGGCGCTTTCCAAGTCTTCCATTTTGGCCGATTCGGTGATTTCAAACACCATTTTGCCTTTGGCCCACACGTTTTCCGACATCAAGTTGTGCAGCGCATCCACATACCATTCCGATGCCACCGATTGGCCGGAAATGTTCACCGCGATGGACATCGGCTTGTTGCGCGGAATGGTGTTGAGAAACTCCAGGCTCTTTTCTACCACCGCCAGATCGAATTCGGGAATCAGTCCGGTTTCTTCGGCCATGGTAATGATTTCATAGGGCGACACGCCTTCTTCGAAGCGGGTCAAAGCCTCATAGTGATGCACCGCGCCGGTCATCACGTCGATGATCGGGTGGAAAACCAGATGAAAATTCTTGTCCGCCACCGTGGTTTTGAAGGTCGAGACCTTTTGGGCCGCTTCGCTGACCAAACTGGACAAGTTCGATGACAGTTCGTGCATGTTGAAGCTGCCCGAATTGCCCTCTTCCTTGAACCGGTTGATGGCGTAGACCAAGCCATTGGCCATGTCTTCTTCGGAGATGTTGTCCGCGTCCACCTCCATAGTCGCGGCTTCAACGTTGACGCCCTTTTTATCAGGATCGAAGTCCTTGGCGACGCTGGCCAGTTGGTTTTCCAGGTCGTCAACGTTTAAATCGTCAGCATGGACCAGACCGAATTTGCCTTCGTCCAATTCCGCAGCGCTGTCGCCGTCCACGGAACTGGCCCGCAGGTAGGTGCCTAAGACCTTTTCCAGTTCCGCCGTCTGATCCTCATCCAGGCGTTCTTTCAACTCCGCCATACCCGGCATATTGATCAACGTCAGTTGATTGTCTTCGCCCGGCTTCGCGGCTTTCAGTTTGCCGCCCAACACATCGGCGAAGGAATTGGCGTCATAAAGGTTGCTGTCGGTGGCTTTTTGTCCGCCATGCACCAGTCCAGCGCCTTGGTTGCGCGAAACGCGCAAGGCGAGAAAATAGTGACTGCCCAGGTCTTCCAGAAAATAACCGGCGAAACCGAACGGCAGGCCCGATTTACGCTGGCCCTTAAAACGAATGTCGACATCCTCGATACGCCCTTGGCGGCGCGCGACGCCAAGCAGACTGCGCATCAGCGCCATGTCTTCGCCCAGCACGATGTCGTCGAGTTTTTTACCCACAAGCTGTTGGGTGGTCATGCCGGTGATGGCTTGCCACGGCCCGCCCGCGAACACGATGGCCTCGTCCATATCCACTTCAAGCAGGAAATCCGCCCAGCAAAAAGCCAAGGCGACAAAGCGATCACGCTCAGCCTTGAAATCCTGCCCACCGTTAACGGGTGGAGGCGCAACGGATTGTGCCTGCGGCATTTACACCCCAAATGACGGACGCGGCCCACCCGCGCCAATGAAATCAAATGATTATACGATTTAAACTAGCACACCAACTTATGCCGTACCATTACGTATATTTGACTATGCAGGGGCAATAATACAAGCTCAAGCCCCGTTCATTTTAGGCCCTTGCAATTTGACGGGCACACCGCCACCTTTGAGGTCTGATGAGCCAAACGACACAAAAACAGCCCCACAATTCCAACCTTTTGCACGCCGATACGTGGGTGTTCGACCTCGACAACACGCTGTATTGCGGCGTGCACGGATTGTTTGAGCAAATCGACGCACGCATGCGCGGCTATTTGGCGCAGTTCCTCGACATCAACGAAGACGAAGCCCACAGGGTGCAAAAAAGCTATTTTCGCGAATACGGCACCACCTTGCGCGGCATGATGCTCAACCACGCCATGGAGCCCACGCCGTACCTGGACCATGTGCACGACATCGATATCTCTTTGATTCCCGCCGACCCAGCCCTGAACAAAGCCTTGGCGCGGTTGGACGGACGCAAGATCATCTTCACCAACGCCGACGTCCCGCACGCCGAACGGGTATTGGCGCGCTTGGGCATCGCGGATCATTTCGACGCGATATTCGATATCGTCGAGGCCGATTTCATCCCCAAGCCCGAACCCGACATTTACGACAAGCTGATCAAGCGCTTCGCCATCACCCCACAGAACGCGGTGATGGTCGAAGACATCGCCCGCAATCTGGAGCCCGCCGCCGCACTTGGCATGGCCACGGTGTGGGTGCGCCCGGTCACCGATTGCGACGTTTGCAAAGAAGCCCCCGAAGGCGACCACGTCGATTTCGAAACCGACGATTTGGTCGCGTGGCTGCAAGCGTTGTAAGCCCACCCAGATGCTGGACAGGCCGCCCCGGACACCGTATGTTCCGGGAACTTTTCAGCAGACCAGCCCCAATTCTTGTGCCCCAATTGACCTAAGAGTGAGCAATCATGAGCTACGCCGACCTCGAAAAAACCATCAACGCCGCCTGGGAAGACCGCGACAACATCGGTCTGGACACCCAAGGCGCCATCCGCGACGCCGTTGAAACGGCCACCGAACTGCTCGACAGCGGCCAAGCCCGCGTCGCAGAACGCGTCGCCGTTGGCGAATGGAACGTCAATCAGTGGCTGAAAAAAGCCGTTTTGCTGTCGTTCCGCCTCAACGACATGGGCTTGATCGAAAACGGCCCCGGCGGCGCGCACTGGTTCGATAAAGTCGACAGCAAATTTAAAGGCTGGGACGACGCCAAATTCCGCGCCAGCGGCATCCGCGCAGTTCCCAACTGCATCGCACGACGCGGCGCATACATCGCGCCCGGCGTGGTGTTGATGCCCAGCTTCGTCAACCTCGGCGCATACGTCGACAGCGGCACCATGGTCGACGGTTGGTCCACGGTTGGTTCGTGCGCACAGATCGGCAAGAACGTGCACATTTCCGGCGGTGCCGGCATCGGCGGCGTGTTGGAGCCCCTGCAAGCCAACCCGACCATCATCGAAGACAACTGCTTCATCGGTGCACGCGCCGAAGTGGCCGAAGGCGTGATCGTCGAAGAAGGCTCGGTTTTGGGCATGGGCGTGTTTATTTCCGCCTCGACCAAAGTCGTGGACCGCGCCACCGGCGAAGTGTTCTACGGTCGCGTGCCGTCCTATTCGGTGGTGGTGTCCGGCTCGATGCCGTCGCACCGCACCATGCCGACCGGCGAACCCGCGCCGAACCTGTACTGCGCGGTGATCGTCAAACGCGTCGACGAAAAGACCCGTGCCAAAACCGGCATCAACGAACTGCTGCGCGACTAAGCGGCACACACGGCGAGGCTTAAGAATGGCGGCCATCGATCCAGTCGAACTGACCCAGGCATTGATCCAGTGCCCCAGCGTGACCCCCGTCGACGAGGGCGCGCTGGCGGTTCTGGAAAATGCGCTGACGCCGCTGGGCTTTGCATGCCAACGCTTGCCGTTCAGCGAAGACGGCACGCCGGACGTGGATAATCTTTATGCGCGTTTGGGCACATCGGGCCCGGTGCTGTGTTTCGCCGGTCATACCGATGTGGTGCCGGTGGGCGACGAAGCCGCGTGGACCTATCCACCGTTCGGCGCGGAAATCCACGACGGTGTTTTGTATGGTCGCGGCGCGGTGGACATGAAGGCTGGCATAGCTTGCTTTGTATCTGCCACGGCGCGCTATCTGTCCGAACAAGGCGACGACTACAAGGGCTCGATCTCGTTCCTCATCACCGGCGACGAAGAAGGCCCGGCCATCAACGGCACGGTCAAGGTGCTCGATTGGATGGTCGATCAAGGCGAAACCATCGACGCCTGCATCGTGGGCGAGCCGACCAACACCGACACCTTGGGCCAAACCATCAAGATCGGTCGGCGCGGCAGCTTGACGGGCTATATCACCCAGCACGGCAGCCAGGGCCATGTCGCCTATCCGCAACACGCCGACAACCCGGTGCCCAAACTGGTCAAGCTGCTCAGCGCGCTCACGGATGAGCCGCTGGACCACGGCACCGAACATTTTCAGCCTTCGAACCTGGAAATCACCACCGTCGATGTCGGCAACACCGCCACCAACGTGATCCCCAATTCGGCGCGCGCGGTGTTCAATGTACGCTTCAACGACACCTTTACACCCGACACCTTAAAAGCGCGCTTGAGCGAACAACTGAACGCGGCGGGCGATAATTTCGATGTTGAGTTCAGCGTATCCGGCGACAGCTTCCTCACCCCGCCGGGTTTGCTGTCGGACACCATGAGCCAAGCGGTCACCAAAGTCACCGGTCTGACACCGGAACTCAGCACATCGGGCGGCACATCGGATGCGCGGTTTATCAAGAACCATAGCGCCGTGGCCGAATTCGGCTTGATGAACCAAACCGCCCATAAGGTCGATGAGCGCGCCAACGTCGAAGACATCCGCAAGCTCGCTGACATTTATTACGCAATGATAGCTGGCTATTTTCGTGAAAGCGCCAGCGCATGATATCGCCGCGCGAAGCCACCTTATCGATGATCGGTGCTTTGCGCCTTGCGCGGTTTGACGAAAAAGGCGCGGTGTTTTTTAACGCCACCGTGCAGGGCTTTTGGAATTCCTTTTGGGTCGCGGCGCTGATCGCGCCTTTGTATTTTCTCGAATTCGTTTTGCGCTGGAATGTCGACGACATCTCCACCTCAGGGCTGCGGTATTTCAGCGTCGAAATCATCATGTACGTGATGAGCTGGGTGGCGTTCCCGCTGGCGATGGTCTACCTGTGCCGCGCCATGGACTGGTCGAAGCGCTTTTTGGTGTTCGGCGTGGCCAACAATTGGGCCGATTTGATCGTGTCGGCGTTCGCCATACCGGTGCAAATCGCCGTCACCGCCGGTGTGCTCACCGGCAGCGCCATGTCGTTCATGTTGGCGCTGGTGATCGTCTACAGCCTCGGCCTGTCGTGGTTCGTAGCGCGCCACACCTTGAACATTTCCGGATATGCCGCCACCGGCGTGGTGGCGCTGGCGGTGATGATCAATTTCTTCATCCGCTATTGGGGCGCGGTGTTGTTGGTGTCGGCTTAATCCGGCAAGTTGTCGAACTCTTCGTATTTGCCTTCGGGCGCGCCTTTGTGACAAACCTCGCAGTTGGCGCCGGAATTCATCTTTTTGTCCGCCAGCATGCGGCGGTATTTGTTGGAGCTGTGATCGCCGCGCCAATCCCTGGTTTCAGTGATGCGGATCGGGGTGTAGTCCTTGGACTGCTTTTTCATCATCTTTTTATAGGTGATCTTACCGAACATGGTGCCGCCGCCGTCCATGGATTTGGACACCAGATAGTCTTCGATATGTTTGGCGGTGGCGGGGTCTAGGCTGGCGTCTTCGCCGAAGTGATTGGAAAGATCGTTCATGATCTTGACCCACGAACGGCCTGGCAATTTGATCGGCGCAAACGCCATATGGCAATCACCGCATTCTTTCGCGGTCATGGGGTCGGCGGCGGTGGCGCCGTAATCCTTACCGGCGGCTTGAACAGACGCGGCGCTTAGAACAATCGCGCTGAACGCGGCGGCAACAGAAATTCGTTTCAGCATCTGGATCTCCAACCTGACATGTGGTGTTTGCGGTGGAGACCGTGATAACCGCGCAGGCATGAACCACGCCTGAACGTTACGATCAGGTCCAAGTCAGATTGCCGTCAGATTCAAAATGGCAGCGGAATGCCGAGCCACGCGGCGAACGCGCCAATGCCCAAAACCACCATCAACGTCGGCGAGGTCACAACCCCGACCAGCGCCAACACCACGGCGGTGAGACCCAAAAGTATTTGACCGGCAAAGATCGCCACCAAGCCGAACACCAGCGCCAAAGGCACGAACACCGGGGCGATGGTGAAAATGCCCAACAGGCCGAAGCCCACGGCAAACAGCCCCAACAACGGCAGGCCGTCATCCTTGGCGGACGCAGCACTTGCAGCCGCGTTCTCGGCTTCATACGCGGGGGCGTCGACATTACCGTCGGGACGCGTTTTCAAAGTCATCAAGGGTTCTTTGTCACTCATACGCCAATCCTAACGCGGCCCGGTGACGAAGGCAAAAAAAGAAGGCCGACGCTAACGCCGACCTTCTTTCGCATCATAGAGCCTGAGCCCTTTAGGCAGCTTTCTTCAAAGCTTTTTTGGCTTTTTTCAGCTTGCCAGTCTGCTTGGCGACCTTTGCTTTGCGGGCTTTGACTTCTTTTTTCAGGCTTTTGATCTTGGACTTCTTAGACTTCTTGGCCATTGTGAGTGTCTCCCAGTATGAGTTGCAATGATGCAAGGGCGCTTAGCCCTGAGCTTTATGTTCACGAAGGAAGTCTTGGATGAAGCGGCGGATTTCTCGCGCCGCGCTGGTATCCAGCTCATCACACAGATCCACGAACTGATCGCGCACCTCGCCATTGATCCGGATCACCAACTGGCTATCCTTTTTGATCTTCTTTTTTGGCTTCGGTTTGTCGGTCATGTGTGGGCTCGCCCCTCGTGAATGCAACGCATCATATAGGCATTGTGCGTGCTTTGTATATACATTTTATATACAAATATTCTCAACCTAACCTTCGGCCTCACCTTCGTCCTCAATCGGATCGAAGCCGACGCGCATCATATACAGACCATCCGGTGGCGCGGTCGGCCCGCCCGCGGCGCGGTCTTTGGCGTCCAGCGCGGCCTTTAAATCATCCGCCGTCCACTTGCACTCGCCGACCAATCTCAGCGTGCCCACCAGATTGCGCACTTGATGATGCAAAAACGACCGCGCCCGGGCTTTGACATGGATTTCATCGCCCACACGGCTCACCGCCAGCTCGTTCATGGTCTTGATCGGTGATTTGGCCTGACACATGGTGGCGCGAAAGGTGGTGAAGTCGTGCACACCGACCAAAACCTGAGCAGCGTCGTGCATCGCGGCGGCGTCCAAAGGCTGGGGCACCCACCACACATGACCACGCTCAAGGGCGGGGCGGGCGCGACGATTGAGGATGCGGTACAGGTATTCACGCTCAGTGGCGCTAAAACGGGCATGAAAGTTTTCATCGACGATCTGAACATCGACAATGCTCACCGGGTGCGGCTTCGTGTGGTAATTGATCGCATCGCGCACCGTTTTTTCGCTGATATCGGTGCGCATCAAGTCAAAGTGCGCCACTTGTCCGTACGCGTGCACGCCCGAATCCGTGCGCCCAGCGCAAAAAACCCGGGGGTTTTCGCCAGTGAACGCGGGGATCGCGTCCTCCACCACCTGCTGCACGCCAAGGCCGGAGTCTTGGCGCTGCCAGCCGACAAAGGGGCCACCGTCGTATTCAACTGTTAACCGATATCGAACCATGGCCCTGTTTTAGAGCAACTGCGCCCCTGAATGCGACACTTTTCAACAGCTTCGCAAATATCCCCTAATTAAGGACGTGTATTGCTTTCTCCCCCTTGAGGGGCGTACATATTGTATGGTCTTTCAAATCCTTGTCCCGCTGCGTCGCAGGAAACCGTGAATGTCCGATACACTCGAAAGTGATCTCGATACCCTGCACATCATGCCGATGAGCATCATTCCGTTCAAAACCCGTTCGTTATCGCGTGCGCGCATGATTAAAAATGCGCGTCTGCAAACCATGATCGAACTGTTTCAGGACGAAGACGCCGGCAGCGGCCAGATGACCGTCGATGACGCCGCGCGCCAATTGCGCGAACACGCCAACGCGCCGCCCCAAGACATCACCATGTTGCGCAAACTGTCACGCCTGCCGTCATACGATGTCTACAGCCTGCGGGTGTCGCTGCGCGAACAAAACATCCCGGTCAACGATGTCGCGGCGCTGAAACTGTCGCCGAAGAAAAGCCATGAACTGGCCGGCTATATGAAGGATTTCACCTTCCCGCTGATCCGCGACATTTATGGCAGCACCGATGTGGAAGTGAAAGAATTCAGCGATCTGCTCAATCTGTTTCGCAATCCCGACGTCAAGATGGCGCGCGACAAGCTCGATATGATGGCCAAGAAGCTCGACATCGACTTGATGGAATTGCCGCGCTTTTTGGAAGATTACGGCGATATCTTTTTGTCGCTGGCGTATTACAAGCACTGCTTGGACGAGACAGCGCCGATCACCCAAGGCTTTCTCGACAGTTTGAAAAAAATCCGTTCCAACTGGGAACTGAAAAGCGATCAGAACCTGATGAAGACCTGCGACATGCTGGAAAAAACCTTCACCGGGTTGAGCGCGCACCTCAAACGCCTGTTCCAGGAATTCGACGCCAGCACTAAAGATTTCTGGAGCGACGTTTCCGCCGAACGCTTTCGCCAAGTCGAAGCCCTGATCGAAAGCTATCACACCACCATCGGCGCGGTGCTGTGCGCGCTATCGGTCAAAATGGGCGCATGGCACCACCTGTTTCCGCGCGACAGCGTCGGCGGACCGGTGAAGCGTTCGGAATTCATCATGCTGGAAATGCGCCAAGGCATCGAAGAAGTGCGCAAGATTTTGAAGACCGCCAAGGAAAGCAAACCCAACGTGCGCCGTCAGTCGAAATTCAAAACCTACGCCCAAGGCCAAGAAGAACGCGCCGCCGCCGCGCGTGGGGTCACCAAAGCGGTGGAGATCGGCGAGGACATGCCCGATCCCGACCGCTTCTAAAGACGCTTAATCGAGAACCGCGCCCGCTTTAAGGGGATTGCCGCGCAGATAAGCTCCGGCGTCCATGGCGGCTTTGCCTGCGGGCTGGACCTCGACAAGGCGCAACGCCCCTTGGAAACACGCCACCAAAAGTGCATCGTCCAGCAGCGTACCCGGTGCACCCGTACCGTCTTCGACCACCGCGTGGCGCACGCGCACGCGCTGGCCGTCGCGTTCGAACCAGGTCATTGGATACAGCGCGCGCACCAGCCGTTCGAGATCAATCGCCGGACGCCGCCAATCGATGCGGGATTCGGATTTGTCGATTTTTTTCGCATAGGTGATGCCGTCTTCGGGTTGAACTTCTGGCGTTAAGCTTCCATCCACCACCCCGTCCAGGGCTTCGACAATCAAACGCCCACCCATGGTGCTGAGCGCATCGTGCAGGTTCTGGGCGTTCATGTCGGGCGCGATGTCGATGGTTTCGCTGAGCAGCATCGGACCGGTGTCGAGGCCTGCGTCCATCTGCATGATGGTCACGCCGGACTGCGCATCGCCCGCTTCAATGGCACGTTGGATGGGCGCAGCCCCACGCCAGCGCGGCAGCAACGAGGCATGAATGTTGAAACAGCCCATCTTCGGCGCATCCAAAATCGCTTTGGGCAAGATCAGGCCGTACGCGACCACCACGGCGGCGTCCGCGTTCAAGTCGGCAAAGGCTTGCTGGGCGTCTTCGGTTTTGAGCGAGACCGGGGTGCGCACTTCGATGCCTTGGGCTTCGGCAAAAGCATGCACCGGTGATGGGGTGAGCTTTTGCCCGCGCCCGGATTTGCGCGGCGGCTGGCTATAGACGGCGAGCACATCGTGACCGGCATCAAGCAAGGCCTTCAAAGCGGCAACGGAAAAATCCGGGGTGCCCATGAAAATAAGGCGCAGCTTCGTATCACTCATCGCGTCACCTTTTATTGATTGAGGCCTTAAACCGTTGCCGGTTGACCCTTTCGGGATTTTTGCAGTTTGCGCAAGATCATGTTGCGTTTGAGGTTGGACAGGTGATCGACAAACAGCGTGCCGTCCAAATGATCCATTTCATGTTGCACGCATATGCCCAACATCTCGTCGGCGTCCAATTCGCGGATTTCGTTTTCGTGATCCAGGTAGCGCACCTTCACGGCAGTGGGGCGCAGAACATCGGCGAACTGTTCAGGCAGCGACAGGCAGCCTTCTTCGTGAAGTTGTTCGGTTTCCGACGCCCAAATGATTTCCGGATTGGCCATGCGGATGGGATTGGGATCTTCATCATCGCGCGCCACATCGATGACGATGACGCGCTTGCTCACCCCCACTTGCGGGGCGGCCAAACCGATGCCGTTCGCTTGGTACATGGTTTCCAACATATCGTCCATGAGTTGGCGAGTTTCGGCGTCGACGTTCTCAACCGACTTGGCGGGCGCCTTCAAACGCGGATCGGGGGCAACCAGAATGGGCAGAATGGCCATGTAACTTTACCGAGTTGTGCAACGAACTAACTGTATGCGAGAGGACTTAAGGCCCCAGCCCGTCTCAGTCAAGAAAAGTTAGAGATATGGATTCTTTCACGCCACAACTTCAATACCTATATAATGTCGACATACAAGCATTTAGAGAGGCGTAAGCAAACTCATGCGCGCAATTTTGCACTATCTGATAGCCATGGTCGTCATCCCGTTCTACGGCATACGGGTGTGTCCGTTTATCGAGACCTTGACCCCTCTTCAAGTCGCGACGCCCATTATTTTCGTGCTCAGCGTTCAATTTTTGCTGCGCAAACCGCTGATTGCGACATTTGTCGAAGCCGCACCGTTGAAACGTCAAGTTCAACGGTTGTTTTGGCTTGAGCTGGGCTTGTTCACCATCAGCGCGCTTATCGTTATGGCCTATAACGAATTTTTCTACGGCTTTCCGTTTTTGGAAAGCGGCCTGAAAATTCTCTTCGGTTTGGGAGGTTTGGGCTTTTTCGCCGCGTCCGACATCGCCTTGGAACAAGAACGCACGGTCGCCGAAAAGGTCAAACGTGAAAAAATCACCATTGATCCCGACGAAAATTATTTCCCGTTGACGCGAAAAGTTGCGCTGTTTTCTTCCGTCTCGATCATCGCCTTGGTCGGCGTGTTTATGTTGTTGGTCATCAAAGATCTCGATTGGATCATTCGCGCCGGTGCAACAGTCACGCTGAAGGAAGCGCAAGCTTCCATCTTGAAGGAATTCGCGTTCGTACTTGCGGTGGTCCTGCCGCACACCCTTAATATCATTCGGGCGTATGCGCGCAATTTGAACAGCATCCTCACCAATCAAACGTCGGTTTTGTCCCGCGTCACCTTGGGCCACTACGACAACCATGTCCCGGTCGCCAGCAACGACGAGTTCGGCGTCATGGCCATGCACACCAACACCATGGTGGATCGCATCAAGGACCGCACCGCCGAACTGGCGCGCACCCGCGATGTGACCATTTTGTCGCTCGCCACCTTGGCCGAAACCCGCGACAACGAAACCGGTGCGCACATCCTGCGCACCCAGCGTTACGTGCGCGCCCTGGCCACACAGCTGAAGGATCACCCGCGTTTCGCGTCTGTACTGGACGCCGAAACCATCGATCTGTTGTACAAGTCCGCACCCTTGCACGATGTCGGCAAGGTCGGCATTCCCGACGCGATCTTACTCAAGCCCGGCAAACTGACGGATGACGAGTTTACCATCATGAAAACTCATGCCAGCCTCGGCGCCGAAGCCTTGGAAGTGGCGGAACGCGAATTGGGCAGCAATTCGTTCATGCGCTATGCCCGCGAAATCGCCGCCACTCATCACGAAAAGTGGGATGGATCGGGATATCCGAAAGGCCTGAGCGGCGACGCCATCCCCATTTCCGGCCGTCTGATGGCGGTGGCCGACGTTTATGACGCGCTGATTTCCAAACGCGTCTACAAACCGGCCTTTTCGCACGACAAAGCCATGGGCATCCTGCGCGAAGGGCGCGGCTCGCATTTCGATCCCGATATCATCGATGCCTTGGACGCCATTGAAGCCACCTTCATCGACATCGCCAATGAATTCGGCGACACCGCCCAAGCCGCCGAATAAGCCACCAAACAAGCCTTGCAGCGTTTGCCTTTCCGATGATGTTGAGGCACTGTCTCAGTCATGGATTCGCTGACCCTCATTGTTGCCGCGCTTGCCATCGTCGCCCTTGGGGTGGCGGTGTGGGTTGCCCTCGCCCATCGCGGTGCATCCAGCCAAGGCCACGCCCAAAGCCAAGCCCAAGAATCCGCTCACAACGCCCTGATCGCGCAACTGTCCGCTAATCAGGCCGACTTGGCGGCACGCTTGCAAATGATGACCGAAAGCCAAGGTCAGCTGACGCGCACCATCGAACAGCGCTTTGAACACGTCAGCAAGCGCCTCGGCGATGGCCTTTCCGAACACAGCCAGCGCACCGGCGACGTGATCAAGCAAGTTCACGAACGCCTGGCGGTGATCGACGCGGCGCAGCAAAACCTCTCCAGCCTCACCGATCAGATGGTCGGCTTGCAAGACATCTTGTCCAACAAGCAAGCACGCGGCGCGTTCGGCGAAATTCAGCTCAACGATCTGGTCACCGACGCGCTGCCGCCGTCGGCGTATTCCTTCCAAGCGGTGCTCGGCAACGGCAAGCGCGCCGACTGCTTGTTGACGCTGCCCAATCCGCCCGGGTCCATCGTGATCGATTCCAAGTTTCCGCTGGAAAGCTATCTGGCGCTGCGAAATGCCGACAGCGACGAAGCGCGCAAAGTGGCGCTGCGCGGCTTTGGCACCGATGTGCTCAAACACGTGCGCGACATCGCTGAAAAATACATCATCGCGGGTGAAACGGCGGAAAGCGCTTTGATGTTTCTGCCCAGCGAAGCGGTTTACGCCGAACTGCATGCGTCCCTGCCCGACGTGATTGAAAAATCGTATCGCGCACGGGTGTGGATCGTGTCACCCACCACCTTGATGGCAACGCTGAACACGGTGCGCGCGGTGCTCAAAGACGCCCACATGCGCGAACAAGCCGGGGTCATCCAGGCCGAGGTGCTGAAAATGCTCGACGATGTCACGCGCCTAGACGGTCGGGTCGCCAAACTGCAAAAGCACTTTTCCATGACCGAAGAAGACCTCCGCCAAATCCGCATTTCCACCGACAAAGTCACCCGCCAGAGCGAAAAAATCGAAGCGGTACAATTGGCCGACGATGGCCCCGCCGAAGCGCTCGAACCCGGCCTACCTCAAGGGGCGGTTGCCGGACCGGGTGCAAACGAGCCATAATCCGCCCGCTTTTCAACATTTCATTTCCAATTAAGGATCAGCCCCCATGGCACCTGAGCAAACCCAAAGCACACCCGAACCTATGGACGACCAAGGCCTGCATCCCGATGCACCGCGCCAAAGCTCGCCCATCAAGTGGATGCTTTTGGTGATGCTGACGTTGGTGGCGCTGACCACGTATTCCATGTGGGGCAGGGAAAAGATTTCCATCAAAGCGTCCGTCACCATCCCCACGCTCGACGCCGCCGGCCAGCGCGGTCGCGAGGTCTTCGCGCAATCTTGCCAAGAATGTCATGGCGTCGACGGCGCGGGTGGCACACGCACCGGACCACCGTTGATCCATCCGATGTACCGTGAAAATCTGTATCCCGATTACGTGCTGAAAAAAGTGATCCGCGAAGGCAAGCGCGAAAAGAATTGGCGCTTCGGCCCCATGGAAGCCGTGAAGGACTTAAACGATCAGCAAGTCGATGACGTCGCCCTGTTCGTCCGCGCAGTCCAGAACGCCAGCGGCATCGACTGACACCTCACCTACCCAAGACCTCAGCCCTTCACCGTTGGGCTACCCCCCAAAAAGCGACCGCACCGGCCCCGGGCATGGGACGGTGCGGTCATGGGTGAACGTTATCCGGAGGGGGTGTTGAGGTGGATAACGCTCGCAGTTTCAACGACTTTCCAGACCCCCCGGAATGGGAAGACGTTGATGGGAACGGAAGCAGGAAGGCAACGCCCTCTCTGTTCACCACTGGTTGTACCATATCCACCACATCCATCAAAGAAAGAAATCATGTATTCGGAGAATTTTTTGTAACAACTCTCCTCTTGGTTGCTTTTTCAGGAAAAAGCTTTGCTTAGAGCGTGCGAGATGATCGGTGCTGATACGAAAAAGAGAGCGATTATACGGGCTTGCGAGCTTTTAGAGCCGCGCTCAGCGTGCCCTCATCCAGGTAATCCAGCTCACCACCCATCGGCACACCATGAGCGAGGCCGGAAATGGTCACGTCGGCGTCGCTCAACCGATCGGCGATATAATGCGCGGTAGTTTGACCATCCACGGTGGCATTGGTGGCCAAGATCACTTCCTTGACGCCGGGATGGCGGGCGCGTTCGACCAACTGGCCAACGTGCAAATCTTCCGGCCCGATGCCGTCCAGCGCCGACAATGTGCCGCCCAAAACATGATACAGACCGCGAAAACCCACCACGCGTTCCATCGCCCACAAATCGCCGACCTCTTCGACCACGCAAATCAAGCTGCGATCGCGCTTGGCATCGGTGCAAATGGCGCAGGGATCGGTGGTGTCGACGTTTTGACACACCGAACAGGTTTTCACACTTTCGGCGGTCTGCGTGAGCGCGCGGGCCAACGGATCCATCAGCGATTCGCGGCGTTTGATCAGATGCAACGCCGCGCGGCGCGCCGAACGCGGCCCCAGCCCCGGCACTTTGGCCAGAAGCTGAATCAACGCATCAATACCGCTGGTGCTGGTTGGACCGCTCATTCCTTGGCGCTCCGTCAGATCAGAACGGCAGCTTAAAGCCCGGCGGCAACGGCATGCCACCGGTCATATCGGCCATCTTTTCTTGCTTGAACGCATCGATTTTGGTTTTCGCGTCGTTGATCGCCGCCGCCACCAAATCTTCAAGCATTTCCGGATCCGACGGATCGATGAGGCTGGGATCGATGCTCACGCCGCGCACATCGAACTTGCCGTTCAAGCGTACGCTGACCATGCCGCCACCGGACGCGCCTTCGACTTCGTGGGCCTCCATCTCTTCTTGCATTTCTGTCATGCGGGCCTGCATTTGCTGAGCCTGCTTCATCATCTGGCCGAGATTCTTCATATTGTCTCCGTTATCCACAGCTTCGACGACAGATACACTGGCGTCGCATTTCGTCCGTGTATAGCATTGCAACATGCAACACCAAAGCCTGTTCGTCTTCGATATCGAAACCGTGCCCGACACCGACGCCGTGCCCAACCTTGTGGGCCATGACGTCGGGGTGGACGCCGCCCAGCGCCGCGAAGCGTTGGAAGCCTATCACCTAGAGCTCACCGGCGGCAAAAACGCCTTTCCCCGCCAACCGTTTCACCGTGTGGTGGCGGTGAGCTTTCTGGCCGCTGAAATCGAATACGAAGGCCGCCATGAAAACTATTACCTCAAAGAATTGCGCTCCGGCGGCACGGCGGACAGCGGTGAGCATGACCTGGTCGGCGGTTTTTATCAGTTCATCGACCGTAAGCACCCGCGACTGGTCAGCTACAACGGGCGCGGCTTCGATTTGCCGGTGTTGCGCCACCGCGCGATGGTCTGTGGGGTGACGGCGGGTGGCTTTCACGACACCACCAACAAGTGGGAAAACTACACCTCGCGCTACGCCCAGGACTGGCACTGCGATCTGCAAGAAGCACTCACCGATTTCGGCGCGGCATCCCGCGGGCTAAAGCTCAACGAAGTCTGTGCGGTGTTGAATTTCCCCGGCAAATTCGGCGTCGACGGGTCGAAAGTCGCGCCCATGTATGACGAGGGCCGCACCCAAGAAATCCGCGATTACTGCGAAACCGACGTGCTCAACACCTATCTGGTATACCTGCGCTATCAGCTGACGCGCGGGCGCATCATCAAAGACAGCTACAACCGCGCCGTCGCCGACGTCATCGCGCTGATCGAAGCCGAACGTGAAGCACGTCCGCACCTTGGCCAGTTCCTCGAAGCCTGGGGCGTGGCGTCGAACAATCAGTTTTTATTGGACTGAGTAATGAAGTTAATGCGTGTCATTTTTTTGGGCGTATTTGCCGCAATGCTATGCGTCCAATCTGCCCTTGCTGATATTCAAGCTGGATGGGATGCCTATAATCGCGGTGACTTCCCAGTGGCATTGCATGAATGGACAGCGCTGGCAAATCAGGGAGAGGTTGTGGCTCAGTATTATGTCGGAACGATGTACTATGAAGGGACTGGTGTACCCCAGAATTATAAAGAAGCTGCTAAATGGTATTTTTCCGCCGCTCGTAAGGGTCACCCTTATGCTCAAATAAATTTAGGTAATTTATATTCAAATGGCCTTGGTATGCCTCAAGACAGTAAGGTCGCACTATATTGGTACGAACGCGCCGCCGAACATGAGCTGGCTATAGCTAATTTAAACATCGGAAACATCTATGCAGACGGTGAGGGTGGTATTCCTCAAAATTATGACAAAGCATTAAAATATTATCGGTTGGCTGCCGAGCAAGATGATTCCCAAGGACAATATAATCTTGCTTCTGGATATTTTACTGGCAGAGGTATTGAAAAAAATATCGAACTTGCTATCGATTGGTTACGTAAATCTGCAACGCAGGGATATGTCAATGCTCAGGCTAATCTAGGCACACTATATCTTTTGGGTGATGAGGTGCCGCCAAATTATGATGAATCTGCTAAGTGGTTGAACCTTGCTGCCGAACAAAATCATGCTCTGGCTCAATACAATCTTGGTTTATCCTACCACGAAGGATACGGCGTTCAGAAAGATATAGCTAAAGCACTGGAATGGTATCAGCGAGCTGCACAACAGGGTGCCCCACCTGCTCAAATCAACCTGGGTGGCCTATATTGGAATGGAGAAGGAGTCGCGCAAGACTATACAAAAGCCTGTCATTGGTTTCTGTTAGCAGCTGAACAAGAATTCGCTCAAGCACAACATAACATTGCTGTCTGCTTTGAGAGAGGCAATGGCGTTCCCAAAGATCTCGAAAACGCGATTTCATGGTATCGCCGAGCGGCAAAGCAAGGGTATGAAGATTCCATTCTCGCCCTGAAACACCACGCACAAAATCCTAACACTGCTGACTAACACCTTGCCCACATTCATTCGCCCAACACACAACCCAAGAACGCCCGCATCTGGGCCAATTCCTCGAAGCTTGGGGCGAAGCGGCAAACAACAGCTTCTTGCTCGAGTGACCAAGACGCGCGAACCCGCATTACGTGAATATATTTTTTGACACATACCTTTTGGTGTGATTACATCAATCCATCCGCTGGGGAGAGGATCGTCAACATTCAACGATCCAGGAGGATTCTATGTCTACAACCACCATCAGCAACATCTCTATCACGCCCAAACCAAAAGGTACGCTTCCCTGTGAGGTCGACGTGACCGTCACGGCAGATATCGCCAACCGGGACGGAAAAACGCCACAGGTTTATTTCCCGGAACAAGGCATGGGCACAGACATGACCAACAGCTCCGGCAACACATGGACCGCGTCGAATACGGAAATGTACGATGGTAGCGAAAAAACCATCACCGTCGAATGCAACGGCGTGAAATCAAAGAAAAACTTCAAACCCTAAGTCACTGTGTGCATGACTTCAAAACCGTTTCCCACGTACTGTGGGAAACGGTTTTTTGCGCGCCCAAACGGTCATGAATTCACCAAGACGTGCGAGCGCCTCATGCGTGAATAATTATTTGACATAAACTTATGATAGTGCAGACTTAAGCCTGTCCGCCGGGGAGAGACCGTATCCATTCACGGTTCAGGAGGACCTCATGAGCACAACCAGCACCGTTTGCATCACCACCGATGATGACAAACCCCCGGCTGAAATTCACATCATTTATCACCGCGAAATCGATGAAGGTCGTGATCCAGACGCGCAGCGCGATCCGAACGACGACGACACGAAACCCAATCCCCCACCATTGCCTGAGCCGGGGCCAATACCGGGGCCAACACCTGACCCAAAACCGGGGCCCGGGCCTGAACCCGCACCGGAAATCGATCCCCAGGTGGAAGACCCCCAAGCTGACGACCCGCAACTGGACGATCCCATATCCCAAAAGACCGCCATCAACAACATCGCCATCACCACCCATGGCCCCAAACCGCCGGCCGAGATTCAAGTCACGGTGACCTGCGACGTCACGAACACCGCCGGGCACATCCCTCATGTGCTGTTCCCGGCCCAAGGCGTAGGTATTCCCATGAGCAACACCGGCGGCGACACCTGGACGGTGTCGGACACGCAAATGTACGGTCGCGGTGAAAAAACCCTCACCATCACGTGCAACCGCGTCACTGTGCGACAAAAGTTTAAGGCTTAACGCAAATCCGCTTCCCCGCCAGCCTCGCCCACCTTTGGGGGTGTCAGTTGGGGAAGCGGTTCGCGCATCACAAATGCCACCCTGAAACGTCAAGGCAAAGAGCAGTTCCGGATAAGTCCAGACCGTCAGGAGGCATCATGTCCATCATCACCATTTCCACCGCCGAGGGCATTGGCAGCGCGCCGATTTACGCAGGTCTGTCCGTCACCGGCACCGCCATGGCGGACGACACCGTGCGCGTTTATTACACCATCCCCCAAAACGGGGTGATGTCCGCCGACCTCAACACCACAGCCGACATCAATGGCATGTGGTCGGTCACGTTCGACAGTGAATTTTATGAAGGCAACCACATCACCGTGCTTGCACGCTTGGACGACAAGACGCAAACCACATTCGATGTGACCCTATCCAGCGTCGGCTCAGGCGCGCGAGTAGCCTGATGGCTGGGATGAGTGCACGTTATTAAGCGTCTTCGTCCAATGTCTCGGCTTCGAGCGGTATGATCTCGGCGCTGATGTCTTTCACGTCGCCGATTTCCGCGCCGGGGAATGCATCGAGCACCGCGCGCACCAAAGGATCTTGCGCGGCTTCTGCTTTTTCGGCGGCAAGGGCGGCTTCTTGTTGCTGGCGCACCGTCGCTTGGCCCGGCTGGCTGGACACCGACACCACCCAGCGACGCGAGGTGTGATCGTTGAGCATCTTGGTCATGCGCTGGGCCAGATCGCTTAAGGCATGTTCGGTCGGATGATATTCCATGCGACCGGGCTGAAAGCTCACCAAGTGCACGTTTGAAATCAAGTTGGCGTGCAAGATCATCTCGCCCACCGTTTCCGTCAGTTCGACCACCTGTTCAAAGGTTTGCGGATCGGGCAGTTCCAGTTCCGACACGCTCATCGGTTTGGTTTCGGCTTGAGCCTGAGGACCGGACCCCGCCGACATGGCCCCAGCCGACATCGTCGGTGCGTGGGTGGTGGTCGGTGCTGTGGGTTGAGTTGGCGTGCCGGATGCCATGGTCGATGTTCCACCGCTGCCCGATGCAACACCGCCGCCTCCGCTTGGTGAAGGCGGTTGAGCTGGCGGCGCGTCTTGCAATTTCTTCAACACGTCCGCCGGGCCGGGCAATTCCAGGCCGTACATCAAGCGCACCAAAATCATTTCCGCCGCTTGCAACGCGCTGGGGGCGGAGCGCACTTCGCCCAGGCCTTTCAACAGCATTTGCCAACCGCGCGTCAGCGCCGCCATCGACAGACCGCCAGCCATTTCACTACCGCGGGTGCGTTCCATTTCCGGAACCCCGGGGGCTTCGGCGGCCGACGGCGTGACCTTGATGCGGGTCAGCCAATGCACCAGCTCCAACATATCTTCGAGCACCTGGGCCGGATCCGCGCCGCTGTCGTATTGCGACGCCAGTTGGCCGAGCGCGTCTTCGACCTCGCCCTTCATCACCGCGTCCAACAAATCGAAGGTGCGCGCACGATCCGCCAAACCCAGCATGTCGCGCACCGCGTCTTCGCCGACTTCACCGGCGGTGTGCGCGATCGCTTGATCCAAAAGCGACAGACCGTCGCGCACCGAACCGTCGGCGGCGCGCGAAATCAGCGCCAGCGCGCCATCGGTGACGGACGCTTTTTCTTGTTCGACGATGCCTTTGAAGTGCGCCGACAAGGTGTCCATGTCGATGCGGCGCAGGTCGAACCGCTGACAGCGCGACAGCACCGTCACCGGGACTTTGCGAATTTCGGTGGTGGCGAAGATGAATTTGACGTGCTCCGGCGGTTCTTCCAGCGTTTTCAACAGCGCGTTGAAAGCGTTTTTCGACAGCATGTGCACTTCATCGATGATGTAGACTTTGTAGCGCGCCGACACCGGTTTGTAGCGCACACCTTCGATGATTTCGCGGATGTCGTCGACGCCGGTTCTGGACGCGGCATCCATTTCCATCACGTCGACGTGGCGGTCTTCGGCGATGGCGGTGCAATTTTCGCACACCCCGCACGGCTCAGCCGTTTCCCCGCCTTGGCCATCCGCACCGATGCAGTTGAGCGCGCGCGCGATGATCCGCGCCGTTGTGGTCTTGCCCACGCCGCGCACGCCGGTGAGCATGAACGCATGCGCCAAGCGGCCGGACTGAATGGCGTTGGTCAGCGTGCGCACCAGCGCATCTTGACCGATCAGGGTGTTGAAATCCGTGGGGCGGTATTTACGCGCGAGGACCCGGTATTCTTCTTGGGGCTCAGTTGTCTCTGGCGTGGTGTCGTCGGACATAATGTGCTGAGCCGCCTTCAGGTCCTAGGCTTAAATGAGGTGGGAGACCAGCAAGCGACCCGAAGCGAAACTCGTTGCGGCTGCTTCCTTCCGGACCTGACCGGGTTCGCGAGAACTTCGTCCGCGCCGATCTCCCGCGCGGAGTATATCAAGGCCGCTCGCCCCCTGCAAAGCCCATTGCGAAGTTTATTTACCAAATCGCCAAAAAGCACCCACGACAGGGCACAACCAACTGAAACCATTAATTTTTTAGAGAGAAACCGTATTACTTTGAGGCCAAGCCCATGCGCGGTTCAACAATGTGAAACACCCCATCGGCGTATTGGCCGGGCAGCAACGCCAAAGCGCTGTCTTGAATTTCATAGCGCCCTTCCCAAACCGGGACGAAGCGCAAGGTCACGGTGCTGCGCGGTTCGATGCGCACGCCGTTGACGCAACCCTTGGCCGGGGTTTTGTTGCCGATCTGCACACTTTCCAAGGCCACGCCGTGTTTCAACAGGCTCGGCGCCCAGATGTCGTGCAGCACCGGATCGGCGTTTTCCACCGTCAAGCTGTAGGGGCGACCCTTTTCCAGGTACATCACCATGGGGCGGAAGTTGTTGTCGACGATGCGCACCCTGTTCGATGGCACAGCGGCCCAATCGACGTTTTCGACAATGTCGAGGCGATCGGAGATGCACTCTTCCAAAAAAGCCGTGGAGGTGTTGGTGAGGAACGTCGTGCAGCCCGAAAGCGCCACCGCAGCCAACGTCACGGTCGCCGCGGGCTTAACCGCAGTTCGCATGGTCTGGACAAGCCGAGAAGCCATGAACTTCCCGCAAAATGACGTCATTTGAAGCACAAACTTAGGCACGCAGAATCCCCTACGTTAACGGCGCAGATGCACACTACCAGGACCGCCCTGTCGATCCAAGATAGAAATCACTGATTTCATTTAAATTATCAGTCCGAAACGCGGCTTAGATCACGCCAGCGCGCATCACGTTTTGGCTTTGCGCGCCGCCAGCACCCGCAAAGCCTCGCGGCCTTTGCTGTGCAGGTCTTCCATCACACCGTCTTGGCGCATATGGGCCTTCAAATCCAACAGCGCACCCAGCAGCGTCGCGTCATCCAGGGTGTTGAACCCGGTCATGCGCAGCAGTTTCAGCGGATCCTTGGCCGCGTCCAAACCTTGAAACGCCAATTTATTCTCTTCACGCCTCAACATCTGCCTTAATCTCCGCTTTAAAGATGGTGCCCTCTTGCCTTCATCAGATAAGGGCAAACCCCCACCCTTTGCAAGGCCAAAGGCGTGATCGCTTGACAGCAACGCCAATTGCGCCACCATAGGTTTTCCTCAAAACCACGCCTCGCCCGCATTATGACCGACGCTGAACAAAAAATCGATCTGGACAAAGCCATCGACGCCATCGGTGAAACGGGGGTCGAAAAAGGGCTGGAAAAATTCCTCAACGACGCGGAATTTCAGACCGTGTTGGTGCGCGAGATTTGCGAACAGTTCGACGAGCTCAATCCCCGCTTGGTGCGCTTTGTGCTCAAGCGCCTCGCCCCTCTGGTCGCCAAAGCGGGCGGCACGTCTGTCGGCTGGCTGGGCGACTTGGCAAAACAGCGCCTCATCCAGGCGCTTGAGAAAATTCCCGTTACCACCAAGATCGTCAACGCGCTTGAAACCGTGCTGACCAAGGCCGACTTGGCGCAACGCGGCGAAACCGAAATTGCGGCGATCCGGGCTGGCGAGCTGAATCCGGATGAGGCCGCGCATCTGAAATTTCTCTCCGCCGATCTCAGCCGTCACGCTGAGATCATCAGCGATCTGGCCGACATCAAGGACGCCATCGCCCAGCTGAGCAACCCGCAACCGACGCTGAATCTCGACATCATCAAAGACGAAACGGGACAAAACCGTTTTTATTACGGCGCACGCCACGTGCCGTTTCAGGGCCGCCAAGATGAACTCGCGGCGTTGGAGGCGTTTTTGAACGACGCCCAAATGGTTTCATGGCACATGATGCTGGGCGCGGGCGGACAAGGCAAAAGCCGCTTGGCGTTGGAACTGTGCCTGCAAATGGGCGGCGCGTGGCGCACCGGGTTCTTGAAAGAAGACACCACCTTCGCCACCTGGGAAACCTGGGCGCCCGATCAACCGACTCTGATCGTAGTCGATTACGTCGCAAGGCGCGGCGAGGCCATCGGCAAAATCATCCGCCATGCCGCACGTAACAAAAACGAATTCGTCTTCCCGGTGCGATTCTTACTGCTCGAACGCGGCCTCAGCGATGAAGACGAATGGTTCAAAAACCTGCGCGGTTCAGGCGGATCGGACCAAGCCATTTTCGACGGCGCAGGGCATCCACAGCCAGCTATCGACCTCCCCAATCCCGGCGCGGATGAGCTGTGGACAATCATGACCGCGATGAATGCTAAGCTGGACGCGGAGCGTAAAGATGAGTGCCTGGACAAGCTCGGCACCATCGACACAGAGTCCCGCCCGCTCTACGCCGCGTTCCTCGCCGAAGCCCTCAGCGAAAACGACGACGCCCTACACTGGGACACCACCGAACTGGCGCGCACCATCCTGGAACGCGACCAAGCCAAATTCTGGCCCAAGGACATCAGTCAGGAAGACAAGCAAAAAGACAAAAATCTGCTGGCGTTAGCGACGATGTGTGGTGGCTGGCCCGTGGATGCGTTGGAGGGCTTGGAAGACCCAAACCTGCTGCCTTCCCCCGATGAAGAGGCTGTCTATCAGCGCCAAGCGGCGATGACCGGGCATCCAGTGAGCGAAAACTTTCCGCCCTTAGAGCCCGACCTCCTCGGTGAATTGTTCGTCCTGGAAACACTCAAATACCCGAAAGATTGCGCAGCAATACATCCTGCAAGGGTACGCCATGACGCCTTGCGCATCCTAGCTTGGCACGCTGCACCTGGAAGCATGTTTGACTTTCTCATACGTTGCGCACGGGATTTCCCCTTGCACGATACGTTAAAGACCCTATCCATGCCCCTGGATGGCCCTGACGTCCCCCCACACATCGCCGCGAGCGGCTTCAACGCCATCGCTCGTATGTCAAACCATCTTGGTCGGGCAGGCGCAGCAGACCTTGTGCTTCAGTATTCAACGGCAGTGCGCAACGGCTTTAAGCATGAGCAACTGTTCATCAAAGCAGCCGCCGCCAAAAGTGCGGCAGGGATTTTTTACGGCCTTTACGATACACAACAACGTGACGCGACACTCGCCATGACTGATGAGCTATCTGCCCTGACTGAAGAACACCCGGATGCAGCCGAAATTCATGCTTCCTATGCGCTGCTACTGCTTGCAATAACCTCCACCCTTGTTGGAAAAGGCGCAGACATCCAGGCTGAAACAATGCTCAAGCACTGCTTGGCCGTTGCCCAACGCTTCCCTGACCATAAAATTGCCCGGATGGTACAGACCAACGCCCAAAAGGTTCAAGAATTTCTTGATAACCACAAAAAATGACAGCCCCCTAAGCTCATCCAATCTCCGCCCGAGCTTTCGCCGCCGGGTAGGTGCCCATGACTTTGACTTCGTGGGTGAAGAAGCGCAGTTCGTTGAAGGCGAGTTTCATGCTTTCGTCGAAGGGGTGGCCTTCGACTTCGGCGTAGAATTGCGCGGCTTGGAAGCTGCCGTCGATGATGTAGCTTTCCAGCTTCGTCATGTTGATGGAGTTGGTGGCGAAGCCGCCGAGCGCTTTGTACAGCGCTGCCGGGATGCTTTGCACACGAAACACGAAGCTGGTCATCACCAGGGCGTCATTTTGCGGCGGCATCATGGCCTCTTTGGCCATGATGAGAAAACGCGTGGTGTTGTGTTCGGCGTCTTCGATATTGGCGCGCAGGTCTTCCAGTTCGTAAATCTCACCGGCGAGTTTGGAGGCGATCGCACCTTGGGTTTTGTCGCCGCGGTCTTTGATCATCTGCGCCGCGCCCGCCGTGTCGGCGTGGACCACCGGCTCCAACCCCTGTTCGCGCATGATGCCGCGACATTGGTTGAGCGCGTGCACGTGACTGTGCACGTGGGTGAGGTCATTGATGGTCGCCCCTTTGACCGCCAGCAGGTGATGGTCGATGCGCTGAAAGTGCTCACCGATGATGTGCAGGCCGGAATTGGGCAACAGATGATGAATGTCGGCGACCCGCCCGGCGACGGAATTGTCGATCGGGATCATCGCCAAGCGCGCTTGGCCTTCGCGCACGGCGGTGAAGGCATCGTCGAACGTATAGCAAGCCAGCGTCTTCATATCCGGAAACACGGCGCGGCACGCCATGTCGGAATTGGCCCCAAGTTCGCCTTGAAAAGCGATGGTGTTGTCTGCGCACATAGCTTGCTCTCTATATATTATTGGCCGCCCAAGATTTGGCGGGCGCGTTCCAGGTCGGCGGGAGTATCGACCCCGAACGGAACCGTGTCAACGCGCGCCGCATCGATGCGCATGCCGTTTTCCAGCGCCCGCAATTGTTCCAATTTTTCGCGCTGTTCCAAAACGCCGGGGCTCAAACTGACAAAGCGTTCCAGCGCGGCGCGGCGATAGGCGTAGATGCCGATGTGGTGATACAACGGGCCGTCGCCATGGGGCACGGTGGCGCGGGAAAAATACAGCGCCCGACCGATGTCCGCACCGTCTTCGAACCCGACCACGGCCTTGACCACGTTGGGGTTGGTTTTTTCCTCTTCCAGCTCGATCTCGGCGACCAGAGTGGCGATGTCGACGTCCTCATCTTGCAACGGGCGCGTCGCCGCGCGCACCACATCGGGATCAAGCACCGGCAAATCGCCTTGCAAATTGACGATGGCGTCGAACGCACCGTCCGGATCGACCGTTTGCAGGGCTTCGTAAATGCGGTCCGATCCCGATGGATGGTTTGGATCGGTGAGCACCGCACGTCCACCCACAGCCTCGACCGCGTCTTTGATTTCCGTTTCCGCGCACGCCACCACGACGGGGCCGATGGCGGCCTCTTCGGCGCGCTTGAGCACTTGGTTGATCATCGCCAATCCGGCGATGTCGGCCAGGGGTTTTCCGGGCAGGCGCGTGGACGCCATGCGCGCGGGAATGATGACGATTGGATTTAAAGTGCTCATCAGTGAAACCTTGTCTTGTCGAACAGTCTTCACGAGACCATATCGCCGGTGCGGTTTCAAGGCCCTGGCCCCATTGCAGTCGGCGCGATCTTATGCTTAAAGTCGCACTTCGCCGCATCCGGGCAGGTTTTCAGCAGGGTCTTCCATGATCAGAAACGTTATCGGCGCTATTCTTTTCACCATTGCGGTGTTCGCGTTCGTCAATCTCGTCGGCGAGCTGGCGATTCCGACGCACACGGCGTCCACACCCGCCGCCCCAGAACCTGACCCTGAGCCTGAGCCCGCACCGGAACCCGAACCGGTTGTTGAAGCTGCGCCTGCGCCTGCACCAGCGCCCGCTCCGACAACACCTGTCGCCGAAGCCGTCGCAGCCGCCACAGCCAGCACCGACCCGGGCGGCGACATCGCCAAAGGCAAAAAGACCTTTCGCAAAAAATGCATGAGCTGCCACACCATCGACAAGGGCGGTAAGGACCGCACCGGGCCCAACCTCTGGGCCATCGTCGGGCGCACCAAAGCGGCGTCACAAAACTATCGCTATTCCAACACCATGAAGATGCTCGGCGGGGTGTGGACTGAGGCCGAAATCGGCTCGTTCATCGCCGGACCGCGCACCTTCGTGCCGGACACCAAAATGACCTTTGCCGGTTTGAAAAAGGCTCAGGATCGCGCCGACGTCCTGGCTTATCTGAAAACCCTGACGGACTGAGCTCAATGGCCGCATTGCAAAATTTCATCGATTTGGCCGTGGTTCTCGCCAATGCGGCGCGGCCTGAAATCATGAAGCACTTTCGCACCGGCATCGCCATCGACGCCAAGTCCGATGCCTCACCGGTGACCGAAGCGGACCGCGCGGCTGAGCGCGTGATGCGCAAAATCATCAACGACACCTATCCTGACCACGGCATTTTGGGCGAAGAGTTCGGTTCCGAAAACGTCGATGCCGAGTTCGTGTGGGTGCTGGACCCCATCGACGGAACCAATTCGTTCGTCACCGGCAAGCCGCTGTTCGGCACGCTGATCGCGCTGTGCCAAAACGGCGTGCCCATCGTCGGCGTGATCGACGCGCCGGGCATGGATGAGCGCTGGATCGGCGCGAAAGGTCAACGCACCACGCTCAACGGCAAAACCGTCAAAACACGCACCTGCCCGGCGCTGGACAAATCGTGGCTGTACGCCACCACGCCCGACATGTTCGAAGGTGCCGACGAAACCGCCTTTAAACGCCTGTCAAAAGCGTCTTGGCGCACGATTTACGGTTGTGACTGCTATGCTTACGGCTTGCTTTCCGCCGGTCATGTCGATTTGATCTGCGAGGCCAGCCTCGGCACATATGATATCGCCGCCCTGGCACCTGTGGTCGCAGGCGCCGGCGGCATTCTCACCGACTGGGATGGCGCCCCGGTCACGCTTCAATCCGACGGCCGCGTGCTCGCGGCGGGAGATAAAAACACACACTCGGCGGCCCTCAAACAGCTTCACGGCTAATCGCAACTCCCTTGGGAGAGTAAGAGTGAACAACACGCAACAGAGCAACTGCGACTCTGAGCTGCTATGCGCCATCTCCAACTTGGTGTGCGTGGTGCAAGACGGTCGCCTGATCTACGTCAACCCCGCTGGCGTGGAGATGCTTGGCGCGGACGATGAAAGCGCCGTGTTGGGCCACGAACTGGCGGAATTCATCCATGCCGACTACGCCGATCTGATCGCACTGGGCATTGACGCATTCGCCGAAGAAGAAACCGGCGTGCCGCTGAAGCTGCGCCCGATCAACGCCATGCCCATCGACGTGTTGATGCGGGTGCGCGCGCTGAAAGATGAAGACAACAGCTTCATGGTCGAATGCCTCGACATCAGCAATTACATCAAGGCCTCCGAAGAAGCCCGCAAGCGTGAACAGCGCCTCGCCAACGTGCTGGGCGCGGTGCGCGACGCGATCATCACCATCGATCAAAAAGGCATCGTGCAGTCGATCAACGACGCGGGCGAACGCATCTTCGGCTATCCCAAAACCCACGTCATGGGCCAAAACATCAAAATGTTGATGCCCAAGCAATACGCGGATCATCACGACAATTACCTGGACCGCTACGTCAAAACCGGCGAAGCGGAAATCATCAATGCATCCATGGAATTCGAAGGTCAGCACGCCAACGGCGCGGTGTTTCCCATCGAACTGACCGTGACCGAAATCCGCGAAGGCACGCAACGACTGTTCACCGGGGTGATCCGCGACATCACGGAGCGCAAAAAGGCGATGGAAAAAATCCATCACCTCGCCCACCACGACGCACTGACCAACCTGCCCAACCGAAACCTGTATATCGAACGGGTCGAGCGCGCTATTTATCGCGCAGAACGGTCCAACAAACCGTTGGCCTTGATGTTCGTCGATCTGGACAAGTTCAAACCCATCAACGACGAACTGGGCCACGAAGCGGGCGACGCGGTGCTCAAAGCCGTGGCCGAACGGATGCTGTCTTGCGTGCGCCAATCGGACACCGTGGCGCGCTTTGGCGGTGATGAGTTCGTCGCCATCTTGGAAAACCTCGACTGCGCCGATAGTGCCGCGGTGGTGGCGAAAAAAGTCATAGCCAAGCTCACTGACAGCATCGAAGTGCCAGGGGGCGAGCACGCAACCGTGGGCGCATCCATCGGCATCAGCATCTTTCCCAACGACGGCGCGACCATGGACGAGCTGGCCCGCGCCGCCGACGAAGCCATGTACGCGGTCAAGGAAGAAGGCCGCAACAATTTCAAATTCTACAAAGACCTCAAAGACAAAGCGGACTAAACGCCAACATGTCCTTGATCCGGCCACAATCAAAGTGCACATTCGAAGCTGATTTTGGCCGAAGATTGAGTGGGGAGCTCCATGCCAAGTTTGAAGAGCGCTATTTGTGCGACCGCCACCCTGTTGAGCATCACGTTTGTAACGCCGCAAGCCCTGACGTCCCAAGCCTGGGCTGAAGACATCAAACCCACGCATGCCATAGCCATGCACGGCGCGCCCAAATACGGGCCGGACTTCAAACACTTCGATTACGTCAACGTCGACGCGCCCAAAGGTGGCTCCATCCGCCACAGTGGGTTGGGCAGCTATGACAGCTTCAACGGTTTCATTTCCAAGGGCGAAGCGGCAAATGGCATTGGCGGCATATACGATTCGTTGCTCACCCCGTCCGCCGACGAAGCCTTCACGGAATATGGATTGCTGGCGAAAAGCATCGAAGTTCCCAACGACCGCTCCTGGATTATTTTTCACCTGCGCCCCGAAGCCAAATGGCACGACGGCCAACCGATTACCGCCGAAGACGTCAAATGGACGTTCGAAACCCTCGTCACCAAGGGCGCGCCGTCGTACCGCTTTTATTACGCCGACGTGGACCGTGTCGAAATTCTCGACCCGCTGAGCGTCAAATTCATTTTCAAGACCAACGAAAACCGCGAACTGCCGCTGATCATTGGGCAAATGGCGGTGCTGCCCAAGCACTATTGGGCGACGCGGGATTTTGAAAAAACCTCGCTGGAACCGCCACTGGGATCCGGCGCTTACAAAATCGAGGCCTTCGACACCGGGCGTTCCATCACCTACACGCGGGTCGCCGACTATTGGGGCCGCAATCTGCCGGTCAACATCGGACACAACAATTTCGACGAAATCCGCTACGAATATTTCCGCGACGCCAGCGTCACGGTCGAAGCCTTCAAGGGCGGCGCGATCGATTTTCGCAGCGAATACACCTCTAAAATCTGGGCCACGTCCTATGACATGCCTGAGGTCACGAACGGCCTGATCGTCAAAGAAGAAATCGGCCACGAACGCCCGCAAGGTATGCAGGGCTTTGTGCCCAACACGCGCCGGTCGATGTTCAAGGATGCCCGGGTGCGCCAAGCGTTGGGTTACGCGTTCGATTTCGGCTGGTCGAACAAGAACTTGTTTTACGGCCAATACACCCGCAACCGCAGCTTTTTCGACAATTCCGAACTGGCCGCGACCGGTGTGCCCGGTGCGGAGGAGCTGAAAATTCTCGAACCTTACCGCGGCCGCATCCCCGACGAGGTCTTCACCACCGCGTACAATCCCCCCGCCACCAAAGGCGATGGCCGCATCCGCGCCAACCTCAAACAAGCCGACCGCTTGCTCAAAGAAGCGGGCTGGCAGATCAAAGGCAAGCAACGCGTCAACACTGCCACCGGCGAGGTGATGGAATTCGAGGTCTTGCTGATCCAACCGGCATTTGAACGCGTGGTGCTGCCGTTCGCCAAGAACTTGGAACGCCTCGGCATCAAGGCGCGGGTGCGCACCATCGACACGGCGCAGTATATCGAACGTATCCGCAGTTTCGATTTCGACATGGTGGTCAGCAGCTGGGGTCAATCCATGTCACCGGGCAACGAACAGCGCGGCTTTTGGGGCACGGAAGCCGCCGACACCGTGGGCAGCCGCAATCTGGTCGGCATCAAAGACCCGGTGGTCGATGAATTGGTCGAAGGATTGATTTCCGCCGCCACCCGCGAAGATTTGGTCACCCGCGTACACGCCTTGGACCGGGTGCTGCAATGGGGCCACTACGTGGTGCCGCACTGGCATATCCCTTATGATCGCCTGATTTATTGGAACAAGTTTTCGCGCCCCGACGTCGTGCCGATGAAGGGCACGCAAGTCGGCACGTGGTGGTATGATGAGGCCAAGGCCGCAAAACTGGCCGCCGCTCAAGGCAAGAAGTAACCGTCCGCCATGTTCGCATACATCCTCCGCCGCTTGGCCCTGATCGTGCCGACCTTGTTCGGCATCATGGTCATCAATTTCGTGGTCATCCAGGCCGCGCCCGGTGGTCCGGTGGAACAGATGATTGCCCAGATTCAAGGCCTCGACGTCGGCGCGACCGCGCGCATCGCCGGGTCGGGCGGCGGTGAGGTTGGTAGCGGAAGTGGTTCCAAAACCTCAAGCCAAAACGCCGCGCAAAGCAAGTATCGCGGTGCGCAAGGGCTCGATCCCGAATTCATCAAACAAATCGAACAGATGTACGGCTTCGACAAGCCCGCGCCTGAGCGCTTTTGGATGATGATGAAGAACTACGCCACGTTCGATTTCGGCGACAGCTATTTCCGCGACCGCCAAGTGGTCGATCTGGTGCTCGATAAAATGCCGGTGTCGATTTCGTTGGGCTTGTGGACCACCTTGTTGGTGTACTTGATCTCGATCCCGTTGGGCATTTTAAAAGCCGTCAAAGACGGTTCGCGTTTCGACGTTGCCACCTCGTCGGTGGTGATCGTCGGCAACGCCATTCCCAGCTTTCTGTTCGCCATCTTGCTAATCATCTTGTTCGCCGGTGGGCGCTATTTCGATTGGTTCCCGTTGCGCGGACTGACGTCGGACAACTGGTCGGAGTTCACCACGTTTGGCAAAATCACCGATTATCTGTGGCACATGGTGCTGCCGGTGGGCGCATTGGTGATCGGCGGTTTCGCCAGCCTCACCATGCTGACCAAAAACTCGTACCTGGAAGAGATCAACAAGCAATACGTCATGACCGCGCGCGCCAAAGGTTTGGGTGAGCGCCGCGTCATGTACCGCCATGTGTTTCGCAACGCCATGCTGATCGTCATCGCCGGTTTCCCCAGCGCGTTCATCGGCATTTTGTTCACCGGCTCGTTGCTGATCGAAGTGATCTTCTCGCTTGATGGTCTCGGTTTATTGGGTTTTGAAGCGGCGCTTAAACGCGACTATCCGGTGATGTTCGCCACGGTGTATTTCTTCACCCTGTTGGGTCTGATCATGAGCCTGATCGGCGACATCATGTATCACATCATCGATCCGCGCATCGATTTCGAAAAGATGGAGCATTGATCATGGTGTCCATCTCGCCCATCAATCGACGACGACTTGAAAACTTTAAGGCCAACCGGCGCGGCTATTGGTCGCTGTGGATTTTTGCATTCCTGTTCATCGCCAGCCTGTTCGCTGAACTGATCGCCAACGACCGACCGATCTTGGTCAGCTACGCCGGTGAGCTATACGTGCCCATCGTCGCCGATTATCCCGAAACCACCTTTGGCGGATTTTTGGAAACGCCGACCGAATATTCCGACTTAGAAGTCCAAGACATGATCAACGAACAAGGCTGGATCGTGTGGCCGTTGATCCGCTTTTCCTACGATTCCGTCAACTACGCGCTGACCCAACCGGCACCGAGCCCGCCCGATGGCGTCAATTATCTGGGCACCGACGATCAAGGCCGCGACGTCGCCGCGCGTTTGATTTACGGCTTTCGCGTATCGATCTTGTTCGGCCTGACCCTGACCATCATCAGTTCCGCCATCGGCATCGCGGCCGGCGCGGTGCAGGGCTATTTCGGCGGCCTGACGGATTTGCTGTTTCAGCGCTTTATCGAGATTTGGTCGGGGCTGCCGATGCTTTATCTGCTGATCATCATGGCGTCGATCATCGAGCCCAATTTCTGGTGGCTGCTCGGCTTGATGTTGCTGTTCAGTTGGATGAGCTTGGTCGGCGTGGTGCGGGCCGAGTTCTATAAAACCCGCAGCCTCGATTACGTCCGCGCGGCGCGCGCGCTCGGCGTGTCCAACACCACCATCATGTTTCGCCACATCCTGCCCAACGCGATGGTCGCGACCATCACCTTTTTGCCGTTCATCACCTCGTCATCGGTGACCATCCTCACCGCGTTGGACTTCATGGGCTTTGGCTTACCGCCGGGCTCAGCCTCGTTGGGTGAGCTGTTGGGTCAAGGCAAAGCCAACCTGCACGCGCCGTGGCTGGGGCTGACCGCCTTTTTTGTCGTTTCGATCATGCTGACGTTGTTGGTGTTCATCGGTGAAGCGGTGCGCGACGCGTTTGATCCAAGAAAGGTGTTTCGCTCATGAGCCGCCTTTTGGATGTCAAAGACCTCTCGGTCACGTTTGGTGAAGGTGCGCACGCGGTTGAAGCCGTTAAAGGCGTGTCGTTTCACGTCGATAAAGGCGAAACCGTGGCCCTGGTCGGCGAAAGCGGATCGGGCAAATCGGTGAGCGCGCTGTCGATCATGCAGCTGCTGCCTTATCCGCTGGCCAAGCACCCCAGCGGGTCGGTGAAATATCGCGGTGAAGAATTGATGGGGGCCCCCGGTGCCGTCATGCGGTCTTTGCGCGGCGAAGACATTTCGATGGTCTTTCAAGAACCGCTCAACAGCCTCAACCCGCTGCACCCCATCGGCCAACAAATTGCCGAAATCATCACCACCCACCACACCCGCACAAAAGCCCAAGTGCGCGCGCGGGTGGAAGAGCTGATGCATCTGGTCGGCCTGCAAGCGCAAATCCCGCGCCTTGCCAACCTGCCGCACGAATTTTCCGGCGGTCAACAACAACGCATCATGATCGCCATGGCGCTGGCCAACGAACCCGATCTGCTGATCGCGGACGAACCCACCACCGCCGTCGATGTCACCATCCAAGCGCAGCTGCTCAAGCTGCTTGCCGATCTGCGTGCCAAAATGGGACTGGGTATTTTGTTCATCACCCACGATCTCGGCATCGTGCGGCGCATCGCCGATCGCGCTTATGTGATGCAAGACGGCTTGCTGGTCGAACACGGTGACACCCAGACGGTGTTCGACGATCCCCAGCACCCTTACACCAAACACTTGTTGGGGTCCGAACCCAAGGGTCGCCCCGAACCCGCCGACGCAGATGCGCCAAAGATCATGACGGCGGACGATCTAAAGGTATGGTTCCCGATCAAAAAGGGCTTCATCCGACGCACCGTCGATCACGTCAAAGCCGTCGATGGGGTGGAACTTTCCGTCAAGCGTGGTCAGACGCTGGGCATCGTCGGCGAAAGTGGATCTGGAAAATCGACCTTGGCGCGCGCGCTGTTGCGTTTGGAACGCTCATCGGGCGCGATCACCTTTAAGGATCAAAACCTGCAAGGCCTAACTGGCAAAGCCGTGCGCCCGTTGCGCCGTCAGATGCAAATCGTTTTTCAAGACCCGTTCGGCAGCCTCAGCCCGCGCTTGTCGGTGGCGCAGATCATCGGCGAAGGTTTGGAAGTTCACGGTCTGGCCAAAACCCCAACTGAGCGCCGAACGCTGGTCGCCGATGTGTTGGACGAGGTCGGGCTCAGCGCCGACATGATGGACCGCTATCCACACGAATTTTCCGGCGGCCAGCGCCAGCGCATTTCCATCGCCCGCGCGCTGGTGCTCAAACCCGAACTGATCGCCCTGGACGAGCCGACCAGCGCGCTGGATGTGTCGGTGCAAGCGCAAATCGTCGAGCTGCTGCGCGATCTGCAAAAAAAGCACGATCTGGCATACCTGTTCATCAGCCACGATCTCAAAGTCGTGCGCGCCTTGGCCCATGACGTGATGGTGATGCAAAAAGGCCGGGTGGTCGAACAAGGCCCCGCGGACCAGATTTTCGACAACCCCCAACAGGCCTACACCCAAGCCCTGATGAACGCGGCGTTCAACATCGAAGCCGACGAAAGCGGTGTGGTGGGAATTTAAAGGCTGCTAGGCAACAAATCCGTAAGAAATTGCCAGCAACAATCCGCCCAGCGCCAAGCGATAGATCACGAACGGCGTGAAGCTGGCGCGTTTGAGCCACGCCATCATCAACGCGATGGCGACCAGCGCGGATATGAACGCAAAACCGGCACCGGCCAGCGCCGCGTCGATTTGTACCGGATCGCCGGTTTTATAAAGCTCCAACCCCATCAAGGTGCCCGCGCCAACGATCGCGGGGATCGACAGCAACATGGAAAAGCGTGCGCAATCGCGACGCTCCATGCCCAACAAGCGCGCCGTGGTCATGGTGATGCCGCTTCTGGAGGTGCCGGGGATCAGCGCCAAGCACTGCGAGATGCCGATGATTATGACATCGAAAAACTTAAGGTGTTCCATGCGCCGCAGCGTCACACTGTAGCGATCGGCCAGCCACAGCAATATGCCGAAACCAAGCGTTGCCCAGCCGATCACCTCGATCGAACGAATGCCGCCGGGCACGTATTTTTTCATCAACAAGCCCGCCGCGATCACCGGTAGCGTGCCGATCACCAAAAAAAACGCCAACCGCACGCCGTCGTTCATGCCCCGGCCTTTGACGAACCGCCACAATCCGCTCAGCATCGCGGCGATGTCGCGCCACAAATAAGCCATCACCGCGCCCAAGGTGCCGACGTGCACGGCGACGTCGAGGATCAAGCCCTGGTCCTGCCAACCGGCGAACCACGGAACCAAGACCAAATGGCCGCTGGAACTGATGGGCAGAAATTCGGTCACGCCCTGAACGAGCGCCAAAATCACAATATGCAGGAGGGGCACGGCGGGACGAAACCTTACTTAATGACAAGCTGGCGAGACTTTAGCGCACCGCACTTTCAGCGCAAAGAACTGATTCCACACCGCTTTTTCAAACGGTCGTAAAAACGCCAAAAGTCCCACCTTGGATCCGTCGCCAAACGGGCCTATTCACAATCCGGCGCTGTGTTTCAAAGTGTTTCAAAAATTGTTGCGCCGGGGTTCCCTTTTGCTGAGAGTTCTAGTAATGTCGCGCCTCCAAAGTTTCAGACAAGATGCAGATTGGCGCAGGCCGCGCCGGGGATCACCGGCGGCGGACGCGCCACTAGCGCCTTGAACCATATATACTTTTCGCCCCACCCCAACGGCGAACACAAGACTGGATGTGACCTATGAAAGCAAGCGGACTGCCCGAAAAGCAGGGCCTTTACGACCCAAGCAACGAGCATGACAACTGCGGCGTTGGCTTCATTTGCAACATTAAGAACAAAAAGAGCCACGAGATCATCCGCCAAGGGTTGCAGATTCTCGTCAATCTGGATCACCGTGGTGCTGTGGGCGCGGACCCGCTGGCCGGTGACGGCGCCGGCATCATCATGCAAATCCCGCATGACTTGCTAAGCGAAGACTGCGCCAAACTGGGCTTTGAGCTGCCCGCCATCGGCGACTACGCCATGGGTCAAGTTTTCCTGCCCCAAGACGACGCCATGCGCACCGCATGCGTAAACGCGTTCGAAAGCACTGTCGCTGCCGAAGGCCAAGAGCTGCTCGGCTGGCGCGACGTGCCGGTGGACAATTCGGTGCTGGGCGAAAGCGTCAAGGCCGAAGAGCCGGTGATCCGCCAGATCTTCATCAAAAAAGGCAAAGACACCACCGATCAAGCGGCGTTTGAGCGCAAGCTGTTCGTCATCCGCAAGCAAGCCCATCATGCCATTTGGGACGAAGTCGGACACCGTGCGGGCTTCTACACGCCGTCGCTGTCGACCCACACCACCGTTTATAAAGGCATGGTGCTGTCCAGCAACTTGGGCAACTACTACCTGGATTTGCAAGACGAGCGTGCGACCTCGGCGTTGGCGCTGGTGCACCAACGTTTCTCGACCAACACCTTCCCCAGCTGGGAATTGGCGCAGCCGTTCCGTTATCTGTGCCACAACGGTGAAATCAACACCGTGCGCGGCAACATCAACTGGATGGCGGCGCGCAAGGCGACCATGAGCTCCGACGTGTTGGGCGACGACCTGGACAAGCTGTGGCCGCTGATCGGCGACGGCGCATCCGATAGCGCGACGTTCGACAACGCGCTGGAGCTGCTGGTCGCGGGCGGCTACTCGCTGGCCCATGCGATGATGATGATGATCCCCGAAGCGTGGGATTCCAACCCGCTGATGGACGACGACCGTCGCGCGTTTTACGAATATCACGCCGCCTTGATGGAACCGTGGGACGGCCCCGCCGCCGTGTGTTTCACCGACGGTCGCCAAATCGGTGCGACGCTGGATCGCAACGGCCTGCGCCCGGCGCGTTACGTGGTCACCGATGACGATTTCGTGATCATGGGTTCCGAAGTCGGCGTGCTGCCGATCCCCGAAAGCAAGATCGTCAAAAAGTGGCGTTTGCAGCCGGGCAAGATGTTCCTCATCGATCTGGAACAAGGCCGCATCATCGACGACGAAGAAATCAAATCCGATCTGGCCAAGGACAAGCCGTATCAAGACTGGCTCGACCAGACCCAAATTCGCGTCGAAGACCTGCCCGAAGAAAACCCGGCCATGGCGCCCGATCACGACACCATGTTGGAAGCCCAACAGGCGTTCGGTTATACGCAAGAAGACCTCAAGCACTTCATCAAGCCGATGGCGCTGACCGGTCAAGACCCGATCGGGTCCATGGGTCGCGACACGCCGATTGCGGTGCTGTCGGATCGTCCGAAGATTCTCTACGATTATTTCGCCCAGAACTTCGCCCAGGTCACCAACCCGCCGATCGATCCGATCCGTGAAGAATTGGTGATGAGCTTGGTCAGCCTGATCGGCCCGCGTCCCAACCTGCTGGATGCGGACGACGCCGGTGCGCGCAAGCGCCTGGAAGTGCGCCAACCGATCCTGTCCAACCTCGATCTGGAAAAAGTGCGCCACATCGAAAACCATGTGGACCGCGCCTTCAAAGCCTACACCTTGGATATGGTCTATCCCGCCGACCAGGGTGCCGCGGGCATGGAAGCCGCACTTGAAAAGCTGTTCGCCAAAGCCGAAAAAGTTGTGCGCGATGGCTACAACATCATCATCTTGTCGGACCGTGGCGTAGACGTCGATCACATCGCGATCCCGGCATTGCTGGCCACGGCGGGCGTGCATCATCACCTGATCCGTGCTGGCTTGCGGACCTCTGCGGGCTTGGTCGTGGAAACCGGCGAAGCGCGCCGGGTGCATGATTTCTGTCTGCTGGCCGGTTATGGCGCGGAAGCGGTGAACCCCTATCTGGCGTTCGACACCATCGCCGACCTCGCCGATGAACTGCCCGACGATTTGAGCGTCACCGAAGCCCAAAACCGCTACATCAAAGCGGTCGACAAAGGCATGCTCAAAGTCTTTTCCAAGATGGGCATCTCGACGTTCCAATCATATTGCGGCGCGCAGATTTTCGACGCCATCGGTTTGAGCGATAGCTTCATCGATCGCTTCTTCACCAAGACCGCGTCGAAAGTCGGCGGCATCGGTCTAGATGAAGTGTCCACCGAAACCGTGCGCCGTCACCGCGAAGCGTTCGGCGACAACCCGCTGTACGCCAAGCACTTGGACGTCGGCGGCGAACTGGCGTGGCGTCATCGCGGCGAAGCGCACTGCTGGACACCTGAAACCATTCAGTTGTTGCAACACGCGGTGCGCAAAAGCGATCGCGACACCTATCGCAAGTTCGAACACGCCATGAACAATCATGACGCCGAGTTCAAGAACCTGCGCGGTTTGTTCAAACTCAAAGGCACTGGCAAGTCCATTTCGGTGGACGAAGTCGAGCCGATCGAAGATATCTGCAAACGCTTCGCCACCGGCGCGATGTCGTTTGGGTCCATTTCGTGGGAAGCGCACACCACGCTCGCCATCGCCATGAACCGTTTGGGCGGCAAGTCCAACACCGGTGAAGGCGGCGAAGAAGCCGTGCGTTTCGCGCCGATGGAAAACGGCGACAGCATGCGCTCGGCCATCAAGCAGGTGGCCTCGGGCCGTTTTGGTGTGACCACCGAATACCTGGTCAACGCCGACGACATCCAGATCAAAATGGCCCAGGGCGCCAAGCCCGGCGAAGGCGGTCAGCTGCCCGGCCATAAGGTCAACGAATGGATCGCGCGTCTGCGTCACTCGACACCTGGTGTTGGCTTGATCTCACCGCCGCCGCATCACGACATCTATTCGATCGAAGATTTGGCGCAGCTGATCCACGATCTGAAAAACGTCAATCCGAAAGCCCGCATCTCGGTCAAGTTGGTGTCCGAAATCGGCGTCGGCACGGTTGCTGCAGGTGTGTCCAAAGCACACGCCGATCACGTCACCATTTCCGGCTTTGACGGCGGCACCGGCGCGAGCCCGCTGACCTCGACCCAGCATGCTGGCGGTCCGTGGGAAACGGGCTTGGCGGAAACGCACCAAACCTTGGTGATGAACAAACTGCGCGGGCGTATCTCCGTGCAGGTCGACGGCGGTCTGCGCACCGCGCGCGACGTGGTCGTCGGCGCGTTGTTGGGTGCGGACGAATTTGGTTTCGCCACCGGCGCACTGATCGCGGCGGGTTGCTTGATGATGCGCAAGTGCCACCTCAACACCTGTCCGGTCGGCATCGCGACGCAAAACGAAGAACTGCGCAAGCTGTTCCCCGGCCAACCGGCACACGTTGTGAACTACTTCACCTTCATGGCCGAAGAAGTCCGCGCGCTGATGGCGGAGCTTGGCTTTAAGACCATCAACGAAATGATCGGGCGTTCCGATCTGATCGAAATGGACGACGCCATCGACCATTGGAAGACCCAAGGTCTCGACTTCTCCGGCATCTTGCATCGCCCCGAAGCGGGCGAAGGCGTCGCCATCCATCACTGCGAAACTCAAGACCACGGTCTCGACAAGGCGCTGGACAAAGGCTTTATCGCCCAAGCCCGCGAAGCCATCGATACCGGCAAGCCGGTGAAAATCAAAACCGAGCTGATCAATGTCAACCGCACCATCGGCACCATGCTGTCAGGTGAAGTGGCGATGAAACACGGCAAGGCGGGACTTCCCGACGACACCATCGTCATCGATGCGCACGGCACCGCGGGCCAATCGCTCGGCGCGTGGCTGGCTAAGGGTGTGAGCATCGATCTTAAAGGCGACGCAAACGATTATGTCGGCAAAGGTCTGGCTGGTGGACGCATCGTCGTGCGTCCGGCTGACGACTGCCCGATCGTTCCCCAAGACAACATCATCGCGGGCAACACCTGTATGTACGGCGCAACGTCCGGCGAAGCCTACTTCCAAGGCGTGGTCGGCGAACGGTTCGCGGTGCGCAATTCAGGTGCGACGGCGGTGGTCGAAGGTGCCGGCGATCACGGTTGTGAATACATGACCGGCGGCATCGTTGTGGTGCTGGGCCAAACCGGACGCAACTTCGCGGCGGGTATGTCGGGCGGCATCGCCTATGTGCTGGATGAAGCGGGCGACTTTGAAACCCGTTGCAACTTGGCGCAAGTCGATCTGGAACCCATCGAGGCCGAAGAACGCCTGATGGAACAAGAAGCCCAAGGCGGCGATCTCGAAACCCATGGCCGCGTCGATATCGAACACGATATGACGCGCTATGACGCTCAACGTTTGAAGATGTTGATCGAACAGCATCATCACTACACCGCCAGCCCGCGCGCCAAAGACATCTTGAACAACTGGGATACGTACCTGCCCAAATTCGTCAAGGTGATGCCGGTGGAATACCGCCGTGCACTTTTGGAAATGCAAGCCAAGGATCGTGCTGCAGAGCACGACGGCGTCAACACTTCGGTGGGGAACTAAAATCATGGGTAAGCCAACCGGATTTCTCGAAATCGACCGTCACGACCGCGCCTATGGCCCGGTGAACGAGCGCCTCGACCACTACAACGAGTTCATCATTCCGCTTAAGGAAGACGACCTCAAAGCCCAAGGCGCACGCTGCATGGATTGCGGCATTCCGTTTTGCCATCAGGGCTGCCCGGTGATGAACATCATCCCCGAATGGAACGACCTAACCTATCGCGGCGACCTCAAAGGCGCGCTGGACGTGTTGCATTCGACCAACAACTTTCCGGAGTTCACCGGTCGTATCTGCCCGGCACCGTGCGAAGCCTCGTGCACGCTGAACTTGGATGACAAGCCCGTCACCATCAAAAGCATCGAATGCGCGATTGTCGACAAAGGCTGGGACCAGGGTTGGATTCAGCCCTTGATCGCCAAGCACCACAGCGACAAAAAAGTCGCCGTGGTCGGCGCCGGTCCTGCGGGCATGGCGGCGGCGCAACAACTGGCGCGCGCCGGTCACAAGGTTTCGCTGTACGAAAAGAACGCCCACGCGGGCGGTCTGCTGCGCTACGGCATTCCCGACTTCAAGCTCGACAAGTCGATCATCGATCGTCGCTTGGGCCAGATGAAAACCGAAGGTGTGGACTTCCGTCCCAACACCACCATCGGCGCAGACGTTTCGGCGCAAAGCTTGATGGATGATTATGACGCCGTCGTGCTCAGCGGCGGTTCGGAAAAGCCCCGCGATCTTCCGGTGCCGGGACGTGAGCTGAACGGCGTGCACTTCGCCATGGATTTTCTCACCCAGCAAAACCGCCGCAATGGTGGCGAGCCGGTGAAGGTCGACGACATCTTGGCCAGCGACAAAAACGTGCTGGTCATTGGTGGTGGCGACACCGGTTCCGATTGCGTCGGCACCTCGGCACGTCAAGGGGCCGCTTCGATCACCCAGATCGAAATTATGCCCAAGCCGCCGGAAAAAGAAGACAAGCTCGCCACCTGGCCCGAATGGCCGCAAAAGCTGCGCACCTCGACCAGCCACGAAGAAGGCTGCGAGCGCGACTGGAACGTGCTGACCAAAGAATTCATCGGCGATGCCGACGGCAACCTCAAAGCCGCCAAATGCGTGCGCGTGAAATGGGACCAAGGCGAAGACGGACAATGGAACATGTCCGAAATCGAAGGTTCTGAATTCGAAATTCCGTGCGAACGCGCGTTCCTCGCCATGGGCTTTGTGCACCCCGTGCACGAAGGCATGATCGATGAGCTGGGCGTGGACAAAGACGGTCGCGGCAACGTCGGTGCGAACACCGACGACTATCAGACCTCTATCGACAAGGTCTTCGCCGCCGGCGACATGCGGCGCGGTCAGTCTTTGGTGGTGTGGGCGATCCGCGAAGGCCGCCAAGCGGCCCGCGCGGTGGATGAATTCTTGATGGGTTCAACCGAACTGCCGCGCTAACGTTTCGACCAAGCAAAAAAACAAAGGGCCGTTCTTCACAGAACGGCCCTTTGTTTGTTCAAGTTAGAAATCTTACGATTTTTCATTTTTCCCTTTGCCCACAGCAAAGCCGATGATCCCGGTTACAATTGGCGCAATGAAATCTTGGGCCCATTTTTTCTGATCAGGATCAGGAACAAAAAGAATAATATACAAACATGCCAGTAACATTAAGCTGGCGACAAGCATGCCAATTACAAAAGCCGAAAACTTAATCCGTCGATCTAATTTGGCTTCTTCTGTATCGTTTTCTTGACGTGCACGAACGAGATCTTCCGCAACGCCTTGAAACCTTTCCTCCTTGATCACTGCGCCAAGATCAAGATCATTTTCCTTTTTTGGCATCTCCCCCCCTGAGCTCAAGCTGTCATTAAAGACCTATAATTTCTCGGTCTAACTTGTCTGCATCTTTGACCAAGCCAAGGTGCTGGCCTTGGCGCACCGCTTGATGTGACACGCTCATCAATGCCAATGCTTTTTTCAAAACATCAGTCTTGCTTCCCCCTGTATCCGTAGCAATCTGTTCAAGCTCCTTGTTGAGCTCTTCACTAAGATTCAATGTTAACCTAACTTTACCAGTCATCGTCGGATGGCCCCCTAAACTAGAAAAAACCTAATTGATCTCAAAAGCAATTCCATCAGCATGGCTTTTGGCTCAACCTTGACATGCGTAAAATTTACGCATATGGTACGTAAATATTAGTTAATATATACGCACACTCTTGCGTATCAATAAACATTTTTTTGCATTTCTCACGTTTTGTTGAATTCATTTCCGGGGGATACGGGTATGAGTCCACAGCAGTCACGTACAGGTAAGATCGCTATAGATAGCCGGTTCGCAAAACGCCTTATGCGTAACCGTACGTATAGGTCGTGTGCACGAGAGATATACGCACAAGTCACATTCTGCGTTGAATCCATCCTTTTACGCTATCTTAAAGATGGCTGGATCGCTCACAACAAATCAAAAAATGGAAAAACTATCCTTCATCACCCTCAAGGTGACCTTTTGACCAATCATACCATCAATGAAATTTTAAATATGGTTCATACAAATACCATCGACTTAGACATTGCAGCATTCCGACTGAAAATTTTCCCGATGAGCGTTCTAAAATCATGTCTAAATTTCAACAATGATCAGCCTGTCACATTTGTTGATGGTCCAAATCTAAACAAAGCCATTCATCACCACAAGATCACCGCAAAAGGAGTAAAAAAAGCAAAACAAACATTGCATGCTATTTTTTCTGAGTGGGATGGGGCTTATTGTCACAAAATTGACTGTAAAAATATGCAGATACATGCCCTTAATGGTGTTCTGTGCGATATTGAGGTGATGGGTCAAAATCAAGTCACCATTCATAATGCATGCTTTATGGCTTACAGCCGCCCCACAGCCACGCTAACCCCTATTCTGGAAAACGCGGAAATGAATGAGTTCTCCCATTAAGTCAATACACAACAAAAACAAAGGGCCGTTCTTCACAGAACGGCCCTTTGTGCGTCTATACGACGTAAGCACAGGTATGGGGAGGCCACAATGTCTGAACAAAACAAAGTGCTGATCGGCGAAAATACCCGCGAGCACATTGCCTATAAACTGCTGGACCGCATTTTCGTCGCCGAATCCAAGCCCTTAAAGGGCGCCAGCCGCGAAGAGATTTTGCGCACCTACATTCAATGCTACAGTGCCGCGGGTGGGCACTACATTGACTATGACGATACCGTCTAGTACTGCTCAGTCCATCCAGACACACCAAGCAGGTTCCAGATGATTTCCTACACCCTGATTTGCGACAAAGACCATGAGTTTTCCGAGCATTTCGACGGCTATGACGATCTGCAAGCGCAGCTCAAAGCCAAGAAACTGAAATGCCCGACCTGCGGTTCGAAAAAGCTGGTCAAAGGCCTCAGCGCGCCCAATGTCGGCGGCCAGCAAGCCGCACCGCCCATGCCCACCTGCCCTGCCGCCGCCGGTTGCGGCAACGGCGCGTGTGCGATGAAGGGCTAAGCCCTAAAACGACGAACCCGGCTGGGTGAGAAATTCTTTTTCTTCCGCCGTATTGAGCCGCCCCAAGACGCCATTACGGTGGGGGAAGCGGCCAAAGCGGGCGATGATCGCGTGGTGCTTTTGCGCCCAATCGAGGGCTTGCTCGTCCAGGGTCGCGAATAATTCCAGCGCGCGTTCTTGATCGGCAAGGTTTTCGCTGTGCTCAAACGGTAAATACAAAAACTTGCGCATCACCGGGATCACTTGGCTATCGAAGCCTTGATCTAAGGCTTGGTTGGCGATGCGCAATGCGTGGGCGTCGTTTTCAAAGGCCCGCGCCACATTGCGAAACACATTGCGCGGGAACTGATCGAGCACAATCACCAACGCCACCGCGCCTTCGGGGCTTTCAGCCATCATATCCAACTGACCGCGCGCGGCGACTTCGATCACGCGTTCAAAGCGATCTTTGATCTCAGCGTCGAAAGCCGGGTCCTTGATGAACCATGCGGCGCGATCTTCGCCATAATGCGCATCGTCCGAATTGCCAAACCAGAAAGTGAGAATGGTGTCGATAACGTTGGACATAACTTTGGTCGACATAATGCGAGCCCCTCCACTCCATATTCATCCTACATATGGGTAGGCGATTTTCTATTTTCCAGTTTACGTTAATGCCCTTCATCTTCCGCAATTAATGCTGCACTTGCGTGACAAACAGGCGTACCATTCGCCACCACTCATCTGATGAAAATACATCTTGGAGTTCGAACGCATGAACCTGTTCGAGACCTTCCGCCCCGTGTTGTTCATCAACGGCCTGTTGCTGATGGTTTTGGCCGTCAGTATGTCGCCGCCGTTGATCGCGGATGTGATCGCCCATAACCCCGACTGGCAGGTGTTCGCCGCAAGTGCGTTGGCGACGTTGATGACAGGCTTGTTCTTGGTCTCTTCCCAAGGTGGAGCCGAGCTTGAACTTAACATCAAGCAAGCTTTCATGCTGACCACCACCGGGTGGGTCTTGCTGGCGGCGTTCGCGGCGCTGCCGTTGCGCTTTTCAAACCTTGATATCGGTGCAACCGATGCATTTTTCGAAGCCATGTCCGGGTTGACCACCACCGGATCGACGGTGCTGAGCGGGCTGGATTCCATGGCCCCGGGGATACTTTTGTGGCGCAGTATTTTACAGTGGATCGGCGGCATCGGCATCATCGTCATGGCAATTGCGATTTTGCCGTTTTTGCGATCCGGCGGCATGCAGCTGTTCCGCACCGAATCGTCGGCTATGTCCGATACCGCAGAACGTGTGGTGCCGCGCATCAAGCGCATGACCGGTGGGCTGGTGTTGATCTATGCGTTGCTCACCACTTTTTGCGCGAGCGCGCTGTGGCTTGCGGGGATGAACCCGCTGGACGCCATTATCCATGCTATGACCACGCTGTCGACCGGCGGCTTTTCCAGCCACGACGCGTCCATCGGCTATTTTCACAGCGCGTTGATTGAAAACATCGTGCTGGTGTTCATGGTTGCCGGATCGATCCCGTTCATCGTGTATCTCAAATTCATCCACGGCGATCACAAGGCCTTCCGTCACGATCCGCAAATTCGTGGCTTACTGGGTATCCTCGCCACCATGACGGTGATGCTGGCGGTGTGGCTGGTGATGAAGGACGGCTTTCCCATACTCGACGCGTTGCGGCTGTCGGCGTTCAACATCGTGTCGGTCATTTCCACCACCGGGTTCGCGTCAACCGATTACACCCTGTGGGGCGCATTGCCGCTGGGCGCATTTTTCTTGATGACGTTCATCGGCGGCTGCACCGGATCAACCAGTGGCGGCATCAAGATTTTACGTTTTCAAGTCTTGCGCATGGTGTTTTCCGGCTACGTGTGGCGGCTGATTTACCCCCACGGCGTGCGCGCCAACCGCTTTGGCGACACCCCCATCAGCATCGATGTTGCGGTGGGCGTTTTGGTGTTCACGCTGACCTTTGTTGTGCTGACCGGGCTGGTCGGATTGGTGCTGACCAGCTTAGGGCTGGATCTGGACACCGCCATGAGCGGGGCGGCGAGCGCCATCGCCAACGTCGGCCCGGGGCTTGGCGATATCATCGGGCCAAGCGGCAATTTCGCGTCGCTGCCCGACACCGCCAAGTGGGTTCTGGCGTTTTCCATGTTGCTGGGACGGTTGGAATTTTTCACCGTGCTGGTGCTGTTCACGCCAGGCTATTGGCGCAGCTAACGATTATTGAGACACTTGATTGCGCCCGCCATCTTTGGCGCGGTACAGCGCTTGGTCGGCGCATTTGAGGGCATCTTGCGGCGGTTGTTTTTCCGCGCGCTCAGCGACGCCGATGGAAATCGTCACGCTGACGGTATCTTTGGCAGCCGCTTTTTTACGCGGTTTTTTTGCGTTGGACGCAACGGGTTTTTCTTTGGGGCGATCTTGGGCGCGCAGTTTAAACGACGCCCCAGCAATGGCTTTGCGCAGTTTATCGAGATGCGGGGTGGCCTCTTCGCCAGATTTGCGGGGGAACAACACCGTGAACTCTTCGCCGCCATAGCGAAACGCCCGCCCGCCGCCGGTGACGCGCATCATCTGCGCCGCGACCATTTTCAACACTTGATCGCCGACATCGTGGCCGTAGGTGTCGTTAAACTTTTTAAAATGATCGACGTCCAACATCGCCACCGTGTAAGTGCCCCGCGACGCGGTCAGATCGTGCATCAATGCGCGCCGTCCGGGCAGGCCGGTCAACTCATCGATAAACGCCAAGCGGTAGCTTTCTTGCGCCACGGCGGTGAGCAATACGATGCCCGCCAAGACGAACAAGATCGACGACAGCGCCCCGTTCGCCGCCGCGTGCAGCGCCAATGCGCTGACCGCCACCGCACCGAACAAACCGCCATCGAGCACCCCGCCTTTGTACAACGCGCGTCCCAGCATGCCCGCACTGACCCCGGCAAACAAAAACAGCGCCGGTTGCGGCAACAACGACCAGTAATCGAGGTCCTTGTGAAACACCCGCACATGCAACAGATCGTCGGCGAAGGTACGCGCGGCCTCGCCCGCATCCCACACCACGATCAGCGCGGCGACTTGCAGTCCCGCGAACAGCACCCGGCTGAGTACGCCCAGCGACAACAAACCGCGATCGGCCTTAACCGCAATCAGTGCCGCGTTGATGGGAAACAGCACCGCCACGGCGGCGTAGATCACCGTCAGTTCCGGTGCGCGTTCATAAATGTCGCTGCCCGCTACAAACGTCTGCACCACCCAATGCGCACCACAAATCAGCCCCGCCATCAGCACCACGCGCGGACACTTGAACCAACCGCCGATGATCGCGGCAAGCCCACACAACAAATACGGCGCGTAAGCGAGCACCGTGCTCATCGCCCACGGCACCGCAGGCTGAGACGCCATCACCACCAGCCCCGCGCCGAACATCAACACGGGGAACATCAAAATCAACAAGGCGTTTCGCAAAGTCATGATTTGGTGGTAAACCGAAACGCTCAAGATACGGTTAAAAAAAGGAATATTTCATGAACATCTGGATTTTACTGGCGGGTCTGAACGGTGCGCTTGCCGTGGGTGCGGGTGCGTATGGATGGCATGCGCTGGGCGACACGCCCGAAATCCGTGACATCTTCATGATGGGTTCGCAATACCAGATGTGGCATGCGCTGGGTCTGATGGGGGTCGGGTTGATGAGCCATCGTGAACCCAGCCGCGCGCTGCATGTCGCAGGTGCATCCTTTCAAATCGGTATCTTTTTGTTTTCCGGCACGCTCTACAGCTTTGGCGGATTGTCGATGGTTCCGCTCGAAGGCGCGGCACCCTTTGGCGGCGGATTGTTGATGCTGGCGTGGTTGATCCTCGGCGTGGTCGGCGGACGTAAACTGCGCTAATTGCTTTCGTTCTTTGTTGATTAACCTCTTTCGCAGTATCTTTTACAGATGACCGCGAACGACCAGCTTAGCTTTTATCGACGGGCGCGCTTGCGCACGGCGGAAGTCTTGTTCACCACGAGCCAGGAAGACACCTGGTCGCGCTATATCGACGTCGGGCTGATCGTGCTGATTACGCTCAACATCCTTGCGGTGGTGCTGGAATCGGTCAAGGCGATCCACCTTGCCGCCGGTGATTTTTTTTACGCGTTCGAAGTCTTTTCCGTCGTGGTCTTCAGCCTCGAATACGTCGCCCGGGTGTGGTCGGTGATCGACAACCCGTGGAAGCCCGATCACGGCCATCCCATATCCGGGCGCATCAAATACATGTTCACGTGGATGGCGCTGATCGACCTGTTGGCCATCGCACCGTTTTACATCGGTTTCTTCGCCGCCGACGACTTGCGCGTGCTGCGCGCACTTCGACTGTTGCGAATTTTCAAGCTGACCCGTTATTCCAGCGCCATGACTTTGTTGTTGCAGGTGTTTCGCGAAGAATCGCGCACCATCGGTGCGGCGATGTTCGTCTCCATGCTGTTGGTGTTCGTCGCTTCGACCTTGGCGTTCGTGGTCGAGCACGAAGCCCAACCGGAAAAGTTCTCCTCCATCCCCGCCGCCATGTATTGGGCCATCATCACCATGACCACGGTGGGCTTTGGCGATGTGGTGCCGGTGACGCCGTGGGGCAAGGTTTTGGGCGGGTTCATCGGCATTGTCGGTTTGGCGATGGTGGCGCTGCCCGCCGGTATTTTGGCATCGGGTTTCGACAACGCCCTGCACCGACGCCGCGCAATGCTTGAAGAACGTGTGCAAGACGCCCTAAAAGACGGCACAATTTCGCCACAAGAAGAGGCCGAGCTGGACAAACTGGTGCGTCACCTTAACCTTAACACCGTCGATGCCAACGCCATCATTTATGCGGTCAAGCACAAGCAAGCCCAAGAAAAGTTTGTGCACTGTCCCCATTGCGGCAAGTCGCTTCATGATGAAAATGCGCCGGATTCGCACGTCTAAAGGCGGTGTAAAAAAATCCCTGCGCCAGTCTAGCCAATAGCTTGCTATATTGGGTACACTCCATTTCCGCTCATTGCATGCACTCTAATGCTCAGCCTTTCAAAGGATTCTTTCGTCATGTCCCTCGACCGCGACCAATCACCGGCCAACGTGATCAATCACCTGTCGCGCCAAATCACCCAAGCTTTAAACGCGGAACTCAAAGCCCACGGCGTCGCACCCGGCCAGTTCCCGGTTTTGCTGTGCTTGTGGGAACAAGACGGCCTGACCCAACGCGAACTGTACGAACGCGTCAAGATCGAACAAGCGACCATGTCCAACACCCTCAAGCGCATGGAACGCGATTGCCTGATCTATCGTGAACCCGATCCGATGGACCGCCGCGCCATGCGCATTCATTTGACCGGCATGGCCAAAAAGCTTGAAGACAAGCTCACCAAAGGGGCCAAGAGCGTCAACAAAACCATGTTCAACGGCATCAAGAAAAAAGACCGCAAACACCTGCTGACATTTCTCGGCCACATGGCGGACAACCTGGAAATGGCGGCTGCCAAAGCCAAATAATGTGTATCTGTCCAGCTAAGAAGGATTGACCGAACCTGCCAATGTGTGGATATTTCGCACATCAATTTTGATTCATTCAATTCTAGCTTGGATAAACATATCATGACCGCAGATGACCATCGTAAAGTCGCCCAATGGCACCTCAAACAAGCAGAACTGCACGAAGCCGAAGGCGGCTACAAGTGCGGCTGCCCGGCCAACGACGAAAACAGCAAAATCATTGCCATCGTCGATTCCGGCGTGATCGAAGAAGACCTGTCCTGCTCCTTGGGCGGCTAACACCGACCCTGCAGACCAAGATCAAGGGCCGCTCATCGAGCGGCCCTTTTCTGTGAACGCCCCACCGCCGCCAAGTCACCCGGGCGACGGTTCGGTGTTGCGGGTTGGAGCCTGCTTACTTCGGCAGGCTCCAAATCTCTGGCGCATCGCTCAAACGTTTGATCTGCGCTTGGCGCTGGTTTTCCATCTCACCCGGCAGCTGATCGCCGAAACGACCGAACAGTTCCGACTGATCTTCCGCATCGGCCATTGCACCGGCGCGATCGACCTGCATCAGTTGATCGAAGGTATCTTGGGCGTAGTCCAGGCCATCCCAAGTGATGTCGTCGAAGGTCGGCATTTGACCGAGTGGACTTTCGACCGCGTCGGCCTTGCCGCCGACCCGCTCAACGATCCATTTCAACACCCGCATGTTCTGACCGAAACCCGGCCACATGAACTTGCCATTTTGATCTTTGCGGAACCAATTGACGCGGAAAATGGCCGGTGGGTTTTCAAGCTTGGAACCGAAATCCAACCAGTGCTGCCAATAATCGCCCATGTTGTAGCCGCAAAACGGCAACATCGCGAACGGATCACGACGGATCGCCGCTTGACCGACCGCCGCGGCGGTGGCTTCGGAGCCCATGGTCGCGGCCATGTACACACCATGGTTCCAATCGAACGCTTGATACGCCAACGGGAAGGTTTTCGACAAGCGTCCGCCAAAGATAAACGCCGAAATCGGCACGCCCTTGGGGTCTTCCCAGCTGGGGTCGATCGATGGGCATTGCGACGCCGGTGCGGTGAAGCGCGCGTTGGGATGCGCGGCGGGATGGTCCATATCCGGCGTCCAATCGTTGCCTTTCCAATCGACGACGTGGGCGGGGGCGTCAGACATGTCTTCCCACCACACATCACCGTCGTCGGTCAGTGCGACGTTGGTGTAGATGCAGTCTTTGTCCAACGCCTTCATCGCCGAAGGATTGGATTTATCCGACGTACCCGGCGCGACACCGAAATAGCCGTATTCGGGATTGATGGCGTAAAGCTTGCCGTCATCGCCCGGTTTGATCCACGCGATGTCGTCGCCCACCGTCCACACTTTCCAGCCCTCAAAACCTTCGGGTGGAATCAGCATGGCGAGGTTGGTTTTGCCGCACGCCGACGGGAACGCGGCGGCGACGTAGGTCTTTTCGCCCTCGGGGCTTTCCAGACCAACGATCAACATGTGTTCGGCCAGCCAGCCTTCGTCGCGCGCCATGGCGGATGCGATGCGCAGCGCGAAACACTTTTTACCCAACAAGGCATTGCCGCCGTAGCCAGATCCGAACGACCAGATTTGGCGAGTTTCTGGATAATGCACGATGTATTTTTCATCGTTGCACGGCCACGCGACGTCGTCTTCACCGTCCGCCAACGGCGCGCCGACCGAATGCACACACGGAACGAATTCGCCATCGGTTCCCAAAACGTCGAGAACGCTTGAACCCATACGCGTCATGATGCGCATGTTGGCCGCCGCGTAAGCGCTGTCGGTCAACTGCACACCGATATGCGCGATGGGTGAACCCAGCGGCCCCATGGAAAACGGCACCACATACAAGGTGCGGCCTTGCATGCAGCCGTCGAACAGGCCGTTCAGGGTGGCGCGCATGTCGTCCGGCACCATCCAATTGTTGGTCGGGCCGGCGTCGATTTCGTACTCCGAACAGATAAACGTGCGGTCTTCGACCCGCGCCACGTCGGACGGGTTGGAGCGCGCCAAATAGCTGCCAGGGCGTTTTTCATCGTCCAGCTTGATCAGGGTGCCCGCCGCGACCATGTCGGCGCACAGGCGGTCGAATTCTTGTTTTGAACCATCACACCAGTGAATGGTTTGGGGCTTGGTGAGCGCCGCGATCTCATCGACCCAGGCGGTCAGTTTGGCGTGCACCGTTGGCGCGTCCGCACTGTTGAGCATCTTAAAGTATCCTCCGAACGAAAAGTCATTACCTCCCCAGGTGCATATAGGTTAGCGGGTGCAGCACGCGCGTCAAAAGGTTTTGTGCAGGTGCGAAAAGCCCTTGAAACACAACGCTTTGCGGTCGCTATTTTGGGTTGTCCACAAGGTCTTTGACTTAGGAAACGTAAAAAACCACCCCCAAAGGGTGGTTCAAGCCTGGATTCGCGGGTGGGTAAAGAGACTTTCGCGCCTTATTGGATGCTCGGCTTATCGCTTTTGTCATCGGATTTGACAACCCGCACACGGTAACGCGGCGGGATCGAACGATCCAAGTCTTCCATTTGCTCATTCAACAACGCAAGGCGTTGGCGTAGTTCGGTGATTTCCTCGGTGTGATCGTTGAGACGCTTGTCCAAAACCGTCTGCACTTCGGTTTGGCCCTTGGTTGCGCGGGTGGTTTTGCTGAGCGTCTTATCCAAATCACGAATTTCTTCGCGCAAGGAGGAGATATGGGCTTTGACGAATTTTTCGTTCTGCCCTTCGACCTTTTTGACGATATCGCTGGTCAGCCACAACGCCACCAAGGCGATGGCGAAGGCAAGCACAGCGAGGACAGTGGCGAGGGCCATGATAAAATCAATCGCACTTCAAAGAGGGCTAAACACGAAACACTATAATCCGATGCAACCGACTGCATCTAGTCCAATTGAACCAAAAAAGTGCGCGTGAGTGTAGTGAGAAATGGTATTAGGCCGAGGATTTTTTCACCAGCGCCTGAAACCGTGCACGCCACCCCCGCAGATCGCTGGCCGGACTTAAAAAATCGATGCGCGCCTGAGTGCCCTTAAGGTTCGCCAAAGCCAATCCATCCGCATCGATGCTCAAGGCCTTCAATCCGCGCGCGGAACGCCCTGTGACAAAGGATGCCACGGCACGCAGGTCAACGCGTTTTGTACCGTTGAGGCTTTCGACGATGCGATCCTGGGCAGCCGCCAAGCCCGTTGCTTCGCTGAGATATTCAGCGCCCTTGACCCACTTGGCGCGGCCGAAACCGCCGACGTAGTGGACCTTGTCGATGTGCATGCGCCACATCGAAAAATCGCCGAATCCGGCATACATCGCCGCACTGGGGTGGCGTTGCAAATACGGCCCGCGCGCAAGCTCAGCTTCGTCATCCGCGAGCTTTTCCACCCGCCCGACCAAGGTGCAACGCGCACCTTCCAACGGATTCGCGGCCGTGGTCGGGGCTTCCAGCAAAATCGACGCACGCGGGTCGGCGAGCAGGTCTTGGGTGTGTGCGGCCAGGGTCGAAAACAAAAACAGTGGTGCGCCGCCGGGGTCCGTCGCCACGCCAACCTTGGAGACATAAGGTTGGCCTTGAGAACTTGCCGCAGCACGACGGTTCGTCGCCAGCGCGCCTTTCAACGCGGCACGCGCGATCAGTCGCGCTTCACGGGCGGTTTGCGTGGAAGGACTGCTCACAGCGACGCCACCTTGCTCACTTGTCGCTGTGACGCAGAACCAAGTCGCGCAACGTAACGATCCCCACCGGGGCACGGTGTTCATCAACCACCAGTCCACGGCTCAAACCAAACTGCACCAGCAAGCGCACCGCGTAACGAATGTTCATGTCCTTGGGCACCGCCAGCACCGGCTTGGACATGATCTCGTAGACGTTGACGCGTTCCGGCGAACGGTTTTCCGCGATCACGTGCTTGGCGATGTCGGACACCACCACCAGACCGTATTCATCCGACGCATCGCGGCGTTCGGCGACCAGGGAACTGACACCCGCGTCACGCATTTTAACCACCGCCTCTTGCACGGTGGCGGTGGCGTCGATGGTTGCGATGGTCGTGGACATGATGTCCTCGACTTTGACGTAGCTTTTTTCGCTCATATCTCTTTCTCAACTTCATCAATCAGCGTTGGCAGTTGGGTCGACAGACCGACAGCATCTTCCAGCCCGATCTGACACGCAATCCCCGCACCGGGTTCTTCGTCGAACTTACCGGCTTTGGCGATGGTTTCCAGAATTTCCCGCGCTTTGGGCTCCGCCACCATAAACAGCACGATATCGCGCTGAGCGGCGAGGTCCAGGCCCAAAAAGGTCTTTTCCTTTTTCAGCCCTTCACCTTGGGCGCTGGTGATCACTGTGGCGCCGGTGGCCCCGGCGTCGCGCGCGGCTTCGATAACCGTTTGCGTGATCTCGTCTTTAACAAGAGCCATAATCATTTTGAGGTTCATGGGTTCGTCTCCTCTTGCCCATTTGGATCTCTCAGGTGTCGTCGTTTTTGCAGCCACTCGGCCAAATTCGCGTACGCCAAAACAGCCATGATGGGGAACAGGCTGGCGAACGCGATCAATCCAAAACCGTCCAACAACGGACTGCGCCCGGGGATGGTCGACGCCAACCCCAGACCCAACGCGGTGACGACCGGAACCGTCACCGTCGATGTGGTCACGCCGCCACTGTCATAGGCCAACGCGACGATAAATTTCGAGGCCCAGATGGTCTGCAAAATGACCACCACATAGCCTGCTATGATATACCAATGCAACGGCGTGCCACTGACGATGCGATACGCCCCCAGCGAAACCCCGACGGCGACGCCGATCGCCACCGCGATGCGCAAGCCGTTGGCCTTGATCGCGCCACCGGAAATCTGTTCGGCCTTCAACGCCACCGCGATCAGGGATGGCTCGGCAGCGGTGGTGGCAAACCCAATGGCGGCGGCGAAGGCATAAACCCATGCATAATCGAGCCAATTGACCCGGCCCAACAGCGCGTCGCCGCCCAAAAATTGCGGATCGGTAAGCTGGCGCGCCATGGTTTCACCGACCGGGAACAGGGCCATTTCCAGCCCCACCAAAAACAGCGTCAAACCGATCAGCACGTACAAAAAACCCACCGCGATGCGTTTGGGATTGGGCGGCACCCGGCGGATCACCACGGCTTGAAAAAACATCAAAATCGCGGCGATGGGCACGACGTCGAACAGCGTCGCCCAGCCGGTGTTCAAAATATGGTGAATGAGTTCCATCATCTCAGTACACCATGCCGTAAACCATAACGAACATCATCGGCGTCAGGCTGGCCAGCGCGATCAGGCCAAAACCGTCGGTCATCGGGTTGCGCCCGCGGATCGAGGTCGCCAAACCCACGCCCAGCGCAGTGACCAGCGGCACGGTGATGGTCGACGTGGTGACCCCGCCGCTGTCATATGCGATGCCGACAATTTCCGCCGGGGCGAAAAACGTCAGGGCGACGATGCACAGATACCCGCCGATGATCACCCACTGAATGGGCCAGCCTTTGATGATTCTCACCACGCCGATGACGATGGCGATGCCCACCGACAGCGCCACGGTCATGCGCAAGCCGTAGGCGTAATCGTCCAAGCTCTGCTCATCATGACCGATCAGGCCGCCTTCCGCTGCGGTGCTGGCCGCTTCCGCCGCCACCGCGATCAGCGCGGGTTCCGCCACCGTGGTGCCAAAGCCCAAGGCGAATGCAAAGCCCATCAGCCACAATATGCTGCCCTTTTTGGCGAACGCCTGGGCCATCGCTTCACCCAACGGAAACAGACCCATTTCCAGGCCGCGCACAAAAAACGCCAGACCCAGCACCACCAAAGCGGTGCCGATCAAAGTTTCGCTCAAATTGGGAAAGGGTTCACGGATCACCACGGCCTGAAAAAACGCGATCACCACCACGATGGGCAGCAGATCGCGCGCGGCATCCATGAGCAGCCGCGCCAAACCTTTGGCGATTTGCAGAAATTCGTTCAATGCGGCCCGGCTCCCCCCATGGAACAGGATTTTAACGCGTCAAGCCGTCGGCGTCAGACCTGCGTGCGGGCTGTTAGAATGACTGGAACGAGAAGAATGCAGCGACGATGAGGCTCAACACACCAAGCCCGATCAGCATCGTATCGACGGTTGGCGCTTCAGCCGCTTTAACGCGCGCGCGTGCCTTGCCGGCTCGGCGGGATGCGTTTTGCGCTTCGATTTGGCGCATTTTGCTGTGATAAGCGTCTTGCATCGTCGATCTCCACTATCTGTAGGCGCACCCCAGAAAAACATTAGGCTCTAAACATGGTGCCCCGGTGACGCCTTGTAAACACTATAATTTTGCCACAAAGCAAAGGTCAATTGGCTTACACGTCAAATTGGAGTCTTTTTTGCTTATGAACGTCGCATTTCAGGTAACATCAGCCGAACGGAACTTTGGAAGCAGCATGTCTCAAACCATCGCCCTGGTCGATGACGACCGCAACATCCTCACCTCTGTGTCCATGACGTTGGAAGCGGAAGGCTTTGTGGTGACGACTTATAAAGACGGCCAAGAAGCCCTGCGCGAAATGTCGCGCAATCCGCCCGATCTGGCGGTGCTCGACATCAAAATGCCGCGCATGGACGGCATGGAGCTGCTGGGCGAGCTGAAAAAGCGCAACGACCTGCCGGTGATTTTCCTCACCTCCAAGGATGACGAGTTGGATGAAGCCATGGGCCTGCGCTTAGGTGCCGACGACTACATCAAAAAACCATTTTCTCAGCGCCTGTTGATCGAACGCATTCGCGCCGTTTTACGCCGCCGCGAACCGCAAACCACCACCTCGGACGTCATCCAGCGCGGTGAGCTGACCTTGGACAGCACCCGCCACCTGTGTGTCTGGCAAGGCAAGCAGGTCAACCTGACGGTGACCGAATTCTTATTGTTGCAAGCGTTGGCGCGCAATCCCGGCCACGTGAAAAGCCGCGATCAGTTGATCGATGCGGCATATGGCGAGCACATTTACGTCGATGACCGCACCATCGACAGCCACATCAAGCGTCTACGCCGCAAGTTCCGCGAAGTGGACGGCGAGTTCTCTTCCATCGAAACATTGTACGGTGTCGGCTACCGTTATTCGGGCGAGTGATTTAATCTCTGTTTATGAACGATCCGTCCGCCCCATTTTCATCTGATCCGACATCCGCCCTGTCGCGGCGGTTTTCACCGCTGACCCGGCGCATCTTGGCGGTCAACCTGTTGGCCCCGGCGTTGTTGGTGGCGGGGCTGTTTTATCTGGGCGAATATCGCCGCAACTTGATCGCGACGGAACTGTCGGCGCTGCGCACCCACGCGGAAATTTTCGCCGTGGCGTTGGGCGAAAGCGCGGTTTCGGAAGCCGGGCAACAGCTTTTGCCCGATCTCGCCAGCCAGATCGTGCGTCGCTTGGCGTTCACCGCCGAAACCCGCGCGCGCTTGTTCGCCTTTGATGGCGATTTGGTGGCCGATTCGCGCATCTTGTTGGAACCGGGCGGCCAAGTGCAGGCCGAAACCCTGCCCCCACCGGTGAGCTCGGATGAAAAAGACAGCGTCCTGAACAAACTGTTTCGCGCGCTGGACACCGCCTACATGTGGCTGCCGGGCATCGAAGAATATCCGCTGTACCGCGAAAACGTCGAACAGCATGCCCAAGATTACCGCGAAGCCATGGGTGCGTTGGAGGGCGAAACCTGGGTGGCGCGCCGCTCCATGCCCGATGGCTCGTTGGTGCTGTCGGTGGCCATGCCGGTGACGCGTTACAAGCAAACCCTGGGCGTTTTGATGTTGTCGAAATCGTCCGACGAGATCGACGCGGCGCTGTTCGAAGTGCGCCTCGACATTTTACGGGTGTTCGCGTTCACCCTGGTGATCACGGTTTTGGTGTCGTTCTATCTGGCCGGAACCATCGCCCGGCCGATCCGCCTGTTGGCGCGCGCGGCGGACCGGGTGCGCAAAGGCCACCACCGCCAACACACCATCCCCGGCCTGCGCGGGCGCGACGACGAAATCGGCGAGCTGGCGGGCGCGCTCAACGACATGACCGAAGCGCTGTGGTCGCGCATGGACGCGATCGAAGCGTTCGCCGCCGACGTCAGTCACGAGATCAAAAACCCGCTCACCAGCCTCAAAAGCGCGGTGGAAACGGCCGCGCGTTTGAAAGACCCCGATCAACAGCGCAAGCTGATGGCGGTGATCCAAGACGATGTCGAGCGCTTGGATCGCTTGATCAGCGACATTTCCGACGCCTCGCGCTTGGACGCCGAACTGTCGCGCGCGGAAACCGCACCGGTGGATTTGGCCAAGATGCTCTCGACCCTAGCCGACATCCACGCCCACACCAAAGGCTCCGACGCGCCGGAACTGACCGTCGACGTCGAAAACGGATTGCTGGTCAGCGGCATGGAAGACCGTTTGGTGCAGGTGTTTCGCAACCTCATCACCAACGCGGTGTCGTTCAGCCCTAAAAACGGTGCGCGTATCGACCTCGCGGCGCACCGCGACGGCGATGGCGTTGTCGCCACCGTGCAAGACCAAGGCCCCGGCATCCCCGAAGGCAAAGAAAGCGACATCTTCAACCGCTTTTACACCGAACGCCCTGAATCGGAAGAATTCGGTCGTCATTCAGGCCTCGGCCTCGCGATCTCAAAGCAAATCATCGAAGCCCACGGCGGCACCATCACCGCCGAAACCCGGCGCGATGATACGGGTCAGGCGTTGGGTGCGCGGTTCACGGTGCGTCTGCCGGTGGCCTAAAGCACCATTTCGGGCGCTAAATTGATTGACTCCCGCGCGCGCTCGTTTCACGCTCCGGTTATGGAACGCATTCATGCCACTTGTGTTGTGATCAAAGGCCACGGCGTGCTGTTGCGCGGCGAAGCGGGTTGTGGAAAATCCGACTTGGCGCTGCGCCTGATCGACACCGGCGCGGGTTTGGTGGCCGACGACTATACCGAGCTCAGCACCGAAGACGGCCAGCTGTTCGCCACCGTGCCCCAGACCATTCAGGGGCTGCTGGAAGTGCGTGGCGTGGGCATCGTACGCCTGGGCTGTGTGCCGCGCGTGCCGGTGGCGGCGATCTTCGATCTGGTGGCGTTGCGCGATGTCGAGCGACTGCCCGATCCGCGCACCGAATCCATCGAAGGCATCGACATTGCGTGTTATGCGATCCACGGCTTCGATGCCTCGGCCCCGGCCAAGGTGCGCATGGCGCTCAAGGCACAAACCGAAAATCTATTTCACCCCACCTGATCCGCTCTTCTTTGATGATGATTTATCTTCGTAACACTTCGTGGATACTCTGACGCGCATGACGACGAACAACACCACCCCACAATATACCGAGGCGCAAAACACCGACACGCCGCGCCAAATCGTGCTGGTCACCGGCATGTCGGGGGCCGGTAAAACCACGGTGCTCAAAGCGTTTGAAGATTTGATGTTCGAAGCGCTGGACAACGTGCCGCTGTCTTTGCTGCCCAACATCGTCGCCACACCGCATGACGTTTTGCCCGCCTTTAGCGTGCCGCCCCGGCCCATCGCCGTGGGCGTCGATATCCGCACCCGCGATTTCGCCGCCGACGCGTTCATGCGCCAACTCGATGCGCTGCGCACCTTGCCAGGCGTCGAGGTGAAGGTGTTGTTTGTCGATTGCGGCGATGAAGAACTGGTGCGCCGCTACACCGAAACCCGTCACCGCCATCCCTTGGCGCACGACCTGCCGGTTTTGGACGGCATCCGTTTGGAGCGCCGATTGGTCTCAAAGCTGATCGACGTCGCCGATATCCACCTCGACACCACCGGCGACACGCCTTACGACGTCAAAAGCTTTCTCGCCCATTCGTTCGGCGAAGGGGCCGGGGCGGACACCATGGCGGTGTTCGTAACATCGTTTTCGTATCGCAAAGGATTGCCGCGCGACGCCGATTTGGTGTTCGATGTTCGCTTTTTGCGCAATCCACATTATGATCCGGTGCTCAAGCCTCTCACCGGGCAGGATTCGAAGGTCCAAGCGTATATCGAAGAAGACGCGGGCTTCGATGACTTTTTCGCCAACCTGAGCGCGCTGCTGGCTCCCATGGTCACGCGCTTTCGGGACGAAGGAAAATCCTATCTCACCATTGCGGTGGGGTGTACGGGGGGCAAACATCGTTCCGTCTTTGTCGCCGAAAAATTGGCGACTTGGCTGGAAAAAACACACAACCGCATCCGGCTCGCCCATCGCGACATGCCAACCAACGGGCCGGATCAAGGGTAAAAGAAAGCGGAAAACCGTCATGATCGGCATTGTGCTCGTGACCCATGGCCGTCTGGCCGATGAATTTGTCGCCGCCATGGAACACGTGGTCGGCCCACAAGATGCGGTCGCCACCATCTGCATCGGTCCCGACGACGATATGGAAGAACGCCGCAGCCAAATTCTCGACAGCATTTCCAAGGTCGACGACGGCGCCGGGGTGATCTTGCTCACCGATATGTTTGGCGGCACGCCGTCGAATTTAGCCATCAGCGTGATCGAAAAAGCCAATGTCGAGGTGATCGCCGGGGCCAACCTGCCGATGCTGATCAAGTTGGCCAGCGTGCGCACCGACAGCGACCTCAAGGTCGCCGCGACCCAAGCCCAAGACGCCGGGCGCAAGTACATCAACATCGCATCCGAGCTGCTCAGCCCCGACAACGCCTGAGACAATGCCTGAGACAACACCTGACATTCAGCTCCGACCTTAAGTCACCGAGGCTTCTATTTTGACCACCGATACTTCCACCGCACCCCAGGACGCAATCGAGCGCACCATTGCCATCCGCAATGAGCGCGGCTTGCATGCCCGTGCCGCCGCCAAGTTCGTTAAGTTGGCGGGCGAATTCGATGCCGATATCACCGTCACCAAAGACGGTCAGTCGGTGTCGGGCAGTTCGATTATGGGCTTGATGATGTTGGCGGCGGGCATCGGTTCGGACGTTTTCGTGTCCATCACCGGCGCGGACAGCACCGCCGCCATGGACGCCATCGCGCAACTGATCGACGACAAGTTCGGCGAAGAGTGCTGATGCGATGAGCCCAGCGTCCAAAGAAATCGTCATCAAAGGCCTCGGCGTTTCGTCCGGGATCGCCATCGGCATCGTGCATGTGCGCGAATCCGGCTCCATCGCGGTGCCGGAATACAAAGTGCGCGGCGCAAGCATCGCCAAAGAATGCGTGCGCTTGGACGAAGCCCTCAAAACCGCGCAACGCCAAATCGGGCGGCTTAAGGCCAAAGCCGCGTCGATGCCTCCGGCGGCGGCGGAAGAAATGGGCTTTTTGCTGGAAGCTTACGAGCAGATGCTCGGCGATTCGCGCCTGGTGCGCGGCGCATACAGGCGCATCCGCGACGACAAAATCAACGCCGAGGCCGCCGTTCAAGCCGAAATCAACGACATTACCGCGGGCTTTGCGGCGCTGGACGACAGCTACATCGCCGCGCGCATGGACGACATCCGCGAGGTCGCCAACCGTTTGATCCGCGCCCTGACCAAGTCGCACGTCAAGCCGCTGAACACGGTGCCCAAGGGCTCGATCATCATTTGTGAAGAAATGACCCCCGCCGACACCGCCCAACTCAACCCCAAAAAGGTCTCCGGATTCGCCACCGTTTTGGGCGGCGCGCAAGGCCACACCGCGATTATGGCCCGCGCTTTGGGCCTACCCGCCGTATTGGGTGCGCCGGGTTTGTTGGGGGCGATCAAATCGGGCGATCGTGTCGTTATCGATGGCGATCAAGGCCGTATCGTCATCAATCCCAAGCCATCGACCTTAGCGGCGTTTGAGGCCAAACAAGCCGGGCATCGACGGCGTTTGGGCCGTCTCGCCCGATTGCGCCGCCAACCGTCGGTGACCCGCGACGGCACCGAAATCTCGCTCGGCTGCAACGTCGAACTGCCCATCGAAATGCCCGGCGTTTTGGACGCGGGCGCATCGAGCATCGGCTTGCTGCGTTCGGAATTCATGTTCATGAACCGCGACGACATTCCGTCCGAAGAAGAGCAATACAAGGCGCTGCGCGACATCGTCAAAGCCATGGACGGACGGACGGTGACGGTGCGCACACTCGACATCGGCGGTGAAAAACTGGCCCAGTCGATGACCGAAGACATCGGCGACAGTGCGCAAAGCGCGCTTGGTCTGCGCGGCATTCGGCTGTCACTGAAAAAGCCCGAATTGCTGGATAGTCAGCTCACAGCTATTTTGCGCGCAGGTGCCCATGGTCCGGTGCGGATCTTGCTGCCGATGGTCTCAACCCAGCAAGAAGTCCGCAAAACCCGCGAGATCATTAAAAAGCTGGTTGCCAAACTCAAACGTAAAAAGGTCAAAATCGCCAACCCTTTGCCCCCCGTGGGCGTGATGATCGAAGTGCCCAGCGCGGCGCTCACCGCCGACGCACTGGCTTCGGTGTCGGACTTTTTCGCCGTCGGTTCCAACGATCTGACCATGTACACCATGGCTGTGGACCGTACCGACGAACAGGTTGCGGGGCTTTACAACCCGCTGCATCCCTCAGTCTTGCGCTTGATCCAATTCACCGCCGAAGCTGCGCTCCGCGCGCGCATCCCCATTTCGGTGTGCGGTGAAATGGCTGGCGACCCGCGCTTTACCGCCCTTTTAATGGGCTTGGGCATACGCGAACTGTCGATGAGCGCGCATGCGCTCGGCCCGGTCAAGCAACGGGTCCGCGAAATCGACCTCGCCGCCGCGCAAAACCGCGCCACCATCATCATGGGCCAAACCGACAGTGGGCGGATCGCGATGTTGTTGGACGATTTCAATACCCTGGTTTAACCAGATCGCTCCACCACCTTACGGACAGCCGGTTTTATTGACCCGGGCGAGATTCTTACCGCCTTGCCATAGAGCGATTGTAAAGTCATGACCGATGTGGAAAGGCTGATCAACGTTCAAAGACGTATCCAGCGCCGACAGCCATGGGTATCCTCTCGCGTTTACGATGTTTTGGCGAGGATTTCCCCCATAGCCTGACGGAGCCTTCGACCCGAAGGTCGGCACCGCCCGGGCCGAAGCCTGCGGTTTGTCCCGGCTCTGGAACTTCACCCGCCAAGTCATCTGGCGTTTAATTCCGGCTGCATGGCCTTGGTGAATGTTTGCGTTTTCCTGCGGGCTGACCAGGTAGAAATAGTTCAAATCAACCCAGCGTCCATTGACGTTAATGCTCACGCCCAGCCATTTACGATCCAGATTCGCCTTGTTCGCTTCCACCTCGGCGGTAATTTCCCAGGAATTCGAAGTGGGATACGCGGGCGTGCAAGAAACCAAACGAATTGCATTCCCCGCCCAGGCCCCTGACGGTGCGACGATGACGGTCGTAAAGGCCGTGAAGGCCGACACCAGCGCGATGGCACACGCCATGGCGGATTGGCGCAACATATAAAGGTTGGTACGACTGGAGATGTCGATGGTTTTCATGACCTTATCCTCCCTCTCTTACTCAACACATCCTAAAGTAGAAATTATAACACACATTCTGCAATGCGTGCCGACACAGTGGAACAAGCTCGACGGGGACAACACCGCAGACACCATCATGAGCGGAGAAGAAATCACGGCCCTGGGCGTCCAGGGTGGCATTATTAACGGCCCTTCTCAAAAGCGCCTGTTTCGAGTATTATTAACAGCTTGAGCAATCATTAATTGAATATCGATGGTCGATTTGCCGCATGATGGGAGATTGCACATGAAAAGTTCGCCTATCGCTAAACTCAAAAAAGGCGCTGCACTCATTGAATATGGCGTGATCGCGATGTTCGTAGCTGGTGCCGTCTTGGTCTCTTCACAAGTTCTGGACTCCACCGGGTTCGCACCAATGAACGAGATGATGCTGAACGCCGCGACCGACACTGGCGAAGGCAACGCCTTCAAAGCCGACTGAATACAGCCTTCATAACGCCCTCATCGATGCTTTGCTTGATGGGGGCGTTTGCCTGTGCGCCTCGCTCAAAAAGACGATGACAATTCCGTGCGTCAAAACTGGGACATTTCCTTGCTTGCCCTAGGGTTCCGGGGCTGGTAAACCCCCTGTCACGACTTTTGTCACGACATTCTCAGAACTCGCACGATTTTCACGTCCAGGAGACACGTCCATGAGCGACGCCAAAGATTATCAAGTTGCCGATATCAGCCTCGCAGACTGGGGCCACAAGGATATCGATCTTTCCAACACCGAAATGCCCGGTTTGATGTCTATTCGCGAAGAATACAAAGGCGAGCAGCCCCTCAAGGGTGCGCGCATCGCCGGTTCTTTGCACATGACCATTCAGACCGCCGTGCTGATCGAAACGCTGGAAGCGCTGGGCGCTGAAGTGCGGTGGGTGTCGTGCAACATTTTCTCCACCCAAGATCACGCTGCCGCGGCCATCGCCGACAACGGCACCCCGGTGTTCGCGCACAAAGGCGAAACCCTGGAAGAGTACTGGGACTTCACCCACCGTCTGTTCACCTGGGGTGACGGCGGCGCGCCGAACATGATCTTGGACGATGGCGGCGACGCCACGTTGTTGCTGCACTTGGGTCAAGACGCACAAAAAGACATCGCCGTGCTCGACAACCCCGGCTCCGAAGAAGAAGAAATTCTCTTCGCCGCGATCAAAAAGCACATCGCTGAAGACCCCGAATGGTACACCAAGGCCGCCAAAGACATCATGGGCGTGACCGAAGAAACCACCACCGGCGTGCACCGCTTGTACGAAATGGCGCAAAAGGGCACGCTGTTGTTCCCGGCCATCAACGTTAACGACAGTGTCACCAAGTCCAAGTTCGACAACAAGTACGGTTGCCGCGAAAGCCTGGTCGACAGCATCCGCCGCGCCACCGACGTGATGATGGCGGGCAAAGTCGCCGTGGTCTGCGGTTACGGCGATGTCGGCAAAGGTTCGGCTGAATCCTTGCGTTCTTCCGGTTGCCGCGTTTTGGTCACCGAAGTCGATCCGATCTGCGCCCTGCAAGCGTGCATGGAAGGCTTTGAAGTCGTCACCGTGGAACAGGCGTTGCCCGAAGGCGACATCTACGTCACCACCACCGGCAACTTCGACATCCTCACCGTCGAGCAGATGCGTGGCATGAAAGATCGCGCAATCGTGTGTAACATCGGTCACTTCGACAACGAGATCCAAATTGCCGGCTTGAAGAACTTCAAGTGGACCAACATCAAGCCCCAAGTCGACGAAATTGAATTCCCCGATGGCAACCGCATCATCATGTTGGCCGAAGGCCGCTTGGTGAACTTGGGCTGCGCCACTGGCCACCCCAGCTTCGTGATGTCAGCATCCTTCACCAACCAGGTGTTGGCGCAGATCGAACTGTTCAAAAACAACGCCGACGGCAAATACAAGAACGAAGTCTACGTTCTGCCCAAGCACTTGGACGAAAAAGTCGCCATGCTGCACCTGGAAAAGCTGGGCGCAACGCTCACCAAGCTTTCCCCGGAACAGGCCGATTACATCGGCGTCAACGTCGACGGCCCGTTCAAGCCGGACACCTATCGCTACTAAGGCGAGCCTATACAATCGTGAAAAGGGCGCTCATCGGAGCGCCCTTTTTGTTGCCCCAAGGACAGCACGCGCATAACATCCCCCATACGGGGCATAAAGCAGGGCGGATCTCTGAATTCTCAGAGCTCATCTAAAGGGACAATCTGACGCATCATGGGCGGTTTTACGTTCACCGAGCAACTGAGCAACGCTTCGCCGCTTTTGGCGCTGGTGATGGCCGTCGCCGCGCTGATTTTGGTGGTGTTTGCATTGCGTCAGCGCAAGCAGTTCATTCAGCTGCAAAGCGCGCATGAACGACTGCTGTCGGACGCCGAAATCAGCCACGAAATTCTCGCCACCGCGCCGGACGGTTTGTTTTTGTGGGTGGTGGCGAACAATTCCGAAGCCTGCTCGCGCCGCCTTGCGGTGCTGCTGGGCTTGCGCGACGGGGTGCGCTCGAGCTTTCGTTCCGTCATGGAATGCTTCACCGGCGACGACGCCACGGTGTTGATGGGTGCCACCCATAAGCTGCGCAGCGAAGGCGCGCCGTTTGAATGCGTGGTCACCACCAAAGACGGCGCGCGGCGCTTGCTGGTGGTTGGCGTGCGCGCAGGCAGCGGCGGCGTCACTGCAGGCGAGACCGATCAATCGCTGGCCGACGTATTGTGGATGCGCGATGTCTCAGACCTCGCCCCGCCCGCCGAAGGGGCCAGCATCAGCGCGCGCGACATCATCGAAGCGATGCCGCTGCCCGCGTGGCTGCGCGGCGGCAAACTCGGCGTGCAAGCGATCAACAACGCCGCCCGGGTGCTCGGCGCGATGGAAGCCGGTCGCCCCTTGGCCGAACGTGCACAAAGCGACAGCGCGACCATCAACGAACGCCATTTGGTGACGTTGGAAGACGGCACGCCGCATTTGCTCGACATCACCGAAGCGCCGCTGCCCGGCGGCGGCACGCTGGGCATCGCCCAAGACATGACCCAGCGCGAAGAAACCGAAAGCTCGTTCAACCGCCACATCCAGGCACAGAACCAAGTGCTGGAAACCCTTGCCACCGCGATCAGCATTTACAGCGCCGATCAAAAACTCAGCTTTTTCAATTCCGCGTTCGCCAAGCTGTGGGACCTGAACCCCTCATGGCTGGAGGACGAGCCCAGCTACACGGATGTTTTGGAACGCCTGCGCGAACAACGCCGCCTGCCCGAAGTCGCCGACTTCAAAGCCTTCAAGGCGGAGCAAACCGGCCTGTTCGGCAAGCTCGACGGGCCGGTCGAAACCATGATGCACCTGCCCGACGGTGCGACCTTGCGTTCGGTTGCCGCACCGCACCCCTTGGGCGGATTGGTGTTTGCTTACGAAGATGTCACCGATCATTTGGACTTGGAACGCAACTACAAGACCCTGTCCGCGGTGCAGCGCGAAACGCTTGATAATCTTTATGAAGGTGTCGCCGTGTTCGGCGTCGACGGCCAAGTCAAACTGATGAACCCATCGTTCGAACGCATCTGGGCGCTGCCCGCCAGACCCGACGGCACACCGTTGCGCATGAGCGGCTTCATCAAGCACATCACCGGCTTGATCCAGCGTGATGAAGGCGATGGCGAGTTTGACACCATCCACCTCGCCGCCAAGTTGATGAGCCGCGATTCCGATCGTGGTCGGGTGCGTCTGACCAACGGCGGGGTGCTGGAATACGCCAAGGTGCCGCTGCCCGACGGTGCGGTGCTGCTCAGCTATCTCGATGTCACCGACAGTGCGCGGGTCGAAACCGCATTGCTGGAACGCGCCCACGCGATGGCCGAAGCCAACGTGCTGAAATCGGAATTCATGGCCGGGGTGAGCCACGAAATTCGCACCCCGCTGAACGCCATCGTCGGCTTTGCGTCGATCCTCACCGACAGCTACTTCGGCGACCTCAACAGCCGCCAGTCCGAATACAGCCGCGGCATTTTGGAAAGTGCGGAAGAGCTCATCAGCATCATCGACAACATGCTCGACTTGGCCTCGGTCGAAGCGGGCCTGATGACCTTGGAACTCGATACCGTCGATGTGAACCGCTTGTTGGTCACGGCGATGAATTTGGTGCGCGAACGCGCCAAGCGCAAAGAGGTCGACATCGAATTCGACAGCCCCGCCGACATCGGCTGGGTGGTCGCCGATGAAAAACGCCTCAAACAAGTCTTGTTCACGCTGTTGTCCAGCGCGGTGTCCAACACCCCGCCGGGCGGTCAAGTTCTGATGACCGCGCGGCGCGAAGGCAGCGACGTGGTGTTCCGCGTCACCGACGGCGGCAGTGGCCTCAAGGAAGATCAAGTGCCGCCGGGTCTGGCGCTGATCGCGCGCTTCATCGAACTGCACAATGGCGAGGTCGAACTGACCAACCGCCCCGGCCGCGGCACCACGGTGGCGTGCCATCTGCCGGCCGAATCGGACGAAGACAGCCTGCGTCAGCCCGATCTGTTTTCCGGATTTGTCGATCGCACCGAATAGTCGCTCAACACGCTTATGGCCGTGAATCGCCGCGACAATCCAATGCAGCGTAATAGCGGGCAACAGCATCGATGTCGGCGATTTTCAGACGTGCGACTTTGGCTTCCATAATCGGGTGATTGCGCCACGCTTCGCCTTCGCGCGGCTGCGCGCCCCACGCGGTTTCACGGATCAACAGCAACTGACGGCGCAAATAAGCGCGGTGCTGCCCGGCCAGATTGGGTACCTGATCTTGCACCCCGATTCCATCCGCACCGTGACAGACGACGCATGCATTGGCCGCCCGCGGGCGAACTGGTGGACGAAGCGGCGGATTTTTGCGCGCCGCCTTGGGCGCACCGCCATCGCAGGCCAGTTGGGAAACGGCGTCGGCAATCGGCGCGACCAGCTGATCGGGCAAGCCTGCGGCCATGTGTTCCATCACCGGATCGGTGCGCACCAGAATGGTCGTGTCTTTGGGTCCGTCATCTACATCCCCGTCGCGATCTTGCGGCGTCTGGGATGCGGTTTTTTTAAAGGCCAAAAGTTGACGGCGGATGTATTCACTTTTTTGCCCGGCAATGTTGGGGCGGGTCGGAATAACGCTCACCCCGCCCACGCCGTGGCACTGGTAGCAGTTTTGCAACGCGTCTTTGACTTGCGCGTCGAGAACGCGGGTGTCGAAAATTTGAGTATCCAGGCCATCGGATCCAGGATTTTGTGCCCTGAGCGGCACGCTGGTCGCCAGCACCATGATCACTGTCATGGTGAACGCAACAACAACGCGAATGGGGGCCCGACTGTTCATCAACGGTTCTCTGTGCTCAGCTTGCTGCGCCTGGCACGCCAGCGGAAGTCGAATGTTCGAAGTGATAGGCTTCATCCGGATGCACTTGGTCGCGCGCGCTGTGTGCGGCCAGGGCGGCTTCGGAAAAGCCCATCAAGATCAGCTTCAACTTGCCTGGATAGGTGATGATGTCGCCCGCACCGAAGATGCCTAAGCGCCCCGCGCTCATATCCGACGGATCGACGGTGATGTGGTTGTGATCGATGCTCAATCCCCATTCGGCGATCGGGCCGATGTTTTGCGACAGGCCGAAAAACGGCAGCAACACATCGGCGTCCAAGGTGCGCGCATTGCCGTCCAGATCGGCGACGTTCACCGCCGTCAAATCGTCGGCACCGCCCTCAAGCCCCGACAGTTGGAAAGGCACCACCAGCTCGACATTGCCGTTCTCAGCCAGGTTCTGCATACGCTTGACCATATCGGGCGCGGCGCGGAACTTAGGCCGACGGTGTACGATCTTGATGCTTTCGGCGACTTCGGACAGCGACACCGCCCAATCGACGGCGGAATCGCCGCCGCCCGCGATGACGACTTTTTTGCCGCGAAAATCTTCGCGCCGTTTGACCATGTAGTTCACGCCTTGGCCCGGCCCCATGCCCTCAAAGTCCTGAATGCCGTCCAGCGGCGGGCGGTTGGGCCCAAACGCGCCGACACCGGCGGCGATGATCACCGCGGCGGCGTCGATCTGCACGCCTTTGGTGGTGCTCAGCAGCAAACGGCCATCGTCTTGCTCGTCCACGGCGGTGACTTGTTGGGACAGATGATAGGTGGGGCTGAAGGGTGCGGCTTGCGCTTCCAACATCGAAATCAGCTCACCGGCCAAAATTTCCGGGTGACCGGGAATATCATAAATGGGTTTTTCCGGATAAAGCGCGCTCAATTGCCCGCCGACATCGTCCAGCGCGTCGATGACATGGCAGTCGAGCTTCAACATGCCGCACTGAAAAACGGCGAACAGCCCCACGGGGCCTGCGCCTATGATTGCGACGTCTGTTTTAATGGGGGCGGCGATCGGTGCGTTGGCCATGGCTTCTCTCAAGGTTTGAGCATTAAAGTGAGTTTGAGCATTAAACTGGTAAAGCGAATCCTATTGGGTTTATATCAGGTTCACACGCGATTTTGAGCGAAAAAGTCCCCTCCAAGGGCCCGACGCCGTATGATAGGAACCTATGAGCAACGTCAACGAAACCGTGACCATTGAGCTGGCTGGGCTGAAAGCCACGGATGAGCTTGCGCGAAAGCTGGCGCGGGTCGCCAAAGCGGGCGACGTGATCGCGCTCGACGGCGATTTGGGTGCGGGCAAAACCGCGTTTGCGCGCGCCTTTATTCGCGCCCTCACCGACCCAGACGAAGACGTGCCGAGCCCGACGTTCACCCTGGTCCAAACCTACGAAGGCGAAAAATTCGACATCTGGCATTTCGACCTATACCGCCTGGAACACGCCGAAGAGGTGTTTGAGCTGGGCATCGAAGAAGCCTTGCACGACGCCATATCTCTGATCGAATGGCCCGGGCGCATGGGCACGTATATTCCACGAGAGCGCTTGGAGATTCGTCTCACCGTCACCAAAGGCAAAAATCACCGCCAAGTCGAACTGATCCCCCACAGTTCTGATTGGTCCGAACGTTTGAGGGCCTGCGGACATGGCTGATACTTCCCGAAGCGATCTACTGAATGCGTTTTTGAAAGGCACCGGCTGGGAAAATGCCGAACGCCAGCCGCTCACCGCCGATGCTTCGTTTCGCCGCTATATTCGCTTAACCCAAGACGACAAAAGCACCCTGGTGATGGACGCGCCGCCCGCGCACGAAGACGTGCGCCCGTTCGTGATGATCGACAAGCATTTGCGCTTGCTGGATTTCAGCGCGCCGGAAATTCTCGCCGAAGACGAACTTAACGGCTTTTTGTTGTTGGAAGATTTCGGCGACGCCACCTTCACCAACCTTTTGGCGCGCGGTGATGATGAGCGGGCGTTGTATGTGCTGGCCACCGATGTGCTGATCGCTTTGCATGCGCTCGACACGTCCAGCACCACGCCCGAATGGCTGCCGCCTTATGACGACGCACGGTTGCGCGACGAAGCAGCACTGTTGTTGGATTGGTTCATGCCCGCCCAAGGCCTGAGCGTGACCACCGCGACCCGCGCGGATTATGAGCGCATTTGGTTTGGTCTGTTCGCCCATGTGCACGACGGCCCGCGCACCTTGGTTTTGCGCGACTATCACGTCGACAATTTGATGCGCTTGGACGGTCGCGACAGCATCAAGGCGTGCGGATTGCTGGATTTTCAAGACGCGCTGGGCGGCCATCCGGCCTACGATTTGATGAGTTTGCTGCAAGATGCACGGCGCGACATTCCGGCCCAGGTGCAAGCCGACATGCTTGAGCGCTACCGCGACGCGCTAAATATAAAGGGCGCCGCATGGGATGACTTTGAGCGTGCCTACGCCATTTTGGCCGCGCAACGCCACGCCAAGGTGATCGGCATCTTCACCCGTTTGCAACGCCGCGACGGCAAGGCGGTGTACCTCAAACACATCGCGCGGGTGTGGCGGTTGTTGGAAAATGCCGTTGAGCACCCTGCGCTGAGCGATATGAAAACGTGGCTGGATACGCACATTCCCGCCGAGCTGCGCCGTGCGCCGGAGCCCTCTTCATGAAACCCCACGCTATTGAACCAATGTCAGCTATGGTTCTTGCCGCCGGTCTGGGCCTGCGCATGCGCCCGCTCACTGATCACCAACCCAAGCCGATGATCGACGTCGCCGGGCGCGCGCTGATCGATTGGGCCTTGGCGCGCATTGCCGACGCCGGGGTGGACAACGCGGTGGTCAACCTGCATTACCTTGGCGATCAGATCCAAGCGCACCTTAAAAACCGCACCCAGCCATCGATCAGCTTCAGCCCGGAAGACCCGGTGTTGGAGACCGGTGGCGGGATCGAACAGGCCTTGGCGCAGCTCGGCCCCGCGCCTTTTTTCGTCTGCAACAGTGACGGTTTGTGGCTGGATGGTGAGCAAAACGCGCTGACGCGCCTCGCAAGCCTGTGGGACGACGACGCCATGGACGGGGTGTTGCTGCTGCACGATCCAAACCGCGCCATGGGCTACGACGGACCCGGCGATTTTTGCATTGCAAGCGATGGAGCTCTCACGCGGCGCGTGGACGATCCTGAAAATAAGGCTTACGTCTTTACGGGTGTGCAGTTGCTGCACCCGCGTTTGTTCACGGGCGCGCCGGGCGGGGCGTATTCGCTCAACGTGCTGTATGACCGCGCCCTGTCTGCGGGACGGCTTTATGGATTGGTGCATGACGGCGCATGGTTTCACGTCGGCACCCCCCAAGCGCGCGACGATACCGAAGCGTGGCTGATTAAACACGGGCACGGACTTCAAGCATGAGCACGGCCAAGGTCTACACCATCGCACCGAACAGGCCGTTCGTCGATGAACTGGCCAAGGGCATTTTGGCGCGGATCGGCGATGCGCCGGAAAAGCTGGCCCAAGTGCGTGTGCTGTTGCCGACCCGGCGCGCATGCCGGTCATTGCGCGAGGCGTTTTTGCGCTTATCAGATGGCGCACCGATGTTGCTGCCGGTGATGACGCCGCTGGGCGATGTGGACGAAGATGAATTGGCCCTGGGCAGCATCGGTGAAAGCCTTGAGCTGCAACAGGCCCTAGAGCTGCCGCCCGCCATCGGCGGGGCCAAGCGCATCGCGCTGCTGGCGCGACTGGTGATGGCTAAAGACGGCGACACCACCCCCGATCAAGCGGTGCGCTTGGCCGGTGAGCTGGCGAGCTTGGTTGATCAAGTGCACACTGAAGGCCTCGATTTAACACGTCTATCCGATCTGGTGACCCGCGCCGATCTGTCGGAACATTGGCAAAAGACCGTCGACTTTTTGGATATCCTCGGCACCCTTTGGCCCGCGCTATTGAACGAGCAAGGCTTTCTCGATCCCGCCGACCGGCGCAACGCCTTGATGCGTGCGCGCAGCCAAGCGTGGCGCGACCATCCGCCCACCACCCCGGTGATCGCGGCAGGGTCCACCGGCACCATCCCCGCCACCGCCGAGCTGTTGGATCTGGTCGCGCGCCTGCCCCACGGCGCATTGGTGCTGCCGGGCTTGGAACGCGATGCCCCCGATGAGGTGTGGGCGAACCTGGATTCCACCCATCCGCAATACGGCATGGCCCAGTTGCTTGAAAAAATCGGCATGGCGCGCACCAACGTGGGCACCTGGACCGAGACCGAGGATAGCCAAGCTAAGCGAAGCGCGGTCATCACCCGCGCCATGGTGCCCGCCGAAGCCACCCATTTGTGGCGTGACGACGGCCCGCCCGCTGCAGATGCGCTTGCGGGTGTGGTGCGCCTGGACGCCCCCACCCCGCGCGAAGAGGCCAGCGCCATCGCGCTGATCATGCGTCGTGCCTTGCAGACCCCGCACAAGACTGCCGCGCTGATCACGCCGGACCGGTCCTTGGCGCGACGCGTCGCGGTCGAGCTGGGCCGTTGGGGATTGGAGGTCGACGATTCCGCCGGCACGCCGTTGGACCAAACCCCACCAGGGGCGTTTTTTCATCTGCTTGCCGAAATGGCGGCGGGCGGGTTTCAGCCGGTGCATCTGCTGGCATGTCTCAAACACCCGTTGGCGGCGGGCGGGTTTGAGCCCGCACATCTGCGCGCCGCCGTACGCGCATTGGAAATCGCCTTGCTGCGCGGTCCACGCCCGGGCGAAGGGCTCAGCGGGCTTGAAGATCAGCACCGCGTGTTCTTGCACGACGCACCAAGCGCCAGACGCTTCGCGCGGTTTGGCTTGGCGCAAAAAGACATCCGTGCCGTGTTGGCCATGCTGCAAGACATCGTCGCGCCGTTCGCCACCGCTTTGCAAAACCCCGAAGCCGACGCATCTGAACTTTTAAAGCTGCACGTCGAGACCGCCGTCAAACTGTCCGAGCGCGGTGAGGAACAAAACGAGCGCCGCCTGTGGGCCGGTGACGCGGGCGAAGCGTTAAGTGCGTTCGCCGCCGAAGCCCATGACGCGCTGGATGTTCTCGAACCGATCCGCGGTGAACAGTACCCCGCCTTGATCCAAGCGCTGATGGCGGGACGTGCGGTGCGATCGCATTACGCAGCACACCCGCGCCTGTCCATTTGGGGTCTGTTGGAGGCACGCTTGCAAAACGCCGACGTGGTGATTTTGGGCGGGTTGAACGAAGGCGTGTGGCCGCCCGAAGCGGAAGCCAGCCCGTGGATGAGCCGCCCGATGATGCGTCAATTCGGCCTACCCTTGCCCGAACGACGCATCGGGCTGAGTGCGCACGATTTCACCCAAGCGTTCGCCGCGCCTGAACTTTACTTGACCCGATCTGAGCGCAGTGGCGGCAGTCCACAGGTGCCGTCGCGCTGGTTGGTGCGCCTGCAAACCTTGCTCGGTGACGACACCGCACTGCAAGGACCTATCGAGGAAAGCTGGCTGCATTGGGCCGACGCTTTGACGCGCCCTGACGATGCGTCCACCACCGGCCCCATTTCCCAGCCGCGCCCAACCCCGCCGGTGGCGGCGCGGCCCACGCGCATGTCGGTGACCCAAGTGGAAACCTGGATTCGCGATCCGTACGCGGTGTACGCCCGGCGTATCTTGGGCCTGCAGCCGCTGGATGAATTGGAAGCCGACCCCGGTGCGGCGGATCGCGGCATCGTCGTACACACTGCGCTGGAACGCTTTATCAAACAACACATGACCAGCCTACCCGACGACGCCGAGGCCCAATTGCTGGAGATCGGGCGCAACGTCTTTGACGAATACATCGCCAGCCCCAGCGTACGCGCATTCTGGTGGCCGCGTTTCAAGCGCATTGCGGCGTGGTTTATCGACTTCGAACAAAAACGTCGCGATGCGGGTTTTTATCCCGCCCTGATCGAACAAGACGGACGTCTAGACATCGACGGCCTTGCGGGCGCGTTTACCCTCACCTGTCAAGCCGACCGCATTGATCGCGACGGCGCGGGCGGTTTGGTGATCGTCGATTACAAAACCGGCCAACCGCCGACCACGCCGCAAGTCGAAAGCGGTCTAACCCCGCAGTTGCCGTTGGAAGCGGCCATCGCCAAGGGTGGCGGCTTTGAAGGACTGAGCGGCAACGCACCCATTTCGGGACTTTTATATCTGCGCCTATCGGGTGGCCGCGTCGCGGGCGAAACCAAGCCCATCAAGCTCGACGGTGAAGAAGCGACGCAAAACGCTTATGAAGGTTTGGTCAAGCTGGTGGACAAATTCGGCGACGAACAAACCCCGTACCTGTCACGTCCCCGGCCGATGTTCGAAAGCCGCTTTGGCGATTTCGATCACTTAGCCCGCATCAAGGAATGGTCGGGAGGTGACGACGCATGAGCAGTTTCAAACGCACCGCCGGTCAGTATGCCGCCGCCCAGCCCGACCGATCCGTATGGGTGTCGGCCAACGCCGGCACCGGCAAAACCCGCGTGCTGGTGGACCGCATCGCGCGACTTTTGTTGGAAGGGGCGCAGCCGGAAAAAATCCTCTGTTTGACGTTCACCAAAACCGCAGCGGCGGAAATGTCCGAACGCATCAACGCCCAGCTGGGTCAATGGGCGGTGATGGACGACAAGGCGCTGATCGAAGACATCCGCTTGCTCAGCCAGCGCGAGCCCGATGAAGCGATGCAAAAGACCGCGCGGCGTTTGTTCGCCCGCGTGCTCGACGTGCCGGGGGGCCTAAAAATCCGCACCATTCATGCGTTTTGCGAAAGCCTGATCGCGCGTTTTCCCATCGAAGCGGGTGTGGCACCGCACTTTTCCGTCATCGATGAACGCACCACCGCCGAGCTGTTGGCGGAATCGCGTGAACGTATGCTGAGCGAGACCGTGCTCAATCCCGACACGCCGTTGGCCCACGCCGTTGAGGCCATCGCCGAGCAAATCGCCGAGGACGATTTCGCCAGCTTGATGCAAGACCTGGCAGGCAACCGTGCCCGGCTGAAAAAAGTGCTCACGCATTTTCACAGCCAAGGCGGAATCGCTGCCGCCGTGACCAAATTGGTCGGCTTGGCGGACCATGAAACCGATGCCGCCTGTATCCTCGACACGGCGGATGCAGTGCTGGAGGATGATGCCCTACTCAGCGCCGCCGATGCGTTGGCGCGCGGTGCCAAAACCAGCCAAACGTTCGCGACCACGCTGCGTGCTTACGTCAAAAGTCACACGCGCGCCGCAACGTTCGAAAGCGTCTACGCACCGCTGTTCGTCACCACCACCGGCGATGCGCGCAAGCGCCTCACCACCAAAGGCGCGGAAGCCGCCGAGGACATTTTGCGCGCCGAGCAAGACCGTGTATTGGGCGTTTTGGAAAAGCTCAAAGCCCGCGCCACGGCAGACGCAACGGGGCATCTGCTGCACGTCGGCAGCGCCATGCTGGATGCATACGAGCGCCTTAAACACGTGCGCGCGCATCTCGATTACGACGACTTGATCGATACCGCGCGGGCCTTGTTGGCGACGGACGGTGGGGTCAGTTGGGTGCACTTCAAGCTCGACGGCGGGATTGAGCACATCTTGGTCGATGAAAGCCAAGACACCAGCCCCGCGCAATGGGACATCGTCGGGCGCATCGCGGCGGAATTTTTCACCGGGCTTGGTATGCATGAAGAAGCCCGCACCGATGAGCACCACCAACCACGCACCGTGTTCGCGGTCGGCGATGAAAAACAATCGATCTATTCGTTCCAAGGGGCCGATCCGCACGAATTTGGGCGCATGAAGGAACACTTCGAAACCCGCGTGCAAAATGCCGGGGAGCGGTTCAATTCGGTGCCGTTGACCACATCGTTTCGCACCACCCGCGCGGTCTTGGGGGTGGTGGATCGGGTGTTCGCCAACGCCGAAGCCGCCGACGGTTTGACCTTTGCGGGTGAGCGGGTGGCGCACGATTCTCATCGACGCGGCGAAGCGGGCTTGGTCGAAGTGTGGCCCACCGTCAAACCGCAAGAAGCGCTGATCGCCGATCCGTGGGATGCGCCGCTGGATTATATCGGTGAAGAACGTTCGGAAATGCGTCTGGCGCGCGACATCGCCGACACCGTCAAACGCTGGATCGACGACAATGAAATCTTGGTCTCGCAAAACCGCCCCATTGAGGCTGGCGATGTGTTGATCCTGGTGCGCCGCCGCGCACGCTTTGCCGAAGAAATGGTCCGCCAATTGAAAAGCCGATATATTCCGGTGGCGGGTGCCGACCGCATGGTGCTGACGGAACAAATCGCGGTGATGGATTTGCTCAGCGCCGGGCGCTTTGCGGTGCTGCCCGAAGACGATTTGACCTTGGCCGAAGTGCTCAAAAGCCCGCTGATCGGGATGTCGGAAGAGCAGCTGTTCGAACTTGCCTATAACCGCAAAGCCAGCTTGTGGGCGGAGCTGAAACGCCGCCGCGATGAACATGATGATTTCACCCAAGCACACGACGTGCTCTCCAAGCTGCTCGCCGATGCCGACTTCATGCCGCCTTATGAGTTTTACGCCGGATTGCTACGCGACGGCGGGCGTTTGGCGCTGACCCGGCGATTGGGTGTCGATGCCGAAGACCCGATCGACGAGTTCCTCGCCCTAGCGCTGGATTATGAGCGCAACCACACCCCGTCGCTGCAGGGCTTCTTGCATTGGATCACCGCAAGTGCGCAACAGATCAAGCGCGATATGGAGGTGCTCGGCAATCAGGTGCGCGTGATGACGGTGCACGGCGCCAAAGGCCTGGAAGCCAACATCGTGTTTTTGACCGACACCTGCACCAAGCCCGACGGCCGTCTGGACGGGCGGCTGCAATGGCTGGGTGGACGCGATGCAGCCACCCCACCGGGGATGTTGTGGGCCCCGCACAAAGGCGCACGCTGCCAAGCGTTTCAAGACCAATCTGAGCACCAGCGCGATGAGCGCGAACGCGAATACCGCCGCTTGCTGTACGTCGCCATGACCCGTGCTAAGGACCGTTTGTACATTACCGGATATGAAGACAGCCGCGGGCGTGCGGATGGCTGTTGGTACAATCTGATTTTGCCCACAGTGCAAGAGGTCGGCGTTGAAATACCTCACCCGAGCGGAGAGCCTCTTTGGCGCTATGAAACCGCCCAAGAGGTCGAGGCCAAACAAGCCGACACCCAGGCCGAAGCCCAGCACCGCCACGCGTTGCCCGATTGGGCCTTGAGCGCACCGCCCAGTGAAGACAGCCCGCCCAAGCCGCTGACACCATCGCGCCCGCAACCCGAAGCCCCACCTGCTTTGGGCCCGTTCGAAGGCGAAAGCAGTGCCCGGTTCAAGCGCGGTTTGTTGGTGCACAAATTGCTGGAAACACTGCCCGGTGTAGCCCCTAAAAACCGCGCCGCCGCCGCTCAACAGTGGCTGGCCCGCCCGGTGCACGAATTGCATGACGAGACCCAATCCGACATCGCGGCGGAGACCTTGCGCGTGCTGGAACATGCTGACTTCGCACCACTGTTCGGTCCCAACAGCCTGGCCGAGGTGAGCTTGTCCGGCGTCATCGATGCTCAGGTGGTTTCAGCGCGCCTGGATCGCTTGCTGGTCACCGATGACGAAGCCTTGGTGATCGATTACAAAACCAACCGCCCCCCACCCACCGATCCGAACAAGGTGCCCGAACAGTATCTAGGTCAAATGGCGACCTATCGCGCACTTTTGGCAAAAATCTATCCAGATAAGCGGATTCGCTGCCTTTTGCTGTGGACAGACGGCCCTCATGTGATGGAATTGAACGACGCCATATTAAGGACTTACGCCACTAAATCTGCGCTAGCCATCGCGGTGGCTTGACGCCTTCCCCCCACGCACTTAGATTTGTCACAAACCTACATTCAAAATCATGGATTTCAGGACCTTAACTCATGAAAGAGATTACCGACGCTACCTTTGACGCCGACGTCCTCCAGTCCGCGACCCCGGTGCTGATCGACTTTTGGGCCGAATGGTGCGGCCCGTGCAAACAGATCGCCCCGGCCTTGGAAGCGATTGCAGGCGAAATGGGCGACAAGGTCGTCATCGCCAAAGTCAACATCGACGAAAACCCGATGACCCCGTCCAAGTACGGCGTGCGCGGCATTCCGACACTGATGATGTTCAAAAACGGCCAACCCGCCGCTGTCAAAATCGGTGCATTGCCGAAAAACAAATTGCAAGAATGGATCGAAAGCTCGATCTAATCTAGGCCCTAAACAAAAATGCCCCGCTGTAAAAGGCGGGGCTTTTTTTGTGGGCGCGTTCTTATTTTGCCGCCTCTCAATCCCACGATTTAAGACCACATTGAAACGCCGAAGTAAGAACCCTTGGTTCGATACATAGGCGTACAGCGCTACTGTCAACCGACACAAGCAGCTTGTCTCAATATATTATTTGTTCAGTTGCAAGATGCGAATCCATTCCAACGTAGATTTTTTCATCGCACTTTAAGTGGCTGATTTTGCTGAATCATTATAAAGCCCAAAGTGGCCCTATTCTTGCGTATCTGGAATACACCGCTCACCACGCAACCCACTGATGATGTTAGGTCAGCACGATGATAAAGCAGGCTAAAAGCGCACTTCTTCATATTGCAACCCTTGCACTGCTCGTGCTTGTTATCGTATCTGCCATCACCGCAACCAAGTGGGTCCAGCAGGCCAACAGCCGGGCCCTTGAAAAATCCCTTAAAACAGCTCTCGAAAGCGCTCAGCAGGGTGTTCGTCTGCTGTACCAGAACCATCAAGCACCAACCTTGGTGTGGGCAAATGATGATCGTGTCCGTGAGACCGTCAAGCGACTGCTGCAAGTGCCCCGTACGCATGACGAATTGTTAGCGGCACCGGAGCAGAATCGCCTTCGCGCATTGTTTACGCCATACATGAACGTATCCGGACTTGATGGCTTCTTCATCATTGATGGGGAAGGCATGAGCCTGGCCTCAATGCGCGATGAGAACATCGGCAGTCTTAATCTATTGTCGCAGCAGAATGGATTTTTGGACCGGGTCTGGCGGGGCGAAACGCTCATGAGCCTACCGATGAAGTCGGATGTTCCTTTAGTCGATCATCATGGGCATATCGTCAACGAGCTTGCCACGATGTTTTCCAGCACGTCAATTCAGGATGAAACAGGACAAACCATCGCCATTCTTGCCCTGCGCATTTCGCCCGACAACAGTTTTGGTCCCATTTTTTCACGCGCGCGATTTGGTGATACCGGAGAAACGTTTGCGGTAAGTGCCGAGGGCCTTTTGCTAAGCGAAAGTCGGTTCAATGACCATCTGGTGGAAATCGGATTGCTTGACGACATCGACCACGCCGACCTCAAAATTGAAGTGCGTGACCCAGGTGTTGATTTAACCCTGGGTAAACAGTCCCACCTCGTCCGCGAAGCACAGCCCCTGACCCGCATGGCGGCGAGTTTGAGCCAAGAACAATCAGGAGTGGATCTGATTGGCTACCGGGATTATCGGGGCGTCCCCGTAGTCGGGGCGTGGGTTTGGGATGAGATTTTGGGATTTGGCATCGCAACCGAGATCAATGTGTCGGAAGCACACATAGAGTTGACGCAGTCCAAGACCACGATCTTGATTGGCACCTTTTTGCTGGTGCTGACGATTGCCGGTGCATGGTACCTATCCGTGGAGGTCCGTAGGGAGGTTGCACGAAGTGAAAACCTTGCAATTTTTGCCAAAAATGCCGCCGAAAAAGGTAAAGCCGAAGCCGATAGCGCCAACCAGGCCAAATCAGACTTCCTATCTTCCATGAGTCATGAACTGCGCACCCCGCTTAATGCGATTATCGGTTTTTCTCAATTGTTGGAGATGGGAAACCCACCGTTACCAAAAAAACAATTGGAGCAAGTTCGCGACATCCATAAGAGCGGCGATCATCTCCTCGCGCTCATTAACGATATTCTTGAATTGGCTAAAATCGAAGCCGGAAAAATTAATATCTCCGTCGAACCCATCTTGGTGCAGGAGGTATTTAGTGAATGTCTGGACTTGATCGAACCGCAAGTTGAAGCGCAAGGACTGACGCTGGAAGACCAAAGTGTCGGCGAAGATGTTTTGGTGCTTGCCGATCAATTGCGCTTGCGCCAATGCTTACTGAATTTTCTATCCAATGCGGTGAAATACAACCGCCCCGGCGGACGTATCGTGCTGGCCACAGAGAAAACCTGTGAAAGCCATTTGCGGATTTTGGTATCCGATACTGGCATCGGTATTCCGAAAAGGTTTCTATCCAAACTCTTCGAGCCCTTTAATCGCCTGGGTGCGGAAACAACCGCCGTTGAAGGCACCGGCATCGGCCTTAGCCTCACAAAAAGCCTCGTCCAAGAAATGGGCGGAAGCATTGGGTTTTCGAGTGTCGAAGGAGAGGGCAGTACATTCTGGATCGACATGCCTATGGCTTCACACAACCAGACCCATGACAGCGGGCATGTTGCTATAGAGAAGGAACACGCCGCAGAAGAAGCGATATTCGAAAATCCAGCCATTGTACTGTACGTGGAGGACAACCTGACCAACGTCCGGGTCATGAAGGACATTCTCGGAACCATTCCCAATCTTAAATTGATCACGGCGCAGACTGCCGAAGTTGGGATAGAGATGGCACAACAAAAACAACCAAACGTCATCTTAATGGATGGCAATTTACCCAATATGCACGGCAACGAGGCCGTTCGACGTCTTAAAGCCAATATCTCCACGAAGGATATCCCGGTGATCGGCCTCAGTGCCAACGCCATGGAAAAGGATGAACAAAAAGCTATAGAATCAGGCTGTGATGCGTATCTCACCAAACCAATAAACATCCCGAAATTACTATCTGTGGTACAAGTAATTTTACATCAGGAAGCATAATTATTGGGTTGCTTTATGGGTCCATTCTTATTTTGGCGGTGGATCTACAGGAGTTGCCATGGTGCCGAAGTCCGCCAATGCGCGTTCGTATTGACGTGGATAAGCAGCTTCGGCGCGTAGCGTTTTGGCGGCGCGCCAGGTCCAGTGCGGATCGTCCAGCATCCCGCGCGCCACGGCGATCATGTCGGCTTGGCCGGAACGCACGATGGTTTCCGCTTGGAACGCATCGTCGATCATACCCACCGCGATGGTGGCGATTTCGGTGGCTTCGGTGATCGCGGCGCACAGATCGACTTGGTAGCCGGGACCGAGCGGGATTTCTTGATCCGGCGACAAGCCGCCCGACGACACATGAATGAAGTCGCAGTGGCGATCTTCCAACGCATGGGCCAGCGCAATGCTGTCGCCCAAGTCCCAGCCGCCCTCGACCCAATCAGTGGCAGAGATGCGCATGCCCACCGGCTTGTCGCCAGGAAAGACTTCACGCACCGCATCGAAAACCTCCAGCGCCAAGCGCATGCGGTTTTCCAACGTTCCCCCGTAGGCGTCGTCGCGTTGGTTGCTCAGTGGCGACAAAAACTGGTGCAGCAAATAGCCGTGCGCGGCGTGGATTTCCACGGCGTCGAACCCGGCCTGTTCGGCGCGCCCGGCGGCATCGGCGAAATCGCGTTTGATGTCTTCGATGTCGTCGAGCGTGAGGGCTTGCGGCTGGGGGCGTTTGGCGTCGAACGGTACCGCCGAGGGTGCGACGGTCTGCCAGCCGCCGTCCGTCTCACTCACCTGCTCGCCACCGTGCCAGGGCTTAGCGCTGGATGCTTTGCGCCCGGCATGGGCCAGTTGTACGGCGATGGGGGTGTTGCCCCAGGTTTTGGTGAAATCGATCACCCGCTTCCATGCGGCCATTTGTTCGTCGTTCCACAAGCCCGGGCAATAGGGCGAGATGCGACCGCGCGGTTCCACCGCTGTGGCTTCGGCGATGAACAGGCCATGACCGCCCACGGAGAACTGGCCGACGTGCATCAGATGCCAATCGCCGACGATGCCATCACAAGCCGAGTACTGACACATCGGCGCAATGACGACCCGATTGGCGAGGTCGAGCCCGCGCATGCGAAACGGTTGAAACAGTTCGCTGGCCATGATGATTGCCCCCCGATAGATGCGTCGATGTTAGCCGTTATTTTTCAAGACGTGCCCGGCCAAATACAACGAGCCGCAGATCAAAATGCGTCCCGGTGCTGAACCGCGCGCTTCATCCATGATAGACCCAATCGCGTCTTCGACCGAGTCCGCTGTATGTGGATTCATATTCAGCTGACGCGCGGTCTCGGCGGCATCATCGGCGGACAGCGCGTTTTCCTGATCGGGGATGATCACGCAACGCATACCACGCACCTTGCCTTCGAGCGGCTTGAGAAACTCCAACGGCGGGCGTTGATTGAGCGCGCCGAACACCAGCCATAAATCTTGCTTGCGCCATTGACGGCTGTGCTGAGCAATCATGTCCGCCGCGGCGCGATTGTGCCCGCCGTCGAGCCACAGTTCCCACCCCTCAGCCAGTTGATCGGCCAACGGACCGCTGGAAAGATGCTGCATGCGCCCCGGCCACGATACCGTTTTCAGGCCCATCTTGATGGATGCATCGGAGATGTCGAAATCGGGGGCCAGAGCCTCGGCGCAGGCCATCGCCAACGCTGCATTGCGCATTTGGTGTCGGCCTTCCAATGCGGGCGAGGGGAAGGTGCGCTCGACCTCGCCTTGAACCCCGTGGCCTTTGTAGAGGATACCGCTATCGGCTTGCGAACGCCGTCCACCGGCGGAGCGTGCAAACCAGTTTTTGCCTTCCCAGATCAACGGCACGCCAGCTTCGGTGGCTTTTTTCTTCAGCGCTTTGTCCGCCGCGCGGGTCGATTGCGCCGCGACCACGCACGGCACGTCCGTTTTTAAGATGCCGGCTTTTTCGCCCATGATGTCTTCGATGGTGTCGCCCAGGTATTGCTGGTGATCCAGCGACACCGGGGTGATGCAGGTGAGGCGCGGTTGTTCAATCACATTGGTGGCGTCCATACGCCCGCCGAGCCCGGTTTCCAAAATCACCACATCCGCGTCGTGTCGCGAAAAGGCCAAAAACGCCGCTGCGGTGGTGATCTCAAAAAAGGTGATCGGCTGACCGGCGTTGGCGGCTTCGCATTCTTCCAACACCGCGTTCAATTCATCATCGCCGATCAACTGACCGGCCAAGCGAATGCGCTCATTAAAATCAACCAAATGGGGCGAGGTATAGACGTGGGCGCGATAGCCCGCGGCTTCGACGAACGCGCGTAAAAACGCCGCGGTTGAGCCTTTGCCGTTGGTGCCCGCGATGTGCACCACCGGCGGCAACTTGCGTTCGGGATGATCGAGCGCGGTGAGCAGCCGTTGCAGGCGCTCCAGGCTCAGGTCGATCAACTTGGGATGCAGCGCCAGCAGGCGCGTGAGAATGGTATCGGTGCTCATGGTGGCCCTTACGTGGGGCGCGTGGCCCGATCAATCAAGGTTTTGGTTCATCTTCCGGAGGACGCGCCCCGTGAGGGATCGGCGCATCGATGATCGGGGCCGGTTTGGTGTCGGGCATCATCACCGGATCGGTGACCAGTTCGACCACTTCCGCCGGTGCACCGGTGTTGCGCAGCAACGACAGCACCCGGATGATGGTCGAGCGCAGTTCCTTGCGTTCCACAACCATGTCGACCATGCCGTGATCCAGCAGGTATTCCGCCGTTTGGAAATCTTCCGGCAATTGTTCGCGGATGGTTTGTTCGATCACCCGTCGTCCGGCAAAACCGATCACGCAGCCGGGTTCAGCAATCGCCACGTCGCCCAGCATCGCGAACGATGCCGACACGCCGCCGGTGGTCGGGTCGGTGAGCAGCACCAAGTACGGCAGGCCCTTTTCCTTGACCTCTTCCACCGCGATGGTGGTGCGCGCCATCTGCATCAAAGACAAGATGCCTTCTTGCATGCGCGCGCCGCCGGATGCCGGAATGATGATCAGCGAGGCGTCTTGCACTTGCGCCAAGCGCGATGCGGTCAAGATGCCTTCGCCCACCGCCGTGCCCATGGACCCGCCCATGAACGCGAAATTAAACGCGGCGATGACCACATTTTGTCCGCCCATCTTGCCATGAGCGACGATCAAGGCGTCTTCTTCGGCGGTCTTGGCTTGAGAATCTTTGATGCGGTCGGAATACTTTTTGATGTCTTTGAATTTCAGCGGGTCGTTGACTTGCGAGCCGAACTGCGCGGTCTTGTAATCGCCGCCGTCGAACAGCAGTTCAAGGCGTTTGCCGACGCCGATGCGCATGTGATGACCGCAATGCTGACAGACGTTGATGTTGGCTTCCAGGTCGCGGTGGAAGATCATCTGCTGACAGCTTGGGCACTGGTGCCACAAGTTTTCGGGGATGTCTTTGCCGCCGCCCACAAGTTCCTTGAGCTTCGGCCTGACGAAATCCTTGAGCCAGTTCATGCGTATTCCTTCAACGTGTTGTCGTTATTTTCGGGCACTGCGAACGCCGTCCGCGAGCTGTTTGGTAAAGCCCAAGACTTCACCCACCAATTGGGGGTTGGCCTTGCCGTCCGCGTCCAGGTTATCCCGAATACGGTTCACCAGGGCCGATCCCACCACCGCCGCGTCGGCGACCGACGCCACCTCGGCGGCGCCTTCGGGCGTGGTGATGCCAAAGCCCACCGCGACCGGCAAATCGGTGTGGCGGCGAATGCGCGTCACCGCCGCCTCGACATCCGTCACGGCGGCGGATGCCGTGCCGGTGATGCCGGTGATGGACACATAATAGACGAAACCCGACGCATTCTCCACCACACGCGGCAGGCGCTTGTCGTCCGTGGTGGGGGCGGTCAGGTAAATAAAGTTGATGCCGCCTTTGAGCGCCGGCAAGCACAGCTCGGCCTCTTCTTCGGGCGGCAGGTCGACCATGATCAGGCCGTCGACACCGGCGGCCTTGGCATCAGAAACGAACGCCTCGACGCCATAGTGATGGACTGGGTTGAAATAGCCCATCAACACGATCGGGGTGTCGTCGTCATCTTTGCGAAACTGACGTACTTGATCCAAGGTTTTGCGCAACGTCATGCCGTTCGCCAGCGCACGCTGGGAACTGGCCTGGATCGCTGGGCCGTCGGCCATGGGATCGGAAAACGGCATGCCCAGTTCGATGATGTCGGCACCGGCGCCGGGTAAGCCTTTGAGGATTTCAAGACCGATGTCGGCGTCGGGATCGCCCGCGGTGAGGAACGTCACCAGACCGCCACGGCCTTCGGCCTTGAGGTCTGCAAAACGTTTATCAAGACGCGTTTTGACATCTTTGGCGATGAGAGCGCTCATAAGTTCACCCCCATATCCACACCCATGCTGGCGGCTACGGTGTTGAGATCCTTATCGCCGCGCCCCGACAGGTTCACCACGATGATGTGATCTTTGGGCAAATCAGGCGCGATTTTCATCACATGCGCGATGGCGTGGGAACTTTCCAGCGCCGGGATGATGCCTTCCAACTTGGTCAGCGCATGAAACGCGTCGAGCGCTTCGGCGTCGGTCACCGGCACGTATTCGACCCGACCGATGTCGTGCAGCCAGCAGTGTTCGGGCCCGATGCCCGGATAATCCAAGCCCGCCGAGATGCTGTCGGCTTCCAAAATCTGGCCGTCGTCGTCTTGCAGCAAATACATGCGATTGCCGTGCAGCACGCCCGGCGCACCGGCGGTCAAACTGGCGGCATGCTTGCCGGTCTCAATCCCGCGTCCGGCGGCTTCGGTACCGATGATCTTGACGTCGGTGTCGTCCAAAAACGGATGGAACAAACCGATGGCGTTGGAGCCCCCGCCGATGCACGCGACCAAGGTGTCGGGCAAGCGGCCTTCGGCCTCCATGCACTGTTCGCGGACTTCTTCGCCGATCACGGTTTGAAAATCGCGCACCATCATCGGGAAAGGATGCATGCCTGCGGCGGTGCCAATCAGGAAATAGGTGGTTTCGACGTTGGTCACCCAATCGCGGATCGCTTCGTTCATCGCGTCTTTGAGCGAGCACGAACCCACCGTCACCGGCTTGACCTCGGCGCCGAGCATTTTCATGCGAAACACGTTGGGCGCTTGGCGTTCGATATCTTTGGTGCCCATGTAGATGGTGCACGGGATGTCGAACAGTGCGCACACCGTCGCCGTCGCCACGCCGTGCTGGCCCGCGCCGGTTTCGGCGATGATGCGGGTTTTGCCCATGCGCTTGGCGAGCAGAATTTGGCCGATGGTGTTGTTGACCTTGTGCGCGCCGGTGTGGTTGAGGTCTTCGCGCTTCAAATACACCTTCGCGCCGCCAAGCTTGCTGCTCAAACGCTCGGCGTAATACAGCGGGCTCGGTCGACCGACGTATTGGGCCAAGTAATAGGCCTTTTCGCGGGCGAATTCGGGATCGACCTTAGCGGCCTCATAGGCTTCTGCGACTTCGTGGACCAACGGCATCAAGGTTTCGGCGACGAACTGGCCGCCGAAGATGCCGAAATGACCGGATTCGTCCGGGCCTTCGCGGTAGGTGTTGGGCTTACTCATCAGCTTTTGCACTCAAGGTGTTGTGGAGCGCGGAACATAGCAAGCCCCGCACTCAATTGCCAACGATTTGAGCCCCAGAATGTGGCTTTCGCATGGCTTTAAAGTTTACCGGCAAGTTCCAGAAATGTGCGGATTTTTTCCACCGACTTTTGCCCCGGCGCGTCTTCCACGCCCGATGACACATCGACAAAGTCGGCACCGCTGGTTTTCACCGCTTCCGCCAAGTTGTCGGCGTTTAACCCACCGGCCAAAAGCCACGGTTTCTGCCACTTTTCGCCTGAAATCAGGTTCCAGTCGAAGCTCAAGGCGTTGCCGCCGGGAAGCGTCGCGTCCTTAGGCGGCTTGGCGTCGAGCAAGATGCGTTCGCATACCTGTTCGTATTGATGGGCGCGGGCGATGTCATCGGGCCCTTCGATGCCGATAGCCTTCATCATTGGCAATGCGGTGATCGCTTTCAGATCGCCAACGCGCTCAACGGACTCGGAGCCATGCAGTTGGATCAAGTCGAACGGCAATTCTCGTGCGATGGAGCGGGCTTGTGCGTCGCTGGGATTAACCGTTAGCGCGACCTTGGTCACGCCTGCAGGCACCCGCGCCAACAGCTCGCGCGCTTCGTCAGTGGTGACGTTGCGTGGCGATTTTTCAAAAAACACAAAGCCCAGCATCTTCGCGCCACCCTGAACGGCGGCGTCGATGGCCTCAACGGTTTTGATCCCGCAAATTTTAACGTCGATGGACATTAAGTTCTCTCATCTAGCTCGGGCATATCCGCCCAGGTTTTATACGTCTTGTATACCGCAGTGGCGAACAGCACCAAGCATGCATAACTGAGAAAATACTTGATCATAATCACAAGGGCATACATCAGCGACTTATCAGCAGCTTCAACTTGAAAAATCAAAGAAATGAGCAGATCAAGGCCGAACAAGGGTGGGAGGAGAGATACAAGAGCTACCGCCACTAGCTTCGGAGTCTGCCATTTGGTTCTCTGCCAAGCTTCAGCAAAAGCACAAAAGGTATTCCGATTTTCAAGCACAATCACAGGCGCAACCAGAACCATGCGCAGTAAGAATATGTTGAGTAGTGTGAGAAGGATTAAGACTGGAATCAACCGGTTGTCTCCCATGGACTCCACGAAAGGTTCGCCGACGATAAAAATGACCGCAAAACCACCAAGCATAAGGAAATACGCCAAACCGATATTTAGCTCGTCCCCCGACAGGCGGAAAACGCGATAAGACGTTGTGCCGTGGTGTATCGCCCGCAGTAAACCAGCAACGTAAATGACAACTACGGCAGCGAGTACCAATTTGACACTAATGTTGGCCCAGGATTCATGGAACTGCAGGCTTATAAAGTGCACTCCGCCCATTATGGCGACAGGAATGATCGCGAGAATCATGGCTCGCACACCGTGCGCCCTGTAGCACCCATAGGATGCATTGATTAGGGCTGGGATTGACGGTTTATAGCGCAATGCGCACCCTTAGTTCGTTGAAATTAATGATGATATGTCCCGCAGATTGGTTGAGGATATCATAGTCGACCTTTTTGTCGTGACAAAAAAGCCTGCGCGAACACTTAGTCGTTGCACCCCACTGCCTGCTTAGCCATCCCCGCGCCGACCACCAAGCCCACCCAGGTGTTAAGGATGAATTCCGGCAAGATGTGCAACACCACAGACAGCTGACCCAACTCGACATCGCCCAGCGCGCCGCCGACGAACGCGGCGATCACGAACAACACCATCGCGGTCGGCACCATCAACAACAGGCATTCCGCCACCATGTTGAGCACAGGAATCACCCCCGGCCAGCGCGGCCTGGGCACGGCAAAGCCCAACACGCTCGCCCCGGTCACCAATTGGCCCAACGCCTGACTTTGCGCAATGCGCGAAACCGACGTGATGTAAGACAGCAAAAAGACCCCGTGCAACACATCGAAGCCATAGCGCCCCGGCGGCCCCACCAGCCGCGCCGCAATCACCGCGCACACCGACAACACGAACGGCAACAACGCCAAACGCAAGATCACCGGATAAGCCAGTTTTAAGGTTTGAATAGCTTGATATGAAAGGCTGCGAAAGGGTTTAGCATCGCCGGAATTGTTTTCGGAAGTCATGATTTGACCTGTTGTTTTGCTTTGCCCAATTCCAAGGTGCGATAGGCGAATGAGTATATCGCAATCATCACCGCATGAGAATAAACGTCCAATACATTGCCAATCACGGTAACGGCCTGCATAACGAAAACGGGTGTATCGGTGATTATAAGCTCAGATCCTGTAAGGCTGAACACATACGGCACCATATCCAAAATCACCACGAATGGAAGCGATGCCAAAAACAGAGCCAAAAACGCGCGCCAGGTGTTGCCGTTGACCAGGGCCAAAGCGTGCTTAAAGCGACGTCGCAAGCCACCTTCTTGATCGAGCGCAATGGCAGGCAACGCAAACCCCAACCGGATCAGCCAGATCACCATGAAACCAATTGCCGCGAAAGTCAGAGCGGCGCTCAAAAGCAATGGCACAACCTCAACCGATTCAAGTAGCCACAAGCCCCCCACCGGCAGTATCACAACGGGTGCAATCGCCAGACAATACCCTAGATATCGGAGTTCGCGCCTTTGAAAGGCAAGCCCGAGTGCGGAAGGCTTGTCCCCCAACAGAAAAAAGCGGTGAAGACTGACATAAGCTCCGCATATTACAATCCAACTCACCACAATATAAACGAAATAGATCGGATCAAAAGCTGACCCCGCAAGACCTTGCGAGGCCGCAGGCCCTTTTTGCACCGCAAAGCGAAACTCGATCACCACCAAAATCACCATCGGCAGCCATAAAATCCGTGTCATCGTGCCCAGATTTCCGAACACCGCGCGGTAGCTATCTGCAACCAACGCAAACACTTTCAACTTGGTTGCTGTTTGGGAAACTTCGCTGTCGCTCATAAGGCCCCCTCAGGCGTAAATTTGGAGCCCACTATAAGAAGTGATCCGTGGCTGTACTAGAGCAAAGCGTGCTGTGGAGGAATTAGGCCTTAAGCCAGTTCTTCGGCGATCAGGCGGGCGGCTTCGGTGGGGTCTTTGTGACCCGTGATGGGGCGACCGATGACCAGGTAATCAGCGCCTAAGTCCACCGCGTCTTTGGGCGTCACCACCCGGCGTTGATCGTCCGCGCTGGCCCATTCGGGGCGGATGCCCGGCACCACCAACATGAAATCGCGACCGACCGAACCGCGCAGCGCGACCACTTCCTTGGCCGAGCACACCACACCGTCCAGCCCGCTGGATTTCGCCAGACGGCCCAAGCGCAAAACGTGTTCGAGCGGCTCTTCATCGATGCCGACTTCGGCCATATCGACGCGCGCCATGGATGTCAGCACCGTCACGCCGATGACGTTGGGGCGTTGGCCCGCGTCAGCCTGATCGGCCGCTTCGACCGCGGCTTCCATCATGCGCCGTCCGCCGCCTGCGTGCACATTGACGATGAACGGGTTCAGCGCCAACGATGCGCGGATCGCGCCCGCCACGGTGTTGGGAATGTCGTGGTATTTAAGATCGAGAAACAGCGGCATGCCGCATTCGGTGACCCGGTGCACACCGTCGGGACCGTGGGCGGTGAAGAACTCTTTACCGAGCTTAACCCCGCCGACGGAGCCTTTGAGGCCATGGGCGAGCTCAACCGCGCGCCCGACATCCGTTGTGTCAAGTGCGACGAAAATGCGTTGCCAAGCGTGTTCGATCCCAACCATGAGACTCTTTTACCCCGCACCTGCACAGCGGCAAAGACTTAAATGTACAAAAATGTACCGCAACAATTTGGCCGGTAGATCAGGCGGCGCTTTGCGGCTTGGGCAACTGACCCGCAACAGAGCTAGCCGGGCCATGCTCAATGGTTTTGGCCTGCGCATCCGGTTCGTTTGCCGCCGCATGGTCTTGCAACGTTTTGATGCCTTTGAGCTCGGCTTGCAGGTGTGCGTTTTTTTCGCGCTCCGTCTTCAGTTCGCGACGTGCGACCTCACCGTTATACGATTGCTTGCGCAATTCTGAGCGCAAGCGCCCCGCACCGGCCCACGACACCACGCCGCCCAGCACCACACCCGCGCCGAGCACACCGGTCAACAGCATATACAGCTGGACCTCGATCACCATGGCGAACGGCCACAAGTTCAGCGCGATCACGTCTTTGTTGTTGAGCGCGAAGATGACCACGGCCACCGCGGCGGGCACCATAATCAGCCACGAGATGAGACGCCTCAAAGGCTTGCTCCCGTCATAATCAAAAACTTAGCGTCGGTTTGGGCAACTCAACCCGGGTTCAATTTTTCGCGAAGTTGCTTGCCCGTTTTGAAATACGGAATGTACTTGGCCGGAACATCGACCGCCTCGCCGGTGCGCGGATTGCGGCCCATGCGCGAACCGCGTTCCTTAACCGAAAATGCGCCAAAGCCACGCAGCTCAACCCGGTCGCCTTCGGCCAGCGCATCGGTGATTTCGTCGAAAATGGTGGTGACGATACGCTCAACATCGCGCAAATACAGATGCGGGTTGGCTTCCGCGAGCCGTTGAATCAATTCAGATTTCGTCATGCTTTCACCTCCTGTCGGACCTTCCCATTGCAGCGAAACCCCAAGCAATCCGGGGAAAAAACCGGAAAACATGCCTGGAACGATCACCAAAACTGGACCCAATTGCCCATCCCGGCGCCACGCGGCCAACAGCTATAGATTAGGGTGCCAAACCGAGAGCAGCCCGTCAAGTGTAAGTCGTTCTGATACCAGCGCTTTTCCAAACGCCCCAAAAAGACGTTCGACAAGGTCCGGGCGCGGATATTTGGGCTTTTTGTCGACCACCGTTAAATCGGCCTCCAAGCCCTTTTCCGACTCCAGCCAATCCAGGGCTTCGGCTTCGCCGCCGATGGCGTCGATCAGCCCCGCATCCAAGGCTTTTTTGCCGGTGAACACACGGCCGTCGGCGAGCGCCTTGGTTGCCTCAACCTCCATACCGCGACGTTCCGCGACCATGGCGACGAACAGGTCGTACATGTCCATGACCACGTCTTGCATATGTTCGCGGGCTTCGTCGGACATGGATTCCATCGGGTTGGGCTGGGCTTTGAGCGGGCCGCTTTTGATGGTTTCGGGTTTCATGCCGATTTTGTCCATCAACTTGGTCATGTCGGCGGTCTGCATGATCACGCCGATCGATCCGGTCAGCGTGCCTTGGCGGGCAAAAATGCGGTCCGCGCCGATGGCCGTCATGTACGCCGCCGACGTCGCGGTCGAGCCCATCACCGCCACCACCGGCTTTTCAGCCGCGATGTCGCGCAGGCCGAGGTAGAGGTTTTCCCCGCCGACCACGGTGCCGCCGGGGCTGTTGATCTTGACCACCACGGCTTTGATCTTGTCGTCGTCTTTTAGCTGTTGGAGCAATTTATCGCGGTGGCGGTCTTCGACGATGATGCCCGACACGTTGACCCGCGCGACACGCGCACCCGCCAGCAACTCACCTGCGGCGATCCCGTCACCAAAGGTACTGTCTTGCACCACCGTGCGCGTCACCACCACGGCCACCAAGGCGGTGATGGAGATCGCGGCGACCACCTTCCACAGCGTCGCTTGGCGGCGCTGACGGCGGCGTTCCATAAGCTTATCGGTATCGAGGGACATGGCGGTCCGTGCTCCAAATCTCTATATGCGCGCGCAGTCTATCACACCCACCTGACACGCAAGGGGCAAATTTCGCCTCTGAATACAATCTCTAATAAATTGTCACAGATGCCATTTGATATACTATGAGCAGCATCATAAAGCTAAGCAGAAGGATCACGACACATGCACCTTTGGTCCCGGATCGTTGTTTGCGGCTTGCTTGTTCTCTGTGCATCGCCAGGACGCACGGCGGAACCGTTCAACCCCGATAAGCTGACACAAACAATCAATATATATGATGCTGTCGTCATATATCCCCCGGCCACTTGGCAATCTACAATGAACCCCTTTGAGGAAAGCGAGTTCTATCGTGACCAAAAGGGGCCGAGTTTTATCATCGAACAAATCCCAAAAGGAGAAAGCTTCGAAGCGTGGTCGCAACTTTTTGCAATTCACGGATCTTATCTGCCCAATGCTCAGAACCTAACAATCAAACAATTCGCTAACGTCAACATGAGGCCCTTCATCCAGGCTTGCGGTGAAGAAAATATATCAATCACTAAACTTGAAGACGCCACCAGCGCCTTAACCATCATCTTATTTTGCGCGGCCAGTCCGAACGGGCCCATCAACCTTGGTTACGGCTCCGACAAAGGTGAAATCGCGTTGATGACCTTTCGCCGTCAAGACGACACCTTCATCAAGGTTTACCACGAATGGCGCGGGCCAAAATTCACTGCCGCCAACAACGCCACATGGCCGGTGACGCCAGCGGTGCTCAACGAAATGATCCGCCGCTTTAAAAACATCCGCATTTCCAAATCAGCCCGCCCCGTAAAATAACGCGCACGAAGGCGGCCCATAAGCTTTTCAGCATCAAGGGATATGTGGGGACATTTCGCTATCTCCAAGTGCGCGCGTAATTGTCAGCGTAAGGGCGGTGCGTATTGAAAACCGCCTTTTACCCAACTCATATTGGCGCGATGAAGTACGCCGTTCTCACCCGCTTTAACGCGAAGGCTTTGCTCAAGAGAACCCACTGTGTCCTGAACATCTTTGTACCAATGCTTCGAGATCCCTAAAGCGCCGCCCATGTATGGAGCCCGGCTTTCGACCAAACCGCCAATGACGTCATGCCCGTCGTACTCGTCATAGAGCGTTCTTGCCAAAACAGACCAACGCACCAAGTCACTCAAAGCGTTGTTGTCGCCCGCGAGCACGGGGCCCTTGGGCATCCATGTTGTGCCGCTTTTATCGATCAGGCTGATAACCGGTTGGTCATAACCGTTCGCCGCCAACATGGCGTCACGGGTGATCGGCGTGGCAATCATATCAATATCGCCGTTTGCCACGGCTTGAAGAAGACGCCCCAGATCACCGTTCGTCACATCCACGGCATCACTGCGGCCAAATAAAGCAGCTGAAACGACACCGCATGTTTCTTGATCGAAAGCGCGACGATCATGATCTGACAGAAAATGTGCACTCAGAACACGTGCCGGACCGGTCACAATACCGCACCGCACGTGCCCACGGCGGACAATTTCTTTAATAGTTGGCGGATTCACGACCGATGCATTGGGGGGCATGGGAATGTTCAAACCCACAAAGCGGTGGGGAAATAAGAGCCCACCATCTTGCGGCTGGTTATTTAAAAGCCTTGGGGTGTTCAGGTCGTGCATTGTGAAATTTCGCTTATATAATTCACCATAATTGCCAAGCTTGGAAATAACATTCAGCAACCACTCCCGCGAAAGCCCCAAAGCAACCCCAATATCTTGTGACGCAATCAGAATTTCCGCATCGGCTTCGCTGGAAGCATTGTTGCGGTTTATGGAATATTCTTCGGCGAGAATCAGACCATCAAATACGGTGCGCACGAGATTCCGCCACTGGTCGTCGCCGTGAAGCACGACTGGTGACATGGGCTCCAGTGATAACCTTTGTGGCAAAATCTTAAACTGGTGGGGCTCTTTCATGCTCCGGGCTTGATAGACAAGGCCCGTTCCATCCATTGTGATGTAATCACACTTTCCGGCTTCTAAACCACGGATGGCCGCGCGCGGATCTTGGAAACCGACGCCGCGATACTGCATGTCAAAGCGAATGAAGTATTCCGCAAGTTTCACTTCCATCGTGCTATTTGTCACAAGGCATACGGACAAACCATGCAATTGCCGTGCATCCGTGATGCCAAGGTCACGGTTTACCATCACGGCTTGCCCATCGATAAAGTTCGGCCCAACGAAGTCCAGCCCAATGGCGGTGTCGCGGGTCATACTCCAACTGGTGTTACGCGCCAGTAAATCCACTTCGCCAGATTGTAGAGCCATAAAGCGCTCTTTCGCACTCAGCGGCACAAAGTTTACTTTTTCAACATCATTAAAAAGGGCAATCGCCACGGCGCGGCAGAAATCGACATCAAGCCCGCGCCACCTGGCCTGATTATCGACAATAGAAAAATCCTGCAATCCGGTAGATACGCCGCAGCTTACAACCCCTTTTGCTTTGACGTAGCTCAGGGTGCTGATGTCCGTTTTCACGCGCTTTTGGGCGCAGCCGCCAAGTACGAGCGTGGCCATACATCCCAGAACCGCCACAGATTTGTATATGTGTCTCATGCCCCCACACAGCCCCTTTCAAGACGAATCTTCTATTTTATACACCACCTATGGTTATACATCGCCGCATCTCTGGGCGTGAAGATAAAAAAACGCCCCCGACCAGATGGCCGGGGGCGTTGTCTTTTGTCGTTCGCAAAGAAGACTTAGTCGTCGGAAGTCGTGCTCTTCTCTTGCAGAGCTGCACCCAGGATGTCGCCCAAGGACGCACCGGAGTTGGACGAACCGTAGTCCTGCATAGCTTGCTTTTCTTCCTGGACTTCGAGAGCCTTGACGGACAGAGAAAGCTTGCGGCTGGATGCGTCGATCTGGGTGATCTTGGCATCGACCTTTTCGCCAACGGCGAAGCGGTCGGGACGTTGTTCGGAACGCTCGCGGCTGAGCTCGGTCTTGCGGATGAAGCCCGGGACGCCGTCACCAGCGGTGACTTCGATGCCACCTTCGGTGATGCCGGTGATTTCACAGGTGACAACGGTGCCACGCTTGAGACCGGCCATGCCTTCTTCAAACGGGTCCTTGCTGAGCTGCTTGATGCCGAGAGAGATACGCTCTTTCGCCACGTCCACATCGAGGACCTTGGCTTTGACCATGTCGCCCTTCTTGAAGTCCTTGATGGCTTCTTCGCCGGACTGATCCCAGCTGAGATCGGACAGGTGAACCATGCCGTCGATTTCTTCGGTGAGGCCGATGAACAGACCGAATTCGGTGATGTTCTTGATCTCGCCTTCGACTTCGGTGCCAGCGGTGTGGGTGGTGAGGAAGCTGTCCCACGGATTGTCGCCACACTGCTTGAGGCCGAGAGAGATACGGCGTTTGTCGGGATCGACATCCAACACCATGACTTCGACTTCTTGAGACGTAGAAACGATTTTGCCCGGGTGGACGTTCTTTTTGGTCCAAGACATTTCGGACACGTGAACCAGACCTTCGACACCGGCTTCCAATTCGACGAATGCGCCGTAATCGGTAATGTTGGTGACTCTACCTTTGAGCTTCGCACCGACCGGGTATTTGGCGCCAACGCCTTCCCAAGGATCGGATTCCAACTGCTTCATGCCCAAGCTGATGCGCTGGGTTTCGGCGTTGAAGCGGATGACTTGAACCTTAACGGTTTCGCCAACCTGCAGAGCTTCGGACGGGTGGTTGATGCGCTTCCAAGCGATATCGGTAACGTGCAGCAGACCGTCGACACCGCCGAGATCGACGAACGCGCCGTAATCGGTGATGTTTTTGACCATACCTTCAAGCACGTCGCCTTCGGCGAGCTTGCCGATCAGTTCGGAACGGGCTTCGGCACGGGTTTCTTCCAACACGGCGCGGCGCGACACAACGATGTTGTTGCGCGAGCGGTCCATCTTCAAGATTTGGAACGGTTGGGGCATGTTCATCAACGGGGTGACGTCGCGAACCGGGCGGATGTCGACCTGGGAGCCGGGCAAGAATGCCACAGCGCCGTTAAGATCAACGATGAAGCCGCCTTTGACGCGGCCGAAGATGGTGCCGTTGACACGCTCTTGAGCTTCGAACAGCTTTTCGAGCTGGATCCAGGCTTCTTCGCGGCGAGCTTTTTCGCGCGAAAGGCGGATCATGCCGTCACGATCTTCGTAACGCTCGATAAACACGTCGATCTGGTCGCCCATGGAAATGGCCGGGGCGTCCGGGCCAATACCGAATTCCTTCATCGGAACACGGCCTTCGGACTTCATGCCGACGTCGATCAGAACGGCATCGCCGTCTACACGCAGCACGGTGCCGGTGACGACGCTGCCTTCAAGCATAGAATTTTTGGAAAAGGACTCTTCGAGAAGGTCCGCAAAGTTTTCAGTGGTCATAAGACTGGGTCTTCCTTTTTTTTAACGTTCCTGGCCAGTCGGTTGGTTCCGACGGTCTATCGTGAAACAAAAATCCACATCCCTATTGCGGGATATGGGGCTCAATACACTTCTGAAAATGGTGATCAGAAGAGGTTCTTATTGACGATGAAGTCGAGCGCCGCGGCGAAAGCCTGATCGGCGTCCATTTCGCTGGTGTCCAACAGCAATGCATCGTCTGCGGCAACCAGCGGTGACGCACTGCGATTGCTGTCGCGAGCGTCACGTTCCTTCATGTCATCCAGAACGCGCGCATATATAGCTCCAAGACCGCGGTCCTGCAACTCTTTAAAGCGTCGTTTGGCGCGGATTTCGGTGCTTGCGGTGACAAAAAGCTTCACATCCGCGTCCGGACATACGGTGGTACCGATGTCGCGACCATCCAAAATGGCCCCTTTGGCGGGTGAACCGTCGCTCAAAGCAGGCGGATTTTGTGCGAAATTGCGCTGAAAATCCAACAATGCGGCGCGCACGCCAGGCACTGCGGAGACCTTGGAGGCAGCCTGCGCAGCCTCGTCGGTGCGCAATTCGGGATTGTCCAGTTCCGTCGGGTCCAAAGCGCGCGCGGCGGCTTCAGCAGCGACGGCGTCTTCGGGATCATTGCCAGCGCTCAAAACCTTAAAACCGGTAGCACGGTACAACAGCCCGGTGTCGAGCTTGGACAGCTGAAAATGGGCCTCCAGCCGCTTAGCCAAGGTGCCCTTGCCCGCCGCGGCGGGTCCGTCGATGGCAAAAATGACGCTCATGCTGAGCCCTCCTCCGCACTAAACGTCGCGCCCAGTTTTTCCATCAAATCGCGAAAGCCGGGGAAGCTGGTGTCGATGGGGCTGGCGTCGTCCACCGTGATGGGGTTTTCGCTGGCCAAGCCCAGCACCAAAAACGACATGGCGATGCGGTGGTCCAGGCTGGATGCGACCGTGGCCCCGCCCGGCACGCGTTTGTCCGTGCCGCCGACGCCTTGGATCACCAGCCAGTCGTCGCCCTCTTCCAGCTCCACGCCGCAGGCTTTCAAGCCCTGGGCCATCACGCTGAGACGGTCGCTTTCTTTAACCCGCAACTCTTCCAAGCCTTCAAAGCGGCTTTCGCCTTCGGCACACGCGGCAGCGGCGAACAGCACCGGGTATTCATCGATTTGCGCCGGCGCGCGGCTGGCGGGAACCGTGCAGCCTTTCAGCGGTGCGGATTTAACCCGGAGATCGCCGACGATTTCACCGGCTTCGGTGCGTTGGTTCAAAATCTCGATATCCGCGCCAAAATCTTTCAGCGTTTCGACCACACCGGCGCGCAGCGGGTTCAGCCCGACGTTGGTCACGGTGACGTCGCTGCCTTCGATGATACTTGCCGCGACCAGAGCGAACGCGGCGGACGAAATGTCGGCGGGCACGATCACGTCGCGGCCTTTCAGCTCCGGCTGGCCTTTGAGCGTGATGCGCCGCGCGCCGCCGTCCAGTTCGTCGACTTGCACCTCTGCGCCGAAATGAGTGAGCATCTTTTCGCTGTGATCGCGGGTCGGTTTGGGCTCGATCACCACCGTTTCGCCGGGCGCGTTCAGGCCCGCCAACATCACCGCCGATTTCACCTGCGCCGACGCCACCGGCAGCTCATAGGTGATCGGCATGGGGTCCCTCGCCCCGGTCATGGTCAGCGGCAAGCGACCGCCTTCGGACGCATCAAACACCGCGCCGACTTGGGCCAGGGGATTGATCACCCGGTTCATCGGTCGCGACGACAGCGACGCATCGCCGGTGAACGTGGCCTTAAAGCCTTGCCCCGCCACCAAACCCATCAGCAAACGCACCGCGGTGCCGGAATTGCCCATGTCGAGGTCACGGTCGGGCTGCAACAAACCGCCCACACCCATGCCGCTCACCAGCCATTCGCCATTTTCCAGGCGTTCGACGCTGGCGCCCATGGCGCGCATCGCGTCGGCGGTGCACAGAACGTCTTCACCTTCGAGCAATCCGGTGATTCTCGTGGTGCCCAACGCCACCGCGCCGAGCATCAAAGCGCGGTGCGAAATCGATTTATCGCCGGGCACGCGCACAAAACCCGAAAGTGGGCCCGATAGGTGAGACGTCAAGGTAGGCAAGGTTTTCGACCTCAAATCAGGAAAAAGAAAATCAGATATGCGGTCTCTAGCACGTTTTTCCTTTTGACAGAACCCGCGGAACGTGGCAATTGCGATTGTGTTATCTTTTACGTCCCAAGAACTGCGGAGACTGGCCCGTGGCGAAGCCCAACTTAGGTGAAAAACACGATTGCCCGAACTGCGAAACTCGCTTTTTCGATCTTGGCAAACTGCCCCCGACTTGTCCCAAATGCTCGACGACGATCGAGACGGGAAAATCCAAGTCCAAAGCTAAAGCCGTACAGATCGAAGAAGAGGTCGCGGCTGTAGATGAGAGCCCCGAAGTGGAAGTCGATCTGGATATCGACGATGACGTCGATGACGACATCGAAGACGACGATGATGACGACCTGATCGAAGACACGTCCGACTTGGACGATGACGACGATCTCTCCGGGGTGATCGAGAAGGTCGACGGCGATGTCGCGGACAGCTAAGGCAAAGTCCTGAATTCAGCGCAAAATATAGCGGCGCGCCTGTGCGCTTGGGAAAATGTCACAAACGGGTCATTTTCCCCTTGCGCAAACCGAGGCACGCCTTTAAGTTCCCGCCGCACACGCCCCACGGCCAACCCGCTTTGGCCGACCCAACCCGGGGCGTGCAAAATAACATGGGGCCGTAGCTCAGTTGGGAGAGCGCTACAATGGCATTGTAGAGGTCGTCGGTTCGATCCCGTCCGGCTCCACCATCAAAACCCCTTGGGAAACCAAGGGGTTTTGTCTTTCCCGGCTTAGTGCTCTTGTCCGTCACTCGCACGCAACTCAAACGCAACTCTTTCAAGCGGGTTGGGTCTAACGGGCGCTTCACCCGCTGCGAAATTTCCTTCATGTATGCATCGATTGCCGCCACCGTCTTTCCAAGATGGTCAGGGCGGTACTTCGCATATTGCTCTGTTATTCGATTCTCACTTTTGTGCCCCATAAAACCCATCACTTCCCACTCCGGCACGTCACGCGCTCGCAACTCAATCGCCATGGTGTGGCGGATTACATATGGCGAGACCTCTTTCCCTAAACCAGCTTTGTCACGGATCGCATTAAAGCCCCGCCGCACGGACTTGATAGGACGGCCCCAGTACGCCACGAGAGGCCCCTCGTCGGCCTCTTCAAGCCAGGGCAACAGGGTCTCCGTGATCGGCAATGTGGGCCGGTATTTTTTTGTCTGCTTACGGCCTACCGGATTGAGCGCGATCAATCGCTTGTCAACATTTACCTGACTTTTTTCCAATTCAAGCAAAGCTGTCGGGCGTGACACGGTATTGAATGCCAACATCAAAAACATGAGAATGTGCGGCTCGTCGCACGCATCAAATAGGGCTGCAGCTTCATCTAAACTTAAGCTGACATTTCGGGGCTCGCCGGGTTCGAGTCCAGTAATGAAGGGAACGTTCCGTACCTCCTGACGCCTCACCGCGCGATTCAATGCTGCACGGCCCGCAGCCAAAGTGCGGTTGATATAGTTGTTTTTGTAGCCTTTAGACTTAAGCCACTCAATGAACGCTTCGATGCGCTCCGGCGTCAGTTCAGAGATTGCATTTTCTGGAAAGTATTCAGACCAGAAACGAAGGGCAATTCTCACCTGTGTTTCGCTAGCGCTACCCTTGGCCTGTTTCTCAAAATAACGCACCAACGCCGTTTCAAGGGGCATATCCTCAGGGCGCTCATCACGTAGATTCTGGTTTTGTGCAACCCAATCTATGAGCTTCCGCTCGGCTTCCCGAATGTCAGTTGTGCCAAGCGATGCGCGTCGTGTCTGTCGAGTGTCCGAATCGTACCAAGTGCGGCAGTAGATGTCCTTACTGTTTGGGCGTTTTGAGAGCCAGTAGTCCCCGATTTGTCCTTGTCGGTTTGTGCGTTTTCTTGGCATGCATCTACCCTTTGATTTTCTAGATATTCAACAAGCTGATTTTCCGTATAAAAAATCCGAGCTCCAACGCGCGTATAACTGATTCGCCCACGCTTGCGTTCTCGCCGAATGGTGTCCACGGAACGGCGAAGGCGTTCAGCGGCTTCGAGTTCTGTAAGCAAAGTCGGTAACCGTGTCGTGTGAGCTGTGCCCATATCCACAAAAGCCCCTTCGGATCGAATATGTTGATAACGTTAGAATTCGCCATGTAACATTGAAAACAACGCTAACCAAGCACAGTACAAAAATCAAGTAACTATATGAAAATAAACAAAAGTCAAAAATGCAATCATTTTTGACTTTTGTTTAACTGATGATTTTACTTAGAAAATGAGGTATGAATATTTGTTCAAGGCCATATTTAAAGGAATAAAAAATGATTGTCCCAACTTCAAAAATTCCAGATCACCTGGATAATGCTTTGCGCCAACTCACGGCCATTCGAGATGAATTGTGTCGCCAAGGAAAGCGGAAGCACCGGGCAACATTGCTTATCAATGCTCGTGTTAGGGAGCTTGTGCCTGGTGTCGCTTCTACACCCGCGCGATTCGCGATGTTGGTGAAGCGTGAGGGCATAGAAAACGCCTCTGCCATGCTGAGAAAAGGTATTTGACCTACTGTAAGCCCGCTCGCGAAGCGCGCCCCTAAGTAGCGCCGTAGCGAGTGAGCGGGCTCATAGGCCTGGGCCTATGCTTGGACCTCTCCCCCTCAAATCCAGGCCCTTCTCTGCACTACGATTGGGAGATTTATCCTTGCCTAAATCCTTCAGTGCGCTTGCCCCCCTGACTCTTTGACGCACGTCATGTGTTGTTGCTTGCTTAGCGAGGGCGTCATAAGAAACCCCGCTTTTAGCGAGCATTGCTTTGGCGCGATCCTTTGTCTTGTTATCCGCCTGGGTAACGAGCGCAACGATATGGCTGGCCAGCTTGTCTCGTCTTTGCACATTCTTCCCTGTTCTGGATGCTTGATAGGCTTTAAGTGCCCTCCTGAGGTCATATGTGATGGCTTCCTGCTTCACCACCTCCGGCTTCAGCTTAAATTCCGCCAAGAACTGTTCTCCGCCAGTCCTGGCGATTTTCGAAGCCAATGCATCTCTCCTGTCTCGTCTGCCTTCGAAACTTTTAAACTTCGAACTCTTGTGCACTGGCACACCTTCTCGACCTGCGGCCGACTTCACAATGGAATAGGCTGATTTCACATCTCGACTGATCTTGCTGTAGACCTGAACCGTGTCGAATGCAGCTCGGTTTTGTGGGCTCAATTCAGTACGGCGCTTGTCCGTTGTGTATTGCTGAGCTTGTGTCTTAATCGTTTTCCAACTTGCATCAACATGACGCATAATCCGGCTATAGCGCCCTGCATCATTTAAAAACTTTGCAGCAAGTTCATTTCGATGCTTTCGCAACTGATCGAACTTGCCATAGTTTTCATGGGACCTCGAACGTGATCCAGGATGGGTTGCTTTGATATCGTTCCATTGATCGCGGGCTTCCTTAGCGTAGCCGACATACACATTGACTTCGGAAATGGCTTTCTTTTCCACTTCCGTAAGCTGTCGCTCACGCATGCCAGCATCAATTTCTACCTTTTCACGGGTGAGGTTGATCTGTCGCGCAAGCCTGGAATATCGCTCCCAATCACTCCCAATGATATTTGCCCGATCCATCTTCTCATCACGCATGGCTTTGAGATGATCCCATTCTGGGTGCTCCCAGATTTCAGCGTCCATCTTGATGGATTCTTCGGAAATTCGCGTAAAGCTCTCAGCAACCTCAACCCTGAGCTGATGATAATCCTGTAGCGTTCTGAACTCATCGCTGGCCGTATACTCATCGCCATACTCAAGCGCCACATCTTTACCACCCGTCCTAGCCAGATGTTCGACCACATGTGCGTACTCTTCAAAATGATCGTTGCTGGCGTATACGTTGACGTCCACCCTATGGCGCGTCATGGCGACATAAGAAGAATCTTCTCGCATCGTTGGGTGCGTCAGAACGTATGATCGCTCAACGGTCGCACCCTGTGCTTTGTGATTGGTAATTGCATAACCATGGTCAAAGAAATCAGATTTATCGTTCGGATTGAATGAAATGGTTCTCTCAACACCATGCAATTTGACATGAAAATTGAAGTGCCCTTGTGCAGTGCGTTCAATCGAATGGATTACCCCTCTCGTACCGTTTTTAACACCAACTCCATCACCCTCAATGGTACGTGCGTAATACCCAGAATTGTCATTTGAAAGAAATACGATTTGATCGCCAACGCCGTATTCCTTCTCCCCAACCTGGACGTTTTCGACGACAAGACCAAGCTCAACCATCTCGGAACGAATATCCTTATTCAACTCGGAAACATCGGCACGGGTTGCCGCCATGACGAGCTGTTCTTCCAACTGGCTAAATTGTTCATAATCGGAAAAATACTGATCAATGAGCGCAGCCCTGGTCTGTTCGTCCGTCTGCAAAACATGGATACGACCATTCTCATGGTACATATCCATGGCTGCACGGGTTTCCCCTTCAGACAAGTAGGTTGACGCTTCACGCTGCCAATCAACTTTTTGGCGGCGGATTTCTGAAAGCTCTGCAAAGCCATGTTGTTGGAGCATTTCGTCATAAAATGCGCCCGCTGAAAACGCCTTTAGCTGAGCATTGTCGCCAATAACAATGACCTTCGCTCCTGCGTCTTCGGCCTTGCCTAAAATATGCTGATAATGCTTTGTGCCGACCATACCGCCTTCATCAACAATCAGAATATCTTTGTCGGTAAAACTTGTACTTTCGCGCAATCGGTCAAGACTGGCTTGTTGCTTTTGGCGATTTACGGTTTCAGCGTTCGAGGCATTTTTTCGCAATGGAGCGCTGAGTTCAGCTTTCAACTTGTCCATGCGAATAAGCTGGTGAATATGTGAATCAATAGTCCTGGATGGGATACCTGTTTCACGTTCAAGATTATCTGCTGCCGCCCCAGCAAGAGCGAAGCCCTGAACACGAAATCCTTGAGCCGTATACTCCTCGCCAACAATTTTCATGATGGTGGTTTTACCAGCGCCAGCTCTGCCCTGGATGAAAGATAAATCACTTCCGCTTGCTACATAGTGGAGGGCTGCACGCTGCTCATCCGAGACAAATGCATAAGCCTGATCTATGCGTTTATCGAGTTTTTTCAAATCAAGAACATGGTCGTTCCTGCGCGCCGCAAGCCACATGGCAGATGCCAAGGCTTCCTTTTCAGATTTGAGATAATCGACGGATGTATAGCGGTCCTGACTACGGATATCTTGCCCGATATGTATCAAGCTTTCATGCATCATCATTTTGGATGCGGCCATTTGATACAGAGCTTCATCACCATCAACTCGCTTAAACAATGCAGCCTTAAGATCACTTTCGGTAAAGGTTGCGCGGCTTCGCGATAGCTCCTGAATAACGGCACCTGGGAGCTGAGCAGCCAGTTCTGCGTTACGCTTTTTTATATCCTCATTCTCACAAACAATACGTGATGAAGCACCATCATCTGCCATATTGCGAGCGTTCCACCCTTCATGTGTTGTCGCTTCAAAAGCTACGCCCTGCTCCGCATATGAACGGTGATCAAGACGCCCCTCATAACCGTGTTTTATAAGATGTTGATTGCCAATCGAAGCGTACAAGTGACGGACTTCACGCAGACGATCTTTACGGTCTCCATACCGACCAAAATCATCAAAGCGTGCACCTAACCCGTTCTCAGTTTGACGCCTAACCGTGCCCATGATGTGAGCATGTGGATTGCCTTTATCGTCATGGATGGCAAGCTGCACCGTGATCCCATGAGGCGTATAAGCGCGATCAATAAACTCTTTTATCAGCTCACTGTTTTGCTCATTTGACAATTCAATTGGGAGAGCAATTGTCTCACGAAAATAGATCGGAGCCTTGGCTTTGTATTCCTCAATTGCATCCCAATCCTGGCGTGCATACCGATTTTCAAGATATTGATTTTCGCAATTCTCGTATTGCTCCCAAAACCCAACATAGTCTTTTCTCTCTGCATATTCATGCGCCCACTTTGCTGCACCCTCTCCTACGATCATCTGACTTTCAAACAGGTCTGTCTTCGCCGTCCAGTTAAAGGATTGCCCGTCCGTTTGATCGTAACCTTCATCTCTGTGGATGTAACAAGCATGACCTACAGAGCCCAACATTTCTGAGCCTCTTATCCCAATATCTCGACTGAGGTGAATCCATCCCATGTGATGAGCCTGTCTAAAAATCCGCCGGAAGGGCTCCAAACGGTGAAGTTGCCGAGCGCCACGCTCAAAGCAACTTTACCATAAGTGCGCCTTACACCAAAGAATGTGTAAGAACGTATTGCCAAAGTAACAAAATTACTATAGTTAATTTAAATAGAGAGCAACTAGCACGCAAAGTTGTAACGTTCTCTATACTTCAGTTTAATATTATTTATTAAGTATAGAATTACGTCCGTCCGGATCACCTAGATGATCAGATTGGCCCGAGAACGCAAAACAGTTACCGTCTAGTTTTCATTCTTGAGGGCCGTGCAAAACGGAACGTGCATGGAAAAAGGTAAGCTCTCAAATGACGCAAGAATTAGAATTCTGCAAAACATGTTCAGTCTTCAACATGTACGATATTTTCAGCATGCCATTTGTTGAAAAATCGTATTCATATGTTGGTGTATCTGTCGTTTCACTCGCCTTTACCTTTGCGCTTGCGCTCGGAATTTTGATCTATGCCGGGCGTCTTGTAATGCCCAACAGACCCATGGACATGCCTCTGGCTGATCTTGTTCCTCGGATCATGGCGATCATCATTGTCTCTTCTCTTTCACAGTCAGGTGGATTTGCAAAACCCCTTTATGAAGCTTCTATGGAATGGTCAACACAAGTCGCCCTTGGCCTGATAGATATTGGCGCAAACGGCAACGCCAGAATACCCGATGCTGCTAACACGGACGCCGCTCGTCTCGTCGGAACCGCTGAGCTTTATTTATGGGATTTTGTAGCTTTTTCTTGGAAAATTCTTGAAGCGCCAGGACTATTTGAAAGTTTTTGGACCGGAGTATCCATATGGCTTGTAGCCGGTGTCTTCGGCATTCTTACCTTTATCGTTTACGGCGGGCTCGTTTTATATTTCATGTTCATCATTGGCCGTTCCGTTCTCTATATGCAGATCGTAATGGCCTTTGCACCTTTGATCGTCGCATCATTTCCTTTTCCTCAAACAAGGCCCACCTTCTATGCCGGTTTAAAAATGCTTATCAACGCATGGCTGACAATCATTTTTGCTGGTTTTGCCATGGGAGTAACATCTTCCATTTTAGCCGGAACCCAAGAAATGATCGGGTGTTTTGTCAAAGAAACACGCGGCAGTGCTTGTGTTCAAGAAACACAGAAATTAGCCGACGCTATGGGCGTTTCGAACGACATCTTCAGAGACGCCCTCTCAAGTTTTGAAGTGTTCGCCGTCCTCATCATTCTCGGCGCTTTTTGCTGGATGGTTCATTGGGCGGCAGTGAGAACCGCATCCACCTTAACTCAATCTCCAGATGATTCTGGACCACTTGCAGCCTTTGCCGGAGCCACAACAGGCATGATTGCATTTGGGGCGAAAAAAGCTCTAGAAGGGGCAACGACAAAGGCGCCAAAAGCCGCTGTAAATGCAGCTAATGTCACTCAGAAAGGTGCTAAGGGAATATACGAAAAAACTATGCCGACGGGCAGCACACCAGACGAAAATTGACACAAACACTTAGAGATTCAAACGTATTTATGCTACCTTTACGGTTACGCGAAATTGCGCAAGATGAAATGAATGCGTTGTGTCTAGGGAGGTAAAGTTGTGCTTATAAATGGTGAAGAGCTCACTGTTTGGGACCGCTATACTCAGTGGCCACCCATCATGACGGGCTTAGAGTTTCTAGGCATTTTGTTCTTTATCTATGTGTTTTGGGAACCTCTACTTCTAATTCTAGGACAGGTCATTAGAGGCCTTTTCCACCTCATTTTCACGCTTCTTTTCCTGCCCTTTCGAAAACGCAGAAAGAGGCCCAAACAGGTGCAGAAATCATAAAGTCAGCTCCCCATCCCGGTGAAATTTTAGATCATGAATTTATGAAGCCGCTTGAGATCAGTGCGCCCACATTGGCCAGTAATATGAATGTGCCCACCCATCAAATAACAAGCCTCATTGATGGAACCGTGAATGTGAGTGTTGATATAGCTACAGCTCTTTCTGAGACCTTCGGCACAACGCCTGAGTTCTGGATAAACCTTCAAGTTCGATTTGATGAGGATAATGCCTAATCCCAGACCAACAATCACCTTTTGGCATTTGAGACACATCACCACCCCCCTACGGCTTTATAGGGCTTGAAAAGTAAAGCAATTTTCCGGCTTGAGACACATCACCACCCCCCTGTGATGAGAAACGTCCAACACTCCCAATTTCTGAGCCATGGCTTCATTTACGGTTCAAGTGAACTGGCGTAGGACTAAGGGGCGCTGCCCCTCGCGCGGTCAAGGCTTCCCTTCGGCCTCCGCACCGGACCGTGGCTCAGTCGCTACGCTCCCTGCGCCCGCACCATCCGGCACTCCGGGCCTTGCCCTTGCTACTCCCGGACTTCGCCAGTCAGGCAGGGTTGCAGGATTAGGGCTGCGCCTAACCTGCTTCTGCCAATCAATTTTTAAAGTGATAGTCGTACTGAGAAGGACAGAGGATGCTTTGTCCAAGCGTTGTGCTGATCTTTTTACAGTATCGGAGCCTTATGCCTTTGCAGCAGAAGGCCTCCCCGTTCCATATGGAACCGCGAATCTGATTTCTATAAAATCACCTTTAACGCTCGGCACCTTAATGACTTTAATGCTCTCGCATTGCTGCAATAGACCTGCTTCAGTTTTGTTTTTATATGCAACTACCGTGAAGAAAACTGTGTTGCACAATGCTATTGCATATCGCCTCGTTTGGAATGGATAGGAGGAAGACCCCTTTTCCATAACATTATCGGTTTCGCCAGCGACCTTGTTTTCGATCAACATGGAAGCTCCAGAAATTAAATCTGTTCTTCCTCCAACCAGCTCTGTTTCCTCACTTACCGCTAGGCCCTGCGCAGAAAGCATATCACGAATTTCTGGCTGTAATTCTCTTCGTTCATCAAGCGCGTCATATTTTGAAAATTTACCGTGTTTGCAAATAGTTGCAACGACATTCGCAAGAGCAGTTATTGCGCTCAAGAGTTCATTTTTAACTGTCGGTGCAAAACCTCCAGGGTGATATTTTTTCAAATTTTTTGCGATGCTCTCTGCAAGGCGGGGGGCTTCCCTGACCCAGTCCTCCGGCAGTGATATATCCTCTGCTTTAATCAAAGAAAGAAACGTGCGCACATCTTTCAGCTGTTCATGACATTCCGTATCAATCACTGACGCCGCTGCAAGTTTGTCAAACCATTCCGGCTCAATTACATCAACCGTTTTTGTAAACCGGTCTGCTGTTTCCGATAGGCCAAAACGATATTCCCTGAAAATTGCGATCTTTGCTGCAAGCGCAACAAGTGGGATTCTCTCCTTTGGGCAAAAAACGTAACCGCAACGTTTTTGCTGATCATATGCATTGGACCAGCGTTCTGGGTCAAAAAAGAAATTTGGAAGCCCGATCTGATCATTTTCAGTACGTGTTAAAAGAAGGTTTCCACCTGGTTTGATTTTATTTAGAGGTAAATCAACAATGATGTGTTCTTGCCGCAGATCAGCAGCCTGCTCCTGAAGGTTTTCTATATGAGGCGCAATTTCCAAAGCGGTCTCATAAATCTTTTTCTCAAAGGCTTGTATTCCATCAATTGATGAAAGTGACTTTGTCGGGTTTCGCCAAAGCGCTCCACGTTCGCTATCACAGTCCTTCTCAGACAATCCATCGAGGCCTGCTATAAAGCGAGCAGCAAAAGCCGTCGCGCGATGGTATAGGCGGCGCTCCATCAGTCTATTTGCTAATGCCTTAGCTCCCTCTCCTCCTCCTTTGACCATATCAGACTGAAGGAGGCCTCCGAGCACTTGGATCATCGTGTCATCAGACACCCCTAAAAACAGCTCTTGTAGAGTAAAAGGTGCTTCTCTCTCTCGCTCAGCCGTATTTACCAGACGCTGGGCCATAGCATCTGCTGCGCGGACTTTATGGTGATAATATAAACGGTCGTATAGTAACACCCGCCCGACCATCATCTGCTCGTACGAACCGATTCCAGACAATGAGATACCCATCTCATATATCCGCTTATGATCACTTCTCTCCGCCCGATCACGCAACTCCACCATTGTGGCTGGTGCATTATCAGGAGTGATGGTTATGACCTCCAATTTACTTATCAAACGATCCGTATCTAATCCGATTGGCAACCCTGCATGATGGCTATCGCGAATCATGTAATCGAATTTATCTGCATCCACGGGGCCACTTATGATACCTGACAAGTAGCTGGCCTTGAGATGGCTACGTGCGCCGACGATACGAGCCACCACCCGCATCTGAAGATCTTTCTTTGTTCCGGGAAATTCATAATCAGCGGCATTAAACACTGAAGCCATCGAATCACTTAAAACGATCAGACTTGCAATCGCCTCTGAGGCTGAAACGTTATCGCACCCCTCAAAAAAACTGCGAAAAACAGCACCAAGAGTTTTGAATTCTTTTGAGTAGAGCTGATCGACAACAGGCTCTATTGCATGACTAAAGGGGCCATGACCTATGTCATGTAATAAAGCCGCGAGCCGTACAACATAACGCTCTTCATCCGTTGTTTCAGGAATTGCAGCATCGGGATCTGAGCCAAAGTTTGTCCGATGCTCAGCATTACGCCTTAAACGGTTAACCATGTGGTCTGCCGCTTCGACAACACCTTTGATGTGCTCCAGGCGATCATGCCCGGCCCCAGGATATACGAGATGCGCAAGGCCAAGTTGGCGAACGCCTCTTAAGCGCTGCGTCAAGGGGCTGTCTAATAACAACACCTCCCACGGCATTAACTCTGTAGTACCCCATACGGGGTCATTAAAAACTTTTGGAAACCCGCCTTTTGTAATTCCACTATTAAGGCGGTCAATCACAGAAGCGAGCCAGCGTGTTGAGAGCGCTTCCACCTCTTTCATAAGTTGAGGGCATGCACGTTCAAGTTCTGGGATGATTTCTTCGCGCCGGGTTGTCATTGAGATGAGAAGCTACGCGGCTTCGATAATCATGGGCTTAGCCTTGTCTTCAATGACAAGACCATCAACTTTTTCCTTCAAGCGAGCGCCCCATTCCTTTGCCACGTCAGTATCAACTTCAAGGTCTTCCAACATCCGTTCGCAAACTTCTGCATCGACCTTAATTTCAGTCCTTAGGTACGTGTAGTTCGGTTCACTCGTGAGAAAACTCTCTTGCGCACAGTCGAGAACTGCAGGCAACTCAATGCACCGCAACCCAACGCGTGTATCGACAAAATTTAAGTTTTCTTTTGCCCAATCGGGAAGATCACCCACCATATCTTGCAACGCACGATCAAGGATGCCATGCGATGTTGGCATCCGTTCTTCGCCATTAGCCAACTTCCACGAAGCGATTAACAACTCCGCAAGTTCGTAATGTTCTTTCATGAAATGCTCTCCCTCACTGCAGCGTATACCCGCTACTAGCGAATCGCAAGATGACTTTCTCCACGTTTTATATCGTGGCTTACAACAGGTTGACAACGGGTTAATGACAAGATAAGTAATTTCAATGCGCTATACGCAAGCTCAAGTCAGAGACACCGTCGGAATTAAGGCCGAAAAGATTCGGCATTGGATGACAAAGCTCCCACCGCTTAAAAAGCGAAGCGGGAGAGGTGCTGTTTTTACATTTGGAGACCTTGTCGCTCTCTCGATCATCAATAAACTCGTCGAGAGTTTTGGGGTGCAAGTCAGCATGATAGGCAACCAATCCGATTTAATTTTTGAAACGTGTAATGAAAGCTCGTGGCTCTCTTTATCTGGGCATATTGCAGTTGTCGGCGTAACCGGCGCATCCTTAAAGAAAGCTTCTGAAATCGACCAAGAAACCTTGGGCGATACATCTATGATGATTCCGTTGGACCCAATCCTCAACCATCTTCAAAAGCGGCTGTACACTGAGGAAGAACGCTTAATCCAACAAAATTTGCCCTTTCCTCCATCTGTCGTAGAAGGCTAGGTTTGAGCCGTTATAGCCATAATAGAACGACCAGGCTCGACATTTCTCTGAAGGCACCAACGCTCTGCCGTTGCCGCAGACCGTGCGAGCCATAGGCGAGCTCGTTCGAGGATGCAGCCGTCGTGCGACCTTTGGCGCATGATCGACGGCGAGACAGATCGCCCGCATGGGCGATGCCGAACAAATTTCTATCTGTACGGCTAAGCATGATTTTTCACGTAAACTGCTGCCCACCCCATAAAGGCCAAGTCTGGGTTTCTGGGGAGTTCTCCCTTTTGCAGAATTGCTGCACGCCATTCTTCTTCCAGAAACTCAATGTTGCGGCCTTTGAACCGATCCTTGGCTTTTTCGAAACACTCCTGTGAGATTTTTACCGTGGGGGTAAGGGGGGTGTTTAAGTGATTATGGTTTGGTTCTGTTGTTATATCGTACGGTTTACCATCGATGGTTTTGCCATCGTTCGATTTTGATACGATGGCCGTTCGCGGCACGTTTGGGGTATCCGTGACGATGTGTTCCCAAACGAAATGGCCGTTACCGTCACGCTTTCGGATTTGAAGCAAAAAGCCATATACCTCCAATTCTTTCCTGACCTTCACCCACCTTGGTCGCGTTAGGCCCAGCGTCCTTTGAACGTGACCTACACGCACCTCCCAACCATCCGGACGGCCAATGAGCCAGCCCAGCACCATGCGTGTCTCTGTGCGCATTCTGGTGTCTTCGAGGATATCGTCGGGGATTGCTGAAAATGACCGTCGCTTGCGGATTTTGACCGTGCTGCTCATCGGCCCGCCTCCGCCCGTACTAACACGCAACTCATACGCAACTCCTGCTAAGTGCTTGAGTCGTCTTGCTTGGGTTTGCCTACGGGTGCGGACTTATGATTTTGATTTTGTTCACTATCCGGTGAAATGGCATTGTAGAGGTCGTCGGTTCGATCCCGTCCGGCTCCACCAAATTCTAAGCCCGCTGCCCTGGCAGCGGGCTTATTTGGTTTTTGGCCAAACCGTGCAAGGATGTGCGTGCATACGCAGCCATCAATTCTCACCGGGGCCTTTTATGGAACTTGCACCTTTCACGCCGTACATGAGCAAGCCCACCGACGAAAGCCGTCGAGCCATCACCCGCCAGATCATGCTCGCCAACGATGAGACCACCGACCAGATTGTCGAAGGTCTGGTGCAAATCATCGCCATGGAAGGGCCGGTCCTGTCGACCAGGGCATACACCCTTTATGCCCGCAAAGGCGGATTGATGAAGCTCAGCACGACGGCGGCGCGGCGTTTTTCCGCAGCGCTCAAAAAAGCCATCATCGCCGGCAAAATCTCTATGGAGCTGGACACCGACGCAAAAAACACCCAAGCGCTTTTGTGGCTGCCGTCGATGGAGCGCGTCAACGTGCGCGAATACGGCAACCGTGGCTTCGACGACATCCCCGCATCCGAATTGGGTGAGTTGATGTTTGAGCTGGCTGACGAGGTTGGCACCGAAAAAGCCACCCTCTATCAAAAACTGGCTGCGGTTTACGGCCTCAAGCAAGTGCCGAAAAACGCCACCGCACGCCTGGATTATGTTTATGAGCAGTACTTAGGCTGAGCGCATAAAAAATCCGATCAACGCGGTGCTTGGGTGGCGAAGGCAATGCGTCCAATGCCGCTTTGCTTGGCCACCGCCAGAACTTCGGCGATGCGCTGATAAGGCACCGCGCCGTCGCCACCCAATTTCAACACCCGTTCAGAATCTTCGTGGGCGATGGCTTTGAGCCGCGCCGGCAACAGATCATCGCTGATCGCATCGCCATCCAAACGCAAAGAGCCATCGGCCATCACTTCCAAGGTGGTGACAGCAGGCTCAGACATCGGTTCGGCATTGGCTTTGGGCAAATCGACGCGCAAGGCTTCCGCCATCAACGGGGCCGCAACGATGAAAATGACCAGCAACACCAACATCACATCCACCAGCGGCGTGACGTTGATTTCGCTCATCGGCTGATCGGGATCGCCGCCGGACGTGCCGCCTGCCATATCAGTTTTTCTCCGCTGCAGTAGCGCCCGCGAGAATCCGCACTGCATTGGCATCCACCACCCCGAACAGTCGGCGCAATTGACGCAAAAGCAGGTTGTAGCCAACCACCGCCGGGATCGCGGTGAACAGCCCCGCCGCCGTCGCCACCAAAGCCTCGGCCACCGGACCAGCGACCATATCCATGCTCAACGCATCAGCCCCGCCCAGGCTTTGCAGCGCGTGCATGATGCCCCACACGGTGCCGAACAGACCGATGAACGGCGCGGTGTTGCCGATGGTCGCGAGCAACGTTAAGCCGCCTTCCATATCCAAACGGCTTTCACGCACCAGCACACCCATCATGGTTTCCCGTTCAGCAGGTGCAATGCCGTGCAGCCCCTTCACCACGTGGGCGGAGGGCAGCCCCTGTTCGGGTGCGCCGCGGCCTTGAAAGGCGCGTTCACGTCGATAGACGGACGACAGCTGCCACGATTTATAGACCATGATGGTCCAACTGATGACCGACAGCGCGATCAACATGATGAACACCCCGCGCACGATCCAATCGGCATCGCCCCACCACGACAGCAATTCCATATTTCCGCTTTCCACGTTGTCTTCCTTCTTAAGCGTCGTTCAATGTAAACCGGATTGGCACTTCGACCGAGGCCGTCACCGGCACGGATCCCCGCTTGGCCGGAGCGAAGCGCCAAGAGCGCACCGCCTTTAACGCAGCCTTATCCAGCAAGATAAAGCCGCTGGTCTTTTTGACCTTCACCGTCGTCGGATAGCCCTTGGCCGAAACCTCGACCAACAACAACACCACCCCTTGCATGCCACGGCGTTGTGCCAACGGCGGGTAGGATGGCTTGGGGTTGCGCAGGTATGCCGCCGTGCTGGTTGGCGGCACAAAGGCGTTCTGGCTGCCCGGGGCGCTGGCCTGAACTTTTTTCGGTTTGGCAGGGGGCTTGGTTTGTGGTTTAGGCTCCGGCTTGGGCTCTGCTTTTTGAACGGGCTTGGGCTGGGGCCTGCGCTTCGGTATCACCACCGGCTTGGGTTGCGATTCGGGTTTCACCAGCGGTTTTGGTACCGGAATCGGTACCGGTTCCGGTAGAGCCTCAACTTTGGGCTCGGGCTCAGGTTGCGGCTCGGGTTCGGGTTCAGGCTCGGGTTCAACTTTGGCCTCTTCGATCGGCTCTTCTTCGATGGGTTCGGGTTCCGGCACGGCCGCAACACCGAACGCAGACAAATCCACCACCTCAAATCCGCCCACCGCGACGGGGGGCGTGATGGCCGCTTTGGGCATCCATACCAACCCCAACGCAACCGCAACATGCACGCCGCTCGCCACCATAAAGGCGGCGCTCTGCGGTGCGATACGATTTAAGGTGAGCGCCATCAAGCTATCTTCCTCACCACGCCAACAAAATACGGCGCACGCCCAGCGCGATCAAAATCAAAGCGCCCAGCCAGCGCACCGCCACCAACATCCCCGGTCGCTCGGCGGTCATTTCCCGTCCCAATCGACCCAACAGCGGCACCACGATAAACAAAGGCGTCAGTGCTGCGCCCAGGCCGAACACCGCGCCCATGGCCAACCCGTGAACCGGATCAGCCCCCAGCGCCGCCGCCGCCAGCAAGGCCGCCAACGGCGCACACGGCACAAAGCTCAGCACGAAGCCCAAAGCAAATGGCGGCGCACCCTGAAATACGCGTGACGTCGTGCAGCCTTTCACCACTTTGCGTGCCACCACCAGCCACAGCCCGGTGGCGATGCTGACGCCACCGATGAGCCAGTTGCCGAGGCTGCTTTCGACCACGTCGAGCAACACCTCACCCATCAAACCCGCCGCCATGCCCAACACCGCATAGGCCATGACTTTGCCCAGTGCAAACGCGCCGGTTTGGCGAAACGCCGTGCCTGCGGACTGGCCGTCGCCCACCACCAGCGCACCCATAAAGGGCAGGCAGGTGGCGGTGCAGGCGGTCAACCCCACTGACAGGCCGAGAACCCAGATGGACAGCAGTCCGACTGCGATTCCCGGCGTATCCGGTCCGTAGAATTCCGGTCCCATTGCTTTACTCCGCCGGGGCCGGGTTGGACGCAGGTTTTTTCTTCGGCAAGGTGCCGTCCGGCTTGTCGATCTTGGCACGCGCTTTCATGTACGCGGCCTTCGCCGAAAACAGAGACACCGGCCCCAGCTTCAACGCCAACATGCCATCGTCGGGACAGAACTCCACACAACGCCCACACATGGTGCAGTCCGCGTGGAAAGCTTTCGATCCGAACTCGAACGCGACTTCATGGATGTCCATGGGGCACGCTTGATAGCAAGCTTTGCATTTGCCGCATTTGTCGCCGGTTTCTTTCTTCGCCAAGCGCAACGGCACGATGCGACGAAACACCGCGTGCAACGCCAGCATCGGGCAAACCCGGCAAAACGGCTGACGCATGCCAAAGGCCAAGATCAGCACGAAGCCGACGATGGCGCTGCGTGCCGCACTAAAAGCAAACGCCGTGGTGTCAGCGGTGTTGACGGCAATTTGTTCGGTGTTGGCGGTCAGCAACGTGGTCACCACCCGCGATGGGCACACTTGGCAATATGCGTCGCCGGTGACGTAACTGGTGTAGCCCAGCCCCGCCATCAGCGGCAGAACCAAAACCAACAAAATCAGCGTCGCCCATTTGTACGGACGGATGCGCCCGACTGTTTCTTGCGTAAAGCGGCGCACCGGCAAACGTAGCCGCCGCCCGACTTTGTAGATCAGCTCTTGCACCGTGCCCAGCGGACATATCCAGCCGCAAAAAGCCTTGTTCAAGACCACGAAAAACGCCAAGAACGTCAACATCGTGAAGCCCAGCGGAATGACATAATCGAAGCTGAACTGCTGTGCGCGCACGATGCTTTCGCCAACCCGGTGGTGCAGTTGATGTTGCAACGGAATCAGCACGCAGTAGCCTGCGTTCTGTTGATCGTAGGCACACGACAACGCGGGCAACGCGCCGGTCACTTTGTCGGACAGGTAATGGCCAACCAATGCACCCCCGTATACGGTGAACACCAACATCACGACCTGAACCGACAAGCGAATGCGCGAAAGCGTGAATAAATTTGTCATGATGTCAGGCCCCTTTCTTATCGGACTTGCGACGACGCACCAGCGGCACTGCGGCGATCATGCCCAGCACCGTGAAGCCGACACCGGCCCACAGGTTTTTGTCGCCATATGCGTCAAGGTTGTAGCTGTCGTTGTAGGTCGCCAACAGGCCACCATCACGCACCGCAACCACGAATTTCGAGGACGGCGGACGACCGTGTCGCCATTGGTCCTTGGGGATGTCTTTGAAGTCGCCGGGGAACGTCACATCGACGCTGCCGTCGGCTTTGGTGACGTATTCGGTTTTGGTGCCGTTGGAGGTTTCCAGCACCACCGCCAAACCCGCCATCGGCTTACCGTCCATGCGCACGTTAAAGCGCCAAGTCTCGTTTTCACGGTAATGGCTGTGTTCGCGCGGCAACACCGCGGGCATGATCTCAAAGCCGGGCCGCGCGATGTTGAGCAAGTCGCGCGGCGCGGGTCCGGGATTGGAAAAATACTTCAGGCTGGTCGCGGTGGCTTCTTCGCCACCCGGGCCATGACCCGTGACGCGAACCAAGTAGTAGCCCCCCTTGGCCCCGGCTTTCACCGTCAACGCACCGTTCTCGTCGAGCTTTAAAGTCTGAGTCGCTGTGTTGAGGTCTTCGACCGTCTCGCCATCGAACGACGCATAAGACGCTGCATCCATGGCATGCATGTTGAATGCCTGGAACTTCGCCCCGGAACGGCTGAAGCCGCCGCCCGACGCCACCACCGGAAAAGCCGTCCAATCCGGCGCCATCGGCCCCTTTGGCATGGCGCCATGTCCGGCGTGCTGGGCGTGGGCGACGGAGGTGCTGAGCACCAACACCGCGCAAGCCATTTTCAAGATCGTTTTCATCTCTGTCCCCCCTTAGAACGTATGGCTGTAAGTCATCACGAACGTGCGCGGCTGACCGGCAGCGTACGTCTGCACACTGCGGGTGCTTTTCTTGGCCTCCACCGCATAGTGCTTGTCGAGCAGATTTTCGACATTCAGCGCAACGGACTGTTGTTCGGAAATGTCATAGCTGACGTTGGCGTTGGTGATGAATTTGTGACTGCTGTATTTTTCGGTGTTGGCGTTATCCATGAAGTAAGGGCTCCAGGATTCGGTGCGCAGCCCGCCCTTCAATCCCCAACCGCTGTCATAGTTAAGCGACATGGCGACCTGATGACGCGGCACGTACGGCATCGTGTTGCCAGCACGGCTTTGGTTCACGCCATTAACCGGTTCGTTGAAACTTTTGAAGGTGTAATCGCTAAAGGCATAATTCGCACCGACGGATAATTCATCCGACAAGCTATAATTACCCGTGAGCTCCATTCCCCTTTTTTCAACTTCACCCGCGTTGCTGAAGGTGGTTTGGCCGTTTTCTGAAACCGATACGATTTCATCCGTGACTTTCGTGAAGTACACGGCGGCATCGTAACTGAACCCGGCCTGACGACCTTTGGCGCCCACCTCAACAGTTGCGGAGGTCGATGGATTCAGCGACGTGTTGGTGCCGATTTCACTGGTTGAGGGCACCTGATCGGACATCGCGAACGAACCGTAGATATTGGTCGTCGGGTCCAGCGCATAGCTGCTACCGATGCGCATCGACATTAGATCGAAGGTCTTATCCACCTGGATCAAACCGGCACCGGCTACATAAGTTCCGGTGCCATAGTCATACTTGGTGGTTTCATTGGTGGTGATGTCGAATACAGATTGATCCAGACGCACACTCACATCCACCAACGTTTTGTCGTTGGGGCGCACGGTTTCTTGGGCAAACACGCCAAGCAACGTATTGGTGGCGTCTTCCGTTTCCATCAAGGTGCCCAATTGATCGGAATTCACCGACGAAATACGACCGCCGAAGCCGGTTGTCACATCCCGGTACTGGTACTTGCGCGCATCTTTGGTCTTGTCCATGCGTGCGCTCACGCCCGCGACCAAGGTGGAAGCGCCCCACAGTTCATGCTCATAGTGCACTTCCGCATCCGCACCCGAGATCACATTGTTATCGCTGACGTTGATCGCGCCGGTCACCGGGTGGTAATGGCTCCACTTGGTGGCGTAAATGCGCGGCTTGTAGGTGATGTCGCCGTCTTGCAGCTCATACTTCGAATTGAAGAAATAGCTGTTGGAATCACGGCCCGAAAAATCGAACGCATCACTGTTGCCGTTCTGTTTGCCGGTCCTGCGGAATTCTTCATATTGGGCTTGGCTCATGGAACCGGGCAGATCCATATTGACTTCGGAAAAGCTGACTTCCGTTTCCCAGGTGCCGCCATTGTCGAACATGTGGCCGTGTTTGACGCTGCCTTGGGTGCTTTCGAACCGGTTGCGTGGACGCCAGCTGTTTTCGACGGCGCGCCGTGACACCGTCACCGCGACGGCGTCGTTCTCGCCGACCATCGAACCCACACGAGCATGCGCGTTGCTGGTACCGCTGGTGCCTGCGCCAAGACGGACGCGGTTTTCATCGGTTTCGAAAACGGATTTTGACAAAATTTGAATGACGCCACCTGCCGAACCGCCGCCGTAAATAGAGCCCGGCCCTTTGGTGATTTCAATGCGTTCGATGTCTTGGGTGTCGATGAAATCGAAACGCGTAAAACTGTCGGGATCGGTCATCGGCACGCCATCGCGCAACACCATGATTTCGCGCACCCCGTAGTTGGCTTTTTGGCCTGCACCGCGGATCACCAAACGCGAATCGAAACCGCCGTTTTTGGAATTGATTTGAACGCCGGCGGTGCCCTGAATGGCGTCTTTGATGTTGAACATTTTTTCGTTGTCGATGCGCTGCGCACCAATCACCGCGATTGAGGCCGGAACCTCTTTTGTGCCGCGTTCCGCGCGGGTGGCGGTCACCGAAACTTCGTCCAACTGCGTGTTGGTGGCGTCTTGGGCCATAAGCGGAAACGCCGCCGTGGTGGAAAGTAAGAGTGCACTCAAGGCCATGCCGGTTTTGCCCGGCATCCAAATTTTGTTTTGCATTTTTGGTATTGCGCGCCATCAAATTAGGGCGCGCCCCCCTAAATTAAACCATTTGATTTTTAAAAAACGCACGCAACGTTGCCCGTGGACTCAAAAGTCCAACGCGTCGCTTGTGCAGAAGCTCAAATCAAATGGAAAAGGGAGGCGCTCGAGAAGGCTGTTGCGCGCTACGCCAGACACTGGCGGCGCGTTGCTCAACGGGATGCGCGAAGGCAACCGGCGTCAAAGCCATGGATGAGGCCAAGGCCGGACCATGGTCGGGTTGCAGGAGGATCAGGGCATTGTGAAGAGAGCAGAACGGGCACGATTTGGGCACGTCCAAAGGTTCGATCGGCTCACCGTTCGCACCGATGACAATTTGCGTGATCCCGGTGGCGGTACAAATGGTCTGAAATTCATAGTCGCCGTCGACATCATACGCCAAGGCCTGACCAAACGGCATCAGCACCTGGGCCAGAACCGCAAACACAGCCAACCACGCCACGCCTTGGCGGCGCACGGAAGCAATTTTGCGGCTAAAGCCTAAACGGTGTCCGATAACGAACATCAGCGTCAATTCCCCCAATCTCTGCATTTAAAACTTTAGGGCCGTAACCCACACAGAGATCAATATAAAAACTGATCGGCGGACTCTACGAGGACGGGTCCCCATTGGCAAGCCCAGGCTTCACACCATGGCATGCATAATGCTCGTTCAACTTGATCATCGTCAATTATATCAAACGCATAATGTACACATTGCAGGGTTTGCAAGACGACCAATTTACAGATTCGATTGTTCATGGCTCATAAAAATCTGTTCACTCCATGCGCAATAATTGATAACCGGCTGAAAAATAATGAGAAACCACCTAAAACCAAACCCCACACTAAAGGGTAGACTTCCCCTGCCCTTGATTGTATGGTGCGTCGCACAAAATATTGCTGCATTGCAGCGTGTTTGATTTTGCGTACTGGGCCATAACTGAACACGCGTTGGTGACGGGCTATCGGTTTCCCACCCAAGAGCGTCATACAGTAGGTGAAGATTTCGGTGCAACGGTTGTTGCCGTTGTGTGTTACAGCGTTGAAGAAAGCGGACCTCCCCCATGAATTCCATACCTCTCGATGCCGACTTGGGCACCAGCACGTTGATCGATGCCAAGGGCTCCGAATGCCCGATCCCAATTCTCAAATTGAAAACCGCCCTGAAAAAAGCCGCCGACAATGCCGTGTTCGGCGTGATGACCACCGACGCCTTCGCCGAGCCCAATGTGCGCGATTTCTGCAAAAGTTCCGGCAACACGTATCTGGGCGTTGAAAACTTCGACGGTTACGACATTTACTACGTCAAAAAGCGCACCGTCGAATGCCAGCGCTGTTCCAACATGCGCACCGTGAGCTTGGGCGTGGCGGTGCTCGGTGTGTTGGCGTACACCGCGCCGCAGGTGCTGCATTCCAATCCGTCGGGCATCATCACCGTGGTGTTCGCCGTCGCAGTGGCGTCGTTACCGCCGGTGCTGATCAACAATCTGCGTTTGCTCAAAGGCATCATCAAAAAAGCCAATGCAGCATCAGAGGTTGAAGCCGCGCAATAAGCCTTGCGTTTGATTGAGCCCCCCGATCGGGGCTTTAGGCAAGAGGACCCTGCCACTGCGACCCTGTATATTTTGAGGGTGCGGTGGGCTCTGCACACTGGGTGCATGGCTCAAAAAGAGCTTCAGTGTACGGTGGGGGGTTTCTTGTCACTGTGATCACCGGGCACGGTCGCTCGCCCCTCCCCCTCGGCGTCTGGGTCCGGTGATTTCACCTCAGCACTTTTGGCGCCTCGATCGATGGTGCGTTCGGGCGGAAAGTGCGCCACCACGGTGGTGCCGTGACCTAGACGCGATCGAATGTCCAAGGTGCCGCTGTGCAGTTCGATCAAGCTTTTGGACAGCGGCAGCCCCAAGCCGGTCCCGTCGTAACGCCTGGATAGCTTGCTGTCGACCTGGCCGAATTGGGTGAGTGCGGTTTCGATCCCTTGCTCATCCATGCCGATGCCGGTGTCTTCGATTTCAAACCGCAACCCGCCATCGGACGCCTGCAGTATGTTGAGCGTTACGCGCCCATTTTCCGGTGTAAATTTCACCGCGTTGGACAGCAAATTCAACAACACCTGTTTAAGGCGGCGCTCATCGCACAGCAAATTCGGAATGTCTTTTTCAATATGATGAGACAATTTCACGTTGGCGCTGTGGGCGCGGTGGTGCACCAATTTCAAACACGCCGCCGCGACATCGCCCATATCCACGGCTTCGGACTGCAATTCCAACTTGCCCGCTTCCACCGCTGAAACATCCAAAATATCATTGATCAGTTCCAGCAGATGCTGGCCGCTATTGTGGATGTCGTTGACATAGTCGGCGTAGCGTTCGTTCTGCAATGGGCCAAAAACACCGGAGCGCATCGAGTCCGAAAAGCCGATGATCGCATTCAGCGGTGTGCGCAGCTCATGCGACATATTGGCCATCAATTCGGACTTGGTGCGGCTGGCCATTTGTGCGCGCTCCGTCGCCTCATGCAATTGCGCCTCGGCGGTTTTGCGCGCGGAGATGTCTTCGTGCGTGGCGACATAGTGCGTGATCTCGCCCGCTTCGTTTTTCACCGGTGCAATTACGGCCTGCGCCCAAAAAGAACTGCCGTCTTTGCGCCGGTCCTTGATTTCGCCACGCCACTCAAAGCCCGACTTGAGGTTTCTCCACAGCGCTTTGTGAACGTCTTGAGGGGTGTCTTCGGATTTTAGCAAACGTGGATTGTGGCCCAGCGCTTCATCAGATGTGTAGCCCGTCACCTCCGTAAACTTGGCGTTCACATATTGAATGACACCCTCATGATCGGTGATGAACACCATGGACGGATTTTGCTCCATCGCGGACGACAGCACATACAGCTTCACCTCCGCACGGGCTGCTTTGCGTTCCGCCTCGATCTGCGGCGTCACGTTGGAACCGACCCCCCGGTAGCCCAAGAAAGCCCCCTCATCGCTGAACACCGGCTTGCCGCTGACTTTCAAAAAAGCCGGTGCGCCAAATTCGCCACGGGTCTCATAGGTGAAATCGCGAAACGGCCTGTGCGCTTCCAAGTCCTCTAAGTGGTCCTTCCATTTTTCGACATTTCCCGTCTCAACGGCCAGCTCCCGGCGGGTGCGCCCAATCACTTGGCTGGGATTGACGGTCGTTTCCCGCATGCCGCCCTCCGATACATAGGTGAAGCGCAAATCGGGGCCCATTTCCCACAGCCAATCGGATCCGGACTCCGCCATGTCGAGCACCCGCGCCTCACTGTCGGCGAGTTTTTTCTCGGTGTGCTTGTGTTCTTCGATTTCGTTGGACAAGGCTTTGGTGCGCTCAAGAACCCGATCTTCGAGGTCATTGTAAAGGCCGCGCAATTCTTCATAGGAATTGAACAGCTTGGCCTGCATATGATTGAGCGATTCCGCCAACTGGTCGAGCTCATCGCGCTTGCCGCTCAGGGTGCCACGATCCAGGCTTAACGGTTCTTCGGGCAGTGAAAAGTCCAAGCGCCGGGCAAACGCCGCCATCACGTCCAAATGACGTGTGAGCATCCAATACACCATCACAAACATGAAGATCGCAACCAAGAACGTCTTGATGGCGTTGGAAACCAGAATCAACCACACGCGATCAGCAATTCGATCGTAAACGGCTGTCAAACTGGCAACGATCTCCAACTCGCCGATTTTTAGATTTGCACCTCGGAAGGTGTAATGCAGCGGATAGACATTGCGAATAACCTGTTCATCGCCCACCGTGCCGACGCTGGCCAGGGTCTCGCCATTTTTTTCACGCACCGTTGCGTATTTAAAATCGGGGAACTCGATGATGCCGTTGACCAACAGGTCCAGTCGCCCGGCATCGGATTCCCAAACATTTTCCGCAATGCTGTCGAGGTAACTGCGCTCAACCTGGACAAAGCGCGACTGAATGGCATCCATATCGCGCCCATATTCCGCCCACAACTGCACCCCCGTCGCCACCAGCGCGGCCACAGAGCTAAACAAAAGCAGCGCCTTGATCAGCTTCCATGCAATCCGGTTAGGGTGCCACAGGCCGTGCATTCACATACGTTTCCCTATTGCTCAGGCGATAGCAGCGACGTGAGAGCCCTATCGAATATGGCTTGGTACGTTCCGTCCGCTTTCATATCGCGCAACGCTTGCGCCAATTTGGGCGCCAAATGTGCGTATTTTTTGTGGACGTACATGAACATGTCCACGGACGCCAAGGGCGGTTCATGCACCTTCACCGCAATGTTGGTGTCTTGCGCACGCCGCAAGCCCTGCCAACGTTCGTACAAGACGACGTCCACGCGCCCCTTGTTGAGCATGTCGAACATTTGACCTGGATCTCGCACAGCGGTTTTGCTTTGACCCGCAGCTAAATTGCGTTCAAAAACCAACCAGCCGTTGATGTAGGCGGCCACGTAAGGCAAAAGGCTTTCCCAGTTGGCGGTGGCGAAATCGAGGCCCGTGGAATACGCCACGAAGTCGTTTTCAATCAGGCGTTCCGGCACCCGCACCAAATTGGGGAATTTTTTCTCGAGCCCCTTGATGCGCATGGCCACGCCATGGTCAATGCCTTCGTTGGCGTTGATCAAGGCGCGAGCGGACGCCTCATAACTTTCCACCTGCCCTTTGAGGCCGAGACGGCGAAATGCTTCTGCGATGATCAAGTCTTGAAAGCCCGTACGGTCCTTGGTCGCGTAAGGTGCGCCGGTGCTGGTATTGAGAATATAAACATCCGGCTCAGCCGCCAACCCCGACGTCGCGCTGCACATCAGCACAACAAACACAGTGACAAACGACGACACAGACCATTGCCATACTTTTTTTACGCTTGCGATCATGGGTCCTCCCCAAGAAATCAGCGTGCCAAGGATGATCGCCATCACCGTGCACTTGTAAGGCCAAAAAATCTTAATCCCACTCATATCAAAGCATTTCGTGCTCTCAATGGAAGGGCACGAAATGCTTTGATATCAGCACAGTATTGCACTTTGGTATGATTATAACAAATGTCAAAAAAGACCGGCTTCGCAAGCGGCTTTCACCTCCTCTTTGTGTGATAAATACGTTACCCTATAGGTCTATACTATATGGGCCGCTCTCAGCACGAAACGGGAGCAATCATGAGCAGTGAAAGGCCATTAATGACTGCGCGCTGGCACCGATCGGGCATCAGATACGGCTTCATCCTTGCAAGCGTTGTGTTGGCGGTGGGCGCGAACATGGCGCTATCGCACATCGGTCAAAAAACCCTGGGCACGCTGTTGCCCTTGATGGACACCAGCGTCAGCATCAGCCTGCAACTGACCCGTTTTCATCTTTGGTTTGAAGAGTACGTGGCCGGCGATCCAAACGTCACGCCTGAAACCGTGTGGGGACACTATTACGATGCGCAAAACAGCCTTACAGTGATGCACATCGGCGCCCAGGATTCCGGACTGTTTTCGCGGTTCGGCCCACAGTCTTCTATGGCCGACGATCTGGGCGAACTCGACACACTGTTGCGTCAACTCAAGACCGTCGGCAAAATCCGAGAACAGAACCTCCACAACCCTGAACGCGCCAACGCCTTAGACGAACGCTTCGAGGCGGTCATCCGTCGCGCCCTGATCGTTTCGGATCGCATCAATATCGACCTGCATGCGCTCAGCCAATCGAACATTCAATTTCTCAGCACCGTTTCATTCATCATGAACCTAGCCTTCGTCGCGTTGGGTGGCTTTATTGCGATGGCCCTGCGCCGCCAAGACATTCAACGCAGCGCCGCGCAGTTGAGCGTCAACAAATTGGCTCGCGGCATTGATCAAAGCCCGGCGTCAATCATCATCACCGACACCGCCGGGGCCATAGAATACGTCAATCCGAAATTTCTCAGCGTCACCGGCTATAGCCGCGACGAGGTCATCGGCCAGAACCCCCGTATCCTCAAGTCCGGGCACACCTCGCCCGATGGCTACCGCACGCTGTGGCGCACCATTGCGGCTGGTGAAGACTGGCACGGCGAATTTCTCAACAAACACAAAGACGGCAGCACCTTTTGGGAACGGGCTTCGATCTCACCCATCCGCGACGAGGACGGCGAGATTTGCAATTTCGTCGCTGTCAAAGAAGACATCACCGAACGCAAACGCCAAGAAGACCGCATCAACCAATCGCGTGAATTATTCACCAAGGCGTTTTTATCCAGCCCCAACCTTATCGCCTTGTCACACCCCGACAGCGGCGAGCATGTCGATGTCAACGCAGCGTGGCTCAAAACCTTGAAGTTCGAGCGCGACGAAGTGATCGGCCACACCGCTTTTGAGCTCAACATCTGGACCAATCCACAAGATCGCGCGCACATCATCCATGAACTGAAGACCCATGGACGCATTCACAATTTCGAAGCCTCTCTGAAAGCCAAAGACGGATCCATTGTCGAATGCATCATTTCCAGCGAGCCCATCACCATGGGCCCGCAAACGCTGGTGCTGTGGACCGCGAACGACATCACCGAACGACGCCAATCCGAACGCGAGGTCGAACGCCAACGGTCCATGTTCGAAGCCATTTTCCGCGGCATCCCCGATGCCATCGCCTATACCGACGTGAACCGCCAGATCGTCGCCACAAACCCGGGACTGCACGAAACATTCGGCTTCAGCGAAGACGAATTGGTCGGCAAACGAAGCATGGTTCTCTACGCCAGTGAGGACGAATTTCAGCGCCAAGGGAAATTGCGCTTTCATGAAGGATCGCAAAGCCAGCTCAAACCCTACGTGGTCAATTATCGACGCAAGGACGGCACGGTGTTTCCCGGTGAAACACTGGGCACGGCCATCCACGACAAGCGCGGTGAGACTCTGGGTTTCATCGGCATGATCCGCGACATCACCCAGCGCAAAAAAATCGAACATGAGCTGATCGAGGCCAAGGAAGACGCCGAGTACGCCAACTACGCCAAATCTCAATTTCTCGCCAATATGAGCCACGAACTGCGCACCCCGCTCAACGCCATTATTGGCTTTGCCGATATGATTAAGCTCGAAGCCTTCGGCCCCATCGGCAACGATAAATACGAAACCTACATCAACGATATCGGCGTATCCGGCAAGCACCTGCTGGACATCATCACCGATATTTTGGATGTGTCGAAAATCGAAGCCGGGCATCTCGATCTGGTGGCCGAGGAAGTCGACCTCCATAAAATCATCAGCGCGTGTCGCACGCTGATGGACACCCAAGCGCTGGACAAAAACATCACCATTGAAGAGGCCCTTGCACCCGACCTACCTCATTTCAATGTCGATCCGCTACGCCTTAAGCAAATCATCATCAACCTGTTGTCCAACGCCATCAAATTCAACGTTAAAGACGGGTCGGTGAAAATCGAAGCCTTGATCAACGGCGCGGGCGGATTGGTGGTGATCGTTTCCGACACCGGCATCGGCATGGAACAAAACGCCATGCCCCAAGCGCTGGAGCCGTTCGGCCAAATCAGCGACATCACCACCCGACCGCACGAAGGCAGCGGCTTGGGCTTGAACCTATCGTGCTCGCTGATGGAACTGCACGGCGGACGGCTGGAGCTGGAAAGCAGCCCCCATGGCGGCACCGCCGTGACCTGCATCTTCCCCCCCGAACGCACTTTACACAAATCCACCTAAGCGCAGATCCTTCACAGTGCAGGGCGTTGACAGGACCATGCGTTGCGCCCACATTACCTGCAGCGTCCACAGCGCCATATGGGCTGTAGACGGGGCGCCCCTTCAAGGGGGCCCACAAACGCGAAACACTTCGGACTCGCTCACAGAGGAGGACGCATCCATGTCCCGCAACATCGCCTTCAACAGCCCGTTTCTGCTCGGCTTCGACCATCTCGAACAAATGCTCGACCGCGCTGCGAAAGCCTCCAACGAAGGCTATCCCCCTTACAACATCGAACAAACCGGCGAAGTCAAACTGCGCATCAGTTTGGCCGTCGCGGGCTTCACCATGGACGATTTGGCCGTCACCGTCGAAGACACCCAACTGGTGGTGCGCGGGCGTCCGTGCGAAGACGACAAGGACCGTATCTATCTGCATCGCGGCATCGGCAAGCGCCAATTCCAGCGCACCTTCGTGCTCGCCGAAGGCATCGAAATCACCGGCGCGAACCTCGACAACGGCTTGCTGCACATCGATTTGGAACGTCCGGTTCACGAACCCGAAGTGCGCACCATCAAAATCAACTCCAACGACAAACAGCCCGGCGATGCGGCCAAGACCATCAACGTCGACGCAGAATAATTCACCGTCCCCCATCCGCTCTTAACCGAGTGTTAGGAAAAACAGCGTCTACTTGATGCATAAGGGCAACACGGAGCATGGACCAATGAACCGCTATCCGACCCACGCCTACGCCGCCATCGGCATCGAACCCGAGCAAAACTGGATGACCCAATTCGATCTCGCCGCCTGGGGGATGGAAGATGTGGCGTACGTCAAACCCGTCGATGTGGACGGCGATGCCGCCTACGGCATTTACGCCGCCGACGGCACCGAACTCACCACGGTTGAAAATCGTGACGAAGCGTTCGTCACCATTCGCCAAAACGAACTGGAAGCGTTGAGCGTCCATTAACGTTTGGATGCTTAGTCAGCCTAAGTCCACGACGTACAGGTTTGGAGATTGCGCCGATGTCCAAGCTGCGCGACATGAGCGCCAAACGCAAAAAAGCCCACAGCAAAATGTTGGCGCTCGACTCCAAGGTTTATAAAGCTTTTCTCGACATGGAATCCGCCGCGTTCAGCGACGGCGCCCTATCCAAAATGCACAAAGAGTTGATCGCCATCGGCATTTCGGTGGTGATCGATTGTGAATCGTGCATGCAGTGGCACATCGAACAAGCCGCCAAATCCGGTGCCGACCAACGTCAAGTTCTCGAAGCCATCGAAGTCGGCATCGAAATGGGCGGCGGGCCCGCAACCGCCCACGCGCGCTTTGCCCTGGACGTCATGGCGGACGTTTTCCCCGCTACCTAAGCAGGCTTTGCTAAAGTTTCGAATGGTGAGCGCTTACGCGTCGCGGTGACGCAGCTTGGCTTTCAAGAAATCCACGAAAACGCGTGCCTTTTGCGGCAAATACGTGCGGCTGGGGTAAAGCACCCAGACGGCGGTTTCAAAGTCCGTCGCCGTGACCCGGTGATCGGGAAACAGATTGACCAGCTTGCCCTGGGCCAAGTCCTCCTTCACCAGCCAATCGGCCAACAACGCCGGTCCCATGCCGTTCAGCGCGCACTGGCGGATCGCTTCGACGTTCGAAATCACGACACCGCCGTGCACGGGCACCACCGTGTCGATGTCCGCCTCATCGCGAAACAGCCAAGACGACCTGTAATCCGGCAGGTCAAACAGTACGCAATCGCGCTGTGAAAGCTGTTGCGGTGTACGCAAGGCCCCGTATTCGCGTACATATTGCGGCGAGGCGCACACCAAATACCGCACCGGCGTAAGTTTGGTGCCGACAAAGCCATTGTCCAATCGCGGGCCAAGGCGCACCGCGACATCAATGCGTTCCGCAACCAAGTCGATGTAACTGTCGCTGAGCAGCAGATCGATCGACACCGCCGGGTAGCGTTCGCGAAATTCTTTCAACAACGGCGTAATCAGGCGCTGTCCGCAGGTCGCCGAGGTCGTCACGCGAAGTTTGCCGACCGGGGCGGCGCTGATGTCTTGCGCCATGTCGTGCGCCGCGTCCAATTCCTGGACCAAAGGCTCGACACGGGCGAGGTAGAGCTGACCGGCCTCCGTCAACGACAGACGCCGCGTGGTGCGGTGAAACAGGCGCACGCCCAATTCATCTTCCAGCCCGGAAATCGCCCGCGACACCGTCGACGGATCGGCGGCACGCGTGCGCGCAACCGCGGCAAAACTGCCTTGGTTGCTCACATCGACGAACAGCTTGAGAATATCCAATTCCATTCATGCAAGATATTCACGAAACACCTTCCAAACAACGCCTTTCATGATCCAGTTGCATTTACCATCTTCACACCACCGTTAAGCACAACCCTCAAAATTGGAGATGCAGATGAACATCAACGACACCACTGCTTTCGTCACCGGCGCAAATCGCGGCATCGGGCTCGCCATCGTGAGCGCACTATTGGCAAAGGGTGCCGCCAAGGTTTACGCCACCGCGCGCGATCAAGCGGGCCTAGACGCCCTCGCCAGCATCAATGATCCCCGCATCGTTCCCCTGACCTTAGACATCACCGACAGCGCGCACGTTCACCAAACCGCCGCCCAAGCCAGCGATGTGCAAATGCTCATCAACAATGCCGGACGGCTGAACATGGGCCCGATTTTGCAAGCCTCCGCCGAAGAACTGCGCGCCAACATGGACACCAACTATTTCGGCACCCTCAACGTCACCCGCGCCATTGCGCCGGTGATCGCGGCGAACGGCGGCGGGGCGATCGTCAATCAGCTGTCCATCGTGGCGCTGGCTTCGATGCCGGGTTTGGCGGCGTACAATGCATCCAAGGCGGCGGCTTGGTCGATGACCCAATCGATCCGTGCCGACCTGGCGGGGCAAAACATTGCCGTGCACGGCGTCTACCCCGGCCCTGTGGACACCGACATGGCCAAAGCCTTCGACATCCCCAAGGCCAGTCCCCAAAGCGTCGCTGAGGCCATCTTGGCCGGGGTTGAAGGCGGTGTTGAGGATATCTTTCCCGATGACGTCTCACGCGGGGCCTATGACGCATGGCGTCAAGATCACAAAGCCGTCGAAGCGCAATTTGCGGCCATGTAAAAACAAAAAAAAGGCATGTGCAAAAGCACATGCCTGAGTTTGTTGGAGTTCCCGCAAATGCGGGAACCTCCCCCGAAAATCGTAAAATAAGCAGCCTTAAACTATGCCGCTTGAGAGGCGCTCGATTCCGTCAACAGCACATACAGTGCTTCGGCGTCGTCGGTGCCACGCAGTTTTTCGCACACTGCACCATCGCGCAGCAAACGCGAAACCCGCGCCAGAGCTTTAAGGTGATCCGCGCCGGCCGTTTCCGGGGCCAGCAACAAGAACACCAAATCCACCGGTTGTTCATCGATGGAATGGAAATCGATCGGCGTTTCCAGACGCGCAAACAAGCCATACAGCTGCTCAAGCGGCGCCAGCTTACCGTGGGGAATGGCGATGCCATTTCCGACCCCGGTGGTGCCCAGGCGTTCGCGTTCCATCAACACGTCGAAGATGGCCCGTTCGTGTTGGCCCGTGACGCTTGCGGCGCGCTTGGACAGTTCTTGCAACGCCTGCTTTTTGCTGGTGACGCGGAGATTTGCGTCCACACCTTCGACCGTGATCAAGTCACTGATTTCCATGGCCGTTTCCTTAAAGCTCAATTGCGCCAGAAGCCGGGTTTAGCTTGCGCTATCGCCCGTTGCTTGCGGGTCGATCCAACCCACGTTGCCGTCCTCGCGACGATATACAACGTTCAGACCGCCGTGGCCGCCATTTTTGAACATCACCACCGGCAAGTTACCGAGGTCGAGACGCATCACGGCTTCGCTCACGCTCATGGTGGCGATTTCGTGGGGCATTTCAGCGACGATTGCTGGGTGGTGCTCTTCGTGAACTTCCTCTTCCTCGGTCTGGCCGAGAATCGAGTACTGCGCCTGGGTGATTTCCGACGCGGCGTTGGCGTGGTGGTTCACCAGCTTGCGGTGGTAGCGACGCAATTGCTTGGAGATACGCTCCAAAGAAGCGTCCAGTGCCGGGTAAGCGTCAGCCGCTTCGCCTTGGCCCTGCACCGTGATGCCGCGACCCGCGTGAACGGTGATGTCGGCGTGAAAGCCGCTTTGCACCTTGGAAAAGACCACGGTCGCATCAAGCGCACGGTCGAAATATTTGCTAACGGCGGTAGAAAGGGTGTCTTCAGTATGGCTACGGAGCGCATCGCCCACGTCCATCTGTTTCCCCTTGACGGTGATGTCCATTGAAAAGCAGATCCTTAAGCGTTCTTTTCAGGGTTGCCGGCCCGCGATATTTATTCGCACACCCGCATCCAATTAAGTCGGTTTATCCTGTGTTTCCCCCAGCACCACACGTGAACTACACGTGTGGACTCTTCACTTTGCAACCCGAGGGCACGGCCGATTATAGCCTGGGCACGCCGAAGCGGTGAGCACCCGAAGAGGTGCGGAAATTAGTTCTCTCGCCGTGCGAAGTCAAGGGGCGAAGTCATTCACGAGCTTTGCCGCCCAAATGCTTTTTCCACATTACAGTCGCGAAGACTTTTCCCGACGCCTTTGCACCGACGATGCGATGCCCAGTGAATCACGGTACTTAGCGACAGTTCTACGAGCAACTTCAATACCTTCGGCCTTCAAGATGGTGACGATTTTATCATCCGAGAGAACCTTTTTAGGGTCTTCGGCGTCGACCAAGTCCTTAATCCGCTGGCGCACCGATTCCGACGAATGACCGTCGCCGCCGCCGTTGCCGCCCACCGATGAGGTGAAAAAGTACTTCAACTCAAAGATGCCCCGGGGCGTCGCGATGTACTTGTTCGAGGTCACCCGCGACACTGTGCTTTCGTGCATTTCGATCACATCGGCGATGTCACGCAGCACCAACGGCTTCAACGCCGACACGCCGTGACGAAAAAAACCGTCCTGTTGGCGCACCAGTTCGCTGGACACCTTCAAGATCGTGGTGGCGCGCTGGTGCAAGGATTTGACCAGCCAATTGGCGGTTTGCAGGCAATCGTGGATGTAGCGCTTGTCCTGATCGCTTTTGGCGCTCTGATTGATCTCGGCGTAATAAGTGTTGTTGACCAGCACGCGCGGTAGGGTTTCCCAATTCAGCTCCACCACCCAGCTGCCGTCGGGACCGGCGCGCATCAACACATCGGGCACCACCGGTTGGGCGACGTCGTGATTGAAAGCGCGGCCCGGGCGTGGGTCCAGGGCGCGAATTTCCGCGACCATGTCGTGGATGTCTTCCTCATCCACGCCGCAAATCTTCATCAAGCCCTTCAAATCGCGCTTGGCCAACAATTCGAGGTTATCGAGCAACGCCTGAATGGCGGGGTCCAGGCGGCCCTTTTCCTTCAGTTGCAAGCCCAGACATTCCGCCAAGTCACGCGCGAACAGTCCTGCGGGTTCGACCCCTTGCAGCTTGATCAACACCGCTTCAACCTCATCGACGCCACAGCCCAGCTGATCGGCCAGCTTTTCCAAGCTGCCCTGTACGTAGCCCGCTTCGTCGAGCATATCGATCAGATGCGCGCCGATCAGGCGTTCCATCGGGCTATCGATGAGCATGCCCAGCTCGCCAAGCAGATGCTCACGCATGGATTCTTCTTGCGCCAAGGTCTGCTCAATGCCCGGCAAGTCCTCGCCATACGAAGACGAACCCGAAGAGGGCCCCGAAAGCGCCCCGCCTTGCTCCGCCCCCCGATCCGGCGCTGCGGCATCGGGTGCTGGCGCATCGCCAGGGGCGTCGCTGGACCAATCGTTGTCCACATCGGTGTCCATGGACTGGCCACCATCGATGTTTTCACCGGTTTCTGCGCTACGTGACAAAAGCTCGGCGGCGTCGGCGGTTTGCGCTAAATCCATTTCACTTTGCGGCAATGCGTCGCTGGCGACCTCATCAACGCCTTCACCGCGCACTTCTTCGATATCGGGCGCGCCCGGCTCGGTGCGTTCCAGCAGCGGGTTTTGCTCAAGTTCCTGTTCGACGAAGGCGCTGAGCTCAAGATTGGTCAGCTGCAACAGCTTGATCGCTTGCTGCAACTGCGGCGTCATCACCAGCGATTGGGATTGCCTGAGGTCAAGCCTGGGAGTCAGCACCATGGTGCACACTCCGACGTCGGTTGAGGATTATAAGCTGAAGCGATCACCGAGATACACACGCCGCACATCTTCGTTGCCGACGATGTCCGATGGCGTGCCCTCCATCAACATCATGCCGTTATGGATGATGTAAGCCCGATCGATCACATCGAGGGTTTCGCGCACATTGTGATCGGTGATCAAAACACCGATGCCGCGATCTTTGAGGTGCCCGACCAAATCGCGGATGTCGCCCACCGCGATGGGATCGATGCCCGCAAACGGCTCGTCGAGCAAGATAAAGTGCGGGTTGGATGCCAAACAGCGGGCGATTTCGACCCGGCGGCGCTCACCGCCCGACAACGCCAAAGACGGCGTGCGGCGCAAGTGGGTGATGGAAAATTCAGCCAACAACGCATCCAGCGACGCTTCGCGGATTTGGCGATCGGGTTCGACCACTTCCAACACCGCGCGGATATTTTCTTCGACGCTGAGGCCGCGAAAAATCGATGCTTCTTGGGGCAGGTAACCGATACCCAGACGCGCGCGGCGATACATCGGCAGGCCGGTGATGTCGTCGCCATCCAACACGATGCGTCCGTAATCGGGCTGCACCAGACCGGTGATCATGTAAAAACAGGTGGTTTTGCCCGCACCGTTGGGGCCCAGCAAGCCAACCGCTTCACCGCGCTGAATGGTCATGGAGACGTCGGAAACCACCGGGCGCTTTTTGTAGCGCTTGCCCAGCGTCTGCGCCACCAGGCCGCGCGCCGGGGCGGTGTCGGCGTCCGCAACCACTTTGATGGACGGATGGCCGTGAGGTTTGCCGCTGTCATCCATAGTTAAATCTATCGTCCTTTTGCGCGCCTATTTGCGCTCCTTGGGCTTCAAAACGCCATGTACGCGTCCTGAAGGGTCCGTCTTGGCCGCTGTGCCTTGCGAACCTGCCGCACCGGCCGTGGTGCCTTTGACACCGCCGTCTGGGCCCTTACAGCTGTTCAGACGGCTGATTCCGGTGTTCAGATCGATGTCGGCGCTGCAGCCTTGCAGCTGGTTGCCGCCGCGCTCAATCTTAACCGAACCTGTGAGCCGAGCAAGCCCAGTTGGCACATTATATGCAGCACGCTCAGAAAAGACCTGTTCGTTGGCGGTGTCAATACGAACGTTATCAAAGGCTTCGATCAATTCGACCTGGTTTTTTCCGCCCGCGCCTTCGCTGAAATGCGCGGTCAAAACGTCGGCGCGGATGCGTTTATCCACCCGTGCGGCCTGTGCGCCGCCACGCGCCACCGCCAACGATCGCTTGTCCCAAAATTCCAGCTGACCCTTGGCGATGATGATGTCCGCGCCGGAAATCAGCTTCACCGGGTTGCCGTCTTTGAGCACCACCACCGATTTATCGACGTCGTAAACCGCCCGTCCACCGGTCGCGACGCGCCCCGGCGAAGTGATGCGCACGTTGCCGATGGCGTCCAGGCGGAAAATTTCGCTGCCGCCGCCCGCACCGTCGCGGTAATAGGCGCGCAACTCATCCGCATCCAACACCATGTCGCCCTGGGTCGCTGTGGCCGGACCGGTCGCGATGAATACATTGTCTTCTTGGTTCCACTCGATGCCGCCGCTGGCGTTGATGGCGATGGGCAGGCCGTCTTCGCCACCGCGCAAATCCAAACCTTGGGCCACGGCCCCATTGGTCGTAAACACGGCGGCGGCGCACATCAGCGTGAAAAGGACAGAAAACGTCTTAACTGTGCGCATCATTGTGGTGCTCCGGTATTGCTCGTCTGCTCGCCCTGGGATGGATACAACGTCAAGTTCGCCGGGCCGGTGAAATAGATGGTGCGGCCTTTGTCGATCAACCGAAGGCCCGCAGAGGTCAGCTCGCCGAACGGGCCGTGACCCGCCACCGGCATTTTGCTTTCGGCGACGTTCTTTTTCAAATCGACAACCAACTGTCCGGTCGAAATCTCATAACCGGTATCGTGGAACAAGTTGACGTTGCCTTCCAGATCCAACTGTTGCTCGCCTTCGAAAAACTGACCGTTGTCGGCGGTCAACACCAGCCACGTGCCGTCTTCCAGCGTCAAGTCGGCCTTGGGCATTTCCAGGCTGATCAAGCCGTCCACCTTGGCGCTGATACGCGCCAAGTCGGCGGTGATGGAATACGGCTGGCGGTTTTCGTCGGTGCCCATATAGCGCGCGTTGTCGACGCCGGGCTGGGCGGAACCGGACAAGCGCACCGATGAAAAACCGATGCGAAAGGTGTCTTCGGATTTGAGGCGCGGCCAAATGACGATCAAAGCGATCAGGCCCAGCGCCAAAAACGGCAGCAAAATCTTCATCGAAGATACAAACCGCGAATAGCCCCCGCCGGAGCGCACCCGCGGACGACGATGATCCGCGAGGCCGCGTCCCTCATCGCCACCAACCAGGTTCGCCGCCAACGGGCTGGCGGTCAACTCCGCGTCACTGATCTCGTCAGGCAACTCTTGCGTGGGACCGGAGCCGCCGCTCATCACGCCACGCCGGCCCGAAGGCAATCGTGGATGTGCAAGATGCCGACGGGCTTGATCCCATCGACGCAAAACAGCGAGGTGATTTTGCGTTCGTTCATGATGGCCAACGCTTCGCTGGCGATCTGCGTCGGTTTGACCGAAATACAGCCCGACGTCATCACATCACCGGCGCGCTGATCGATCAAATCCTTGCTCATGTGGCGGCGCAAATCGCCATCGGTGATGACCCCGCCGAGCACACCGTTTTCATCGACCACACCAACCACGCCAAAGCTTTTTTGCGACATCACGATCAAAGCATCCGACATCGGCGTGTCTTGGCCGACCAGCGGCAATTGATCGCCGTCGTGCATCAAATCGCCGACCTTCAGCAAGCGCTGACCCAGTTTGCCACCGGGATGGAAGTTGCGGAAATCTTGCGCGGAAAAGCCTTTGCGTTCCAACAAGCACACCGCCAAGGCATCGCCCAGCGCCAACATCACCGTGGTCGAGGTGGTCGGCGCCAAGCCCATCGGGCAGGCTTCGGGGCTGTCGGGGATAACCAGCGCCACGTCGGAGGCTTCGGCCAAGGTCGATTTGGCGCCGCGGGTCATACCGATCAAACCGATGCGGTAACGACGGGTGAAGGCGATGATGTCGGAAAGCTCTGACGTTTCGCCGGAATTGGACAGCGCAATGACCACGTCGTCGGTCTGAACCATGCCCAGATCGCCGTGGCTGGCTTCGCCGGGATGGACAAAAAAGGCCGGTTGGCCGGTCGAGGCCAAGGTGGCGACGATTTTGTTGCCGACATGGCCGCTTTTGCCCATGCCGGTGACGACCACCCGTCCGGTGGCGTTGTCGATCAGATCCAGCGCTTCGACAAACGGGCCGTCGAGGCTGTCAGCCAGGGTGTCGAGCGCATCAGCCTCGGTCTTGAGCACCCGACGTGCGGAATCCAAATCTGAATTTGTCATGGTCTTGATGTTGCTTTGCGCCATGTCGTGAGCCTACTTCAAAAGTCTTGCGAAGGCCTTAAAAACCGGGACTCGAAAGACCCGTTCAGACCCTGCAAAACGTGTAGGGGGCTTATTTGTGAGCGAAAATGTCGTTTTCCGACCAGCCCGCCAGATCCAGATCGGTGCGGGTGTGCAAGAAATCGAAACAGCTTTGCGCCAGTTCGGTGCGGCCTTCGCGTTCCAGCATGGCCATCAGCTTTTTGCGCACCGTGTGCAGATACAAAACATCCGTCGCCGCATAGACCTGCTGATCGTCGCTGAGGGTTTCTTGGCCCCAATCGGATGATTGCTGTTCTTTGGAAATTTCCACCCCGGCCAATTCGCGGCAGACTTCTTTGTAGCCGTGACGATCCGTGTAGGTGCGCGCCAGCTTGGAGGCGATTTTGGTGCAAAATACCGGGTTGGTCATAATGCCCAAAGCATGCTTCAAGATCATCACGTCAAAACGCGCGTAATGGAAAATTTTGACGATGCTTTCGTCTTCCATCAAGCGTTTGAGGTGCGGCGCTTCGCTCTGACCTTGCGCGATTTGCACCAAGTGACACACCCCATCGCCGCCCGACAGCTGCACCACGCACAAGCGATCGCGCTTGGGGTTGAGGCCCATGGCTTCGGAATCCACCGCAATGGCGTCCCGGAACACAAGGTCTTCGGGCAAATCGTTTTTGTAGAGATGTATCTTTGGATGCGTCATCGCGTGCTCTTTCCGTCCGTTTGCGGTGAGCCGCGTACTCGTCACATCGAACCGGCCCCACATTGCTGAATTTGTCGAAGACATTAAAGCATAGAGAGGATGGTGCCCAGGAGAAGACTCGAACTTCCACGACCTTGCGGTCACAGGTACCTGAAACCTGCGCGTCTACCAATTCCGCCACCTGGGCTGACGAGTTACCGGCCTTGCGGCCTTTGCCGTCCGGCGCATGAACTAAAGCCCTGAACGGGCGATGTCAACCAGATAACGGATTGTTGCTTCTTTTTCTTAAACGATGTCCGTGCTGGTCGGTGCGAAGCGCCTAGCGTAAGCTAAGCGCATGTCGCTTCGTGAACACTATGACCGCCACGTTTTGCCGCACCTGATCGACATCGCCATGCGCGCGCCGATGGCGAGCCGCGAACGCGCGCAACTGATCCCAAAAGCCCGTGGCGCGGTCTTGGAAATCGGCGTGGGCTCGGGCCTCAACATGCCGTTTTACAGTGGCGCGGTGAGCAAACTGTTCGCCTTGGAGCCCAACGCCAAGCTGCGCCAAAAGGCCCGGCCGAAAGCAACAGCGAGCCCATTTCCGGTGGAGTTTCTCGGCCGCAAAGGCGAGGACATTCCACTTGATGAGCAATCCATCGACACCGTGGTCACCACCTGGACGTTGTGCACCATCCCCGACCCCATCAAAGCCCTACAAGGTATGTATAGGGTGCTCAAGCCCGGCGGGCGGATGTTGTTTGTCGAACACGGGCGCGCACCACATGACCGTTTGGCGCGCTGGCAGGACCGCCTGACGCCGGCCTGGTCGTGCTGTGCGGGCGGCTGTCACCTCAACCGCCGTCCCGATCTATTGATCCAACAGGCTGGATTTCAACTCGATCGGCTTGAGCAAGGCTACCTCGATGGTCCAAAACTGCTGACATATCACTACAAGGGGCTTGCCCGACGCGCCTAGAGGGCCGAATATCATCTGATCTGGGGTATTTATCTATTTTGAGGAGGGATTACATGGCAACGCGTCTGGTCACCGTATTTGGTGGAAACGGTTTTGTCGGCAGACACATCGTACAACGACTGGCGAGCCGCGGCGACCGCGTACGCGTCGCCTGCCGTGATCCGGAATCGGCCATTTATCTCAAACCCCTAGGCGATCCGGGCCAGATCGTGGCGGTGAAAGCCAACATCGGCGTGATGGACGAGGTCGAACGCGCCGTCGAAGGGGCGGACGCGGTGATCAACTGCGTCGGTCTGCTGGCCTCGATCGGGCGCAACACATTTAAACGCGCCCACGTCGAAGGGGCCGGTAACGTCGCCAAGGCGGCCAAGGCCGCGGGCGTGTCGTCCATGGTGCAAATCTCTGCGCTGGGTGCGGACACCGAATCCAATTCGACCTACGCGCAAACCAAAGCCGAAGGCGAAAAGGCGGTGCTGGATGCGTTTGGCGATGCGGTGATTTTGCGCCCCTCCATCATCCTCGGCCCCGAAGACGGCTTTATGAACATGTTCGCCGCCATCGCCCGGTGGAGCCCGGTGGTGCCCATCATCGGCTGCCCGATTATGCCCAAATTCAAGATGGAAGCCGGTGAAGACACCCAGTGGCGCTTTCCCACATTCGAATTTTGCGATTTCGGCGGCACCCGCTTTCAACCCATCTATGTCGGTGACGTCGCCGATGCGGTGATCAAGAGCCTCGACAACCCAGGTGCCGCAGGCAAGGTCTTTGAACTGACCGGTCCACGGGTCTATACCTTCCGCCGTTTGATGGAACTGATGCTGCAAAACACCAACCGCAAGCGATTGATCGTGCCGTACCCGATTCCGCTGGCGTTCATCACCGCGTTTTTCGCCGAATTCATCCCCGGCAAGCCGTTCACCCGCGATCAGGTGCGGTTGTTGAAGACCGACAACGTGCTCAGCGGTGAAAATCCCACCATCAAGGATTTAGGGCTCACCCCGCGCGGCATCGAAGCGGTGCTGCCCAGCTACCTGCACAGCTTTCAGCCGCCATCGGGGCGTCGCGTGCGCATGCGCGAAGTTTAAGAGCTAAACGATCCTCAAAACGCCGCGTCCTGTTCAAAGGCGCGGCGTTTTTTATTTTATTCGACTGCGCCTTGCAACGCATCGAGAATGGCGCAGTCCGGCCGGTCGCCTCTATGGCAGCGCGCCAACGTTTCGGCCAGTGTGTGCTCCAAGCGTTGCAAGTCTGCGATGCGTTGACGGATGGATGCCAAATGGTGCTCCGCCTCAAGGGCCACCGTGGCGCAGCTTTGGCGATCTGCATCGACCATGGATAGCAAGCTTTTGATCTGCTCCATCGAAAACCCCAAGGCCCTGGACTTGCGGATAAAGGTCAAGCGTTGCAAATGCGCTTGCGCATAAACCCGGTGGCCGCCTGCGGTGCGCGGCGGTGACGGCATCAGATCGGTGCGCTCGTAATAGCGGATCGTCTCCACCTTGCAATCGGTCAGACGGGACAGTTCGCCAATGCTCAGTCCTGCAAAATTTTGTGGTGTCGTGGTCATCGAAAGCCCCTTGCACCTGTAGTGACTACAGGTATTAGCATGGACCTCATTGCTTAAGCCTGCAAGGAGATCGATGATGCCCAACACCGCACCCACCACCCCCTCATCTGCGGATCAAGACACGACATCCAACCTGGGACGCGCTGCATCCTTCGGTGCACTCACGGGTGGAGTGCTGGCTTCGACGTGCTGCATTTTGCCGTTGGTGTTGGTCAGCATTGGCGTGGGCGGTGCGTGGATGAGCAATCTCACCGCACTCGCCCCTTATCAGCCATTCTTTTTAGCCCTTGCTGCGCTGTCCATTGGCGGTGGTTTTTGGCTGTCGCGTCGGGCGCGCAATCAAATGTGCGCCATCAATGGTCCGTGCGCACACACCATCACCAAAAAGCGTTATCGCATTGGCCTATGGGTTGGTGGCGGCCTAGCCGTCGTCGCTATCGCCGTCAACACCCTTACCCCCCTGCTGTATTAAGGAGAACACGATGAAGACCATCCTACTCGCCCTCGCACTGTCGCTCACAAGCCAAGCAGCATGGGCTGCGGAGCGCACCGTCACCCTCGACATTCAAAACATGACCTGCGCGCTGTGTCCGATTACGGTCTCCACCGCAATCGAAGGCGTCAAAGGCGTAAAGTCCGTCGATGTGAATTTTGCGGCCAAAACCGCCACCGTTGTATTTGACGACGCGGTGTCGAACGTGGACACTGTCGCGCAAGCCTCAACCGACGCAGGCTACCCCGCGAGCGAATAGCAAAGAGCCATGGACATCAAACTGACATCGACCATCACGTGTCCCGAATGCGGTCACGTCGAAACCGAAACCATGCCCACCGATGCGTGCCAGTATTTTTACGACTGCAAAGGTTGCGGCGCGGTGCTCAAACCTTTGCCCGGCGATTGCTGCGTGTATTGCTCGTACGCGGACACGCCTTGTCCGCCCATCCAGGCCGACAAACCGTGTTGTGGTACATCTTAAAGCTGAGATTTAGGCTTTGTTGCTGATCCCGCGCGCCGCCGCGACGATCAGTTCGCCGTATTCACGCAAGAACACCGATCCGCGCACGGTGCGCTGGATCAACACCGAACGGCGATCTTCTTCATCGACTTTGCGGCGCACCAATTCCATATCGCCAAGCCGGTCGATGGCGCGGGTGATGGCGGGTTTGGACACTTTCAAGGTATCGGCCAAACCGCGCACGGTGTGCGGCGGCGGGGTCAAATAGACGGTCAACAGCAAGGCCATCTGACGTGCGGTCAGGTCCGGTGCGTCCAAGCGCACGCTGCTGACGATGGCGCGCCGCCACAGATCCAAAGCGTCCAGTTCGGAAAGTTCCATGGACATGACGGCGATGTTTCCCTTTACCCGCGAATCGGTTCGTTACGATAGCGGTCTATTTGTAGCTGAGGCGAACGAACGGGGCAAGCTACAATGCCCGCTCAAGATATATCTTCAAGAACCGAAACGATCGACCAAAGTCGCAAACATGGCGCGCATCGACATGGCTTCGCCACCTTCGGGCTTGCCCGGCTGGGCCGACAAATTCCAGCCCATCAAATCCACGTGCGCCCACGAAATGCCTGCGTCGACGAACGCTTGCAAAAACAACCCCGCCATAATCGCACCGCCGTAAGGACCATCGGTGTCGTTGCGCAGGTCGGCGATTTTGCTTTTGGTCTGCTTTTGATAAGGCCCATGCAACGGTAAGCGCCACAACGGATCTGCGGTGCGCTGGCTGGCTTGATAGATGTCTTCGGCCAAGGCGTCGTCATTGCAAAACAGCGCCGGTATTTCCGTGCCCAGTGCAACCCGCGCCGCCCCGGTCAAGGTTGCGAAATCCAAAATCAGATCGGGCTGGTCTTCGCACGCCAAGGCCAAGGCATCGGCCAAGATCACCCGGCCTTCGGCATCGGTGTTGCCGATTTCGACGGTAAGACCCTTGCGCGTGGCGATCACGTCTTGCGGACGCATGGCGGTCCCGGACACGCTGTTCTCCACCGCCGCGATGATGACGCGCAAGCGCACATCCAATTTCGCCGCCATCACCATCGACGCCAAACCCAAGGCATGCGCCGCGCCGCCCATGTCCTTTTTCATCAACTTCATGGCCGAAGTCGGCTTGATGTCCAAACCGCCGGTGTCGAACGTCACGCCCTTGCCGACCAGGGTTACGCTGGGGGCGTCTTCACGGCCCCAGCTGAATTCGACCAATCTGGGCGCACGGCTGTCTTCCGCACCGCGCCCGACTGCGTAAACCGCGGGATAATCTTCGCGGATCAGATCGACGCCGACGACTTCGCGAAACGTTGCCCCGGACGCATCGGCGAGTTCCTTGGCCGCCGCCGCCAGTTCCGCCGGGCCCAAATCGGACGCCGGGGTGTTGATTAAATCGCGCACCAAGACGGTCGCGCCGTATGCGCCGCGCACCGCACTTTGGTCGCAGCCTTCGGGCCACACCAGCAAAGGGCCTTTTCCATTGGCCTCGTCTGCTTTGAGATAACGATCAAAACGATAAGCCGCCAACGCAAACCCCAGCGCCGCATCAAATGCATCGTCGGCGCTCAGCTCGGTGACAATGTGGTATTCACCCCCGCTCAATCCAGCCCACAATCCCGACCACGCCCACAAACCGCCGCGCCCTTCGTTGCCGCCGATAACATAAACGGCACCGACGGCACCATCTTCGGCGGGCAGCAAAGCCGTTTGACCGCCCTTGCCTTTAAAGCCGCTGGTCGCCAACCAGCTTTGCACCCCGGCGCTTTGCGCCGTGAGCCAGGCCTCATAGTCCTCTTCACGAAGGACTTCGATGGGTAGCGCTGTGTCGGTGGGGTCGATAAGGCAAGTTGGCATAGAAAAACATCCTGAATGAAGTAGAGCTGTTAGCCCTAAATCTACTCCGCCCCGTGTTGTGCCGCCAGTGCCATAGCCACAAAAAAACCGGGCCCCGTAAACGGAGCCCGGTTGATTTCGGCTAAAGACGGCGAGGGTAGAAGCCAAAGCGCCGAAACGCCTTGCACTGCCCTTAGCCAACACTGACGCCCAGAACTTGTGATTGTGTTCGAGCACACCAAAAGTAAAACAAAAGTTTTTGTTTTTCAACAGCCCGATTTTCCATGCGGATCGTTTGCGATAATTCTAAAGAAAGAGTACCTATTAGGGATTAATCACAATGGATAGGGTAGATGCGATCATGAGGGCCCAGCCCAATCCACCCGCACATCTGAAAAAACGGCGCGACCCGCACCAAGATCGTTCCCACGATGCGCTCCAGCGTATTTTGCAGGCGGCAACGAACTTGCTGTCCGAACACGGCATCGAAAAATTGACCACACGCGCCATCGCTCAGCAGGCGGGGGTCAACGTCTCGACCTTGTATCAATTTTTTCCCAACAAGCACGCTATCGTCTACACCTTGTACGAAGACTGGAATACAGCCGGAAAGCGCGTCTTTTCCCGAGCCGACCAGCGCCTTTGCAAGGCAACCGATTGGCGAATTTTTTTCAAGGATTTCCTGATCGAATATGAGAATGTCGGTTTTTCAGCCAAGTTGGAATCCAGGCTGATACAGGCCATGGGCGTATATACAGAGCTACGTCAGCTAGATCAAAATTACACCCGCTGGGCCAACGCAAAAATGACCGACTACATTCATCACTTTGCGCCCAACTGCCCCAAAGATCGCGCCACGGCGATGGCCTCTGTATTGCTGGAATGGAACGCCTCATTGGCCACCCAAGAAGTCACCCACACAGATCCTGTGCAAGATCACATCATCGACATGACGCACACCGCACTGCTTCATCTTTTGCAAGACTGTATCGAAGGCCCCAGCACTTAAGGCCTGCCGGTGCGAAGCTAGTCGTTCTTTTTATAGGACTTCTTGCGCTTTAAGGGCGTCGAGCCGGGTTTGTGCGGGCTTTTGTTCGCGCCAAAGCCGTTATTGCCGGGCTTCAATGCGGGTTTTGCACCTTTGGGCTTATAGGTTTTCTTAGGTTTTTTCGCGCCTTTGATCCACGGCTTATCGTCCTGCTTCGCGCCCGGCTTATCAGACCCCGACTTATCAGACATGGTCAGGGTTTTGCGTTTCGCGGGCGGACGGTCTTGCTCTTGCTTAGGCTTGTCGCCGTAGGGTTTTTTGGATCCGTGAGGCTTGCCTTTGAACGGACGTTTTTTCGCATACGGGTTGGCCGGCGGTCCATCTTTGAAGCCGCCCTTGGGGCCTTCTTTCGGTCCGTCGGGAATGCCTTTTAAGCGGTCCACGGTGATGGTCTTTTCCACCTTGCGGCTGGGGCCGATGGCTTCAAGGAACTTTTCGGCACATTCCGGCGCCAGTTCGATATGGGTTTCGGTTTGATGGATTTTGATCGCACCAATGTCGCGCTTGGTGATGTGACCGGCGCGACACAACATCGGCAACAACCAACGCGGTTCCGCATTGTGCTTGCGCCCCACCGACAATGAGAACCACACGCCGTTTTTGAAATCGTCGCGTGGTGCTTTTTCGCGCTGCTGCGGTCCGGCATCGATCAGTTCTTCGGGGGCGGGCTGGTCGGTGCGGTGCAAACGCAAATACGCCGCGGCGATTTGTTCTGCGCCATGCTTGGTGAGCAATTCTTGGGCGAACGCTTTTTCGTCGTCGGTCAACGGCTCATCAAAGGCCGGGGCTTCCAAAATGCGCTGGTGATCGCGCTTGGCGATTTCTTCCAGCGACGGCGGCTTGGCCCAAGTCGCTTCGACATTGGCATTTTGCAGCAAGCGTTCGGTGCGCTTGCGCCAGTTGTGCGGCACGACCAGCACACTGGTGCCCTTGCGCCCGGCACGCCCGGTGCGGCCACTACGGTGCAACAACGGTTCACGGCTTTTAGGAATGTCGGCGTGAATGACCAATTCCAAATTCGGCAAATCGATACCGCGCGCCGCCACGTCGGTGGCGATACACACCCGCGCGCGGCCATCGCGCATGGCCTGCAGAGCATGGGTGCGCTCGTTTTGGCTCAACTCACCGGATAACGCCACCACCGAAAAACCGCGATTGTTGAAACGGCTGGTCATATGGTTGACGGTCGCGCGGGTGGCACAAAACACGATTGCGCTTTTGGCTTCGTAATAGCGCAACACATTGATGATGGCGTTTTCCCGATCATTGGGCGCAATCGTCAAGGCGCGGTATTCGATATCCAAATGCTGTTCGCGTTCCGCCGTGGTGGTGACGCGCACCGCGTCACGCTGAAAGCGCTTGGCCAGCGTCGCGATGGGCCGCGACACGGTGGCGGAAAACAGCAACGTGCGCCGCTCCGCCGGAGCGGCGTCGAGGATGTATTCCAAATCGTCGCGAAAACCCAAATCGAGCATTTCATCCGCTTCGTCCAGCACCACGCCCTTAAGGCCAGAGGTATCGAACGAGCCGCGTTCGATATGATCGCGCAAACGTCCCGGCGTGCCGACCACGATGTGTGCGCCGTTTTGCAGGTTGCGCCGTTCGGTGCGCATGTCCATGCCACCGACACACGACACCACCTTGGCACCGGTTTCAGCGTACAGCCATTCCAGTTCGCGCATCACCTGCAGCGCCAGTTCGCGGGTCGGCGCGACGGCCAGTGCGAGCGGGCGCTCAGCGCGGCCGAAACGATCTTCATCGCCCAGCAACGTCGGCGCCATCGCCAGACCGAACGCCACGGTCTTGCCAGAACCGGTTTGTGCCGACACCAACGCATCGGCGTCTTTCAGTTCGGGGGCAAGCACCGCTTTTTGCACTTGGGTCAGTTCGGTGTAGCCGCGCTTATTCAACGCCTGGCCGAGCGCCGGAACGACGCCTTCGAAATCTGTCATGTTTTTTCTTTCGGAACGCGGGTTTCGTGCGCCAGATCGCGAAATCTTCGCTCGATCGGCTGCACGTCGCCGCAACGGTGTGTGCGGCGCAACAATTCATCTCGGCTGTGTTCTATAGAGCCCAAGGGCTGGCGTAAACCGATATTTCTCATTCCTATCCTTTATAACTGGCGATCAGTGTAGCAAAATATCACCGCAAACCCGTAACGGAAGTTTTCAGTGTGAGGCACGTGAACGCTCTTTTTTTAGACTTCGATGGCGTCTTGGTGGAATCGGTCGCGATCAAATCGGAGGCCTTCAAAGCCCTGTACGCCGACCAGCCTGCGGATGTCTTGACGCGGATCATGGCCTATCACGGTGCGCACGACGGCATTTCGAGGGTGGTCAAATTGCGCCACTGTCATGAGCACTTTCTCGGCATCCAGCTTAGCCAACGCGCACTGGATACTCTGGTGCAGCGCTACGCCCAGATGGTCGAAGACGCGGTGGTCGATGCCCCTTGGGTTCCGGGGGCGGAAGAGTTTTTGCAAGCCCACCACACGCATTGCAAGCTATTTGTGGTGTCCGGTACCCCCGATGATGAGATCAAACGCATCGCAAAACGCCGGGGCATGATGGCTTGGTTGACCAGCGTGCATGGCTCACCCACCGCCAAAGCCGACATCGTGCGCGCCCTGATGGCTGAGCATGACTTGCACGCTGAAAACAGCGTGTTCATCGGCGACGCCATGGCCGATTGGCAAGCCGCACATGACACCGGGGTCGCGTTCATCGGTCGCGTCGCCACAGGCCGCGCCAGCCCCTTTACGGGTGGCACGCGCATCGTCGCGGACCTTGAAGGTTTGACGTTTACGTGATGCGCTCACGCACAGCGGCGGAGATGAATTCGCTGATCACCACCACGATGAACACCGAAATTAAGATCACCGAGACTTCCTGCCACAAGAACTGGTTGACCGACGAATACAGCAAAATCCCGATGCCGCCTGCGCCGACGAAGCCGAGAACGGTGGATTCCCGGATGTTGATGTCCCAGCGATACACCACGGTGCCGTAAATCACCGGCAGCACTTGGGGCAAGATGCCGAACCACAGCACTTGCAAGCGCGACGCCCCGGTGGACTCGATGGCTTCGACGGGACCTTGGTCGATCTCTTCGATGGCTTCGGCGATCAACTTGCCGGTAAAGCCGATGGAGCGTAACGCAATCGCCCAAATGCCCGCCAACGCGCCGGGTCCAAAAATGGCAACGAACAACAAGCCCCAAATCACGGTGTTGACGGAACGCGAGGTGACCAAAATCAGGCGCCCGATCAACCACGTCAGTTTATTGAACGTGGTGTTGCGCGCCGCCATGAACGCGATGGGAAACGAGATCACCACCGTCACCGCCGTGCCCAGCGTGGCGATGTGCACGGTTTCCAACAGTGCGCCGAGCAACTGATCGACATAGCCCCATTCGGGTGGCCACATGCGGGTCAGCAAATCCCCCGCTTGCACATGGGCGTCGAGAAAATAGAACCACGGGATGTTCAAGTTGGACACCGACCACACCGCGATGCCGACCACGGATATGTACCAAACGAACCGGATGAGCGTTTCGCGCGGCGTGAAGCGCTGCCAAATTTCGGGATATTTTTTGGCGTGTTTGATGTCGGTCATCTCAAACGTCCCCGCACCCAGTTGGAGAAGAATTCACCGATAAACACCAAGCCCACGATACACATCAAAATGGCCAAGCTGAAATCGTAATCGTAGCGCGTGAATGTCGCCGCCAGCACTTGGCCGATGCCGCCAGCACCGACGATGCCGACCACGGTGGAATGGCGAATGTTGGCGTCGAGCCGGTAAATCGACACACCCAGGTAGCGCGGCAGTGCTTGCGGTGAGATGCAATAAATCAACAGCTTGGGAAAACTCGCCCCGGTGGCGCGGATCGCTTCAAGCTGCCCGGCGGGCATGTTCTCGATATCTTCGGCGAGCATCTTGGCGATGAAATTGGTCGACGCGACGATCAACGTCAGCACCCCGGCCAACGGACCAAAGCCGAAAATTTTCACAAAGAAAATCGCGATGATGATTTCATGGAACGAGCGGGTCAAAACGATAATCGATCGAGCCACCAAATAGACCGGCCTGGGCACCAAATTTCTGGCCCCGCACAGCCCTAAGGGGATCGCGAAGATCATGCCGAAGAAGCTCGCCGCCAGCGCGATCTGAACGCTTTCCAAAATGCCGCGCGTCAGCAAGGTCCAGCGCGAAAAGTCGGGCGGCACCATGCGCACAAAAATATCACCGGCTCGCGGCAAGCCGGTATAAATGCGGCTCCAGTCAACTTCCAAGGTGGTCAGCGCGAAAATGAAATACGCGATCATCGCAATGATCAAACCGTAACGATAATACGGATTTTCGATCAGTTTGATGGTGTGCCATTCGCGCGGGGCGGGCACATTATTTTGCGGGCTTTGAGCTTGGTTTGCCGTGGTCATTTTGTCCACCTCACCATTTGAAACAACTATCAGCTGGCCGCTTGGGTTGTTTCCTCATCTTCGACTTCGTCGTCTTCACCTTCGGGAATTTTGCGGATGGTGGCACTCCAATCTTCTTCGCCGTAGATGTCGGTCAAGACTCGTTCCGTCACTTGATCGGCGGTGCCGTCGAACACCACTTCGCCAAGGCGCAAGCCGATGATGCGATCGGCAAACATTTGCGCCAATCCGACGTCGTGAATGTTGACCAGCGTCAGGGTGCCGAACTCTTTGGACAGCTCGACCAGCAAGCGCATCACTTGACGCGAGGTCTTAGGGTCGAGACTTGCGGTCGGCTCATCGACCAACAGCAACGCCGGGTTCTGCATCAACGCCCGCGCGATGCCGACGCGCTGGCGCTCACCACCTGACAACGCATCGGCGCGGGTGTCGTGATAGCCATCCAAACCCACACGGTCGAGAAGCTGAAAAGCCTTGGAAACGTCTTCGGGGGGAAACTTGCGGCGAAAGGCTTGCCAAAAACTGACGTAGCCGAGCCGCCCCGAAAGTGCGTTTTCCATCACTGTCAAACGTTCGACCAAATTGTATTCTTGAAAGATCATGCCCATGCGCCGCCGCGCCTTGCGCAATTGTCGTCGGCCCAACACCGTGATGTTTTCGCCTTCCAAAACCACCGAGCCGGAGGTCGGTTCGATCAATCGATTGATGCAGCGGATCAAGGTGCTCTTTCCCGACCCCGACGGGCCGATGATGGCGACCACTTGCGGATCGGAAATCGAAAAGCTCACGCCCTTCAGGGCGGCTGTGCCGGTGGGATAAGTCTTTGTCAGATCGGTGATGGTGAGCATGAGAAATCCTGCGGGGGTGGACCGCCACCCCTCACAAATTCAGGGGCGGCGGTTTTCGTGAAGCCTTCACAGATGTCTATTTCTTTTTGACCTTCATCGCCTTCAACGCTTCTTGCGAATAGACGACGCCATTTTCTTTTTGGATCAGACGGATCGGCGCCCAGTGTTCTTTGAACGTGATGGGAATGAACCGATCCCTGGGTTTGAATTCTTCGGCCAGAGCGGTACCGGTCCAATCGAATGTCAGGAACGCGTCCATGACCTGCGCCGCCAGTTCCGGTTTCAAATTGTGGGCATATCCAAACGATGTGGTGGGGAAGTATTGAGATTCCCAAATCACCCGGATGTCTTCGCGTTTGAGCATGCCTTTCATGATCATCCGGTCCATCACGCTCGAAGCGATCGGTGCGGCGTCATAGTCGCCGTGGACCACCCCCATGACCGAGTTGTCGTGTTTGCCCGAATAGATCACTTTGTAATCCACATCCGGTGTCACGCCCATGTCCTTGAAGAACGCACGCGGCGCTTGGTTGCCGGAATTGGAGGTCGGTGTCACGTGAGCGATTTTACGCCCTTTCATGTCGGTGACCGCCTTGATATCGGAATCGGCTTTGGTGATGAGTTGCAGTTTGTAGCCAAATACGTTGCCCTTCTCACCCATGATGGTGAACGGAACGTATCCCGCCAAGTTGACGCCATACACCGTCGGGCCGGTGGAAATGCCGGCGACGTGCAGGCGTCCCGAACGCATGGCTTCGACCTGAGCGGCATAGGATTCAGCGCCGTACCAGACGATTCTCTTGCCGGTTTTCTTGGCAATGTAGTCCATGAATTCGGTAAAGACATTTTCATACACCGATGGATCTTCCACCGGAGTGTAAGAGAACACCAACGTACTGGGATCGAGCCATTGGCCCGGATCGGTTGGCGTGTCGGCGACCAGATCGCCGTTTTCATCGCAATAACGCACATCAAGATCGCCGCGGTTTTGACATTCCGCCGCATTGACGGGACTGGTCAATCCAGCCCAAAATGCACACGCGCATAGCCCCGTTATTACCGATAAAAAGGTTCTGCGTAACAAGATTGTGGTCATAGTGAATAGCTCCCTATGCTTAAGGCTGTGCGGATGGTTTGATATCCGAAAGCCCGTCCCCCCAATGTCACCAGATCATTGTAGCATGCATGCTCAAGTTGTTGAACCGACTTGTAATAATCGTAGTCATGGGGGGCTTGAGCGGCCTGCGATCAAGGCTTTTGCAAGCGCCGCGAACCCCGCGCCCGAAGGCTCATCGGTGACGTACGCCGGGTGCGCATCCAAGCGGTCCGCGAATTGGGCCAGATTGGCGACGCCCACGGCGTGGGGAAAAAACGCGAACATAGGTGCATCGTTGGGTGAGTCGCCGACAAACACGCAAGACGCCTTATCCCGATCCAAATCGAGGTCGAAGCATTCCGCCATCAAAATCCGTGTCATGGTCAACTTGTCATAGGTGCCGAACCAGCCGTTCACGTGGATTGAGCTGATCTTGGCGGTCGCGCCGGCGGCTTCGAACAGGGCCACGATGCGCTCGACCTCCGGCCACGGTAACGGATCGACGTCTTCGCAAAAATCGATGGCGAGATCGGCTTCGCGGTACAGCTGATCCGACGCCACGTCCGCACCCGGCACTTGGTTGAGAATGTCCGTGCACAGCGCATCCAGACGCAGCCGGTTGGCGGTACGTTCTTCATCGCTCAGCAGAAAGCGCTTCACCAATTTGCGACGATATTCATCATAGCGAAAATAAAACGCGCCGTTTTCACCGACCACCGCATCGACCGGCCACATGCGCGCGATGTGATCGCACCATCCTGCCGGACGACCGGTCACCGCGATCACTAACAAGCCGCTTTTTTGCAGAGCTTCCAGCGCCACATATGCTTCAGCCGTGAGCCGCCCTTCGGTGGTCAAGGTATCGTCGATATCGGCAAGCACGCAGCGCACGCGCCGTCGGTCTTCGATGGTAAACGCGTCCAGAGACTTCACCCGCACCCTCCTTGTCCAAAGGCAATAGCCTAGGCAACTGTACGGCAACTATCAAACGCTATCAAAGTGAGCGCGTTGGCCTCACACCTTCGGGTGGCTTGTCAAGCACGCCCTCAACCCGTACAGTCAGCCCCTTGAAAGATCACGCTTATCTGGCTGCATACGCACCCAAATAGCCGTGATCATTTCATTGGGGGACAATCACCGATGGCCCAAACCGGGCAAACTCTGCGCTTTAGGCGCACCGCTGGAACCGCGCGTCGTCAATGGACGACGTGGCTGGCTGTGCTTGTCCTGGCGGCTCAGGTGTTGGTGCCGTTTGGTCACGCTTTGGCGTCAAATGGCGATCAAGGGCTTGAATACCAGCTGATTTGCACGGCCAACGGTGTCAAACAGATCCTCATCGATGCAAATGGTGAACCGATCGACGCCCAAGACGTTGCGCCGTGCCCGTTCTGCCTGACCACCGCCACACTGGCCCTCTTTCAGCCCGAAGACATTTCGGCGCTGTTCAAGCAACCCAATATCGAACCTGTGGTGTTCGCACGCTTGTCGCACCACAGCCACGCCCACACCTGGCGCGGAAAATCTCTGCCATCACGCGCGCCGCCTCAGTTCGTCTGAGCCGCAAATCCGTGTGAAGGCCGCTAGCGGTTCACCATAAAAAACGAACCGTTTGCCCACCGGCAATCAAATCATCCATCAAAACTTTAAGGGGGCGCACCCGCATTTTGGGCGCGCGAAAATCATTATGTACACACCTGCTTGGACGCCGGGCAAAGCCCGCTGTGCGTTTATTTCAATTTTGCTGTCCACCACGGCCATCGCCCATGGGGCGCAGGCGCAAGACGCCACCGTGCTGGAAGGCATTGTCGTCGAAGGCCAAAGCCTGCCCGCCACCATCGAAACCGAGTTGAACCGCACCGACATGGCCCCTGCCGCCGACGTCGGTGAGTTCCTCAAAAACATTCCCGGCGTCGACGCCGTGCGCATGAGCGGCCACGGACTAGATCCCGTGATCCGTGGTCAACAGCAAGAACAGCTCAACATCGTCAGCGATGGTGCGTTCATGTACGGCGGCTGCCCCAGCCGTATGGATCCGCCCGCCGCGCTAACCTCCATCGACACCTATGACAGCGTGACGGTCGAAAAGGGCTTTCAAAGCGTGCGTCACGGTCCCGGCGGCACCGGCGGTGCGGTCATCTTGAAACGCAACGCACCGACGCTCAGCGATGACAAACCTTACGAGGTCAAATTCGGCATCGGCGGTCAATCGAACGATTCCGCATACAACAGCGATTTGGCCGTGTCCTACAAGCTGGGCGAAGGTTACGCCCGCGCCACCGGCACCAAAAGCCACGCCGCCAGTTATTCAGACGGTGCGGGCACAGAAGTCCGCAGCGCCTTTTCGCAATGGTCCACAGGGCTTGAATTGGGCTGGACACCGAACCGGCAGACCGAATTGTCTTTAGGGTTTGAGCGTGACCGCGCGGACAACGTGTTGTTCGCCGGCGCGGGCATGGACTCGCCTTACGGCATCACCGATGTGGTGCGCTTGAAATTCAAACAAGAGCTTGAAGGCGATTTGCTCAAAGGTGTGCGCTTCAACGCCTATGATTCACGCGTCAATCACCTGATGGACAGCTACACTTTGCGCAATCCGGGTATGTACATGCGCACACCAAGTTCGTCAGACACCCAAGGCTTTAAGGTCGAAGGCGACGTCACCCTTGCCGGTACTCCGGTGGTATTGGGTGTCGATTACAAAAACCTCGATCGCACCGCGATCCGTTATCGCGGCACCAACGCATCGAATGTTGGCACAGCCCAATCTTATGTCTGGCCGGGTGTGGTCAGCCGTGAAATTGGCGTGTTTGGTGAAGGCACCATGGATTTGGGTGACCAGCAAACCGTCAAGTTAGGTTTGCGCTACGACAACGTCAAAGTCACTGCAGACAAAGCCAACACGGTCGCTTCCGTCACGGGTGCAATTAATCGGTCCGCTAATCAACTGTACGCCATGTACTACGGTTACAGCTTTACCAACGTCACCGAAAACAATCTCAGCGCTCTGGCGCGGTTCGAACAGAAATTCGACAAAGACACCGCCACCTATCTGACCTTGAGCCGCTCCGTGCGTACTGCCAACACCACCGAACGCACCATCGCCGCCGATCACATGACAGCATCTCAGCGTCAGATCGGCAACGCGCGTTTGAACCCGGAAAAGCACTATCAGATCGATCTGGGCGTCAATACCAAGCTGGGTGGCTACGGCGTGTCGGCATCGGCGTACTACGACCGCGTCAACGATTACATCTTCCGCGATGTGGCGCGAGGACAGGCCGATATCTTGCTGGGCGACACCGCCGTGGTGTTTCGCAACATCGACGCCAATCTGATGGGCGTGGACTTGTCCATGAACCGCACCTTCGAAAGCAAATTGTCGATGGCCGGTTCCATGTCGTTCACCCGTGGCGAAAACGGCGACACCAACGGACCGTTGGCGCAAATCCCGCCGCTGAAAATGTCCATGGACTTGTCTTATCCGGTCGAAGGTTGGTTGTTGGGCATGCGCGCCAACGCCGCCACCAAGCAAACCCGTGTGGATGACAGCACCGCCACCGGCAGTGGCCGCGACGTCGGCAAAACCGCCGGTTACGTCACCGCGGATCTCTACGGTTCGCGTCCGGTGATGGACAACATGGAGTTTGGCCTCGGTGTAACCAACATGTTCGACAAGACCTACGCCAACCACCTGAACAAAAGCAACTCGTTCGACGCCACCGAAACCCAGGTGAACGAGCCCGGGCGTTCGTTCTATGTACGTTTGACCGGCACGTTCTAAGCCAAAGTGCACGCAGCAAAAAGGGCCGCGCCTCATTGAGGTGCGGCCCTTTTTTATTCAGCCGTCCAAATTGCGGCCAAAGAAAAACCCCGGTCACCCAGGGTTTTTCAAAATAATGGCGGAGAGAGCGGGATTCGAACCCGCGGTACGGGTTAACGTACACACGCTTTCCAAGCGTGCGCCTTAAGCCACTCGGCCACCTCTCCACAAGGTCCGGCGCAACCTAGCGAAGGGCGCGTCGAATTACAAGCGCTACTCGCGCAAAATCGCACGCTTTTTTTCAAAAGCTGTGCGCTTTGTCGGTGACCGCTCAAAGCCGCCCCCGTAAGATGAGCCTATGAAGCGAATCGCGTTCCTTTTCGGCATCGGACTTTTGGCGCTGGCATTTCTCGTCACCGGCGCGGAATTGGCCACACGCACCATCCTCAGCGCACAAGATAACGGCGCTAGAGATGTTTTCGTGTCGACGCGGCTGGTGTGGCGCACCATCGCGCCGCACAGCTTTTTGTTGCTCCACAGCAGTGCGATCTGGCCGCTCGTAAAACACTTGCTGATGTTGCCAGGATGGGTGTTGTTCGGCTTGCCCGGATTGACATTGGTGATCGGGTTTCGCCCGCACCGCGGCGAAGACCTCACAATCAGTCAAGATCAAGCCCATCAAGACGCGTTGTATTTGTTCGACGAGCTGGCCTTAGCCGCGCAAAAAGACACCGATCGCGGGCTTGCGGATGACCGCGATCCCAGCGACCACGCCGACCTCGTGCTTGCCGAAGACCATTACGCCGCAGACCTCAGCCCTGCTGAATTGGCGGGCGAAACGACAACTCATCCGGCGGCTCAGCGCGACTTCCTACTGAACCCCGCAAAACCGGTCAACAGCCCAGACTGAGTTACGCATTTCTCCGTCCTATCGCCACACCATTTTGCAATTTGCATTTCTAAAATGCATCGCACGCCCGACGGCACCGCTGCACCATGCCCTTTCAATATCAATATTGTTTGAAATCAAGGTGTTAAAAAATATCGCCGCAACCGAGAACCTGGCACTAAAAGTGCAGAACCAAGGAGAATCTCAAATATCGAGAAGACCCCCTAAACACTGAAATTGGGCCGATCATGAACTGCGAACACATTTCATCCCCGCAACATCGCGCTGTGCAAGGTCAAACCGGCCCCCGCATTTTGGTGGCGATCGAGTACCCTGTGGAGGCGTTGGCGGTGGAAAGCCTATTGCGCGGTGAAAACTACCACCACGTTCGCGTCACCACGGACGTGCGCGAGGTCGCGCCTATGTTCGTGCGCTGGCCGTTTCATCTATTGATTCTCGACATGCACAGCAAGCTGATGGACAGCACCTCGGTGATGCAACAACTGACACACCCCATCAACGCATCGGACCTGCGTGTTCTGGCACTGACCAATCCCGGGGCGGAGCAAGAACGCCTTGCCGCACTCGCCGCCGGTGCCATCGACACGCTGTCCAGGCCGCTGGACCACGAAAATGCCCTGCCCAGCATCAAGCGCGCCCTGACGATGGGTTCGGTGGGTCTATCATTATTTTAAAACGTGTGAAGACGCTCAGTCGTCGCCCATCTTAAGCGCATTGATGAAGGCACTTTGCGGGATTTCCACCCGGCCAAATTGGCGCATCTTCTTTTTGCCCTTCTTTTGCTTTTCCAACAATTTGCGTTTGCGCGAAATGTCGCCGCCATAACATTTGGCGGTCACGTCCTTGCGCATCGCGGCGATGGTTTCGCGGGCGATGACCTTGCCGCCAATGGCGGCTTGGATGGGAATTTTGAACAATTGACGCGGAATCAGGTCTTTTAAGCGTTCGCACACCTGACGGCCACGGGTTTCCGCTTGGCTGCGGTGCGCGATGAACGCCAGCGCGTCCACCGGCTCGGCATTGACCAAAATCTGGATTTTCACCAGATCGTTTTCATCATAGCCGTCAATTTCATAATCGAACGAAGCATAACCGCGCGTAATCGATTTCAGCCGGTCGTAAAAATCGAACACCACTTCGTTGAGCGGCAAGCGATAGATCGCCATGGCGCGATTGCCGACGTACGTCAGCTCGACCTGCTCGCCGCGCCGTTCCGTGCACAAGCTCAGCACCGATCCCAAATACTCATCCGGCACCATGATGGTGGCCTTGATCCACGGCTCTTCGATGGAGGTGATCTGGGTCGGTTCGGGCATGTCGGCGGGATTGTGCAAATCCAACACGCCACCGTCCATCATGTGGACTTTATATGCCACGCTGGGTGCGGTGGTGATGAGGTCGAGATCGAACTCGCGCTCCAGACGCTCTTGGATAATCTCCAAGTGCAACAGACCTAAAAAGCCGCAGCGAAAGCCTTGGCCGAGCGCGATGGAGGTTTCCGGTTCGAACTCGAAGCTGGCGTCGTTGAGCCGCAGCTTGCCCATGGAATCGCGCAGATCAGTGTAATCGGCGGCGTCGAGGGGAAATAGTGAGCAAAACACCACCGGCACGCTGGGCTGAAAGCCTGGCAGCGGCTCGCTCGCGGGGACCCGGTCGTCGGTGATGGTATCGCCGACGTTGGTGTCGGCGACGGTTTTGATCGACGCGGTGAGGTAGCCCATCTCGCCGGGGCCGAGCTCGTCCATCTTGGTGATTTTCGGCGAAAACACACCGACTTGGTCAACGAGGTGGCTTGAACCCGATGACATCATGCGAATCTTTTGGCCCTTTTTGAGGGTGCCGTCGATTACACGCACCAAAATCATCACGCCCAGATAGGAATCGTACCAGCTGTCCACCAACAACGCTTTCAACGGCGCATCACGATCCCCGGTCGGCGCATGAAGGCGAGTGACGATGGCTTCCAAGGTGTCTTCGATGCCGATGCCGGATTTGGCCGAGGCTTCGATGGCGTCGGATGCATCCAAGCCGATGACGTCTTCAATTTGCGAACGCACCCGTTCGGGCTCGGCAGCGGGAAGATCGATCTTGTTGAGCACCGGCACGATTTCCAAATCGTTGTCCAGCGCCAGATACACGTTCGCCAGCGTCTGCGCCTCAACCCCTTGGGAGGCGTCGACCACCAGCAATGCGCCCTCGCACGCCGCCAAAGAGCGCGAAACCTCATACGCGAAATCCACGTGGCCGGGCGTGTCCATCAGATTGATCTGATAGGTCTCGCCATCCTTGGCCTTGTAGGTCAGGCGCACGGTCTGGGCTTTGATGGTGATACCGCGCTCGCGCTCGATATCCATGTTGTCGAGCACCTGCTCCGTCATTTCGCGGTCTTCAAGCCCGCCGCAGAATTGAATCAAACGATCCGCCAAGGTCGACTTGCCGTGGTCGATGTGCGCGATGATGGAAAAGTTGCGAATGTGAGAAAGATCAGTCATGGCGGGGCTTGTAGCACCGTTCGCGACACTTGAGAAGATGCGGATTCAGCGTTTCAGCCTGTTCTTCACGTCACGTACCAATGAAAAGATGAAAAATGGAGCCAGTAAAATGGCAGACGCGATCGCAATGCCTTGCGGAACCGCCTCGCTGGCCGCCGCCATTTGCACCTGGATGTCGATGCTCAACGCACTCAACAGAGCATCCAAGATCAGGCCCGAGGCGATGGCGCTTAAGGATATACCGAGCAGGTATCCCGCCAAGGCGCGCGCACCCAAATCCTTGCCGACCACGCCCAAGGTGGCGATGTTGGTGGCCGGTCCGGCGAGCAGGAACACCAGCGCCGCGCCGGGCGACACACCCACTGCGATCAGGCCTGCCGCGATGGGGGTTGAGGCGGTGGCACACACGTAAATCGGCACGCCCACCACCAGCATCACCACCATCGCGCCGATGCCGCTGCCGTACGCCCCCAACGCTTGCGGTTCGACCAGCGCCGACATCAAGCCCGCCACCACCAGACCGATGGCCAGCCACAATGCAATGTCGTCGAGGATGTCGGTGAACGCATAGCGAATGCCGCCCCACGTGCGCGCGACCAGTGTGCCGTCTTGTTTTGGTTTGTCACTGGAACAACTCTCCGAACAGCACGACGTGCAAGCCGGGGCTCTAGAGCTTACGGATGCGGTTGGGGCTTCGCTGGACACAAACACATTGGTCAGCAAGCCACTGAACACCGCACTGAGAATCGCCGCGATGGGCCGCACCACCGCCATGACCGGTCCCAACAGGGCATAACTGATGGCCACGGAATCAGGTCCGGTTTCCGGGGTGGCGATGAGAAACGACACCGTCGCACCCTTGGACGCCCCCTCTTTACGCAGCCCTACCGCGGCAGGCAGTACCCCACACGAGCACAGCGGCAGCGGCGCGCCAACCAATGCGGCCTTAATCACCGACCACGCGCCGTTTCCACCCAGCCACTTGCCCAACAAACCGTCCGGCATCAACGCATGCACCAAGCCCGCCGCGACGATGCCGACAACCAACCACGGTGCGGCGTCGAGATACATGTCCAAAATGGCGATAAGGATAGCCAGCAATCCCTCACTCATCTGCACAGTCCTCACCGATATGCGCGGTCATGTTTGTGAGCATTTCACGCACGTGATCGTCGGCGGCGATGTAGCGCACGAACTTTCCATCGCGCTCGCCCCGCACCAACCGCGCCGCGCGCAGCAAACGCAGATGATGGCTGACCAACGATTGGCTAAGCCCCAAGCTGTCGGCCAGCGCACCCACGCCGATGGGTTCATGCAAACAGCTCAATACGATGGACAGACGGTTGGCATCGCCCAACAACCGAAACGTTTCCGCCAGTTCAATCATTTCATCTTGGGTCATCACCGCCACTCATATGAATACATGTTCATATGAATACATGTTCATATGAACATATCATAGTCCGGAAGATTCTCAAACGGGAAATGGCGACACACCAATCACCAACTCATGGCCCAGCAACAATGCTGCATAGATCAGCCAGGCAATGGCGATCCGCACCGCACCGATGCCCCGCAAGTCCAAGCGAGTGCGTCCTCGCAAGATGGCCCAAAAGGGAATCGAAGACGTCGCGGCGGTGCGCCGTCGCCATTCATCGATGCCCATTTCGCGGCGCTTTTTCAGATCCAGGCTCCACGGCCCGACGAATGCCAACACCGCGAACAAGCCGAACAGCACCACACTGGCGCTATCGCCATTGGGGGCCAGATGCGCAACCGCCCAAAGGCCCAGCGCCCAGATCAGCGGGTGACGGGTGATCGACACGATACCCGGATGCTCGGCATCGAAACGATCCGCCTTAACGCCCACGGAAAACGGATTGGGCTCTGACAATGTGCTCACCATCAACAAACTGGCGAACGGCATGACGACAACGGGAACCCACCGCGTCCATGGCCACTGCGGCCACAAGATGTCGCTGTCGGCATTCGCATAAGCCACGCTGACCAAAATCAACAAGCCTACCGACACGGCGGAATACAAACCGATGTACATGCGCAGCCCCATCGCGCGCAGCAAAAACCGCCGCACCGGGCCGATGGCAGGGATCAGATGAAACGCGATGAACACGCCGATGGTGAGCAGTAGATCAACCATGGGCGCAGTGTAGCCTGAGCGCCGTCATTGTACATGCCCTTCAACAAGGCAAGACGTGCCCGACTACAGCAAGCCCCGCCCAGTCGCTGCCGCGTCGAGTTGCACCGCTTCGTTGGAACCTGCGCCGAAGCGACGCTGCACACGACGGCGGAACGCCCCAAACGTCAGAGCGCGAGAATTGATATACTGCTCTACCACTGCGTCCAAAGTTATGCCGGGACTTTGCGCGTAATCGACAAAAATGGTGCCGAACACCGCGCCCGGCACATCGCGACCGGACGCCACCACGTTCGCCAGAACTCCCGGCGCTTGATTGGCGAAAAAGTCCGCTACATGGGCACCATGGTTCGCCCCTGCGCTCTGGTTGAACGTGGTGGAAAAAATATCGAATGCCTCAACAAATGCCATCAGGGGTGACACTTCGTCGTTGGCGTCCCAACGCCCCACAGGGGTACCGTCGGCGATGTCTCTGATCCCTTCACCAATCAAACTGACCAGATAACGTCCACGCAGCTCCCGTCTGCGCATGGCGGGTAGAGTGCCGAAGTGCACCGCATGGGCCAGCTCCGCTGCCACGGTCTCGGTATTCGGCAGCCCCGCCGCAGTGACCGAATCGGCGCGGTCCAGATGCACCAGCGGGAACTGACTCTGCGGCGCGTGCGGATCGCAGAACGAGGCATTGCCTGGAACCGTGTCGGGAAACACCATCCGGATACGCCGTCGCGCAGTCGGATCTGAATTGCCGTGAGGCGCTTCGTCGCCAAACGGGGTAAAGGGCCGGAAATTCTTTTCATAAACTTGGCGTGCCTGTTCGACAAAATCGAAAAACAGCTGTGCATTGGCAGGCGTGGGCAAAACGTCGTCTTCGCGCATGCGGGTGCGAAAAAACACCGGCGCGTTCATCGGCCCAGTCACCGCGGTAACGACTGGATTTTGCGCAAACACCTGCACACCGATACCGCGACGTGCCCGGTTACGCCGGTTAATGGTGACGAAACCATCTTCGTCCGTATAGGTGTTAACCATGGCTGCGCTCGTGCGAGACCGGTTATAGCGTACTCGAACCCGACTGAGCGGTGTGGCTGCGTCGCGCATGAATCGAACTCGAAATGTCATGACTCCCCCTCCCAAAATCAAAATTTTATCACGCCGATATGCTCTCATAAATTGATCTATAGCATCAATAACTCATATAGATTGCATGACATGTGTCTCAAAAATTATTGACGCGGCACCGCCACCCCCAAAAAAGCGCCAATTTGAGATTTTAAAAACCGGAAAACAGTCAGTTTGACTAAAGTGTGATGCAGTAAAAACGTGTGTCCACATCCATGCGCGGGAAGCTTTCGGGTAGCTCTTCAGCATCAATCAACTGAAAGCCGTTCTTTTCGTAAAAGCGTTGCGCGGCGTGATACTTTGCCGTGGTGCCGAGATAGATGTCCTTAAGCCCAACCATGCGCGCATGTCCCAGCAGTGTGTTCAGCAATTCGTGGGCGATGGCTTTGTCCGCCCCGCGGTGACTGGCGGCGACGAACATTTTGCGCAATGCGGCTTGTTGATTGCCGATGTCTTTGAGCGCGATGGTGCCGACCACTTTTGCGCCATCCAGCGCCACCCAGAAATTGCCGGTGCCGTTTTGATAAAACGCCGGGATGTCGTGCAGGTCCGGCTGGTCGTTATACGTGATGTCGATGGCGAATTCATCGCGTTGGATCGATACGATCAGATCGGCGACGCCTTCACTGAGGGGCGGGATGAAGCCCATCACTTCCATGATTTAGACTTGCGGCTCATCAATGGCGAGACTGCGACAGCACGCCGTCACCGTGTTGGCGAGCAACACCGCGATGGTCATCGGCCCGACGCCGCCGGGCACCGGGGTGATGGCCCCGGCCACAACCTGAGCGCTGGCAAAATCCACATCGCCGACCAAACGGGTTTTGCCTTCGCCTTTTTCAGGTGCAGGGATACGGTTGATGCCCACATCGATGACGCACGCACCGGGCTTGATCCAATCGCCTTTGACCATTTCAGCACGGCCCACGGCGGCGACCACGATGTCGGCACGACGACATTCACCGGGCAAATCGAGGGTGCGCGAATGGGCGATGGTCACGGTGCAGTTGGCGTCCAACAACAGCTGTGCCATCGGCTTACCGACGATGTTGGAGCGCCCCACCACGATGGCGCGCTTGCCGCTGAGATCATCGCCAAGCGTATCTTTGATCAGCATCAGACAGCCGAGCGGCGTGCACGGCACCATCGCTTCTTGTCCGGTCATCAAGCGACCGGAATTGATGACGTGAAAACCGTCGACATCTTTATCGGGCGTGATGGCGTTGATGACTTTGGCTTCGTCGATGTGATCGGGTAACGGCAGCTGCACCAAAATACCGTGCACGCTGTCATCAGCGTTGAGGCGTTCGACCACCGCCAGCAGATCGGCTTCGCTGGTGTCGATGTCGAGCTTATGCTCAAACGAATGCATCCCGCACTCGATCGTCTGCTTGCCTTTGTTGCGCACATAGACTTGCGACGCCGGGTCTTCGCCGACCAGCACCACAGCCAAACCCGGCGTGACGCCGTGGGCGTCTTTTAACGCGGCGACCTTGGCGGCGACGCGCCCCCGCAGGCTTTCCGCAAAAGCTTTGCCGTCGATCCGTTGGGCTTGTGTTGGGGCTTGGGACATGGGGCGCATTCTCCTTTACGCAAAACCTTGGGTTTCGGCCCAAGCTAAAATATGTTTTTGCACGACAGCCGTCTCACCTGAAATCAACAGAACCTTGCTGCGGCTTGTCTGACCTTGGATGATTTCGATGGCGGACTTCGCCAACTTCCATTCCTTGGCCAGCAGTTTGATCAAAGCTTGGTTAGCCTTGCCGCCTTCCGGCGCTTTGGTGACGGAGGCTTTCAAAATGCCATGTCCGTCCGTGTCCTCCATCACCCCATCGATGCCATCGCGACGCCCCGACGGCGTCAAACGAAGACGAACGCGTAGACCTTGGGGGCTGGCTTCAAAGAAAGGCGGCGGTCCTCCATCAAACAAAACGTCAGACAAGGCTCATGATCAGTCGGTTGACGAAGCTTTGCAGGAACATGATGGCGAGGATCAACACGATGGGCGACAGATCCACCGTGCCGAAATCCGGCAAAATTTTGCGAATCGGACGCAACACCGGCTCGGTCACCCGATAGATGAAATCGCCGATCATATAGACGGCCTTGTTGTGGGTGTTGACCACGCCAAACGCCGTCAACCAGCTGAGCACCACGCCCGCCACCACGACCCAGACATAGAGATCGAGCACAACGTTAAACACTTGAGCAAAGGGAATCAGCACAACGTCCATAAACGGCCACCAGTTTGTTTGTCAAAACGCACCCAAACTTAGGCCCACCGGCCCCGCTGTGCAAGGCCAACACGGCGCAAACCCACAGAAATCTTGAGCCGCTCCAAGCTTGACAGAACCCAGGGCGCACAGCATATATCGCTAAGGCGTCCCGCAACCCAAGCGGGGACAACCTTAAGGGGCCGTAGCTCAGTTGGGAGAGCGCCACGTTCGCAACGTGGAGGTCGTCGGTTCGATCCCGATCGGCTCCACCAATATCCAGCGCCGCTATCAAAGAGGGTGGCAGTGTGTTTTTTGTGTCAGCACCAAACAACCGTTCAAGGTGGTTTTGATATTGGTCGAGCTGCAGCAACGCCCTTTTAAGACACAAGCGGTGTGTAAATGCAGACTTGATTGCGGCCTTTTTGCTTGGCCTCGTACAGCGCGCTGTCGGCATAACCGATCAGGCGCTTGACGTCTTCGGTGCGGCCCAGTTGGGCGATGCCAAAACTGGCGGTGATGGTTCCGACCTCTCCCAGGTCCAAAGCTTCCATCTGCTGACGCAGATTTTCGGCCAAACGCTCGGCACCTTGCAGGTCGGTTTCTGGACACAAAATGAGAAATTCCTCGCCGCCCCACCGACCCAGAACATCATGCTTGCGAATGTTCGCCTGAACCAACGCACTGGCGGCGACCAGCACACGGTCTCCCGCTTGATGACCGAAGGTATCGTTCACCTGCTTGAAAAAATCCAAATCAAACATCACCACCGATAAGCTGCGGCTGTAACGCCGCGAACGTTCAAATTCCTGATCCAACAAAGCATCGGTTTTGAGACGGTTGTACACCCCCGTCAACGGGTCGGTTTGGGACAGGTATTCAAGCTCGGCATTCTTGGCTTTGAGTTTGTGGTTAAAGCGGTTTTGCATGAAGGACCGGTACAACATGAACACGAACAACAAGGCACCACCGCCGAGCACTTGCCACAAAATCATATAATCGGTGCCATGCTCAAAACGCACCGTGAACCAGCGCTGAAAGATTTCGTTGCGTTCCACTTGGGTCACCGCATCGAGCGCCTTTTGCATAATAAGCAGCAATTGCGCATCGTCGTTGCGCACGCCCACACGCAGTTCATGAACAAAATCAGTTTGCCCGGCAATTTTCAAATTGCTCAAGCCCAAGGCCTGCATGTGATGGGTTGCGATTAGCAAAGAATCCACTGCGGCGAACAATTCACCTTTGGACACCCGCCTTAAGGCATCGTCGAGATTGTCAACATACACCAAACGCACATCGGGGTAGTTTGAGCGAATGTGAGATTCGTACACATAGCCCTTAACAACACCCAGCGTCTGACCGCTTACGGCATTAAATCCATCGAGATACACAACATCTTCACGCGCCACCAAAACGACGGTGGCATCTAGATAAGAGTCGGTGAAGTTCAGATATTCCGAGCGTTCCGGCGTTTTGTTGAGCAGTGACAAGATATCGCACTTGCGCGCACGGGCGTATTCAAGGGACTCGCTCCACGTCTTGCTCGAAACCAGTTCAATGGGCATGCCGATTTTTGCCGAAATCAGCGCCATAAAATCGGCGGCGAGGCCTATGTGCTCACCGTTTTCATTGATGCTCTCATACGGCATCCACGCGGGATCGACACACATAGTGATGCTGGTCTTGGTCGCAAGATAGGCTTTTTCGTCTCCGCTGAAATCGATGGATTGCGCCTGTGAGACCGAAGACATCACAAGGCCGACCAGAAAAGGGCCGATCAGAAAAAGGACGGGCGCTATACGCAAAAGAGCCTTTCACGAGCCGAAACCCGGGTTTTCCACGATCAAATCAATCTACCAATTATGACTATACCCTATTGCGCATCACGGCCCAATTTAATCAGTTGCACCCGAGGTGGTTTCACGCAACACGTGGGATGTCTTAGCCCTTGCGGACGTTTTCGACAAAACTATCGGCTTTTTCCGTCAACACGCCCATTTGGCGAGCAAGATCATCGACCGTGGCGAGCATTTCATGCGCCGCAAAGCCGGTATTTTCAATGGCATCTCCGACATCGCGGATATAGGTCAAAGACTGGCTCGTCGCATCCGATGTTTCGCGTGCATTGACCGAAATGTCGGAGATGGTGTCATTTTGCTCATCCGCCGCGCGGGTCACTTCAGCGGCGATGGTGTTGATCTCTTCAATGGCGGCGCTGACCGCGACCATGGCGGTGCGCGCGCGCGTGCCCGCATCGCGAATGTTGTCGATGTGCGCGGTGATTTCATCGGTCGCCTTGGCCGTTTGATTGGCGAGGTTCTTCACCTCGCCCGCGACCACGGCGAACCCTTTACCGGCATCACCCGCACGAGCGGCCTCGATGGTGGCGTTGAGCGCCAGCATGTTGGTTTGATCGGCGATGTCGATGATCAAACCGGCGACGTTTTCAATGCGTGCCGTCGCTTCGCCCAAATCGGCCACCATGGCGTCGGCCTGGCTCACCCGTTCGACGGCTTGTTGAGACATTTCACTTGAACGACGCATGCGCGAGCTCAGTTCACGCACCGTATCAGCCATGCTTTCGGCCGCTTGGGCAACCGCGCCGACGCCTTGGGTTGCGGCATCGGACAGTTCGATCGCCGACTGCGCTTGGGTCAAGCTCTGCTCAGCACTTTCGCCCATGGCGCGTGCGGCTTTTTGCAGTGACTGGGTGTCGTCTTGCGCGCCGGACATGGCCCCTTTGACGCCCGCTTCGAAGTCATAGGCGAGCGCTTCGCGCTCTTCGGCTTTTTCTTCATCGATGCGCTGGGTTTCTTCGCGCTGACGGCGTTCTAAATTGCGTTTTTCCTGGGCATGATCGCGCAGCACCGCAATGGCGCGCGCGATATCGCCAAAGACATCCTCATTTTCAGCACAAGGAATATCATCGACCTTGCGTTCATCCGCCAAGTCTTGCATCGCGTCTTTCATCGACATCAAACGTCGGCCAATCTGCAAACGCGCCAATAGGATGTTGAAAGCGCCAAGCGCAATACCGCAAGCAATGGTCGCTGCAAATACCAGCGGTCGCAGGGCGATATCTACCGGTACGCCCAAAAGCAGCATAAAGGGTGGGAAGATCAAACCCACCACAACACCCAGCCCGATCATCATCAGGCCAAGTCTGCCAAATTCATTGCGTGCGCTCATAAAAAAACGATCCCCCCGGATGTCATTGCTCACCTTAGCACCATGCCCGTTTGTGAAAACAGCAAGGTTTCAAGCAGCGCTCAGGTGCTGGATGCCTTTAGGTTTACCCCCTAAACAAACCTAGAAGCAATCTAAGAAAATGGAGCCCGCCATCATCTTGTGATCCGCTTGAGTGGTTTCCAGTGATTTAATTGGTGGATTTAGCTGTTTTTACATCACAGCTTTCGCCTTTGTGCGTCGGTTTTTTGTAACCCTTGGCGAAAAGGCAAGCCCATGCACTGGTCGCACGCGCTGATGATGGCGGAGCTGCTGATGAAGGCCGCCGACCAGATCGACACGATCAGACCAACCGCCACCACGAAGGAGGATGCCACCATGGGCGATCAAGCCCCCACCGATACGCCGGTCACACCACCTGTAATGATCGATAACGATCCGACGACCACGCCGCCCGACAGCCCCCCCGTCACACCGCCGCTCACGCCACCCGTCGTGCCGACAGATGTGGCGACAGACATAAACGCCGCACCGACACAAGCGCCCGCACCTGAAACAGACGCGACAACACCGTCGGCAACCGCTCAAGCCCCCACAGAAGACAAGCCGGACGTGCTTCACCAAAGCCTGAGCGATCTTTTGCGGTTGGTGGAAATTCTCAACGAAACCCCGGAGCTTCTGGACATCTTAAAACGCATGCTGCCCAGCGCACCATCGTCTACGAGTTAAGCGCACCGATCAGCCAAGATCAGCCGTCTCGGCTCTGTTCGACCTTGATGATGGCGTTGGTCGGCGCTGCGAGCGGACCTGCGGAAAACGCCCGCACCTTCGCGCCAAACTGACGCAACACCCGGGCCACTGATCGGTTGACGCTGCCGATCGGGTAGGTGTCGTTTTCGCCGAGTTCGCCAGCCGGAAGGCCGGTCAAAATCTCGATGCCCTGATCGATGGTATCCACCGCCCAGATGTTGAACTGACCAGCCGTGACCGCATCGACCACGTCGCTGCGCAACATCAGGTGTTTAACGTTGGTGGCGGGCACGATCACGCCTTGATCGGCGCTGAGGCCCCGCGCCGCGCAAATATCGAAAAAGCCTTCGATCTTTTCGTTGACCCCACCGATGGCTTGAACCCGACCGAATTGGTCAACCGACCCCGTTACCGCGATGGACTGCTTGATGGGAATGCCCGCAATGGCCGACATCAAGGCGTACAGTTCGGTCGAAGACGCACTGTCGCCGTCGATGCCACCGTACGATTGCTCAAACACGATGCGCGCGCTGAGCGCTAACGGCCCATCTTGACCGAAGCGTGCATTAAGGAAACTTTCCAAGATCATCACGCCCTTGGAATGCAAGGGCCCGCCCAGCTCGACTTGGCGTTCAATGTCCACCAACTCGCCCTTGCCGAGACTGACGTTGACGGTGATGCGCGAAGGCCTGCCGAACGCAAAACTGTCCAGTTGCAGCACCGACAGGCCGTTGATTTGGCCGACTTTCTCGCCTTCGGTTTCGATGACGAACGTGCCGCGTTGGATTTCTTCTTGCAGGCGTTCACGGTAGCGATCGGAACGATAGATCTTGGCGTCGATGGCTTCTTGCACATGGTGAGCGGATATAATGCTTTGATCCTCAACCCCGGCCCAATAGTCGGCTTCACGCACCAGATCGACCACCGACGCCATGTGCGTGGTGAGCTTTTTCGTGTCCCCGGCCATGCGCGCGCCCTGTTCGATGATCCGCGCCACCGCGCCTTGGTCCAAATGGCGCAAGCCTTCGTGTTCCACCTGACCAGCAAGCAGACCGGCATAATCCTTCACACCGCTTTCATCGCGGTCCATTGAGTTGGCGAAATCGGCGGCGACCTTAAACAGTTCCTTAAAGTCCGGGTCATACATGGTGAGAAGGTAATAGATCATCGGCTCGCCCAACATCACCACTTTGATGTTGAGCGGGATCGGTTCCGGTTCCAGCGACACGGTGCTGGCCCAGCCCAGTGATTCCGCCGGGCTTTCGATGCGAATGTGTCCCGCACGCAAGGCCCGCTTCAAGGTCTCCCAAGCGAACGGCTGCATCAAGACGCGCCGCGCATCCAACACCAGATAGCCGCCGTTGGCACGATGCAAAGCACCGGCTTTGATCAAATTAAAATCCGTGACCAGGGTGCCCATCTGGCTCAAATGTTCGACCCTGCCGACCAAATTGGGCTGGGTGGGGTGTTCTTCTTCGACCACCGGCGCACCCTCATCGGGGCTATCCGCACCGGCTGAGTTGTCAACCACGACATTGACCTGATAGCGGCGGAACGAACCCGCACCGCTGGCCGCGTGACGTTGACCGGGAATGTTCAGGGGTTGTTGCGCTTGTTCCGCGGACGGCAAAAAGTCGGCGGCATGCTCGATCACGTCTTGGCGCACAGCTTCCAGATAGGTCACGACGTTTTCATGCTCATGCCAGCGCTTTTCCAGTTCTTCGATCAAATGTCCGACCGAACGCTGGGTGACGTCGCGATTGAGATCGCGCATTTTTTCGCGGTGCTCTTTTTCCCATTTGGGAATTTGCACCAAAATATCTTCGAGCTGGCCTTGCAGTTCAGCAAGCGCGGTTTGGCGGGATTTTTGCTCTTCGTCCGATAGCTTTTCAAACGCTTGCGGGGTCAGCACCTCACCGTCTTCTACCGGGGCGAGGCCTAAGCCCATGGGCGTGCGCACCAAGGCGATGCCGCTGGCTTCGGCGCGCTCTTGAAGCTTGGAAAACGCGCCTTCGTGCAAAGTCTTGAGCTCTTCTTCCAAGGCTTCTTTACGCTGGCTGTAATCATCGCCTTCAAAGGCCGCCGGCAGTGCGCCTTGCAGCTCATCGACCAAACGTTCCATATCGTCGCGCAACGGACAGGCTTTGCCGGGGGGCAGTGCCAAAGCGCGGGGCTTGTGCGGTTCTTCAAAATTGTTGACGTAACACCAATCGGACTGTGGCGCTTGGTTTTTGGCTTCGCGACGCAAAAAACGCAACACCGTGCTGGATTTACCGGTGCCTTCGGGGCCGAACGCAAATAAATTATAGCCATCGTGACGCATGCCGATGGCGAAGCGGATCGATTCCACCGCGCGTGCTTGACCGATCACGTTGTCTTGTGGCTTTAAGTCCTTGGTCGTTTTAAAATCGAGGAGGGTCTTTGGACACTCTGTATAGAGCGCGCTCGGCTCCAGAGGCTTTACGGTGCTGCTCACTGAATGTCTCCCCAGTTTTAGGGCCGATCTGCGGTGGACTCAATACGATCCATATCCGCATCGCTGAGCCCAAAGTGATGGCCGATTTCATGTATCAGAACATGACGGATAAGATGTTGCAAATCCTCGCCACTTTCGCACCAATAATCCAGGATCGGACGTCGGTAGAGAAAGATCATATCCACGTCCAACGGCGTATCGGCAAGGCCTTTATCGCCCAACGCCACGCCTTGGTACAGGCCCAGCAAGTCGAACGGGCTTTCCAGGCCAAGGTCGCGCTCAACCTCACCATCGGGAAATTCGGCGACGCGCACAACCACGCCATCGGAAAATTGCGCCAATTCCCGTGGCAAGGCGGCATACGCCTCACGCGCCATATGTTCAAAATCATCAAGAGATGGTGGTGACGCGTAACGGATAATCATAGTATCAACATTAGCCCCCCTTGATCTTCACGCCAAGAGACGCACGTACTTAATTATCGTGCGAAATATTGCACCAAAAAGGGAGTCCTTAATCATGAGCGCCTTACTCGACACCAACGCCATCGAAACGCATTTGTCACAACTGCAAGGGTGGCAAAGGACCCAAGAGGGAGCCGCAATCGAAAAAAGCTTTTCATTTCGCGATTTTCCTGAGGCTTTTTCGTTCATGACCCGGGTCGCGTTGGTCGCCGAAAAGATGGATCACCACCCGGATTGGACCAACATATACAATCGCGTCGATGTCCGACTGACCACCCATGATGCAGGCGGCTTGACCAAACTGGACTTTGGACTGGCACTTGCCATAGATGGATTGTTATAAATAAATCAACAAGTTATATATTTTGATTTTACATTTATCCTTATATCTTGGGCCCGTAAATAAGCTATCTTGTTTGATGAAAATTAGAAAAAGCGTGGCCATCTTACACGGCGGCCTCACCAACGCACTGAATTATGCCCCGAATTCAATGCGCTCGCTGTGCGATTGCGTGTTATCGGAAGAGCGCACCAAAACAAAAAGCTGCGCGCTTAAGCTGTTGGCGGACTTGCACTTGTGGCCGCGTTGAACGATAGTTCGAGGACAGGCGCAAAAGTACTATAGATTTAAGTTTCAGCGGTGCTGGGCCCAGGCACGGCAGAGGGCTTTAAGGATACACGATGGATTTTGCCACACTGATTGGCTTGGTGGTGGGCATCGGCGTGGTGGTTGGTGCCATTCTGGTCGGCTCAGGCCTGGATTTATTCCTCAACTTGCCCGGTTTCTTGATTGTGGTCGGCGGGACCCTGGCTGCGACCTTCGTCAAATTCCCCCTGCAAAACGTCTTTTCCGCTTTCAAAACCGGGGCGGCCTCGGCGTTGAAAAACGTCCAAGAAGACCCCCGCGGTCTGATTGAAGTATCTTTGGAATTGGCTGAAATGGCCCGTAAAAACGGTCTGCTGGCGTTGGAAGGCGCAGACATCAACAACCAATTCTTCAAACGCGGCATTAAGTTGTGCGTCGACGGTCACCCGTTGGAGGTGGTGCGCAACGCGCTGATCCGCGATATGGAACTGTCCATCCATCGTCACGACGAAGGCGCGCATATCTTCAAAGCGATCGGCGATTCTGCCCCCGCGTTCGGCATGATCGGTACCTTGGTGGGTTTGGTGCAGATGCTTGCCAATATGGACGATCCACAATCCATCGGCCCGGCCATGGCGGTGGCGTTGTTGACGACGCTGTATGGAGCGGTGATCGCAAACCTGGTTGCGTTGCCGATCGCCGACAAACTGGAAAGCAAGACCGAAGAAGAACGCCTCACCAAAGAGCTTATCTTGGAATCCATCACCCAAATTCACGCCCGCCAAAGCCCGATGATTTTGGCCGACATTCTCGAAGGCTTCTTGCCGGAAAACCAGCGTAACCGCTCCGACGACGACGATGAAGCGGAGGAGGCCGACGCCTAATGCCCCCCCCGCCCCCCAAAAAATGCGTCGCCGGTGCGCCCACCTGGATCGTCACTTTTGCCGATTTGATGAGCTTGCTGCTGACCTTTTTTGTGCTGTTGCTGTCGTTTTCGGTGATGGAGGTCGATAAATTCAAAAAAATCGCCGGCGCAATGAGCGATGCCTTCGGACTTCAGTCGATGGACAAAAAATCCGGCATCATTGAGCTGGATGGCAGCCCCGCCGCCGGGGCCACCAAGCACGTTGTACCGATCCCCATTCCCGAAATGGACGTGACCGAGCATGTCGCGCCCGAAGAAGAAGAGGTCGTCGAGGGTGAAGACGAACCGGTCCAAAAGGTCCCCGATAAAGCCGCCGAAAGAGCCAAACGCACCTTCAACGATCTGCAAACCGTGATGGCCAACGAAATCGCCTCCGACGTCATGGACATCATCCGCGCGGGCAACGTCACCGTGGTACGCTTTCCCGATAAGGTTTCTTTTCCGTCGGGCAGCGGCGAATTCAAAGATGAGTTCCTGCCCATTTTGACGAAATTCATGACCGTATTGGAAGAATCGGAAGGCCAGATTCTCATATCCGGGCACACCGACGATATACCCATTTCGACCGAGCAATACCGCTCCAACTGGGACCTTTCTGCGAGTCGGGCGACCTCGGTGGCGCATTACATTTTGCAATACACATCCATCGATCCCAGCCGCATCACCGTGCAGGGCTTCGCCGACTCACGCCCCTTGGTGGACAACGACAGCCCGGACAACCGATCTAAAAACCGCCGCGTCGAAATCACCATCCAATCGCTCGGTGATGACGGTGGTGGGGGTGCTGCTGAGGGTGGCGTTGAAGGCCCCGTTGAAGGCATGGGTGCAACCGCACCGACCCCGGAAAACTAAATCCGCTCGACACCCAGCGTGGCCGCACCAAGAACCGGCTGAACCGCCCGGGCTTTCGCGAGCTTGGCTTCACGACGCGCGATGTAGATACCCGACGCGATAATCACGGCCGATCCCGCCCAGGTCCACAAATCCGGGACTTCGGCGTAAGCGATAAAACCGACCCCGGCGACAAACGGGATTTGCACAAAGCCAAACGGCGCGATGAACGACGCATCTGCGGCCGCAAAAGCCCGGTTGATCGCCAAATGCGCCAGCGTGGCGACGATGCCCAACATCAACAACCACGCCCACACATGGGCCTCGGGCCAGGTCCACACGGACAACGCGGGCGGCAAAGAAAACACACTCATGTACACACCCATCCACACCACCATGGCATTGGGTGGCTCTGTCTTCGCCAACGATTTATTCGAAAGCATTGCCCCCGCGATCAGTGCCGCCGCCAACAGCGCCAAAAGCTGGGGTTGGCCAACCTCATGAAAACCGGGACGGATGATCAGCAAAACGCCCATAAAGCCAACCGCCGTGGCCAACCAGCGGCGCACACCGACCTTTTCGCGCAAAAACAATGCCGCGCCGGCGGTGGTGAACAATGGGGCGGAAAAGCTGATCGCGGTGGCTTCAGCGATGGGCATCATGGTGAGCACCGAAAACCACGTCAACATGGCGCAAATGCCGAACAATGAACGACGCACATGCGCCCACGTGCGTGTGGTTTTCAAAACCACGACCCCGGCCATCACCACCCATGGCAACATCAAAAGCAATTGTGCGATGTTGCGAAAAAAGGCGATTTCGAAAGGATGTAGATCGGCGGAAATGTTGCGCACCAGCAAGCTCAGCGCGCCCAACAGACACGCCGCCAAGCTCATCCACAGCGCGCCGCTGGCGGCGGGTGGCAGAGCCAAAAATCGGGCATGGAGCGCCTTGGGCGACATGGTGCATCCTCAAAAGTGCCCGTGAAATCTAGAGCGAGCCTGACACCATATGGGAATTTGAGCCGCGCAACCACAACGCAAAGTGCGCATCAGGGTTGCGCTTTTCGCATTGCGGGCAATAACGACGCGCAAGTCCGCCCGTTCGCGATTATGCGTCTTCGGATGGTGTTGCGTTGTGTTGAGCGGCCTTGGCTTCGGCGATACGCTGGCGATTGCGCCGAAACACCGCCAATGCCAACAATCCACCACTGGAATGCGCCACGATATCGAACCAATCGATGGGTGCAAGGTCCAGGCCTTTCGACAACATGATGGCTTTTTGCACCAAATGGGGTTCGGGCAAGATCGGCATGATCACGTAGATCGCGCCGAAAAACATCGTCGGCCCGGGGGGCAGTTTGTCGAGAATGGTGTTCAACATGGTCTTTCCCATCTTTTCGTGTGCCCCAAACGCAAAGAATTCGGGCTTTCGCTACAAGATCGCCGTTAGCCCTAAACTGAGCCTTCACCAAAGTCAATTAAAGTGCTCATACTGCACCGCCCCCCAAGGTTTACCGTTTTCACACATAGGACTCTCCATGCCCCACAACACAATGCCGCTTTACGCCATCACGGTGCTGATTTGGGGCTCGACATGGTACGTCATCAAGTTGCAACTGGGCGTGGTCGCACCGGAAGTCTCGGTCGCTTATCGCTTTGCCTTGGCCGCCGCATTGTTGATTGTGTGGTGCCTCATCAAAGGCAAAGACATGCGCTACACCGCGCGCGATCACATGTGGATGGCGGTGCAAGGTTTGTTTCTGTTTTCCGCCAACTACGCGGTGTTTTACATCGCCACGGGCATACTCACCAGCGGGCTGATCGCGGTGGTGTTTTCCACCATCGTCGGGTGGAACATCTTGCTTGGCCGGATATTCTTCAACACTCCTGTGACGCTGCAAATGGTTTTGGGCGCACTGTGTGGTATCGGCGGGTTGGCGTTGGTGTTTTGGCCCGAGGTCTCGAACCTAGATCTACATGACGAAGGCGCATATGGCTTGCTTTTGTGCATCATCGCCACGGTGCTGGCCAGCCTTGGCAACATGGCTTCGGCGCGCAACCAAAAGCGCGGCTTGCCGGTTTTGCAAGTCAACGCCTACGGTATGGCCTACGGTGCGGCGTTTACCGCTTTATACGCGTGGTGGAACGGCTTGGCGTTCACGTGGGATGGCTCTGTTCAGTATGTTGGATCGCTTTTATATCTTTCCGTGCTCGGCTCGATCATCGCATTTGGCACGTATCTCACCTTGCTGGGGCGCATCGGTGCGGGCAGGGCATCATATGCCTCGGTTTTGTTTCCGGTGGTGGCGTTAAGTCTTTCGGTGGCATTGGAAGATTATATCTTCACCCCCGCCGCCCTGGGCGGCGCGGCGATGGTTTTGATCGGCAACATTTTGGTGCTGGCCAAACCCAGTCATTTCAGGTGGCTCAAGCAGGCCTGAACGCCAAACGCTTGCAACGGTCAGCAGATTTTGCCACTTTGCGCCTTTCAAACGAATGGGAATACACCATGAGAGGCTATTTCGGCGTCGGCGTAGAACGCATCTCCAAGTCCATGAACGCAGGGGCGATTTTTCGCACCGCGCATGCCTTCGGCGCCAGCTTCGTGTTCACCGTGGCGGCGCAGTATCAACAAAACATGGGCACCCGCGCCGACACTTCGAACGCACTGGAACACTTGCCGTTTTACGGCTTTCCCACGGTCGACGAAATGCTGCTGCCGCAAGGCTGCCGCTTGGTCGGTGTCGAACTTACCGATGACGCCGTCGACCTGCCAAGCTTTCGCCACCCCAGCCAATGCGCTTACGTGCTGGGACCGGAGCGCGGTTCGTTGTCGCCACAAATGGTCGAAAAATGTGAGTTCGTGGTGAAAATTCCCACCAGCTTTTGCATCAATGTTTCCCTCGCTGCCGGTTTGGTGATGTACGACCGCAGCCTGTCCATGGGACGATTTGCAGAGCGCCCGGTGCGTCCCGGCGGTCCGGTCAAACCCCTTCAAGAGCACCGCCAAGGCGGCCCGGTTCTGCGTCAATTGGATAAATTCCGCCAAGACCCGCCGGTCGGCGAAGGCTTCGATCCCGAAGGTTTCAGCGCCTAAAACGTAAGCCCAGAGCCTTTGCGGATTTCGCCAACCCGCTCGCCCAGTGTGCTGAGCACCGGCATCTCGATTAAATCGGCAATTTCCGTTCGGGCCGCCGGGTTGATCAAGCCCAAACCGTCCAACACGCAACCCATCGCCAGTTCGGACGCACGGATGGTGCCGTCGTCGATTTTCAAGGCAATACCTAGGCCGCGCCCTGGAATCATCGCGATGTGCACGCCTTCCGCGCCGCCTTTGACCAGCACCTCACCCTTGCAAGCGCGCATCATCCGGGTGTCGAACCGTTTGGTGCCCGCAACGCATTCGGGGCATGCCGCCATGGCCGCCATCACGCGCTGGGCCGCTGACGCGCGCAATATACTCAAATCTTTGGACATCATCCGCGCCATACCGCGCGCCAAGGCGTGCAAGGGAAAAGCGAACACCGGGATGCCGCAGCCGTCCGTTCCGCACGGCGCGGAACGCAAGCTGACGCCGGTCATCTCTTCGACGGTCTGGGTGACGCGCTGTTGCACCGGGTGATCGGGGTCGATATAGCCGTGGGTCGGCTCACCCATATGCACGGCGGTGGATAAAAAACCCGCGTGCTTGCCCGAACAGTTGTTATGTGCGCGGCTAAAGGTTTCGCGATCGCGGCTCATCGCCTTGGTGGTGTCCAGCGAAATGGCTTCGCCCACACCGCATTGCAAATCATCGACCGCGAGGCCAATGCGTTCAAGCCATGCGCTGACCCGTTCGACGTGAAACCGTTCGCTGTTGTGCGATGCGCAAGCCAAGGCGATTTCTTCATCGCCCAAAGCAAAACGATCCGCCGCCCCGCTTTCGATCAACGGCAACGCTTGAAGCGGTTTCAGAGCCGAGCGTGGATACACCAACGCATCGACATCACCCCATAAACGCACAATCTCACCATCGGCGTTCACCACCGCGCAAGCACCGCGGTGGCGGCTTTCGACAAAATCAGCTCGGGTCACTTCGACAAGAATTGGATTGGAGGCGGTCATGGTGTGCTTTCCATATGATGTTCCATGCGACTGGGGGTTGCCCGACAACATCTGGTGAGTAAACTGACAACATGATGAGCAAACACATTCTTTTCAATACGCTATTTGTCCTCACCCTCAGCGTCACCGCAACAACAGCGCATGGCGAAACCCTGCTGGAAAGCGGTGATTGGCAGGCCATCAAGGAAATGGAAAACGGCAAGCCGGTGTGCGTGATGTCGGCTGAGCCGCAAAAGTCCCAAGGCAAATACACCAAGCGCGGCACCGTACTGGCGATCATTTCCCATCGGCCCCACGAAAAGCGCATCGGCGAAGTGGGCTTTCAAGCCGGATATACCTTTAAGGACAAATCGCAACCCACCGCCACCATCGACGGCAAAACCACCTTTAAACTGTTCACCCAAGGCGGCCATGCGTGGGCGCTGGACGCCAAAGCCGACAAGGCCCTGGTCGCCGCCATGCGCGCGGGTGGAAAGCTGGTTGTTAAGGGCACCTCGTCTCGCGGCACGTTGACCACAGACACCTATTCGCTAAAGGGTTTTACCGCCACATGGAAGGCGATCAACAAGGCTTGCGACGTCAAGTAAGCGCTCACCTTCGATTCTGAATCTTTGCGATTCGTGTCAAAAGCCCTTATATGAGGGCCATCATGACCCAAGAACGCACCAATTTGATCGGCCTGACCCGCGAAGAGCTGGCAGAGGCCATGGCAACCATCGGTGAAAAACCTTTTCGTGCCAAACAAATATGGCACTGGCTGTATCACCACGGCGTGAAAAACATCGCCGACATGACAAGCCTGTCCAAATCCGTTCATGCCAAAATGGAAGACCACTTTTACATTGGTCGCCTGGAAGTGGTGCGTCATCTGGTCAGTGTCGATGGTTCGCAAAAGTGGCTGTTTCGACTGGAGGACGGGAATGAAATCGAATCCGTTTTCATTCCCGACGAAGGTCGTGGTGCGTTGTGCATATCCAGCCAAGTCGGCTGTTCGCTCAACTGCGATTTTTGCAACACCGGCACCCAACGCATCGTGCGCAACCTGACACCCGCCGAAATCATCGGTCAATTGTTGGCCGCGCGTGACAGCTTGGAAGAATGGCCGTCCGGCGTGGATGGCCGATTGCTCACCAACATCGTGATGATGGGCATGGGCGAGCCGTTGATGAATTTCGACAACGTCAAAAAAGCCCTGACCATCATCAAAGACGGCGAAGGCACCGCCATTTCGCGTCGCCGCATCACCCTTTCAACCGCCGGTATGGTGCCGATGATTGCGCGCTGCGGTGACGAAATCGAAGTCGACTTGGCGGTCAGCCTGCATGCTGCGCGCGATGAGTTGCGCGACATTTTGGTGCCGATCAACAAAAAATATCCACTCGACCAATTGCTCAAGGCCTGCGCCGCTTATCCGGGTGCGCGCAACGCACGACGCATCACTATGGAATATGTGATGATCAAGGACGTCAACGACAGCCCGGAAGACGCGCGTCTGCTGGCTAAATTGATGAAACAGTACAAAATCCCCGCCAAGTTCAACCTGATCCCGTTCAACCCGTGGCCGGGCACCGATTATGAAACTTCATCCAACAATGCGGTGCATAAGTTTTCGCGCATTTTGAACGACCTGGGCTTTTCCGCACCGATCCGCCAGCCGCGCGGGCGCGACATCATGGCCGCGTGCGGACAGTTGAAATCGGATAGCGAAAATAAAAAGCTCAAAGCCCTCGCCGCCAAGCGTGCGACGGCCAAAGACGATGCCGACAAACAGGCTGAAACCGCCTCTGCTTAAGCTTTTCGGTTCCCTCAGTGTCGGTTTTGACGTATTTTTGTACGACTATTCCAAAACTGAATTGGCAAAACTCCATGGCACGCCCACAAGAATTCGACACCGATACCGTTCTCGATAACGCCATGAAAGTGTTTTGGAAAAAGGGGTTCGATGACGCATCCATCCAAGACCTAGTAGATGCCACCGGGCTTAATCGTGGCAGCCTCTACAATTCTTTTGGCGATAAAGCATCCCTCTTTAGCGCCGTCATGGACCACTACCGTGCCGCATCGCCCACGCGCATTTTAACGGACAATATCGACGGAACCTCACCGCGCCAACGGCTCACGGACTTCTTTGATACGTTGGTTGAACGCGCCCTAGCAGATGCGGAACATAAAGGCTGTTTGCTGACCAATACGGCTGCGGGATTGTATGGTTGCAACGACACCATGAGTATCTGGGTTCACGATACCCTCATCAAATTTGAAAATACCCTCACCGATGTGATTGAACGCGGACAAAACTGCGGTGAAATCACAACTTCACAGTCTTCGCGTCAGTTGGCGCATTTTTTCGTCGGCGTGGCCCAAGGCATCAATGTTATGGCGCGGGCCAATCCCGATCCTGCCATGCTCATGAACATCGCAAAGCAAGCGCTTCGCACCTTGGATTAATACGCCTCATCTAAATATTGAACGTGCGTTCAAAAACATTTGACTCGATTGTCAGAGTACGGTTAAGCTCGATCTATTCTTGAACGATCGTTTAAAAATACAGCTTCACCTCACGACGGAGAGCCCCATGTCAGTCTTCGACCTGCACACACGAGACAGCGCGCCCCAAGGCTCGCACGGCGTTATGGACGCATATGTCGAAAAGTTCGGTTTTGTGCCCAATCTCATCAACATCATGGCCCAATCGCCCGCAGCGACCCAAGGCTACGCCCAGACCTACGGCTTGTTGGCCGAAACGGACTTCAGCCCGGCGGAACAGCAGTTGCTGTTTCTCACCATCAGCCGCACCAACGGCTGTACATATTGCGTTTCCGCTCACACCATGGCGGGCACGATGGTTGGACTGGACAACGCCATCATTGACGCGGTGCGCGACGGTCGTCCGATCCTCGACCCAAAACTCGCCGCGCTCTCTACATTCGCGGTGAAAGTCGTCGAAAAGCGCGGTCATCTCAGTCGCGACGACATCAATGACTTCCTCACCGCAGGCTACAGCAAAGCGCAAATCTTAGAGGTCCTGCTTGCCGTCGCCACCAAGACCATCAGCAATTACATGAACCACATCGCCGATACCCCGTTGGATGAACCTTTCGCCGCAGCCGCATGGTCGCCAAATCCCCAGGCGGCATAATTCATGAGACCGGACCTCCCCCAGTCCTGCCCCGTTCCCTTCCCTGGCCGTGCAGCACTTTTAAATCCCCCCTCTTGAGGTGGTGCATGGCGGGGGAAGGTTCTTAACTTAAAGGTCAGCGGAGCACCTTAAATGTCTGATACCTGCAAAATCGAAAACCAACCCAGCACTGAACAAGACGCGCAGTCCATGGATCCCGGTCCCGGCAAGCACGTGTTGTTTTTCGGCGATCCGATGTGTTCGTGGTGTTGGGGTTTTGCCCCAGAGCTTGATCAGCTGGTTAAGCAGGCCCAAGGCCACGCGCAATTTCAGGTCGTGATGGGTGGCTTGCGCCCAGGTACCAAGGAACCTTGGGATGAAGCGATGCGCGGTTATATCCGCCATCACTGGCAAGACGTTGAGGCCAAAACCGGCCAACCGTTCGACTTCGCCCGCTTTGAGGACAATGAGTTCGTTTATGATTCGGAACCCGGCTGTCGTGCCGTGGTCGCGGTCCGCGAGCAGGCACCCGACAAAGTCTTAGCGATGTACGAAGCCTTGCAACGCGCTTTTTATGCTGAAAACCAAAACATCACCGATCCGGCCGTGCTCACCGAGCTGGCCGTTAAAAGCGGCGTCGGTGATGGAGATTTCCTCAAATATTTTCACTCCAGCCAAGCGCGCCGCCAAGTCGCACATGACTTTCAACGCACCCAAGCCTTCGGTGTTCAGGGCTTTCCGTCCGTGCTGTGCGCCGAAGACGGCCAGTATGCGTTTTTGGCGCTGGGTTACCGACCTTATGACGCCATGCGCGATGACTTTGAAGCTTGGCTCGCCGCCTAAATCCCCTTCACATCAGGCGCCTCTTGCCCGCGCGCCGTTTATGCTTATAGTGCGCGCGTTACGGGGCCGCTTGTGCCCTATACTTAGAAACGTTTAGAGGCACCCATCATGTCGGACGGTATCAATAAAGTTGTTCTGGCTTACAGCGGCGGATTGGACACATCGATCATTCTGCGCTGGCTGCAAGAAACCTATAACTGCGAAGTGGTGACCTTCACCGCCGACCTCGGCCAAGGCGAAGAGCTGGAACCGGCACGCCAAAAAGCCGAAATGATGGGCATCAAAGACATCTTCGTCGAAGATTTGCGTGAAGAGTTCGTGCGCGATTATGTGTTCCCGATGTTTCGCGCCAACGCACTTTATGAAGGCACCTATTTGCTCGGCACCTCAATCGCGCGCCCGTTGATCGCCAAACGCCAGATCGAAATCGCCCGCGAAGTCGGTGCCGACGCCGTCAGCCACGGCGCCACCGGCAAAGGCAACGATCAGGTGCGCTTTGAGCTTGGCTATTACGCCTGCAACCCCGACATCAAAATCATCGCGCCGTGGCGCGAATGGGATTTGTCATCACGCACCTCGTTGATCGAATACGCTGAAAAGCACCAAATTCCGGTACCCAAGGACAAACGCGGCGAATCGCCCTTTTCCCAGGACGCCAATCTGCTGCATATCTCTTCGGAAGGCAAAATCCTCGAAGATCCGTGGCAGGAACCCGATTACGACCTGATCCTGACCCGCATGGTCACGCCAATGGCGGCACCCGATCAACCCACCGAGATCACCATCGACTTCGAAGCCGGCGATCCCGTCGCCATCAATGGCGACAAGCTTAGCCCCGCCACGTTGCTCGAAAAGCTCAATGATTTGGGCGGCGCGAACGGCGTTGGCGCCATCGACATCGTCGAAAATCGCTTTGTCGGCATGAAATCGCGCGGCGTCTACGAGACCCCGGGCGGAACGGTGTTGTTCCAAGCCCGTCGCGCCATGGAAAGCCTGACCCTGGATCGCGGTGCGGCACATCAAAAAGACGAACTGATGCCGCGCTACGCCGAAATGGTCTACAACGGCTTTTGGTTCGCACCGGAACGCGAAATGCTGCAAGCCGCCATCGACAAAGCCAATGAGCGTGTCACCGGCACGGTGCGCCTGAAACTCTACAAAGGCAACGTCATCATCACCGGACGCAAATCGCCGTATTCGCTCTATGACGAAGACGTGGTGACGTTCGAAGAGGATACCGTTTATGACCAGCGCGACGCCGAAGGCTTCATTCGCTTGAACGCCTTGCGCTTGCGCTTGCGCTTGGGTGCTAAACTCAACGGCTAAACAACGTCACATATACCGATTAAAAAAGGGCCAAACGGCCCTTTTTTAATGCTCTACACATAAGAATTTATGTATGAGCTTAATATACAATGGGTAAATCGTTGATCTATGAATTACTATAACTCATTGTTTTTAATGTTTTTATAGGGATAATGAGATTCAAGGCCTGATGTTAAGGGGCTTTCTTAGCCGCCTTGGTCCCTTCCAGCAGGACTTGACCCACGGCGAAGCACCACACCGATACCGGCATGAAACCGATTTCGTGCTCACCGATAAAGCGCTTGCCGGACATGTTGCGGGTCAAGGCTTTCGACGGCGTCGCCGGGCGATTTTCATCCAAGAAATCGAGCATATCGCCCAGCACGTCGTGAGGACGCGCGATGGCCTTGTTGGACCAATCAAGCTCGATACATTTCACCGGTTTGGTGCCCTTGGCGGGCATTTCGACCAACGAAACGTGCTTGTGCTTGCGGCCTTTTTTCCAAAATGCGTAATACAACCGTTGGAAGGTCGGCGAGTGCATGAATTGCGAAATCACCGCCGTTTCCGCCAGCCGTGCCATCGCCTCATCGTCCATCGCCACCGGTCCGGCCAACCCGGCGCGCAACGCAGGCGATGTCAGATAGACCTTAAAGCGGGTTTGGCGTTGGAAACGCTTGGCCTCGCCATCAACCCGCCAGATGCGCTTGATCAGATACGACGCTTCCAAGAACTCCAGATATTTACGCAGCGTGTTTTTGGCGACGCTCATGTCCTTGGACAGGTTTTCGATGCTGGTCTCAATGCCCGATTCCAGCGCCAAACGGGTCATCAGCTTGGCCACTTCGCGTTGATCGGCGATGCCGCACAAACCCGCCAAATCGCGGTGCAATATCTTCGACGTCACATCCACCGGATTGCCGGTTTGCCCGCCTGTAACAAAGGCGACCTCGGGAAATCCGCCTAAATTGACGTAATCGACAAAAGCATCGTTCAAGGCATCCAAATCCGTCAAACGACCGTACGCATCGAACAGCTTTTCGCGAATGCGCTTGATGTGCAGATATTCAGCGAACAGAACCGGCGGTAAAATGGTGTGCGAAAACGGCCCTGGGCCTTTGCGCTTAGCGCCTTTGGTCCCCGACCCCTTAACGGCACCCATGACATCGGTGTCGGCTTCGGGCACCAGTGCCGTCACGGCGGCAATGCGGCACGACGGGCGCGCGCGCGCCAATTCGTCTAAGCGTTCTTCCCATTCGGGAACATTGTGCACATCGTCCAAAAACACATATGCACCCGCCCCGCCAGCACCCACGCCAGCACTCAGCAACGCTTGGTCTACCAGACCGATCAGATCGAGGTTGGCGAACGCCGGATTGTCCAGGCGCAGGTAAACCAAAAATTGCGGTTCAACCCCAGCGCCCATCAAAAGCTGGATGACTTGCTTGATCAGAATTGATTTTCCCGCACGGCCAGGCCCGGACAACACCGCAGCCACCCCACCACCATTGCGCAACCGTTCAAGGAACGGCTGCACAAAGGCCCGGCGCGCCGCGCGCTGAACCGCCACCTCGACAGCCCCGGTGGTCCACCACGGGTTATCAAGGATAAGCCGATTTTTCAAATCAATATCAAGCACTTATACCCCCAAGAGTGAATAAGATTATGATTATCTTATTAATTGCGCCCCACTCTGGTTAAGAGAATCTATATGATTTTATTTAATCCGGCAATCATTAAGCCGCACTAAAGCAACCTTTTGCAAGCCATTTGCCCTGCATTTCATGTGATCAATATGCGAACGCGCCGCCGCAGTTCGGGTAAAACTTTAGACTCAAACCATGAATTCTTTTTGATCCATGCACTGTTGCGCCAACTGGGGTGGGGCAGTGGCAAAATCCCTGGCCCGTATTCAAGACCATGTCGCACCGTTTCGGTCATGGTCTTACGATATATTGGGCCCAGGTAATGCTTTTGCGCATAACCACCGACCAACAACGTGAGTCCGATGTTGGGCAGCAGCGCCCGTAGCCGGTCATGCCACAACGACGCACATTCCGGGCGCGGCGGCAGGTCCCCACCGTTGAGTGCGCGCCCCGGATAGCAAAAGCCCATCGGCATGATGGCGATGCGTTGCTCATCGTAAAACACATCCCGCTCAACGCTCATCCACGCGCGCAAACGATCGCCCGAAGCATCATTCCACGGCACCCCGCTTTCGTGCACCTTGGTGCCGGGCGCTTGACCGATGATGAGGATTTGAGCGCTCTGGGCCATGCGCACCACGGGCCGAGGGCCCAGCGGCAAATGATCGGCACACACCCGACACGCCCGAATTTCGTCAACAAGGGTTTCCAGCTCATCCATGATTGGTCCATCATGCCCGCCATCGCACCAACAGGTCCAGACCGGTAAACCTCAAAACCATGCTCAATATCCGCACCAAACACTTCACAATCCGACTGAGCGCCCTGCTCATCATCGCAACGGCTGGATTTATCTTCATCCTGGCGGAGGCGTTCCGCGCACCTGATCTGAAAACCCAGATCGATACCGCCCGTGCCGCGTTGGCACTGACGCGTCAATCGCAAACCATCGACTTCAACGCCGACGACATCACCGCAGACCCCTATGACACCGATGAGCCCACCGCGCGAAAGGTGCTTTTTCTCGTCAAAATGCTGCCGCTGGTCGTCGCCGAAAATGACCGCATTTTGGCCCAGCGTGACGCTGCCAGGCGCACATCGTCACCGGCACAGCTCAACGCCTTGGCGCTGGCCCATGGCCTTAAGCCTGCCCCCAACGTCAACAAAGACGCCCTGCTCAAGCGCATTGACATTGTGCCGCCGTCGCTGGTGCTCGCCCAGGCGGCCATTGAATCCGCTTGGGGCACGTCGCGCTTTGCCCGCGAAGGCAACGCCTTTTTCGGTGAGCGCACGTACGATCCCGACACCCCCGGCATCACCCCTAAGCGCGCCAGCGGCTTTAAAGTCAAAAGTTTCGTTTCGCCGCAAGGCTCGATACGTTCATATATGCGCACTTTAAATACCCACCGCGCCTACCAAGCCCTACGAGACCGCCGCGAAGCCTTGCGCGCTTTGGACCAACCCCTTTCGGGACAAGCACTGACGTCTCATTTGAAAGCCTATTCGGAACTTGGCGGGGATTATATTTCGATGATCGAAGACACCATCGCCGCCAATCGTCTCGACGATTTCGACGCGCTCATCGCCCAAACCAAATCGTGGGGCAAATAAGCTTGCCAGCATGCCACGGCATCCGGATAATCCGAGCACCCTTTAGGGCCGTCCAAATTGGAGATCCCCATGATCAACGTCTTGTTCGTTTGTCTTGGCAACATTTGTCGTTCCCCCACCGCCGAAGGCGTGTTTCGCGATCTGGTCGAACGCGAAGGCTTAAGCGATAAAATTCGCACCGACAGCGCCGGAACGCACGCCTATCACATTGGCGAGCCGCCCGACGGTCGCGCCCAAGCCGAAGCCAAGCGCCGCGGCATCGATATCAGCGGCCTGCGTGGTCGCCAGGCGCGCGCCAACGATTTCAAGGACTTCGATTACGTGTTGGCGATGGACCGTTCCAACCACCAAAATTTGCTGAGCATCTGCCCCCTAGATATGGAAGACCGCCTCACCATGTTTTTGGATTTCGCCCCCGATGTTGCCCGCCGCGAAGTGCCCGACCCTTATTACGAAGGCGGATTTGATAGCGTCTACGACATGATCGAACAAGCCGCACACGGGTTGCTCGCCGACATCCGCGCCAAGCACCTGTAAAGCTGGGCTGCATTCATGGACGAGCAGCTCAGCACACGCATTGAAGCCATTGTCGGCGAACAGCCGATGCGCTTGAGCGCCCTTTCCGGCGGCTGCGTGGGCGAGGTCTACCACGTCGCCATGCCATCGGGCCGCGACTTGGTGGCCAAGGTTGGCGGTGGCGGGCCCAGCGGTTTGGCATTGGAAGGCTTTATGCTCGAGTACCTAAGCGAGCATTCGCACCTACCGGTGCCCCAGGTGCGCAGTGCCGACGACGACTTGTTGCTCATGGACATGCTCGAAAGTGGTGGCGGTTTGGGCACCGTGGTGCAGCGCGACGCCGCCAGACACGTCAGCGCACTACACGGCCTGAGCACCCCACACGGTTATGGTTTTGAACGCGACACCGTGATCGGCGGTTTGCATCAGCCCAATCCATGGACACCCAAATGGTGCGATTTTTTTCGCGATCAGCGCTTGATGTACATGGGCCGCGAAGCCGCGCGGGTCGGGCGTTTACCGACCGCCACACTCAACCGCTTGTCGCTGTTTTGCGAAGTTCTAGACCGCTGGATAACCGAGCCCGAGCGTCCAGCGTTGATCCACGGCGACATGTGGACGGGCAACGTTTTGAGCGCCCGCGACCACATAAGCGGTTTTATCGATCCCGCCATTTATTACGCCGACCCGGAAATCGAGCTGGCCTTCACCACGTTGTTTTCCACTTTCGGCGATGCTTTTTTCAGCCGCTACCACGAGCTCAAGCCCATTCGGCCTGGATTTTTCGAAGAGCGTCTCGATATTTACAATCTCTACCCCTTGTTGGTGCACGTGCGTTTGTTCGGCGGCTCTTACGTGACATCGGTAGAGCACACCCTCAATAAATTCGGATACTAATCATGACCCCCAAATTGGTGATTTTCGATTGCGACGGCGTGCTGGTGGACAGCGAAATGATCGCGTCACGCGAATTGGCCGCTTACCTCAGCGATTTGGGTCGCCCGACCCAAGCGTTTGAGTGTCGCGTCGCGTTCACCGGCATGTCGATCAAATCGGTGGGCGACATCGTTCGTCGCGACTGGGGATTGGCGCTTCCAGCTGATTTTGTCGAGCAATTGCGTGCGCGCGATCGGATTGCGTTTGAACGCGATCTGCAAGCCGTGAACGGTGTGGCGGACATACTTGAACGTCTCAGCCATAGCCAAACGGCCTTTTGCGTCGCGTCCAGCGGCACACCGGAAAAAATCCGCCATTCGCTGAACATCACCGGGCTCATCGATCATTTCGACGATAACCTGTATAGCGCCACGCAAGTCGCCCACGGCAAACCCGCGCCGGACCTGTTCGAACTGGCGGCTTATGAAATGAACACCGCACCTGAGCACTGCGTGGTGATCGAAGACGCTGCCCCTGGTGTGCAAGGCGGCGTGGCGGCCGGCATGAGCGTTTTGGGCTTTGTCGGTGCCAGTCACACCGGACCTGAGAGTGCAACTGATCTAAAGGTCGCGGGGGCTGACAACGTGTTCAGTGATATGGGCGAACTGCCCACCTTGCTGAATCTTTAAAAATCATACTCGGCATAAGCCGCGTACTGTGCGCCGAGATGGCTCAAGTGACTTTCAAACAAAGTAAAGCCGTTGACCTCGAACGGTGGCAGCGCAAGCCCCGCGTGGGCTTCGACAAATGCGCCCAGGCGTTCTTGAGAGATACTGGGCTTAAACCGCGCCAACGTCACATGAGGGCTGAATTTACGGCCTTCAGCCGCCAAGCCTGCGCGCACCACAATGCTTTCCACCACGCTTTGCAAATGCCCCAATGCCCCCGCAGGCGCATCTTCGACGCCCGCCCACACGCTGTGCGGCGGGCGGCCAAAGGTGCCGATGTCTTTCAAGGTCAGTTCAAACGGATCGGCCCGCACCACGTCGAGTGCCGTGGTGAGGTCTTCGGCGACACTTTCATCCACCTCGCCGATGAAGCGCAGGGTGAGGTGCAGGTTGTGCGGTTCCACCCAGCGCGCGCCCTTGATACCGTTTTGCATCGCGGCCAGCTGCTGGCGATGGCTATCAGGTACAGCGATGCCTGCAAACAACCGGATCATGACCTCAACCTCCGTCGCTTATCGTTTCAGTTTAAGGTGCCGGGTTGGGCATGTCATGATGAATAGCCTCAATGCCCTCCAGCACTTCGGCACTGAGAGTCATATCGATCGAGGCGATGTTGCTTTTAAGCTGATCCATGGTCGTCGCGCCGATGATGTTGGCAGTCAAAAACGCTTGGCGATTGACGAACGCCAGCGCCATCTGCGCTGGGTCCAGGCCATGATCGCGAGACAATTGCACATAACGTTCTGTTGCTTGCTCCGTCAGGCCGCGCACATAACGATCAAAATACGGAAACAAAGTCATGCGCGCACCCGCTGGTCGCACACCACCTAAATATTTGCCGCTCAACACGCCAAATGCCATCGGCGAATACGCCAACAAGCCGCAGTCTTCGCGCATGGATACCTCCGCCAAGCCGATTTCATAGGTGCGATTTAGCAAAGAGTATGGATTTTGCACACTGGCGACACGCGGCAGTCCTTTTTGCTCGGCGCGCGCGAGAAATTTCATCGTTCCCCAAGGCGTTTCGTTGGACAACCCGATGGCGCGCACCTTGCCCGCTTTGACCAGCTCGGCCAACGCATCCAAGGTCTCTTCAATGGGTGTGGAGGTATCGTTTTCATCGTGCTCATAACCCAAACGACCAAAGAAGTTAGTCCGCCGTTCCGGCCAATGCACTTGGTAAAGGTCGATGTAATCGGTTTGCAGACGTTTCAGGCTGGCATCCACCGCCTCAAAGATGTTGGCGCGATCCAATTTCATATCGCCGTCACGCATATACTCAACCGGAGGGTTTTGACCGTTGGCATTTTTACAGGCGATCTTGGACGCCAAAATCACCCTGTCGCGGTTGCCGTGGGCTTTAAACCAATTGCCGATGATGGTTTCGGTCGCACCGTAGGTTTCTACACTGGGCGGCGTCGAATATAGCTCGGCGGTGTCGAAGAAATTTACGCCCTGATCAACGGCATAATCCATCTGCTCAAAGGCTTGCTCTTGGCTGTTTTGCTGCCCCCAAGTCATGGTGCCGAGACAGATGCGGCTGACCTGCATACCGGTGCGGCCAAGTTGATTGTAAATCATGCGATGTCCTATTTGGGGTTTTGAAGAAGGTCTTGAACCTGAGGGGCAAGGCGTTTGACGATCACCGCCACGCCAGCGGCATTGGGATGGATACCATCTTTTTGATTGAGGGCCGGGTCGGCGGCAACGCCTTCAAGAAAAAAAGCGTCATACAGTGCGGCGTATTTTTGCGCCAGATCGGGATAGATGGCATTGAACTCAGCGCCGTAATCTTCACCTAAATTGGGCGGCGCAAGCATGCCGGTGATCAAAGTTGGGATTTGGCGCTTTTTTAAAGTCGCCATGATCCAATCGAGGTTGTCGCGCGTTTGGGCCGGATCCAATCCACGCAGACCGTCGTTGGCACCCAATTCGACAATCACCGCATCGACCGGGCTCGACAACAGCCATTGCAACCGTGAGCGTCCACCCGCCGACGTATCGCCGGACACACCGCCATTGACCACCTGAACGTCAACGCCCAACGCAACCAGCGCCGATTGCAATTGCACCGGAAAGGCATCCGGCTGATCCAAACCGTAGCCCGCCGTCAAGCTATCGCCTAATGCTAAAACAATCTTAGCCTCACCAGCGTACGCCCGTGCACTGCCGACCAACACCATCGCCAGCACAAGCAACACGTTGACAACAGCCCCCCTGAGGCCATATCCCCGAGTATGCGTTTTCATACTGTAACGTCTAATCAAAAACTGCATTCTAGGTGTCCTATATGCTCGAAACTCAATCCGCATCCGCTATCCAGCTCGACGATATCCACCTGAGACTTAGCAGCGATGCTGGCGAGGTCAACATCCTGCGCGGCATTAATCTCGACATCAAGCGCGGAGAAACCATCGGCTTGGTGGGGCCGAGCGGATCGGGCAAGACTTCGATGCTGATGGTGGTCGCCGGGTTGGAGCGCCCCACCGAAGGCACCGTGCGCGTTGCTGGCAATGACATCACCAACCTCAATGAAGACAAGCTGGCGCTGTTTCGCCGCGAACACACCGGCATCGTGTTTCAAAACTTCCATCTGGTGCCAACCATGACGGCGCTGGAAAACGTCGCACTTCCGTTGGAATTCGCCGGACGTGCGCAAGCGTTCGAAGCTGCGCGCGAACAACTAGACGCCGTGGGCTTGGGCCACCGGATCGAACACTACCCCGGTCAACTTTCAGGCGGCGAACAACAGCGCGTCGCGCTGGCGCGCGCGTTCGTGACGGAACCGACCATCTTGCTCGCCGATGAGCCGACCGGGAATCTCGATGGCAAAACCGGCGAAACGGTGATGGAACTTTTGTTCGACCTGCACCAGCGCAAAGGTACCACCCTTTTGCTGATCACCCATGCACCGGATTTGGCCAAACGCTGTAGCCGTACCTTGACCATGTCTGATGGGCACATCGTCGCCGACCAGAGCGTCACTGACCAAGCGGTGAGCTAACGCAATGGCGGCAATGGGCAAAACCGGAATATCGCTTGCGTGGCGCATCGCGGCGCGCGAAATGCGCGTCGGACTGAAGGGTTTTCGTGTCTTTCTCGCATGCTTGGCGCTGGGCGTCGCGGCGATTGCCGCCGTGGGCAGTTTATCGGAATCGGTAAGCTCGGGTCTGATGGCCGACGCGCGGGTGTTGTTGGGCGGCGACGTCGACCTGCGCACTCAACATCAACCTATATCCGAAGATCAGCGCACATATCTGCAGGCCAACGCTGAGCGCCTTTCGTCCACTGTGGAAATGAAAGCCATGGCCCAGACCGACGGCACCCGTGCGCTGGTCGAGCTCAAGGGTGTGGATGCCTTGTACCCCCTGACCGGCGCCATGCAATTGGACCCCCCTTCCGACCTGCAAGACATACTGGCGCAAAAAGATGGCGTTTGGGGCACGGCGGTCGATGTGGGTCTTCTGCCCAAGCTGGGTCTCAAAATTGGTGATCGTGTGCGCGTCGGCAAGGCCACGTTCGAGCTGCGCGCCGTTATCAATAAAGAGCCTGACCGGGTGGCCTCGATCATCAATTTCGGTCCACGCTTGATGGTTTCTACGCAAGCCTTGCCCGAAACCGGGCTTGTCCAATTGGGCAGCCAAATTCGCTATCATGAACGCTTGGAGCTATCCGCAAACACCGAGCCAGAACTCTTCATCAAGCAGCTCAAAGCCGACTACCCCCACGCCGGTTGGCGCATTCACGGCCCCGGCAATGCCGCGCCGGGCTTGCAGCGTTTTATCGATCGCTTGACGCTGTTTCTCACCTTTGCCGGGCTGACCGCACTGCTGGTCGGCGGCATCGGCGTGTTGGGTGCGGTGCGCAGCTATCTGGAGACCAAAACCGCAACCATCGCAACGTTCAAATGCTTAGGTGCTCCGGGTGCGTTGGTGTTTCAAGTTTATCTCTTGCAAGTGCTGGCACTGAGCCTCGTCGGTATAGTCATCGGACTGTTCCTGGGCGCGGTGTTGCCGTTTATCGGTGTTGAGTTGGTCAAAGACCACCTGCCGTTTGTTCCGCATGTGGCGTTATTTCCGTTTGCATTGTTCAAAGCCGCCGCGTTCGGTGTGCTGGTTTCTCTCACGTTTGCGCTGTGGCCGTTGGCCCAGGCCCAAGAAACCCCCGCCGCCAATTTGTTTCGTACCAACGTCATGCCGGTGACGACGACGCCCAGGCGGCGTTACATTTTGGCGGTGATGATTGGTGTGTTTTTGTTGGGATCGCTGGTGATCTTTTGGGCGCAAGAGCGCAACTTCGCGTACTGGTTCGTCGCGGTGAGCATCGCCACGGTGTTTTTGCTGCATCTCGGTGCGCTTGGCGTTATGAAAGTCGCCAAACACGCGCCACGCCCTAAAAACGCCGTGACCCGCTTGGCGCTGACCAACCTGCACCGCCCCGGTGCGTCCACACCGGGCGTGGTGCAAGCGCTGGGCGTCGGATTGTCGGTGTTGGTCGCGGTGGCTTTGATTCAAGGCAACATCGCCAAGCAAGTCAAAGACACCATTCCCGATCAAGCTCCGGCTTTTTTCTTTATCGACATTCAACCCGACCAAGTCGCCCCGTTTGATGAGGCCGTCAGCGCCGTGCCCGGAGCCAATGGATTGATACGCAGGCCCTCGTTGCGCGGGCGTATCGTCAAAATTGGCGGCGTTCCCGTCGATGAGGTCGATGTCGATCCCGGCGTACGCTGGGCGATCCGTGGCGACCGTGCGCTTTCTTATGCCGCAACACCCGCCGAAGGGACCGAGTTCGTCGGCGGTGCGTGGTGGGCTGAGGATTATTCCGGCCCGCCGAAAATCTCATTCGATGCCAAGGTTGCAAGTGGATTTGGGGTTGGCGTCGGCGACACCTTAACCTTGAACATATTGGGCCGTGAAATCACCGCCGAGATTGCATCGCTACGCAAAATTGACTGGCGCACGTTGAGATTTGATTTCGCCATCATCTTTGCCCCCGGCACGCTCGAAAATGCACCGCATACCCACATCGCCGCCATTAAAGCCCCGCCTGAATCCGAGCCCGAAATCGAGAGGGTGGTGGCTGAAAACTTTGCCAACGTATCCGCCATTCGCGTGCGCGATGCGTTGGAAGCCGCCAACCGCATCATTGCCGGCATCGGCGCTGCGGTCACGGGCACCGCATCGGTAACGGTATTGGCCGGGATCATCGTGTTAGGCGGGACCATCGCCGCAGCACGATCCCGGCGGGTATTCGATTCGGTTGTGTTTAAGGTCCTCGGCGCGACCCGACGACAAGTGATGGGTGCGTTTTTGCTTGAATACGGTCTGTTGGGCCTGTTCACCGGCTTGGTCGGGGCGATTGTCGGCACGCTGATTTCATGGGCGGTGATCCAATTTATCATGGGCATGGCGTGGACATTTTTGCCGCTGGAAGCCATCGGCACGGTGATTGCGGCGATCACTTTGACCATGATGGCGGGCTTTTTTGGCACGTGGCGGGCGCTGGGAGAAAAGGCCAGCGGCCATTTGCGCAACGAATAAGCGTCAACGCGGGCATGTATTTATGCACAAATACCTGGGGTTGCCCTTGATTCGCCCCAATTTCCTGACATATTAGCCACACTGAACCAATTTGTATCCAACCTGAACATATGGAGTGATCGCCAGATGGCCTTCGACCCGCAAAACCAGACCGTATTACGCACCGGATCGCGTGCCGATTCGATCAGCATCGACCAGGGCCTGCGTGCCCATATGCTCAAGGTCTACAACTACATGGCTTCCGGCCTGGCACTGACCGGCGTCGTTGCCATGGTGACCGCCAGCTCCGAAACCATGCTCAACGCCATTTTCGGCACGCCGCTTTCGTGGGTGGTGATGTTGGCCCCGCTGGCTTTCATGCTGGTGCTGTCGTTCGGCATCAACAAGCTCAGCACCACGGCGGCTCAGGGCCTTTTTTGGGCATTCGCCTTCGTCATGGGGCTGTCGATGGCGTCTATTTTCTTGATGTACACCGGCACCTCCATCGCCCGGGTGTTCTTCATCTCGGCGGGCATGTTCGCAGGTATGAGTCTTTACGGTTACACCACCAAGCGCGACCTGTCGGGCTTTGGCTCGTTCTTGATGATGGGCTTGATTGGCTTGATCATCGCCATGGTGGTCAACATTTTCTTGCAGTCCAGCGCCTTGGAATTCATCATTTCCGCTGCTGGCGTGCTGATCTTCGTCGGCCTCACCGCTTACGACACGCAAAAGATCAAGTCCATCTACGACGAAATGGACAGCCACGGCGTGGCCACCAAAAAAGCCATCATGGGCGCGTTGACGTTGTATCTGGACTTCATCAACCTGTTCTTGATGATGCTGCGTTTGTTCGGCGATCGCCGTTAACGCACACCGCTCAAAGCGAAATTCAAACCGCCCGGAACGTTTCCGGGCGGTTTTCTTTTGTGCGGATTGCTAACGCACACTGCGGCGCAAAAGTTCCATCGCCGCATTAAGCTGGCTCATGCGCTGGTGACAGCCATCCTTGCCGTCTGGATGATACACCGTGGCCAAGCGACGAAAGCGCATGCGCACGGCGTTGAGGTCCGCAGCCGCACCCGGCGGAAAACCCAGCACATACAGCGCCTGCTCACGGGTGTGCACGCCATTGGGCAGGGGTTCAAAATGCAGCGCCTGGACGACGTTGCGCAGGCGTTCCATCTCATCGTGGGTATTGCGCAGCAAAACGTGTTGCGCCTCTTGTTCCATTTCGGCCTCAGAGATCGCGGCCTCCGATTCCACGTCAACGTTCATGTGACCGCGTTCGATGGCCAGCGCCAGCGCTAGGGCTTTGCGAATGGTTTCGATTGCAAAACCTGGGGCCATTCGAACTTGCAAGCGCGGTTTGCGCCGCCAAGGCTTTCCCTGAGAACGCCCCGATTTCAGCACCACCGTTTCACGATCATCACGGGCCGGCTCACCCGGATCTTTATGCCCATCGATAACGTTTCGCGACACCACCAAAACCACTGAGCGCGCCAAATCGGCGACATTGCAATGCTTGGCGGCGGCCAACGCTAAAACTTCATCGCGAAATCGACTGGCGCAAGGCACCGTGTATGAATGTTTGTTTGAAGGTTTGTCGCTCATGGATGTCCTACGTTCACTCAAACCTCATACGCATACGACAATGAGTGCCGTGTGAGCGTTGTTTAAGCGTCAAAACGTTCCTTAAAATGGCCGATGGTATGGCTTTATCTTCAAACAGTTTAAGACTCGCTCGCCACCAGTCAACTGCACTTGTTGTTTTTTGGTGCTTTCCCATAGAAAACAAATTGATTTGGCGCATTTCACCCTCTTTTTAATTTACGCAAAACAATAGGATATGATTGCAATTCACTGATAAATAACGAAATATAATCCGTTAAACCTTTATTAGGAATATTACCCAAAAGCATGCCTAGTCCCGGACACGTAGGCTATTTCATGACTTTTAAGGCCAAAAGCATCGTCATCTAGGGTGCATTTATGGCGAACATAGGTCCACAATCCGCCCTTTAACTTCATATGTGGTTTGTTATGTTTCGACCTTAGTCGAGAACTGGAAAATATTGCCTGTGCCATCGTCGCGTTCATGTAGTTGACACAAAATTACCCCGCAAACATACGATATTTGTGACTTGCTCAGACGTCCGAATGGCCATCTTGGCGTCGGCGTGCACACCTAAAGCGTATACGATTCGTTAACTATAACGACGCGGCAACGTCATCTTGGATCGACGATCGCAAATAGGGCATAACTCATCACCATCAAACTGGATGATGCAAAACCTCGCACAACATCAACGGTTCACGAGCCGCCGCAAGCAGCAGTAGTATCGATTTCGAAATAAAATACAAATATTCAGTAATAACAACTACATAGAATTGATATTGTGCCTTTGAATTTCCACGCAGGTACTTTCGAGGCGTCATATTTAACATCTCGATTAAAATCAGAAAACTCCGCAGTAGCCCATATCGGCGGTATTTTCGTATTGTTTACGACAAAAACCAACCGGATATAGAAAATCGTTTCATTTTGTATATTAAGGCTGCATTAACCATAGAAAGGGACACCAGACTGCGCGTATCAAAGCCCCGTTTTTAGGCCTCCAACGCGCATCGTTGCCAAATCAATATGCGTTGCATTTTATGCTTTAAAAACGCTACGTAGGCGTTACGGACTCACGACGCGGCCATCGGCGGACGCGATTTCGACGAGCCCCAGCCATACAGCGCCAAACCGAGCCAGATGAACGCAAACGCGATCAGGTGCGTGGACGTGAACGGTTCTTGGAACACAAAGACCGCCAACAGAAACTGCCCCGTCGGCACGATGTACATCAGCACGCCAATAGTCGACAGCCGCAAAATCCGCGTCGCGCGGGCAAACAGCAACAAAGGCAACGCCGTCACCAGCCCGGTTCCGGCCAACAATGCACTGTCCGCAAAGCTCACGCCAAACATCGCACCGCCGCCTTGCACCGCCAGCCACGCGATATAGGCCAGCGCCACCGGCAACAACAGTAAGGTTTCCAGATACAACCCCGGCAACGAGCCCACCGGCGCGGTTTTGCGCACCAAGCCGTAAATCGACCACGACACCGCCAAGCCGATGGACACCCACGGCACCACGCCAAGATTGAGAATCAACACCAAAACGCCGAGTACCGCCAGAGCGATCGCAACCCAAGCCACCGTGGCCAAGCGTTCGCGTAAAAACACCACCCCCAACGCCACGCTCATCAGGGGGCTGATGTAATAACCGAGGCTTGATTGCAAAACCAAATCGTTGGCCACCGCCCAAATGAATATGCCCCAGTTCAGCGCCACCGCTAGGCCCGAAAGCGCCATCGTGCGCAACGTTCGCGGCGCGTAAAACGATTTGGAAACAATCTCACCACGTCGCCCGACGGCAACCATCAACACGGTGACAAACAGCAAAGACCACGCGGAACGATGGGCCAAGACTTCCAGCGCGGGAATGTGCGCAACGGTCTTGAACACCAGGGGAAACAGGCCCCACATGGTCGTCGCACCCAAGGCCAAGGCAACGCCTTGCGTCAAACTGGCCGATTGCGCGCTGTCATGAGGCTGTGTTGTTCTGGGCGCAGTGTTGGGGAGGTCCTGCATCAAATCGCCTTATCAATATGTACCGCGCTGACATTAGACGATCTCAACACCTATCAACCAGCTCAAGTTTCAATTAAACTGAGCCACAAGTCGTTTAATCGATCATCGGAGCCCGCAATGAGGTTTTCCCCCCGCCGCCACGTTTCATCAGCTTTCTTAAAGTCCGAAGATGGTGCCACAGCCATCGAATACGCCTTGATCGCCACCCTTATTTGTGTGGCCATCATTGGCGCATTGACGCTGTTTGCCGACAACATGGGTAACATGTTCAACAGCATTTCCAACGCCGTCGACAGCGGCACGTAAAGCCTGCATCAAGAAGAGGGCACGACGCATTGCGGCGGAAGGCTAGACGCATTGCGGCGGAAGGCTAAGCGTGACGGTCGTCCCGACACCGGCGCTGCTGTCGATTTCAATCGTGCCGCCGTGCAGCTCCATGAGGGATTTACAGATCGACAAGCCCAATCCGAGGCCTTCATGACCGACTTCTTTTTCGCGCTCAACTTGGACAAATGGGTCTAGCGCACGGTCGATATCTTGCGCGGCAATGCCGACCCCCGCATCGCGCACCTGGACGATCACCGCACCGTCCCTTGTGCTTAGCGATACATCAACAGTGCTGGATTTTGGCGAAAAGTTCACTGCATTTGACAAGACGTTTGCGATGCATTGCCCGATGGCATCGCGATCGACGTTCACAACCACCAAATCGGTGGCCAGCTGTGTGTTGATCGTAATGTCTGAATTGTCGGCCCGCTCACGCACAGCTGCAAGGCTCTGATCGACGATCTCGCCTAGGTCGCACGGCTCCCGGTTCAGCTTGTAGTCACCCGCCTCTAGGTTGGTCATCTCCAAAATGTTGCTCACCAGCTTGAGCAGGTGATCGCCACTGGACCGGATGGTGTGCACGTATTCTTTGTTTTTGTCGGAACCGATGGAACCGAAAAACTCATGGATCAGAGAATCTGAAAATCCAATGATGGCGTTCAGCGGCGTGCGCAGCTCGTGACTCATGATCGCCAGAAATCTGGTTTTCACTTGGCTGGCCTTTTCCGCGATATCTTTAGCGGCGACCAGCTCAACGGTGTGCGCTTGAACTTTCTTTTCCAATTGAACGTTGGAGGCTTGTAGCGCCATGATGTTTTCGAGCATATCGAGGTTCTGCGTGACCCGGCACAAAAATTCCTCAGGCTGGAACGGCTTGTGGATAAAATCATTGGCACCGCTTTTGATGAATTGCGCCGACAACACGTCGTCACCATGCGCGGACATGCCAATAATCGCGAGTTTATCCATAGAGTGCTCGGCACGAATTTTTTTAATCAGATTCATGCCGTCCATTTCAGGCATGTCATAATCGGTGACGACCACCCGAACATCCGGATTGGCCTTTAAAACTTCCAAAGCTTCCACGCCATTTTTAGCTTCAAGCGCTGTCAGTTGCTGCGTTCGCATCAGCCCCGAAACCACCGAACGCACGGTTTTTGAATCGTCCACGATCAGGGCCTTAAGACCAATATTTGCGTGGATGCGCCTGACGACTGAAATGACGTAATCGAGGCTCGAAGGGGTTTCCTTAACAACATAATCAATGATGTTTTTGGAAAACAGGCTTTTGCGCAGCTCTTCGCTGAACTGAGTCGTAAAAACCAGCGACGGCAACGCCTTGCTGATCGCATAATCGACAATCTCGCCCCCGCTTGCGTCGGGAAGGTTCAAATCCAACAGGGCGATGAAAAAGTCATTCGGTCGGTCTTCAACAATACGCGCGGCCTCGGCGTAAGTGCTGGCGCAGGTCACCGTATGGCCCAATTTTCCTTCGATATTTTTTTCAACAAATTTGAAAAAAATTGACTGTCTTCAACAACCAAGACGTCCGGCATGGAAGGATCCTTCAGATATATAAAAATTTAATATGCTCATCGCGTCCGCCAGCACAGAAAATCCGCGGTGCTGCTGTCGCATTATGGTCATACAATATACACGAAAAAACCTGGCCCCCAAATTGGAGGCCTGGTTGGCGCAGTTTCCCGCGAAATAATGGTGCCGATGAGCAGACTTGAACTGCTGAACCTCCGCATTACGCATGATTTCACTCTATGTCCGCTAACGGGCGGTAAGCGAACCTTTGTTGAGGCCCGTTCTTATGTCTGCTTATGACCCAAAGCGGACATGCGTCAAAATCTCTTGGCTAACCCCGACCACGTTTTCAAAAAGGTCCCGATGATGCCTGGATTGTTATTGGTCTCGGCTTCACGTTGTTTCTTCTCAACCTCTCTTTTGAGCTCATTTCGGATGATGCCTAAATTCGGACTAAGATATTGAGTTAAATTACCTAAGTTGACTTCCTTGTCCCCGCCACTTGAAGTGTCAGGGTTCATTTTTGTATCCTTAATCACCAAAACTCCCGGGGATTTGATGCAAAATTCTTTGTCGTAATAGAGTCCTATTTTCATCCAGCAGAACGTTCCCTCAGGAATATCGTAAATAATAGCCGTATCATATACGTAGGACTTATCAGTGAAAGAAACAGGAATCCTCGCTATAACGAGAAGCTTGGTGGAATCACTTGACCATACAACTGGGGCTCCCATTGGCATCCAGTAAGGCTCAAATCTCTCAAGAATTTCATTGTCTTTATTTACCAATGAGAACAAGCATAGGTTATTCATCATGGTTGCCTCATGGCAATGGGACACCATTACCCTATATTCTTCGTTAGGGGATAAATGACTAACAATTTCGTCCGTCATATCTACTCGTTTGAAGTCAGAAGTTATCGGCGATCGAACCAGATCCTCTAAAGTAATTTGATCATGGGTCACTAATCCTCCTCGGCCCCGCCTGCCCATAATTGTTGATGGGGCACATCCTAGCTCAACATAAAGTAGCTGTGAACTTTAGATGCTCTTACGTCTGCTAATGGCTAATAGCGGACCTTTAAGAGGACGCAGCATTACGTCCGCTTTCATACAGCAAGCAGACATCCGAGAAGATACGATAAGCCGTCCAAAACTTTACAAATCACTTTACAAAAAATAAGGCCCCCAAAGTTGGGGGCCTTATAATCGCAAAATTCTGCGAAATAATGGTGCCGATGAGCAGACTCGAACTGCTGACCTACGCATTACGAATGCGTTGCTCTACCAACTGAGCTACATCGGCTTAAAGACGTCTAAATCTAAAGACCGGCTCTTTTAATCCGCCCAGGCGCGCACGTCAACGCGTTTCGAGTGCATCAGGGCTGATCAGCGCGAGGTGGCTATCGAGCGCCGGAAGGGCCGCAAGGCCCGGCGGTGTATCCCAGCTCATCTGATCGAAGGTGCGACATTTTGGACAATGCGCCGACCATTTCGGCTCAACATGGCCGCAACTGGCGCACACCCACAGCGGATCGGCGGCGGCGGTGGCCGCGCGGGCCAGCCAGTGACGTACTTGATCTTTGTCGCCACGATCTTGGTCTTCCAGTTCCGCCATCAAGGTAAACACCTTACGCGTCAAACGCCCCGCTTCCATCGCCGCGCCCAAATGGGTGCGCGCTTGGCCCCACAATTGTGCTTCCAACGCGGCTTCAGCCATAGCGATATGACCTTCGACGGCGTTCGGCTTGAACGACAGCAGTTTTTCCAACGCCGACACTTTGCCAAGCGCGTCGCCAACTTTGCAGGCCCTGAAATAAAGCTCGACCAGATCCGGATGCGCCATCAGCCCCCAGGCCTTTTCGATCACGCCCTGGGCCTTGCGGGTGTTGCCACGGTCCAAATACACATTGCTCAATCGGATCGCCGCTGCGGTGAGCGAGGTGTCCAAAGACACGGCTTTTTCGGCAAATTTCAGCGCCTTGACCGGGTCGCCATTTTTTTCGGCGTCGAAGCTTTCGCCCAACGCGACCACCGCTTGACGGTGGCGGCTTTCGCCTTTGCTGGACGACGTCAGTTTGGACATGTGGCTGAGCGCATCGCCCGCCGCAAGCCATGTGCCCGCGCGTGCTTCCAGATCGAACAGGGCTTCGGCCAACCACTCGCTTTTTGGTTTGAGCGCTTGTGCGCGGCGCGCCAGTTCCAACGCCGTCGCGTCGTCACCGCGCTTGACGGCTTGGTTCAACAAACCCCGCAGGCCGAGAAATTCCATTTCCGGATCTTCAAGCATGGTGGTGAAGAACCGTTCCGCCGCCAGCTCGTCACCGTTCAACTGTGCCGATTGTGCTTTCAACAACAACGTCAGCGGCGGTTCGCCCAACAGACCGTCGGCTTTTTGCACTTGGCGGCGCGATTCTTCCGCGTCACCTGCCGCAACCGCAACCATGCCCTTGGTCAGCGCCTTATAGCCTTTGCGCGACCGGCGTTCGCGCACCGTCGCGGTGATTTGCCCCGGCGCACGGCTCAAAAACAGCCAAAATCGATAAGTAAGCGCCACCAAAATGGTCAACAACGCCACACCGCCCGCCAACACCCCGGCAGAGGTTTCCACCTGCCATCCGCCCCAGTTGAGGCTGACTTGGCCGGGATTGTCGCTGACCCAAATCACGCCCCAAGCGAGCGCAACGACGGCGGCCAGAAAAAGAATCAGACGCAGCATCGATCGCTCCTCATGCCCCACCCGTGGCTGCCAAAGCAGCGAGAGCGTGGTTGTGCAAAGCGTTCACCGCGTCGCGCACTTCGACGCGCGCGCGCGCCGCTTCGCGCCACCGGTTGGCGGCGTTGCCTTCGGCCCCTTGCAACGATTGCATGGCCGCCAGCGCGGTTTTCAAATCGTTGTCTTTAAGCGCCAGTTCCGCCACCGCAAGGGCTCGCTCGACCGGATCTTCAATGTGGGCGGGATCTGTTTGACGCACCGTGACAAGACTGGAGGCCGCGCCAACCACTTCGTCCATCCACCCGGTACGTTGCGTTTGACCGTGGACTTTCATCACCGCCACAGCCACGGCTTTAAACTCAGCCGCGATAATAGCTTGGCTTGGAACCCCGCTGTTTGCATACGGGCGCAAGCGCGCAACCACCGTGTCGATCACGGGATCCGCACCGCCGATGCGTTCCAAGGCATCCAACGCCGTCGCATACGCACGATCACTTTCGATAAGACTGGCGAGTTGGGTCACCGACAACACCAACGCCTGTGCCGACGCGCTGGGATCGATGCGCCCACGCGGTGCACTTTCCAAGGCCGCGACGCGCGTTTTTAAGGTCGCCAGATCGGCGCGCAGCTCGGAAAGCGTGCGCACCAATTGGCTGTAGGCTTGCGCAGCGTCGCCGCCTTGATCATTTTCGCTGTTGGCCGTGGCTGACAAAAGCTGAGCTTCGAGAATGTCCAGGCGATCCGTCAGGCTTTGCACCATCGGGGCGACATCTGGGGCGACAGCCGAGGCGTGCTCACGCGGCATCACCCAAATCGGCAGCTCCGGCGCGGGCGGCTCGACCACGGGGGCCGCACTCATCTCGGGTTGGGTCTGAAATTCGGGTTGTGGTTGAACGTCGACAACCGGCTCGGGCGCGTGCGGTTGAGGAGCAAACACCGGCTTAGGTTCAACGGGCTCGACCACCGGCGCAGCCGCTTGCGGACGCACCACCGGTTGAGCCGCAGGTTGCTGCACCGGGCGATCCACGGTCGCGGAACTGGGCAGAGACGGCTGGGTTGGGCGCGCCGCAAAGCCCAGCGTTGCACGGGCTTTTTTCAGCGCCGGTTCGACCGTCGGTGCGACAAAGGGCCACACCGCGTAACCGCCGCCACCGATCACCAACAATGCAGCCAGCAGCCATACAAACCCGCCACCGGAAGAACGTTGATCCGAGCGCGGGTCAGGTTGAGGGCCGGGTTGCGCGTTGGATTGAGCACTGGGCTGGTCGGCCTTGACCTCCACCAAATCGGCGTCTTGATTTTTGTCTGCGTTGTCCGTCATCGGCTGGTCGCGTCCCCAGTTCACTGCTTAGATTGAATGCCGTCGTCCATCAGGACGTTCTATCACGTGTCGAGCAAAGCCAAAAGAGAAGCCTGATCGGGTTGTGCGGCGATATATATATTACGCCACGCTAGGTCTTGAATTCGATCCGCCACCGCATCGCTCAAACAATATGCGCTTACAATCTTGAGATGCTCAGCCACCGCAGCTTTGTCAACCAAGCGCGCAAACGCCGCCCCGGTGCGCGGTGAATACAGCACCACCGCATCAACTTCACCAGCCGTGAGTGCCTGCAAAGCATCAACCGGTAAGCTGTCGGCTTTGATCGCTTGGTAAAGCACTTCGCGTCGATACGTAAAACCCGCCGTCTGCACCATAGCCGCCAAATCGCCCGCGACTTTTGATCCCGCCGGATGCAGCAAAGCGCCCGCCGCCGGATCAAGTTCTTGGGTGGCCAGCGCGGCCAATGCCCCGACATCGCCCGCAGCACTTTTGACCGTCTCAAAGCCCAGCGCTAAGGCTTCACGTGCGGTGGCGTCACCGACGCACAACGCGGGCAAGTCACGCACAGATGAGCGCCCGGCAAACGCCCGCGCACCGTTGGCGGATGTGAACAGCAAGGCTTGCACGCCGTTCAAATCCAAATCATCCCCATCAATGAGCTGGATGTCGAGCAACGGCGCAGCCACGCCCTCGTGACCCAACCGCGCCAAGGCGGCGAGCAACGGTTTGCAATCCTCAGCAGGGCGGGTGACGAGGATGCGCATCTGGTCTAAGCCTTATTCGGCTGTGGCGAGAAAGTCGGGACCGATTTTGTCCTTGAGCTCTTGGCCTGCATCACGGCCCATGGCTTCCGCTTGGGTCAAGTCAGCTGGTCCGGAACGCGCGATTTCGTGAACTTCGGAACCATCGGGCTTGGCCACCAAACCGTGAAACTGCAGCGTGTCACCATCCAACACAGTATATGCGGCAATCGGTGTGCGGCACGATCCGTCGAGCACCGTTAAAAACGCCCGCTCCGCCATCACCCGCACCACGGTTTCGGCGTGATTGAGTGCGGCCAGCACCCGGTTGGCGCGCTCGTCGTCTTCCATGCAGGTGATACCGATGGCGCCCTGGCCCACGGCGGGCACGAAGTCTTCGACCGCCATAAGGTCGGTGATGACCTCTTCCATGCCCAAACGCCTGAGGCCCGCTGCGGCCAGCAGCGTGCCGTCAACGTCGCCGGCTTTGAGCTTTTTCATCCGCGTTTGCACGTTGCCGCGAAAGGTCACGACTTTAAGGTCGGGGCGACGGGCGAGAATTTGCGATTGGCGGCGCAACGAGGCCGAACCGACCACCGCCCCTTCGGGCAGATCCCACACCGTTTTGGCTTTGTTGGAAATGAACACGTCGCGTACGTCTTCGCGTTCCAGCATGCACGGCAGGTGAATGCCGTCGGGCAGATACGTCGGTACGTCTTTCATCGAATGCACCGCGATGTCGATGTCGCGCGCCAGCATGGCTTCGTCGATTTCCTTGGTGAACAGGCCTTTGCCGCCGATGTCTTGCAAAGCGCGGTCGAGCACCGCGTCGCCGGTGGTTTTGATAACGACGATTTCGATCATGCCTTCGCCGCCAAGCTCGGGAAACGCGGCCATCAGCTTTTCGCGGGTTTCATAAGCTTGTGCCAAAGCCAAGGGGCTGCCGCGGGTGCCGATGCGCAAAGGTGTGTCGTTCATAAACTCTGTCCGTACCTAGATATGTTTAAGTGTGGTTTCTTATACCCGCCTTAGAGTAAAGTCCGCCGAACGCGAAACAAGGGCTTTATACATGATCGTTCTGGGTATCGAAACCAGTTGTGACGAAACCGCTGCGGCGGTCATTCGCAGCGATGACAACGGCGGCGGGGAAATCCTCGCCGATGTGGTGCTGTCGCAAATCGAAGCCCACCGCCCGTATGGCGGCATCGTGCCCGAAGTCGCCGCCCGCGCACATCTGGAATTTGCCGATCATGTGGTCAAACAGGCCATGGATCAGGCGGACTTAAACTTTGATCAGCTCGACGCTGTCGCTGCCACCGGCGGGCCGGGATTGATCGGTGGCGTGATTGTCGGTGTGATGACCGCCAAAGCCATCGCCGCCGCCCACAACTTGCCTTTCGTCGCTGTCAATCATCTCGAAGGCCACGCGCTGACCGCGCGTTTGACCAACAAGGTCGCCTTTCCATATTTGCTTTTGTTGGTGTCGGGCGGGCACAGCCAGCTTTTGATCGTGCGTGGTGTCGGCGATTACACCCGTTTGGGCACCACCATCGACGATGCGGTGGGTGAAGCGTTCGATAAATCCGCCAAGATGCTCGGACTCGGCTATCCCGGTGGGCCACCGATCGAGGCTGCGGCCCTGCTTGGCGATGCCAAGCGTTTTGCCCTGCCCCGTCCCCTGCGCGGCAAGCCCGGCTGTCATTTTTCGTTTTCCGGCCTTAAAGCCGCTGTCAAACGCACCATCGACGCGTTACCACCGGGGCCCTTACAAGAACGAGACATCAATGACATGGCGGCCAGTTTCCAAGCCGCCGTCGCCGATGTGATCGGTGAGCGCACCGGCCGCGCGATAGTGGAATTTCGTAAGCAATGCCCAGGCGCCAATACCTTGGTGGTGGCCGGCGGCGTCGCCGCCAACACCGCGCTGCGCGCAAAATTGGAAGAAGTCGCCAATGTGAAAGGCATGGTTCTGGCCGCACCGCCGTTAGCTTTATGCACCGACAACGGCGCAATGATCGCGTGGGCGGGGATTGAGCGGCTTCGCTTAGGCCAAAGCGACACGTTGGACTTTGCCCCGCGCCCACGCTGGCCTTTGGACCCGGACGCGCCCAAAGCCGCCGGTGCGGGCGTAAAAGCCTGAGACTGACTTACAGCGGGCCCTTGTACCGACGACTTTATGAAGGCATATAGTTTAGGTCATCAACGGAGACACAAGACTTTGCAAACCATCGGTATCATAGGCGCGGGTGCTTGGGGTACAGCCCTCGCCACAGCGGTCCGTAGAGCTGGCCCCAAGGTGATCGTGCAGGCCCATGAAGCCGAAGTCGCCAACGCCATCAACAACGCCCACGAAAACACCGCTTTTCTGCCCGGCGTTCGTTTGGATGACGGCATCCGCGCCACCACAGATGTGACCGAAGCCGTTCAAACCGATGCTGTTTTGCTGGTCGCACCGGCGCAATTTCTGCGCAGCGTGTGCGAAGCCGCTAAGCCGCATTGGAAACCGGGCACACCGGCGATCATCTGCGCCAAGGGTATCGAGCAAAACACCTTTCAACTGATGAGCGACGTGGTCAGCGACGTGTTGGGCGACGCGGCCCCGGTGGCCATTTTGTCCGGCCCGACCTTCGCCATCGAAGTCGCGCGTGACATGCCCACCGCCTTAACGTTGGCGTGTGCGGATGAAAAATTAGGTCAACATTTGTGCTCTAGTCTATCAAGTCGCTGTTTTCGCACGTATTATTCAAACGATGTCATTGGCGCGCAGTTGGGTGGTGCGGTTAAAAACGTGATGGCCATCGCCTGCGGCATCGTTGAGGGCCGCGCCATGGGCGACAACGCCCGCGCCGCTTTGGTCACGCGTGGTTTGGCCGAAATCGCGCGCTTGGGCAATGTGCTCGGTGCGGATGAGCACACATTGATGGGCTTGTCGGGGCTTGGCGATTTGACATTGACGTGTAACGCCATGCAATCGCGTAACTTTTCCCTCGGTGTACTGCTGGGACAAGGGCGCAGCCTCGCCGATATTCTCGCTGAACGCAAAGCGGTCACCGAAGGCGTCTTCACCGCCGCCGCCGTCACTGAACTGGCGCGACGCAAGCAAGTCGATATGCCGATTTGTCAGGCCGTCGATGGCGTGCTGAACCACGGTGTCGATCTGGACGCCATCATCACCGGCTTGTTGAGCCGCCCCCTGAATTCAGAATAAGGATTCAATACATGATGTTCGCTATTTTCTGTACCGATAAAGACGATTATCTCGACGTGCGCCTCGACAACCGCCCGGCGCATGTTGAGTATCTGAAATCCCTTGGCGCTAAGTTGATGTTCGCCGGCCCGACGCTGGCCGATGATGGCGAAACCATGAATGGCAGTCTCATCGTGGTCGATTTCGACAACCTTGAACAGGCTCAAGAATTTGCCTCTAATGATCCATACACCAAGGCCAAACTTTTTGACAATGTTGCCATCCGGGCGTGGAACAAAGTACTGCCGTGAATCTTGTAGCGATGTGTTTGCAACGTTACGAAAACATTACGAATTTACGCGCTTAAGTTTGATTCATCAGACAGATCGTATCGCCTGCTAAAGGAATTTTTGAGATGGCGTATTGGCTCGTTAAATCAGAACCCGGATGCTGGTCTTGGTCTGACCATGTGGCGGTCGGAACGGAACCTTGGGATGGCGTGCGCAATCATCAAGCCGCCAAGTATATGAAAGCTATGTCCCTTGGGGACTTGGTTTTTTTCTATCATTCCGTAAAAGAAAAGAAAATCGTTGGGGTGCTCGAAGTTGTCGCTGAAGCCTACCCAGATTCAACCGACGCAACGGGCAAATTTGTTTGCGTCGACTTCAAAGCCACCAACGCGCTGACCAATCCCATTTCGCTTGCGAATATAAAAACCAATCCACAGCTGGAAAACATGACGCTGCTTAAACAATCTCGTCTTTCGGTGATGCCGGTGGCTGATGACGAGTGGACGGAAATTTTGCACATGGCAGGTGGCCTGCAATCATGAACTCAACACCGCTTTGTACCCTCGAAGACATTGATGACGGCGAGTCCGCCGGCTTTGTCACCAAGGTTAAAGGCGAACCGACCCGGATCCTTGCCGTCCGAAAAGGCTCAATCGTTTATCTCTATGAAAACTCGTGCCCGCACATTCTCGCGCCGCTTGATTTCACGCCGGGGCGTTTTTTGACCCCGGAAAAGGATATGATCTTATGCTCAACCCATGGCGCGCTGTTTCGCATCGAAGACGGTCATTGTGTACACGGCCCCTGTCTGGGCAAACACCTCGACCCCATTAAATGTAGCGTACGCGATGGGGCCGTTTGGCTGGATTGAAAAGCGATCTCAGATCATTTTCTTCGCTTGCACCCGCGTTTGAATTCCTCAATACTCACTTTACGCTGCACTGCACAATCTAATGGTTGGCTGTGCGCGAACTCACAAATTCCCAGCACCCCCATAAAGGCGTCAGGTGCAATGGACGCAGCTGGGACAACAGGAAGCGACAAACAAACCTCACACCCAGGGAGGGGCACTTAAAATGACTGACTCCAAAGTTTTTCCGGTCTCCGATGCGCTTGCCAAAGAGGCATGGGCCGATAACGCCAAGTACCTTGAAATGTATAAACAATCCGTCGAAAACGCCGACGGTTTTTGGGGCGAACACGGCAAGCGTATCGATTGGATCAAGCCCTATACCCAGGTTAAGGACGTCGATTACAACATCCCCGGCGTTTCGATCAAATGGTTTGCCGACGGCACCTTGAACGCTTCAGCCAACTGCATCGATCGTCACTTGCCCACGCGCGCCGACCAGACGGCGATCATTTGGGAAGGCGACGACCCGACAGAATCCAAAAACATCGCCTATCAAGAACTGCACGACGAAGTCTGCAAGCTGGCCAACGCCATGAAGGCGCGTGGCATCAAAAAAGGCGACGTCGTCACCTTATATATGCCGATGATCCCCGAAGCCGCTTACGCCATGTTGGCGTGTACGCGCATCGGTGCGATCCACTCCATTGTGTTTGGCGGATTTTCACCTGACGCACTCGCCGGACGCATCCAGGGCTGTTCGTCCAATTGCGTGATTACGGCGGACGAAGGCCTGCGCGGCAAAAAATCCATTCCCCTCAAAGCCAATGTGGACGCGGCTTTGGAAAGCTGCACAACCGTCGAAACCGTGTTCGTGGTCAAGCGCACCGGTGGCGACATCAATTGGTCTGAGGGTCGCGACGTTTGGTACGAAGACGCGGTGGCAAGCGAACCAACCAGCTGTGAGCCGGAAGAAATGAACGCCGAAGATCCGATGTTCATTCTTTATACCTCCGGTTCCACCGGCGCGCCCAAAGGTGTTCTGCACACCACCGGCGGCTACATGGTTTATGCCTCCATGACCCATCAATATGTGTTCGATTATCACGATGGCGACATTTATTGGTGCACCGCGGATGTGGGCTGGGTCACCGGCCACAGCTACATCGTCTACGGCCCGTTGGCCAACGGCGCGACCACCTTGATGTTTGAAGGCGTGCCCAATTATCCCGATACCTCGCGCTTTTGGCAGGTGTGCGACAAGCATAACGTCAACATTTTCTACACCGCGCCGACCGCGATCCGCGCGCTGATGCGTGACGGCGATGAGCCGGTCAAAAAGACTTCGCGCAAATCCTTGCGTTTGCTGGGTTCGGTGGGTGAGCCGATCAATCCCGAAGCGTGGATGTGGTACTACAACGTGGTCGGTGATGGCCGCTGCCCGATCGTCGATACCTGGTGGCAGACCGAAACCGGCGGCATCTTGATCACCCCGCTGCCCGGCGCAACGGCGCTCAAGCCCGGTTCCGCGACCCGCCCGTTCTTTGGCGTGCAGCCGCAAATCGTCGATAACGACGGCAATCCACAAGACGGTGCCACCGAAGGCAATTTGTGCATCACCGACAGCTGGCCCGGTCAAATGCGCACGGTTTATGGTGATCATGAGCGCTTTGAGCAGACCTATTTTTCGACCTATCCCGGCAAATATTTCACCGGCGACGGCTGCCGCCGCGACGAAGACGGATATTACTGGATCACCGGTCGCGTCGATGATGTGATCAACGTGTCCGGGCACCGCATGGGCACCGCCGAGGTCGAAAGCGCCTTGGTCGCCCATGAAAAAGTCGCCGAAGCCGCTGTGGTCGGCGCGCCGCACGACATTAAGGGCCAAGGCATCTACGCCTATGTCACCTTGAACGCTGGCATCGAGCAAACCGACGAGCTGAAGAAAGAACTGGTGACTTGGGTGCGCAAGGAAATCGGCCCCATCGCCACGCCGGACTGGCTGCAATGGGCACCGGGTTTGCCAAAAACCCGATCCGGCAAAATCATGCGCCGGATTTTGCGCAAAATTGCCGAAAATGAATACGGCAGCCTCGGCGACACCTCAACTTTGGCCGACCCATCCGTGGTTGACGACCTCATCGACAATCGCCAGAATCGCTAAAACCAGCGCGCAGCAACAGCGATAAGATCAATTGGCGGAGCCCGTTAGCTCCGCCAATTGATGCCTCTATGACTTTGAAATAAAATAAAAAATATGAATTTAATAAATATAGATTTTATTAAAAATGCTTATATTGAGCTTATATTCACCTCCACATACACATAGACTCACGCATAAATACTAACTGTTGCGATTCCCTGCGTATAACTGCGCCCACCCCCGCACACCCGTCTTCACCTAGGCTATACGCAGACGTTTACAGCCCCCATTCACCTGCACCATATCGGCGACGCATCTCAATTAAGCGCGTAGGTATATTCTTATTTATCGCAGATGTACTTTCATACGAATCGCCTACACATGTAGATAACGTCTTGTGGCGTCTTTCATTTTTGTGTCTTCAACGCAATGGATCGTTCGCCTCAAAGTATGTTCGTAAACGAATTTACACGCAAACCGTCACCTGAAGACATCGTGTCGAGGGCTCAAAAGCAAATCGATACTTATGCGATTTGATGTCTTGGTGCAGGGACACACCTGTGCCAAATTTTTCATTTCATCTAAGTAACAATAATGATGTGGTGCTAAAATAGTCCAGGGCTCCACATTTAAACCATCGCCGCCAACACATGATCGCATCAAAACTCGACCCCCCCGTACTTTGTTTCCAGATACTTCGTATCGGGTTGGGTTGAAAGGCTTTATAATGATAATTTCTAACTGTTTATCAGCACTTTAAAGGTTCGTTTTTATATCGACATATTTTCTGTTGACGGGGCCCTTATACGCATCACGCTAAGGGGCTAAGGGCACCGTTCCGGGTGCGTTATCGGGTGTTGTTACGCCATCGGATAAAATCAGAAAAACCCTCGACGAACATGGGGGCGGGCATGGGGAAGATTTCACCTTTCGGTGTATCTGCAAGCCCGCCCATGGTATACGAAGGGCTGCGCCACGCCCGAAAAAACCGAACAGTCGAGCCCTAACTTACATGCCCCGCACAGCCGCCCTAAATCTTCTCGATGCCGTCCTCAATCAAAAACATCAACTCGATGATGCGTTGGGACAGACGCAAGGGTTCAACAAACTGGCTGATCGCGACCGCGCCCTGGCCCAGCAGATCACCCGCACGGTTTTGCGCCACATTGGTGAAATAGATTTATTGATTTCATCCTTTTTGGACAAGCCGCTCGGCAAAAAGGGGCTATCGGCGCAAAACGTCATGCGTCTTGGCCTCGCCCAGCTGTTTTTTCTCGACACTGCCGACCATGCCGCCATCGACACCGCTGTCAGCCTGTGCCGTGGGGGCGATCTGGCCCCATATCGCAAATTGGTCAATGCCATCTTGCGCCGTGCCCAGCGTGAGGGTGCTGAGCTGCTGGCAAAACACGATCCCGCCCAGCTGAACACCCCCGAATGGCTGTGGCAAAGCTGGGTCGAGTCCTATGGCGACGCCACCGCGCACGCCATCGCGGCGCAACACCTTATCGAAGCACCGCTGGACATTACGGCCAAAGACGACCCCGCAGGCTGGGCTGAAAAACTAGAAGCGCACCTGATGCCCACCGGCACGTTGCGTTTGAGCGGACACAAAGGTGTGATCACCACCTTGCCCGGTTTTGACGATGGCGCGTGGTGGGTTCAAGACATGGCCGCCAGCCTGCCCGCGCGCTTGCTGGGCAATGTCCGCGACCTCGACGTTATCGATCTGTGCGCCGCACCCGGTGGCAAAACCATGGAATTGGCGGCCGCCGGGGCTCACGTCGCCGCCGTCGATCGATCGGAAAAGCGCTTGAAGCGCGTTTCACAAAATCTTAAACGCACAAATTTATCCGCCAAACTGGTCACCGCAGACGCGACCGAGTGGCGCCCCGATATGTTGGCCGATGCGGTGCTGTTGGACGCACCGTGTTCGGCAACCGGCACCGCGCGGCGTCATCCCGACGTGATGGTCCTGAAGAAACCCGCCGACGTGGTCAAACTGGCGGATCTTCAAAGACGGTTGTTGCAAGCCGCCGTCGAAATGGTGCGCCCGGGCGGCTTGATCGTCTATTGCACCTGTTCGCTACAACGCGATGAGGGCGAAGCGCAAATCGAAGCCCTGTTGCAAACCGACGCGCCCGTGCAGCTTGATCCTTTGCAACCCACCGAGGTCGGAACGCTCACCGATTTTGTCACCACAGACGGCTTTTTGCGCACCCTGCCGTGCCATTTCGCGGAACAGGGCGGCATGGACGGCTTTTTCGCCGCTCGCCTAAGGCGGTTATAAGCTCTGATGAAGGGCCATTTATTGCCAATTCGTGTCGAACCCAAGGCGCCGCATCATTCCGCAAACCACGATCATCATTTCGATTTGCAAACAGTGTAAATTTCTGCTGCAGATCAAAGATATGGCCGGGGTGTGATCGCGGTTCTTGCCCATCCGGATCGAAACTGATACGCATCAGGTATGAGCAGCGGCACAGGCCACACACCTTCGACACCCAGCGACCCGGCGCAAAGTCCGGCCCGCGTCTCCGCGCACGCCGTCGTACGCACCGGCGGGGCGCGTTTCAAGGCGTCCGCGCTTTATCGATTGTTGTTGTTGGGTCAAGCCCCCAAAGGCATTCGCTTCACGGTGCCGGATTTGTGGCCCGGCAACCCCGATGTCGGTCGCGACATCCTGGCGGGAACATTTCGATATCGTGATGAAGCCCACGCCCTGAGCTCCGCCGATGACCTGCCCGCGAACGCGTCCGCCGCATGGCTGGAATGGTTTCACGGTCACTGTTGGCTTAGGGATTTATGTGCGTTGGGCGGCGGAGAAGCTCCTTATTTCGCTCGCGAGTGGCTCTCGGCATGGATGGACGGCAACAAAACCTGGGGACCGGTCAGCTGGGCATCCGACGTCACCGCCGAACGGCTGATCAATTGGTGCCAACACTGGCGTTTTTTGGTCCGTGATGACGCCACCGGGCCCTTCGAGAAAATGTTGCGCCGCAGTGCTGGGCGCGATGCACGCCACCTGTTGTGGACTGCGCCCCCCACCCAAGCCGGGTTTTCCCGCCTGCACGCCCTCAAAGGCCAAGCTTTTGGCGTGTTTGCATTGCTGGGCGGTGAAAGCCGCAAAGCGCGCACGCTCAACCTGCTGGAACGCGAAATTTCTGCGCAAGTGCTGCCCGACGGCGGCCATGTTGAGCGCAACCCCGAAACCTTGAGCGAGGTTTTAAAAGACTTGCTCGAACTCAGGGCACTGCTCAGCACCGCCACCGGCGACGTGCCCGGTTTTTTACAAAACGCCATTGACCGCGCGGCACCGATGCTGCGCGCCTTGCGTCACCCCGACGGTGGACTGGCGGTGTTCAACGGTGGTCTTGAAGGCGACCCGGCGTGGCTCGATCTTATTTTGGCGCAAACCGATTCCAGCGCAAAACCACCACGCAATGCACCGCATGCCGGGTTTCAACGGCTCAACGCCGGTGCCGTGAACATCGTCATGGATTGTGGTCAGCCCTCATCTATGGGCCAATCCCAACACGCCGGAACGCTCAGTTTTGAGCTTTCCATCGGCAAGCATCGTCTGTTTGTGAACTGCGGCGCACGTGCGGGCGCGCACGATCCATGGCGCACCGCGCTGGCGGCGACGGCGGCGCACAGCACCCTCACCGTGAACGACACATCCTCCAGCGCGTTCGCGTTGGACGGCAATTTGCGCCATCACCCCGAACACGTCACGTGCAATCGACAAGACGTCGAAGAAGGCACCTTGGCCGAGGCCAGCCATGACGGCTACATGGATGCTTTTGGACTTAGCCACCATCGTGCACTGTTTTTGGCCTCCCACGGCACCGACGTGCGTGGCGAGGACCGTCTGGTCGGCGCGGGCGGTGAGCATTTTACGGTGCGTTTTCACCTCCACCCCAGCGTGAAAGCATCAGTGCTGGGTGATGGTCACGACGTGCTGCTGAACCTGCCGGGCAAAGAAGCGTGGCGTCTGCGCACATCGGCGCAAGAGGTCAAACTGGAAAGCAGCGTGTATCTCGGCCACGGCGGCGAACAACGTCGCAGCGAACAAATCGTCATCAGCGGGCCGCTGTCGGGCAATGGCGCGCTGGTCAAATGGGCCCTGACACGAGATGGAGCATAAAGCACGCTTATGAACAAACTCAGTGTTGTCATCCCTTGCTACAACGAAGAACAGACCCTCGCCGACGTGGTCGCAAAGGTCGGCGCTGCGGATACGGCGGGATTGGACATGGAAATCGTCATCGTCGATGATTGTTCCGCCGACGATTCCGCCGCTATCGCCGAAAAACTGGCGCAAACCGATCCGCGCATCCGCTTGTTTCGTCATGATGTCAACCAGGGCAAGGGGGCTGCGCTGCGCACCGGCTTCGCGTCGGCCAGCGGTGATTTGGTGATCGTGCAAGACGCGGATATGGAATACGATCCCGCCGATTACGTTAAACTGATCGCCCCCATCACAAACGGCGACGCCGACGTGGTCTACGGCTCGCGCTTTCTCCAACGCGACGCCACCGAAGCACATTACTTGCTGCATGGTCTCGCCAACCGCTTTTTGACGACGCTGTCCAATCTGCTCACCGGGCTCAAGCTCACGGATATGGAAACGTGTTACAAGCTGGTGCCCAAACGCTTTCTCGATCAGATCACCATCACCGAGAACCGCTTTGGCATCGAGCCGGAAATCACCGCCAAGCTTGCCCACATGAAGCCCAAGCCGCGCCTTGTTGAAGTTCCGGTGTCCTACGTCAATCGATCATACGCGGAAGGCAAGAAAATCGGCTGGAAAGACGGCGTCAGCGCCATCCGCTGCATTTTGAAGTTCAACCTGCTGCGTTAAGTACGCCCTCACAAAAGACTGCCGCCAAAAGCTTTTGGTGTGCTAACCTCCGCCCCCATAGCATACCCAAGAACGACCTTCGATCCAGGTACACTCGACCATGGCCTACCTGCCCAAAGCTTTGATGATGAAGCCACGCAACCTGATCGCGTTCATTCACGACGTGATCATGGCCGCTTTGTCGTTCGGCGTGTCGATGGTGCTGCGCATCGGTGATGTCTTCGATCCGTTCCACGGAAAGGTTTTGCTCACCGGCACCGCCATGTTCACCGCCACCGCCGCAGTGGTGTTTTTGAGCCTGCGTATGTATCGCGGCATTTGGCGTTATGCGTCGATGAACGATCTGGTGACGCTGGCCAAGGCGGTCACCGTTTTGATGTTGGTGTTTTCGCTGGAGATGTTCTTTTTCTTCCGCCTCGAAGGGGTGCCGCGCTCACTTGTAGTGATCAACTGGTTCGTGTTGCTGGCGATGCTCGGCGGGCCGCGCTTTCTTTACCGTTTGCTCAAAGACCGCCGTTTCGACTGGCATCTGGACCTTAACGCCACGCCGAAAATTCCCGTGCTGCTGGTCGGCGCGGGTGACGAAGCGGAACTGTTCATTCGTGCCGCAGCGCGTTCGGACACCTCCCCGTACCGACCCGTGGGCATCGTTTCGGAAAGTGTCGGACGGGTGGGACGCCAAATTCACGACGTCAATGTTTTGGGCACCGTTCCCGAACTTGAAACCATTGTGCAAAGCCTACGCGGTGAAGATCGTCCCCAGCGCTTGGTTTTGACCAAGTCGGAAATCAAAGGTGCGGGGGTGCGTGAACTGCTGAACATAGCACAAAACCTCGGCATGACCGTGGCCCGCATGCCGCGGGTCGATGATCTGAAATCCGACGAAGATCAAGAGGTCCGCATCCGCCCCATCGCCATCGAAGATTTGCTGGGCCGGCCGCAGCAGCCGTTGGATCGCGGATCGATGACCAAGTTGGTCGCGGGCAAACGGGTTCTGATCACCGGCGCCGGTGGTTCAATCGGTTCTGAGTTGGCACGCCAAGTCGCCGCCATCGGTCCACAAGAATTGGTGTTGGTGGAAAATTCTGAATTTGCGCTGTATTTGATCGACCGTGAAATGGCCGCACAGAATCCCGACATGGCGCGCCATGCGGTGATCGCTGACGTGCGTGACCGCACCCGGATCGATCAGATTTTCAATCATTACAAACCCGAATTGGTTTTTCACGCCGCCGCGCTCAAACACGTGCCATTGGTCGAGGACAATCCGTTTGAAGGCATGCTCACCAACGCCATCGGCACCTGCAACGTCGCCGACGCGTGCGAGGCCGCCAGCGTCAATGTGATGGTGATGATTTCCACCGATAAAGCGGTCAATCCCACCAATATCATGGGTGCGACCAAGCGCATCGCGGAAACATATGTGCAAGCGTTGGACCTGCGCCGCGGCCAAGATGCAGGCACCCGGTTTGTTACGGTTCGCTTTGGTAACGTTCTGGGTTCGACCGGGTCGGTGGTGCCATTGTTCCAAAAGCAGTTGCAAGCGGGCGGACCGCTTACCGTTACGCATCCGGATATGACGCGTTATTTCATGACCATCCGCGAAGCGGTCGAGTTGGTGTTACAGGCTTCGGCGCTGGGTGTCACCGGCCATGCGACCGATGGCAAATTGTTCGTGCTGGATATGGGCGAGCCGGTGAAAATTGTCGAACTGGCGCGCCAGATGATCCGCTTGGCAGGTTTGCAGCCTGACGAAGACATCGACATTCAGTTCACCGGCACGCGCCCTGGTGAAAAGCTGTTTGAAGAAATCTTCCATGGCGCGGAACCGCCAGTACCGACCACCGCACCCGGCGTACTGCTGGCCTCGCCGCGCACGCAAAACCTCGATGAGGTGCGCCAAACGCTCGATCAACTGGCCGCAGCAGCCCATAAGGAAGACCGTACAGGGCTGATGGACGGGATTGCAAAGCTGGTCCCTGAATATGCGCCACCCCCTGCAGATCAGGACAATTTGGCCTGATAACCCTTTTCGGGGGCTGGTCTTCAAGGGCTGAGGCTGGTATATCGCAAATGGTTTATGACAAAGTTGTCATATGCACCTTTTTAAGTCGTCGCCGCATCGCTTCCATAGCCGCCCAGAGGGAACCTGCTCATGTCCGAACCCATCCGCCGCGCCTTGCTTTCCGTTTCCGACAAAACCGGTATCGTCGAATTCGGTCGATTTCTTGCCGATCAGGGTGCCGAAGTGCTGTCCACCGGCGGCACCGCCAAGATGCTCGCGGATGCAGGCGTGCCGGTCACGGAAGTTTCCGAGCACACCGGCTTTCCCGAAATCATGGATGGCCGCGTGAAAACCTTGCAACCGGCGATCCACGGTGGCCTGCTGGCGGTGCGCGACAACGCCGAGCACGTCAAGGCGATGGAAGATCACAACATCGCGCCGATCGATCTGTTGTGTGTGAACCTCTATCCGTTCGAAGAAACCCTGGCTGGCGGCGCTGGCTATGACGATTGCGTTGAAAACATCGACATCGGCGGTCCGGCGATGATCCGCGCGGCGGCGAAAAACCACGGCGACGTCACCGTGGTGGTCGAACCCGAAGATTACCAGCGCGTGATGGACGAAATGACCAGCCGCTCCGGCGCGACCACCTTGGAAACCCGCAAATTTTTGGCCCAGCGCGCCTATGCCCGCACCGCCGCATATGATGCCGCCATTTCCACATGGCTGGCAGATGAAACCGATCAGACCTGGCCCAAGCGCTTGAGCTTCGCCGGTGAGCTGAAACAGACCATGCGCTACGGTGAAAACCCCCACCAAGCGGCGGCGTTTTACGTCAACGGCGACCCGCGCCCCGGCGTCGCTTCGGCCACCCAGCTGCAAGGTAAAGAGCTCAGCTACAACAACCTCAACGACACCGACGCAGCGTTTGAGCTGGTGGCAGAATTCGAAGACACCGCCTGCGCCATCATCAAGCACGCCAACCCGTGCGGCGTGGCCGTGGGCGCAAGCTTGGCCGATGCCTATCGCAACGCCTATGTGTGCGACACCGAAAGCGCGTTTGGCGGCATCGTTGCGCTGAACCGCACCCTGGACGGTGAAACGGCCGAAGAAATCACCAAGATCTTCACCGAAGTGATCATCGCCCCGGCTGTCGACGAAGACGCGCTGAAAATCTTAAGCGGCAAAAAGAATCTGCGCGTGCTGACCACCGGCGCGATGCCCGACCCCAACGCGGGCGGACGCACGGTGAAAATGCTCGCCGGTGGATTGCTGGTTCAAGGTCGCGACAACGCCCTGATCGAAGAGCTCAAGGTCGTCACCGAAAAAGCCCCCACCGACGCGCAACTGGCCGACATGAAATTCGCCTACACGGTCGGCAAGCACATCAAATCCAACGCCATCGTGTATTGCAAAGACCGACGCACCGTCGGCGTCGGCGCAGGCCAGATGAGCCGCGTGAACTCGTGCCGCATCGCCGCGTTCCGCGCCGAACAGGCTGCCAAGGCGCAAGGCGAAGATCAAAGCTGGGCGCTCGGTTCAGTGGTCGCGTCGGACGCATTCTTCCCGTTCGCCGACGGCCTTTTGGAAGCCGTCGAAGCCGGCGCGGTGGCGGTGATCCAGCCGGGCGGCTCGATGCGCGACGAAGAAGTCATCGAAGCCGCCAACAAAGCTGGCATCGCCATGGTCTTCACCGGCATGCGCCACTTCCGCCACTAAGGTTTCGCTAAAATCATAGCGCCGGGCCGGAAAGCCACGCCCGGCGTTTTTTGTGGATTAACCCAGCACGAACATCTTCTCGCGGCGGAACCATTTGGCGGCGAGTCCGAAGATCAGCGCCGCCGATAGGATTGTGCTCAGCGATGCGATCAGGACGTGTTGGGGGTCGAGGGCTTGTTCGCCGATCAGCTGATTGATCAGCAGCATCTGGCCCAACACCGGCACCGCCACCGTGACGTCGGTTGGGTTCATCGGCGAAAACACCATCACCATGCCCGGAAGTGCCGGCACCAGCGGCAACAGGCCAAGATAGATTTGCGCTTCTTTCATCGAACGCGTGATCACCGCCACCGACATTTGCAGCGCCACCGCGATGGCCATCAACGGGATGGTCACGGCGAAGATCACCGCGAACACCTCCCACCCGGGCGGCGCGACCAAGCGATCCGACGAGGACGCCGCCAGCCCCATGAACACCCGAAACGCGCTTAAGTTCACCACCGTGGTCACCCCCGTGAACGCCAGCGCCGCCAAAGCTTTCGCCAGCAGCAACACCCAGCGTTCCACCGGGGCCAGCAACAACGGTTCCAACGAGCCGCGTTCACGCTCGCCCACCGTGGTGTCGATGGCCAGATGCACCCCACCAAGAAAGATCATAAAGATCACCAGCGGCGGCACCATGTTGTAGAAAAACACCGCGATGTTGGCGTCGCGCGCGACATTGATCCGCGCGATTTTAACGGTCGTTGCATAACCGGTGGGCAAGCCCGCCGCTAGCGCTTTTTGATCGGCGATGCGATCGTTAAAGCCGCGAACGATTGCGCTGAGGCGCGCGGTGACGCGCAAGTTATCCACCCGCCCGGTGTTGGTGATCAACTCGATGGTGAACGCGTTTTGCCCTGATACACGATCAGGCACGATCAACACCACCGGCAAACGGCCTTCGCGCACCGCGTCTTCTTGGTCTTGGCGCGCGGGTGGCGCGACACTGAAACGCACGTTGTTGTTTTCAAGATATGCCTTGAGATCGGGCACGCGTTCGATACCCACCGCCGGAACCTCGACAAAGCGTTCGCGGAAATCGCCTTGCAAGGTCTTACCCGCAAGATATAAACCGCCCGCCACCAGCATCGGCCCCAGCATCGGATAAATCAGCGCCAGCATCAAAGAGCGCCGATCGCGGCTGTGATCGCGCAGCTCTTTTTTCAGCACGATCAACACCCGGCGTATCCAACCGTTTGCGGTTTGGTCCATCATTGCGCCGCCTTTGTATCTGCAGATGCGTTTGCAGGGTGGCGCGCCAGGACGCGCACGAACACCTCTTCCAAATCCTCGGCGCCGGTCTGGGTTCGCAATTCATCGGGGGTGCCGCTGGCCACCGTGCGCCCTTCGGAGACGATCACCAGATCGTCGCACAGCAAAGACACCTCGCTCATGATGTGGCTGGAAATCAAAATGCAGTGACCCTCGGCCTTCATCTCGGCGATCAATTCACGCACCGCGCGGGAACTCATCACGTCCAGGCCGTTGGTCGGCTCATCCAAAATCAAATTGTGCGGACGGTGCACCAACGCGCGCCCCAGGGCGACTTTGAGCTCTTGGCCGCGCGAAAACCCCTTGGCCAATCGGTCGGCGAAATCGGTCATGCCCAGACGCGTGATCAAATCATCGATGTCGGTTTCCAAGGCCGCACCGTGGGCACCGTGCAACTGGCCGAAATAGCGAATGTGTTCGCGCGCACTCAAACGGGGATACAAACCGCGCACATCCGGCAACACCCCCAGTTGACGTTGCGCCAGCATGCGATTTTTCGCGACGTCCACGCCGTCCACCCGCGCCGCGCCCTGATCTGGCGTCAACAAACCATAAACGATGCGAAACGCGGTGGTCTTGCCCGCGCCATTGGGGCCGATCAGGCCCGTCACCCGACCATCTTGGGCCGTAAGGCTCAAACCGGCCAAAGCTTGAACCTGGTCGAAGCGTTTGGTGAGGCCATCAATCTCAATCATGACCTGAGCGTATCATCCGCCGTTGTGAGATCAACTGCGTATTGGCACGACACTTGCTTTTTTAACGATTGAATGAGGCAAACGTCGCATTCTGCGAATCGGGGGTCGATATGGCGCGTATTTTGGTGATTGATGACGACCCCGACATCCGGGCTTTGCTCTCAACCTACTTTCAGGGTAACGGCCATCAGGTCTTTCAGGCCGAAGATGGCGCCCACGGCATTGGCATGGCCGCCCAGCGTCGCCCCGATGTGGTGATCTTGGACATCGACATGCCGGTGCTTGACGGACATTCGACCCTGCACGTAATGAAGAACGATCCCACAATGTCCGCTATCCCCATCGTGGTACTGACCTCGCACAGCAATGATCAAACCCGAGAACGCTTAAAGCGCGCTGGTTGCGCAGGGTTTCTCGGAAAACCGTTCGATCTGGGCCGATTGAACCAAACGGTGACACAAAGTCTTAAAGCGAGCCAGGCCGAGACGAAAACAGAAGCACAGACCAACGTATAGGCTTGGCGCTTTTAAACGGTCCACTCTCGTCTAGGGTTTACCCTTGACGTACAACTCGCGGGGTTCAGGTGTTTTCCTGTCCCCCGCATTTTTTTTGCAATTTGCAAAGCAGTTTGCGAATCTGTCAGCTGGCTCGCTCATCGATCAGCGATTTAAACGCCCGGCTCGCCACCGCAATCATTGAAATGTCATTGATATCGCCAGCCCACAATTCCGTCAGCAGTTGCTCTGTACGGCTAATGGCGTTTTGATAGGTCTCGGTCCACATTTTGATGGCCTTGTCGACATCGGTGACGTTCCGCGAAACCTCCAGCACATGCGCGGTGAGGTTATATTGATGGCCAAACAGTTCTTCAACCAACGCCGAAACCGCCAATTTCTGCCAGTGACTGTCGCTAGCCAACGCTTCACATTCCGCGCGCAAACGGCCCAGGCGGAACTTTGAGCCCACCGCGAAATATAGCGCCGCCACATCACAAACCTTCAGGCCGCGCTGTTCGGCCAGTAGCACGATGTCGATGCCCGACGCCATATTGACCAAACCCGCAATGCGCAGCGCCAAGTCCTTGGGCACGCCGTTGCCGACATACACCTCGGCGCGCCGATCCAGATCGTCCAAGTAGTGCGACGGCAATACGGCCGTGAGACCGGCAAATAATTCGCTGTTGCCGCCCTGAAAACGTTCGACGCTGGCCGCTAACGGCTCTGATGCGACCCCGTTGCGCAAGAACCACATGGTGGCCCGATCCAAAAGCTTATTGATGTCGAGCAACATGGAAATCTGCGTGTGCGCAGGAACTTTGTTGTCCAGCGCCTCGACAGGCCGCCACATGTCGCGCACCGAGAACACTTCGCGCGCCATGATAAAGGCGCGCGCAATGTCGCCAGGATTCATGCCGGTCTTTTCCATCAGCTGCGTCACAAACGTTCCGCCCACCCGGTTGATCATCGAATTGGTGACCCGCGTGGCGACGATTTCACGGCGCAAGCGATGCTGATCGATGTCGGCTTTATATTTGCTTTGCAGCGGTGTTGGGAAGTAACGCAGCAAATCGCGCACCAAAAAAGGATCGTCGGGAACGTCGCTGGCGAGCAGCTCGTCGAACAGCCAAATTTTCGAATACGACATCAGCACCGAAATTTCCGGACGGGTCAGCCCCTGGCCGCCGATGGCACGTTCAGTTAAGGTTTCGTCATCGGGCAGAAACTCGACATCGCGGTTGAGGCGGTCGGCCTTTTCCAGCATGCGCATAAGCCGAATTTGGTGATCCACCAAGTCCGTGCCGCGCGCTTGAATAGTGGAGATGGCTTGGGTCTGTTCGTAGTTGTCCCACAAAACCAGCGCGCCGACTTCATCGGTCATGCGTTCCAACAATGCGTTTCGCGTGCGCGCGGTGAGTTTTTTCTGCGCTACCAAGACATCGAGCAAGATCTTGATGTTGACCTCATGATCGGAACAATCCACCCCGGCGGAATTGTCGATGGAATCCGTGTTTAGACGTCCACCGGCCAGTGCGTACTCAACACGCGCGCGTTGCGTGACGCCCAGATTGGCACCCTCGCCGATGACCCGTGCGCGCACCTCACCCGCGTCCACACGCACCGCATCGTTGGTGCGATCGCCGGCATCCACATGGCTTTCGCCAGTGGCTTTGATGTAGGTGCCGATGCCGCCGAACCACAGCAAGTCGGTATCCAACTTCACGATCAGTTTGATCAAGTCGTTGGGCGTCATTTTATCGACGCTCACGCCGAACAGGGTTTTCATCTCTTTGGACAGCGGCACCCACTTGGCGCGACGCTCAAATACGCCCCCGCCTTTTGAGATCAGCTTGGCATTGTAATCGGACCACATGGACCGCGGCATGTCGAACAAGCGCTGGCGTTCCGCCATAGATTTCTGAGCATTGGGGTTGGGATCGATAAAGATGTGCATATGATTGAAAGCAGCGGTGAGGCGGATATGCTTGCTCAGCAGCATGCCGTTGCCGAACACATCGCCCGACATATCGCCAACGCCGACCACGGTGAAATTTTCCGACTGGGTATCGATGCCCAATTCACGGAAATGACGCTTGACCGATTCCCAGCCACCGCGTGCGGTGATGGCCATCTTTTTGTGGTCGTAGCCAACGCTGCCGCCGGACGCAAACGCATCGCCCAGCCAAAAGCCATAATCAGCCGAAACGCCGTTGGCGATATCGGAAAACGTCGCCGTGCCTTTGTCCGCCGCTACCACCAAATAAGGATCGTCGGGATCGTGACGCGCCACACGCGGCGGCGGCAGAATTTTACCTTGAGCGTCCAAGTTGTCGGTCAAATCGAGCAAGCCGCGAATAAAGGTTTTGTAGCACTCAATGCCTTCTTGCATCATCGCTTCGCGCCCGCGATCGATTGGCGGGTTCTTAATCACGAAGCCGCCCTTGGAGCCCACCGGCACGATGACCGCATTTTTAACCTGCTGGGCTTTGACCAGGCCGAGAATTTCGGTGCGGAAGTCTTCGCGTCGGTCCGACCAGCGCAAACCGCCGCGCGCCACATTGCCAAAGCGCAAATGCACACCCTCGACACGCGGTGCGTAAACGAAGATTTCAAACTTGGGCCGGGGCAGCGGCAGTTCTTCGATGTCGCCGCTCGACAGTTTAAACGACAGCCAGGTCTTCAGCTCGCCTTCGGCGGTGAGCTGAAAAAAGTTGGTGCGCAAGGTCGCGTCCACCAAGTTGATGTAACGGCGCAAGATGCGATCTTGATCCGCGCTGCTGACATCTTCCAATTGATCGAACAGTTTTTTGCGCAAGCGGGTCGCTTTACGGGTCGCCTTCACGACTGCATCTTTGAGCGCATGCGGTTCGAACCGCGCCATGAACATGTCGACAATGCCACGCGTGATCGCGGCATTTTCGACCAAGGTGTTGGCCAAGTAGGTTTCGGAAAAGGTGATGCCGGTTTGGCGCAGGTATTTGGTGTACGCACGCAACACCGTGACTTCGCGCCAATCCAGGCCTGCCGATAAAATCAGCGCGTTCAGCGCGTCACTTTCCATGTCGCCGGACCAGATCTGGTCGAACGCGGCATGAAAGCGCGACCGTACATCGTCGCCGCTGCCCATCAGTTTGCCGCGCGGTTCCAAGCCAAAATCGTGGATCATGATTTTATACGGCGCTTCTTTGCGTCGCGCGCGATAGGGGATTTCTTCCATCACCCTGAGGCCGAGATTTTCCAACATCGGCAAGATGTCCGATAGCGCCACCGGGCCCTTGGGATTGTAGATTTTAAACCGCAACGGCGGCCCCGACGGAGCGTCAAGTTGATACAGATGCAAACCCAACCGGCCAAAGATATAGGTCAGCTCGATGCGCTTGATGTCGTTGATGGTCTCAGACGTCGAAAAGCTTTCTTCGTAATTGCGGTTAAAGGCGTTTTGATAGGCGTCCAAAAGACGCATGCCTTCCATCTCGCCGTTTTGCGCAATCAGCGCCCCACCCAGACGATCACCCCATGAACGGGTTAAATCGGCGATGTCCGCTTCGATGGCCTTAAGATCGTATTTGGGAATTTCGCCCGGCGTGGTCTTGATCACCACATGCAAACGCGTCAATGCGTCATCGCCGAGATGCGAATAATGCGCGGTGACGGTGCCGGCAAAAACATCTTCCAAGCGGGCCTGAATTTTTTTGCGCAGATCGGTGCTGTAACGATCGCGCGGCACATAGATCAGACAGCTGATGAAGCGCTCAAAATCGTCTCGGCGTAAAAACAGAGAGACCTTTTGGCGGTCCTGCAGTCGCAAAATACCCAAACTGGTTTCCAGCAAATGATCGGTGGATATTTGAAACAACTCGTCGCGCGGAAAAGTTTCCAAGATGTTCAGTAACGTCTTGCCATTGTGACTGCTCGACGGCAAACCGGCGCGGTCGAAGGTGCCTTGGATTTTGCGCCGCAACAGCGGAATGTCGCGGGCACTTCGGTTATATGCGCCCGCTGTGAACAGGCCGACGAAGATGCGCTGACCGACCACCCGGCCTTTGACGTCGAGACGCTTGATGCCGATGGAATCCATCTGCACCGGACGGTGAACCCGTGAGCGCATATCGGTTTTGGTGACCAACAATAAATCGGGGCGATTGACGAAGCTGCGGACCTCCGGCGGCATCTTCGCCAAGTCGCGCAATTCTTGAAACACCACCCGCGACAGATCGCTCAGCACGCCTAAGCTGCTGTTTCTGGCCACGGTCACCCGCGCGCGGGTGCCGGTTCCGGCAAATTCGTATTCGCGATAGCCCAAGAAGGTAAAGTTGTCGTCGTGCAGCCAGCGCAAGAAATCGCGTACTTCGCTGACCTCTTCCAGAGGCAAATTCGCAGTCAGCGTTTCCAGCTCATCGATCAGATCGGCCAGCTTGGCGCGCATGGTGCGCCAATCGCCCACCGCCAATTCGATATCGTCGAGAACGTCCAACAGTCCCGCCTTGATCTCGGCGTGGCACATTTCCGGCTGTTCATCGATTTGCAGATGGATCAGACTTTCGCCAATGACGCCCTTATCGCCACCGAGGAACGCGGGCTCCAACACGTCTGTCAGCTTGCCCGCCGCGGTACGTCGCATATGCATCACCGGATGGATCGACATATGAACGCCAAAGCCGAGACGATTAATTTCGGCGGTGATGCTGTCGATCAGAAACGGCCTATCGTTGGTGATGATTTCCACCACCGTATGGCCCAAATCCCAGCCATTGTCTTGGACGTTGGGATTGTAGATGTTGATGATCGGCGTGCCGGATTTGCGTTTGCTGGCAGACGACAAATGATGCATGGCGAGACCCGCTAGGGCTTTGACATCAATCGTCTCTAAATCGTCGAGCGCCAGATGGCTGAAGTACTGGCTGATGAATTGCTGAACGCAAGATCGCTCGCTTTTTTTGGCGCGCTTGTGCGCGGCATCAAGGATGGTTTTGACGATTTTGGCACGACGAACATGATCGGCATCAAGCGGCATCTGAACGTTCTCCCGCAACTGAAATCTTAGGCCCCCCATAAAAGCTAGTGCATTCCCCCGAAAAAACAAAAGAAATTGCATTGAAGGTCTAATTTTTCCAGAGACTTAAGGCACCGATTATTGACCTGATCTCAGGGCTATGAGACGCTTACCGTTATCGATAGACATGAGAACGCCAAGCGGGGGCCTAAAAGTAGTCACGGGGTAATGACGGGAGATCGGCTCAAATGAACGGTGAAGCATCCTCTGAACCTCAAGACCACGTACAAAGCGGCCAAAGCGGCGATGATGAAGACCCCACCACTTGGGTCAGTCACCCCATCGACATCCGCGTCTCGGTGCCGCTTTTACACACGCGGTTTTATTTCACCATCGTCGCCGGGCGCGAACGGCGCCCCGCGCACCGTCGCCGCACGGAACGCAAGGATTTTCCCATTGTGACGTTCGGCAATGCGTTTTTTGTGCTGGGCGTGACCACTGTGTTCACATTGATGGGCTTGGCGGTTTTGATCGCGCGCAGCGCCATTATTGAATATTGATGGTGAGTAAGCGCCTGGATATGGGCAAAAAAAAGCCGGGCCAAGGCCCGGTGTTTCTTTGCCTAAAACTTGGAAGATGGAGCGGGCGATGAGATTCGAACTCACGACTTCAACCTTGGCAAGGTTGCGCTCTACCCCTGAGCTACGCCCGCGAACCGCCTTCCAAAAGGCGAGGCGGATAATACCCAGCCACCCGGGCAATGCAAGCCCTCTTTTGCACTTTTTTTACCAACGATGTCATTTATTCGCCCACCCATACACTCAGACCTCGATGGACAGAGAATTCCCATGAGCGATCAACAGCCAAAAACACCCGAACAGTTGCTCGACACACTTGAACAATTGGGCCTGCGCACCACCACAGTCTCACACCAAGCCGTGATGACGGTTGAACAAAGCCGCGCGCTCCGTGGTGACATTCCCGGCCACCACAGCAAAAATTTATTTCTCAAAGACAAAAAGAAACAACTGTGGCTGGTGGTCGCGGATGAACACCGCGTTATCGGCCTCAAAAACTTGCGCAAACGCTTAAACGTGGCGAATTTATCGTTCGCAAAGCCCGAACTTCTGCTTGAGGCGCTCGGCGTCACGCCCGGGTCGGTCACGCCGTTCGCGGTGATCAACGACCCGCACGGTCGCGTCACCGTGGTATTGGACAAAGCCTTGCTGGGCGCCGACCAAGTCAGTTTTCACCCACTGACAAACACCCAGACCACCACCATCACGGGGCAAGACTTGGGGCTGTTTTTACGCGCCATGAACCACGAACCGATCGTCATCGATTTTGCGTTGGATATGCAAAACGCCTGATTTCACCCACTCCACCCTTGCGGCGCATGACATTTCCCGCCATTTATGGGACCACACCTTATCCTTCGCCCGATACAGATCGAAAGACCGGCACGATGAACGACATCATCCTTGATCCCAATAAAAGCGCCAACGCACCCACCGACAAGCCAGCGCTTGACCTTGGCCCCACCCAGGTGCCCGCCGCGACCACACCATCGGCCACGGCGGATGTGATCAAAGAATCCGACACCGATCATTTTGTCCAAGACGTCATCGAAGTGTCACAACACACTCCGGTGATCGTAGACTTTTGGGCGCCGTGGTGCGGACCGTGCAAAACCTTAGGGCCCATGCTGGAAAAGTTGGTTAAGCGCGCAGGTGGTCTGATCAAAATGGTCAAAATCAACGTCGATGAGAACCAAGGCTTGGCGGGCCAATTGCGCGTTCAGTCGGTGCCCACCGTGTTCGCCTTTAAAGATGGCCGACCGGTCGATGCATTTGCAGGAGCTTTGCCGGAAAGCCAAATTCAAACCTTCATTGACAAGCTCATCGGCGACGCCAAACCACCCATCGAAGCGGCGATGGAACAAGCCCAGGCCGCACTCAAGGCCGGCGACGCCGAAGCTGCGGAAAACATGTTCACCGCGGTGCTGTCCCAAGACGCCAGCTTCGTGCCCGCTTTCGCCGGTATCGTGCGCGCCATCGCCGCACAAGGCGATTTTGAGCGCGCACGTGAAATGCTCGACAGCCTTGACGCCAAGACTTTGGCCAGTTCCGACGTGCAGCAAGCCCTGTCCGCGCTGGACCTCGCCGAGCAAGGCGCCGGTGCCGATCAGTCCCAAACCACCGAACTGCAAGCCGCGGTCGATCGCAAACCCAAAGATCCCGAAGCGCGCTTTGACCTAGCCCAGGCCCTGTTCACCCTCGGCCAGCATGAAGCGGCGGTTGATAACTTGTTGGAGTTGGTGCGTATTGATCGCGAATGGAACGAACAAGCCGGGCGTAAGCAGCTCATCAAAATTTTCGATACCTTAGGTCCGACCGATCCCCTGACCATCGACGCGCGACAACGTTTGGCCGCCGTTTTGTTTTCTTAAACGTCAGATCATTCAGCTCATAAAGGTCCTTAATGCTTGGCGAACGCCCACCCATGAAACTGCCCAACCTGCTGCCGGTTTTTCCACTGACCGGCGCGGTTCTGCTGCCGTTTGGCCATTTGCCGCTCAATATATTTGAACCCCGCTATATCCACATGATCGATGACGCGCTAGGTGCAAGCCGTTTGATCGCCATGATCCAGCCGCGCGTGGCCGAAAGCGGCCTCATCGCCGGTGACGCCGCGCTTTATGACATCGGCACCGTCGGGCGGATCATACAGTTTAGCGATACAGGAGATGGGCGTTATCTCATCACCCTGGAAGGCCTGAGCCGATTTCGCGCCAAATCGGTCACATTTGTCGATTCTGAGCGCGGTTATCGATCGGTAGAAGCTGATTTTGAGCCCTTCCACCATGACCTCGACCCCAGCAAACACGAAGATGAGCCCAGCCGCGACCGCATCATCGAACTGATGAGGACCTATTTCAACGAACAAGACATCGACGCCGATTGGGATGTGGTCAATGACGCCCCATTTGAAGCCCTGATCGCTTCTCTGGCGATGAGTTGCCCGTTCGCACCCGAAGAAAAGCAAGCGCTGTTGCAATGCGATAGCCACGAAGACCGGGCGCACATGTTGATCGCGTTGTTCGAAATGAGTGGCGAAGTCGGTCAGTACACAGCCCGACTAAAGCATTAAGCTGAAACATTGAGGAGATGCCCGCAATGACCAACACCCCCCAAGATGTTGATCGCAAGCTTTTGGAAATTCTCGTCTGTCCGTTGACCAAATCCCCTTTGCAATACGATGCCGAGGCCCAGGAATTGATCAGCAAGCAGGCCGGGTTGGCCTACCCAATTCGCGACGGAATCCCGATCATGCTTGAAAGTGAAGCCCGGGAACTCTAAATCTGAGCAAACGCTAATATACGCCGGACACCTCCGGCCGCCTGACCGCCGCGTTCGAGCACACAGGCGCACACCGTGCAAAGGATACGTTATGATCGCTGCCACCCGTGAGTTTGGCCAAAGCCACACACCCACCGAAATTCGCTTGAACCGCGACGAAAAGCTGCTCGAGGTCGATTTCGATGACGGCCAGAAATTTAAAATCACGACCGAGTTGCTGCGCGTCGAAAGCCCATCGGCGGAAGTTCAAGGCCATAGCCCCGAGCAGAAAAAACTCGTCGGCGGCCGTCGCAACGTCGGCATCATGGAAATCACCCCGGTGGGCAATTACGCCGTGGCGCTTAAGTTTGATGACCTGCACGACAGCGGCATTTACACCTGGGATTTTTTGTACAACATGGGTCAGAATCAAGACGCCATTTGGGATAACTATCTCAAGGAACTGGACGCCGCCGGCATGAGCCGCGACCCGTCCTAAGGCCAAAAAAACGCTTTCGAAAAAAACAAGCCGTCGGGACATCCCGGCGGCTTTTTTTATGCCAAATGCCCTTACACGCGTACCTCCGCTATCGCACAAGTGCAGCTTGATTCATTTTGAATGGTTAATATAAATTATGCGTCGTTTCCGGACTAAGACCAGACATCAGCCACACTGGGGTTATTTAATAGACTGAAAATATAGAGAAACTGCCTGCGAAGACACATAGTGCAATTCATATTTCCTCGTGTGACGGCCCGCTGCTCTAGCGTATATAGAAGATATATTAAATGCACTATATGAACGTAAGTGAATTAATATACTGAAAAATAAAGATTATTTTTACATGTTTAGCCATTCACGCCTAAAGCACCTCGCCCCGCATCAAACGTGGCAATTCACCCACCGTGCCCATGGCATGACGCATGAAAAACCGTTTCAGGTCCGGAAATTGATTGACCGCCGCCATGCCGAGATCGCGCGCCAGCTTGATCGGTTCGATATCGTTTGAAAACAGTTTCACAAGCGCATCGGTCACGCCGAGCATGAGATCGTTATCGAACCGACGCCAACGCTCATATTTTTCCAGCACCGCCAGCGATCCGATGTCTTGGCCCAGGCGTCGCGCCTCGACCAGCACCTCGGCCAGCGCCGCGGCGTCGCGCAAACCCATGTTCAGGCCTTGTCCGGCGATCGGGTGCATGCCGTGCGCGCTGTCGGCCACCAGGGCCAGACGTTCAGCAATATACGTTTCGGCGTACTGCAACGACAACGGATAGGCAAAGCGCGGCCCGACCACTTCGATCTCGCCCAAAAAGTCGCCAAACCGCAATTGCAGCTCTTCCATGAAATCATCGTCGTTCAATTCCATCATGATCGGCCACAGGTCGGCGCGTTCGGTCCACACGATAGACGAGCGGCACGCGGGTTTTTCCTTGGTGCCCGGCAGCGGCAAGATGGCGAACGGGCCCGACGGCAAAAAGTGTTCTTGGGCGCAAAAATCGTGCGGACGCTCGTGTTCGACGGTGCAAACGATGCCCGCTTGCTTGTAATCCCAGGTGGTCAGCTTGATCCCCGCCGCATCGCGGGTGGGCGAACGGCGGCCTTCGCACGCCACCACCAGATCGGCGTGAATTTCGCTACCGTCTTTCAATGTCGCCTGCACACCGTCTTTACCGCGCTCCAACGCCTGCACTTCATTGGGCGCGAAATAGGTCAAACCCTTGGTTTTGGGCACCAATGCGTTGAGACCTTTGCGGATGGAACGGTTTTCAACCATATAACCGAACGGTTCAGCCCGCTCACCCCCGGTGGCGAGTTCTTCGTGATCGTAATGCAAAAACAGCGGTGATTCGCCATCGGCGACACGAATATCGTGGATCGGCGCGGTTTCGTCTTTGATCACATCCCAAAGCCCCACACCATCGAGCACGCGTTGCGACGACAACGCGATTGCCGACGCCCGACCATCGAAGCCCTGGTCGGTCCAACCGGCCATGTCTTCGCGATCGACGGTTGCCACGGAAAATCCGTTTTGCGCCAGCGCCAACGATAACGTGCCGCCCGCAAGCCCGCCGCCAATGACGAGAATGTCGGTTTTTATGGGCTTTTCGGTGCTTTTATTGGTATGTGCGGAAACGTTCATGGGGCCGATCCTGATAAAGCCGCAAGGTCTGCGGCGGTTGTGCGCTGGGCCCTAGAATCTCCCGCCCGCCGCCATTTGTCCAGCCTGCTGATCAATGGCCATTGTTTATGCCTATAATTTATGCATTTAGCTATATATGCGTAAAAATTACTCATATATTTGGGACGTCCAAGGACTAAGGCATTCTCTTTTAACCTGCTAACATACTGTAAATAAATCATTTATTGTCAATATACCCGAATCTGGCACGGCCCTTGTAATAGAGTGACTGCCGGACCGTTGGTCTAGGCACAAACCCATCCGAGGCGCATGCGCGTCAAACCAGGGGAACTAGAGCAATGAAACTCATTATGGCCATCATCAAGCCCTTCAAGCTCGATGACGTGCGCGAGGCCCTCACCGGTCTCGGTGTCGAGGGCATGACCGTCACCGAAGTTAAAGGTTACGGTCGCCAAAAAGGTCAAACGGAAATCTACCGTGGGGCCGAATACGAAATTCACTTCCTGCCCAAGGTCAAGGTCGAGGTCGCTGTTGCAGACGATCAGGCCGAACGGACCGTTGAAGCCATCAGTGGCGCAGCGGGCACCGGTAAGATTGGTGACGGCAAGATCTTTGTGGTCGACCTGGAAAAAGCCATGCGCATCCGCACCGGCGAAACCGACGACCAAGCCCTGTAGGAGATTTAGATCCATGAAAAAACATCTCATCATACCGGGCCTGGCTGGCGCCGTCGCTTTGATGACTGCCCCGGCCTATGCCGTGGACGCGGAAACTGCTTATATTCTCAACAGCTTTTCCTTTTTGGTGAACGGCGCGCTGGTCATGTTTATGGCTGCGGGCTTCGCCATGTTGGAATCGGGCCTGGTGCGCTCTAAGAACACCGCCACCATCTGCCTGAAAAACATCACCCTGTACGCCATCGCCGGCATCATGTTTTACGCCGTCGGCTATAACTTGATGTACATGGACGTCACCGGCTACATCGGCTCCTTCATGCCGTGGGCTGCCGACGACACCGCTGCCTTGGCAGAAACCGGTGCTAACTTTGAGGCTGGCTATTCGTCCTCTTCGGACTGGTTCTTCCAGATGGTGTTCGTCGCCACCGCCGCTTCGATTGTTTCCGGTACCGTTGCCGAGCGCATCAAACTGTGGCCGTTCCTGATCTTCACGATCGTTTTGACCTCCGTTATTTACCCGATCCAAGGGTCTTGGACGTGGGGCGGTGGCTGGTTGACCGAAATGGGCTTCGCCGATTTCGCTGGTTCCTCCATCGTTCACTCCGTCGGCGGCTGGGCTGCACTCACCGGCGCCATCATCCTCGGCGCACGCAAAGGTAAATACGGCGCAGACGGTTCCGTGCACCCGATCCCGGGCGCAAATCTGCCGCTCGCCACATTGGGTACGTTCATCTTGTGGCTCGGCTGGTTCGGCTTTAACGGTGGCTCGGTTCTGGCATTGGATTCCGCCAGCAACGCGGTCGCTATGGCCAATGTCTTCGCCAACACCAACATGGCCGCCGCCGGTGGCGTGGTCGCTGCGGTGATCCTCACCCAGCTGGTGTACAAGAAAGTCGATCTGTCCATGGCGCTCAACGGTGCCATCGGTGGTTTGGTTTCGATCACCGCCGGTCCCGACACCCCGACGCTGGGTTCCGCAATCATGATCGGTGCCGTCGGTGGCGCAATCGTGGTGTTCGCGGTGCCGCTGCTCGACAAACTGAAAATCGATGACGTCGTCGGCGCCATTCCCGCTCACTTGTTGTGCGGCATCTGGGGCACCATGGCGGTGCCGCTGACCAACGATGGCGCAAGCTACGTGACGCAGTTGACCGGCGTTGTCGGTATCGGCGCATTTGTCATCGTATCCTCGGCCATCGTGTGGATGGTCTTGAAATTCACCATCGGTATTCGGGCTGACGAGGAAGCCGAAGACGCAGGTCTCGACAAAGTCGAGCTTGGCCTCGAAGCCTATCCGGAGTTTGGACGGGGCGCCCACAGCATCTGATTCCCCAACCACCCCGTCCAAGCAGGGCCGGAGGCGCAAGTCTCCGGCCCTTTCTTTTGCGCGAATTTTAGGCAACTGCGTAATTCGTGTTCATATTTTGAGCGAAACGCCTTTGCCTAAATAGGCGACATATGCTTGCTTCTTGCCTTCGAATCAAAGTGTTGTCGGTTTTCTGACAAACTGGCATGAAACTTGAGATACGCAAGCAGGCCCATTTGGGGGGCCTTTTAGATGCTGTGACAACAATTGTTGGGGATATATCGCCATGCAAGCGGGTATGGACGTCTTTTTTGTGCTGATGGGTGCGGCCATGGTTTTGGCCATGCACGCCGGCTTTGCGTTCCTTGAAGTGGGAACCGTGCGGCGCAAAAACCAAGTGAACGCACTGGTGAAAATCATCACCGACTTTGCGATGTCGACCATCGCGTACTTTTTCATCGGCTATTCGGTGGCGTATGGGGTAAATTTTTTCGCTTCCGCCGATGTTCTGACCGGAGCCGCCGAAGGCTCGCCGTTCGCCGCCAATGGCTACGATCTGGTGAAGTTCTTCTTTTTGCTGACCTTCGCCGCGGCCATTCCGGCGATCATTTCCGGTGGCATCGCCGAGCGCGCACGGTTTTGGCCACAACTGGTTGCCACGGGGATTTTGGTCGCCCTTGTCTACCCGGTATTCGAAGGCATGGTGTGGGGCTCGCGCCTTGGTTTTCAAGACATCGTCGAAAGCATCGCCGGTGCGCCGTTCCACGATTTCGCCGGATCCATCGTCGTTCACGCAGTCGGCGGTTGGTTGGCGCTGGGCGCGGTGGTGATGCTTGGTGCACGCCAAGGCCGCTATAAAAAAGACGGACGTCTGGTCGGTATTCCACCGTCCAATATCCCGTTTTTGGCGCTCGGCTCATGGATTTTGGTGGTCGGCTGGTTCGGCTTTAACGTCATGAGCGCACAGTCCGTCGAAGGCATCACCGGCTTGGTGGCGATGAATTCCTTGATGGCGATGGTCGGCGGAACCTTGGCCGCCGTGGTCGCGGGCAAAAACGACCCCGGCTTTATTCACAACGGCGCGTTGGCTGGATTGGTCGCGGTGTGCGCCGGCTCCGACATCATGCACCCGTTGGGCGCGTTGGCGGTCGGCAGCGTGGCCGGAGCCTTGTTCGTGTGGGGCTTTAACCAGTGCCAAGAAAAATGGAAGATCGACGACGTGCTCGGCGTATGGCCGCTGCACGGCATGTGCGGCCTTTGGGGCGGCATCGCTGCGGGTATCTTCGGCCTTGAAGCCTTGGGCGGCCTCGGCGGCGTAACGTTCTTGGGCCAACTGATCGGCTCCCTCAGCGGCGTCATGTTCGCGTTGGTTGGCGGCTTCGTGGTTTACGGCGCCCTGAAAGCGGTAATCGGCATTCGCTTGGATCCCGAAGACGAGTTTCGCGGCGCGGATCTCAGCCTGCACAACATCAGTGCCTACCCCGAAGAAGACACCCACGCTTAATTCCAAAGTCGTTCAACACCACAACGGGCCGCAGACCGATGTCTGCGGCCCTTTTGTGTATCTTCACTTTATCAGCGCCGTTAAGGTCTTATAAAGCCTCACGGTGTACAAAAAACCATGGCTTGGTTGACCGACAAAATAGGTTCCGGGCCCCTGCTGCCGGAAGGCAGTTCGGCCTTTTTTGCCCGCCGGGTGAGTGAACTCACCGGTGCGGGTCTTGTTGTGCTGGGTGCCAGTTATTGCGCATCGCTGGTTTCATACGCGGCCACCGATCCTTCATTGAACGCAGCCGCTGACGGTCCGGTGCAAAATTGGCTGGGCGCATCCGGTGCAATCATCGCCGATTTAACGATCCAGACCTTCGGCCTCGCCGCCATCGCGCCTGCACTGGCAGTGCTCGCATGGGGGCTGTTGTTGATCCGCAAAAGAGGCGTTCGCCAGCTGTGGCTGCGTGTTACCTGCACGCTGACGGCCACGGTCGTGCTTGCCATTTCATTAGGTGTTTTGTCTCCCTTCGCCAGCTGGCCGCTGGCAACCGGTCTTGGTGGCGTCACCGGCGCGGTGCTTTTGGAGCGTCTCGCCAGCCTGCTCGGCTGGTTGGGATCTTCGCGCATGGACCTCAATGCCTTGATCGTCGCCGCCGTGCTCGCCGTGCCCGGCTTGATATCCTTGATCTGGTCGCTGGGTCTGCCCGCATCGGATTGGAAAGCCATCGGTCGATTGGTGGCGCGGGCAAATCAAAAAGTCGGTGCCCTATTGCTTAAAGCCCTGGGCCGCACCCTCACCACCGTGCCTTGGTCACGCGTGGCTGCGGATGAAGATGAAGACGACTTCGACGATCTTGAGGTCAGTGAAACCGGCAAAAAAAGCGTCGCCAAAGCAAAAACACGGCGCGCCAAAGCCACCAAACCGGCCAAGCCCAAAGCAACCGCGAAAGGCTTGGTGGAAAGCAACGCGACCCGCGTCAAGCCTGGGCGCAAAGCTCAAGCTGCACGCCAACGCAGCCTCGATCTGGGCCCCGAAAGCGACTATCAGCTGCCGCCGCTCGATATCTTAGACGCGCCGGAACCGACCAATCACGGCCACCAGCATTCCAAAGAAGCGCTGGAACAAAACGCCATCATGCTGTCGGGCGTGCTTGAAGACTTCGGCGTCAAAGGTGAAATCGTCAAAGTGCGCCCCGGCCCGGTGGTTACACTCTATGAACTGGAGCCCGCCCCCGGCACCAAAACATCGCGCGTGATCGGCCTGTCGGATGACATCGCACGGTCCATGAGCGCCGTGTCGGTGCGCGTCGCCACCGTGCCCGGTCGCAACGTCATCGGCATTGAAATGCCGAATCAGACCCGCGAGATGGTGCATTTGCGAGAATTGATTGCCTCGCAAGATTTCGAAAAAGCCAAAGGCGCGCTCAATCTGGCGCTGGGCAAGGACATCGGCGGCAAGCCGGTGACCGTTGATTTGGCGCGCATGCCGCACCTTTTGGTCGCGGGCACCACAGGTTCCGGTAAATCGGTGGGCATCAACGCGATGATTTGCTCATTGCTGTATCAATACTCGCCAGAACAATGCCGTTTCATCATGATCGATCCGAAAATGCTGGAACTCAGCGTTTACGATGGCATCCCCCATTTACTCAGCCCGGTGGTGACCGAGCCCGCCAAAGCGGTGGTGGCGCTCAAATGGGCGGTGCGTGAAATGGAAGACCGCTACCGTTTGATGAGCCAAATGGGCGTGCGCAACATCACCGGTTACAATCAACGCCTAGCCGAGGCCAGCAAACGCGGTGAAGTGATCATGCGCACCGTGCAAACCGGCTTCGACGCCGACGGTAAGCCGGTGAACGAAGATCAACCGTTGTCGATGGACCCACTGCCCTACATCGTTGTCATCGTCGATGAGATGGCCGACTTGATGTTGGTGGCGGGCAAGGACGTCGAGGCCGCGATCCAGCGCCTGGCGCAAATGGCGCGTGCGGCGGGCATCCACTTGGTGATGGCCACCCAGCGCCCATCCGTCGATGTGATCACCGGCACCATCAAAGCCAACTTCCCGACCCGCATCAGCTTCCAGGTCACATCTAAGATCGATTCTCGCACCATCTTGGGCGAACAAGGCGCGGAACAGCTGCTTGGTCAGGGCGATTTGCTGTACATGGCGGGCGGTGGGCGCATCACCCGCGTACATGCACCGTTCGTATCCGACGAAGAGGTCGAGGACGTGGTGCTGCACCTCAAGGACCAGGGCGCGCCGGAATACATTGAATCCGTCACCGAAGAACAAAGCGCCAGTCCAGAACTGCCCGCAGCGGGTGGCGGTAGCAAGGACGACATGCTATACGACCAGGCGGTGGCCTTGGTCGCACGCGAGGGCAAGGCCTCCACCAGTTTCGTTCAGCGTCATCTGCAAATCGGTTACAACCGCGCAGCACGCATCATTGAACGCATGGAATCAGAAGGCGTGGTCAGCAAAGCCAACCGCGTCGGACGGCGAGAGGTCCTCATCGGCGATGTCAGCGCAGCCTAAAGCACACACACACACGACGAAGCCGGAACTGACTGGAATCCCAAACCGCCCATTCCCCTTAAAGCGTGTGGTTGGCGCCCTTTTGAGCGTGGCCATCGCATTTGGCGCGGCGGCGCTGTTGCTGCCCAAACACGCCAACGCCAAGGACGCCATCGGCCTGCAACAAACCCAACTCAGCCAAATTGAGAAAGTTCAAGAGTACCTGAACGCCATCTCCACCTTGCGCGCGCGTTTCATGCAGGTCACCAGCCAAGGCAATTTCGCCCAGGGTGAATTCATGCTGTCGCGCCCCGGGCGCATGCGCATCGATTATGACCCGCCGGTGCCGGTGCTGATCGTATCCGACGGAACGCTGGTGATGTACAAAGACGAAGAGCTTGACCAGCTGAGCTATGTGCCGCTGAGCAGCTTACCGGCGTCCATGTTCATCGGCGAAACCGTCGATTTTTTTGCCGATGACTTGCTGATCACTGATTATGAGCATGATAAGGGTGCGCTGCGCCTCACCCTCCAACGCAGCGAAGACCCTATGGAAGGCAGCTTGACGCTGGTGTTTTCAACCGCGCCGCTGGCGTTGAAAAAGTGGGCCGTAAACGATGCTCAGGGCATCACCACAACGGTTTCACTGCTAGGCCCGGCGTTTGGTGAAACGCTGGATGAAACCTTTTTCAAAGTCGAACATCGCATTTTGAAGCGCAGACGCGACTAATACCAACCCAGCACAACACTGGCAAAGCCGCGCGCGCCACCCCATATTTAGAGTACGGTTGACGCGCAACGCATCAATCATCCCGTTGTGTGGTTTCTCCCCCCAATACCGCCAGCGGCCCCTCATGTGCGATAGATACATGTGTGGGACGAAAACCCGGTCACCCCCCTGACCGGGTTTTTGGTTCCGGGTTTTGGTTCCGGGTTTTCTTTTAGGGCACCAGTCGATATCCACCCGGTTCGGTCACCAAGATTTCTGCATTTGAAGGGTCGACTTCCATTTTTTGGCGCAAACGGTAGACATGCGTCTCAAGTGTGTGGGTCGTTACGCCAGCGTTATAACCCCAGACCTCACCCAACAACTCATCTCTGCTGACCACGCGACCGCCATGCAGGTACAAAAATTTTAAGATTTGTGCCTCTTTATCCGTCAGTCGAATGGGACTGACGCTGGTACCTTGCCCCTCCATCACCGGCGGCGTGAGTTGTTTAGACCCTGGGCAAAATGCAAACGGACCAATTGCTAAAACAGCATCATCGCTTTGTTCGAATTGGCGAATGTGGGCACGAATGCGCGCCAACAAGACCCCCAGCTTAAAGGGCTTGGTGACATAATCCGTGGCCCCGGCGTTCAAGCCGCGAATGGCGTCGCTGTCGCTATCGGATGCCGTCAGCATGATAATTGGTGCCATCAAACCGTCCGCGCGCAACACACGACACGTTTCACGACCGCTGATTCCCGGCATTTCAATATCTAAGATCACCAGATCGAAATAGCTGTTTTTCGCCATTTCCAATCCATCCTCGCCGGTTGGGGCGGTGACGCAGTGAAAGCCTTCCATCGCCGTGAGCTGCTCGCTCAGCATTTCGGTGAGAATTTCATCGTCGTCGATGATCAGAATACGCTTACCTTCGCTCATGACGCTGTCCTACTCGGCTACACATTCAACGATCTGTGATAGTATATCGGGTGTCGCGGTCACCACGACAATAACGCACTTCGGTGCATTCGCTCTTTTCTTACATCCGCGCCATGGGGTAATGTCCAGCGGGTAATGTCCAGCAAAAGCCTGTGCATTATAATGGCACATATAAAATACCGCCCCAATGAGGTCCTAGCTTTCCAATGCCCCATCGCCAACTCCTCCCGACCATGCCAGCCACCCGCGAACCTGCGTCCTTGCTGAGCGTTGATCGCGCCGTGTTCGAACTGCGTCGCGGTCGTGTCGTCGCAGTCGCCGCCGCGAATGGCGCGCGCGCTTTGGTCATGGCCGCCGAAGGGGCCAGCCCCCAAAGCCTCATGGACCTCGCAGATTTGGCCGGGGGTGAACCGGCGCTGAGCATCACGCGTCGTCGCGCGGAAGTTTTGGGCTTAACGGACAAAACAAACGAAAACACAGATAGCGTGATCGCGCTGAGCCTGTCGGGTGGCCTGGACGCCGAAGCCGTGCTGCGCCTGGCCGACCCGCTCACCGAAGCGCCCACCGCGGAGCTCGAACGCACCACCGTTCATCCCGTCGCCAAGCACGGACCACAAAGCGCCGCCGTGGGCTTGACCAAAATCGCCCGTCTGTTGCCCGCCGCGCTGGTCGCCACCATCGCGGACCCCGACAGCGTCGATTTCGCCGCTTGGGTGGCGCGGCGCAACTTAGCGCTGGTCGATGCCGGCGATATTTTTCAATACGAACGCACCGCCGCGCGCACGCTCAAGCGCATATCCGAAGCCCGGGTGCCGTTGGAAGACGCCGAACACACCCGCATCATCGCTTATCGTCCGCAAGACGGTGGGCTGGAGCACTTGGCCATCGTGATCGGTGAGCCCACTGCCAACGCCACCGCTTTGGTGCGCATTCACAGTGAATGCTTTACCGGCGATCTGTTGGGTTCATTGCGGTGCGATTGCGGCGATCAATTGCGCGGCGCGATCCAGGCCATCGGCGCAAGCGGTTCAGGCGTGCTGCTCTATTTGGCCCAAGAAGGCCGCGGCATCGGTCTGGTCAACAAACTGCGCGCCTATACGCTGCAAGATCGCGGCCTCGATACCTTGGATGCCAATGAAATGCTCGGCTATGACGCCGATGAGCGCGTTTACCTACCGGCCGCCGAAATGCTCAATGACCTGGGGCTCAAACAGGTCAAACTGCTGACCAACAATCCCGAAAAGGTTTCGGCACTTTCGAGCTGCGGCATCGATGTCGTTGAGCGCGTTGAACATGCTTTTCCGTCCAACAAGCACAACGAACAGTACCTCGAAACCAAAAAAGCCAAGGGCGGCCATCTGTTTTAGCTTACGAGGCCAGTTGCATATGCTCGGCAAATCCAGCCGCATAATGAGCTTTAACGGCAGATCTTGCCGAGCTTTGTCCATATATCGTAGACGTAATGATCTATAACCAGCTGAATACATTAACAATATAGTTTGGCATCCGCTTTGCAAATAATGTGCGAGGCCTTGGGCACAGTTGCCTACGGCGAACCAAAAGCGGACTTGAGCTATGGATATATCCCAATACCGGGCAGATAGCCTGTTAGCCTTGCGCGACACCACCCGTGAAACCGCGAAAGCGCCGATCTCACCGATTGAGCCCATCGTCGGCGGCGAAACCCAAGCCCCTGACGATGAAGGTACGGGATTTCTCGATGCTTTGCTGGACACGGTCAATCCGCTACAACACATTCCCGGCGTATCCCAGGCTTATCGTGCGGCAACGGGCGACGAAACCAGCGCACTGGCGAATATGGCCGGTGGCTTTTTGTTTGGCGGGCCGGTCGGTTTGGCGGCTGGGGCTGCGACTTCGTTTTTTGAAATGCTCACGGGTGATGACCTTGTCGGTCATGCCATGGCCTTTTTTGAAGACGACGAGCCCAGCGGCGGCATCGAGCATCTGGCCACCGCCACCGCCGCACCCTCCGAGCCATTGATGAAACCCTACGGCACATCGCTCAGCGTTGAAAATTACCAAGAATTTGCCTCCGCCAAAGGCGCTCAAAACTTAGGAATTGGGGCAACCGCCAGCGATGTGGGCTGGGCCGCCAACATCTGGACCGACCAAGCCCTTAAAGATGCGACGGGACAATATGAAAATAATCAAAATCTAGGACAAGCGGGTCTAAATACTGATAAAACAATCGCTTAGAACTATAACTTCAATTGATCATTTAAAATTGATCCGTCAATCCAGAGCTCATATTAATTATGAACATATCTGTAAATCCCTCTGGTTATATTGAGTTTTATGCTCAACGCATGCGCTGCGCCTTAGGTCGTGGGGGGCTTCGCAATAACAAGCGTGAAGGCGACGGTGCGACGCCGATCGGGCACCACAAACTCGGACGCGTATTTTACCGTCCTGATCGATGTGATCATCCTCCCGCAACCGGTCTGACAACACACACAATCACCCCTGACCTGGGTTGGTGTGATGACCCGGAACACGCAGATTACAATCGCCTGATCACCCTGCCCCATTCGGCCCACCATGAAACCTTATGGCGCGACGATCATGTTTATGATGTGATCGTTGAAATCCTCTACAACATAAATCCCATTAAAGCCGGTCTAGGCAGTGCCATTTTCATGCACGTCGCCAAGCCTGATTACAGCCCGACCGAAGGCTGCATCGCCTTAAAATACGAAGATCTACTTTCATTGTTACAATTATGCAATGAAGGTGACGCGGTGGTCGTGCCCGCGCCAGCAACCGCGTCTAAACCAACTTAATGCTCGATCGGCTTCGGTCGCGTGCCAAAAATCGCCGTACCGACCCTAACGTGGGTCGCGCCAAACTGAACGGCAGCCTCGAAATCGCCGCTCATGCCCATACTTAAGCCTTGTAAACCATTACGCATGGCGATCTTAGCCAACAATGCAAAATGTAATGATGGTTCTTCATTGGCGGGTGGAATGCACATCAACCCCTGTACATCGAGGCCTAGATCTTCGCGACACAAATGGATAAAAGCATCCGCATCGCACGGTGCAATACCCGCTTTTTGCGCCTCTTCGCCGGTATTGATCTGAACGAACACCGGCATCTTTTTACCCACGCGGTCCATTTCCTTGGCCAAAGCGCGGGCAATTTTTTCCCGGTCGACACTTTCAATCACATCGAACGTCGCCACCGCGTGCTTAACTTTGTTGCTTTGCAGCGGGCCAATGAGGTGCACGACCGCATCTGGAAAATCTTGGCGCAAAGCGGGCCACTTGTGCTCCGCCTCTTGAACCCGATTTTCACCAAACAAGCGCTGGCCAGCCCCCAGCACCGGACGAATGCGTTTTTCATCATGATTTTTAGAAACCGCCACCAGCGAAACAGCGCCGGGTGGGCGATTGGCATCATGCTCTGCCGAGGCTATGGCTGCGCGCACCTCTGTCAGTCGCTGGGCGGTGTCTACGTGATCGTCTTCTGAGGACATGCGGTTAAGGCTCCGGCTAGGCTGAGAGGCAAACGAATGATACAAACAACATCATGGCGAAGCTAGCAAAGCTGGGCGCAGGGCACAATTGCGCGCATTTCACCAACACTCATAACTCCCTTCCGCGGTGTTACGTACTGAGTGATAGCGTACGTCTGCCCGATCCGTGCCCTTTATTGCCGCGCTTGCCGCGTGGGGCGTGCATCATTTTGCGCCATACTGACCCCACCGCCCGCGCCGAATTGGCACGGCGCATCGTAGCACCGGCGCACAGGCTCGGCCTAAAAGTAATCATCGCCAATGACCTACGTCTTGCGTTGCGCGTGGGTGCCGACGGCGTGCATTTATCCGAAAGCGCGGCGAGAAGCGGACGCACACGCACTGCGTTTCACAAACCTGGGTTTATCTGCACCGCCGCAGCCCACAATCGTTTAGCATTGTGGCGTGCGCATCGCGCAGGCGCACAGATTGCTTTGCTGTCACCTGTATTCCCCACGCTCAGCCATCTCCATGTCCAGGCTTTAGGGGTGTTACGCTTTGAAACATTGGCGCGCTCAAGCCCGGTTCCGGTAGTGGCTTTAGGTGGACTCTCATACCTGAACACAGCCCGATTGCGTCAAGGGCTTGCCCATGGCTTTGCCGCGATTGGTGCGTGGCGCGACTGACCTGAAAGCGCCATCACACGGCAACACAGCTTTTTTTGAACCGTTTAGGCAAAAAGAAAGGGCGGCCGAAGCCGCCCTTTCCGTAGTCTTTCGACCAAAGTTTACTTCAACTTAGAAGCCAACTTCGATACCAGCGATCAAGCCGCTGATGGTGTTGGAGTTGGTAGCAGCAGTGCCCGTGCCTTCGGGATCAGCTTTGGAGTGGAAGTACTCTGCGGTCAGAGCAACGCCAGCGCCCAGGTCGTAGGCTGCAGCAACTTTCCACTTGGTGTCCTTGTCGTCACCCGCGGTTGCCGCGGTATTTTTGTCTTTAGCAACCATGTAACCAGCGGAAACGCTGTAGGCGTCCTGTTCGAAGGAAACACCAAGTTCCCAAGCGTTGCCGTCAGCAGCGCTGGAGCCCGGTGCGGTGTCGTTGAAGTCGGAGTAGCCGCCACCAACGGTGAAGCCAGCCATGCCGACGTTCAAACCAACGTGGGTCACGTCTTGGTTGTTGGCACCGAAGTTCATGCGCGTCACGTCAGCGGAGATCGCTGCGCCACCCATGTCGCCGGACCATGCTGCACCAAAGGTGTAACCGTCTTCGGCGTTACCAGCAACGCGACGAGCGTTGGAAGCGTTACCCTGTTCAGCAGCGGAGTAAGACATACCAACCGTCACACCAGCGAAGTTCGGCGAGGTGTACTTCAATTTGACGGAATCGCCACCGGCATCGGAGATGTCCGGAGCAACCGTATTGAAAGCACCGGTGGAAGCAGCAGCGGTCGTTGCAACGCCACCCCAGGTGTCGGTGTCGCCCCAGTCAAAGTTGCTGACGTTCGGGACGCGAACCATGTTGTCATCACCAAAGTGCGGCATGTGACCGATAGCCACAGCGCCCATGGCGTCGGAGCTGATGGTCAACCAACCACGGTCAATGGCGTTGGCTTGCGCGCCGCCATCGGCTTCCATTTCGATTTTAGCAGCAACTTTGATGCCGTTATCGAGCGTGGTGTTGCCGGAGAAGAAGATCTCGGTGTTGGACCACTGAGAGATGTCCTTGTCACGGTTAACTGCGCCAACGGCTGCAACTTCGTCAGAGTTGGTCAGGCCAACATAGTGACGCATGAAACCGCCGAGTTCCAATTTGATTTTATCAGCAGCGAAAGCTTCGCTGGACATGGTGCCGAGGGCGATAACAGCCGTGGTACCGAGCAGAATCTTTTTCATGGTTTCTCCTATACGTTTTATTACCTCTATCGCGCCTTTGAGCGTGTGTTGGTCGTTCTCAAACCATGAAACACCACGTCGCGATAGACGTTTACCCCAAATGGATGATGCATGCTGGACTGTCGCACTCAGAAAATCAAGAAACACTAATCCCTTAAGCCGTCAAATTTTCAATGACGTGATATATTTGCAACAGAACGGCACCTGAGCCCCTCAAATAGGCTAAATAATTCCGAATGCTATAGCTATTCTAATTATCAGCCCTGTGACACGTTAGCTACACCGTGCCCTTATTCGACACCCTAGCACACCTTGGGTTCTCCTGAATTCTTGAACAAGGTGACCAATGCGGTCGCATCCGTGGAAAATCGTCCTGATAAAACACTTCGCCCGTTGCTCCTAACGCCAAGCTGCGTATTATTAGGCGGAAATTTGGTCTCTACTATATAAAGCGTAACGAACGGCGCGAAACGCTGAGGCTATGCCCAACGCCATTAATGCCTGCGGAGATATTAGACACTATGAAAAAGACCTCTTTACACGTAGCGGTCATCTCGACGACCTTGCTGTCGATCACGCTGGGCGCATGTTCCGGCGGTAAGGTCCTGACACCGCGCAAAAAGCAGGCCGGTGAAGTCGGCAAACAATACGAAGAAACCAACCCACGGGATTCTTTGTTTGGCGAAGGCGGCATTCAATTCGGCAACGACCCCAAAGCACAGCCCGGCGCTGGCGCAAGTGGTGGCATTGGTGTGAACTCTTATTTATGGCGTGCATGCCTGGACACCATCGCCTTCATGCCCGTCACCAGCGCCGACCCATTTGGCGGCGTGATCATCACCGATTGGTATTCACCCAGTGAAACACCTGCTGAGCGCTTTAAGCTCAATGTTTATGTCCTCGGTCGCGCGTTGCGCGCTGACGGAATCCGCGTTTCGGTGTTTCGCCAGGTCGATGATGGGGCCGGAAACTGGCGCGACGCCGCCGTGGAACAAGGTGCCGACCGCAAACTGGAAGACGCCATTCTGACCCGGGCCCGCCAATTGCGCAACGAAACGCGCATACAGCAAAATTAACCCGTCCGATCCGCCCAGCTTGCCTACGATCAAATCGTTTAATCTAGACCATTCGCTATAGGACTACGCTCGCCCATGTCGCGTTACAATTTCAAAGAAGCCGAAGCCAAATGGCAGCAGGCCTGGGAACAACAAGGCACCTTTACGGTGACCGAAGATCCCGAACGTGAAAAATATTACGTTTTGGAAATGTTCCCCTACCCGTCCGGCCGCATCCACATGGGTCACGTGCGCAACTATACCCTTGGCGATGTTGTGGCCCGTTTTAAACGCGCCCAAGGCTTTAATGTCTTGCACCCCATGGGCTGGGACGCGTTTGGCCTGCCCGCGGAAAACGCCGCCATTCAAAACAACAGTCATCCGGCGAAATGGACCGAGCACAACATCGCGACCATGAAAGCACAGCTCAAAACCATGGGCCTGTCTTATGATTGGGAACGTGAAATCGCCACCTGCACGCCCCAATACTACAAACATGAACAAAAAATGTTCCTGGATTTCTTAAAAGCCGGGCTGGCTTATAAAAAGGAATCCTGGGTCAATTGGGATCCGGTGGAAAACACTGTGCTCGCCAACGAACAGGTCATTGATGGCAAGGGCTGGCGTTCCGGTGAACCGGTGGTAAAAAAACAGCTGTCACAGTGGTTTTTGAAAGTCACGCAATACGGCGATGACTTGCTGCAAGAACTGAAATCGCTTGATCGCTGGCCGGAAAAAGTCCGCATCATGCAAGAAAACTGGATCGGGCGTTCCGAAGGCGCACGGGTCTTTTTTGAGCGCACCGATTGCGATGACACGCTGGAAATCTACACCACCCGGCCCGACACACTGTTCGGTGCATCGTTCATGGCCATCGCCGCCAACCATCCGGTAGCGCTGGAGCTGGCCGAAAAAGATAGTGACTTAAAAGCGTTCATCCAAGACTGCAACGCGCTCGGCACGTCCGAAGCCGCGATCGAAAGTGCGGAAAAAAAGGGCTACAAAACCCCGCTGAGCGTCAAGCACCCGTTCATCGAAGGCCATACCCTGCCCATTTACGTGGCCAATTTCGTGTTGATGGAATACGGCACCGGCGCGATTTTCGCCTGCCCCGCCCACGACCAGCGCGACATGGATTTCGCCCGTAAATATGACCTGCCGGTGATTCCCGTTGTCGCGCCAAAAGACATAGCCGGCAGCGATGATGAAGCCGCTTGGCTGGCCAATTTCGCCGCCAACGCAACCGAAGCCACCTCGGACGACGGCGTTGCGGTGAATTCCGAGTTTCTCAATGGTCTTGATGTGAAAGCGGCCAAGTCCGCCGTCATCCGAAAGCTCGAAGACATGAACCGCGGCCAAGGCACGGTACAGTTTCGCCTGCGCGACTGGGGCATTTCGCGCCAACGCTACTGGGGCTGCCCGATCCCGGTGATCCATTGCGATGATTGCGGCACGGTGCCCGTGCCCGCCGATCAGTTGCCGGTCGAACTGCCCGGTGATGTCACCTTAGGTGATGCGGGCAACCCTTTGGATGCGCACCCGACGTGGAAGCACGTCGATTGCCCCACCTGTGGCAAACCGGCGACACGCGAAACCGATACCTTCGATACGTTCTTTGAATCGTCTTGGTACTATGCCCGCTTTGCCGACGCCAAATCGGAGCAGGCCTTTTCCAAAAGCGCGGTAGACTATTGGCTGCCGGTCGATCAATACATCGGCGGCGTCGAACATGCCGTGCTGCACCTTTTGTATTCGCGCTTTTTCACCCGCGCGCTCAAAGACTGCGGCTATCTCGACATCAAAGAACCGTTCGCCGGTCTGATGACCCAAGGCATGATCTGCCACGAAACCTATAAAGACCAAGACGGCCAGTGGCTGACGCCTGAAGAGGCGCAAGCCCGTGAGCAATCCACCGTGACCGTGGGTCGGTCTGAAAAAATGTCCAAGTCGAAGAAAAACGTTGTCGACCCGGAATTGATTATCGGCACCTATGGCGCGGATACGGCGCGGCTATTTATGCTGTCCGACAGCCCGCCCGATCGCGACCTGGATTGGACCGATGCCGGTGTCGAGGGGGCGTGGCGTTATGTCGGGCGCGTATGGCGTTTGGTCGACCAAGCCTCCGACAAACTCGCGGCACGTGACGCGCCTCAGCCAACCTCAATCGACGCGGATGGCATGGCGATGCGCGCCTTCGTGCACAAAACAGCACACGCCGTGACCCAGGACCTCAATAATTTTCATTTTAACAAGGCCGTCGCGCGCATCCGTGAACTAACGAATACACTTGAAAGCTTCGATGGTTCAAACGACAGTTGCAATTGGGTGCGTCGCGAAGCCTGTGAAATCGTCGCCAAGCTGATCAATCCGATGATGCCGCACCTGGCTGAAGAGCTCTGGCAGCATCTGGGATATGATAAGCTGATCGCCGATGAGCGCTGGCCTGATGTTGATGAAAGCCTGCTGGTCGACGACACCGTAACCGTCGCCGTTCAGGTCAACGGCAAAATGCGTGGCACGATCGAGCTGGCCAAAGACATCGACAAAGCCGAAGCCGAGACCGCCGCGCTGAACCTAGACACCGCCATCGCGGCGATGGATGGCAAAACACCGCGCAAGGTTATCGTTGTGCCCAACAGGATTGTGAACATTGTCGTTTAAACCGCCGCTTCACCGCCCCACCACGCTCGCTGCCCTGCTCATCGCCGGATTATTGCTTGGTGCATGTGGCTACAAGCCGCTTTACGGCCAAAATACAGGTGCGCCCGGTACGCCCAGTGCTCAAAGGCATTTGGAAAGTATCAGCGTTAAGCCGATCCCTGATCGCGTCGGACAGATGATGCGCACGGCGTTGATGCGTGGCCTTAACCCGCGCACCAAACGGTCCGTTCACGCTTACGACATTTCGATCACACTTGATGAAACTCTTGCAACGCTTGCGGTTGAGCAAAGCGCCTTTGCCACCCGCGCCAATTTGACGCTGACGGCTAATTATGTGCTCACGCGCCGCGCTGACCGGCTCAATCTGACTTCAGGCTCAGTTAAATCCGTGTCGAGTTACAACATCTTGGCCTCGGAATTCGCCACCAAGGCGGCAAAAGACGATTCCCGCAGCCGCGCAATTCAAGACGTTTCCGAAACGTTACGCACACGCCTCGCCATTTATTTTCAAGGTCCCGGGCAAAGGCAGCCCGCCGTCAATTCACAGCGCAAGAGCCCCGAAACCCAGCAGCCATGAAAATCACCGGCGCCAAGATAGAAGGTTTTCTGCGCACCCCCGATCCCGCGGCGCGCGCCATCTTGGTCTTTGGACCCGACGAAGGTTTGGTGCGCGAACGCGCGCAACGTCTCGCCAAAACCATGGTCGACGACCTCAGCGACCCCTTTCGCGTGGTCGAACTCAGCGGTGCGGACCTCAAAGCCGATCCCGCGCGTTTGGCCGACGAAGCTGCGTCCATGTCGTTTGGCGGTGGCTCGCGGGTTGTGCGCATCCGCCAGGCCGGCGATGCCTGCGCCCCGGCGTGTAAATCGTTTCTCGAACTCGACACCCCCGCCGACGCCCTGGTGGTGATCGATGCCGGTGACCTAAACCCGCGCTCAAAATTGCGCAAACTGTTCGAGGCCGCCAAAAATGCAGCATGTATCCCGTGTTATGCGGATGATATGCGCTCCCTACCCGACGTCATCCGCGAAACGCTCAATCGTTTCGAGCTCAGCGCTGATCGTAACGCCATGTCATTGTTGGTGCAAAACTTAGGTTCAGATCGCTCCGTCACCCGTGGGGAGCTTGAAAAACTGGCGCTTTATATGGGCGGGCCCGGACAAGTCGGCGAAAACGACGTGCGCGCCGCCATCGGCGACACTGCTGCAAGCGGCATCGATGACGTTATATACAGCGCCGCCAACGGCGACACCGAAAAGCTGGAATCATCGCTCAATCGCGTGCTGTCCGAAGGCACCAACGCCGTTCAGCTGGTGCGCGCGGCGGAACGCCATTTTCAGCGCCTGCATATTGCGCGCGGAAAAATGGCCCGCGGTCAAAATGCCGATGAGGCGACGCGATCCTTGCGCCCACCAATCATTTTCAAACTGGCCGATGCGTTTAAGCGACAATTGAATTTGTGGCCGGAAGCCAAGCTTTCACGCGCTTTCGAAGTCCTGACCCAAGCCGAGATCGATTGCAAAACGACCGGCCTGCCCGCCAACGCCATTTGTGGTCGCGCCATGTTGACGTTAGCCCAGGCCGCGCGGTCGGGACAACGGCGTCGCTAAGCGCAAATTAATCACAATAAAACAAAGAGCTACAGGACCATAGCCAGCATAGTGCAAATTATTGTCCTTGGCGTAACGTCCATGACGCGCCCGCGTTATGCTAAGACACATTATATGCACAAATAGAACGCGGATATATATACTTTAAATACAATAAGTTAGTTGATTTTAACCGCTTATGTAGACAGAATCAGGTGAAACTAATTTCGATATCACAATAAAATCGGCCTTCAGTCCTCACTGGACTCCGCGCCATGGGTCAGGCGCGCCAAAATCCCGTCCAGCTGTTCCAGGCTTTCATATCGGATCACAACCTGACCACGGCCGCCCTTATCTTTGATCTCAACCTTAAGACCCAGCATATTGGCGAGGTCTTTTTCAAGCGCAACGGTGTCGGTGTCTTTGACCGGTTTGGCGGCTTTCGGTTTTGCGCCAACCGCGCCACCGGCTTTCACCAAATGCTCCGTCTGGCGCACATTGAGGCCTTTGTGCACGACCTCTTTGGCCAAATCCGCCGCGCCGGAAATGCCCACCAAACAGCGTGCATGGCCTGCGCTCAGCTCACCAGCCTCAAGCAAGTCTTTAACTTCGCCCGGTAACGTCAACAGGCGCAAGGTGTTCGCCACATGGGAGCGGCTTTTGCCCAAGGCGCGGGCCAGCTGTTCCTGGGTGTGGCTGAATTCGTGCATCAAACGGTGATAGCCATCGGCCTCTTCCAGCGCCGAAAGATCTTGGCGCTGCAAATTTTCCACCAAGGCGACTTCCAGAGTCTCCTTGTCGTCAAAATCGCGAACGATGACCGGAACTTCGTGCACCTGAGCCATTTGCGCAGCGCGCCAGCGGCGCTCACCGGCGATGATTTCAAACTCACCGACTTGGTCGGGGTGCGGACGCACCAACAGCGGCTGCAAAACGCCCTTTTCGCGGATCGATTCAGACAGATCGCGCAGCTGCTCATCGCCGAAGTTATGGCGCGGCTGATATTTGCCGGGATGCAGGTGGGCAACGGCAATGGCTTTCGCCCCTTCCGTGCTGTCCAGTTCCGCAAAATCCGCTTCGTCTTGACCCAGCAAGGCCGAAAGGCCCATGCCCAATTTTTTCTCAGCCATTTTTTATGTCCTTAAAGCACGTCTAGTATATCGTTAAACGCTGACGTGACCTTCACGGCGCAAAACCTCACCCGCCAGATGTAGATAAGCCTGCGAACCCGCGCATTTCATATCGTACATCAGCACGGGCCGACCGTGTGACGGCGCTTCGGAAACCCGCACGTTGCGCGGGATCACCGTTTTGTAAACTTTATCGCCAAAGTATTCGCGCACATCCGCCGCGACCTGGTCGGACAGTTTGTTACGCTTGTCAAACATCGTCAGCACGATGCCTTGAATTTCCAGATCCGGGTTGAACACATTTTTGACCCGCTCAACGGTTTTGAGCAGGTGGCTCAAGCCTTCCAATGCAAAAAACTCGCACTGCAGCGGCACCAAAATGGCCTGAGACGCGACCATCGCGTTCAAGGTCAACAGCCCCAAAGCGGGCGGGCAATCGATCAAGACATAATCATAGCCTTGAGCGCCATCGCCGATGGCCTGTTGCAGTTGGTGTTCGCGATCGTCCATGCCCACCAGTTCCAGTTCGGCACCGGACAAATCCATGCCCGCGGGTATGATGTCAAGACCGGGAACGCTGGATTTCTGCACCGCTTCGCGCATCGGCACGCCGTCGATGACCATGCGGTAAGTGTCCAAGCGGCGGTTTTTGCGATCCACGCCCAACCCCGTGGAAGCATTGCCTTGCGGATCAAGATCGATGATCAGTACGCGTTGCTTCACGGCGGCCAGAGCGGTCGCCAAATTGATCGCGGTGGTGGTTTTGCCCACCCCGCCCTTTTGATTGGCCACGGCAATGATGCGTGGACCTTTTTCCGGTTCGGGCATGTTGATGATATCCCCTATGGTGCCGCCCATGTTTTTCTTGGGCACTTTATTCCAGATGCTCATGACGTCGGGTGCACTCTTTCATCTCAAGGATCATGCCCGCCGGATCGGTCCGGCTGGGGTGATGAAGGACGCGCATCTTCCAGGTTTTTTCCGCTTCGGTCAATTCCTCTGCCCAGCGTTTACCCTTCAAAAACAGGTATATCCCTGTGGATAAGCTGTGCATCTCAGCCAGTTCCAAAAGTTTGTCCAAGGACGCCAGCGCCCGCGATGTCACCACGTCGGCGTTCAACGGTTCAAGCTTTTCGATGCGCGCATTGTGAACGGTGGCCCCGCAACCCGCCGTGCGATTGACTTCGCGCAAAAAGGCGCATTTGCGCTGATCGCTTTCGACCAAATGAACGTCCAGTGTAGGGTCCAGGCAGGCGAGCACCAATCCGGGGAAACCGGCCCCGCTTCCGAAATCCACAACTTTTTTTCCCGTCGCGATCAGGGGCGCGATTTGCGCGCTGTCGAGCATGTGGCGGCTCCACAGATCGGGCAGCGTATCCGGCCCCACCAAATTGATCTTCGCCTGCCACTTCACCAACAGGTCGACATAAATCTGCAGCCGCACTACCGCATCCTCCGATGCGCCGGTCTCGGCCTGAAAGTCGGCTGCACACGTAATCTTGTGGGTGTTCTCGCTGTTCACGCGCAGGACCTTTCGCAATGGCAATGTTTCACGTGAAACATTGTGCACCCGGTTTCACCAACAAAGGATTAAGCAGATTTTTGTTTTTGGCCGCGCCGAACGTAAGAAAGCAACAGGGTCAAAGCCGATGGCGTCACCCCGGAGATGCGCGCCGCCTGACCGAGCGTTGCGGGACGCACGGTATTCAGTTTGGCACGAACCTCGTTCGAAAGACCATTGATCAGATCGTAATCCAAGTCAGACGCCAACACTAAGGACTCGTCTTTGCGATAGGCGTGAATATCGGCTTCTTGACGATCGAGATAAACGCTATAGCGCGCCTCGATATCCGCCTGCTCTTTGGCTTTAGGTGGAATGTGGGCCATTTGCGGCCATACGCCTTCCAGCTGCGCCCACTCAACATCAGGATAAGCCAACATCTGTTTAGCGGAACGGCGCTGACCGTCTTGATTGACTTTTAGTCCATGTTTGGCCAGTTCAGCCGGGGTCGCATCTAGGTTTTCGATCAAGTCCAGCGCGGCACGCACCTGTTTTTCTTTGTCGTGAAACGCCGTCGCGCGCTGGGCGGCAACACAGCCAATCTCGATACCGCGCTCAGTCAGGCGACGATCGGCATTGTCGGCGCGCAAACGCAAGCGATACTCCGCGCGTGACGTGAACATTCGATAAGGCTCTTGGGTACCGAGCGTCACCAAGTCATCGATCATCACCCCGATGTAGGCTTCCGAACGATCAAGCACAAACGTCTTATCCCCTGCCCCAACCCTGAGCGCCGCATTGACTCCAGCCATCAGGCCTTGGGCTCCCGCCTCTTCATAACCGGTGGTGCCGTTGATTTGCCCGGCCAAAAACAAACCCGGCGCGCGGCGCGTTTGCAGGGTCGGATCCAGCTCACGTGGATCGACGAAATCATACTCAATCGCATAGCCCGGCTGAAGCATGCGGGTCTGCTCAAGACCAGGGATCGTTTTCAACAAAGCCAGCTGCACATCACGCGGCAATGACGTTGAAATGCCGTTGGGATAGACCGTGGGGTCGTCATAGCCCTCCGGCTCTAAAAAGATCTGATGACTATCACGTTCGGCAAAGCGCACCACTTTGTCTTCGATGGACGGACAATAGCGCGGCCCGGTGCTTTCGATCTGGCCGGAATACATCGGACTGCGATCCAGGTTGGCCTGGATCAGTGCATGGCCTTGCGCCGTGGTGGTCGTGATGTAGCAATCGATTTGGCGCTGGGTGATGGCCTCGGTCATAAACGAAAACGGTTCCGGCTCAATATCGCCGGGTTGCGCCTGAAGGCTTGCCCAATCAATGGTGTTGCCGTCCAGGCGCGGTGGGGTGCCGGTTTTCAACCGCCCCAAAGCAAAGCCCAATCTGCGCAGCGTGTACGCCAAACCGACCGCGCGCGGATCACCCGCCCGGCCCGCCGGAAAGGTCTCCGGTCCCAAATGAATCAAGCCGCGCAAGAACGTCCCGGTGGTCAACACCACCGCGCTGACGGCAACAACTTCGCCGCCCGCCAGTTTGATGCCAGTAACCGTGTTATCGGCATCAAGCACAATATCTTCGACCGAGGCCTCAAGACATGTGAGGTTTACTTGTTCCGCCAATAAAATTTGAACGGCTTCGCGATACAGTTTGCGATCCGCCTGTGCCCGGGGACCACGCACCGCCGGGCCTTTGGATCGATTGAGCATGCGAAACTGGATGCCGCCCCGGTCCGCCGCGCGACCCATGATTCCGTCAAGGGCATCGATTTCCTTGACCAGCTGGCCTTTGGCCAATCCACCGATCGCGGGGTTGCACGACATCTCCCCCACCGTGTCGAGACGATGTGTCACCAACACCGTTTTTGCACCCATGCGCGCGGACGCCGCCGCCGCTTCCGCGCCAGCGTGCCCACCGCCGATAACGGCGACATCAAACGTATGTTGATCTGAATGGTTCATGGAGCGGAACTTAGGTGCGCGCACCGGCCAAGTCAAACACCCCGTGCAACTCTATCCGTGAAATGTTTCACGTGAAACATTGCGCCTCTGAAACGGCGCTTATGAACCAAGGCTCAGCCCTGCGCCTGAGTGTTATTTGCCGATGCAAAAATCGCGAAAAATAACATCGAGCAAATCTTCAACATCGACGCGCCCCGTGATCCGGCCCAGTTCACGGGCGGCAAGCCGCAAGTCCTCGGCCTCCAATTCCGCACCGATATGCTGGGCATTGTCACGCTGCAAAAAACGCTCCAGCGCATCCGCCGTGCGCACCAAAGCTTCACGATGACGCGCCCGGGTTGGCGCCGGACCATCGGTGCCCACACGACACCGCGCCGCCACCATCTCCCCCAGCCGTGCCAATAAATTTTCAAGACCCCGCCCGGACTTAACCGACAGCGGCCAAACGCGATGACCATCGATGGACTGCAGCATGTCGCTATCAAGCACATCCGCTTTGTTGATCGCAACCAACGTATCTTCTTCAAGCATGGAGCGTGTGGTGACATCGAGCACCGGTAACGCACCACCATCGAAAACCGCCAGCGTGATATCCGCACCTTCGGCCCAAGCCCTGGCGCGGCGCACGCCCTCTTGTTCGATGGCGTCGCCGGTTTCGCGCAAGCCCGCCGTGTCCGCGACCAACAGCGGATAGCCCGCAAGGTTCAGGTGCACCTCAACCACATCGCGGGTGGTGCCGGCGATGTCGGAAACGATCGCCGCATCGCGCTGGGCCAAGGCGTTCATCAGCGAAGACTTACCGGCGTTGGGTGGGCCGATGATCGCCAAGCGCACCCCATTGCGCAGTCGCTCCCCCTGTCGCCCATCCGTCAAATGCGCCAAAACATGACCGTGCAAAGTGCGTACACTTTCGATCACCGCGGCGTGCAGATGTTCGGGCAGCTCCTCATCGCTGAAATCGAGCTCGGCTTCAAAGTGCGCCAAGGCGCGCACCAGATCATTGCGCCACCCATCGTACAAACGCCCCAGTTCGCCTTCGGATTGGCGCAGGGCTTGCTTTTTTTGCGCTTGGGTTTCGGCCTCGATCAGATCGGCAAGGCCTTCGACCTGGGTCAAATCAAGCTTGGCGTTTTCAAACGCGCGGCGGGTGAACTCTCCGGCCTCGGCCAAGCGCAGGCCTTCAAGGCTCGACAGCGCCGCCAGAACCCCATCGACCACCGCAAGACCGCCGTGCACATGCAGCTCGACGACATCTTCGCCGGTAAAGCTGGCCGGAGCGACAAACCACAGCACCAAAGCATCATCTAAGACCTCACCCGTTGTGGGGTGACGCAAGCGCGCCAGCTTGGCCAGGCGCGGCTGGGGAAGCGCTTGACCGCTCAGTGCACACAGCGCCGCCCCCGCCCCGGGCCCGGAAACACGGATCACCGCGACGCCCGAACGACCCGTGCCGCTGGCCAACGCATAAATGGTTTCACTCATCATCGCCCTCGCCCTGAAACGCCCAAACCATATAGCCTGCTATTTAATTATTGATCGGGCTGAAGCATCAGCCGCTCGACCCGATTGCCGTTTTGAACGTGCTCAGCCAAGATATCATCGACATCCGCAAAGCTTTGGATCGAGTACCAGACCCCTTCGGGATAAACCACAACTGCCGGGCCCAATTCGCAGCGATCCAAGCAGCCCGCCGAATTGATGCGCACGCCATCAAGACCCAATTCCTTGGCCCGGGCTTTCATATAATTGCGCAGTTTGACCGACCCAAGCGCGGCGCATGAACCACGTGGGTGGTTTTCCGGTCGTTCATTGGTGCAGCAAAAGATGTGCAAACGGTAATATGGTTCAAGATCGATCATGTGCATTGGTCTCATGATTAAGGCTGTGGGCCAAATGCTTTAGAGGTTGTAACCCGGCCCTGTCCACACAAAGTTAAGCAGACAGGCAACTTTGCGCAACGTTACCGCCACCGCATGACAAATTAAGACCGAGAATTCATATTAAAAAGTCTAGCTCACAAGGCGTTTGAAAATGCCCAAGAACAAACTGGCCGATGAGACCAGCCCCTACTTGCTGCAACACCAAGACAATCCCGTCGACTGGTACCCGTGGGGTGAAGAAGCCCTAGAGGCCGCCCACGCAACCGGCAAGCCGATCTTGTTGTCGATCGGCTATTCGTCATGTCATTGGTGTCATGTCATGGCCCATGAGAGCTTTGAAAACCCCGACATCGCCGCGCGCATGAACGAGTTGTTCATCAATGTCAAAATCGATCGTGAAGAACGCCCCGACCTGGATGTCATTTATCAGTCCGCGCTCAACCTCATGCGCCAACCGGGCGGCTGGCCGCTGACGATGTTTTTGACCCCCGACGGCGATCCCTTTTGGGGCGGCACCTATTTTCCCCCCGAAGAACGCTACGGGCGGCCCGGGTTCATGCAGGTGTTGAACGGCATCGCCGGAGCATGGAACGACAATTCCCAACAGGTCATCAGCAACGTCGCGGTGATCCGCGATGCGCTCAAGGCTCTGTCCACATCCGCGCCGGGCAAAGCCTTAACCTTGCCTATCGTCGATGAGGTCGCCGATGGCGCATTGCGCACCATCGATCCGACCTTCGGTGGATTTCGCGGGGCGCCAAAATTTCCTCAAGTACCGATGCTGCATCTTTTGTGGCGGGCTTGGCGACGCACCGGTTTAGATCTCTATCACGACGCGGTGGTTAACAGCCTCGACCACATGTGCCAAGGCGGTATCTTCGATCACATCGGCGGCGGCTTTGCGCGCTATTCGACCGATGAAAAATGGCTGGTGCCGCATTTTGAAAAGATGCTGTACGACAACGCCCAGCTTGTCAGCTTGTTGGCCGAAGTGTGGAAAGAAACCAAATCACCGCTGTACGCAACACGCATCCGCGAAACCATCGATTGGGTATTGCGTGAAATGAAAGTCGATGATGGGGGCGACCTTTATGCGTTCGCCTCCGCCCTGGATGCGGACACACCCAATGACCACGGGCACAATACAGAGGGGCTGTTTTATATTTGGACCCAAAGTGAGATCGACGATTTGCTCACCGATCAAGCGCCGCTGTTCAAACAAACTTACGGTGTTTCCGATCGCGGCAATTGGTCCGAAGGCGGGCCCGGCGCCAACGTGCTCGCACGTGTAAAGCCCTACCCCACCGACCCGGCCATCGAAGAGATGCTTGCCGACGCCCGCAGCACACTTTTCGATGCACGCGCCAACCGTCCCCTGCCCGCGCGCGATGACAAGGTGCTCGCCGATCTAAACGGACTGATGATCCAAGCCCTGGCCAAGGCCGGTGCGATCTTGGCCGAGCCCGACTGGATCGATGCGGCCAAAACCGCTTTCGCGTTTATATCGAAACACATGGTCCGCGACGGTCGATTGAGCCGCAGTTGGGCGCAAGGCCAAGCCCGCCATAACGCGGTGCTCGACGACTTGGCGCACATGAGCCGGGCTGCGTTGTATCTTTATGAAACCACCGGTGACGAAACCTACTTGGCCCAGTGCGAGGCCTGGGTACATCAAGCCAGCGATCTGTTTTGGTGTGCCGACGATGGCGGTTTTTGTTTGAGCGCACGCGACGTTACCGACGTCATCACCCGCACCCGCCAATGTGCCGACAACGCCGTGCCCAGCGGCAACGGCACCATGGCCGATGTGTTGGCGCGCTTATATTTGATCACCGGCGATGACAGTTTTCGCACCCGCGCCGAAGACGTCATCCATGCCTTTCCCGCCGAAAACGCCAACGCGGTGGCCAACATGCCGACCTTGTTGAACGCTTTCGAATTACTCAGCGAAGGCGCGCAGGTGGTGGTCGCCGGGATCAATGGCAACAGCGCCAATTTGATCAGCGCAGTACTGGGTTCACCCAGCACCTTGCATGTGCTGATTCGCACCGATGGTGAAAACAACCATGCCCCCGGTCATCCGGCACTTGGCAAAACGCCCGTGGACGGCAAAGCCGCAGCCTATGTTTGTCGCGCGGGAACGTGCTCTGCGCCGGTTGTTGACGAGGATGCCTTGATCGCTCAGCTCAAGGGCTTGTAAAGTCCTGGCATGGAAACGCTGTGCATCAAAAGTCCGGTTGGCGATCTGACCCTGTTCGAAGACGATGGCAAGATCATCGCGCTCGATTGGGGTCAAGGTTTTGAGACCCCGCGCACCAGCAAAAACCCCGTTCTCAATCAAACCGCCCAGGCGTTGCATGAATTTTTCATCAGCGGCGCGGATGACTTTAAGGCATTGCCGCTTGATCCCGACGGAACCGACTTTCAACGCCGCGTGTGGTCACAAATGCAAAAGATCGAACCCGGTCGGGTAAAGACCTATGGCGAGATCGCAAAAACGCTAAACTCATCACCACGCGCGGTCGGCAATGCCTGCGGTGCAAACCCCATTCCGATCCTCATTCCCTGTCATCGCGTGGTCGCACAAAGTTCGCTCGGTGGCTATAGCGGCGATGGCGGGTTGGACACCAAGACACAACTGTTACGCCTTGAAGGCTATCTATAGGAGACCTCCCACATGACCAATTGCAAAGCCGTTCGCGTTCACGAATACGGCGGGCCCGCCGTTTTGACATTCGACGATGTCGATGTGACTGAGCCCGCAGCCGGTGAAATCCGCATCCGCCACACCGCCATCGGTTTGAACTTCATCGATGTCTATATGCGCACCGGGCTTTATCCCCTGTCCGCTTTGCCGACCACCATCGGTCTGGAAGGTGCCGGCGTCATCGAAGCCTTAGGCGAAGACGTTGAAGGTTTAAGCGTTGGCGATCGTGTCGCGTACGCCTCCCAACCCCCCGGCGCTTACGCCCAGATGCGCAATCTGAGCGCTGAGCGCGTGGTGAAAATACCCGAGGCCATCGCCGACAAAACCGCCGCCGCGATGATGCTGCAAGGTTTGACCGCGCAGTATTTGCTGCGCCAAACTTACCGGGTCAAAGCGGGCGATACGATCTTGATGCACGCGGCGGCCGGCGGCGTTGGTCTGATCGTGTGTCAGTGGGCCAAACATTTGGGCGCCACCGTGATCGGTACGGTGGGCAGTTCTGAAAAAGCTAAGCTTGCTATGGATTACGGTTGCGACCACACGATCTTGTATCGCGAAGAAAACTTCAAAGACCGGGTGATGGAGCTAACCGATGGGCGTGGCGTCAACGTGGTTTACGATTCCATCGGCAAAGACACCTTCATGGACAGCCTCGGTTGTTTGAAAAAGCTCGGCACCATGGTCACTTATGGAAATGCATCCGGTCCGGTGGATGAATTCCAACCCGGGCTTTTGGGCAAAATGGGCTCGCTGTTTCTGACCCGTCCGACGCTGTTCGATTACATCGCCGAACGCGACAACCTTGTCGCCATGTCCGATGAGCTGTTTGAGGTGGTGACCTCCGGTGTCGTCAAAATCGAAGTTCACCAAGAATATCCTCTGGCCAATGCTGCCCAGGCACATAGCGATTTGGAAGCGCGCAAGACCACTGGATCAACGGTGTTGATTCCTTAAACGTCAAATGATCACAAAAAACCCGGCCTCTCTTATGAAGGGCCGGGCTTTTTATTGGATGCTTCGAGCTGAACGTTAAGTGTTCATGGTGTCGAAGAAATCGTTGTTGTTTTTGGTTTCGCGCATTTTTCCCATGAGGAATTCCATCGCGTCGGTGACGCCCATCGGCATAAGGATACGACGCAAGACCCACATCTTCGACAGCGTGCCTTTGTCGACCAGCAGCTCTTCTTTGCGCGTGCCCGACTTGGTGATGTCGATGGCGGGGAAGATGCGTTTGTCGCTGACTTTGCGATCCAAGATGATTTCCGAGTTACCGGTGCCTTTGAATTCTTCGAAGATGACTTCATCCATGCGCGAGCCGGTGTCGATCAACGCGGTGGCGATGATGGTCATCGAACCGCCCTCTTCCACGTTACGTGCCGCGCCGAAGAACCGCTTGGGACGTTGCAGCGCGTTGGCGTCGACACCACCGGTGAGCACTTTGCCGGAGCTTGGCACCACGGTGTTGTAGGCGCGCGCCAAGCGGGTGATGGAATCCAGCAAAATGATCACATCGCGTTTGTGTTCGACCAGGCGCTTGGCTTTTTGAATGACCATTTCCGCGACTTGCACGTGGCGCGCGGCGGGCTCGTCAAAGGTCGAGCTGATGACTTCGCCTTTGACCGAACGATCCATGTCGGTGACTTCTTCGGGGCGTTCATCGATCAGCAACACGATCAGATAACTTTCCGGATGATTGGCCGCCAACGCGTGGGCGATGTTTTGCAACATCACCGTCTTACCGGTGCGCGGCGGGGCCACCACCAAGGCACGCTGGCCTTTACCGATCGGCGTGATCAAATCCATGATCCGCCCGGTGAAATCTTTGCTTTCGGGGTTTTCGACTTCCATGGTTAGACGCTCATCAGGGTAGAGCGGCGTGAGGTTGTCGAAATTGATGCGATGACGCACCGCACCGGGATCTTCGAAGTTGATGGTGTTGACCTTCAACAGCGCAAAATAGCGTTCGCCATCTTTGGGGCTGCGGATTTCGCCTTCCACCGTATCACCGGTGCGCAAGCCAAAACGCCGCACCTGGCTGGGGGAGACATAAATGTCATCCGGACCCGGCAGGTAGTTCGCTTCGGGGCTGCGCAGAAATCCAAATCCGTCCTGCAAAACTTCCAACACGCCTTCGCCGTAAATGGCGGTGCCTTGCTCAGCCAAGCGTTTGAGAATGGCGAACATGATGTCTTGTTTGCGCAGTGAGCTGGCATTTTCGATTTCCAGCTTTTCGGCAAAGGCCAACAGATCGGCCGGTGATTTCTGTTTAAGTTCTTTGAGATTCATAGCTGAACCTGTCTTTGGATCGTGAAAGGGAAAGATGAAGCCGGATAAAATTGGCGCTAAAGTTGGCGAGACGCCACACGGCAAAAAAAGAATAAGTTTGGAAAAATGCCCGATGCAGGTGGGATCATATGCGCGGGCAAAAGGCGGCTACTCATGAAGATAAAGGTGCGAGCCGCTTGAATGGATCAACAACAAATACCTGAAGCCGGTTTTGAAGTCAAAGGGGATTTCGTATAGGGAACCGGATGTATTGTTGGGCCTTAAAACGGTTTAACGATCACAAAGATCACAATAGCGATCATCAATACCGTCGGAACTTCATTGGAAATACGATAAAAACTTTCCGGACGCTGGTTGGCGTCGCGTTCAAAGGTTTTGCGCCACTTGCTCAAAACCATATGAAAAACCGTCATCAACACAACCAAGCTCAGTTTGGCGTGCGCCCAACCTTCGGTCCACGCTTCGAGGCTGTAATACATCCACAGTCCGAAAATCCACGTGAAAATCATCGCCGGGTTCATGATCGCGCGCAGCAAGCGCCGCTCCATGACTTTAAACGTTTCCGACTGGTTCGATCCAACTTGCGATTGGCAGTGATAGACGAACAAACGCGGCAAATAGAGCATCCCCGCCATCCACGCAATCACGGAAATCACGTGCAGCGCCTTGACCCAGTTGTAGGCATCGCCATCAAGCATCAGGTTTTCAAGCATCTGCGGACCCTTTTGAGCATGTTCTTTTTCAGTTGTTTTTCGCGGTGGAGTTTACCTGTTCTGACGCTTAGGGCAAGCCTAGCAATCAGCGCATGGGACAGGCTTTGACATCGCTTTGACAAATGCGCGTGGTGGCGCCTGCCGGACACAGGTTTTGACTTTGCTGCAAGCTGCTTTGAACCAGTTTCGCCAAGCCATCGATGAACTCATCATGGGTGGCGACGGCAGGCACGCGGATGTAGGTTTCGACGCCGCATTCATCGGCAAGCTCTTTGTATTCGATATCCAATTCCACCAGTGTTTCAGAATGCTCCGACACAAAGGCAATCGGCAAAATCACCAACGCCACACCATCGCGACCGGCGCGGCGGATTTCGTCATCGGTCGACGGTCCGATCCATTCCAGCGGCCCGACCCGGCTTTGATAGCTGACCAGCCAATCTTCAATCGGCTCACCAAACTGATCGATGATCGCGCGCGCGCCCTGCTCGACATGCTGCGGATAAGGGTCGCCTTTTTTGTCGACGATTTTTTTCGGCAAGCCATGCGCGGAAAACAACACCCGAATTGGCTTTTCACCAGCTTGGGCGCGAGCTTGATCCAGCGCGGTTTTCAACAATTGCACCTGAGCGGTGGTCAAACCGGGATCGGTCGGATAACAACAAATCCGTTTGGTCGGCGCGATGATGTCGGCAACCTTCGCCGCGCGGTCCCAATCTGAAAATGAGCTTTCGGTGGTGGTGGTGGAAAATTGTGGATACAGCGGCAGCATCACGATGTGATCGGGATCGAACGCTTTGACGTCTTTGGCCACCGCGTCACTCATCGGATGCCAATAGCGCATGCATACAAATGCTTGAATTTCGACATCTGAAAAATCGCCCCGCACAGCCGTTTCCAGCGCCCGGGCTTGCTCATTCGTCAAATCCAGCAATGGCGATTTACCGCCAAGATGCTTGTAGATGTCTTGCGCCAACGGGGCGCGGCGTTTTGAAATCAACTTCGCCAACATCCACCGCAGCGGTTGCGGCACGGTGATGATCGCGGGGTCCATGAACAGATTGTACAAAAACGGCTCGACCGCTTCCAAGCGATCCGGGCCGCCCAGATTAAAAAGAACGATCGCCAAACGTTTCATGGAAATCTCCAGCCTTCGATCAGGCTTCGCCGCGTACCAAAGCACACAACCGTTCAACGTGTTCCGGTGGCGTTTGCGGCACGATGCCGTGACCCAAATTAAAAATAAACGGACCGTTACCAAGCGTTTCCAAGATGCGTTTGACTTCCACATCCATCTGTTCGCCACCGGCAACCAACAGCAGATTGTCCAGCGTACCTTGCACCGTGGTCAACGGCTGAAGCACATCGCGCGCCCATTCCAACGGCACGGTGTGATCCAAGCCGACACCATCGACCTTGGTTTCACGGATGTAGGCTTCGTACAACGGACCCGCGCCACGCGGAAAACCGATGATCGGCACGTTCGGATGCACCGCTTTAACCCGCTCGACAATGCGCGCCATCGGCTCGATCGTCCATTTATAAAATTGCTGTTCAGACAAAACCCCGGCCCAGCTGTCAAACACCTGCAGACATTCAGCACCGCGGTGAACCTGTTCGATCAGATACATGGAGGTGCTTTCCACCAACATATCCATCAAACGCTGGAAAAAGATCGGATCAGAATACGCAATCGAACGAATTTCTTCGTAATTTTTGCTGCCTTTGCCTTCGACCATGTAGGTCGCGACCGTCCACGGCGCACCGGCAAAACCGATCAAGGCGGTGGTGTCGGGAATTTCTTGCGAAAGGCGGCGCACGGTTTCGTAAACCGGCGCCAGATGTTCATGCAAGTTGCTAGGATCAAGGACCGCTTCCAGCTGGGCTTCGTTTTTGATCGGTTCCAGTTGCGGACCTTGACCGGTAATGAATTCGACCTTTTGGCCCAACGCATCAGGAATCACCAAGATGTCGGAAAACAAAATCGCGGCATCGAAATCGTAACGGCGCAGCGGCTGCAACGTCACTTCGACCGCCAGATCCGGGGTATAACAAAAATGCAGGAAGTTCTTCGCCTGGCTGCGGATTTCACGATATTCCGGCAAATACCGGCCAGCTTGGCGCATCAGCCACATGGGTGGGGGGCTGAGCGTTTCACCTTGAAGAGCTTGAAGGAACCGTTTGGTCACGTCTGATAAATCCTGATTTGTGAAAAGTTATCCCGTTTTCGAGCGCCCCTAACAAACAATATATTTAGATAAATAAAAAGGATGTTGTTGTAGTTGTAGCGTGGATATCGGGGATTTCTTTTTGCCCCCGGGTTTTCCCGGCTTTCATGCACAGCCCATTCAGGGGCATGCTGTTAAGACCTTATTAACCTCTGCATAAGATTTTGTTAACCATATAAACCGGCACAAAAGGGTGTGATTTTAAACCTGTGAATTGTGGGGATGGGTTTTTCGCTTAGGTCGTGTTGCAACAGATGTCCAGGCAACGTGGAGAATGTTGTACACTGAGGATCGAAGCGCTAAAAAGAACCCGGTTATCCCGGTATAACGCGATGATTTGATAATCCGGTGATTTTGTCCACATGTTGTCCCGGCTGAAAAAGCCTTCTCGCTTGATCTGTTAGACCCGAAGGTTCTGGGCTTATATGACATCCTTGGTCCTGCATAAAATTTCCGACAGCACCGGCGAAACGTTGGATGTGGTCGCGCGCGCATGTTTGGTTCAATTTCCCGACGTCGAGGTCATTGAAAAGCGCTGGACCATGGTGCGCAACAGCGCCCAGATCGATGAAATTCTCGCCGAAATCGAAGCCAACCCCGGTTTTGTCATTTTTACCTTGGTCGATGATGATTTAACGGAAAAGCTAGTGTTTGGCTGCAAACGCAGCAAAGTTCCGTGTATTGATTTGCTCAATCCAGTGCTCGGCCAGTTGGGCAACTATTTAGGGGTCGAGCGCGAACACCGTCCCGGTAGCCAGCACGTCATGGACGCGGATTATTTTTCCAAAATCGCCGCGCTGCATTTTGTTTTGGCCCACGATGACGGCCAATCGATGCATGACATCGATGACGCCGATGTGGTTTTGATGGGGGTTTCGCGCACCACCAAAACACCGACGTGCATTTACCTTGCCAATCGCGGCATCAAAGCCGCCAACGTGCCGATCGTTCCCGGTATGGCACTGCCCGATGAGGCGCTCAATGCCAGCCGACCGCTGATCGTTGGATTGGCGAAAGACCCTCGACGTTTGGTGCAGATCCGTCGCCAGCGATTGAAAATGCAAGGCCACACCGAAGAAACCGATTACATCGATCCCGATGCGGTGGCTCAGGAAATGCGCGAGGCCAAGCGTTTGTATGCCGAACATAAATGGCCGGTGATCGACGTCAGCCGCAAATCGGTGGAAGAAACGGCGGCAACCATTTTGCATCTTTATAATGAACGCCTTGATGCCGCCTCCTAACCTCGTATTGGCGTCGGCCAGTGCTGCGCGCACGCGCATGCTGAAAGATGCCGGGGTTGATCATCTTTGCGATCCGGCCGATATCGATGAGGCCGCCGTCAAACGGAATTGGTCGGGACCGGCCGAAGGCTTGGCGCAAAAGCTTGCCTTGGAAAAAGCCCAGGCGGTGAGCCCGCGCCACTCGGATGCCTTGGTGATCGGATGCGATCAGGTGTTGGCGCTGGGCGATGATATTTTCGATAAACCCGGCACCGTTCAACGCGCCAAAGAACAATTGAAACATTTACGCGGACGCAAGCACCGTCTGATTTCCGCTGTGAGCGTGGTTTGCAACGGCGAAGAACTGTGGTCTTATTATGATTGTGCTGATTTGACAGTGCGCAATTTTAGCGATGCGTTTTTAGAGTATTATCTTCAGCGTGTCGGTAAAGATGTGGTTTCAAGCGTTGGCGCATACCATTTGGAAGGCATAGGCGCGCAATTGTTCGACAGTGTGAATGGTGATTTTTTCACCGTGTTGGGCTTGCCGTTGATGGATTTAATGAAGTTTTTACGGCTGCGAGGCGCTCTTGCGCTTTGAAGTTTGAAGAACGTTGAGGGCAAGGGCCACTGAAACTTTTCTTTTGACCTTCCCTTCGCGGGAACCTTTAAAGTCCGCAATGCACAAGCCAGATGTGTATATAATACAAAGTGAGGCCCACACGATTATGTCCGTTTTGCATTTTCCCGATGCCGTTGACCAGCATCATAAATGGTTGGAAAAATTGACAGCCTCATTGCGTGGCGAGGGCAATGAGCTTCAGGAATACGAAATCACCTGCGATGACATGTGTGTGATCGGCCAATGGTTATATGGCGACGGCATGGCGTTTGAGGATCTGTCTGAATTTCAGACGGTGAAAAAACTCCACAAACATGTTCATGACATCGCCGCCGAAGCGTGGGTGAAAAAAGAAAAAGGCCAGCTTGGCGACGCCGAGCCTTTTTTGCTCAAAATCAAAGAAGCCGGACACGATTTGTTTATGTCGTGGAACGACCTCAATATGCAAATTGGCGCGCTCGATTAAGCTCAATAAGTTTGATTGGGAGACAAATTTCTGTGTGCGGACTGCGTACGGATGTCACTATACTGCGTTCATGACTGATATATCCCCCTCTTCCCAAACGACATTTAAACGCGCCGGCGTTATGGGCTGGCCGATCGATCATTCGCTGTCACCCCGCGTGCATGGCTTTTGGCTGAAGCACTATGGTATCGCGGGTGAATATGTGCGCCTTGCGGTAGAACCTGAAAATTTCACCGCCACGCTGAAAAATTTGCAGGCGGATGGCTTTGCCGGTGTCAACGTCACCGTACCGCATAAAGAAACCGCCCTCGCCGCCGTGGATGAAGTTCATCCTTTGGCCGAGCGTATCGGCGCGGTGAACACCGTGGTGGTGCGCGAAGACGGCTCCCTTTATGGATTCAACACCGACGGTTTCGGTTTTTTGGAAAATTTAAAAGCCGGCTGCGCCGCCTTTGACGCAATGCACGGTCCCGCCGTAATTTTAGGTGCGGGCGGTGCCGCGCGCGCGGTGGTCGCCGCATTGCTGGATGCGGGCGCGCCGGAAATTCGCTTGCTCAATCGCACCAAGGCGCGCGCACAACAACTCGCCGATGAACTCGACGGGATCGGCATGGGCACATTGACGGTCGGCGATTGGGACCGTCGCGCCGACCATTTGGATGGCGCAAACTTGCTCGCCAACACCACCACTTTAGGCATGAAAGGCCAGCACCCGCTGGACTTGGATTTGTCCGCCCTGCCGACCACCGCGGTGGTCAACGATATTGTGTACGCCCCGCTGGAAACGGATTTGTTGGCGCGTGCGCATGCGCGCTCAAATCCCACCGTGGATGGTCTTGGTATGTTGCTGCACCAAGCACGCCCAGGTTTTGAAGCTTGGTTCGGTCGCTTGCCCGATGTCACGGCTGAATTGCGCGACCATGTTTTGGCCGGGATTTAGCGATGTTTGTCCTAGGCCTCACCGGATCCATCGCCATGGGCAAGACCTGGGGAGCAAAATGCTTTCGGCGCTTGCGCGTGCCGGTGCATGACGCCGATTTATGTGTGCATCGCTTGATTGGTCCGGGCGGTGCGGCGACGGCGCGGGTTGCAAAAACATTTCCCGGCGTGCTGGGGGACGGCGGTGGCGTCGATCGCCAAAAGCTCGCTGGGCAGGTTTTGGGCGATGATGCAGCGCTGGATACATTGGAAGCTATGCTTCATCCGTTGGTGCGCCAAGACCAGCGGCGCTTTTTGCAGCAATGTCAGTTCCGGCGTGAACGTTTGGTGGTGTTGGACATCCCGCTTTTGTATGAGACCAATGCTCGCACGCGCGTCGATGCGGTGGTGGTGATGTCTGCGCCTGCGCGCATTCAACATCAACGTGTGATGCGCCGCCCGGGTATGAACGAGCAAAAACTTCAAGCCATTTTTGATCGTCAAATGCCCAACGCCGCTAAGTGCCAAATGGCTGAATTTGTTGTTGCGACCGGAGCGACGCGCGGGCAGTCTTTTCGTCAAATCGCCAAGGTCGTCAAAGTGTGCAGGTCGATAAAGGGCCACGTTTGGAACCCGCTTTGGGCCAGTTGAAAACAGAATTGGAATCGTGAATGCGTGAAATCGCACTGGATACGGAAACCACCGGGCTCAATCCAAAGTCCGGACACCGTGTGGTGGAAATCGGCTGCGTTGAAATGACCAACCACATCGCCACTGGCGAGGTGTTTCACGTTTACATCAACCCCCAACGCGACATGCCGGATGAAGCCTTTAAAGTGCATGGCTTGTCTGAGGCGTTTCTTAAAGACCATCCCTTGTTTTCCGCGGTCGCGGATGATTTTTTGGATTTTATCGGTGACGCACCGTTGGTTATTCACAATGCTGCGTTCGATATGGGCTTTTTGAACTGGGAATTAGAAAACCTCGGCAAGCCGGCGCTTGAAATGGCGCGGTCCATCGACACGGTGCAAATGGCGCGCAAAAAATTCCCCGGTGCGCAAGCCAACTTGGATGCGCTGTGTCGGCGCTTTGGCATCGACAATTCAAACCGCGAGCTTCACGGCGCCCTATTGGATGCACAACTTTTGGCGGATGTGTATCTGGAATTGATGGGTGGACGTCAGACCGGTTTGGGTCTTGGCGTCGAGGAAACCGTTGAGACTGAGACGGAAGTTCACGTCGAAAAACGTCAACAGCGCGAAGCGCGAGTGTTCACCCCCACCACAGAAGAGTTGGCGGCACATGCGCAGTTTATCGATGCTTTAAAAGACCCGATCTGGAAAGCCTGAACAAAAGACGCCCCCGGATGGGGGCGTCTTGTTGAGGCGATCGAGAACCTGAAAAGCTATGCATTGCCTTTCGTTGCCGTTAAATCATCAACGGTATCTTGGGTCTCTTGAACTTGGCGCGCCAAGTTCGCTTGATACATGGCTGCGAAATCGATGGGTTGCAAAAGCAACGGAACGAAACCGCCATCACGGGTCGCATCGGCCAAAATGTTGCGTGCAAACGGGAACAGGATGCGCGGGCATTCGATCAGCAACATTGCACCGATATGTTCTTCGGGCACGTTGATGGTGAACACGCCGGCGTACTTCAGTTCGACGATAAAGCCGACTTTTTCACCCAGCTTGAGTTCTGCGCGAATGTCCAAAATCGCTTCATACATATTTTCCGCAGCATTGCCTTCCAGTTTGCCGGCCTGAACGTCGACGTTGACGTTGACGTCGGGCTGCTGGTTTTGCAGTTCGGCCAAGATACCGGGCGAATTGGGCGATTCAAAGGACAGGTCCTTGATGTACTGGCCGTTCACCGCCAGGGCCGTTTGTTGGGCGTTATTGCCGCCGTTGCCGCCAGCGTTTTCGGGTGTGTCGTTCATGAGAAATGTCCCCAGATGTGTGTATCGATGAAAAGCGGCGGAATTCCCGCCTGTTTTCGTTAAATCTTGCGCCTTTCGCTAACACGGATTGCTTGCGCGAACAAGGCTGCAACCCGTTTAGCGGCGATCTTTGGGCTCAGAATCCAGTTGCGGCGGGTTTTCCGTGTCGGTGACATCTTGATAGTCGCCATCGATAACGTCGCCTGCTGCATTGGGTTGTGATGCGCCGCTTTGCCAGTGAAAGTGTGCGCTGCCTTGTTTAAATGTACCTTCAGGTCCACCCTGTTTCATCACTTGCATACGGCTGGTGATAAAGCGCTTAAGTACCGCGCGAAACGGTGGTGTGAACAGTAAAAAGCCGATGGCATCGGTGAAAAAGCCCGGCGTTAACAAAAGCATACCCGCCGCCAGCAGGCAAAACCCGTCAAACACCGGGTCCAGCGGCGGCTCACCGCGATCGAGGCTGGCTTGCAAGCGCGTCAGTGCGCTGAGACCTTGGTGGCGCAGCAGTGCTGTGCCCACAACGGCGGTCAAAATCACCACCGCGATGGTCGGCCACAGGCCGATAAAACCACCGACTTGAATGAACAGCGCGATTTCAACCAGCGGAACGCCGATGAACGCGGCCAATAAAACCAAACCCATATTCACCCTTATGCCTTGCCCTTCAGTTGGCATCGGCCTATCTAACGGTTATCGTGACTGAGAGATTTGCGTATAGTCACCAAAGACAGCCTTTTTAATGTAGGGCAGATGTGGGGTCCAGTCCGGGACCACGCAAGCCAGCCCGGCACATAGACAAAAGCGACGGATACCGGCATGCAGTTTTTCGACATTGTTCTTTTTGCCTTGATTGCCATTTTTTTGATTTTGAGGCTGCGTAGCGTGCTGGGCAATCGCGATGGTCACGAAGGTGGATATGGTGACATGTTCAAACGCGACCAGGACCAAGGCGAAGCGCACCGCGACGACAACGGCAACGTGATCGAATTGCCGGGCGCGCGCGCCCCGGACGTCGAAACCTTTGGCGATGATCGGCCCGCCCCTCAGTCTGAGCCGCAAGAAGACCTTCCCGAAGGTCCGCTTGGCGATGGCATCCGCGCCATTCGCGAGCACGATCCCAGCTTTTCTGCCGATGAGTTTGTCGGTGGCGCGGGCATGGCGTTCGAAATGATTCTCAACGCCTATGCTGATGGCGATACCAAAACGCTGAAAAATCTGCTCAGCTCGGAAGTCTTCGCCGGCTTTGAGCAAGCCATTGCTGAGCGCAATTCCGAAGGTCAAACCTTGCAAGAAACCCTGGTTGGCATCACCAAGGCCGAGGTGGTCGAGGCTTACATGGATGGTCGCGACGCCAACGTCACGGTCAAATTCGTGTCCGAACAGATTAGCGCCTTGCTCGACAGCGACGGTACCGTGATCGACGGCGATCCGGCTAAGGTGGTTGAGGCGACCGATTTTTGGACGTTCTCGCGCCCCACCAAATCACGCAATCCTAACTGGATGCTGGTCGGTACCGGCAGCCTGGAATAGGGCACGACTTTGATGAGGACGTCCGCACTTTTTTCTGCGCTCGCCCTTGCATTGGTGGCGTCGGCCTGTGCGCCCACACCTAAAACAGCGATCCCGACACCCGCGCCTAAACCGGAACAACCTTCGAAAGTTGAGCTGCGCAGCTGGACGTTTGATGCATTGCCGGGCTGGTCCCGTGACCGTCACGGCCCGGCGTTGGCGGCGTTTCAAAAATCATGCGCGCGCTTGATGACGTTGCCGTCCAATCGCAACGTCGCCGCCAACGATGCCGCACCCGGTGGTGTGGTGCAAAATTGGCAAGGCCCGTGCGCGGCTGCGAGGCCGCTTTCATCGAATGATGACACCGCAGCCAAACGCTTTTTTGAGACCTGGTTCGTGCCCTACGAAGTCGCCGACGCGGGCGAGCCACAAGGTTTGTTTACCGGGTATTACGAGCCCGAGCTCAACGGCGCGTGGCAGCGCGGCGGCGCATTTCAAACACCGCTTTACGCCCGTCCCGACGATTTGGTCAGCGTCAGCCTGGGCGCGTTCGATGACGAGCTGGGCGGCAACACCATTTGGGGCCAAGTCAGCGGCGGCAAGCTTAAGCCTTACGCTGATCGCGCGCGCATCGAAGCGGGCGATGTAAATGGCCTGCGTCCGTTGCTGTGGGTGGACGATCCGGTGGATGCGTTTTTCCTCCATGTCCAGGGCTCGGGCTTGGTCCGGATGCAAGATGGCTCCGTCGCACGGGTCGGCTTTGCCGGTAAAAACGGACGGACCTATAAATCCATCGGTCGGGTGTTGATCGACAGCGGGGAAATTCCCGCCGACCGTTTGACCATGGACGCCATTCGCGACTGGGTGCATGCGCGTCCGGTGGCTGGGCCAGATTTGTTGCGCAAAAACCCCAGCTTTGTGTTTTTCCGTTTGCTCAAAGGCGATGGCCCATTGGGTGCACAAGGCGTGGCGTTGACGCCGGGGCGCTCATTGGCGGTGGATCGGCGCTATCTTCCGCTCAGCGCGCCGATTTGGCTAACGACCCATGACCCGTTGGATGCGGCCAAACCTTTTCAACGCTTAATGGTCGCCCAAGACACCGGTGGAGCCATTCGCGGCGTGGTGCGCGGCGATATCTTTTTTGGCCCCGGTGATCGGGCGGCCAAGCGTGCGGGCAACATGAAACGTTCCGGGCGTTATTTTATTTTGTTGCCGCTGTCGGTGGTGCCTGCTCAAGCTGCTAACAGGTAGCGCTTGAAATTGGGCGGTGGCGGGCACACTGTACAGTTATGACCGATCGTAATCTGCCCAAACCCCATGTTGGCCTGTTCGTCACCTGCTTGGCCGACCTGATGCGTCCATCCGTTGGCTTTGCCGCGCTGCGTTTGTTGGCGCGCGCGGGGGCCGAGGTCGTGGTGCCGGACAGCCAAACGTGCTGCGGCCAACCGGCTTACAATTCGGGCGACACCAAAAACGCCCGCGCGCTGGCCAAGGCCGTGATCGAAGCGTTCGCCGATTTTCAGCACGTGGTGGTGCCGTCGGGATCGTGCGCGGGCCAGATTGTGCACCATTATCCCAAGTTGTTTGCCGATGATGATGCGTGGCGCGCCAAAGCCGAAGATATGGCCGCGCGCACCTTTGAGCTGACCACCTATTTGGCCGAACATCTCGACCTCAACGACACCGGCGCGGTGTTTGACGGCAGTGTCACCTATCACGACAGCTGTGCGGGCTTGCGTGAATTGGGGGTGAAAAAACAGCCCCGCCACCTGCTCGCCACCGTCGATGGCTTGACGCTCAATGAACTGGAAGAAACGGAAGCCTGTTGTGGTTTCGGCGGATTGTTTTCGATCAAGTATCCCGACGTGTCGGGCGCCATCGTCGACAAAAAAGCCGACCGGGTTGTTGCGGCGAAAAGTGATCTGTTGCTGGGCGGCGATCTCGGCTGCTTGATGAACATGGCGGGCAAGCTTAAGCGGCGCGGATCGAACGTGCGGGTGTTTCACATCGCCGAGCTGCTGGCCAATATGACCGACGGGCCTGCCATTGGTGAGGATCGGGACGCATGAGCCAAGATCCGCAATGTCACGATTTTCAGCGGGGTGCAAAAAAAGCGCTCGACGATGAACGCCTGCAAACGCTGCTCGACCGCACCCTGGAAAACGGCTTTCAAAAAAAGCGCCTGCAAGGTATGTCGCGCCTGCCGGAATACGAACAATTGCGCGACAAGGCGCGCGATCTGAAAAACCATGTGCTCGATCATTTGGACATGTATCTCACCCGCTTTGAGGCCGAAGTCACCAGGGCGGGTGGACAGGTACACTGGGCGCGCGATGCGGCTGAGGCGCGGAAGATCATCCTCGACATTTGCTTACAGGCCGACGCCAAGACCGTCAGCAAAGGCAAGTCGATGATCGCCGAAGAGATCGGCCTGAACGATCATCTTGAAGCAAACGGCATCGCGCCGATCGAAACGGACTTGGGCGAATACATCATCCAACTGCGCGACGAGCCGCCCAGCCATATCATCGCGCCGGCGTTTCACATTTCCAAAGAACAGGTCGCCGAAACATTTGTCGAAAGCCACACGCACCTGGACCCGAATCGCGATCTTTCAGAGCCGACCACATTGTTGAACGAAGCCCGAGGTGAGCTGCGGGAAAAATTTATCAACGCTGACGTCGGCATCACCGGGGCGAATATCTTGGTTGCCGAAACCGGCACCGCAATGATCGTCACCAACGAAGGCAATGGCGATTTGACCCAAGACTTGCCGCCGGTGCACATCGCGCTGACCTCGATCGAAAAGGTGGTGCCGACGTTGGAAGACGCGACGTTGATTTTGCGGCTGCTGGCGCGCACCGCCACTGGTCAGGAACAAAGCGTCTACAACACCTTTTTCACCGGGGCCAAGCGCCCGAACGACATCGATGGGCCGGATGAATATCATGTGGTGCTGCTCGACAATGGCCGTTCTGAATTGTTGGGTTCGGAATTTCGCGACATCTTGCGCTGCATTCGCTGCGGCGCGTGCATCAACCACTGCCCGGTGTATGGCGTGACCAGCGGTCATGCGTATGGCTGGGTGTATCCCGGGCCGATGGGTTCGGTTTTGACGCCGCATTTTGTCGGCATCGAAGAAGCGCACTTGCTGCCCGGCGCGTCGACTTTTTGCGGGCGTTGCGAAGAGGTCTGCCCGGTGCGCATTCCCCTGCCCCAGCTGCTGCGCAATTGGCGGGTGCGGGCGTTTGAAAAAGGCCTTGCGGGCCGGATGCAGCGCCTGGGCTTGGGCGTGTGGGCGGCGTTGGCGCGCCGACCGCGGCTGTATCGGTTGGTGATGAACCTAGCCATTGCGGCGTTGGGTGGCTTGGCGCGCGGCAAAGGTTCGTTCACACGGTTGCTCGGTGCGGGCGGTTGGACCAAAGCCCGCGACCTGCCCGCCCCGCAAGGCGGCACGTTCCAATCAAGGTACCGCAAAGGGGAACGCTGAGATGGCAACGATGAACGCGCGCAAGGCCATTTTTGAGCGCCTCAAAACCACCTTGGATCGGGTGCACAATCCGACCGTGCGTTATTCGGGTGCGGATCAACGCATTCAGGCGGGTGTTGCCGGTTTTATTCCCGAGCGTGGACGGTCCGAAGGCCCGGCCAAAACCACATTGTTCGTCAGCGAAGCCGAACGTGCCGATGCCGATGTGCGCCGTCTGGCGTGTTTGGATGACGTGCCGGACGTGGTGAAAAGCGTTCTCGGCGAGGTTAAATTCGCTGCTTTAAAAGCTGCCCCCGATAAAATACTGCAAGCTATGGACTGGGCGGGCATCGATATTACCTTTGGCCGTGGTGAGGGCACGGATCATGTTGGGCTGTCGGTCGCGTATGCCGGTGTCGCTGAAACCGGCACGCTGGTGATGGCGTCCGGGTCCGATGCGCCGACGACGTTGAACTTCTTGCCCGACGTGCATATGGTGGTGATCCGCGAACAAGACATCGCCGCCAATTATGAACGGGTGTGGGATCGCTTGCGTGGTGATGCAAAGCTTGATGCGCCCGATGTACCCGATGCACCGGTGTTGCCGCGCACCGTCAATTGGATCACCGGACCGTCACGCACCGCGGACATTGAGCAAACCCTGTTGTTGGGTGCGCATGGCCCTCGCAAATTGATAATCTTGCTGATCGATGCCGAAACCTCGTAAACCGCGCCCGACGAAAAAGAAGAAAAAGGCTGAAACGCCGGAGGATGATTTGAACCTCTGGCGCTCCGTCGCGCAAACGGTCGAACCGTTGAAGGGTCGCGACCTGCCACCCGAAGCCTTCGACGCCAAGCCGCTCGCGGCCCGGCCTCAGACCTTGCCAGTCCCCCGCCCCGCCCCGGCTTTGCCGGTGAAACCCTTGCCCGAGCTCACCCATGAAGACCAGCCGGGTTTGGACAAGGCCACCGCCAAACGCATGCGCCGCGGTCAGGTGCGTCTGGAAGGGCGTCTTGATTTGCACGGTCAAACCCAGGCCGAGGCCCACCGCGCGTTGGATGCGTTTTTGGATGCGGCGTATATGTCGGGTAAGCGTGAAGTTTTGGTGATCACCGGCAAGGGCACACGGGCGGACGGTTCCATCGGTGTGTTGCGCGAACAGGTGCCGCGCTGGTTGAGCTCATACCCCAATCGCGCCAAGGTGGTTGCCTTCAGCTACGCATCGGCCAAAGATGGCGGCGAAGGCGCGCTGTATGTGCGTTTGAAAAAACGCTGACGATACGCCTGTATTTATGTGACACTTTAGGAGCCTCCCCCATGCATCCTTACGCCCTGCTCGGCCTTGCGATTTTTACCGAAGTCGTCGGCACCGCCGCCCTGAAAGTGTCCGACGGGATGACCAAGCTGGGCCCCGCGGTGCTGGTGGTGGGCGGTTACGGTCTTTCGTTTTGGCTGTTGTCGCTGACCTTGATCACCATGCCGGTCGGTCTGGTCTATGCGATTTGGAGTGGCGTCGGCATCGCCGCCATCGCGCTGATCGGTCAGTACTTTTTTGGCGAAGTTTTGACCTTGGGCTCGGTCATCGGCATGGGCTTTATCGTGTTGGGCATTGTTATTTTGCAGATGTCGGGTTCCGGTGCGCAGTGAGGCGGCGCTCTGAAAACCAGTCGGTCATTTGACGGGAATTTAACCTCTTCGTTTTATCCTCGTAGCGTCAGTCGGGGAGGATACGGTGACGCCTTTCGGTGAAAAAATGCGAGCCTTGCGCGACGCCAAAGGGGTGTCGCAAAAGCAGATGGCGCTGGCGCTGGGCGTGTCGGGGGCGTATCTGTCGGCGCTGGAACACGGCAATCGCGGTCGCCCCGGTTCCGGCCTGATCATGCAAATTTGCGATTATTTTGGATTGATCTGGGACGATAGCGAAGAGCTCAAGCGCCTTGCCCGTTTGTCGCACCCCCGCGTCACGGTGGACACCGCCGGGATGAGCGCACAAGCGACCGAGTTGGCGAACGAGCTGGCCCAATCTATTGGCGATCTGGATGAGCAAACGCTGCAATGGATTCTCGATGAGATCCGCGCCCACAAACACCCCAAAAGCAGCGGTCCGGCGTATTGATCTGAATATGCGCATGTGCGAGGCGCTTGCCGCCCCGACAAAATCATCATACAATTTTCTCGGGCGACAAAAAGGAGAGTTGGATGCTGATGCAGTGGTCCAAAGCGCTTGAGATCGGTCACCCCATAATCGATTACGATCATCAGATGTTGGTGAACATCGCCAATGACTTGCATCACGCGGTGCGGGCCGATCAAGGCAATGAAGCCATCGCTCAGGGCCTGCAACGCCTGGTGCAGTATATCGAAACACATTTTGCCCGCGAAGAGGCGCTGTTTAGCGATACATCCTATCCTCACGTCGAAAAGCACAAGAAAAATCATCGTGATATCGAAAATTTGGTGCGTGGGTTTTTAACGTCTTTTGAGGCCGATCCCGCAGCGGTGGATATGGGTAAATTACTGCAATTTTTGAAAGAGTGGCTGATCAAGCACATCGGCAAGTTGGATAAGGGCTACGCATCGTATGTGATCAAGGCCGATAAAAAATCGTCTTTGGGTCAGCGTCAAGGGTTTGTGTAGGTTTTTTAGATATTTTAACCGATACTCACTATATCGAATGAAGAGGTACACCGTTGCCGGGGGGCAGGGATAGATTGGTGGTAGACTATGGCGATCGCGGCCAAGGGCAAATCTGAGGGCCTACTTGGAAAAATAACCGGTGCGTTTCGCACCAAAAAAGCAAAACCCACCACCAAGGCGGGTGCGCCAAAAGCAAACTCCAAATCCTCAAGTGCACATAAAAATCATTCATCGCCCAAAATACTGTGGCCGGCCAATCGCTTGAATGTGATCGAAAAGCTTTGGGGTCTTGGCTACACCACGCCGGGCGGTGCGGATTTCGTCAAACTGTTGCTGCCCATGCTGGGACTTGATGAAAAGAAAAGCCTGCTGCTGCTGGGCGCGGGGTTGGGCGGCATTTGCGAAACCATCGCGGAAGACACCGGCGTGTGGATCACCGGTTACGAGCCCGACAAAGAACTGGCCAAGATGGGCCAAGAAAGCATGAAACGCGCGGGCCTGCAGCGCAAAGCGCCGATCCGGTTTGATTCCATGGAAGCCCTGAAGCTCAAACCCAAATCGTTTGACGCGATGATGGCGTTCGATGCGATCCACAGCGTCAAAGACAAAAAAGCCTTGTTCATGGCGGTGAGTGACGGCTTGAGGATCGATGGCGAAATGCTGTTCATCAGCTACGTTTTGCCCGACACCAATCCGCCCAGCGATAAAGTGAAAATCTGGTCGCGCCACCAAAGTCTGCCGCCTCAGTTGTGGCCACAAGAAGCGATGCTGGCGATGCTGAAGGGCTGCAATTTGGATGTCCGCCCGCCCGACGACATCACCCAGGACTATCGCAACAAGGTGCTGAAAGCGTGGATGGACTTTTTATCGAATATGAAAAAGGATGAGCTGTTGACCATCGCCGCCGATTTGGTCAGCGAATGTGAACGCTGGGCCGACCTGATCACCGCCATTGATAGCGGCGGGCTTAAGGTGATGAAGTATCACTGCATCAAGCTGCCCGATCAGCGCAAATCGGTGAACGAATTGATGGCGAGCTCTTAAAAAAACCAAGTTACAAAATGAATTTCCGCAAATCGGCATCTTGGGCCAGATTGGAAACCGTTTCGCGCACCGTGGTGTCATCGATGACCACGGTTTCGCCGCTGCGCTCCGATGCGTCGAAGCTGATTTCTTCCAACAGCTTTTCCATCACCGTGTGCAAACGCCGCGCACCGATGTTTTCCACCGATGAATTGATCTCGGCGGCCAGCGTGGCAAGCTCTTCGATGGCGGCGTCGGTGATGTCCAAAGTTACGTCTTCGACCGCCATCAGCGCGGTGTACTGACGGATCAGGCTGGATTCCGGTTCTTTCAAGATGCGCACCAGATCGTCACGGCTCAGCGCTTGCAGTTCGACCCGGATCGGCAGGCGACCTTGCAGTTCGGGCAAAAGATCGCTGGGCTTGGCGACATGGAACGCGCCAGATGCGATGAACAGAATGTGGTCGGTTTTCACCGGGCCGCGTTTGGTCGAAACGGTGGTGCCTTCGATCAACGGCAGCAAGTCGCGCTGCACGCCTTCGCGCGACACGTCGCCGCCGGAGCGCTCGGCGCGCACGGCGATTTTGTCGAGCTCATCCAAAAACACGATGCCACCCATTTCCACTTTGTTGACGGCTTCTTTGGTGAGCGCTTCTTCGTCGACCAGTTTGTCGGCTTCTTCGGCAACCAAAATGTCGTAGCTGGCGGATACCGACATCTTTTTCGGCTTCAGCGGTGCGCCGAACGCCCCGCCCAACATATCGGTGAGGTTGATCATGCTCATTTGCGAACCGGGCATGCCGGGAATGTCGAATGCGGGTGCGCCATTGCCGCCCGCGTCGCGCACCTGAATTTCGATCTCCTTGTCGTCAAGTTCGCCTTCGCGCAGCATTTTGCGAAATTTCTGGCGCGTGGCGTCGGATGCATTGTCGCCGACCAGCGCGTCGAGCACACGGTCTTCGGCGGCCAGTTCGGCCTTGGCGTGGACTTGGGCTTTGTGTTTTTCGCGCACCATGTGCACAGCGCTTTCGACCAGATCACGCACGATTTGTTCGACGTCGCGCCCGACGTAACCAACTTCGGTGAACTTGGTGGCTTCGACCTTGATGAACGGCGCGTCGGCCAGCTTGGCCAAGCGGCGCGCGATTTCGGTTTTGCCGACCCCGGTGGGCCCGATCATCATGATGTTTTTGGGCACGATTTCGTCGCGCATATCATCCGATATTTGCTGACGTCGCCAGCGATTGCGCAGCGCCACGGCGACCGCGCGTTTGGCGTCGTTTTGACCAATGATGAAACGATCCAGTTCGGAAACGATCTCGCGGGGGGTGAAGCTGCTCATGATCGCAAAGTCTTTCAGAGTTTTTCGATGGTGAAATTGGAATTGGTGTAGACGCAGATGTCGGCGGCGATTTCCATGGCGCGGCGCGCGATGTCTTCGGCCGACAGGTCCTTTTGACCGGCCAGCGCGCGCGCCGCCGCCAGGGCGTAATTGCCGCCGGACCCGATGGCGATCACGCCGTCATCGGGTTCCAACACGTCGCCGGTGCCGGTCAAGACCAGCGACACGTCCTTGTCGGCAACCAGCATCATGGCTTCCAGCTTGCGCAGATAGCGATCCGTGCGCCAGTCTTTGGCCAGCTCCACGCACGCGCGGGTCAGTTGGCCTGGGTACTGTTCCAGCTTGGCTTCCAAGCGTTCGAACAAGGTGAAGGCATCCGCCGTGGCGCCTGCAAATCCGGCGATCACGTTGCCGTCGCCGATGCGCCGGACCTTACGCGCGCTGCCTTTGACCACGGTGTCGCCAAGGCTCACTTGGCCGTCGCCGATCATCACCACGTCGTTTGTGGTGCGCACGCTGAGAATGGTGGTGCCGTGCCAGGTGGGTTGGCGATTTTCGCTCATGGTTCAAATCCGATCGCTGTCATACAAGAAGTCCCCCGGATGTAAGCCGCTCTTGGGCGGCGGTCAAGGCGTGAAGCGGCCTTTGAGGCTGGTACTTACCAAATGATCCTGTTAAAAGAAGGCGTCTTATTCACGTCTATACATTTGGAGGACGTCCGGTGCGCACAGGCCGCGTTGAACGCAAGACCCACGAGACCCAGATCCTGGTCGAGCTGAACCTCGACGGGACGGGCTCTTACGACGTTTCCACCGGGATCGGATTTCTCGATCACATGCTGGAACAGTTGTCGCGTCATTCGCTGATCGATCTTAAGGTCGAAGCAAAGGGCGATCTGCACATCGATTTTCACCACACCACCGAAGACGTCGGCATTGCCATTGGTGAAGCGTTCACCCAGGCGCTGGGTGACCGCAAAGGCATCACGCGCTACGGTTCGGCCTTGTCGCCGATGGACGAAACGCTGTCGCGCGTGGCGCTGGATGCGTCCAACCGTCCGTACTTGGTGTGGAAGGTCGAATTCGTGCGCGACAAGCTCGGCGACATGGACACCGAATTGTTCAAGGAATGGTTCGCCGGGTTCGCCCAGGCGGCGGGGCTGACCTTGCACGTCGAAACCTTTTACGGCGAAAACAACCACCACATCATCGAAAGCGTGTTTAAGGGTCTCGCCCGCGCGCTGCGTCACGCGGTGGAAATCGATCCGCGCAAAGCCGACCAAGTGCCGTCGACCAAGGGTGTTTTGGGCGGCTCGCTTTAAATTCACGCATTGAGGACCTGATGACCGTCTACTCCGTTCACGTGCGCGACACCGGATTGAAGCCCAACCTGGCTTTGGTCAAGGATGGTTTTTCGTGGCCGGCGGCGGTGTTCGGGTTCATCTGGGCGCTGGTGGTCGGTGCGTGGGATGTGGCGCTGGTGCTGTTGGGCGTGCAGATCGTCGCCGGTGTTTTGGTGCCGTTGCTGATTGGCGACGCCACATCGCAAACGGTGGTTCAGCTGGGTGTGTCGGTGGTGATCGGCCTGATCGCCAATGAGCTGCGCCGCTGGTCTTTGGATCGGCGCGGCCTGCATGAAGACGCGGTGGTCACGGCGCATGACAAAGAAGAAGCCGAACGGCGTTATCTGGACGCCAACCCCTACATGACATCGAAACTTTTGAGGGACTTATGAAGGTTGCCATCATTGATTACGGCTCCGGCAATCTGCGTTCAGCGGCCAAGTCGTTTGAACGCGCGGCGCATGAGCAAAACCTAAACGCCGACGTTCATGTCACCGGCAATCCCGACGACGTTGTGCGCGCCGATCGCATCGTGCTGCCCGGCGTCGGCGCGTTCGCCGATTGCAAGGCGGGTCTGGAAGCGGTCGACGGTTTGCACGACGCGCTGAGCGAAGCGGTGATCGAAAAAGCCCGGCCCTTCATGGGCATTTGTGTCGGCATGCAGTTGATGAGCGACGTCGGCCATGAATTTGGTGACACCGAAGGCCTGGGTTGGATCGCGGGCGACGTGACGGCGCTGGATGTCAGCGACAGCGGCCTTAAAATTCCCCACATGGGTTGGAACAATTTGAACATCGTCGGCGGTCATCCAATTTTCGATCACGTCAAATCGGGTGAGCACGCGTACTTCGTGCACAGCTATCACTATCAGCCAAAAAACCCCGACCATGTGTTGGCCCAGGTGAACTACGGCGGGCCGGTGACGGCGGCGATCGGTCGCGACAACATGATCGGCACCCAGTTTCACCCGGAAAAAAGCCAGCAATTGGGCCTGCACATCATCGCCAACTTTTTAAAATGGGCACCTTAAGGCCCCCCCGACAATCTTCTGAGAGATAAAAGCTAAAAGAGATAGATCATGATTTTTTTTCCCGCCATCGATTTGAAAGACGGCAAATGCGTGCGTTTGCTGCGTGGCGAAATGGACCAAGCCACGGTGTTCAACGACGACCCCGGCGCGCAAGCCAGCGCGTTTGTCGAACAAGGCTGTCAGTGGATTCACGTGGTGGATCTCAACGGCGCGTTCGAAGGTCGCCCGGTCAACGCCGACGCGGTCGATGCGATCTTGGATGACGTCACCGTCCCGATTGAGCTGGGCGGTGGCATTCGCAACATGGAAACCATTCGCTTTTGGCTCGACAAGGGCGTGCGCCGCGTGATCTTGGGCACCGTCGCGCTGCGCGATCCCGACCTGGTGATCGAAGCGTGCAAAAAATACCCCGGCCGCATCGTGGTCGGCGTCGACGCCAAGGACGGTATGGTCGCGGTCGAAGGCTGGGCGGAAGTGTCCGATATATCCGCCATCGACTTGGCGAAAAAATTCGAAGACGTCGGCGTCGCCGCGATCATCTTCACCGACATCGCCCGCGATGGCTTGATGCAAGGCCCCAACATCACATCGACGCTTGAATTGGCGCGCGCCATTTCCACCCCGGTGATCGCATCGGGCGGCGTTTCGTCGATGGACGATCTGCGCGCCCTGCAAGAACGCGGCGGCGATATTTTGGAAGGCGTGATCAGCGGACGCGCAGTTTATGACGGTGAGATCGAAGTGCGCGAAGCGGTCGATCTCTTGCAAACGAAAAGGGTATAAACGCGATGCTCAAAGCCCGCATCATTCCCTGTTTGGACGTCGAAGGCGGACGCGTGGTCAAGGGCGTCAACTTCGTCGATTTGATCGACGCGGGCGATCCGGTGGAACAGGCACGCATGTACGATGCCGCCGGCGCGGATGAGCTGACGTTCCTCGATATCACCGCAAGTCACGAAAATCGCGACACCATTTTCGATGTGGTCAACCGCACGGCGGAACAGTGCTTCATGCCGCTGACCGTCGGTGGCGGGGTGCGCACCACGGAAGACATCCGCAAGCTTTTGTTGGCCGGGGCGGATAAGGCCTCCATCAACACGGCAGCCGTGCACAATCCTGAATTCGTGCAAGAGGCTGCGCAAAAATTTGGCTCTCAGTGCATCGTCGTCGCCATCGACGCCAAAACCGTGGCACCCGGCAAGTTCGAGATTTTCACCCACGGCGGTCGCAAGCCCACGGGCATCGATGCGGTCGAATGGGCTGAGCGCATGGCCAGTTATGGGGCCGGTGAAATTCTGCTCACGTCGATGGATCGCGACGGCACCAAGCAGGGCTTTAATATCGAGCTCACCCGCGCCATCGCCGACGCCGTCAACGTTCCGGTGATCGCATCGGGCGGCGTCGGCACCTTGGACCATTTGGTCGAGGGCGTGCGCGACGGTCATGCGTCGGCGGTGCTGGCGGCCTCGATTTTTCACTTCGGTACCTATACCATTGGTGAAGCCAAACGTTACATGGCCGAACACGGCGTCGATGTGCGCCTGGACGGCCTAACAGAGGAACCCGCGCCATGAGTGACATCAACATTCTGACCCGATTGTTCGACACCATTTCCAGCCGCAAGGGCGGCGATCCCGAAGCCTCGTACACCGCCAAGCTGTTTCACAAAGGCCGCACCGCCATCGCGCAAAAAGTCGGCGAAGAAGCCGTCGAGGTGAATATCGCTGCGCTGGCCGAAGGCCCTGACGCGTTGGCGGCGGAAAGTGCCGACCTGTTGTATCACCTGTTGGTGCTGTGGGCGGACGCCGACATCACCCCCGACGACGTGTGGGCCGAGCTGCAAAAGCGCGAGGGCCTGTCGGGCATCGAAGAAAAACGCGCCCGCGGTGAGATATAAGCGCTGGATGATTAAGGGGTTATCGCGATATGACGTATGACGATCAAAACATCTTTGCCAAAATCCTGCGCGGCGAAATTCCTTGCGACAAAGTTTATGAAGACGACTGGGTGCTGGCGTTCAACGACATCGCGCCGCAAGCGCCGATCCATGTGTTGGTGATCCCCAAGGGGGCATATGTGTCGTTGGATGATTTTTCCGCCAACGCTTCGGACGCAGAAATCGCCGGATTGTACCGTGCGGTGGGCAAAATCGCGCGTGACCTGGGCCTGGACGAACCGGGATATCGCACGCTGAACAATACCGGGCGCGATGGCGGTCAGGAAGTGCCGCACTTTCATGTGCACATTTTCGGCGGCGGCCCGCTGGGTCCGATGTTGGCGCGTTGAGCATGGCCATCGAAGGCGTTGCGGACGACGGCACCCTTATCTTCAGCACCTTGACGTGTCCACACTGCGGTCACAAGCAACAGCTGGATATGCCGCCTTATTCTTATCAACAGTTTCACACCTGTGCAGGTTGCGGGGCGCGGCTTGAAGCGACCGGCGAGGCGTGCTGCGTGTTTTGCGCCTACGGCGATGTGCCGTGTCCGCCGACGCAGCGGAGCGGAAAAAACTGCTGCTCGCCCGATTGAGCGTCCTCAGCGCGGAACAAAATCGCTAAGGATCATCTTGGCGTTGCGCAATAACGTGCGCGCTGGGCAGTCTTTCAGACAGGGCTTGCCCTGGTCCTGGTCCGCGTGACGCAAAACCGTCAAGCCGCACTTATCGCACAGCAGTTGGCTGTGCTGTGTGAGTTTGGCGCTTAATGCTGGGTAGTCCGGTGTGTTCATGCCTAGAAATATAGGCAAGATCGGCGCGGGGTTGAAATGCAAAGGCTGCATAGCACATATGCTTCACAATCACTGGGCGAATATCGCAATCAAATCTGACCGTTAGACAGTCCATCGGTGATGGATAAAGCCTTTTCGCGCACGCTGTGGCCTGGACAATCGGGGCGCCGACAGTTCAATTGACCGCTGGCGTCGATATAGCGATCACCGCAGGTGCGACAGGTGCTTTCAAGTTCTGAAAGCATACGCAAACGCATATCGTTGTAATCGGGTTGGTTCATGGCGTTGAACTGCATTGGTGTGCGAACAATTGGGGCGTTGCGACGAATCGGTCAGCCTCTAGACCCGACATTTATACACAAAATTGTCGGAAATAGCAATATTGGATTATATACATATAGTAGAAGAATTCTAAGCACTGAGCGCTGCCGCTTGACGACCGGGCACCCGGCGGCGATAGGACAACGCCTCCGCAACGTGCAGTTTCGCCACACCTGACGCGCCCTCAAGATCGGCTATGGTACGTGCAACTTTGAGTATTCGGTGATAGCCGCGCGCACTTAAGCGAAGGCGTCCCGCGGCGTCGGCCAATAAATTTTGCGCGGCGCTGTCGAGCTGCACGATGGCTTCGAGCACTTGGCCTTCCGCGTCGGCATTGGTGCGGGCGTCTGAGTTCAGCGCCTGAAAGCGGTTCATTTGGCGTGTGCGCGCCGCGATGACGCGCTGGCGCACTTGGTCTGAGGTTTCGGATGATGGTGGCAGGCTGAGGTCTGCTGCGGGCACCATCGGCACCTCGACATGCAAATCGATGCGATCCAAAAGTGGGCCCGACAAACGATTTTGATAGTCTTCGGCGCATTTGGGCGCGCGGGAGCAGGACTGGCCGGGATCGTCCAGGTATCCACACCGACACGGGTTCATTGCGGCGACCAATTGAAAACGTGCCGGGTACGTAACATGTGCGCTGGCGCGGGCAATCACGGCGGCGCCGGATTCGATCGGTTGGCGCAGCGCTTCCAGCGCAGGGCGTTGAAATTCGGGCAGTTCGTCCAAAAACAACACCCCCAAATGGGCCAACGACACTTCCCCGGGGCGCACCTGAACGCCACCGCCGACCAGCGCGGCTTGCGACGCCGAATGGTGTGGGTCGCGAAACGGGCGGGTGCGCATCAGGCCGCCTTCGGGTAATGATCCGGCTAGTGAATGAATCATCGACACATCCAGCGCTTCGGCGGGGGAAAGGTCGGGTAAAATGCCTGCCAGCCGCCGGGCGAGCAAAGACTTGCCTGCGCCGGGTGGTCCGCTCATCAGCAAGTTGTGCCCCCCGGCGGCGGCGATTTCCAGTGCCCGCTTGGCACTTTCTTGGCCTTTTATATCTACTAGGTTGAGGCTGGAGGCGGTCTCGGGCGCTGCGTTTACAATTAAGCATTCTGGACGGCTTAAAACTTGTGATCCTTTGAAATGATTAACCAAATCGATCAATGACCGCGGTGCCAGAACCGCCAAATCACCCGCCCAAACGGCCTCACCGCCCTGAGAAGGCGGACAAATCAGGCCGAGGCCCCGTGCGTTGGCGAAAATGGCGCTGGGCAGCACCCCGGAGACGCTGGTGAGCGTGCCGTCGAGCGCCAGCTCCCCAAGTGCGACAAAACCGTCAATTTGATCCGCAGGCAAAACGTCCATCGCGGTGAGCAGCCCCAGCGCAATCGGCAGATCGAAGTGTGAACCTTCTTTCAACGCATCCGCTGGCGACAGGTTCACGGTGATGCGTTTGGGCGGCAACGCCAGGCCCAACGCCGACAACGCCGCGCGCACTCGTTCGCGCGCCTCGCTCACCGCTTTGTTGGGCAAGCCGACAATGGTGAACGACGGCAAACCCTGGGCGATGTGCACCTGTACATCAACCGGCAGCACTTCGATGCCCTGAAAGGCGACGGTGTTGATGCGCGCAACCATATGCATCTTTCTCCACAATATCACTTCTTTTTGAGTGTATGCGGATTGTAAAGACGCGCAAGCGCTTTGTGAAAAGAGCCTGAGGATATCTTGAATGACAGAAAAGACCGCGCGGGCCGAACTTAGTGCTCCGTCAACGCCAACTTGAGCCCCAGCACGCCAAACGCCCCGGCGAACAGGCGGCGCAGCCATGTCATTGTGGTGGGACGTGCAATCACGTGGGTGCGCATGAACGCGGCGCTTAGGCCGTAACCGGCGAACACCACCGCCGTCAGCGCCATGAACACGCCGCTCAGCATCATCATGTCGAGAATTGGCGCTGTCGATGTGCTGGGCACGAACTGAGGCAAAAACGCCAAGAAGAAGATCGACAGCTTCGGGTTCAAGATGTTGATGAGAAAACCTTGTACGGCAATTTTTTTCATTGTGAATTGTTTATGATTTGCACAAACGTTCAGGGTTGCGCTGTCTTTCAGCGTCGTCCACGCGAGATACAGCAGATACGCGACGCCCACGAACTTCACCGTCTGAAACGCCACCGCGCTGGTGTGCAGCAGCGCGGCGAGGCCAAATATACTCGCCGCCATATGCGGGACGATCCCCAATGTGCAGCCCACTGTCGCCGCCAATGCGGGGCGCGTGCCTCCACCCCCATTCGCATTTCCGCTCACACCAAGCCCATGGGACAAGGTGTAGATCACCCCGGTTCCCGGCATCAAAACCACGATCAAGGACGTCAGTAAAAATTCGGTGCTCATGGCTCACTCCTGAACACACAGTGTGCGCGCTTCATTTGGCGTGGGCAAGGGTGATAAAGGGGCGTACACTAACGTTATGCGAGATTTTTTCCTCAATTATGCGCGCGGCTATGAAAGCCAAGACTTCGCGCACATTGAACAGCACTTTGCTTATCCGTGCATGCTGAGCAACGAAAGCGGCACGGACTTGATTTGCGATGCCGATGACTTACAGCAACACATTGCGGGCTTTATGACGCAGCTTAAAGACAACGGTTTGCGAAAGGCGGTGCCGACCGTTTTGCACGACCAACGTCACGGTGCGGAAAATCGGGTGGTGTCGGTGAATTGGAAGCTGATCGGCCAAAGCGAGCAGCCGTTCGCCGATTTTGATTATCTGTACGTGCTGATCGCCAGTCATAACACGGGTGATGACTCGGGTGATGTTGGGTGGAAAATCAGCTTAGCGAACTTGATTTAAGCGAGCTTGGCTTCAATCGCATCCCAAATTTTTTCTTCTAGCGCGATGCCATCGAAACGGCGGATTTCTTGCAGGCCGGTGGGCGAGGTGACGTTGATTTCGGTGAGGTAATTGCCGATCACGTCGATGCCGGCAAAAATCAAGCCGCGTGCCTTGAGATCACCGCCGATGGCGGCGCAGATTTCCAGATCGCGCTCGGTCAGCTTGCTCGGTTCCGGGGTGCCGCCGGCGTGCATGTTGGAACGCGCTTCGCCTTCCAGCGGTACGCGGTTGATGGCACCGACCGGCTCGCCATCGACCAAGATGATGCGTTTGTCGCCTTGGCGTACGTCTTTAAGATACGCCTGCACCACGACCGGCTCACGCGATCCTTCAAGGAACATTTCCAGCAACGAGCCAAGGTTTTCGTCATCGGGTTTGACGTGAAACACCCCCGCGCCGCCGTTGCCGTACAGCGGTTTGACGATGATGTCTTGGTGTTTTTCACGAAACGCCTTGATGTGCGCGACGTTGCGCGTCACCAGCGTGGGTGGTACCAAATCGGGAAAGCGCGCGATGTAGAGTTTTTCAGGATTGGCGCGCACTTGGGTGGGATTGTTCACCACCAGCGTGGTGGCGGGCAGCATGTCCAACAGATAGGTGGTGGTCAGATACGCCATGTCGAACGGTGGGTCTTGGCGCAACCACACCACATCCAAAGTCGACAGATCGACCAGCTCTGGCGTGCCCAGCGTGCAGTGGTTGCCCAGCTCGGCGCGCAATTCCAGGCGTTGCGCCATGGCCATGACGCGACCGTCTTCAAAAATTAGGTCGTCGGGATGATAATAAAACAGCTCATGACCGCGCTTTTGCGCTTCCAAGCCGATCACAAAGGTGCTGTCGGCGTCGATGTCGACGTCGCTGATCGGGTCCATTTGCAAGGCGACTTTGAGGCTCATGGGCTGGATTCCTTTGCACGGGACGCGGTTTTAAGGTTTGTCGTCGTTGAGGCGACGCTGCAAGTCCTGCAACATCTGAGAAGCTGTATAGCGGTGCGCGCCACCGCCCGGCAATTGTAAAAAACGTTCCAGCGCGCGGCTTGCATCCAGCAAATGGTCGAGCCGTTCGTGCAACAGCGCCAACTCGCGCCACAAATGGGCCTCTTCGGGCGCGATCAGCAGCGCGGCTTCGATCGCCATCAGCGCCGCTTCGGGCGCGGCGTGCAGCAGGTGATAAATCTTGGTGTCGTATTGCAAACTGAGCAGCACTTGGCGCGGGTCTAGCGCGGTTAGATGATTTGGCGTCAGCTCACCGTCTTCGCCTTGATGGCCTTTGATCAGCTGGCGCAGGTCGCGCGCACTGAGCACGCACGCGCCATCGAACGGATCGAGCAGCGCGCGCGTTCCGCCCAGGCGTACCCGGATCAGGGTGCGGGGCGCAAAATCGATGATTTCGACGTCGCGACCAAGCGCTTGAAAGACATAACGGTACAGCAGCGCCAACACCATCGCCCCGCCTTGGCGGCGATCGATGGTGTGGGCGATGTTGGCGTCGTCCAAACCCTCATCGGAATGCGCCGCGCCGCCATATCCGTAGCGCCGCGCCAGGATTTGGCGCACGGCTTCCACCGCCAAAGCATCGTCGTCTTGATCGTCGGCAAGGTAAGCACGAGCATCACGGGCCAGGGTTTCGAGATGACGGCGGTAAGGATCGAGGTTGAGGGTCGGCTGCGTCCATTTGGCCAGCCACAATGCGCCTTCGACCGGGTCGATGGCGTTGGGTTCAAGTGTGCCGATGCGCTTGAGGGCTTGTTCGGCACCCATATGTTAGCTCCCCATAGGCGGGGCGGCGGGAAGCGGGGTCTTAATGCGCACATGGCTGACGATGTGGCGCACATATTCGATGGAGCGGGCGTGGTTTTTAACCCGGTCCAGCTCTTCGGGGCTTTGTGCAATTCCGATCAGGTACACCGTCGCACCGACGGTTTCGATGGCGTAATTGATGGCGAGAACCTTTTCGTCAAACGTCAGCTTGGCTTCCAGCTGGGTTGAAATCCAGCCATCGCGCGCGGTGTCGAGCACCGTGTTTTCAGTGGTGACATGAATTTCATTGATGACATCGACAAGGCCATCGACTTTCCAGGCCAAGCGCACCGCGTCGGCGCGCTCTTGTTCGGTTGTCACCTGCCCGGTCAACAGCGCGCGGCTTTCGTAAACTTCAACCCCGATGTTTGCCAGCAAAGTGTGATCATGACGCGCGTATTGATCTAAAATACGGCTGGAGAGGCCCAAATCGCGGGCCACGCCATCGACGCCGCGTTCTTGATACGCCGCCAGTCCGGTGCCCGCACCAACGCCCAACACCGCGCCAACCGGGGTGCAGGCCACGCCACCAAGCAACACGCTGGTGAGGGCGATGGCGCTGAGAGTTTTGCGCATGATCGATTGAACTGCCATTTTGTATTCTCGCTCAAGCTTTGATGTGGCGATCAGTGTGTAGAGTTCAGTGTACGGGGCGATGGTTAACAAAGGGTGGTTTTAAGGCCGCTCGACCCGCCAGGCGTCCTTGAGCACGGTCAGCTGAAACGGGCCGGTGACCAGTGCGACATCGAAACGGATATCGCAGGTTTGCAGGGCCGGGTTTTGGGTCAAATACCACTCTGCGGTACGCTGGATGCGACGGCGTTGCTTGGGCGTGATGGCCTCGGCGGCCAGGTCTGCGTCGGTGCGCGCTTTGACTTCGATGAAGCTGAGCGTGTTTTTGCGTCGCGCGATCAGGTCGATCTCGCCCACTTTGGTTTTGTAATTGCGCGCCATCACCCGGTGACCGGTGAGCCACAGATACAGCGCGGTGAGGCTTTCCGCCCAACGGCCGCGTTTTTGCGCGCGCACCTTCGCTGATTTTGTGTGATCTGATGGTTTACGCATGCGGTCCCAGCCGTTACCCTTCACCAAAATTTCGCCGCTTTCGCGCAACATGATGATGTTCGGTGAAAGAGTAGCAGTTTTTGCAGGAGGCTCCAGGCCGCACATGCGCACATTGATATTCAATTCGAGTTTGACGCACTTGCGTGCAGGCTTTGTCGTTGCGTGCATGAGCGTGGCATTGATGGGCTGTGAGCAGGCCGGGTTTGGCGGTAAACCGAAGCTGGCCAACCCGCCGCAAGCGCAAGCCTCAGCACAAACAAGGGCGCAAGACGATCCTCAAAAAGCACCACAACCGGGTCATATGTCGCACGCGGCCTCGGGTGGGGTTGGGCCGCAAATGGCCAATCGCCCGCTGGACGCGCCCTTGCCGCGCCCGCCGTCGTTGCCGTCGTTGGACGATTTGATCGGGCGCATTCCCCAAGCCACCACCCCAACCGGTGCGGCAGGTGAATTGGCGGAACCGCCGTCGTTGCCCGGTGCACGCGGTTTGCGGGTGGCGATTTTGCTGCCGCTGTCGGGGGCCAACCAACGGGTCGGTTCGGCGATGTTGAACGCGTCGCAAATGGCGTTGTTTGAATTCGCCGACAACGATTTTGAACTGTTGGTGCACGACACCCAAGGCACCCCCGAAGGTGCCGCGGAAGCTGCGCGTCTGGCCATCGGCGATGGCGCGCAGTTGATCGTCGGCCCGCTGTTGTCCACATCCGTGCGCGCGGTGGCCGACTTGGCGCGCGCCGCCTCCGTGCCGGTGGTGGCGTTTTCATCCGATCGCACCGTCGCGGGCGAGGGTGTTTACACCATGGGCTTTTTCCCCGGCGACGAAGTGAAACGGGTGGTCGATTTTGCCGCCGCCAAAGGGGCGACACGCTTTGCGTTGCTGGCCCCGCAAGGGGCCTACGGCGATGCGGTGTCGGCGTCGTTCAATTCCGCGGTTTGGCAAGCGGGTGGGTTTGTGGTGCAAAGCGAATTTTACGCCCCGCAAGTCAGCGACTTTTCCGAACCGGTTAAGCGCATCGCCCATTATGATGAGCGCCGCGCCGCGCTGTTGGATCAGCGCCGCACCCTGGAAGCGCGCGGTGACGAGGTTTCGCTGCTGGCGTTGAAGCGGCTGGAAAATCTTCAGACCCTCGGCGAAGTGCCGTTCGACGCTTTGCTGCTGGCCGATGGCGGCAAGCGTTTGATCGCGGTGGCGGCGATGCTGCCGTTTTACGACATCGATCCGAAAAAGGTTAAAATTCTCGGCACCGGTCAGTGGGACGAAGCGGGCCTTGGCGCGGAACCAGCGCTGGTCGGCGGCTGGTTTGCGGCCCCAGACCCCAGCGTGCGCCAAGCCTTTTCCGATAAATATCTGACGGCTTACGGCAATCGTCCGCACCGCTTGGCGACGTTGGCTTATGACGCCACCGCGCTTGCGGTCGTGTTGGGTGCGCAAAATGTTCCGCAGCCTTATGGGGTTGAGGTTTTGGCCCAAGGCGGTGGTTTTGCCGGGCGTGACGGTATTTTCCGCTTTACCCCAGCGGGCGCGGCAGAGCGTGGCTTGGCGGTGATGCAGGTGCAGCGCAAAGACGCCAGCATCATCGATCCGGCGCCCAAGGCCTTTTAAAATTCGTATTGTTAAGCGGGGGCGGTGACCGGCCCAGACTCGTCCAACAAGCGCGCGATGATGGCGTTGAGGATCAGCCGTCCCTGGTCCGTGGCGCGCAGGCCGCGCTCATCCACGACGATCAATCCGGCGTTGAGCAAATCCAAAACCGCGTTGGCGTTGAGCGTCGACATCAAGTCTTGTCCGCATTGGCGGGTAAAACGCACCGCGTCGAGGCCATCGGTGAGACGCAAGCCCGACAACACCAATTCTTCCCGACGCTCATACCGGCTCAGTTCACGAACTTTGGCGGTGGCGTGACCATTGGCGTTGACCGCATCCAGCCAGCGCGCCGGATCGGCGATTTGGTGGGTGGCGCGGGTGACACCCATTGCACCTTGTGTCGTCGAGAGGGCGGTGAGACGTCCATGCGCGCCGGGACCGATGCCGATGTAATCGCCGCCGGTCCAGTACGTGATGTTGTGGCGGCTTTCAAATCCGGGTTTGGCGTGGTTGGACACTTCGTAAGCGGGCAATCCGGCCTCACAGCAGATCTCTTGGGTCATTTGATAAAGATCGGCGGCGAGGTCTTCATCGGCTTCACACATGTTTTGGCGAAAAAATGCGGTGCCCGGCTCGATGGTTAATTGATAAAGCGAAATGTGGCCGTTGGTCAGGGCCAAAGCCTGTTCCAGTTCATCGGCCCAATCGCCCTGGCCTTGACCGGGGCGTGCATAGATCAGATCGAACGTGTAACGGTTAAAAATGGCGCTGGCGATGTCCAGCGCCTCAAGCGCTTCGCGGGTTGAATGCTCCCGGCCAAGCGCTTGTAAATCTTCATCATTCAAAGCCTGCACGCCAATGGAAACCCGGTTGATTCCGGCGTCTTGAAAGGCGCGAAACTTAGACGCTTCGATGGACGTCGGGTTGGCTTCCAAGGTTATTTCGCAATCGTTTTGAAAGCCCCAGCGGTTTTGCGCGGTGTCGATGATGGCATGGATGGTGTCAGGCGCGATCAGGCTGGGTGTGCCGCCGCCGAAGAAAATGCTGCCCAGCGCGCGGCCTTTCGTTTGCTCTGCGTAATGGTCCAGCTCATGCAAAATCGCGTCACGATACGCCGCCTGGTCGCGATCTTTGGGGGTCAGCGGACGCGAATTGAAATCGCAGTAGGGGCATTTCGCAAGACACCACGGCCAATGCACGTACAGCGCTAAAGGCTCGGTCCGATCGGAACTGTGCGGGGCATTTGCGGCCATGTGCGGGTCCATTTTCGGCACAAAGTGCACGGTTGAGACGTCATACGTTCATGCATAGGCCTTCACGGGTCAATCCCCAAAGCAGATTTAGCGAAAGGATGACGATGTTTAAAAATATAAGCCTGTTTTTGGCGGCATGTGGATTTGGCTTGGTGATGCTGGGCGCTGTCGGGGCATACGCACAAAAGCCCGCCTATAGCTGTACGCTGTCCGATGGCGAGAACGTGCCGATTTCTGAGGACGGTGAGCTGGCAAATGTCGCGGTGGCGCGGCGCAACGCTCAAGGTCAGCGTTCCATCGTCATCAACCCCAACCTGATGGAGCTGTTTCAACCCGCCACGCGGAGGTTTTGGTTGGCGCATGAATGTGCACACCAGCAGTTGGGTCACACCTTGGGCAACTATGGGCCGGACCGCGAACAGCAAGCCGATTGTCATGCAGCACATCAATTGGTGGAAAATCACCAAATGGATGGCGACGATCTTCAGGCCATCGAGGACGACATCTCACTACTTGGCGGCGACGACAAAGCTTACTTGCCGGGTCCCGCGCGCGCTTTCGCGATTGATGAGTGCGTCGTTAAAGCGGTGCAGGAAATCCAGCAGTCGAAATAAAAGCTCAATCGTCAGCAAAGCATGCCGCGACCAGTTTTTCAAATGCCCGTGCACGGTGGCTCATGGCGTGTTTTTGCTGCGGCTGCATTTCGGCGAAGGTGGTCTCGAAGCCGTCGGGCACGAAGGTCGGGTCGTAACCGAAACCCATATCGCCGCACGCCGGCCAGGTCATGGTGCCGTGCACTTGGCCTTCAAAGGTTTCCACGTGTCCGTCCGGCCACGCCATGCTCAGCGCACAGGCGAAATGCGCGCTGCGGTCTTGCGCTTTGGCTGTTTTGAGGGCGTCTTCGACCTTTTGCATGGCCTCGGCAAAGTCTTTATTTGGCCCCGCCCAACGCGCAGAATACACGCCGGGATCGTTATTCAGGGCGTGCACGCACAAACCGGAATCGTCGGCCAACGCCACGTGACCGGACGCCTTGGCCGCCGCCAGGGCTTTGATTTCAGCGTTGGCGATGAAGGTCACGCCGTCTTCGACCGGCTCAGCCAGACCCAAATCACCAGCCGAGATCACGTCCGCGCCAAACGGGGCGAGCAATTCGCCGATTTCGCGCACTTTGCCTGGATTGTGGCTGGCGATGACCAACTTGCCGCCTTCAAATTTACGCGCCATCAACGCTTACTCCAGGCCGAGAACGTCGCGTTGCAATTGCACCAACTCGCCGACACCTTTTTTCGCCAAGCGCATCAGTTCCATGAACTGGTCTTCGGAAAACGGATAGTCTTCCGCCGTGCCTTGGATTTCGACGATGCCGTTGGCGCCGGTGAGCACGAAGTTGGTGTCGGCTTCGGCGGCACTGTCTTCCAGGTAATCCAGATCCAGCACCGCGTTTTCTTTATAGAGCCCACAGCTGACCGCCGCGACTTGATCGACCAGCGGCACGCTTTCGATCAGCCCGCGTTCCACCGCGCCGCGCAACGCCAGATGCAGCGCCACGTACGCGCCGGTGATCGATGCGGTGCGGGTGCCGCCGTCGGCTTGAATGACGTCACAATCGACCGTGATTTGCATTTCGCCCATGGCTTCCAAATCGGTGACGGCGCGCAAAGAACGTCCGATCAAGCGTTGGATTTCTTGGGTGCGGCCTGATTGCTTGCCGCGCGCGGCTTCGCGGGCCATGCGTGAATTGGTGGCGCGTGGCAGCATGCCGTATTCCGCCGTGACCCAGCCTTTACCTTGTCCGCGGATCCACGGCGGTACGCGCTCTTCCAGCGTTGCGGCGCACAGCACGTGGGTGTCGCCGAATTTGATCAGGCACGATCCTTCGGCGTGCTTGGCGAAGCCGGGTTCCAAGGTTACGGAACGCATTACATCAAGCGCGCGGCCACTGGGTCTCATATGCAAAATCCTCAATTCATAAAGTAAACGTGCGCCAAGCTACCCGCCGCGCCGGTCTGCGTAAAGCGCCCAATTGACGGATTTTTCGGGTGCGACTACCTTCGGGACATGATCACCGAACTCAATGAGCGCTCACGGGAAATTTTCCGCCGCATCGTCGATGCCTATTTGACCACCGGCGACCCCACCGGTTCGCGCACCTTGTCGCGCCAACCGGGCTTGGATATTTCACCGGCCACGATCCGCAACGTGATGGCGGATTTGGAAGATGCGGGCTTGCTGTTTTCGCCGCACACCTCTGCCGGGCGGTTGCCCACGGAACTGGGTCTAAAGTTGTTTGTCGACGGCATTTTAGAGATCGGCAACCTCACCAGCGCCGAACGTCAATCCATCGAAGGCGAATGCAAGGCATCGGGCACGTCGGTGGAAGGGATGCTTGAAAACGCCACCCAAGCGCTGTCGGGTCTGTCGCATCTGACCGGGCTGGTGGTCGCGCCCAAAAGCCAAGCGCCGCTCAAGCACATTGAATTTGTCGCGTTGAGCCCCGGACGTGCGTTGGTGGTTTTGGTCACCGAAAACGGCGTGGTGGAAAACCGCATCATCGAAATTCCCCCCACCGTGCTGCCCAGCGCTTTGGTCGAGGCCACAAATTATTTGTCCGCGCGCTTGGTGGGTCGAACCTTGGAAGACGCGCTGGATGCGATCAAAACGGAGCTGACCAACCATCAAGCCCAGCTCGACGCCTTAACCACCAAGGTGGTGCAGGAAGGCCTAGCGGTATGGTCCGGCGGTGAAGGCCAAAGTTCCCTGATCGTGCGCGGCCAAGCAAACCTGTTGGAAGACATGGACGCGGTGTCCGATTTGGAAAACATCCGCGCCTTGTTCGAAGCCTTGGAAACCAAGGAAACCATGGCGCGCTTGATCGAAAGCGCCGACACCGCCAACGGCGTGCAAATCTTCATCGGCGCGGAAAACAATCTGTTTGGTATGTCCGGCTGTTCGTTGATCGTCGGCCCCTATCACGACAGTCAAGAACGCATCATCGGCACCATCGGGGTGATCGGCCCGACAAGGATGAACTATGCGCGCATCATTCCGATGGTCGATTACACAGCCAAGCTGGTCGGGCGTCTTATTGGATAATTGGACAATTGAGGCCGCTGAACGCATTCAGCGGGTTGATTGATTCGCCAAATAGGCTAAATACCTCTCCATCACAGATTAAACTGGCTTTAGACGTAGACTTAGGTGCGCAATGAACACTGAGAACGAAATTCCGGCTGACGAAACCGCTGAAACGCTTGAAGGCACGGCTCAGGCTGAGCAAGACGCCATGGCCGATGCCGCGCGTGAAGCCGAAGCGGAAGCTTTAGAGGCCAAAGCCGAAGCTGAACTCAGCGAAACGCCCGCAGAAGAGGCCGACGCACCCGCGCCCGACCTGGAAGCCGAAGTCGCCGAGCTCAAAGACAAGCTGTTGCGCACCATGGCGGACATGGAAAACACCCGGCGCATCGCAGCACGCGAAAAAGCCGACGCCAGCAAATACGCCGTGACCAACTTTGCCCGCGACATCGTGCGCGTTGCCGACAACCTGGGCATGGCGATGATGATGGTCACCGACGAAGCCCGCGCCGAGGACAAGAACCTCGACAATTTGTGCGTCGGCATCGACATGACCATGAAAGAATTGCTCAGCATCTTCGAAAGCCATGGCATCAAGCCGGTGCCCGCAGAAGGCCAGCCGTTCGACCACAACGTTCACGAAGCCGTGCAGCAGGTGGACAATGCCGACGTGGCGCACAACACCGTGATGCAAGTTCTGCGCGGTGGTTTCACCATTCAAGACCGCCTGTTGCGTCCCGCGCAGGTGATCGTGTCCACCGGCGGTGAAAAAGCCGCCAATGGCAGCGATGAAACGCAAGTCGCCGCAGAGGCTCCGGCGGACGGCGCGCAGCAAGCTTATGAGGCTGACGGGGCTGAGCCCGGCGCGAACATCGACCAAGAAACCTAAAACAACGGCAGGCCGAACAGGTTTTTCCGCGTTTCAAGCGTTGCGCGGTGAAAAACTCCGGCCTATATACCACCCGGTGCAGGATTTCTGTGCACCACCAAATTGAAACGCACGCAATTTGAGGCAAACGCCTCCCTAAACCCGAGGGGACATGCGCGGAGCTTGAGCATCAAGGTCGCAGATGTCCGCCTAAGACGGAGATGAAAGATATGAGCAAGGTTATCGGCATTGATTTGGGCACCACGAACTCGTGCCTGTCGTTGATGGATGGTTCTGACCCTAAGGTCATCGAAAACGCCGAAGGCGCGCGCACCACGCCGTCGATGGTTGCGTTCACCGATGGCGGCGAACGTCTGGTGGGCCAGCCCGCCAAGCGCCAAGCGGTCACCAATCCCGAAGACACGCTGTTCGCCATCAAGCGTTTGATCGGCCGTCGTTTTAACGACCCGCTGACCAAAAAAGACATGGGCCTTGTTCCTTACAAAATCGTCGAAGGCGACAACGGCGATGCTTGGGTTGAAGCGCGCGACAAAAAGTACAGTCCGTCGCAGGTTTCCGCGTTCCTTTTGCAAAAAATGAAAGAAACCGCCGAAAGCTTCCTCGGCACCGAAGTCACCCAGGCGGTCATCACGGTTCCTGCGTACTTCAACGACAGCCAACGCCAAGCCACCAAGGACGCAGGTAAAATCGCCGGCCTTGAAGTGCTGCGCATCATCAATGAACCCACTGCCGCGGCGCTCGCCTACGGGCTTGAGAAAAAAGACGGCGGCGTGGTTGCGGTTTATGACTTGGGCGGCGGTACGTTCGATATCTCGATCCTGGAAATCGGCGACGGCGTGTTCGAAGTGAAGTCGACCAACGGCGACACCTTCTTGGGTGGTGAAGATTTCGATCACACCATCGTCGAATACCTCGCCGACGAATTCAAAAAAGAAAACGGCATCGACCTGCGCGAAGATCGTTTGGCCCTGCAGCGTCTCAAAGAGTCCGCTGAAAAAGCCAAAATCGAACTGTCCAGCGCAACCCAAACCGATGTCAACCTGCCGTTCATCACCGCCGACGCGTCCGGTCCGAAGCACCTTAACGTGAAGATGACCCGCGCCAAGTTGGAAGCTTTGGTCGGTGACTTGATCAAGCGTACGGTTACCCCTTGCGAAGCAGCCTTGAAGGATGCCGGCATCAAGGCATCGGAAATCGACGAAGTGATCTTGGTCGGCGGCATGACCCGCATGCCCAAGGTGCAAGAAGTCGTTAAAGACATCTTCGGTCGCGAACCGCACAAGGGTGTGAACCCCGACGAAGTCGTCGCCATCGGCGCGGCCATTCAGGGCGGCGTGTTGAAGGGCGAAGTCAAAGACGTTCTGTTGTTGGATGTCACGCCGCTGAGCCTCGGCATCGAAACGCTGGGTGGTGTGTTCACCCGTTTGATTGATCGCAACACCACCATCCCGACCCGTAAAGCTCAGGTGTTCTCGACCGCCGAAGACAATCAGACCGCCGTCACCATCCGGGTGTTCCAAGGCGAACGCGAAATGGCTGCGGACAACAAAATTCTCGGCCAGTTCGATCTGGTCGGCATTCCGCCCGCACCGCGCGGCATGCCGCAAGTCGAGGTCACGTTCGACATCGACGCCAACGGCATCGTCAACGTATCGGCCAAGGACAAGGCGACCGGTAAAGAACAACAGGTGTCCATCCAGGCGTCCGGCGGTCTTGATGACTCCGACATCGAACAGATGGTCAAAGACGCAGAGTCGCACGCCGAAGAAGACAAAAAGCGTCGCGATCTGGTCGATGCGCGCAACCACGGCGAAAGCTTGGTGCACGACACCGAAAAGAACGTTGCCGAATACGGCGACAAAGTCTCGCCGGAAGATAAAGCTGCGATTGAAACCGCCATCGCTGACACCAAGGCCATCTTGGAAGACGAAAACGCTGACGCCGAAGCCATCAAGGCCAAGACCGATGCGTTGATGCAAGCCGCGATGAAGTTGGGCGAAGCCATGTACAAGGATAGCCAAGCCGAAGCCGCTGGCGCAGCGCCCGAAGGCGGTGCGGAAGCGGGTGCGGATGACGCGGCCCCTGAAGAAAACGTGGTCGACGCCGACTTTGAAGAAGTCGATCCGGATCAGGACCAGAAATAAGCCGGGGAGAGCCCCCTTACGTATTTGGCGGGCTCAAACGTCCGGCGGGCTTTGGCCCGCCGGACGCGTTCTTGGCGGTTGAGACTGCAAGATGAGTGGATAGAACAATGGCGAAGCAGGATTATTACGAGCTTCTTGGGGTCTCGAAAGGCGCCGACGGCGACGAGATCAAAAAGGCGTATCGCAAGCTCGCCATGAAATACCATCCGGATCGCAATCCCGATGACCACACCGCCGAGCAAAATTTCAAAGACGTCAACGAAGCTTACGAAGTTCTCAAAGACGAAGAAAAACGCGCGGCCTACGATCGCTTTGGTCATGCGGCGTTCGAACAGGGCGGCCCCGGCGGCCCCGGTGCGGGCGGGTTCGAAGGCTTCGGCGGCGGTTTCGCCGATATTTTTGAAGAAATGTTTGGCGGCGGCGGCGGCGGTGGTTTCGGCGGCGGCGGTCGTGGGCGCGGTCAGGAGCAATCTGGGCGCGGTTCGGACTTGCGCTTCAACATGGAAATCACCCTGGAAGACGCCTACGAAGGCAAATCCACGGAAATTCGCGTGCCAAGCTCGGTCGCGTGCGACAGCTGTCATGGCTCAGGCGCGACACCGGGGTCTGAGCCGGTCAATTGTTCGACCTGCGGCGGCCATGGCCGGGTGCGCAGCCAGCAAGGCTTTTTCACGGTGGAACGCACTTGCCCGTCGTGTCACGGCCAGGGCAAGGTGATCAAAGATCCGTGCCGCAACTGTTCGGGCAGCGGACGGGTGCACAAGGAAAAGACCCTCAGCGTCAACATCCCCGCAGGGGTCGAAGACGGCACCCGCATCCGTTTGTCCGGCGAGGGCGAAGCGGGCCTGCGCGGCGCACCGGCGGGCGATCTGTATATCTTTTTGTCGATCAAATCGCACCGCATTTTCCAACGCGAAGGCGCCAACATTTATGTGCGTGTACCGGTGCCGATGACCACGGCGGCGTTGGGCGGTTCGGTCGAAGTGCCCGCCGTCGACGGTTCGCGCGCGCGCATCAACATCCCCGACGGCACCCAGTCGGGCCAGCAGTTCCGTTTGCGCGCCAAAGGCATGAGCGTTCTGCGCTCCAGCTCGCGCGGCGATATGTTTGTTGAGCTGTCGGTGGAAACGCCGGTCAATCTGACCAAAAAGCAAAAAGAACTGATGGCCGAATTCCGCGCCGAAGGCGGCGACGAAAACAAACACAGTCCGCAAAGCGGCGGCTTCTTTTCCAAAGTCAAAGAAATCTGGGAAGATTTGAAGGACTAAACCTTCATATCTTGAGCAGTTGAAATGTGTTGCGGCAGGCCTTTGCCGCAACAGTGTATGCGTGCGCAAAGCAGCAATAATCAACTTGTAGTTATAATATGTATTGCCTCTTATAAGAGTGCCTGACCTGAGCATTCTCCATGGGCAAGCGAAAGACTTTAAAATTTACCGGTTCTGTATAGCCGGCTTGGTACTGGTACGGGGATGCGTATGTTAGTGGGTGCGTTCGGCCACCAGCGCCAGCGGTGCCCAATAATCGCCTGCGCGACGCTTTTTGATGCCCCCGGCTATGATGTTGAGACGACGGTTTTTACCGCCCATCGTGGTGCGCCAGTCGTCCAGTTGATCGCGAAATTGGTTGACGCGGTTTTTGATGACATGCCGTCCGTGGCCGCTTTCTGCCATGGTGTTGAACATCACCGCGCCAAATTGCAGGGTGTTGCCGTCGACGCCGCCGCCCATCAAATACAAAATGCGCTCCACGTCGTTTTTGATTTTGCCCAGCGACTGCACATCGCGCTTGATTTCAAACGCGGCGCGGGGCTCTTTGCTGGCCGCCCAACACATCAAGATATCGCAGCGCCCGCCGCCGCGACCATGGGATCTGGCTGTTTGTGCCACATCGTTGCGCACATCTGAGCGTGCTTGGCTGAGTTGATACTCAAGCCATGTCATATGATTGGGCGCAGTTTTGCCGAGCTTTTCGGCGACGTTGACCGTCAAAAGGTATTCCGGCGCACGGTTGAGGTAGACGCTGTTGGATGTCAATGAACTGAATTTTCGTTCCGCCACCTGCATTCCGGCGAAAGCAGCGCGAATAAGTTCTTGTTTAGAAACACGTTTCATAATTTAAGAGTCCTTTCTGGATACACGCGTTAATGCGCGCGTTACATAAGCTATAAATCATGAGATGTAGACCCTCATGTGGCGGGTGCTGGGTAAGAGTGTGGCGTTTGCTATGCGATGGTGATAAAGCTGGCCCAGATACTTATCCAAGACGCTTAACGAACACGGACAGAGAATATGAAGATCGCAATTGTCGGCGCCGCCGGGCGCATGGGCCGCATGTTGATCGCCGCCGTGCAAGCTGCGGACGGCGCTGAGCTTGCGGGTGGCAGCGAAGCGGCGGCGCATCCCGATATGGGTTGCGATCTGGGCGAATTGATCGGTGGCGACAATGCCGGTGTTGCTTTGACCTCAGACCCACAGGCTTTGTTTGAGATCGCCGATGCGGTGATCGATTTCACCGTGCCCACCGCCACCGCCGCGCATGCGGCCTTGGCTGCGGATCATGGCACGGCCTTGGTCATCGGCACCACGGGCCTGGATGCGGCGCAACAAGGTGCGGTCGATGCGGCGGGTGAAAAAGCCGTGATCGTGCAAGCGGCGAATTATTCCATCGGCGTCAACGTGTTGTTGGGCCTAGTCGAAAAAGCCGCTGAAATCTTGCCCGACGTGTATGACATCGAAGTGTTGGACATGCACCACCATCACAAAGTCGATGCCCCATCCGGCACCGCGTTGGCGCTCGGCCAAGCGGCGGCGGCAGGCCGCAATGTGGTTTTGGACGATGTGGCGTGCAAGTCCCGCGACGGCATCATCGGTGCCCGCCCGCGCGGTGAAATTGGTTTCGCGACCTTGCGCGGTGGCGATGTGGTCGGCGATCACACGGTGATGTACGCCGGTCCCGGTGAACGGGTGGAAATCAGCCACAAAGCCTCGTCGCGCGAAGTGTTCGCAAACGGCGCGGTGCGCGCGGCGCTTTGGGCGTGCACGCAAAAGCCGGGCCTCTATGCGATGAAAGATGTGTTGGGGCTGTAAGATTTAGGCTGCCGACTTAAGTCCGCTGAGCACATCTTGAATTTTTGCAGCGATGCGGTTCTTTTCCGCAGCCGATAAAAATTGCCCAATTTCTATGGCGTCGCCGTGGCTGCGAATTTCCAGCGCGGCATTTTCCGTCGGTGAGCCATTGAACGCCACCTGCGCCCAATAGGCGGGAAATTCTTTGTCATTTTGACCGCTGAGATCGCGCCGCGTGACGTGCACGGCTTGGGCGGTAATCTCGATGGTCTCCACCACTTCGGTGCGGCGGATGAAGATGTGCACCATGCCGGCGATGAAAATGAATTCCGCGCCGAAAAAGCCCAACAGCGGCCAGCCGCCCATGGACAAGGTGAAGAACAAACCGGCGATCAACCAAAACACGCCCAAGACACCGCAAAAGCCGTAAGCCACGCGGGGGTCGGCGCTGCGCCGGGGCCTGAGCGTCAGGATAAACGCCTTCAGCCCACCGTTTTCTTCTACGCGCTCCGTTATATCAATGGTTTGCATAGAAAATATGTGGCGAATTTTGCAACAAATTTCCAGTCAAAAATGCGCCTCAAGAGGCTCGGTCGTGCTCTCGTGGCTGCTTTCCCAGCCGATCAAGGCGCGCTTGCGATCTGAGCCCCAGCGATAACCCTCGACCAGGCCGCTTTCCTTGATCACCCGGTGACACGGGATCAACACCGCGATGGGGTTGCGGCCGATGGCCCCACCGACCGCGCGCGCGGCCTTGGCGCTGCACACCTGTTCGGCGATGCGTTTATAGGTGGTGAGGTGTCCGGGCGCGATGCGCATCAGCGCTTGCCAAACTTGAATTTGAAAATTGGTGCCTTTGAGATGCAAATGAATCGGCTGCGCGGGGTCGGGGGCGAACAGGCGTGCGGATACATCAGGATCATCGCCTGCGATCAAGGTTGCGCCGGGCCAACGCTGGCGTACACGGCTGCGGGCGTCTTCATTTGGTTCGATGAATTCCAGCCCGCAGATGCCTTTGGCCGTTTGCATCACCACCGCCGCGCCGAACGGCGTGTTGATGGGGACGTAGGTGATGGTCAATTGCGCACCGCCGTTTTTGGCTTCGCCCGGGGTCATGGCGGTGAACGACACAAACAGGTCGTGTAAGCGCGACGGTCCCGACAGGCCGACGTCCAGCGCGGTGTCGAGCACGCTGGCGTCCTCAGCCAACAGGGCGCGGGCGTGCTGCACGGTCAAATAGCCTAAAAACCTTTTGGGGCTGACCCCGGCCCAGCGAGTGAACAGGCGCTGAAAGTGATAGGGGCTGAGGCCCACATGCGCGGCCACCGTGTCCAGGTCCGGTTGATCCAAACGATGTTCTGTGATGTAGCCGATGGCGCGGGCGATGCGTTCATAATCCGTGTTCATAATGTTCACTGTAGCGTTTAGGGGACTTGGAACCCACCCGGTTCTTGCGCTAGGTTGGGGCCCATGAAAAAAGCCGATGTACAAGAGTTCTTCACCCGCCTGCGCGCCGCCGATCCAGAGCCCAAATCAGAGCTCAACTGGACCAATCCGTACACCTTGGTGGTGGCGGTGTCGCTGTCGGCGCAAGCCACCGATGTGGGCGTGAACAAAGCCACCAAAAATCTGTTCCCCATCGCCGACACACCGCAAAAGATGCTCAAGCTGGGGCTCGGCGGGCTCAAGGATCACATCAAGACCATCGGGCTGTACAACAATAAAGCCAAAAACGTCATCGCCATGAGCCAGATGTTGATCAACGATTACGGCGGCGAAGTGCCGCGCGATCGGGCGGAGCTGGAAAAGCTGCCTGGCGTTGGACGCAAGACCGCCAATGTGGTGTTGAACGTGTGTTGGGGTGAAAAAACCATGGCGGTGGACACGCACATCTTTCGCGTTTCAAACCGCACCGGATTGGCCCCCGGCAAGACCGTATTGGCGGTGGAAAAAAAGCTGCTCAAGGTGGTGCCCGATGAGTTCATGGTCTACGCCCATCACTGGCTGATCTTACATGGTCGATACGTGTGCAAGGCGCGCAAACCCGATTGCGCGGTGTGCACGGTCCATGACCTGTGCAGGTTCAAGGCGAAGACGCTCTAAGTTCAGCCTTGCAGCGCCGCGAGGCAGCGTTCGCGGTTGGTGTTGTCCCCTTGGACGTTGCGGGCATCGAAATGCAACACGTGCGGGGCCGGGTTCTCAGCCCCTTCGACATACAAAAATACATTCAGCACGCAGATGTGATTTTTGTACTGCCAGATGTTGGCGGTCTTTTCATTGCGCACGAACGCCGGTTCGCCAAGCTTGTCTTTCACCCATGCACCGTCTTTGCCCAGCAACTCGGCGCTGGTGATTTTCGGCTTGGGCGGGTTGGGGTTGATGGCGGTGACGCCCACCGTCGGCACGGCGTTGGGCGCGGCGGGTTCATCACTGACCGTTTCCGGCGTGACGGCGGGTGCTTGCGGTGCACCCGGCCCATTGGGCGCGGCGCACGCGGCGAGGGCGAGAACCGCCGTGAGGATGATGAGCTTTTGCATCAAAGAGAAATTCCGTTACGTCTGGGTCGGCGTGGTGTCGTTGGGCGTCACGATCACATCATTTGATGCAGAAGGCGAGGGCTTATCGGTGAGCTTGTCCTTGGCGCGCCATGCTTCGAACAGATGCACGGTGGCGGCGGTGGCCAAGATCGGCGCGATCAAGTTCAAGATCGGCACGGTGAGCATGAACGCAAACCCGGCCCCGGCGATGAACAACGGCGCGCGCCAGCGCAACCGCATGGCGTTGGCGTCGGGCGTGGACAAGCGCCGCAGGGCGACCAGCTCAAAATACTCGCGGCTCAACAGGTAGCCGTTGAGGCCATAATAAACGAACGGAAACAGCGGCGGGATCAGCAACAGCGGCAAGCACAAAATGTTCAAGCCGACGGTGACGCCCAAAAATTTGATCGCCGGGCCGATGCTGTCTTTCAAGCTTGCGCCCGGCGCCATGGCGAGGTCGGGATAGTGGCGCTGCTCGACCGCATCGACCACTTTGTCCAACATCAATGCGCCCACCGCGGTGACCACGGGGGGGAACAAAAACCACGTCAGCAGCATCACGCCGAATTGGGCGACGAAATCGAAAATCATCTCCAACGGCCCGATGGCGATGAAGGTGGTGACTTTCAACACCAGATACAGTGCCACGTACAAACCGATGAAAATCGCCACCGACCACCCGATCGACGCCCAAACGACCGAACGGGTCTTGGGATCGGACAATTGTGCGAATGCTTTGTAGTATGCGGAAAGAATGCGGCCCATGCGGTGCGGTCTCCGAAAATCTCAGTCGAGTGACGCGGTGCCCAAGAGATAGCCGCGAAAGCGGGTGTGTGCAAGTGGCCCTAGAAGTTTGAAGGGTTTAGCCTTTCAGTTGGCGGAGCTTACCTCGTGGGGGTACTTCAAATGCGGCAGGCGGGGCGACTAGTCGGTATTGATTGTCTAGATCAGACCAGCGGGTAAGCAGCCGTGCGGCAATGTTAGTAAATTTCTGTTTTGCCCACCATCGAGTTAGAAAGAATGCGACAGTATTTGACCGACGCCATGCCTCTCGTTCGGCACGATTCTTATGAATGCGCATATCTGCTGATAAAATTGCCCAACCTCCCTCTTCCCCAAGGGTTCCCAGCCATTCTATATCAGGCGTATTGGGAGGGAAGTGTTCTCGCAAGTGGTAAACAGCATGCCCGTCTGGTTCAACGAGGACGTTGAGTGCTTGGGCAATGCGTGGGGGTAAGTTATTGTCGAGCAATAATTTCAAGCAGCAAGGTGCTCCTCAAACTCGACCGCATCTTTAACAGCGCTGCGGCTTATCCCAAACCAAGAAGCTGCAGCTTTTATTGACCCTTCAGCTTGGGCTGCAGCAGCAAGGGTAGCAGTTGGAATATTATTTTCTTGAATAGTTGGCTGCCCAAAGGCCTGGGTTGGGTCAACGACTACACTACGCTTGTGACCCATTGGCCACCAACGAAGTACATCATCATCATCTGAATAGTCTAAATCTTTATAAAGGCTTGGAGATATGACATTTGAGAAAGCAAACTGGCTCTTTACAAGATCTAAGAGATGTTTTTCGCCAGAGTCGTGAATTATTTCAGCAAAAATAGTCCTCCCATCTGTTTTGAAACGTTTAGTGGAAAAGGGATGCTGTTTGCCGATCAGGTCTTGTGCGTGAATAAGTGCCCGTCTGATGGCCTGGAGAGGAACTCCGTGCTGAACAAATCTATCCACAAATCTAGCTTCCATCAGATCATGAAAGCCAAGTGCAAAAGTGTGATCTATTTGACCAACCTCAGATTGCCATAGCTCGGGTATATGGTGACTAACCCCTTTGGAATTATAGTGATAGCCTGTAATCCAGCGGCGCATACGTTGCGTCGGTACGCGCACAAGCCGCGCAGCCTCTGGTATTGTGTAGAGGCCGATACCAAGTAATTCTGTTTTGATATCGTTCATGATTACGCTTTACAAACTTTGACTAAGTGCGACTGGTTTTTCTAAGGATAGATGGTCTCACATAAATTGTCAGCACTCAGTTCTCGAGTCTTAAGGTGTCTAGGTTATCGAGAGGGTTATTGGCACCTTACTGGGTAGATACATCGTGGCCATAAATTGAAAAAGTCTGATAAATCTCTCCCCTTGCCCCGCACGCTTTCGTCGCTATACTGCGCGGAAATTGTGGGCTCCCGGCTTCGGGGGCTTATTTCTGTTTTGAGGAGTATCAGCTATGTCCGACGCGCGTTTTGACGTGGTGGGGATCGGCAACGCCATCGTGGACGTTTTGAGCCATGAGACCGATGAGTTTTTGACCCGTCACGCCATGACCAAAGGCACCATGGCGCTGATCGATGCGGACGCCGCCGATAAGCTGTATGACGACATGGGCTCTGGCATCGAGTGTTCGGGTGGTTCCGCCGCCAACACCATCGCCGGTCTGGCCTCAATGGGCGGCAAAGGCGCGTTCATCGGTAAAGTCAAAAACGATACGCTGGGCAAAGTCTTTCACCACGACATCGAAGCCATCGGCGTGCACTTTCCCACCGATGCGGCGTCCGACGGCGCGTCCACCGCGCGCTGCTTGATCCACGTCACGCCGGATGCGGAGCGCACCATGAACACTTATCTCGGTGCGTGTGTCGAGCTGGGCCCGAGCGACGTCGACGAAGACGTGGTGCGTGCCTCCACCGTGACCTACTTGGAAGGCTATCTTTGGGACAAAGAAGACGCCAAAGCGGCGTTCGTCAAAGCCGCCGAGTTGGCCCACCAAGCGGGCCGCGAAGTGTCGCTGAGCCTGTCCGATCCGTTCTGCGTCGATCGTCACCGCGACAGCTTTTTGGACCTGGTCGAAGGCCACGTCGATATCTTGTTCGCCAACGAAGACGAAATTAAAGCGCTGTACCAAGTCGACGATTTTGACGCCGCCCTGCAACACGTGCGTGGGCATTGCAAAATCGCGGCGTTGACGCGCAGCGCCAAAGGCTCGGTCGTGATCAACGGCGACGATGTGCACATCGTCGATTGCGATCCGGTCGATCACGTTGCAGACACCACCGGCGCAGGCGATGCCTACGCCGCTGGTTTCTTGTTCGGTTACACCAATGGACACGCAGATGATCTGGCGCATTGCGCACGCCTGGGCGGTATTGCCGCGGCGGAAATCATCAGCCACTTCGGCGCGCGTCCCGAGACTCCCCTTAACGAAGTCGTCGCCGCTAAGCTCGGCTGACGCATTTAAAAAAAGGCATCCCCCGATGAACCTTCGCAACATTGCGATCATCGCTCACGTTGATCACGGTAAAACCACCCTGGTCGATGTGTTGTTGAAACAATCCGGTACCTTCCGCGACAACGAAACCGTCACGGAACGCGCCATGGACAGCGGCGAGCTGGAACGCGAACGCGGCATCACCATCACCGCCAAGCCGACCTCGGTCGAATGGAAAGGCACGCGCATCAACATCGTCGACACCCCGGGTCACGCCGATTTCGGTGGTGAGGTCGAACGCATCTTGAGCATGGTCGACGGCGTGTTGCTGTTGGTCGACGCCGCCGAAGGCGCTATGCCGCAAACCAAGTTCGTCACCGGCAAAGCGTTGAAGCTGGGCCTGAAGCCCATCGTGGTGGTCAACAAGGTCGACAAACCCGAACAGCGCGCGTTTGAAGTCCAAGACGAAATCTTCGATCTGTTTTCGGCCATGGACGCAACCGACGATCAGTTGGATTTCCCGACCATCTTCGCCTCGGCCAAAAACGGCTGGGCGGCGTTGGAACCGGACGGCGCGCAAGAAAACATGGACGTGATTTTCGACGCCATCTTGGAACACGTGCCCGCGCCCAAGGTCAACGACGACGCACCGTTCACGATGCTCGCCACCACCTTGGAATCCGATAACTTCCTCGGTCGTATTTTGACCGGTCGTGTTGAAACCGGCATCGCCAAGCCGAACATGACCGTCAAGGTCTTGAACCGCGACGGCGAAGTGGTCGAAACCGGCCGTATTTCCAAACTGCTGGGCTTTCGCGGTTTGGAACGCACGCCGATCAACGAAGCGGGCTCGGGCGAATTGGTCGCCGTTGCCGGTTTGGCCAAGGCCACCGTGGCCGACACCCTGTGCGATCCCCAGGTCGAAGAGCCGATTGAATCCCAGCCGGTCGATCCGCCCACCTTGTCGATGATGTTTGCCGTCAACGACAGCCCGTTGGCCGGTACCGAAGGCTCGAAAGTGACCTCGCGCATGATCCGCGATCGTCTGTTTGCCGAAGCCGAGGGCAACGTTGCCCTGCGCATCACCGAATCCGATACCAATGACGGCTTTGACGTCGCCGGTCGCGGTGAATTGCAGTTGGGCGTGTTGATCGAACAGATGCGTCGCGAAGGCTTTGAGCTTTCCGTTTCCCGCCCGCGCGTGGTGATGCAGGAAATCGACGGCAAGCGCCAAGAGCCGTTGGAAGAAGTCACCGTCGATGTGGATGAAGAATATTCCGGCATCGTGGTCGAAGCGCTGAGCTTGCGCAAAGGCCAGATGAAGGAAATGAAACCGTCCGGTGGCGGCAAAACCCGTTTGGTGTTCCACGTGCCCGCACGCGGTATGATCGGTTACTTGGGCGAGTTCCTCACCGAAACCCGCGGCACCGGCATCATGTCGCGTATTTTCCACTCCTACATTCCCTACGCCGGCCCGCTGCCGGGTCGTCGCAACGGTGTGTTGATTTCCAATTGCGGTGGCGCCACGGTGCCTTACGCGTTGTTCAACCTCGAAGGCCGTGGCCCGCTGTTCATCGGCGCCCAGGTGAAGGTCTATGAAGGCATGATCATCGGCGAACATTCGCGCCCCGGCGATTTGGAAGTGAACCCGTTGAAGGGTAAGCAGCTGACCAACGTGCGTTCGTCGGGCACCGACGAAGCGGTGCGCTTGACCACGCCGCGGCGTATGAGCTTGGAGCAGATGATCTCTTACATCCAAGACGACGAGCAGGTCGAAGTCACACCGGAAAATGTGCGCATGCGCAAACGCTACCTCGATCCCAACGTGCGCAAACGCCAATCGCGCCAAGCGGAGAGCGAGGGCTAAAACGCTCTTGTCGCCAAATTGAAAAAGCCCGGTGCGCAGTGCACCGGGCTTTTTTTGTGCCCCCCGTTGCACACGGGCTTGACGCTCACCACTTATCCCTGTGCCATGTTGCAACGCAACAACCCCTGTGAAAGGTCCTCTTGTGTCACAAGCCGATCCCCTGATCTCGATCTCAGATGTGTGCAAAACCTACGACAGTGGGTTTGAAGCGTTGAAAAGCGTCAGCCTGGACATCAAGCGCGGCGAAATTCTCGCCTTACTGGGGCCCAACGGTGCGGGCAAGACCACCCTGATCAGCATCATCTGCGGCATCGTCAACCCCAGCGCGGGCTCCGTCACCGTGGCGGGCCATGACATCATCGACGATTATCGCAAGACCCGCGCGATGATCGGCTTGGTGCCGCAAGAACTGACCACCGATGCGTTTGAAACCGTATGGGCGACGGTCAGTTTCAGCCGTGGACTATTCGGTATGAAAGCCAATCCCGCGCACATCGAAAAGGTGCTCAAGGACCTGTCGTTGTGGGACAAAAAAGACAGCAAGATCATGGAACTGTCCGGCGGTATGAAGCGCCGGGTGCTGATCGCAAAAGCATTGGCGCACGAACCGGAAATTTTGTTTTTGGACGAACCCACCGCCGGTGTCGATGTCGAACTGCGCCAAGACATGTGGCGGATGGTGCACGAATTGCGCGCGGCGGGCACGACCATCATCTTGACGACGCATTACATCGAAGAAGCCGAAGAAATCGCCGACCGCGTCGGTGTGATCAACAAAGGCGAAATCGTCGTGGTCGATGATAAGGTCGCGTTGATGCACAAGCTCGGCAAGAAGCAGCTGGTGTTGGACCTGCATCAAAACTTAAGCGAGTTGCCGGATACGTTGGACGCGTTCACGCTGGAACTGGATGAAGACGGTGCGCAGTTGATCTACACCTACGACAGCCAAGGCGAGCACACCGGCATCACCGCGTTGCTCACCGCGCTGCACGACGCGGGGGTGAAATTCAAAGACCTCAGCACGTCACAAAGTTCGCTTGAGGACATTTTCGTCAACTTGGTGAGGGAGGACGCGCGATGAACTTTTATGCGGTGAAATCCATCTACCTGTTCGAAATGGCGCGCATGTGGCGGACCTTGTTTCAAAGCGTGGTCTCGCCGGTGATTTTCACCTCGCTGTACTTCGTGGTGTTCGGCGCGGCGATCGGCTCGCGCATTTCCGAAATCGACGGCATCGGCTATGGCTCGTTTTTGGTGCCGGGGCTGATCATGCTGTCGTTGTTGACGCAAAGTGTCTCCAACGCGTCGTTCGGCATTTATTTTCCCAAGTTTACCGGCACGATCTATGAGCTGCTGTCCGCACCCGTGTCGTCGTTTGAAATCGTGCTCGGCTACGTCGGTGCTGCGGCCACCAAATCGATGATTTTGGGCCTGATCATCTTGGCCACGGCGGGCCTGTTCGTGCCGATCCAAGTCGCCCACCCGGTGTGGATGTTGGCGTTTTTGGTGCTCACCGCGCTCAGTTTTAGCCTGTTTGGCTTCATCATCGGGGTGTGGGCCGATAGCTTTGAAAAGCTGCAGGTCGTGCCGCTGCTGATCGTCACGCCGCTGGTGTTTTTGGGCGGCAGTTTTTATTCGATCAACATGCTGCCCGAATTTTGGCAAAAGGTGACGCTGTTCAACCCGGTGCTCTACCTGGTCAGCGGTTTCCGCTGGAGCTTCTACGAAATCGCCGACGTCAGCGTCGAGCTTAGCCTCGCCATGATCGCTGCGTTCCTGCTCACCTGCATGGCGATCATCTGGTGGATCTTCAAAACCGGTTATCAGGTTAAAAACTGATGGTTTTATGTGCGGGCACGTTTGATGAGCGCCGCGATGTGTTTACCGCCAATGATCAAGATCATACCGAAGGTAAGTTTTGTGGCGCCCTCTATGCTGTCAGGCAGACTCGATAACCGGGCCTCACTGAAATAGACAGCCGTTGATCCTGCGAGTTGCGCGACGGCACCAATAACAAATACCAAGCCGACGGTGGGTATGATTACATCGGAAAGGCCATCTAGAATCAGTGGTTTTTCCGTTGGCGAAGCATCCTGTGCAGGGGTCATTCTATTGGATAGCCAAGAGGCTCCGAACCAAAAGAATAAAATTGTGATGAGGTAAAATGCAACATAGGTAAAGTTCATTAACTCCCAGCTCACGCCTGGATCGCTTTGGGTTAACTGTGGTAAGGCCACACCGAAATAGATGATATTCGGCAAAGCTTGATACAGAATATATAAGGCGAGAACGCGACAGGCTAAAAAAGCCAAGGCCCTAGGGTTTACAGCTGTGGATGGCTCTGACATATACCCCACCTGAGATTAATATCTTTATGCCGCACAACTATATCGCGATTATTTAGGCGGTGGATAGTTAAAGATGTTTTTGAAATTTTTGTTTGTGCACACTCTTAACAACCGCCCCCACAAGCAGTATGGTCATCGTGGCCCGAGGGGAAGGGTCTAACCAAAAGTCTGAATGACCGCGATTTTATGACTGCTTTAGAGCTGTTTTTGTACATTATGCTGGGGGCGTTCGTGCAGGTGGCCATTGCCGCCTTTGTGGCGTTGGTCAAGCGTTGGCGCGATTTGCGGTTTGTTGAAAAGCGCATGACCGGCTTGGAAGTCGAAACGCCGTCCGAACCCATTTTGGATGACCTCAAGGCGGCTTTTAAGCCCGGCCCTTGGAAAGGCGAGCGCGCGTTTCGCGTCGCCAAGTGCGAGACGGAATCCCCTGACGGTCAAATTTGCTCGTTCTATTTGGAGCCCAATGACGGTGGCGGCTTGGCGGATTTTAAGCCGGGCCAGTTTTTGACCTTTCAGCTCAACATCGTTGATCCCGCCACCACCGCGCCGGCGCAGGCGGTGACGCGCTGTTATTCGCTGTCCGACGCGCCGGGCGGCGGGCGTTACCGGGTGTCGATCAAGCGTGTGCCCCCACCGTTCGACCAGCCCGACGCGCCGCCGGGCTTGTCGTCGAACTATTTCCACGACCACGTGGACGAAGGCGATGTGCTGCAGGTCAAAGCGCCCAGCGGTCACTTTTATCTGGAACGCGGCACCACCCCGATTGTGTTGATCGCGGGCGGCATCGGCATCACGCCGATGATTTCGATGCTCAATGATGCATTGGTCCACAATCCGGACCGCGAGATCTGGCTGTTTTACGGTGTGCGCAATTCTAAAGAGCAAGCTATGCAAGAGCATTTGGAGCGCTTGGATGGCCGCTATCCAAACTTCCATTTGCATGTGTGTTACAGCCGTCCGCTGCCCGGTGACGAGCTGGGTCGCGATTATCAGCACGACGGCCGCGTCGATGTGGACTTGCTGCGCCGCACCTTGAAGTTCCAAGTCTACGATTTTTACATCTGCGGCCCGCGCGCGATGATGGAAAGCCTAGTTCCAGCGTTGGATGAGTGGGGCGTGCCCGACGAGCACATTCATTATGAGGCGTTCGGCCCGGCATCGATCCCGCGCCCCAATCGCAAAAAGACCGAAAGCGCAGACGCAAGCGCAGAACCGCAAGGTCCGGTCAGCGTGACCTTTTCGACATCCGGCAAAACCGTTGAATGGGACCCGTCGTGCGACAGCTTGTTGGATTTTGCCGAACAACAAGGCGTCGAGATCGCGTCCGGCTGTCGCGCGGGTGGCTGCGGGTCGTGCCAGACCACCATCAAAAGCGGCGAAGTCAGTTACAACCACAGCCCCGATTTCGATCCCGAACCGGGCACCTGTTTGGTGTGCGTATCGCGCCCCAAACAAGACGTGACGTTGGAGGCCTGAGGTGATGGAAGCAAAATCGCTGCTGCGTCAAGAAGTCATCCCGTTTTTCGGCCAGTTTACCCTGCTGGTCGCGGCGGCGATTATTTCCGATCAGGTTTTGCATGCCCTGGATGTGGTGTGGCTGGGGCGCTATCTGGGCATCCCCGGCACCATTATGATCATCTTGTCGTTCCTGTATTCACTGCGCAAACGCAAGATGATCACGGTCGGTAGCCCCAAGGGGTTGCTGTGGCTGCACGAAACGCTGACCTGGGCGGGCTCGCTGTTGGTGTTGGTGCACGCGGGCATTCACTTCAACGCGATTTTGCCGTGGTTGGCGATGATCTTCATGGTCATCAACGTGCTCAGCGGCATGGTCGGCCAACGCTTGCTGCACCGTTCGCGTCAGCACCTCAAAGAAAAGGAAGAGCGTTATCGCTCCCACGGGCTCAGCAAAGAAGAGGTCGAGCGCGAAGTCTTTTGGGATTCGGTCACCTATGACCTGATGGCCAAATGGCGCGTGGTGCACTTTCCGATCTCGTTCGTGTTCGGCATTTTGACCTTGGGTCACATCCTGTCGATCTTCATGTTTTGGGGGTGGAGATGAGCCGTTTCGTCAAAACCGTCCTGTGGCTGAACATGGGTGTGCTGACCGTGCTGTCGTTTATCTACGCCAGCTTGATGATCAGCCCCGGCCACGTGATCGAAGGCCACAAAGACATCGAAGGCGATTGCTTTGCCTGTCATACCTTGTTCATCGGTGCGGCGGATGACAAGTGCGTCGAATGTCACAAAGTCAAAGACATCGGCCTGCGCACCACCACCGGCTTTCCCATTCAGCCCAAAGCCAAAGACAAGACACCGGTGGCGTTTCACCAGAAATTGCCGGAACAAGAATGCGTCGCGTGTCATTCCGATCACGTCGGCATCGCGATGTATCGCGCTCAGTTCAAGTTCTCGCACAATTTGTTGGATATGCAGACACAAAAAGACTGCGTCGCGTGTCACGCCAAGCCCACCGACAACATCCACAAAAGTGCTTCGACCGTGTGCAGCCAATGCCATACCATCGACAAGTGGAAACCCGCGACCTTCAAGCACGAGCTGTTGCCCAAGGCCGAATTGGTCCAGTGCGTCAGCTGTCATAAGGCCGCAACGCCGAAAGACAAACTGCATGAAACCAGCTCCAAAAAGTGCGGCTTGTGTCATGTGACCGACAAATGGAAACCGGTCGACTTCAAGCATGACAAGCTGGCTAAGGCGGACTTGGAAAATTGCGCCGCGTGTCACACCGCGCATACGCCCAAAGACAAAACCCACGACAGCTTGGCGCCAAGCATGCTGGCCAAGTGCGGCACCTGTCACACCACCGACAAATGGAAACCGGCGTCGTTTAAACACAATCTGCTGCCCAAGGCGGAGCTGGAACAATGCGTCAGCTGTCACAAAGCGGCGACGCCCAAAGACAAGCTGCACAAAAACGTCTCCGACAAGTGCGGCCTGTGTCACAAGACCGACAAGTGGAAGCCCGCAACCTTCAAGCACGACATGCTGCCCAAGGTCGAGCTGCAACAGTGCGCCAGCTGTCATAAGGCCGCGACGCCGAAAGACAAGACCCATGACAGCCTGCCCGCCGATCTGCTGGTCAAATGCGCGGCCTGTCACACCACCGACAAGTGGAAACCGGCGACCTTCAAGCACGACATGTTGGCGAAAGCCGAACTGCAACGCTGTTCCAGCTGTCATAAGGCCGCAACGCCGAAAGACAAAACCCACGACCGTCTGACGGCGGAGATGCGCGTCAAGTGCGGCATTTGTCACACGACGGATAAGTGGAAACCGGCGAGCTTCAAACACAGCCTGTTGCCCAAGGCCGAGCTGGAACAGTGCGCCACCTGTCACAAAGCCGCGACGCCCAAAGACAAAACCCATGACCGTCTGACCGCGGAAATGCGCATCAAGTGCGGTATCTGTCACAAGACCGAAAAATGGAAACCGGCGGGCTTCAAGCACGATTTGTTGCCGCGCGCCGAACTGCGCAAATGCGTCGATTGTCACGCCGCCAAAGCGCCCAACGATGATCGCCACCGCAAGGCGTCCAAACGTTGCGGCAACTGTCATTACACCGACAAGTGGGAACCGGCGAAAAAGCGCAACGTCACGCCGTCCGGTTCACCGCGTAATGGCAGGTCGGGGGGCAGCATCAACCCGTTCGGCGGCGAATGGTGGTTGGGCGGCGGCGACGATGACGACTGAGCTCACAAGCCGTTGAGCCAATCGATCACGGCGTCGGCCCCTTTGATAGGGGTGTTGCCGTGGCTTGCACCGTCGATCACCACATAGGCGTTGTTGGCATGCGGCGGCGCACCTGAAAAGGCGTAGTCTTCACCGCGTTCCAACATAGAATCTCGTGTGCCGACCATCCACAGCAACGGCGTGCCCGATTTGAGGGCGGCGGCGTTTTTGGGCATCGACGCCGGGCCGTCGATGTCGAACCACGACGCATAAATGTGCGCCTTGACCCGCACATTTTTGGCCTTGCCTTGGTTGAGGTCCTTGTAACCGTCCACCTGGTCGCCGTTTCCGGCACCAACCGCGGCCAGCGCGCGTTTGTAATCGTGGTCGAGACGATCTTGATAGCCGCGAACTTCGGGAATGTGTCCCGGCGCGATCGCCATGACACCGGCCAAGCCGTCGTGCCGAGCACCATAACCCAACGCGGCGTTGGCGCCCATGCTTTGGCCGCCCACGACGATTTTGGTTTTTCCGGCGGCCTTTAAGGTCTTCACCGCTTGGTCGATATCGGCCATGGCGGCTTCATAGTCGCGGTCCAGGTAGCGGCTTTTCGACCACGCCACACTGGGCAATTGGACCGCAAAGCCAGCCCGTTTAAGGCGCGCCGCCAATTTGCCGATGGGCGATTTCGGTTTGGCTGTGCCCCATTTGCCGTGCAGCAAAACCACGCCGATGTCGTCTGCCGCCGCCGCAGGGCCCACCAGGGGGGTTGTGCACAGCATAAAAGCAACCAGAAACGTCATTGTTTTGCGCAGCATGAGGTTCTTCCTTTCACGATATAAAGCCATGACCATTTAAGCGCCGCTCAGGTCTCGATTTCAAGATCTGTGGTCATTCATGGTGTTCGCGTTGAGGATCGACGCTCAACCTTGCGGGGTTTGTTTTCAACGTCATGTCGATATACAGTGCATAAACATAACAATGACGTTCGGGGGGGCGTGTGGCGATCAGTCGAGAAGTGAGTCAAAGAGCCGTCGGTACATTGATGCTGGCGTTGATTTGGACCGGGGCCGTAGGCGGGTTGTTCCTGTGGAACAACAACTTGGCCAAAACGCACACCACAGAAATGGCGCATGAAGACGCGCTGAATGCCTTCAACAAAGATCAGGCCTTGCGCCTTTGGGCGGCGGGACACGGGGGCGTTTATGTGGAAGTCATCCGCGGCGTGACCCCCAGCCCGCTTATGGAACACATCGACGAACGCGACGTGATGACCGATTCCGGGCGTTTGCTGACGTTGGTCAATCCCGCCACGATGTTGCGCCAAATCATGGATGAGTATGCCGAGCTCTATGGCGTTCAGGGCCGCTTGGCGAGCCTCAACCCGCTCCAGCCGAACAATCAGGCCGATCCGTGGGAAGTTGCCGCCATCAACGCGTTTAAGCGTGGTGAGACGGAAGTGCGTGAAATCACCACCATTGACGGGCAAGACTATTTTCGCCTGATCCGCCCGATGGAAGCGACGCAAAGGTGCATAAAATGTCATGGTCTGCAGGGCTATGAGGTCGGCGACATCCTGGGCGGGGTCGGCATCAAGGTGCCGATGGCGCCCTATCACCAGCAATTGGCGGAGTTTTTAAACGGCAATCAGGTTTCGCACGGTTTGACGTGGTTGCTGGGTATTTTCGGCCTGATGGCTTGGCATGTGCGCGGCATCAAAACGGTGCGCGAACGCGAGGCGGCGCGCAACACGTTGATCAAAGCCTACGCCAAGTTGGAAGACTTGGTCAGCGAGCGCACATCGGAATTGGAAACGGCGAAAAAGGATGCCGAAGCCGCCAACGAAGCCAAATCGAAATTCCTCGCCTCCATGAGCCATGAGCTGCGCACGCCGCTCAACGCCATCATTGGGTTCAGCGATTTCATGAAGCTCAACATCGATGGCAATTTGACTGAGATGCAAAAAGGCTACATCGACGACATTCACTTTTCCGGCACCCATCTGCACGGCTTGATCAATGAGATTCTCGAACTGGCGAAAATTGAAAGTGGTGAAATCCACTTCGATATCCAGCCCGTTGATCCCGAACTGGCGTTGCACCAAAGCATCATCGCCAACACCCCGATGAAAGAGCAAAAAGGCGTGCGCCTCAGCAATGATTGTAGCGGCGGGCCCGCGCCAAAAATTTTGGCGGACGAAAACCGGCTCGTCCAAGTGTTCATCAACCTGATTTCCAACGCCATCAAATACAATCGCGATGGCGGCGAAGTCACGATATCGTGTGAACCGGGAACAAATTCGCGCTTGCGTTTTGCGGTAACCGACACGGGTCTGGGTATCCCCAAGGATCGCCAAGGCGAAATCTTCCAGCCGTTTCACCGTCTGTCGGAAGAACAAGAAAAAACCGAAGGCACCGGCATCGGCCTGACCATCGTCAAGGAACTGATCGAACACATGAACGGCGACATCGGCTTTACGTCTGTAGAGGGTGTCGGCTCGACCTTCTGGTTCGAATTGCCGCTTTCATCGGACAATCATTAACCCGATCTCAAGACCCCGCGCAGACACTGATCGCTCAGAGTTTTAAGCGGAGTATTTCATGCGCTCTTGGCTGCAATCGGCTCAGGTCTATCGTGACCGCCGCGTCTTGTCGCTTTTGTTTTTGGGTTTTTCCAGCGGCCTGCCGTTCGGCGTGCTGGCCGATCCTTTAAGCGCGTGGCTGGTGGACGAAGGTGTGTCCAAAACCACCATCGGCTTGTTTGCACTGGTGAGCTTGCCGTATGCGATCAAGTTTTTGTGGTCGCCTGTGATGGATAAGATCGCGCTGCCGGTGTTCACGCCGTTGTTTGGCCGCAGGCGCGGCTGGGTGTTGTTTACGCAAATTTTGCTGTTGGCCGCGATTTTCGCTATGGGTCTGACCCAGCCGGGCATTGATCCGTGGTGGACGGCGGTGTTTGCGCTGGCGGTGGCGTTTTCATCCGCGTCCCAAGACATTGTGGTGGATGCGTATCGCATCGAAATTCTTTCTGAGGACAAACTCGCCGCCGGTGCGGCGACGGCGGTGTTCGGCTGGCGCTTGGGCCAAGTGGGCACGGCGGCGGCGGGGCTGATTTTCGCCGATATGTTCCCGTGGCAAAGTGTGTTCATGGTCATGGCGGCGCTGGTCGGCGTCGGCATCGTGGCGATCTTGATCAACCCCGAACCGAACGTCGCGATCACGCCCGAAGCCGAGCAACGCGAGCAAGCGGTCGAAGATTTCTTGGAACGCAAGCAGCACCTGCCGACAAAACTGGCGGAGACTTTGGCGTGGCTCTACGGCGCGGTGGTGTGTCCGTTCGCCGATTTCATGACCCGGCGCGGCTGGGTCACGATCATCTTGTTTATTCTGCTCTACAAATACGGCGACGCGATTTTGGGGGTGATGAAGACGCCATTTTTCTTGGAAATCGGCTTTTCCAAAACCGAGATCGCCGCCGTCGCCAAGGTGTTCGGCTTTAACGCCATCATCGCGGGCGGCATTTTGGGCGGCGTCGTGTTGGCGCGTTTCGGCATCATGCGCGGCTTGCTGGTGTGCGGGGTGTTGATGGCGGGATCGAACTTGGTGTTTGTCGCCCAAGCGTGGGCCGGACCGGATGTGCGCATGCTGGCGGTGACCATTGCGGTGGAAAACATCACCACCGGCATGGGCACCACGGCGTTTGTCGCGTATCTGTCGAGCCTGTGTCACGTCGCTTACACCGCAACGCAATACGCGTTGCTGACCTCGTTCATGGCGTTTTCGCGCACCATCATGTCGTCGGGCAGCGGCTGGCTGGCGGACCGGGTGGATTGGGTGACGTTTTTCATCCTCACCACCGTCGCCGCGTTGCCGGGTCTGGTGTTGTTGGTGTGGATGATCAAACGCTTTCCCCCCGATGAGGAAACGACGCAATCTGAGCCTTGAAGCCATTTTGAAAAAAGTGGACGCCCCGCGCAATCCGTGGCATATACGCCGCTTGTGCGGCGCAACATGACTGGTTGCCGTGGTTCGTTTCCCCAACTTAGAGCGGCTTTCACTATGGACATTTCCAAACTTCCCATCGGCGATAACGCCCCCGAAGAATTCAACGTCGTCATCGAAGTGCCCATGGGCGGCAACCCGGTGAAGTACGAACTCGACAAAGATTCCGGTGCCATGTTCGTCGATCGCTTCTTGCACACCGCCATGCATTACCCGTGTAATTACGGCTTCATTCCCCACACCTTGTCCGATGACGGCGATCCCGTCGACGCCGCCGTGCTGGGCCAGCACGTGGTGGCCCCGGGTGTGGTGATTCCGTCGCGTCCCATCGGCGTGTTGATGATGGAAGACGAAAGCGGCATCGACGAAAAAATCCTCTGCGTGCCGGTGCACCGTTTGCACCCGTACTATGAAAACGTCGAATCTTACACCGACGTGCGCCCGATTTTGGTCGAACAGATCGCGCACTTCTTCACCCACTACAAAGATCTTGAAGAAGGCAAGTGGGTGAAAGTCACCGGCTGGGAAGGCCCCGAACGCGCCAAGGAACTGATCCAAGAAGGCATCGTGCGCGCCGGGAAGTAATGCCCCCACGATTGTTATTCAAAAGGGCGGCTCGCATCGGGCCGCCCTTTTTGCTGTGCTATACTGTCCTTCTGATGAGCACCGTCGTTGAGCGCATGGACGTGATCCAAGCCGACATCACCACCTTGGATGTCGACGCCATCGTCAACGCCGCAAATGCGTCCTTGTTGGGCGGCGGCGGGGTGGACGGCGCGATCCATCGTCGTGCGGGGCCGAGCTTGCTGGTCGCATGTCGCACCTTGGGCGGGTGTGATACCGGCGACGCCAAACTGACCAACGGCTTCGATCTGCCCGCGGCCCACGTGATCCACACCGTCGGTCCGGTGTACCACGGTGGTGATAAGGGCGAAGATCAAGCGCTGGCGTCGTGTTATCGGCGCTGTTTGCAGATCGCGGCTGAGCATGAATTCGACACCATCGCCTTTCCCGCCATTTCCACCGGGGTCTACGGCTTTCCGCCGGATCGCGCGGCAGAGATTGCGGTGCGCACGGTGGCGGCGTTTTTGATGGATCACCAACACCCGCAAAAAGTAACGTTTTGCTGTTTCAGTCCCGAAAGTGCAACTTTGCTGGATGCCGCGCGCCGGGCTTGTTAAGCTGAACGCACAATCAACTTGGGGAGGTTTAAACCTATGTCGTTCGGGCCTATGTCGTTCGTTTCGTGCCGCCGTGCTTTGCTCACCACCGTTCTGATCACCATGCCTTTTGCAGCGGGTGCGCAAGACAGCCGCTATCAATCGTGGTCGCCGCCCGGCAGCACATCGACGCAAGCCGGTGCGACCGGTGCGGACAACCTGCTCAAAGACCTCAAAGTGTTGGTCGACGACGCCGAAAAAGCCCGCGCGGCGGACCGCATGTTTTTGCGCGACCTGCGCGATTTGATGGCGCGCTATCAACGCCCGTGGACCCAGCGCGTGGTGTTTGACGATTTCGTCGATGGCGACGTCAGCCGCAACCCCACCTGGACCACCATCAGCGGTGAATTCTGGGTCGAACAAGGCTATGGCCTGCGCTCCAAGGGCGTCGCGGGCACGGCTGGGTCTCAACCGGCAGAGAAAAAAATCAGCAAAGAAGAACTCGCCATCTCAATCTTGGGCGCGGTGTTGCAAGGGGCCAACAAAAACAAAACCAATTCCGCCCCCGCCGCCACCCCGGCGGTTGCCGCCAAGCCCGCGGTGCTCAGCACCCGCGCGCGCATTTCCAACAGCTTCGCGCTGAGCACCAGCTTTTCGTCCTGGAAGGGCGAGGGCAATTTCGCTTTCGCCGTCACCCAAGGCACCGGCGGTGCGGGCTACCGTCTGGTCTACAATCCCAAGCAGGCCGCGCGCGGCGCATCGCTGGAATTGGTGCGCGTAACGTCGCGCGGCGAAGGCACCATCGACAGCACCTCGATCACCACCTTGGAAGACAAAAAAACCCATAGCCTGGAATGGACCCGCGGCAAAGACGGTCAAATGACGGTCAGCCTAGACGGCAAAAAAGCCCTCAGCGCCCGCGACGCCAGCTTCCGCGACCCGTTCGACGCCGTCGCCATCCTCAATCATCAAGCCGACGTCATCGTCAAATCGGTTGAGGTTCTGGGGGTTAAGTAATAAGCGCAGGGCGCGGGGCGCCGTTTTTTAACCCACCTCACGCCCGTCATTGCGAGCCCGCTTCGGGCGCGGCAATCCAGCGGCGGCGGCGCGCGGTGCCCTGGATTCCCGCCTACTCGGGAATGACGAAGGGTTTTGTTCCCGTCACCCGGCATTCCCCCATCGTCACCACCGCATCCTCTCACCGTCGGCCCCGCGCCCCACCGTCCGTCACCCCGCGCCCCCACCGTCACCCCCGCGAAGGCGGGGGCCCAGCCGACGCCCATGACCACCACCAACCCATCGATATGATTGGGTCAAGCCCGGGGGTGACGGGGAAAGGATGATCAGTCGTCACGTACCGCCATTTCTTGGCGCAAAATGTCGAGGTTTCGTGACGCCCCGACCGTGTTGGGATGCTCCGCCCCTAACGAAGCGGTGAAAATCCCCACCGCCCGTACCATCAATGGTTCTGCCTGCTCAAGACGCTTTGTGGCTTGATAAAGCCGAGCAAGGTTGTTGATGGCTCTCGCGACATTGGGGTGGTTCTCACCGTATGCTTTTTCATAGATGGAGATGGCGCGCATCATTAGCGGCACGGCCTGCTCTGTGCGGTTTGTAATTTGAAAGAGTCTGGCGATATTGTTGAGGCGTACGGCGATCTTTGGATGGTCCACGCCGAAGGTTTTTATATCGATGTCTAAGGCGCGTTCCAATAACCGCTCCGCTTGTTCAATGCGATTTGTGACTTGATAAAGGTTGGCGAGATTATTGAGGTCTCTGGCGACGAAAGGATGATGCAGCCCGAAGATATTTTCATCGATGTTGAGGGCATGCTCCATCAGTGGTTCGGCCTGATCCAGGCGGTTCGTTTCTTTATATAGAAGAGCGAGATTGTTGAGAGCCGTTGCGGTATTTGGGTGCTTATCGCCGTGTACTCTCATATAGATGGCGACAACGCGTTCCATCAGCGGCTCAGCCTGCTCAAGACGGTTTGTGTCTCGATAGAACATGGCCAGACTGTTGAGGCTTGTGGCGATCTTAGGATGATCCGGCTCAAAGTTTATTTCGTTGATGGCTAATGCGCGGTTCATCAGTGGCTCGGCTAGTTCTAGACGGTTTGTGTCTTTATAGAGCCAGGCGAGATTATTGAGCACCTTGGCGGTGAGCGGGTCGCCATTTGCCAAGTGCGCTTCAGCGCTGGTAAGAGCTTGTTTATAGGCATTCTCGGCCAGTTTGAAATCTGCAGCGTCGTCAAAAGCTCTTCCCGCTAAATTCAACGCTTCGATTTTCTCGGTGTAAGCATCACTCGGATAATATTCTGCCGCTTGCAAAAAGTGATTGGCGGCGTCTTGGTATTTGAGGCGCGAGAACGCCAACTCACCACGCGCAAAGGCCGACGTGGCGGCCGCCATTTTCGGTCGGTCTTCTTTTTCGGTAGCGGGGCGCCGTTCTTGTTGTGCGGCGATGATTAGGGAGTTTGCGACGTCGTCGCGGTCGTCCGTGGCTTTTGAATTGCTCAGCTTTGTTCCACGGTTAAAGTCACCATTTGCGCTGGCTTGAGAAATGAGATTGATTGGGGCGGTAGCTAGAATTGCGCATATGAACAGGATCACAGAAAGGCTTCTAAGCAATCCGGTATCGGTGCTGCCTACTTGATTTTGGGCCCAATTGGTATGTTTTAACCACATCCGCGAATCCCCTCACCACAGGCTAAACTATGGCAAGGTTTCGCGGGCGTTGTCACTCTTTTAGGCTGCAGCGCTGACCTTTACGGCTGGATGCCCAAGCTCATCATCGCGAAGTACAGTCCGGCGGCGAGCAGGGCGGCGAGCGGTACGGTGATGATCCAGGCCGCGGCGATGGTCCAGGCGTGTTGGCGGCGGACCAGTTTACGTTGTTTGGCTTTTTGCTCCGCTTTGTCGCCAATGCTCGGCACGTGCTGAAGTTCCGGCGTTGCGCCTTCCAAGGTGTGCAGGCCTTCAACCGCGCCCGCGCCGACGGCGGCGATGGGCGACAGGCGGCGGCGTTGGGTTTCGCGGTGGCTTAAGTATTCTCGCAAGAACCCGACGCCGAACACACCGCCCACCGCGATGTGGGTGGAACTTACCGGCAGGCCGAGGCCCGAAGCGATGATCACCGTGATCGCGGCGCTGAGCGCCACGCAGAACGCGCGCACCGGGTTGAGCTTGGTGATTTCTTGGCCCACGGTTTTGATCAAGCGCGGACCGAACAGCATCAGGCCGATGGAAATGCCCACCGCGCCGACCAGCATCACCCACAGCGGAATGCCCGCCTTGGTGATGATCTCGCCGGTATCGGATGCCGACACAATCGCCGCCAAGGGCCCGACCGCGTTGGCGACGTCGTTGGCGCCGTGGGCGAACGACAGCAATGCGGCGGAAATGATCAGCGGCAGCACGAACAGCGCGTTGACCGACTTGCGGCGGTTTTCCATGTTTACGGACTTGAATTTGATGCGCGCACTGGTGGCGTACCAGGCCAAGGCGTAAACCGCCACACCGGCGATGAAGATTTCCGTCCAGCTGGCTTTGTAAAGTTTCTTGATGCCCTTGGTCATCAGATACATGGTGAACGCACCGGCCATGATCGCCACCACCACCGGCACCCAGCGCTGAGCGGCTTGGATTTTATCGGCCTTGTAGAGCACGTTGACCTTCAAAAAGTACAAAAACGCCGCCGCGATGATGCCACCCAACAGGGGCGAAATCACCCAGCTGGCGGCGATTTTGCTCATGGTCGCCCAGTTGACCGCCGCGAAGCCGGTCGCGGCGATGCCCGCACCCATGACCCCGCCGACGATCGAATGGGTGGTCGACACCGGCGCACCCAGATAGGTGGCGAGGTTGAGCCACAACGCGGCGGCCAAAAGCGCCGCCATCATCGCGGTCATGAAGGTCGCCGCGTCGGGCATCAGGCTTGGATCGATGATGCCTTTTTTGATGGTCGAAACCACATCGCCGCCAGCCAGCAACGCGCCGCCCGCTTCGAACACGGCGGCGATCAAGATCGCGCCGGTGAGCGTCAATGCTTTCGACCCCACCGCCGGGCCGACATTGTTGGCGACGTCGTTGGCGCCGATGTTGATGGCCATGTAGCCGCCGATCACCGCTGCCGCGACCACGAACGGGCTGAACGCCATGCCGTGGGTAGAGGTAAAGATCCACACCGCGACCAAAAACAAAAAGCCCAATCCGACCCGCGCCATGGCTTGGCTTTGCACTTGGGCGGCGGCCTCGACCTTGGTGATTTTTTTGAGGTCTTTGTCCAGCGTGGTTTTGGGCTTGGGCGCTGGGGTGGGCGTGTGTGTTGGGGGCGTGTCGGTCATGGTCTCAAGCTTCCCTCATGAGGCCGCCCCAGCTTTGCGCCGGGGACGTGTTCTTAATGAAAGCTATGTATCAGAAATATGACAGTGAAGACAGGCCCCAATTGCGCTCATTTAACGAGGGGATATGGCCCCAGCCCATCGATGCTTTTGGTATTGCGCTGTTTCCAATAGTCGCGCACGCCCTCGGGTCCGCGTTTTTCCCAACCGTTGACCAGCGCCTCGCGGTCGCCTTGGTACTCATAAAGCGGCACACCCATACCACAAGAATCTTGGGTTTGATCGACGTCGATGACCATGATTTGGCGGCTGCCGGGATGGTTGGGGAACCGTTCGGCCATGTCCGCCCATTCGGCGTTGTCTTGGGTGATCACCCGCCCGCGCCCGAACAAGCGCATGATGCGCGGCGGGCCTTCGAAGGTGCAAAACATCACCGTGATGCGCCCGTTGTGGCGCAGATGGGCCGAAGTCTCATTTCCGCTGCCGGTCAGGTCCAGATACGCGACCCGGTTGGGGTTGAGGATGCGAAAGCTGTCCATGCCCTTGGGCGACAGATTGACGCGGCCTTGATCGGGGGCGGTGGCGACGAAAAAGATGTGCTGGCGGCCAATCAGGTCGCGCTGCTTTTCGGTGATCTCATCGTAAAAGGTCGCCATCGTTCCTCCGTGCAGGGTGGTCCAAATTGAGGGGGTCGAGGGGCCCCAACGTGTTGAACACCCCATACGGTACAGTCGATACACTATTTTTAAGCGTTCGCTTGCCTCAGCCTAACAAGCGCGGGCATGATTCAAAAGGGCGATGCGGCCAAATGCTGAACGGAGGGGAAACACGTGCCACACATTATTGTTGAATACCAAGAAGGAATAGCGAATGACGATGAGGTGGACGTTGTTTTGCGGACCATCCATCAATCGATTGCGGATAGTGGTTTGTTTAAAGCCAATCAGATTAAAGCGCGCGCCTATTCATTTCGAAATTTCACCAATGGGGGGCAGAAAGACCCTTACATCCATATTCAGGCGCGCATTAAATCTGGTCGGGATGACGACAACAAAAAGCGTCTTGGGGACGTGATTTTATCAGGGTTGGCGGCGTTAGATATTCCCGCCTCAGTCGTCACGGTCGAAATCATCGACATGGATCGAAATTCTTACGGGAAATTCGTTCCCGCATGAACTGCCCTTCGTGCATCTGACATCGCCTCGATTAAATCGCATCATGCGCTGCGAGCGCCGCGATGTTGACCAGATCGGACACGGTTGCGCCCATCGGGGCGATTTGTGCGGGCTTGGAAATGCCCAACAACAGCGGTCCGATCACCGTGCCGCCGCCCAATTGCTGCACCAGACCGGACGAAATGCTCGCCGAATTCAAGCCCGGTAACACCAACACGTTGGCTGCCGCCGACAAGCGGGTGAACGGGTAGACGCGCCGTTGCAGGTCGTAATCCAGGGCGATTTCGGCACTCATCTCGCCTTCGTATTCGAAGCTGACTTGGGATTGGTCGAGAATTTTCACCGCCTCGCGCACCACTTGGGTGCGCTCAGGCATGGGATTTCCAAAATTGGCGAAGGACATCAGCGCCACGCGCGGTTCTTGGCCCAGTTGGCGGACCTTGGCGGCGGCTTGAATGGCGGTGTCGGCCAATTGTTGCGCGTCGGGCATGACGTTGACGGCGGTGTCGGACAAAAATACCGTGCGCCCTTGCGCGACCATCAACGTCAGGCCGACCACCGATTGATCGGGGCTGGTGTCGATCACCCGGGTGATGTCGTTCAGCGCCACATGATAGTTGCGCGTCAGCCCGGTGACCATCGCATCGGCGTCGCCTTGCGCGACCATGCACGCGGCGAAGATGTTGCGGTTTTGGTGCACCATGCGTTGGCAATCGCGAAACAGTTTACCTTCGCGTTGCAGGCGTTCGTAAACCGCGTCGGTATAGCGCTCCGTCGCGTCGGACAGTTTGGCGTTGGTGATTTCCACCCCGTCCAGTTTGGGCAAGCCGAGCTCGCGCAGTTTGTCTAACACCTCGTCTTCGCGACCGACCAAAATGGGGAACCCATAGCCAGCATTGTAAAACGCCACGGCGGCGCGGATGGATTTTTCTTCTTCGCCCTCGGCAAACACCACGCGGCGCGGGTGCAGGTGGACGTCTTCGAAAATGGCCTGCAAGCTGGGCGCGGTGGGATCCAGGCGCGCGGTCAGTTCGTTGCGGTACGCATCCATGTCGATGATCGGGCGTTGTGCGACCCCCGATTCCATCGCCGCTTGGGCCACGGCGGGCGGCACGGTGGTGATCAGGCGTGGATCGAACGGTGCGGGAATGATGTAGTCAGGTCCGTATTTCAGGTGCTGGCCGGAATACGCCATGTCCACTTCGTCGGGCACATCTTCGCGCGCCAACGAGGCAATGGAATGCGCCGCGGCGGCTTTCATGTCTTCGTTGATGGTGGTGGCGCGCACGTCCAGCGCGCCGCGAAAGATGTAAGGAAAGCCCAAAACGTTGTTGATCTGGTTGGGGTAATCCGAGCGCCCGGTGGCGATGATGGCGTCCGGGCGCACCGCTTTGGCGTCTTCGGGGGTGATTTCGGGATCGGGGTTGGCCATGGCGAAGATGATCGGTTGATCGGCCATGTCTTCGACCATGTCCGGCGTCAGCGCGCCTTTGACCGACAGACCCAAAAACACGTCCGCGCCATGGAGTGCTTCTTTCAGGGTGCGCGCATCGGTGTTGGCGGCGTGGGCGGCTTTCCACTGGTTCATGCCGACTTCGCGGCCTTGAAAGATCACGCCTTTGCTGTCGCACATGATGGTGTTGTCGGCGCGCACGCCCAAACACTGCACCAGTTCGATGCACGCGATCGCCGCCGCGCCCGCGCCGTTGACGACGATTTTTAATTCCGTGATGTCGCGCCCGGTCAGATCGCAAGCGTTGATCAGGCCCGCCGCGGTGATGATCGCGGTGCCGTGCTGATCGTCGTGAAACACCGGGATGTCCATCAGTTCGCGCAGTTGCTGTTCGATGATGAAACAGTCCGGCGCGGCAATGTCTTCCAGATTGATGCCGCCGAACGTTGGCCCCAGCAATTTCACGCAATTGACGAATTCATCGACGTCTTTGGTGTCGACCTCCAAATCGATGCCGTCGATGTCGGCGAAGCGCTTGAACAGAACCGCTTTGCCTTCCATCACCGGTTTGGACGCCTGCGCGCCCAAATCGCCCAGGCCCAGCACGGCGGTGCCGTTGGAAATGATCGCCACCACGTTGCCTTTGGCGGTGTAGTCATACGCCAGCTGGGGGTCGCGCTCAATTTCTTTGCACGGTGCGGCGACGCCGGGGCTGTAGGCCAGCGACAGGTCGTGTTGGGTGGTCAGCGGCTTGGTCGGATGAATTTCCAGTTTACCGGGGCGGCCGCTGGCATGCATGACCAAGGATTCTTGGTCGATGGCGCTCATTTTGTCATCGTCGTGTATGGAATCAGACATGGGGGGAGGTCTCTCAAATGTGGTGCATTTGTGCGTAGGTGTATGGATTAGGCGGCGCGTTCGTGAATGTGAACGTTATCGCCTTCGAATTGTTTAAGCAGCTCTTGGGCTTGTTGCTCGTGAGCTTCGTCGGAACAGCTGACCCATAAGATCAATCCGCCCGCCGCCAGGGCATTGGCGAAGTCTTCACTGTCGGGTGTCGACGTCACTTCGTCGAGCACTTCTTTCGCCGCCGCACCCGCCGTGGCCGCGCCGATGATCGATGCGATCAGTGCCGCCGTCGGCCCGCCCGCCAGCAAGATCGCACCTGCGGCAACCAAAGGACCTTCGTACTTGATTTCGCCGACCATCGCGGTCAGCACATCTTTCCATGGCTTGCCGGGCTCACCCGCCGCGTCGATGGATTCGTGGCCGTCCAAAACCGACAAGTCGGTGCGTTCGAATCCAGCCTCCAACAGATGGTGGACGGCGGCTTCGAAACTGGGGCGGTCTTTAAAGATGCCGACGGCTTCGCGCACGGTAGGGGCGGTTTGGGCTGTGTTGGTCACGAACGGTCTCCGAGTTGAGTTCTTTTTTGATTATCGTATGTGTTCCTTGGGCTTATGTTAGGCCCGTTCGCGCCCAAGGCCAAGCGGCTTTGGGCCGATCGCGTGTTGATTTCCGACCCCCCGGCTGTTTATGGTGAAGTCCCTCTCAATGCCCAAAGATCGTAAAGCCAAAATGAGCCCTGCACCCGCCGCGAACCCGTCGACCGTGACCCCGATGATGGCGCAATTTTTGTCCATCAAAGAGGACCATCCGGATGCTTTGCTGTTTTACCGCATGGGCGATTTTTACGAGCTGTTTTTCGAAGACGCCGAAAAGGCCGCTGCGGCGCTCGACATCACGCTGACCAAGCGCGGCAAGCACAACGGCGACGACATCCCCATGTGCGGGGTGCCGGTGCACAGTCACGAACAATATCTCTCAAGATTGATCCGCAAAGGCTTTCGCGTTGCGGTGTGCGAGCAAACCGAAGACCCAGCCGAAGCGAAAAAACGCGGTGCGAAATCGGTGGTACGCCGTGAAGTGGTGCGGGTGGTGACGCCGGGCACCATCACCGAAGATTCTTTGCTGGACGCGCGCGCCAACAATTATCTGGCGTGCATCGCCGAAGCCCAAGGCGCGTTGGGTTTGGCGTGGATCGATGTGTCGACCGGGCAGTTTTTCGCTCAAGCTTCCGCCCCCGAACACCTGGGCGCGCAGCTGGCGCGACTTAAACCCGGTGAATTGCTGCATCCCGACAGCCTGATGAACCGCGATGCGTTTCGCTTTGTTTTGGACGATTGGCGCGAGGCCCTGACCCCGCAACCTGCCGCGCGGTTCGACAGCACCAACGGCGCCAAGCGTTTGGAAAGCTTGTTCGGGGTGAAAACCCTGGACGCGTTCGGCGGATTTAGCCGCGCCGAGATCGCGGCGGCGGGTGCATTGCTGGATTACATCGAGCTGACGCAAAAAGGCAAGCTGCCGCGTTTGTCGCCGCCGGTGCGCATCGCTTCGGGTGGGGTGATGGAAATCGACGCCGCCACCCGGCGCAATTTGGAACTGTCCGAAACCCTCACCGGCACGCGCAAGGGCTCGTTGTTATCCGTGATCGATCGCACCGTGACGGGCACCGGCGCACGCTTGTTGGCCGACCGTCTGGCCGCGCCGCTTACCGAAGTGGACGCGATTGAAAGCCGCTTTTGCGATGTGCAATTTTGCGTCGATGACAATCGCGTGCGCGAAGATTTGCGCACGTTGTTGACCCGCTGTCCCGATTTGGAACGGGCATTGACGCGCATCACGCTGGGCCGTGGCGGACCGCGCGACTTGGCGGCGGTGCAAGGCGGCTTAAGCCTCAGCGCGGATGCGCGTGATTTGTTTCAAGGCAAAGCCATCTCAAATGGCTTGGCGCTGAGCCTCGAAAACCTCGGCGCGCATGGTGAATTGGTTGGTGAGCTGGGCGCGGCGCTGGATGACGATCTGCCGGTGTTGGCGCGCGACGGCGGCTTTGTGCGCTCGGGATATCGCCCCGATTTGGACGAGCTGCGCATGATGCGCGACGAAAGCCGCCGCTTGATCGCCGGGCTGCAAGGCAACTACCAATCCGATACCGGCATCGCCACCTTGAAGGTCAAGCACAACAACGTGCTGGGTTATTTCATCGAAGTGCCCGCCAAGCAAGGCGACAAGCTGATGGGCGCGGACGGGCCGTATATCCATCGCCAAACCATGGCCAACGCGGTGCGCTTTTCCACGGTTGAGCTGAACGAGCTGGAAGGCAAGATTGCGCGCGCCGCCGACGGTGCGGTGGCGTTGGAACTGGACGTTTTCGAACAGCTCGTCGCGCGCGTTGTTGAGCACGCCGAAGTGATCGCGCTGTGCGCGCGGGCCTTGGCGGAATTGGACGTGGCGTCGGGCTTGGCGGAACTGGCGGTGGAACGTCGCCTCACCCGCCCACATGTCGACGACAGCTTTGATTTCGACATCGACCAAGGTCGCCACCCGGTGGTCGAGGCGGCATTGGAGGCCGGGGACGGCGAAAAGTTCGTCGCCAACGATTGCCGCCAAGACGATGAATTGGGCCGCTTGTGGTTGCTGACCGGCCCCAACATGGCGGGTAAATCTACGTTTTTGCGCCAAAACGCCTTGATCGCGGTTCTGGCGCAAATGGGCTCGTTCGTGCCCGCCGCCAGGGCGCGCATCGGCGTGGTGGACCGGCTGTTTTCACGGGTCGGCGCGGCCGACGATTTGGCGCGCGGACGTTCTACGTTCATGGTCGAAATGGTCGAAACCGCCGCGATCCTCAACCAAGCAGGCGCACGCGCGCTGGTGATTTTGGATGAAATTGGCCGCGGCACCTCGACGTTTGATGGCTTGTCGATCGCTTGGGCGGTGATCGAACATCTGCATGAGGTCAACACCTGTCGGTCGCTGTTCGCCACGCACTACCACGAACTCACCGCCCTGCAAGCCAAGCTAGACGGGCTCAGCTGTCACGCCATGAAGGTCAAGGAATGGCAAGGCGATGTGGTGTTCTTGCACGAAGTCGGACCGGGCGCGGCAGATAGATCGTATGGTATCCATGTCGGCCAGCTGGCCGGCCTGCCGCCCGCTGTGATCAATCGCGCCGAACAGATTTTGAAGTCCTTGGAAGAGGGCGAGCAATCGTCCACGGTGACCAAGCTCGCGGACGACCTGCCGCTGTTTTCCCACGCGCCCGCAAATCCAGGCGGATCCGCGCCGGGCCCGCGCAAAGCATCCGAAGCCGAAGAGGCCGTCAAGGCCATGCTGCCCGACGAAATGACGCCGCGTGAAGCGCTGGATTTTCTCTATAGATTGAAAGCTATGGATATAGGTGAATAGGGGGTTTCATTGTCGCCCCTTCAACGCATCTTTGGCACCGGCCCGCGCGGTCTTGTGTTGAGCCTCGCGACGTTGGCGGCGGCATGGGGGCTGGCGGATGTGGTCGGTTTGCCCGCCGTTCACGGATACAGCGATTTGGGCTTGATGGCTTTGGCGCTGTCCATTGCTTTAACCATCGCAGGCATGGCGTGGAGCTTGACGTCATTGCCGGTGGACAGCCGGGGGCGGGAACTGATCACGCAAGGTGCATTTCGTTATGTCCGCCATCCGCTTTACGCGTCGTTTTTGCTGAGCTTCGATTTCGGTTTGGCGGTGTACCTCGACAATTGGATTTATGTGTTGTGGGCGGTGGTGCAGTTTCCGTTGTGGCATGCCAACGTCGCCGGAGAAGAACGTTTGATGCGCGATGCCTTTGGCGACGTCTATCAAGATTACTGCGCCCGAACCGGACGCTTTTTTCCAATAATATTTTCATCGCGCCAGCGGTAATACAAAAACAACGGCAAGCCAGCCGACACGCCGATCAAGAGTGTCGTCACGATCACACCCAGCAATCCGCGACCGCCGTGACGGTGGCTGTACACAGCGGCGGCGATCAGGACGATGGCCGACACGATCACATCCAGGGCAAAGAACGCGGCGATGCAGTTGGCGAACATCTGCTCAACGAACAACATTACATCCAAGCCGTGCTGCCACAGCCACGGAACAAAGGCAGTGTAAGGGGCGATGATGCCTACGCCGATGATGCCAAACAGCAGTTCACGCATACAAACCTCCAATATGTAACGTACGTTACACGTAACATATGTTACAGTGGTGCACAACATCACCTGGGAAGCTCAGCATATGTCCGATCACCATGCATCAAATGCATCTCCCCCCACACCACCGCGCGACCGGTTGCTCAGCGGCGCGACCCATTGGCTGCAAAACCACGGCGTCGAAGCGTTCACCTTGCGCGCGGTGGCCAAGGACTTGAACACATCCGCACGCATGCTGGTGTATCACTTCGGATCCAAAACCGGCTTGTTGAGCGCGGTGTTGGAAGAAATCGCGCGGCGCTGGATGTTGGGCGTGCAGAGCTTTGAAGGCGCGGACCTCAACCAGCAGCTCAGTGATTTGTGGTCCGACCAGTTGATCCAGGCCGACGCCAAAAAACTGCACGTGTTGACGTTGCAGCTGTGGTCCAGCGGGCTGGCGACACGCGATCCGGCTTATGCGACGTTTTTACAAACCTTGTCGCGCGGTTGGATCGACGCGCTGGCGCCGCATTTCCGTGCGCAGGGGTTTTCCGACGACGACGCCCAAGCGCGCGCGATGCTGTGCGTGGCGACCATCGAAGGCTTGTTGCTGCACCACGTCACCGATGACACGCTGCCCGCGGATGCGGCGTTTGCATTGTTGATGGAGGTGTTGGAAAGCTGGGGGCTTAAGCGTTGATGATCACGGGCTCAGTGCCGGGTTTCCATGGATCGTATTTATCCATCACGGCGGTGAACGGTTCAGATGCGATAAAGGCGCTGAGCCACCTTTGGACGTTCACGTGCGCGGTGGCGAAAAACCAATCAGGGTCGGCCAGCGCGAACTGGCGCACGAACGGTGCGATGGCGATGTCGGCCAAGGCTTTGTTTTCGCCAAACAGATAGGGCGATGCTTTGAGCCGAGCGTCGAGCTGCTGGATGAAGTGTTCCCCCGCTGCACGGTGGATCATCGGGTCGTTGTCGTCATAGCGACTGGCGTATTTATAGCGATCCAGATGGGTTTTGAAATCGGTGTCGCAAACGTCGATCAGCGCGTCCATGCCCCGGGGGTGCAGCCAGTCATCGGGATCGTTAAGATTTAATGCCCAGTGCATCACATCGAGGCTTTCGTCGATCACGGTTCCATCTGTTAAATGCAAAACCGGCACGGTGCCTTTGGTCGAAAGGCACAGCATTGCGTCCGGTTTGTCGCGCAGCACAACCTCGCGCAGCTCATAAGCTTGCCTACTGACAAAAAGCGCCATGCGCGCACGCATCGCGTAGGGGCAACGGCGAAAGCTGTAAAGAATGGGCAAGGCGGTTTCGCGCACCATCAGGTTTCGTCCGGACGGTCTTTGGGGTGGCGGGCTTCGATTTTTGGGTAAGCCTTGCGCAGCGCTTCAAAGTCGGGATAGGCGGCGAGCTCTTGAAACAGTGCGATCACGCCGTCAAGCGATGGCCCGCGCCGCGCCCCCATTGCAACGCGTAGGGAATTGAATTTAACTCCGCGCACAAAGCCCATTTCAAATCGATGAGCGCGAAAGCCGAAACTGCTGCCGGATCGAAAGCTGAGCTTGCGCAAGGTGGCTTCGTGTTCCAGCACGGTGCGCAAAAAGGGTCGCGCGCTGACGTCGTCGGATCGATACCGCAAGTTGATATATGGCGCTTCGGCCCACGCCAAATCCTTTGCGGGGCTCAAACTGGGATGGCTGATGCGATCCAACAAGCCACCGTCCGGTTTGAGGCTTTGGTTCAAGGTTTGGGCCAAGTGCCGGTTGTTGGCGAACACCGCCGCAGCGTGGGTGTTCAGCGACGTTTCGCTGATAAAAAGCGGTGCGCTGAGCGCCGCGTACTCGTCTTGTGACAGGCTCACGCCTAAGGTGGTGCGCGCCAATGCCAGGGCGTGTTCAAATTTATCCAAACGCTCGAGATTTTCTGGTTTGTCAGACATCCACACATCCACCAATCCGCCGTTGGCAAGCTCCAACCCTTCTTGGTCGAGCTTGAGGGCGGATCGGATCGATACAATCATCGCCGGTGGATCGTCTGCCAGTTCATGGCATAGCCGTTCGACGGGAAAGGTGTCGGCGCTGAGCGATGTATCGATGACAATGGTGCACGGTTGCTTTGTGCTGCGCCGTTTCCACGCCGCGATGAATGCATCGAGATCGAAAACTTCCAAATCAATGTCGGCGGCGACCGGTTCGATCAAAACCAGATCCGCTGCGCCGCGCGTCATGGATTTGCACAGCGCCGCTTGTTGGCTGTGTTTGCGGCCTTGAAGGTGATCGTCACACAGCAATTCCAACGCCCGGGTGATTTCGAAATAACCGCCGAACCAATGCAGCGACAACGGGGCCTTTTTTGTGCGCGGCCACAATTTGGCGGCTTTCGTGCGATAGATTTGCAGCGTTGTGGTGATCGCCGACATGCCGTTGGCGAACAGCAACGAGCGCCCTATCCAACCCGTCGGCGGTGGCCGGTGCTGGGCGAGGCGGCGTTCAAGGTGTTTGGGCTTGAGCCAGCGGTCATAGGGGTAGTGGATGCGCTCGCCATCGGCCAAGGACTTGGCTTGGGCATGGGGTGGCGACATCATATATCGTCCTGAGCCCAGATGCGTTTCGTTCAACCACCGCCGCCTGAGGTCCAGGGCCAGATTGTCCAGCGCTTGCTCGCCATCGATGCTTTCCAGCGTGGGGCTGTCGCGCAGAGCGCGCGCACGTTTTAGCCATTGCTCCAATGAAGCAGCGTGCTTTTGCGGTGATGTTTCCTCGAACACCTCCGTCATCGCCTGCGCGATACGCATCAGGTGCTCGCATTCGTCTCGGCAAGGATGAACGGACATGGGCTAACCACAAATGTTGGGTCAAAGAATTGCGTGTGGCCATTAGAGCGAAAACCACACCACGTGACAAGGAGACCACGAATTACCGCTCGTTTACGTGTTGGATTTCTTATATACAACGGGGAACAAGCCGGGCAGGTTGGGGAACCGGAACGGCGGTTGGACATAAAATGCGTTTGAAAATTAAAAATCCGCGCGGTGTGATTTGCCGAAAAACCTTTATGGCGGAGCTGTGCGAGATTGCTCATGCGGGCGATATCAAAAAGCCCAAAGCGCGCGGACAGGTTCTCAAATTGTTCAAGGGGGCGCTGGAAGACGGGCGCACGGAAATTCAGCGCCGTTTTGAGGCTGGCGAAGCTACCGGTTCGCGGACTTTGCGCGCGGGCGCGTTTTTGCTGGATCAATTGATCCGCACCCTGCACGAATTCACCATCACCCACGTGTTCGCGATGCAAGACCAAGACATGAGCTTGATTGCCACCGGCGGTTACGGGCGCGCGGAAATATCGCCGCATTCCGACTTGGATTTGATGTTTTTGCTGCCGAAAAAAGTCCACCCATCCACCAACGATGCGGTGGAATGGATGCTGTATATGCTGTGGGATATGGGCCTTAAAGTCGGCCACGCGACGCGCAGCACGGATGAAGCGGTGCGCTTGGCGAAGACCGACATCACCATTTCCACCAGCTTGCTGGAAGCGCGCTGGATTAGCGGCGACCACGATTTGTTTTTGGCGTTCGAGGCGCAGTACGAAAAAGACGTGATCAAAGGCGGTGAAGCGGAATTCGTCAAAGCGAAGTTGGAAGAGCGCGACGACCGTCACGAGCGCATGGGCGATTCGCGCTATGTATTGGAGCCCAACATCAAAGACGGCAAAGGCGGCTTGCGCGATTTGCAGACCTTGTTTTGGATCGCCAAGTTTCTTTACCGTGTCGACAGCATCGCCGGTCTGGTGGAAAAAGGCGTGCTGCACAAAGCCGATGCGCGGCGCTTCAACAAGGCGCAAAAGTTCCTGTGGACGGTGCGCTGTCATTTGCACTATCTGGCCGGGCGACCGGATGAAACCATCAGCTTCAATGTGCAAAACGATCTCGCCCAGCGCATGGATTACACCGACCGCGAAGGTGTGAGCGCGGTCGAGCGGTTCATGAAGCATTATTTCATCGTCGCCAAGGATGTCGGCGATTTGACCCGCGTAATCTGCGCGGTGCTGGAACATCAACACGCCAAAAAATCACGCATCACCTTGCCGTCGTTCAATTTTCGCAAACGTAAAATGCCGGGCTTTAAGGTCGATGGCGGGCGTTTGACGGTTGAACACGATCAAGTGTTCAAGGACGATCCGGTCAACCTGTTGCGGATGTTCTCTGAGGCCGAAAAATACGACCTCGACATTCATCCCGAAGCGTTGCGTCTGGTGCAGCAGAACCTCAAACGCATCAATAAAAAGGTGCAAAGCAACCCTGAAGCCAACGCGCTGTTTCTTGAAATGTTGACGTCGACCAAAGGTCCCAAGCGGGCGCTGTCGCGGCTCAACGATTCGGGTGTGTTCGGGCGTTTCATCCCCGATTTCGGTCGCGTGGTGGCGCAGATGCAATACGATATGTATCACGTCTACACGGTCGATGAGCACACCATCCGCGCCATCGATATTTTGAGCCAAATCGAACGCGGGTTGCTCGCCAAAGACCATCCGCTCAGCACTGAAGTGATCAAGGATGTGCAGTCGCGCCGGGTGTTGTACGTCGCGGTGTTGCTGCACGACATCGCCAAGGGCCGCGGCGGCGATCATTCGGTGGTGGGTGCCGAAATCGCCAAAACGCTGTGCCCGCGCTTTGGCCTCAACGAATGGGAAACCGACACCGTTTCGTGGTTGGTGCTGCGCCACTTGGACATGAACCGCAACGCTTACAAGCGCGATCTCGACGATCCCAAAACCATCAAGGATTTTGTCGAACTGGTGCAATCTCCGGAACGTTTGCGCTTGTTGCTGATCTTGACCGTCGCCGATACCCGCGCGGTTGGCCCCAATGTGTGGAACGGCTGGAAAGCGTCGTTGCTGCGTGAATTGTATTACAGCGCCCAAGAACTGATGACCGGCGGCCTGCCGACCCAGCGCCGCGAAGCGCGCGCCGACCGGGTGCGCAGAAAGCTCATCGACAAGCTGGCGCATTGGCCGTCCGAAGACGTCGATTGGTATCTCGCCCTAGGTCACGCCAATTATTTTCTGTCCTACGATGCCGACGATTTGGCACACCACGCCGAAATTGTGCGCGACGCGCATATCGACGCTACGCCGCTGTATCTGGAAACCCGCACGGTGGAACGCATCGATGTAACCGAAGTGTTGATCCACACGTTGGATCATCCGGGTCTGTTTGCATCCATCGCTGGGGCGATGGCGCTTTCGGGCGCGAACATCGTCGACGCCAAGATCACCACGTTTGGCAACGGCATGGCGCTGGATACGTTCTGGGTGCAAAACATCGAAGGCCATGCGTTTACCGGTGAGGATAAACTAAACCGTCTCAAGCAGCGCATCGAAGACGCTTTGACCGGGCGCTTGCGTCCGCATCAGGAATTGGCGGCGGAACGCTCTCGTCAATTGCCGTCGCGCACCCGGGTGTTCGAAGTTCCGCCGCGCGTGCTGGTCAACAACGAAGCCTCAACCTCGGCCACGGTGATCGAGGTCAACGGTCGCAACCGCCAGGGTTTGTTGCATGATGTGACCCGTGCACTCACTGATTTTGGCTTGCAAGTGACCTCGGCACATATCTCGACCTATGGTGAGCGGGTGGTCGATGTGTTTTACGTGCGCGACGTGTTTGGCTTGAAGATCGATTCCGAATCGAAAATCAAAGGCCTGCGCAATGTGTTATTGCAGGCCATCGGCACGTCCAAGGGCGACCCCCTATCTTAACCAAAACACGTTCTAGTCCAATAAGCCCAAGACATGATCGGCGATCGCCAGCGATGCGGTCAGACCCGGCGATTCGATGCCGTACAGATTGACCAGGCCTTTGATGCCGTGATGCGCGGGGCCGTCGATGCGGAAGTCTTCCGCTGGGCCATCTGGGGCTTGCAGCTTTGGGCGGATGCCGCAATAGGACGGGCTCAGCGCGCCGTCAGCCAGCCCCGGCCAGTAGCGCCGGATTTGTTCATAAAAGCTGTCGCCGCGGCTGGGGTCGACATCGTAGTTGATGTGGTCGATCCATTCTGCGTCGGGTCCAAACCGTCCTTGGCCGCCCAGATCGCGGGTATAATGACAGCCCAGCGACGCGGTGCCGGGTACCGGATAGACCAGTTGGGTAAACGGCGCTTTGCCGTTAAGGGCAAAATAATTGCCTTTGCACAAATAGCGCTGCGGGATGTGTTGTGTGCCCAGGCCGCGCAGATAGCGCGCCACGCCTTGGGCGTTGAGGCCGGCGGAATTGATCACGGTGTTGCACAGCACTTCCATGGGCTCAATCCCACCGATGCGCAGCACGATGCCTTCGGCGTGCACTTCGCCGTCGATCAGCGGGCTTTCCAAAGCGATCCACCCGCCATGCGCTTCGATCTCACCTTGCAGGCTGAGCATATAGCCGTGGCTGTCCATGATGCCGGTGCTCGGCGACGACAGTGCGGCCAAGCAATTCAGTTCAGGTTCCAGCGCCGTGGCGTCCTGACCGTCCAACCACTCCAGCTCGGTACAGCCGTTGGCGGCGGCTTTTGCGACGACGTTGTTGAGCACATCGACTTCGGACTGCGTGGTGGCGACCACCAGCTTGCCGCAGCGCTGATGCTCAACGCCGTGACGGTCCAAATAGTCGTAGAGCATCCCTTTGCCCTTCACGCACAACGTGCCTTTGAGGCTGCCTGGAGCGTAATAGATTCCGGCGTGGATGACTTCGGAATTGCGCGAGCTGGTGCCCGTGCCGATGGCGCTTTCGGACTCGATCACGATCACGTCGCGCCCGCTGAGCGCCAAAGTGCGTGCAATTGCCAGCCCGACCACGCCCGCGCCGATCACCACGCAATCCAATTTTTCCGTCATCGTTCGATCCGTATCGTTTAGATTTTGAGGACGCAGTGTGCGCCTTTTTTCCGCCATGGCAAGTCCCTACAAAGGCTTAAGGTTCAGCATCCGTTAAGCCCTAAGGGCTATGGTGGGAACCGGATTGTTTGGGGACATCGTTTTGCTGATACGCGCCATCGCCACCGTGGGGTCCATGACCCTGATTTCTCGCTTGCTCGGTTTCGTGCGCGATGTCGCCGTGGCGTGGGTGTTGGGTGCGGGGTGGATGGCCGACGTCTTTTTCGTCGCCTTCAAGCTGCCCAACCTGTTTCGCCGCTTGTTTGCCGAAGGCGCGTTCAACTTGGCGTTCGTGCCGATTTTCGCCGGTAAGCTGGAAACGGAAGCGGACGAAAACGGCCCGCATGGTGCGCGCACTTTCGCCGCCCAAGCGCAAAGCGGTTTGCTGGTGGTGCTGTTGCTGTTCACCATCGTGATCGAACTGGCGATGCCGTGGGTGGTCGCGGCCATTGCGCCGGGCTTTGTCGACGAGCCTGAAAAATACAACCTCGCCGTTGATCTGGTGCGCATCACCTTTCCTTATCTGATCTTTATCTCAATGGTGTCGTTGCTCGGCGGGATCATGAATTCGCTGGGCAAGTTTTGGGCCGCCGCCGCGACACCCATATTGCTCAACATCACCTTGATCACCGCGGTGTTCGGTTTGAGCCCCCTGATGGCATCCCCGGCCCATGCGCTCAGCTGGGGCGTGGCGGCGGCGGGCGTGGTGCAGTTGGCGTGGATGATGTGGCACACGGCGCGCGCCGGTTGGATGCCCAAGCTGGTGCGCCCGCACATGACAGACGACGTCAAACGATTGCTCAAGCGCATTGCGCCGGTGGCCGTCGGCGCGGGCATCTATCAGATCAGCTTGCTGATCGACACGGTGATCGCGTCGTTGCTGATTTCGGGCTCAATCTCGTATTTGTTTTATGCCGATCGCTTGGTGCAGTTGCCGCTGGGCGTGGTCGGCGTCGCGGTGGGCACGGCGTTGTTGCCTTTGCTCAGCCGTCAGCTTAAATCCGGTGATGAAGCGTCGGCGCTCGACAGCCAAAACCGCGCGGTGGAATTTGCCCTGCTGCTGACCTTGCCCGCCGCCGCCGCATTGTTCGTGATTCCCGACACCATCGTTTCGGCGCTGTTCGAACGCGGTGAGTTTTCCGCCGAGGCCACATCGAAAACCGCCATGGCGCTGATGGTGTTCGCCTGTGGCTTGCCCGCCTATGTGCTGGTCAAAGCCTTGGCGCCCGGCTATTTCGCACGCGAAGACATGTCCACCCCGATCAAGATCGGCGCGCTGTGCGTGGCCGTGAACATCGTCGTGGCGCTGAGTTTGATGGGGCCGTTGGCGCATGTCGGTTTGGCGGCAGCGACGGTGATCAGTCAATGGCTCAATGCGGGCTTGCTGGCATTTTTCCTGATCCGGCGCGGCCAGTTCCATTTCGACGGGCGGTTGCTGTGTCGCTTGTGGCGCATGGTCAGCGCGGTGGCGATCATGGCCGCGGTGGTGATGGCGCTGGATTGGCTGTTGGGGGTCGAGCTGTTCGGCTGGTTCGGCGGCGGCGGCACGGAAAAAGCCTTGAGCCTTCTCGCCATCGTGTTTGGCGGCATGGCGTCGTACGGGGTTTCGGCCCACGTGTTGGGCGCGGCGAGCCTTGGTGACGTCAAAGGCTGGATGCGCCGCAAACCTAAGCCAAGAGCCTGAGCAATCTTGACCTGACTTGGTTGGCGGTTCATAACCCTTCAACTCAATTAACCACCGGCGCTTCACCATCCGGTCCACACGGAAGGGCATATCGATATGTCACGCATTTTCTCGGGTATTCAATCCACCGGCAATCTTCATCTCGGCAATTACCTTGGCGCGGTGCGCAATTGGGTCGACTTGCAACACGATTATGAATGCCTGTTTTGCGTCGTCGACATGCACGCCATCACCGTGTGGCAAGACCCTGTGGCGCTGAAAGCCTCCACCCGCGAAGTCGCCGCGGCGATGATCGCGTCGGGCGTGGATGCGAAAAAGCACATCATCTTCAATCAATCTCAAGTCCCCGCCCATGCCGAGCTGGCGTGGATCTTTAACTGTGTGGCGCGCTTGGGCTGGCTTAACCGCATGACCCAGTTCAAGGATAAGGCGGGCAAAAATCGCGAAAACGCTTCGGTGGGGCTGTATGCGTACCCCAACCTGATGGCCGCCGATATTTTGTTGTACAAAGCCACCCACGTTCCGGTGGGCGAAGATCAAAAGCAGCACCTGGAACTGGCCCGCGACATCGCCGCCAAATTCAATCACGATTTCGGCGTGGAAGATTTCTTCCCCCTGCCCGAACCGATGATTTTCGGCACCGCGGCCCGGGTGATGAGCTTAAAAGACGGCACCAAAAAGATGTCCAAGTCCGATCCGTCGGAATTGTCGCGCATCACCATGACCGACGACGCCGACACCATTGCCAAAAAAATCCGCAAGGCCAAAACCGATCCCGAGCCGTTGCCCGAAGACGAAAAAGGCCTGGAAGGTCGCCCCGAAGCCGCCAACTTGCTGGGCATTTATGCAGCGCTGAGCGACACCACCCTGGACGAGACCATCGCCAAGTTCGCCGGTGAAGGCTTTGGCACCTTCAAGCAGCACTTGGCCGATCTGGCGGTGGCCAAGCTCGACCCCATTCAAGGCGAAATGCGCCGCCTGATGGACGACATCAGCCACGTCGACGCGGTGCTCAAAGACGGCGCCGAGCGCGCCCGCGCCATATCCGAGCCAATCATCGCCGAGATCAAAGAAACGGTGGGTTTCTTGAACGTTTGAGATACCCACACTGCTGTCCGGGTTGATCCTGGGGCCGTTTAGCCCCATATTCCGGCTACATTAGAGATTTAACCACTGAGAGAACGGCCATGTTCATTCAAACCGAAGCGACCCCGAACCCCGCGACCCTTAAATTCTTGCCGGGCACCCAAGTGATGGGATCGGGCACCGCCAACTTCACCGATGCCGCATCTGCGGGCAATTCGCCGTTGGCGCTGCGTTTGTTTGAAATCGACGGCGTCGGCGGGGTGTTCCTCGGATCTGACTTTGTCACCGTGACCAAGGCCGACGAAGCCGCTTGGGATGTGGTCAAGCCGCGTGTTTTGGCTGCGGTGATGGATCACTTCACCCAAGGTGAAGCGGTCATGAACGAAGCCGAAGGCGAAACCGACAGCGGCGAGGGTGATTCCGATACCGTTAAGCAAATCAAAGAATTGATCGAAACCCGCGTGCGTCCGGCGGTGGCCCAGGACGGCGGCGATATCGTGTTTCGTTCGTTCGAGGAAGGCGTGGTTTACCTGCACATGCAAGGCGCTTGCGCGGGCTGTCCCAGCTCCACCGCGACGCTGAAAAACGGCATTGAGAACATGCTGCGTCACTACGTTCCCGAAGTGACCGAGGTCCGTGCGGTCAACTGATCGAATTCACGCGAATCGGGTAAAACCGAACCGATTTTGAGATCGCCCTTGGCTCGCTGAGCCGGGGGCGATCTCTTTTTTCACAGGCTTCTCAGGGACTTCCGGGGTGTGGAAAAAAGGGGCTGGAAAGCTCGCGAAAGTTCACGTAAAAGAGCCGCCAGATTTCAAGATGAAGAACAGGCGAGAACGTCAAGTTCACACTTGAAACACAGATCAGTCGATCAAGCGTCTCAGTATAAGAGACGGATCGAGGAGGGGGGAGAGCTTCACAGCGGACATTGCAAAGGCAGTGTCAGGCAAACGGGCTCTTCACGGCCAAGACGGCAACCTTTTGTTACGACAGATCGAGATAGTTACAGACATGAAAACTTTTCACTGGAGCTCTTTGGGCGCAGCCACATCCATGGTGGCGGTTTTGTTCGCCACCGCATGGCTGATGCCAGCGCCGAGCGGCACCTCCGTCGCGCAAGCTAGCTTCACGCCGCTCACCGACGTCACCCCGGCGCAGCGTAAGGCTGCCGTGGATCAGGCGCGTGCTGCACTGAAAGGCGAAGACCAGGCCGACGCCGATGAATTGGCGTCGATGGTCACCGCGTCCGGCCCGGCTGATGGCGGCCTCGATTACGATTTGGGCGCGGTTATTCAGGGCGATGCGGGCGTTCCGCGCCTCAGCTTGATCAGCTTGCCCGAAAATCTCGGCCAAATTCGCGAAACTCAGCAGCGCAAAGCGGTGTTTTTCAAAACCGTGCTGCCGTTGGTGCTGCAGGTGAACGAGCAAATCGTCGAAGACCGCGCCCGCTTGTGGGATTTGCACGCGCAAAAACAAACCGGCTCCAAGCTCAAAGCGGTCGACCGCTTGTGGTTGGCGGCGATGGCGGAACGCTATGGCGCCAAGCGCGGCGATATCGACGCACTTTTGGCCCACCACGACGTGGTGCCGCCGTCCTTGGCGCTGGCCCAAGCCGCTACGGAGAGTGCTTGGGGCACCTCGCGGTTCGTACGTGAAGGCAATGCGATGTTCGGCGAATGGACGTTCGCCACCAAGCACAAGGGCATCGTGCCCAAGGAACGCCTGAACGGAAAATCGCACCGGGTGCGCGCGTTCGACAGCTTGTACGATTCGGTGGCGTCTTATGTCACCAACTTGAACAAGCACCGCGCTTATAAAGAATTTCGCAAATTGCGCGCCGAAATGCGCACCAAGGGCCAAACGGTCAGCGGCATGCGCCTCGCCAGTCAGCTGCATCGCTATTCAGAACGCGGCGCGGCGTACGTCGCCGAACTGCACGCGATCATTTCCGGCAACGAGCTGGATTTGTTGGACGGCGCGCGTTTGAGCCACAACGGCAAATTCGCCCCGGTTATTTAAGGCCTCGCGAACATTCATCAAAAAAGCCCGTCCGGCGATACGCCTGGACGGGCTTTTTGGTGTTTGTGGGGTGGGCTATTTAACGTACAGCAGCATGCCGAACCAGCGCCATCGTCCTTCGCCTGCAGGCAAGGTGCAATTGAGCCGGGTGCGCCCTTGGGGCAGCTTTTGGGTCATGCGCACTTCGATGCGCGGGCCTAAACGTTCAAGCTTGAGCTTGCCTTCGTGATTCGAAAAACACGCCATTTGCTCGGTCCGCGGCAGGTCTTCGGGCAAGGTGAAACCGATGTACGGAGGATTTCCGTTGGGGTCGACGATGGTGTCTTGCGGAATGGCGTCTTGCACCGGCATGGGCAATGCGCTCGCCGCCGTTTTCAGCCGCGCCACGTTGCCGTAGTTTTCGTTCATGGCGAAACGCGGCAAACGGTAGATATCGTCTTGGATGGTGTCCGAAGCGCCGAACGCGCCGGAATGCTGGCCGAACCCGGCGACGAACCCGGCGCGCTTGACCGTTTCGATCACCGGCTTGGAAAATTCACCATAGGGATAAGCGATCAATTTAGGAACGTAGCCGAGTTCGGCGCGAAACCGCGCGTTGGAGGCTTCGATGTCGGCGGTGTTGCGGGCGTCTGTTTGGTCGGCCATGTGCAAATGACTGGCGGTTTGGCTGCCGATGGTGACCAGCGGGTCGGCGGCGATCTCGCGGATTTGATCCCAGGTCATATAGCGCCGCAAACCGCGATCGACGGGATTGGTCGCGACGAACAAGGTGAACGGAATGCCAGCTTTTTTAAAGCGCGGCCATGCTTCGGTGTATACGGACCGATAGGCGTCGTCGATGGTCACGCCGACGGATTTGGTGGGAAAGCGCTCGCCCGCTTTGAGGCGCGAAACAATTTCACTGAGTGGCAAAACGCTATAGCTACCGTTTTCCAACTCCGCGATGTGCGCGTCGAGCTGTTCCAAACGGGTGTTGGTGGTGGGGTAATCGTTTTCGCCAAAGCGGTGGTACATGACGATTGACGCCCCATCGTCGGGGGCATAATTGTCATCGTTGTTTTGCGCCCAAGCGGGATCCGAAATCAGAGCACCTGCGTACAGCAGAGCGCCCGCCAAGGCCATAAAGCGATACCGTTTGATCATTGTGCGCGTCCCATAGACTTGATCTTCAGCGTCATTGTTTCCATTTAATGTCAAAGCTCAAGTGATATTCATCACCCGACGATTAATAAATTGAGGAGTTTTTGCCGTGAATTTTAAGAATAAACAGGTGGTTGTGACCGGTGGAACGGGTGCATTGGGCACTGCTGTGGTGGCGCGCTTGCTCGATCAAGGCGCGACCGTGCACATCCCGGTGTTCAATGACGATGAGGTTGAACGCTTTCCTCACAATGCGCATGAACGGGTGGTGATGATCTCACACATGGACCTCACCGATGAAGCGCTGGTCACCCGGTTTTACACCGCAGTGGGTGAGGTGTGGGCCTCGATCCACATCGCGGGTGGGTTTGATATGTCCCCGATTTCTGAGACCAGCGCAGATGCGTTCGACAAGCAAATGGCGATGAACGCCAAGACCTGTTTTTTGTGTTCGCGCGAAGCCGTCAAGGCGATGCGCGGTCTTGATGTCGGCGGGCGTATCGTCAACGTCGCCGCACGTCCGGGCGTGGAGCCGCGCCAAGGGGCGGGTATGGTGGCCTACACGGCGTCCAAAGCCGCCGTCGCTGCGATGACCCAAGCGATGAGTGAAGAATTGGCCCCTGAGGGTATTTGGGTCAACGCCGTGGCGCCGTCGATTTTGGACACGGCCGCCAATCGCGCCGCCATGCCCGACGCCGATTTTGACGCTTGGCCCAAGCCCGATGAGGTTGCTGCAACCATCGTGCATCTGGCGTCACCCGATAACGGTGCTGCGCGCGGTGCAGTGGTGCCGGTGTACGGAAAAGTTTGAGACGAAAAAACTGTCAACTGCAAAATTTTATATCGCAGTCTGTCGATTCGGTTTCGGTAAAGTCTGGGCGTTGACAGATGTGTGGGCACGCCCTAATAGTATGTTAGACAAACTAACTTGGAGCATGGACATGCAGTTGGCGCAAACACTCGAACAACTTCACCGTTATCTTACGCGTCGGTGGGCTGACGACACCCAAAGACCTGGGGGGCTGAGTTTTAGCGAATATGGATATTTGCGTGCGCTTGAACGGCTTGACGGCGCGAAAATCGCTGAGTTGACCGAAAGTGCTGATGCTGAAGGTGATCATCATGGCCATCACCTTCAGCATCTCGTGGAGGTGATGGGCGTGCAGAAAGCATCCGCCAGTGCGGCGGTGGCAAAAATGGAAAAAAATGGTTTTGTTGCAAGATTTCCCTGCCAATTCGATGCACGGGCCCAACACATTGTGTTGACGGAAAATGGACATAATCGCCTGCGCGAAGAGCAAGCCGTTTATGACTCGTTGGCCGCTGAACTTGAAAATCAGTTGACGTTACAAGAAGCGAAAACGCTAAAAACGTTGTTGGCCAAAGCACTAAAGTCAAAATGATTGTGTCACTTGGATGCATATAGAAAGCGGATGGAGGTTTTGATTATGGATACCAAAAACATTCCAGATCACCCCCAACAAGGGGAGCCCTGGGATGAAAAAATGGCGCACTGGTATGTTACGCACTATGGAGAGCACCCGGTCAATGAAGTTGCGGTCGTTGCGGCTGCGTTGGTTGGTACGGAAACTGTCCTTGACGTGGGTTGTGGAGGGGGCGCAGCGATCCGAGCTGCAGCCTCAAGGCTCACAACAGGGAAAGCAATCGGCATAGATCCCTCTCCGACAATGGTCGAAATTTCAAAAACCGGTTCATCCTCGAAGGATATCTCGTTTATGGAGGGCGGCGCAGAAGCCCTGCCCTTGCTAGATAAGAGCGTTAATGTGGTATTGGCCGTCAATTCACTGCACCATTGGAGTAATATCGAAAAGGGACTTGGCGAGATTGCGCGTGTGTTACGAAAATCGGGCCGCCTAATAATTGTTGAGGAAATATTTGAAGAAGCTGCCCGGGGCATGGATAGCCACGAGGTGAAAGGCGTCCTTGAAAAAGCAATGTTTACGGTATCCGCAGTGACGTTGCATGAGTTTGAAGACGCGCGCGCCCACGTTTTCTTGGCGGAAAGGTCTGGTGTGAAAGTCAGTGTCTAGCGTTTTGGTTTGTCTTAGGGCATCGTCATCGGCGCGGGTAGATCGCTGTCGCTGAACAGCTCAAAATCGCGACTGTCGAACAGTTGATAGTGCCACCACTCATTGCGGTAAAAGTCCCAACCCGCCGTGGTCATCAAGCCCATCAGCAACAGACGGTTTTTTTGCGCCAGCGGGCTGACCAGCGGATTGCCGTGATGGCTTTTGACGTTAAACAGATCAAACGGCGTGCCCATGTCCAGCGCCGCGCCGGATGCTTTGTTGATCAGTGTTAGGTCGACCGCGACGCCGCGCGAATGCGGCGATCCACGGCGCGGATCGGCGAGAAAGTCGGGATCGGGGGTGTGCTTCCACAGCTTCCATTGCGCTTCGGTGGGGCGAAACGCATCGAGGATACGCAGCCGGTAACCTTGGGTCGCGGCCAGATCGCGGGCCACGATCAGCAGCTTTTCGGCTTCGGGGTGTAGGTAACAGGCCGCGCGGCTGTAGACCGGTTTGCCGGTGAAGTTGTCCGCCGTGGCGTATTTCAAATCCAATTCAACGCCGTGCGTCGCGGTGGTGATTTCGACCAAAGACATGTGCGGGCAAGCTCCTAAACTGGCATTATCGATGTTTGCAGAGTATAACGTGCACACGGATCGCAAAAGGATAAACCGTGATGTCTAAGCCACTTACGCTTTTGGCGCTCGACACCGCCACCACCGGCTGTTCCGTCACCGTGTGGCGGGACGGTGACGTGTTGGCCCATGACGCACGGGACATGAGCCGGGGACAGGCCGAAGTCTTGCTGCCGATGGCGGTGCAAGCGCTCGACGCCGCCGGGGTTCAGCCCAGCGATCTCAGTGCGGTGGCCGTGACCCGGGGCCCCGGCGCGTTCACCGGCATGCGCATCGGCTTGGCTGCGGCGCGTGGATTGGCGCTGTCTTTGAACATCCCTTGTATTGGTGTGACCACCTTGGAAGCCGTGGCCCATGGTGTTGGCGCCGATGAACGTCCAGCGCCGACGGTCGTCTTGGCCGCGGTGGAAAGCAAGCGCGCGGACATTTATGTGCAGCTGTTTGATGCGGGCCTTATTCCTTTAAGCGAACCGCTAGCCGCCGATGGCCCGGCGCTGGCGGCGCTGCTGAAAAAGGATGCCGATGTGTTGGCGGTGGGCGATGGCGCGACGCGCGCGCAAGAGATGCTCAGTGAACACGGCGTTGAGGTGCGTCTCAGCACCGCGTCGGCACTGCCCGACACCCGCCTCGTCGCCGAGATCGCCACTGAGCGATTTGCGGCTGAGGCAGATGCACCGCCGCCGGAACCGCTGTATCTGCGTCCGCCCGACGCCAAACTGCCGAAAAACGCCGGTCGAGCCCGGGCATAACAGCATGTCCAAAGTAGCCTCCCCCTTTTACTTGGTTGGCCTTGGTCTCACGCATGTTGACGTGCTGGCAGCTTTGCATGGGGAAAGTTTCGATGAAGGTTGGAGCGCATCGTCGTTCGACACCACCCTGCGCATGCCGGGTGCGTACGGCTTTATGGCGGTGCGCCGCACGGATGACGAACCGCTGGGCTTTGCGCTATTTCGCGCGGCCTTGTTTGATGGTGAGGACGGTGAAGCGGAAGTGTTGAGCATCGCCACCCGTTCCCAAGCGCGCGGCCAAGGCGTTGCCCGCGCGTTGATGGCGCAAGGCTTGCAATTGACTGCGGAGCTTGGTGTGCAGACGATGTTTTTGGAGGTCGCCGCCGACAACGCGTCGGCGTTGGCCTTGTACCAAGCGATGGGATTTGCACAAAGCGGACAACGCAAAGCCTATTACGCCCGTCCAGATGGCGAACGCGTGGATGCACTGGTCATGCGTTTAGAGACATCAGCCTGATTTTTTGACCAACAGTTCGTGAATGCCGTCGGCAGGGCCGTCGGGGTCTTCGGGTTTTAAAGACAAAACCTCGTGGCCGATTTCGCGCACACTGCGCGGGACGTTTTCCAATGGCTCCGCATTTTGCAGACGCACAAGCGCAGTTTCACCGGGCTGCATGTTTTCGATCAGCAATTTGGTGCGCACGAATGTCATGGGACAAACATCGGTGGTAATGTCGAGAAAGTAATCGGCCTCGTTATTGTGCGTTGATTTAATCATAACCGTTTTGTGACTTTTTCTTGCATGTTTAGCTCGTCCACATTTATATAAGCATCATCATTTATAAAATAAACACTTCACTCCCGTTCGTGCATGAACGCTTTAGAATTGGTTGAGAGAAATCATTATGACCGAAAAAATGGAAAATACCGAGGCACTGGAACTGACCACAGAAATCGTCGCCTCGTATGTCAGTAACAATTCCGTCGCCATTGGCGATTTGCCGTCCGTTATTCATGAGGTCTACAAGACCTTGACCGGACTGGGCACGCAAGCGGCGCAACCGGAACGTCCCAAGCCCGCCGTTGCCGTGAAAAAATCGGTTACGCCGGACTACATCGTCTGTTTGGAAGACGGCAAGCAGCTGAAAATGCTCAAGCGTCATTTGAAGACCGCTTACAACATGAGCCCGGAAGAGTATCGCGAACGTTGGGGTCTGCCTGCCGATTATCCGATGGTCGCGCCAAGCTACGCCAAGCACCGTAGTGCGCTGGCTAAGAAAATCGGCCTCGGCACCAAGCCGCGTAAAACAACCACGCGTGGGCGCAAGAAATAATTTACCCGACTCTTTCACTAAGGCTTTACCTTGGTGAGTGAGGGTGGAAATATATCCGACGGCATCCGGCAATCGGGTGTCGTCGGTTTTTGTTTAAAACTGTTGTTGGGCAAGACGCCAGGCAAGACGTCAAGGTAGGAGAAGGCGGACTATGGGTTCCGATCTGCCGTCACGTATCGAACAGCTCTGTCAGGATCAGGGCATGAAAATGACCGGCCAGCGCCGCGTCATCGCCCAGGTGCTTTCGGATGCAACCGATCATCCCGATGTGGAAGAATTGCACCGCCGTGCGGTTGCGGTTGATGCCAATATCTCCATCGCCACGGTGTATCGCACCGTGCGCTTGTTTGAAGAATCCGGCATTTTGGAACGCTTGGATTTCGGCGATGGCCGGGCACGTTACGAAGAAGCGGGCGGCGACCACCACGATCACCTGATCGACATCAACTCCAGCCGGGTGATCGAGTTCCACAACTCCGCCATCGAAGCGCTGCAAGAAAAGATCGCGGCTGAGCACGGCTACCGCTTGGTCGGTCACAAGTTGGAACTGTACGGTGTGCCGTTGGACAGCGGCGAGGGCGTTACGGATGACGAAAATCCAGCCGAGGATGCCGACGGCGATTGAGCTGGGGATTGACGCCAGATGCCGCGCAACGCTTGACTTGCGCCCGCTTGGTGCTAATTTCGCAGAAATCTGGGGGCTTCGGCCCCTGTTTTCGTTTTAAAAAGGAACTTCGGCGTGGCGAAGAAGCTGCACATTAAGACCTATGGCTGTCAGATGAACGTCTACGATTCTGAGCGCATCACCGAGGTCTTGCGCCCACTCGGCTATGAAGCCGTGGACGATACCGACGGTGCGGACATGGTGATCTTGAACACCTGTCACATCCGCGAAAAAGCCGCCGAAAAGGTCTATTCCGAACTGGGCCGTCTGCGGGTGCAAAAAGAAGCGATGAATGAAGTCGGCAAGCATATGGTGTTGGCCGTGACCGGTTGCGTCGCCCAGGCCGAAGGTGAAGAGGTGCTCAAACGCGCGCCGTTCGTCGACATGGTGTTCGGTCCGCAGACCTATCACCGCTTGCCGCAAATGGTCGCCGAAGCCACCCGCGCCACGGGCCAAGTGCTCGACACCGACTTTCCCGAAGAAAGCAAATTCGACGCGCTCACCGAAAGCCGCACCGTCGAAGGCGCGACGGCCTTTTTGTCCATTCAAGAAGGCTGCGATAAGTTCTGCACCTATTGTGTGGTGCCGTACACGCGTGGCGCGGAATTTTCCCGCCCCGCCGTTCAAGTGCTGGATGAGGCCCGCGAACTGGTCGCGGCGGGCGCGCAAGAAATCACGCTCTTGGGCCAAAACGTCAACAGCTATCACGGCGAAGCCGATGACGGTTCGGAATGGAACTTGGCGCGATTGATCCGCGCCGCCGCAGAGATCGATGGCCTGGAACGCATTCGTTTCGTCACCAGCTACCCCGCCGAGGTCGATGATGATTTGATCAAGGCTCATGGTGAAGTTGAAAAGCTGATGCCGTACCTGCATCTGCCGGTGCAAGCCGGATCGGATCGCATCTTGAAAGCCATGAACCGCAATCACAGCGTCGATGAATACCGCGCGCTGGTCGATAAATTGCGCAGCGCACGGCCCGACTTGGCGCTATCGTCGGATTTCATTGTCGGTTTTCCCGGCGAAACCGATGCGGATTTTCGCGACACCCTGAAATTGGTTGAGGATATGCGCTTCATCCAAACCTATTCGTTTAAGTATTCAGCCCGCCCCGGCACGCCCGCCGCACTGATGGACGGTCAAATCGATGAGGCGGTGAAAGTCGAACGCTTGGCCGAGCTGCAAGCGCTGCTGAATGCCCAGACCTTGGCGTTCAATAAACAAAGCGTCGGCAAGACCATGCCCGTGTTGCTTGACCGTGCGGGCAAAAAGCCCGGCCAGTTGGTGGGGCGCAGCCCGTACATGCAGGCGGTGGTGGTTGAAGCACCCGAGCAATTGCTCAATCGCATCGTTGATGTCACCATTATATCCGCTGGCCCCAATTCGTTGATGGGCGAGCTTAACCTCGATGACCGGAAAGCCTGCGCGTGAGCAAACAACCTCGACCTGGTGCTAAAGCCAAATCCAAAGCCAAAACGAAAATGGGCACCAAAAAAGGTGCTGCCAAGACGGACACCGCTGACCTGCGGACCGCCAACCTGACCTTTGCCGACAATCAAATGGCTCAGGCGTTGTTCGGCGCGCATTCCACGCACTTGGTTCAGGTTGAAACCGAACTGGGCGTGAGCATCGTTGCGCGCGGCGCGGAACTGACCATCAGCGGCGGACCCGGCGCGGTGGATATGGCGGAACGATTGTTGATCGGTTTGTACGACCGTCTCACCCAAGGTTCCGAAGTGACGTCAGATGAAATCGCTGCGGCGCTGCGCATGCTGCGCCAGCCGGGTGGTAAATTGTCCGATGTGAACGTCGAGGTGCGCACCAAGCGTCGCGTCATTTCACCGCGCTCACCCACCCAAGCGGCGTATCTCAAAGCCATCGACGATTGCGAATTGGTGTTTGGCTCCGGCCCGGCGGGCACCGGCAAAACCTATTTGGCGGTGGCCAAAGCGGTTGAATTGTTGGTGCGCGGCGACGTGGACCGCATCATCTTGTCGCGCCCGGCGGTCGAAGCGGGCGAGCAGCTGGGCTTTTTGCCCGGCGACATGCAAGAAAAAGTCGATCCGTATTTGCGCCCTTTGTATGACGCGCTGTATGACATGCTGCCCGCCGACCAAGTGGTCAAGCGGCTGGAAAACGGCGAGATTGAAGTCGCACCCTTGGCGTTCATGCGTGGGCGCACCTTGGCCAACGCGTTCGTGATTTTGGACGAAGCGCAAAACACCACCGCCGTGCAGATGAAGATGTTCCTCACCCGCTTGGGCGAAAACGCCCGCATGGTGGTGACCGGCGATCTCAGCCAGGTCGATTTGCCGCGCGGCATCCGTTCGGGTTTGCGCGACGCCAGCGACATTTTGACCGACATCGAAGGCGTGGCGTTCGTCGAGTTCAATTCTTCCGACGTGGTGCGCCATAAAATCGTCACACGTATCGTCAATGCTTATGCCGCGGCTGAAAAACGCCGCCGCGCCGGTGCGCGCTACGAACACGCAGATACAGAGCGCGACTAAACCATGAGCAACGCCCCCATTCCTGACCTGTGGATCGACATCAATGTGGAACGCGGTGCGTGGGCGAAAGCCCTGCCCGGTCATGAAAGCATCTGCCAGCGCGCCATCCAGGCCGCCGTGGCGAAGGGCGCGGTGTGCGAGGACGAAGACGAAGCGCAGTGGGAAATCAGCGTGCTGCTCAGCGACGACGATGCGATCCAGGCTTTGAACCGTGACTGGCGGGGCAAAGACAGACCCACCAACGTGCTGTCCTTTCCCGCACCGCCGGACGACCTGCCGGACGGCGCGCCAATTTTGTTGGGCGATATTGCGGTGGCGCTGGAAACCACCCAACGCGAAGCCGTAGAGCAAGGCAAACCCCTTGAGGATCATTTTTGCCATTTGATGGTTCATGGTATGCTGCACCTGCTGGGTTTCGATCATGAAACCGACGCGGACGCGGACGAAATGGAGCCATTGGAAACTGAGGTTTTGGCGGGCTTGGGCATCGCCAATCCTTATCCGGATCGTATATCTGAGCGTGATTAGAAAAAGGACGACCTGTTTGAGATGAACGAAGCGTCATCGCCACCCGAGCCACCCCAGAGCACACCTGCCGATGCAGATGGTTCTTCTGAGGGGCGGCGCGAAAAATCTCCTCTCAAATCCATGGTCGATTGGCTGCGTGGGCGCAGCGGCGAGACCGCGCGCGATGCGCTCGAAGACCTGATCGAAGAAGCCGAAGAAGGCGAAGCTTCGTTGGGCGCGGACGAGCGCCAGCTGTTGCTTAACATTTTGGAGCTCAAAGACCAGACCGTATCCGATGTGATGGTGCCGCGTGTCGACATCATCGCCGCCAAGGCCGATGCTTCGCTGGATGACCTTATCGCGCTGATCACCGAAGAAGCGCACTCGCGCATGCCGCTGTATCGCGAAACCTTGGATGATGCGTTCGGCATCGTTCACGTCAAGGACGTGTTGGTGTGGCGCGGACGCGATGAAGATTTCAAGACCTCCGCCATCGTGCGTCCGGTGCTGTTCGTCGCACCCTCGATGCAGGTGTTGGAGCTGTTGTTGGAAATGCGCGCCAAGCGCGTTCACATGGCTTTGGTGGTCGATGAGTTCGGCGGCATTGATGGCTTGGCGACCATTGAAGATCTGGTCGAAGAAATCGTCGGTGAGATCGAAGACGAGTTCGACGAAGACGAAAAGCCGGTGTTGGAAAAACGCCTTGACGGCAGTTGGAATGCGGGCGCGCGCACACCTTTGGAAGACCTGGAAGCGACCTTGAAGGTCGCGGTGTTCAGCGATGAAGAACACGACGAAATCGACACCTTGGGCGGGTTGGTGTTTTCCATCGCCGGGCGGGTGCCGTCGCGCGGTGAGTTGCTGACCCACGACAGCGGTTTGGAATTTGAGATTTTGGACGTCGATCCGCGCCGCATCAAACGCGTGCGGGTGCGCGCACCGCAGTCCTTGTGGGGCGATCCGATTTCCGATGACGACGATACTTCAAAAACGGACGAGGCTTGATCCTTGGACAACGTGCACGCCGTGATCGCCGCTCAGCTGGCAGCGCTGCGTGAACGCGTGCGAGCCCTGGGCGTGTGGCAAGCGCGTATGTTGGCGTTTGCCTTGGGTGCTGTGGCGGTGTTCGCCATGCCGCCGACCTATCAAATCTATCTGTTGATTCCGGCGTTCAGCGGCTTTTTGTGGCTGAGCGCCGACGCGACCAGCCGCTGGCGCGCGTTTGCCGTGGGCTGGTGGTTCGGCGCGGGCTTTTTTGCCGCCGGGCTGTATTGGATTTCGTTCGCGCTGTTGGTCGATGCCGAAAAATTCGCGTGGTTGGTTCCGTTCGCTATTTTTGGCTTCGCGTTCGGTCTTGGGCTGTTTTGCGCCATCACCGCGTTGGCGGTGCGGATGGTTCCGGGCAGCTTGACGGCGCGCGCCTTGGTCCTGGCCGGGGTGTGGGCGCTGTTGGAATGGGTGCGCGCGTGGCTGTTCACCGGCTTGCCGTGGAACCCGGTGGGCAGTGTGTGGGCGGTGTCCGACGCGACCATACAGGCGGCTTCGCTGGCCGGGGTGTTCGGCCAAAGCTTACTGACGGTTTTGGCGGCGGCGTCCGTTGGCGTGGTGGCCGACGATTTTCCACATATGAAAAAGGGCCCGCGTTGGCTCAGCGGCCTCGCATTTTTGGGCCTGATCGCCATGTGGGGCTGGGGCAACAACCGCTTGGCCGATGCATCGGACGCGACGGTGCCCGATGTGCGTTTGCGTTTGGTGCAGCCCAATATTTCCCAAGCCGACAAATGGAAGCTGGAACTGCGCGAACAGAACATGTTGGCGCAAATCGAATTGGGCCTTGAGCCGCCATTGGCGGGCGAGCGGCCCCCCACCCACGTGATCTGGGCGGAGACCTCCGCGCCGTTTTTTTTGGGAAATCACGACGCATGGCGCAGGCTGGTGGGCCGCGCCACGCCGCCGGGCGGGTTGACCATTTTGGGTGCGCCGCGCGCCATTCAGCCGCCTGCGCCGGGAAAAAACATCGAGGTCGCAAATTCGATGTTGGTGCTGGATGAGCAGGGCTTCGTCACCGCAACCTTCGATAAATTTCATTTGGTGCCGTTTGGCGAATACGTGCCGTTTTCCGATTGGCTGCCGTTGGACAAAATCACCCAGGGTCAAGGTGCGTTTACGCCCGGTCCCGGCCCGACCACTCTGCGCCTTAAGGGCCTGCCGCCGGTGAGCCCGCTGATATGCTACGAAATCATTTTTCCCCATGAAGTCGCCGACTCGCGCGACCGTCCCCAGTGGTTGCTCAACCTCACCAATGACGCGTGGTACGGAAAAACCGCCGGGCCTCATCAACATTTTGTGAACGCCCGCTTGCGCGCCGTCGAAGAAGGCTTGCCCACGGTGCGGGTCGCGTTCACCGGGATTTCAGGCATCGTGGATGGTTACGGACGGGTCATGAGGCGGCTCTCATTAGGCGAAAAAGGTTTTGTCGATGGCGACTTACCCAAGGCTTTAGAAGGCCTTGGCCCGTATGCGCGCTTTGGCAATGCGCTGCCTGTCGGCCTGAGCATCGCGGTGCTGATGCTTGGGCTTGGATTGGGCTTTGCGCAAAGCGCTCGCAACTTACGCGCAGATTGATATTGTTCTTGTCATACCAAAGATTGCATACCATATAATGGTAGTACTGGGCGACGAGGGCACTTGACCAACACACGTGACAGGGGTAAGAGATGTCACAAAAGCTAAACACAAATTAGCATTGTTATAAATTCCCCCCTGACCTCTTTGGATGAGAAGGACCCCCCTTTGATGACGACGAACTCCACAGCCTTAAAAGCAGAAGATCGTCCACCGCTCGGCACGCCGCGTCCCGTTGACGTACATGTCGGGGCCCGCCTTCGCCAGCGCCGCACTTTGTTGGGCATGAGCCAAGAAAAACTTGGTGAAGCCGTTGGCTTGACGTTCCAGCAAATTCAAAAATACGAGCGCGGCGCAAACCGCATCGGCGCAAGCCGTTTGTATCAGCTGAGCAACGTGCTTGATGTTTCGGTCAGCTATTTCTTCGAAGAAATGCCGGGCGAAGTGCAACGCACCCGTGGCGATTATGCGTCCAGCAGTCGCGCTGACGACATCGAAACCGTGCAGGCCGGCGATCCCATGGCGCGCCGTGAAACCTTGGAATTGGTGCGGGCCTATTACCGCATCGAAGACCCCAAAGTGCGCAAGCGCGTCTTTGAGCTGACAAAATCCATCGCCAACGCAGCTGGCTTCGAGGACTAATTCCCGAAGGCCAATTGCAACGCAGCGGAAAAATATGCAACAAGTGCGGGCGCGGGGCTTGAAAGCTTCGCGCCCGTGCTTTATTTGCTTAGGAGTCCGATTGGACCGTGGATGGATTTGGACCGCTTGCCACCACGTAAAAAAAGGCTAAGTGGGCGCGGTAGGGCCGAAATTCCGGTCTAAACGCCCCGGGTCCATTGGATCAACTCAAGACGGGGATTAAAACCGTGGCGAAAGACAATTACCTGTTTACCTCTGAATCCGTTTCCGAAGGCCATCCCGACAAAATTTCTGATCGCATCTCCGATGCCGTCGTCGATGCCTTTTTGACCGCTGATCCCGAAGCGCGCGTGGCTTGCGAAACGCTCACCACCACCAATCGCATCGTGTTGGCCGGCGAAGTGCGCGGTCCCGCGCCGATGGTTAACGCCGACGGTAGCGTCGATAAAGACCGCATCGAAGAAATTGCCCGCGATTGCGTCAAAGACATCGGTTACGAACAAGACGGCTTCCATTGGAAGACCGCCGACGTCGCCGTTCACCTGCATGCGCAATCGGTGGACATCGCCCAGGGCGTTGACGAAGGCACCGGCGTCGACACCGACGAAGGCGCCGGCGATCAAGGCATCATGTTCGGTTACGCGTGCCGCGAAACCGAAGTTCTGATGCCGGCACCGATCTATATGTCGCACGAAATCCTGCGGTCCATGGCCGACGCCCGCCATTCCGGCGCGGATGTTGGCTTGGGCCCCGATTCCAAAAGCCAAGTGACGCTGAAATACGAAAACGGCAAGCCTGTCACCTGCACCTCGGTGGTGGTTTCCACTCAGCATAACGAAGGCCTCAGCCGCGACGACGTTGCAAAAATCGTGATGCCGCACATCCAACACGTGCTGCCCGATGGCTGGATGCCGCCCGAAGACGAAATCTACATCAACCCCACCGGCAAGTTCGTTATCGGCGGCCCCGATGGCGATTGCGGTCTGACGGGTCGTAAGATCATCGTCGACACCTATGGCGGCGCGGCTCCGCACGGCGGGGGCGCGTTCTCGGGCAAAGATCCGACCAAGGTCGACCGTTCGGCCGCTTACATTTCGCGCTACTTGGCGAAAAACGTGGTCGCGTCGGGGGTGGCCGACAAATGCACCATCCAGCTCGCATACGCGATCGGCGTTTCGCACCCGCTGTCGGTTTACGTCGACACCCACGGTGCCGACCGTGTGGACGAAGACAAGCTGTCTGAAGTTCTGCAAGGTCTTGTCGATTTGCGTCCCAAAGGCATTCGCACCCACTTGGGCATGAACCGCCCGATCTATGCGCGCACCGCGGCATACGGCCACTTTGGCCGCCAGCCCGACGGCGACGGCGGGTTCTCGTGGGAAAAGACCGATATCGCCGATGCGATCAAGGGTGCGTTCTAGGCAACGCTTTTCCCATGACGGCAGATCACGACACCAACGAAACGGGTGAACCTGGTTATCTGCGTTCTTACGGCCGGCGGCGGGGCAAAAAGCTCCGCCCCGGCCGCGAACGTTTGATGGACGAGATGCTGCCGCGTATCTCCGTCAAACGCGGCACGCCGGTGACGGATCAATTTCCACCCGACATCCGTGAGCTGTGGATGGAAATCGGCTTCGGCGGTGGCGAACATCTTGCCGCCCAGGCCCAAGGCAATCCGGATGTGGGCATCATCGGGTGCGAGCCGTTTTTGAACGGTGTCGCCAAACTGCTCAGTCTGTTGGATGAACATAAATCTGAAAACGTGCGCCTTTATGCCGACGACGCTCGCGATATCTTTCCCGATATTGCCGACGGCGCGTTGGACCAGGTGTTCGTGCTGTTTCCCGATCCGTGGCCCAAGGCCAGGCATCACAAGCGCCGCTTGATCCAAACCCCGTTGCTGGACGATCTGGCGCGGATGTTGAAAGACGGCGGCGAGTTTCGCTTTGCCTCCGATCACATGGGCTATGTGCGCTGGGTGTTGAGCTTTGCGCTGAAACACCCCGATTTTGAATGGATGGCCGAAGGCCCCAGCGACTGGCGCGACCCACCCGACGATTGGACCCGTACGCGCTATGAGCAAAAAGCCCTAGCTGGCGATGTGATGGTGTATCTGCGCTTTCGCCGCAAACCGCGCGGCTAACAAAGTCTTGCGCTGGACGGTTGTTGGGTGTAGAAACCAAACCAAGTTAACAGTCTCGCTGTCCACTTGATGGACAATGAGGTGGGTCCCTACCGGGAGCCCGCCTTTTTTGTTTCCTATTTCAGGCCTGTTCAAGGTTTGAAGGCAGCGAAATGTAAGAACAGCTAAGGCTTAAAGCAGCGCATGAGTCAGGCCAAACACATTGAAGCGATGATCGCCCCCTCGGTTGAGGAATTGGGCTTTGAAATCGTGCGTGTGCAGGTCACCGGTTCTCAGCACCCGCGCTTGCAAATCATGGCCGAGCGCAAGGACGGCAGCGGCATCGATGTGGAAGATTGCGCCACCATCAGCCGCACCATTTCCGCGACGCTGGACGTGGAAGATCCTTTTGAAAACGAGTTCACCCTGGAAGTCAGCTCGCCGGGCATCGACCGTCCGCTGACACGGCTGAAAGATTTTCAAACCTGGGCTGGGTTCGACGCCAAGATTGAAATGCAGCAAGGCGTTGAGGGACGCCGACGCTACACGGGCCGCTTGTTGGGCCTTGATGACAACGACATTATTCAGATCGAAACCGAAGAGGGCGAGCAGTTCGCTTTGGCTTTCGGTGATGTTCAACGTGCGAAACTGTTGCTGACCGACGAGCTGATCGCGGCGGCCACCACGGAGCAGACCAAATGAACACTACAATGCATACCACCGGCGTTCACGTGCGCCCCGAACTTCTGACCGTCGCCGACACGGTGGCCCGCGATAAGGGCATCGACCGTGATGAGGTGCTGGAAGCCATGGAACAGGCGATCCAGCGCGCGGGCCGTTCGAAGTATGGCCACGAGCACGACATTCGCGCCCACATCGACCGCAACACCGGCGAGATCACGCTGGCGCGCTACATCGAAGTGATGGCCGACGACGCGGAAATCGAAAACGAACACACCCAGCAGCCGATTTCGCGCGCCAAGCGCAAGAAAGCCGATGCCGAAGTTGGTGAGTTCATCGTTGATCCGTTGCCGCCGATCGACTTTGGCCGCATCGCGGCGCAAACCGCCAAGCAAGTGATCGTGCAAAAAGTCCGTGAAGCCGAACGCAAACGCCAGTTTGAAGAATACAAGAATCGCATCGGCGAAGTCGTCAACGGCATCGTCAAGCGCATCGAATTCGGCAACGTTGTGGTCGATCTGGGCCGTGGCGAAGCGTTGCTGCGCCGCGACGAAACGATCCCGCGCGAACACTTCAACAACGGTGATCGCGTGCGCGCCATCATCATGGACGTGCGTGAAGAACAGCGCGGTCCGCAGATCTTCTTGTCGCGCACCCATCCCGACTTCATGGTCAAACTGTTTGCCCAAGAAGTCCCGGAAATTTACGACGGCGTGATCGAAATCATGGCCGCGGCCCGCGATCCCGGATCGCGCGCCAAAATCGCGGTGATGAGCAACGACAGCTCCATCGATCCGGTCGGCCCGTGTATCGGTATGCGCGGTTCGCGCGTTCAGGCCGTGGTCGGCGAGCTGCAAGGCGAAAAAATCGACATCATCCAGCACTCCGTCGATCCCGCGACCTTCATCGTCAACGCTTTGGCTCCGGCCGAAGTGGTCAAGGTGGTGTTGGACGAAGAAAAGAACACCATCGAAGTGGTGGTGCCCGACGATCAGCTGAGCCTCGCCATTGGCCGCCGCGGTCAAAACGTGCGCTTGGCGTCGCAGCTTTCGGGCTGGAACATCGACATTTTGACCGAGGCTGAAGAATCTGAGCGTCGTCAGCAGGAATTCCAGGCGCGCACCCAGTTGATCATCGATGCGCTCGATGTCGACGACGTGATCGCCCACTTGCTGGTCACCGAAGGCTTCACTTCAATCGAAGAAGTCGCGTTCGTGCCGTTGGACGAACTGGCGACCATCGAAGGCTTTGACGAAGACGTCGCCGAAGAACTGCGCGCCCGTGCCCGCGGTTACTTGGAACGTCGCGATGAAGAGCTGAACGAAAAACGCCGCGATCTGGGCGTCGCCGACGACTTGTTCGAAGTCGATGGCGTCAGCGCCGAAATGGCGGTTGCGCTGGGCGAGCAAGGTGTCAAAACCCGCGACGATCTGGCCGACTTGGCCGGTGACGAGCTGGTGGAAATGCTGCCGCCGTTGCTGAAAATGAGCGAAGATCAGGCCAACGAGGTCATCATGGCCGCGCGTGCGCACTGGTTCGCCGACGAAGAAACTGCTGACGCCGCTGAAGAAGGCGGCGAAGGCGAGGCTGAATAAGGTCACGCTTATGGCCGCGCGCACCGCGACAGAGCGCCGCTGCATTGTGTCGGGCGAGACGAAAGACAGCACGCATATGCTGCGTTTCGTCATCGGCCCGGATGATGAAGTTGTGTTCGACGTGGCCGGTAAATTGCCAGGGCGGGGTTTATGGTTGTCCGCTGGGCTGGATATGCTAAAAACGGCCACCGCCAAGGGTGCGTTTGCTCGCGCGGCGAAAGCCAGGGCCAAAGTGCCCGACACGTTGATTGACGATGTGGCGCGGTTGTTGAAAAAACGCTGCCTGGATCGTCTGGGTCTTGCCCGCCGTGCAGGCGATTTGGTGCAAGGCTATGATAAGGTTCGCGCCAGCTTGAAGGCGCAACAGCCAGGTCTCCTCATCGAAGCCGCCGACGGTGGTGAGGATGGCCGCGAAAAGATTACGCGCTTGGCCCCGGACGTTCCGGTGGTGGCGCTGTTTACGGCCGAAGAGATCGGCCATGCCATCGGCCGCGACAACGCGGTGCACGCGCTGATCGCGTCGGGCAAGATGGCACAAGAATTTTTGCGCGATGCCAGCCGGTTGGCTGGTGTTTTGGAGCAGCCGCTCGCGGGTCACGTGAGCCCGAGCGGTACACAAGATTGAGAGCCGACCAATTCGAGCTAAGCTCGAAAACGGAGTGATATGAGCGATTCAAACGACGCCGATACAAACGACACCGGTAAAAAGCCGCTGACCTTAAAACGTCCCGGCAAGCTGGAGCTGAAGAAGACTGTTGATGCCGGTACGGTGAAGCAGAACTTCTCGCACGGACGTTCCAAAATGGTCGCGGTCGAGGTGAAGAAAAAACGCACCTACGCTCAAGACGCCAGTGGCAAGATGGCTCAGGTGCGCGAAGGCCAAGCCGCCGCGCCTGCTGCGCCAACGGCCGAGGCACCGACCGCCAAGCCTGCGCCCACCGCGCCGCAAGCGCCGGTCACCCCACCCGTGCAACACGACGACAATCTGACCGACAGCGAGCGCCAAGCGCGCGTCAAGGCGTTGGAAGGCTCGAAAGTGCGGGCCGCCGAAGAAGCCAAGCGCGCGGCGGAAGAAGCCGAGCGCCGTAAGGTCGAAGAAGCCGAAGCCGCAAAAGCGGCCGCCGAGGAAGCCGAACGCCAAGCTGCTGAAGCTGCCGAAGCCGCTAAAAATGCGCCGCAAGAAAAAGCTGTTGCGGCCAAAGACGCTGCGCCCGCACCGGCCCCGGCCAAACCCCAATCTCGTCCTCAAGGGGCCCGCCCTCAAGGGGGACGTCCTCAAGGTGCGCCGTCGGCTCCGCCCGCCGCGCCCAAAGAAGACGCCAAGAAAAACAAAAAAGCCAAAAAGGCTAAAGACACGAAAGCACCCGCACCCTCGCGTGGTCGCGGTGGTGACGAGCGTCGTCGCTCCGGCAAGCTAACCATTTCGTCGGCGCTTTCCGGCGGTGGCAACGAAGAACGCCAACGCTCATTGGCATCCGTGAAGCGCAAACGCGAAAAAGAAAAACTGCAACAGCAGCAAGCGCGCGCACAGAACAAGAAAATCGTTCGCGACGTGGTCGTGCCGGAAACCATTTCCGTTCAAGAGCTCGCCAACCGTATGGCAGAGCGCGGCGTGGACGTTATTCGCGAATTGATGAAAATGGGCGTCATGGCGACGCCCAGCCAGATCATCGATGCCGATACGGCTGAGCTGATTGTCGCCGAATTCGGCCACAACTTGCAGCGTGTGTCCGAAGCGGATGTGGAAACCGGCCTCAGCGGCGGTGACGATAGCGATGCCGATCTGACCAAGCGTCCGCCGGTGGTGACCGTTATGGGTCACGTCGATCACGGTAAAACGTCTCTGCTTGACGCGTTGCGCACCACCGATGTGGCGGGCGGCGAAGCGGGCGGCATCACCCAGCACATCGGTGCATACCAAGTGAACCTGGAAAGCGGCGCGAAGATCACCTTTGTCGACACCCCGGGTCACGCGGCGTTCACCGACATGCGTGCACGTGGCGCCAAAGTTACCGACATCGTGATCTTGGTGGTGGCCGCCGACGACAGCGTCATGCCGCAAACCATTGAAGCCATTCACCACGCCAAGGCCGCCGAAGTGCCGATCATTGTCGCCATCAACAAATGCGATAAGCCCGACGCCAACGCCACCAAAGTGCGCACCGAATTGCTGCAACACGAAATCGTGGTTGAAGAAATGGGCGGCGACGTGCTGGCGGTGGATGTGTCTGCCAAAGCGCGCACCGGCCTGGATAAGCTTGAAGAAGCGATCTTGCTGCAAGCTGAAATTCTCGACCTTAAGGCCAATGCAAACCGTCCCGCCGAAGGCATCATCGTCGAAGCCAAAATGGAACAGGGCCGTGGCTCGGTCGCGACCGCGTTGGTTCAGCGCGGCACCTTGCGGCGTGGCGATATCTTTGTCGCGGGTTCCGAATGGGGCCGTGTGCGTGCCCTGATCGACGATCACGGCCAGCAGATCGAAGAAGCCATTCCCGGCATGCCGGTTGAAATTCTCGGCCTCAGCGGCACGCCCGATGCGGGCGATGATGTCGTCGTGGTCGATGAAGAAGCCCGTGCCCGTGAAGTCACCGAATATCGCCAGCGCAAAAAGCGCGATCTGCGTTCCGCCGCCGCCAGCCGCGGCACGCTGGAACAGATGTTCGAAAAAATCAAAGAGGGCGAAGCGCAAACCTTGCCGGTGGTCCTCAAGGCCGACGTGCATGGCTCGCTCGAAGCGATCACCGCCGCGCTCAACAAAATGGGCACCGACGAAGTCAAAGCCCAGGTGCTGCACGGCGCGGTCGGCGGCATCAACGAATCCGATGTGATCTTGGCCCGTGCTTCGGGTGGTTTCATCATTGGCTTCAACGTGCGCGCCAATGCCCAGGCCCGCGATATGGCCAAGCGTGACGGCGTCGATATTCGCTACTATTCGATCATCTACGATGCCATCGACGACATGCGCAATGCGCTGTCGGGCATGTTGGCGCCGACGCTGAAAGAAGAATTCCTCGGCTACGCACAGGTCCGCGAAGTGTTCTCGGTTTCCAAGGTCGGCAAGGTCGCCGGTTGCATGGTCACCGACGGCATGGTCAAGCGCGGCTCCAAAGTCCGCTTGCTGCGCGACGACGTGGTCATCCACGAAGGCGAGTTGAGCCAGCTCAAACGCTTCAAGGATGATGCCAAGGAAGTCAAGGAAGGCACCGAATGCGGCATGTCGTTCGCCAACTATGACGACATCAAAGAAGGCGATATGATTGAGTGCTTCGATGTCATCGAAGTGGCGCGCCAGCTTGAAGAGTAGGGTTTCGACCCCGCACGGCATGCATTCTGTATTAAGGCACACGCTATGACTCGTCATGGTCATCACAATTCCGCCAAAGGCCCCAGCCAACGCCAATTGCGCGTGGGTGAAGAGCTGCGCCATGCGTTGGCGTGGATTTTGGAACGCGGTGAGCTGCGCGAACCGGTGTTGGCGACCACGCCGGTGACGGTGACCGAAGTGCGCGTCAGCCCCGATCTGAAAAACGCCACCTGTTTCGTCACCCCCTTGGGCGGCGGCGACGCCGAAGCCGTTAAGGCGGTGGTTGAAGCCCTGGGCCGCGCGCGTAAATTCTTGCGCCATGCGGTGGTCACCAAAGTGAACCTCAAATACGCCCCGCAGCTGCATTTCGAACACGACACCTCGTTCGATTTCGCCGGTCATATCGATGAGCTTTTGCATCAGCCCGACGTTGCGCGTGACCTTCGTCATGACGATGAAGATGATGAAGCCGCTCCCGACGGCGTCGCACATGAAAGCGACGAGACCGCCTGATGGCGCGCAAACGCAAGGGCCAGCCGGTTCACGGCTGGGTCGTTTTTGACAAACCCAAAGAAATGAGCTCATCGCAAGCGGTGGGCAAAGTGCGCTATTTGCTCAACGCGCAAAAGGCCGGTCACGGCGGCACTTTGGATCCGTTGGCCAGCGGTATTTTGCCGATCGCCTTGGGCGAAGCGACCAAAACCATGGGCTTTGTCATGGATGGCGCGAAGACCTATCGCTGTTGGGTGCGTTTCGGTGAAGCGCGCAGCACCGACGATGCGGAAGGCGAGGTGATCGAGACGTCCGACGCACGCCCCACCGCCGCGGAAATCGAAGCCGCTTTGAGCGCATTCGAAGGCGATATCGAACAAATCCCACCGATCTATTCCGCCATCAAAATCGACGGCCAGCGCGCTTACAAACTGGCGCGCGACAATCAAGAGGTCGAGATGAAAGCGCGCACCGTGCGTATCGACAAGATCACGCTGGTCGAGATGCCGGAACCGGACCTCGCCGTGATCGATGTCGATTGCGGAAAAGGTACGTATATCAGGTCGTTAGCGCGTGATTTGGCGGTGCATCTGGGCACCGTCGGTTTTGTCGCTGATTTGCGCCGCACGCGCGTCGGCCCATTTCGCGAAAACCAAGCGATTTCGCTGGATTCGTTGGAGTCTCTGGGGCATAGTGCGCGCCTCGAAGAAGCTGTGCTTCCGATCATGACCGTGCTGGACGACATCCCGGCGCTGGCCTTGTCGGAAGTTGAGGCTGGAAACATGCGGCATGGTATGCCCGCACCAGCGCTCACCGTCCTCAACCGGACACCTGACGTGCAGGTGTCCCCAGGAGAAACGGTGGTCGCCATGGATGGGGATGTGCCGCTTGCTCTGGCCAGGATCGAAGGCGGGGAAATCCGCCCGGTCCGTGTTCTCAATCTTTAATTATAGGAGTACACGATGTCGATTACCGCAGAGCGCAAACAAGAGCTCGTCAAAGAATACGCCATCAAAGATGGCGACACCGGTTCCCCGGAGGTGCAGGTTGCCGTTCTTTCCGAACGCATCACCAACCTGACCGAACACCTCAAAACCCATAAAAAAGATCACCACTCGCGCCGCGGGCTGCTGATCATGGTCGGTCAGCGCCGCCGTCTTCTGGATTACACCAAGAAGAAAGATCAAGCGCGCTACGACAGTCTGATCAAGCGCCTCGGCTTGCGCCGCTAAGGTGCATACGGCCAGTCCTCAAAGGGGGGCTGGCCGTTGGTCTTTTTGTCGACGTATTTTGAGAATACGAAGGACATCAAGACATGCCCCGTACCGGATGGCCCAATGGTGGGTGGTGCGGGGTTAAGGCAGGAACTGCTGGTAGGCAAAACTTAGGGCCTGCCGATTGATTTGAAGGAAAGTTAAGAATGTTCAAGGAATTTCGGAAAGAACTCGAATGGGGCGGTCGCACGCTGGTTTTCGAAACCGGTAAGATTGCACGTCAGGCCTCCGGCGCCGTGATGGTCACGTATGGCGAAACCAAAGTGCTGTGCACCGTGGTCGCCATGGACTCTGAGCGTCCGGGTATCGACTTCTTCCCCCTCTCGGTTCACTACCAAGAAAAAACCTATGCCGCCGGTCGCATTCCGGGCGGCTTCTTCAAACGCGAAGGCCGTCCTTCTGAGAAGGAAACGCTGACCTCGCGCTTGATTGATCGCCCGATCCGTCCGCTGTTCGCCAAAGGCTTCAAAAACGAAGTTCAGGTCATCTGCACCGTGGTTCAGCACGACATGGAAAACGACCCCGATATGGTCGCCATGGTCGGCACCTCGGCCGCTTTGTGCATTTCCGGTGCACCCTTCATGGGTCCGATCGGCGGCGCACGCGTGGGCCGCATCAATGGTGAATTCGTGCTCAACCCGTTGCTTGACAGCATGGCTGACTCGGACCTCGACCTGGTGGTCGGGGGCACCAAAGAAGGCGTGTTGATGGTCGAATCGGAAGCTTCCGAGCTCAGCGAAGAAGTGATGCTGGGCGCGGTGGCCTTTGGTCATGAAGGCTTCCAGCCGGTGATCGACGCGATCATCGAATTGGCCGAACATTGCGCCAAAGAGCCGATGGAAATGCCCAGTGCACCCGAAGGCGCCGACGACGTCAAAGCCAAGGTCAAGGAATTGGCCGAAGCCGGTCTGCGCGATGCGTACAAAATCTCCGACAAGATGGAACGTCAAGCTGCCGTTGCCGCCGCCAAAGACGCCGCCGCCGCAGTTGTCAAAGAAGAGTTCGACGCCGATCTTTTGGATGCGGTTTTGGGCGATGCGTTCAAATCGTTGGAAAAAAGCATCGTGCGTATGTCGATCTTGGAAACCGGCGTACGTATCGACGGTCGCGACACCAAAACGGTGCGCCCAATTGTCACCGAAGTTGGCATCCTCGACCGTTCGCACGGCTCGGCGCTGTTCACCCGCGGTGAAACGCAGTCCATCGGTGTCGCCACCTTGGGCACCGGTTCGGACGAGCAGATCATCGACGCGTTGGAAGGTTCTTACCGCAACCACTTCATGCTGCACTACAACTTCCCGCCGTACTCGGTTGGCGAAGCCGGTCGCTTCGGCGCCACCGGTCGTCGCGAAGTCGGCCATGGCAAGTTGGCGTGGCGCGCCGTTCACCCGGTGATGCCGACCAAGGAAGAGTTCCCCTACACCATTCGCGTGGTGTCGGAAATCACCGAATCCAACGGCTCTTCGTCGATGGCCACGGTGTGCTCGACCTCTTTGGCGCTGATGGATGCGGGCGTTCCGTTGAAACGCCCCGTGGCCGGTATCGCCATGGGTCTGATCAAAGAAGACGCCGGCGTTGCGGTTCTGTCGGACATCTTGGGTGACGAAGATCACCTCGGCGACATGGACTTCAAGGTTGCCGGTACGGATCAGGGCATCACGTCCTTGCAGATGGACATCAAGATCACGTCCATCACGTCGGAAATCATGGAAACCGCGTTGGAACAAGCCAAAGCCGGTCGTTTGCACATCCTTGGCGAAATGGGTCACACCATCGACCACGGACGTGAAAGTGTTGCCGCCACCGCGCCGCGCATCGAAACCTTCCAGATCGACAAAGACAAAATCCGCGACGTCATCGGCGCGGGCGGCAAGGTGATTCGCGAAATCTGCGAAACCACCGGCGCCAAGGTCGACCTGGATGATGACGGCACCGTGAAAGTCGCCGCCGTCGATGCAGGCGCTATGCAGCAAGCCATCGACTGGATCAAAGGCATCACGGCGGTGCCGGAAGTCGGCGTGATCTACACCGGTAAAGTGGTCAAGATCATGGACTTCGGTGCATTCGTGAACTTCATGGGTCCGCGCGACGGTTTGGTGCACATTTCCGAACTGGCCAACTACCGCGTCGAAAAAGTCGGCGACATCGTCAAGGAAGGCCAGTCCGTGAAGGTCAAGCTGATCGGCATCGACGATCGCGGCAAAGTCAAATTGTCCATGAAAGTGGTCGACCAAGAAACCGGCGAAGAAATCTCGCCGGAGAAAAAGGGCGACTAAGTTCGTTTTAAGGTTCGGGGCGGCCCTCATGTTTTGAGGTGTCCGCCCCGATTCTTTTTCGATATGTTTGTTTTTCCATATGGCGCAGAAGTGACCGCATTTTTGTGACATATTCATGTATGCTAATGCTGTGGCCCCGATACCTGGAATGGGGCCATTGATCCGGAGGTTCCGTGAAAACGCTCAATTCCTATAAAATGTCCGGCAAAGAGGTCTTGCCCTTGGTCGAAGGCGGCAAAGGTGTCGCTGTGTCCAACGGCACCACCGCAGGCGCGTGGGCCAAGGCTGGCGGCATCGGCACGTTTTCATGTGTGAATCCTGACAGTTACGCCGAAGACGGAACCTATATTCCGCAGATTTATCACGGCAAAACCCGTTCCGAGCGTTTTGAAGAATTGAAGGCCTACGCCATCCGCGGCGGCATCGAACAGGCGAAAATCGCCCGCGATGTGTCCGGTGGCGAAGGCCGTATCCATATGAACGTGCTGTGGGAAGCGGGCGGAACCGTGCCGATCCTGCACGGCGTGTTGGAAGAAGTCGGCGAACTGATCAACGGCATCACCTGCGGTGCGGGCATGCCCTACAAGGTCGCCGAAATCGCCGCGCAATACGGTATTTTTTATTACCCGATCGTATCCTCGGGCCGCGCGTTCAATGCTTTATGGCGGCGTTCGTACAAAAACCACGCCGATCTGTTGGGTGGCGTGGTCTACGAAGATCCGTGGCTGGCCGGTGGTCACAACGGCCTATCCAATGCCGAAGACCCCCGTGAGCCGCAAGACCCGTACGGTCGCTGTGTCGAGCTGCGCAAAATCATGAACGGTTACGGTCTCAACCACGTGCCGATCATCATGGCCGGTGGCGTGTGGTTCCTGCGCGATTGGCAAGACTGGATCGACAATGATGAGCTGGGCCCGATTGCGTTCCAGTTCGGCTCTCGCCCGTTGTTGACCCAAGAAAGCCCGATCTTGCAGGCGTGGAAAGACCGCCTGTTGAGCCTGAAAGAAGACGATATTCTTTTGCAGCAGTTCAGCCCCACGGGTTTTTATTCGTCGGCGATCAAAAACAAATTTATGCAGGGCCTGATCGACCGCTCCAACCGCCAGGTTGAATATCGCGCCAAACCGGGTGATGAAGGCTTCACCGCCGAGCTGCCTTTGGGTCCGCGCCAGCGCGTGCATTACGTTAAGCCAGAAGACCTGCCTCGCGCCCAGGGCTGGATTGACGAAGGCTTCACCGAAGGCATGAAAACACCCGACAACACCATGGTGTTCGAAACCCCGGAAAAATCGCAAAAGGTTTTGAAAAGCCAGGCCGATTGCATGTGCTGCCTGAGCCAGTGTCGTTTTTCCAATTGGGCCGACAACGAAGAAGGCACCACCGGCAAGCGCGCCGATCCGCGCTCGTTCTGTATTCAAAAGGCCTTGCAACTTGCCGCACACGGCGGCGATTTGGAACAAAGCCTGATGTTTGCAGGCCATAATGCCTACAAATTCGCCCAAGACCCGTTTTACGAAGGCGGCTTTATCCCGACCGTTAAGCAGTTGGTGGAGCGAATCGTCACCGGTGATTGATGGGGGGTGATTGATCACCTGCTCAATAACCACAGTGAAATTAGTGTCTTTTAGTTTTGCGCCTGAAACCAACTTATGCTTAACTAACTGCAATAAGACTAAACGTAAACAACCCTCTAACGGGTTGGCGAACCAGCTTCTATGTGTTTGACCATTTGATCCGCGTCAAGGACCAAGGGGCTGCGGTTCAAGCAGTATGTGGCTGGCTTTATTGGGAGACATCATGAGACCTTACGCACAAGTTTTAGAACAGCTTCGTTCCGCAGGATTGCGGCCCACCCGTCAACGCTTGGCGCTGGCGCGGCTGTTGTTCGAAAACGGCGCACGCCATGTGACCGCTGAAATGTTGCACGCCGAAGCTCAGGACGCGACCATCAAAGTGTCGCTGGCGACGGTCTACAACACGTTGCACCAGTTCACCGAAGCCGGTTTGTTGCGCGAAATTGTCGTCGACCCGACGCGGTCTTACTTCGACACCACCACCCACGAACACGGCCACTTCTTTCACGAAGGCACCGGCCAGTTGGAAGACATCCCCGGCGGCCAAGTGCACCTGGCGGCGATGCCGAACGCACCAGAGGGCACCAAGATCTCTGGAATTGATGTCGTTGTCCGCCTGACTTCCAATTAATATTCTATATAATCAATTGGATAGAGGTCTTTTTAGAAGTCCTCTATCTTTTTGTTGACCATGCCTTTTAAAGGGCTATAGTTTGTCACTCAGCGGTGCAGTATTCAGCCGCTCGTTGTTTTCTTTTTCGAATTCATCTGATCAGAGGAGGCCTCCATGGGCTTGAAAGACAGCAAAACCGAACAAAACTTGAAAGACGCGTTCGCCGGTGAATCCCAAGCTAACCGTCGTTACCTGTATTTCGCACAAAAGGCCGACATCGAAGGTTACAACGACGTCGCCACCGTGTTCCGTTCCACCGCCGAAGGTGAAACCGGCCACGCGCACGGCCACTTGGAATTCCTCGAAGAAACCGGCGATCCCGCAACGGGTCTGCCCATCGGTGGCACCGGCGACAACCTCAAAGCGTCCATCGCTGGCGAAACCCACGAGTACACCGACATGTACCCGGGCATGGCCAAAACCGCACGTGAAGAAGGCTTCGACGAAATCGCCGATTGGTTCGAAACCCTGGCGAAAGCGGAAAAGTCTCACGCTGGCCGCTTCCAAAAAGCGTTCGACAACCTGGATTAATTTTCTCCCGGTTGGACGACATTACGGCGCGGGGGGCTTTGCGAAGAAGCCTCCCGCGTTGTTTTTTTGAGTATTGTTTTTCGATTTAAAAAGTAAGGCGAGGTGGGGACATGAGTGAAGGCAGCCTAAGCGCACCGACGCGTCATCCGCTCAAATGGCGGGACGAAGATTTTTACAACGAAGACAAGCTGTTCGCCGAATTGGAACGGGTGTTCGACCTGTGCCATGGCTGTCGTCGTTGCTTCAATCTGTGTGATAGCTTCCCCCGTCTGTTCGACATGGTGGACGAATCGAAAACCGGTGAAGTCGATGGCGTCGCCAAGGCCGATTACTGGAAAGTGGTCGATGCCTGCACGCTGTGCGATTTGTGCTTCATGACCAAATGTCCTTACGTGCCGCCCCATGAATGGGACCTCGATTTCCCCCACTTGATGCTGCGTGCCCGCGCGTTGCAATTCAAACGCGGCGAGACCAATAAGAAACAAGACAAGCTGACCGAGATTGATAAAAACGGTCCGCTCGGCGTGAAATTTTCCGGCCTCGCCAACTGGGCGTCGAGCCGCGACAACGGCTTGACCCGTTCGATCATGGAAAAGACCCATGACGTACACAAAGACGCCGAACTGCCCAAGTTCGCCAAAAAAACCTGTACCGATCGCGCCAAAGCAGAACCCAATATCGTCAACGCAGGCGCGCCCGCGCACGGCAAGCGCAAGGCGGTGATCTATGCTTCGTGCTTTGGTGAATACAACGACCCCGACATCGTTTTGGACAGCCGTGCAGTGCTGGCGAAAAACGGCATCGATGCCGAAATCGTCTATCCCGAATGCTGTGGCATGCCGCAATTGGAACAAGGCGACATGGCGCGCGTTTCCGCCAAAGCCCTGTCCATTTCCAAGACGCTTAAGCCTTATGTGGATGACGGTTACGACATCGTCGTGCCGGTCGCCAGCTGCGCGTTGATGCTGAAATTCGAATGGCCGCTGGTCGAGCCGGATGACGAAAACGTCAAAGCGCTCAGCGGTGCGACTTATGACATCACCGAATACGTCGTCGACATCGCGGGCAAAGAAGGCCTTGCCGATGGCATCCAGGCTCTGGATGGCGGCGTCACCGCGCACATCGCGTGTCATGCGCGCGCCCAAAACATGGGCCGCAAAGCGCAAGAACTGCTCAAGCTGATCCCCGACACCCAAGCCACGATCATCGAGCGGTGTTCGGGCCACGGCGGCACCTGGGGCGTGACCACGGAATTTTTTGAAGTCGGCATGAAAGTCGGCGCCCCGGTGATGCGCGATGCCGCCAAGGTCGACAGCGCCTACATCGTGTCCGAATGCCCGTTGGCCCGTGACCAGATCATTCAGGGGCTGGAACGCAAAGACAAAAAACTCGAAGGCCCCGGCAAAGCGCTGCGCCACCCGGTGCAGGTCTTGGCCCGCGCTTACGGCTTATAAGTTTAAGGAGTTATCCCCCGATGCCTCGTGAAACCCACGAAATCACCCGCGACGACATCATGCCCATGGCCGATTACGCCCATGTGCGCTTGGAACGCCGAAAGGCCATGACGGAAAAGAAAAAGAACCGTCGTGTGCACATCGGTCCCGATGCGACGGCGTATTTCGAAAGCTTCGACACCATGTGGCACCAGATCCACGAAATGCTGTATATCGAGCAAGGCGGCGACGATCAGATCGAAGATGAGCTCAGCGCCTACAATCCACTGATCCCCAACGGTCGTGAATTGGTCTGCACGTTGATGTTCGAAATCGACGATGCGGAGCGTCGCGCGCGGTTCTTGGCGGGCCTCGGCGGTGTCGAGGAAACGGTCAGCCTGTCGGTCAACGGCGACAAGATTCTCGCCGTGCCCGAAGACGACGTCGATCGCACCACTGCGGACGGCAAAGCATCCTCGATCCAGTTTCTGCATTTCAACTTTTCCGATGCCCAAGCCGACGCCATGCGCCAGCCCGAATGCGAGGTTATCCTCGCCATCGGCCACGACGCTTATGGCCATATGGTCAAGCTGCCAGAGGCCGTTCGAAGCGCTTTGGCGGCTGATTTGGACTGATCCTTAAAGATTGCGTTCAAATGTACGTTTTTGAGCCGGGGCCGGTTTTCGGCCCCGGCTTTTTTGTCGCTTGCACACACGGCAAGAATTTTAACTTTCACCTGCGAAATGAAAGCCTTGGGCAAGCGCGCGGTCAATAAAAGCCCGGCCTAATGCGAGGCAACGATCAACTAACCAACTGTTTTTAAAGATGTAATGAATTCCAGAATGGCCGCTGAGAACGGCCCTATTGAGGGGCTAAAATAAATATCGATACCGAAATGATAAGCCTGGGCCGCGTTGATTCGGGGATGTTTTTCATCGAGGTTGACGTTTCAATGGATGATGCAGGGTGTATTTAAGCCATGAAATGAGGCGTGAGGTGTCGCGATCGCGAGCTTAGAAAAGCCGATGCCTGTCTTTATAAATCTGAAACGTCATTTTTGATTATAATTCAATAAGATGATGCATTTCCTTATGGATAAAATTTTATCATAAATTTTTCTTATTCGATGGCTTCACCCTTGAGAATTCCCCAAAAATCGGCCCTGTTGAGCCAGCCTTCGAAGCCTTCGACTTCGACCCGGCAAAATTCGGTTTGTCCGGGACACGCGATGAGCTGACCCGACACGCCGGTTTGCACCCGTGCGACGGCGCGCGACTTGGGATCGGATTTGGCGCGAATGTCGCGGGTGCCGCCGGTGACGATAAAGCCGCGCTTGGACGACAGCATGGTTTGATGCACCCAGCCTTGGCTGCCTTCCCAGTCGCGCACCTTGCGCCAGGTTTTGTATTCGGCGATCACTTCCAGCGGCAAACCGGATTTGCGATAAACCCATTCGACCGGATATTGAACGCCGGGCCCGGTGCGCAAATTGACTTCACCGGCGCGCAACGAGACAAAGCGCGGCAACGGCAGTCCGGAACCGGAAACCTGGGCAGAGGCAGATGTTACGCTCAGCACGGTTGCTGCGCTCAGCACGGTCACTGCGATCAGGGCAATGGAAAGGTGGCGAAACATTCCGTGAGCCTCCCTGGGTGATGGGGTGGGTGAATTGGTTTGTGTCGAATCGCCCCTATTAGAAGAGCCCCTGCGCAAGCGGTCAATGGTCTAGCGCACAGTTGGCGATCAGGCCTTCGCGCCGCAGGGGCGATTTGGACAAGGCTTTTGTCATTAAGGCGCAGGGAAACGGTCGATTTTGACGATTTCATCGAAAGGTAAGCGTCCCATACGTTCCATGCCCTGATCGGCTTTGGCCTTGCCGATGGCGACGAACATCGCTGTTTCGTGGGCAGCGGGCAGGTTGAGCAAGCGGGTGACGGTTTCGGCTTCGAAAATATCCATCGGACACGATGCCAAGCCCATTTCCGTCGCTGCAAGCATCAGCGTTTGCGCCGCCAAACCGCAAGAGCGCATGGCTTCGTCGCGCGCCAACCCGTCGCGATCTTTGTAAAAATCGATGACTTTGCCGCCCAGAACTTCGGCGACATCGTCGTCGGCGGCATCGAAATAGCGCGCGGGATTGCGCGTCCAGGCATCAATGTCGACGACGATGGATACCAACATGGCCGCATCGGTGAATTGCGCCTGGTTGGCGGCGGCGGCTTGCAAGGCCGCGCGCTGGGCGGGGTCCTCGACCAGCACGAAACGCCAATGTTGAATGTTCCACGCGCTGGGCGCTTTCATGGCCAGCTCCAACAAGCGCCGTTTGTCGTCTACGGCCATAATATAATCGGGTTCGAACTGGCGCACCGCTGTGCGGTGTTCAATTGCCATGCTGACGGTCATGTTTGTCATGAAATTTCCCCTTATAAATTTACCTACCAATAGGTAAGTTTGTTGATTAAAAGAAAACGGGCCAAAGCCCGCTGGTGATGCTGTGTTAATGCTTTAGCCGCCCAACGAAGCCTTGATGTCTTGGACCAAAGGTTCAATGAAATCGGAATTTTTGCGGGTTCTGGCGATCAGGATTGATCCTTCAAGGGTGGCGATGATGGTATCGGCTTTGACCGAAGGTTCAGCCCCGAAATACAGCTGTCCGGATGCGCGTCCTTGGCGCAACACGCGCGTCAGCCAGGTGTGAATGATGGCGAAAAATTCGTTCATGCGTTCTTGCATGGGTTCGGGCAGGGTCGAGTATTCGGACGCCATCACCCCACCGACGCACATCAGCTCACAGCTATTCGCTAGTTCTATGAAGGGCTTAAAGAAAGCATCAAGCTGTTGCCAAACGGTGAGATTGAGCTCATCGACACCTTGAAGCGCGGTGAGCGCTCTGTTCGCATGTCGTTCGGCCAGGGCCGCACCGAGGTCCGCTTTGCTGGGAAAGTGGTAATGCAAGCTGGCCTTGCGAATACCCATTTCATTGGCGATATCTTGATAACTGAACGCGTTGTACCCGCGCAATTGCAACAAGTGCTCGGCAATGTCGAGGATTTGGGTTTTGGTGTCAGGTTGTGCGGCCATAAGTATTCTACCGATCAGTTGGTAAGCTAGCCTACCTTAAGGTAGATGCGGTGGTCAAGCCGTGATGTGTGGTGGAAATAAAGCCGAAGTCGGAGGTCATTATATTTCGCCGGTAGCAGGGCGTGAACGTGGGTCATTTTTGCGCGCTGATTGTGATGAAATTAAATTTCGCGGCTGGTTCTTTGAGGGTGTTTGCCTGCGCGGAGTGCGGATTATCATGTGTATGAGGTAAATTGACCGCGTGTTGGTTCTGGACAGGCTTTGTCTTTGCTGGTACCCAAATAATGACCGGTGTTTCTGGGAGGAAGCACCATTCCCCAGGTTTAGATGAAAGAGCCCTGATTTAGGGGCGGGCCTAGATGAACACTTCCAATAAGCCCAAAGTCGTTGTGACGCGCAAACTGCCGGATCCCGTCGAAACCCGCATGATGGAGTTGTTCGACGTTCAATTGAATCTGGACGATGTGCCGATGTCGCAAATTCAGTTGGCCGAAGCGGTCAAGCACTGCGACGTGTTGGTGCCGACGGTCACCGACAACATCGATGCCGGGGTGCTCGCCCAGGCTGGCGAACAGTTTCGCTTGGTGGCGAATTACGGTACCGGCGTCGATCACATCGATTTGGCCACCGCGCGTCAACGCGGCATTTTGGTGACCAATACGCCCGATGTGCTCACCGAAGACACCGCCGACATGACCATGTCGTTGCTGTTGGCCGTACCGCGCCGCTTGGTCGAGGGTGAGCGCGCATTGCGTGACGGGAAGTGGTCCGGTTGGTCACCAACCTGGATGCTCGGTCACCGCATTCACGGCAAACGGCTGGGTATCGTTGGCATGGGCCGGATCGGTCGCGCCGTGGCGAAACGCGCCAAGGGTTTTGGCCTGTCGATCCACTATCACAACCGCAACCGTGTGCACGAAGACGTCGAACGCGATCTGGAGGCGACCTACTGGGAAAGCCTCGATCAAATGTTGGCGCGTATGGACATCATTTCGGTGAACTGTCCGCACACCCCCGCGACCTATCATTTGCTGTCCGCACGGCGTTTGAAGTTGATGCAGTCGCATGCCTTTATCGTCAATACGGCGCGCGGTGAAATCATCGATGAAAATGCCTTGATTCGCATGCTCAAAGCGGGCGACATCGCCGGGGCGGGCCTTGACGTCTATGAAAATGAGCCGGCGATCAATGCGAAGTTCTTGGATTTGACCAACGTGACGTTGTTGCCGCACATGGGGTCCGCCACCTGTGAAGGTCGCATCGATATGGGCGAAAAAGTGCTCATCAACATCAAAACGTTCGCCGATGGGCACTCCCCACCGGACCGGGTTTTGTTTGATATTTAAGTTTAATTAAATCATTCAAAAACGTCGGGACCTGCATGGCCCGCCGTTTTTGGCGGTTTTTACGCCGTTTAAATTATTTTAAATAGACTCATTAAGAGTTGTTTAGATGAATATGACGGATCCGTCTTTATGCGCGTCGTTCAAAAACGTCACCACGCCGCCGACCTCGATTTTGATGTCCGGGCGCAGTTCGCCGCGCGGGATATCGAGGGATTTGAGGCCCATTTCACAGACCATGAAGCGCACACCGAGCTCGCGGCAGGCCTCCAGTAAGGTTTCAAAGTCCGCAACGCCGCGTTCTTTAAAGGTGTCGTTCATATCCGCACCGGTTTCCATGCCGTTGCTGGTTGGCTGGATCGCCCAAGCGGGGACGTTGTCGACGCCGGGGCGCATCAGGGCGCGGGCCCCTTCCATGGTGAAAAACAACGTCACCGGCGTGTCGATGGCGGCGGCGGCCGAAGCCATCACCAGGGCGTAGTGGACCTTGTCGAAATCTCCGGAAAACACCACCAGAGACAGCTTTTCAGGTCGTTCAGGGTTGAGCACTTCAGCCATGGCACGGGTTGGCCTTTGGATTGGTGTGGATGGACAAGTCGGTGATCGTCGGATTTTCGCCGCACAGCGGACAGCCAGGGTCGCGTTTGACCTTGATGGTGCGAAACTGCGTCGCCAGCGCGTCATAGATCAACAAGGACCCGGACAGGCTTTCGCCGATGTCGAGAAGCTCTTTGATGATTTCGGTGGCTTGTAAAGACCCGATGGTACCGCACAACGCCCCCAACACACCGGCTTCGGAACAGCTGGGCACTTGGCCCGGCGGTGGCGGTTCGCGGAATATGCAGCGGTAACAAGGGCCCTCTTGGTGGCCACCGGGAAAATTCTTAAAGGTCGCGACTTGGCCATCAAAACGCAAAATCGCGCCGGTGACCAAAGGCGTGTGGGTGAAATACGCGGCGTCATTGATCAAAAAGCGGGTGGAAAAATTATCCGATCCGTCGGTCACCAGATCGTAGGCGTTCAACAAGGCCTCGGCATTGTCCACGGTGATGCGTTCATTGTGCAGGACGAGCTTGATGTCCGGGTTGATGGCGCGCAGCGCCGTCGCGGCGCTTTCGACCTTGGGTGTGCCGATGCGATCCGTGGTGTGCACGATTTGGCGCTGCAAATTGGACAGATCGACGGCGTCGTCATCGATGATGCCCAGCGTCCCCACACCCGCGGCGGCAAGATACATCAAGACCGGCGAACCAAGGCCGCCAGCCCCCACGACCAGCACTTTGGCGTTAAGCAACTTGTCTTGACCCTGCCCACCAACTTGCGGAAGCAGGATGTGGCGTGCGTAGCGTTGAATTTGCTGTTCGGTGAAGTCGAGGCTCATCTCGGCGTTCCAATTGTGACCAAATATGGCCCAATTTTGAGACCAAAAATAAGTCTCAAATGAGTCATGTGACGTTTTTCTGCAAGAAATATAATTATATATAACTTCTAATACATTGATTTGGCGTCTTAAATAAGAATCATAGATTCATCTAGTCATGAGTACGCGAAGAAATAATATAACTTCAACAATGTGGTGCTAATTTATAAGGTGCTTCGCGAGGCTCAGTTTAGCGCTTAATCTTGACCCAAACCTTCGAACAGCGGCGTGGACAAATAGCGTTCCGCGAACGAAGGTAAGATAACCACGATGACTTTATTTTCCATTTCCGGACGCTGACCCAATTCCAACGCCGTGGCCAGCGCTGCACCCGAAGAAATGCCCACGGGCAGGCCTTCCAGCTGGGCTGCTTTGCGCGAGGTGGCGAAAGCGGTCTCGTTGCCGATTTGCACGACCTCATCAATTAAATCGACGTTCAGCACGGCCGGCACGAAGCCCGCGCCGATGCCTTGAATTTTGTGCGGACCGGGCACGCCGCCGGACAGCACGGCGCTGTCTTCCGGTTCAACCGCGATCATCTTGACGTCGGGATTGCGTTCTTTGAGAACTTCGCCGATGCCGCTGAGCGTGCCGCCGGTGCCAACGCCACTGATCACCACATCGACTTTGCCACCGGTATCGGCCCAAATCTCTTCGGCGGTGGTGTCGCGATGAACGGCAGGGTTTGAGGGGTTGGTGAACTGCTGCAGCATCAAATAGCCCTTGGACTTGGACAGTTCTTCGGCGCGATCGATGGCGCCTTGCATGCCTTGCGCCGCCGGGGTCAGGTCGATTTCAGCACCCAAAAACGCGAGCATCTTGCGCCGTTCCGACGACATGCTTTCGGGCATGGTCAGGACCAATTTGTAGCCCTTTGCCGCGCACACGAAGGCCAAGGCGATGCCGGTGTTGCCGGACGTGGGTTCGACCAGAATGTCGCCGGGCTTGATGCGGCCTTCTTTTTCGGCGTCTTCGATCATCGCGCGACCGATGCGGTCTTTGACCGATGCCAAAGGATTGAAGAATTCGCATTTACCAAGAATGATGGCCTTGCAGTTTTCCGCTTTGGCCAAACGCGACAGGTTGATCAGAGGCGTCGCGCCGATGGTGTCCAAAATGCTGTCATAAATGCGGCCCCGAAAACGGGGGTTCGTATCTTGGCTGCTCATAATTCTGTTCGCCCTCCCGGACAGCGGCACTGTACTTTAAAAGTTATGCGCACGATTCGGCTGTTCATAAGTCATTGATATAATGCTTTTGGCGTATCAACAAGCTTGGCGTGCCCCAAAAAGACATTGATGGCACATACACGGCTACTCAGATTGTGAAATCCAAGCTTTTTCGACCTTCGCTTTCGATGCCGGATTTGTGTGCGCGGTTGCACATGTCGTCGATGCTGACTTGGTCGAGTTGCTTCATGACCTCGCCTTGCATCTCCAGCCACAGCGGTCGCACGACCTTGATGCCAAGCTCCGATCCGGCGGTGTCTTGCAGCGGATCGTCGGCGGTTTCCATACGCCGCACCGCACGCACGATGTCGCCGATGGATATGCGACGTCGTTCACGCGCCAAACGGTATCCGCCACGCGGGCCGCGCACGCCGATCAGAATGTCTTCGCGCACAAGCTGTTGCAGGGCTTGTTCCAGATAACGTCTGGGAATGTCTTGGCGCCGTGTAATTTCACGGCTCTGCACAGGTTCACTGCCAGCGTGGTAGGCGATGTCGAGCACCGCTTCGATCGCGAACAGCATTTTTTTCGATAGTCGCAGCATGACCAGTGTTTCCTTAAATAGGCTTTTTTATGTTTTTTGGTCCTGGTTCGCGGGATTCTGTGTCCCCGTCGAACCAAATCCGCCCGCACCGCGCGCGGATGAACTTAAATTTTGGCTTTCGCGCCAAGTGACGAACGAAACCGGCGCGACCACCATCTGGGCGATGCGCATGCCGCGCTCGATGGTGAACGGCTCGGATCCGTGATTGATCAGCAGCACACACACTTCGCCGCGATAATCGGCGTCGATGGTGCCCGGTGCGTTTAAAACGGTGACGCCGTGCTTGTTGGCGAGGCCGGAGCGCGGGCGCACTTGCGCTTCGAAACCAACCGGCAATTCAATGGATAGGCCGCTCGGCACCAGTGCGCGCTGACCGGGTTCAATCCTCAGGGGCTCGGAAATGGCGGCGAGCAAATCCACACCGGCGCTGTGTGCGGTGGCGTGTTCGGGCAATGCCAGATCGGCACCGTGGGCCAAGCGTTTAACGCCGATTGTGACCGTCGCGCCGTCCATAACGTATGCTTCCCCCTTGGTCCTATGTTCGTCCATCAAGCGCTCTCACCGGGTTTGAGTTCCGTGGTATGCGCTTTGATGTGTTCGGCTATGCGGTTTGCGAGTTGCTTGGCCACCGCGAATTTCGATTGTGTCGGCCAGTCTTCGATCCCGGTGCGGGTGACCAGATGAACGGTGTTGGCGTCGCCGCCAAAAGTGCCGCTGTCGGGCGATACATCGTTGGCGCAGATCCAATCGCAGCCCTTTTTCGCCAGCTTGGCGCGGGCATATTCGATGACATTTTCTGTTTCCGCGGCAAATCCGACGACCAACCGCGGACGATTGGCACCGGGGCGCGACACACCAGCCAAAATGTCAGGGTTTTCGATCATGTCGAAGCTGGGCGCGCCATCGCTGGATGTTGCGGGATCTTTTTTGAGCTTTTGACCGGCCTCACCATCAACGCGCCAGTCGGCCACGGCGGCGACGCAGACGGCGATGTCGGCAGGCAGAGCGTCGTCGACGGCATGCTGCATGTCGCGCGCGCTTTCCACATGGATGGTTTTGACACCGGTGGGGTCAGACAGACTGACGGGCCCGGAAATCAGCGTCACATGGGCACCGAGCTCTTGCAAAGCCTCCGCGATGGCGTGGCCTTGTTTGCCGCTGGATCGATTGGCGATGTAGCGCACCGGATCGATGGGCTCATGGGTCGGGCCGCTGGTAACCACCGCTGAATATCCGCTGAGCGGCGCACTGGCGTTGAAAAACGCGCTCAGCGCCAGGACGATGTCTTCGGGCTCCGCCATGCGGCCTTCGCCCCACTCGCCACAGGCCATCTCGCCTTCGTCGGGGCCGATCATTTTGACGCCGCGCATCTTCAACAGTTCGATGTTGGAGCGTGTCGCGACATGCTCATACATGCGCACGTTCATTGCAGGTGCGGCCAGCACCGGTTTATCGGTGGCCAGCAGCAACGTGGTGGCCAGGTTATCGGCAAGGCCATGTGCCATCTTCGCCAAGGTGTTGGCGGTTGCGGGGGCGACTAAAACCACGTCGGATTCGCGCGATAGATTGATATGGCCCATTTCGTGTTCGTCGGTCAGCGAGAACAAATCCGTGTAAACCTTGTCGCCCGATACGCTGGCCAACGCCAACGGGGTGACAAACTGTTCGGCACCCTTCGTCATCACGCACCGCACGCTTGCGCCTGCCTTAATCAACTGGCGCACAAGGTCGGGTGTCTTATAAGCGGCAATTCCGCCCGTGACGATCAAAAGGATACGTTTAGCGTTCAGCACGGCCTGGGGAATCCACACGAATCTATACGAATTACCAAAAAAATGGTGTGGATAAATTAAAGCGCCATAACCCACAGTGCAAGTGTTATTTAGGCAAAAGGGCGTATTTAGTGTGAAATTAGAATAGCTACACGTTAGCGCGGCAATAAAAGGGGGGCGCAGTTTTAAAACGTGGCGAGGCTTAAAAGCGCAGCGGCCACACCGATGAGGATCACCGCCGGGCCCAACAGTTTGTGGCGTTGGCGATTGCCGCGCAGCTGGGCAACGGTATCTGGGTGCAGTCTGAGGCCGTGCTCGTCAAACTGGCTGAGCGCGTGCTCCAACCCTTTGACGATGGCGGGCAGGCGCTTGAGCACATCCAAGGTTTCTTCGGCGGTTTCTTGAATGCGGGCTTCGGGTCCCAAATTGGCGCGCATCCACTGTTCGATCAACGGGCGGGCGATCACCCACATGTTGGCGTCGGGGGCCAAGCGTCGTCCGGTGCCTTCGGCGACCAGCATGGTTTTTTGCAGCAATAACAATTGCGGCTGGGTTTCCATCTCGAACGTTTCGGTGATTTGGAACAGTTGGCCCAAAAGCCGGGCGATGGAAATTTCGTTTTGCGGACGGTCCAAGATCGGTTCGGCAATGGACCGACATGCGTGGGTGAATTCTTCAATCGGCTGATGCTTAGGAATCCAACCTGCTTCGAAGTGCACCTCCGCCGCGCGGCGATAATCGCGGGTTAAAAACGACATCAAAAGTTCCGCCAGATGACGGCGCTGTGATCGTTCCAGTCGGCCCATGATGCCAAAATCGACGATCGCCACCGCACCGTCGGGCAGCACAAACAGGTTGCCCGGATGCATGTCACCGTGAAAAAAGCCATCGCGAAACGCTTGGAAAAAAAATGTCTCGGCGGTTTTGCGCAAAACTTCGTGGCAGTCATGACCGGCGGCTTTGATGGCGTCGATGTCGCCGAACGGAATGCCGTAGACGCGCTCCGTGCACATGATGCGTTGACCGGTGCGCAGCCAATCGATGGATGGCACAAACACGTTGTTGTCGCCTTGGAAGTTTTCCCGCAGCTCATCGGCGGCGGCGGCCTCGAAACGCAAATCCATTTCCATTTCGACCGAGCGCGCCAGCGTCGTCACGGTTTCAACAGGTTTCAAACGGCGCAGTTCAGGGCGGGTGCGTTGCAACAGCCGCGCGCCCCAAAAAAACAGTTCCAAATCGCCTTTAAACGCGTCTTCGATACCGGGGCGCAAAACCTTCACCGCGACTTCATGACCGTCTTTGGTGATGGCGAAGTGCACTTGGGCGATGGATGCGGCGGCGATGGCGTCGTCGTCGAATTCGGAAAACAGCTGGTCCACGGATTGGCCGAATTCGGCCTCGATGGCGGCGCGGGCCTCAGCTCCGGAAAACGGCGGCAATTTGTCTTGCAGCTTGGACAAATCCGCAGCCATCTCTTCGCCCAACAAATCGGAACGCGTCGATAGCATCTGCCCGACCTTGATGAAGCTCGGTCCCATGTCTTGGAACGCGCGCGCCAGACGCTCACCGGGACGCCCCGGCGCACGGCGACTGGAGATCAATTTGGCGAACAGCACCACAGCGGGGGCGAGTTGCAGCTGTTCGAGAATGAACAGCGCATCATGGCGCGCCAAGGTGCGCGCGATGGACAAAAGCCGGAGAATGTGTCGAAGGGCTTGCAACGGTTTACTCGCTTAGGTGCGCCACGCGCTGTGAATGCAGGCGATGCCGCCGGTCAGGTTTTCGTAGTTCGCGACGTCCATCCCGGCGTCTTCGATCATCGCCTTGAAGGTCTCTTGATCGGGGAAGCGACGGATCGACTCGGCTAGGTATTGGTACGATTCGCGATCATCAGCCACCATCTCGCCGATTTTCGGCAACAATGAGAACGAATAGGTGTCGTAAATTGTGCCCAAACCCGGAGCCACCACCTTGGAAAATTCCAGACACAGGAAATGTCCGCCCGGTTTGAGCACCCGGCGCGCTTCACGCAGCGCACGGTCGATGTGGGTGACGTTGCGGATGCAAAACGCGATGGTGTAGGCATCGAACGTGGCGTCTTCAAACGGCAGCTCTTCGGCGTTACCTTGCATCCACTGAATGCCGTTCAGTGATCCACGGTCGATGGCGCGGTCGCGACCGACTTGGAGCATTTCGTGATTGATGTCGAACACCGTCACGTCGTCGCCACCGCGGTCGAGATACTTAAACGCGATGTCGCCGGTGCCGCCGCCGACATCGAGCAGCTTTTGACCGGCGTGCGGGCGCAGCTTTTCCATCAAACGGTTTTTCCACAGGCGGTGCACGCCCATGCTCATCAAATCGTTCATCAGGTCGTATTTGGACGCAACGTTGTCGAAAACGCCGCGCACCATGTCGACCTTGTCCTCTTCGCGCACGGTTTTGTAACCGAAGTGCGTGGTGGACGCGCCCGGTTCGATGATTTCCGGTGCGACGGGTTCGGATTTGGGTGTTTTTTGTGTTTCGGTGCTCATGCGCGGAACCATATACCCATATGGCTTTGTAAAAAAGCCTCAAGGTGATAGTGAGAAGCATGCCTGAATTGCCCGAAGTCGAAACCGTACGCCGTGGACTGGCCCCCGTGATGGAAGGGGCGGTGTTCGCGCGTGTCGACCTGCGCCGCGCCGACTTGCGCAAACCGTTTCCCGAAGACTTCGCCGCGCGCCTTGAAGGTGCACGCATCGCCAACGTCGGGCGGCGTTCGAAGTACCTTATTATAGAGACCCAGAATCTGAACGGGCGCGACACGCTGATTTGGCACCTCGGCATGTCCGGTCAGGTGCGCATTTATGCGCCCGGTGACGAGGTCGCCCCGGTGGGCAAGCACGACCATGTGCAGTTCGACTTGGACAACGGCGCGGTGATCGTGTTCACCGATCCCAGGCGCTTTGGTTTGATGGATCTGTGTAAAACCGAAGATTTCGCCGATCATCCGCTGATCCGCGCCATCGGTCCCGAACCTTTGGGCAACGCGTTCAGTGGTCCGGCGTTGGCGGGTGCGCTGAAAAACAAAAAGGTCGCCATCAAGCAGGCCATCATGGACGCGCGGGTGGTGTGCGGGGTGGGCAACATCTATGCGTCGGAAAGTTTGTTTCGCGCGGGGATTTCGCCCAAGCGCCGCGCGGGCACGGTGCAAGGCGGGCGCGCGGAAAAACTCGCTGCCGCCATCAAAGCGATTTTGACCGAAGCCATTGCGGCGGGCGGCTCAACCTTGAAAGATCACCGCACCACCGATGGCGGGCTGGGATATTTTCAACACAATTTCGCGGTATATGACCGTGCGGGTGAGGCTTGCCCCGGTTGCGATTGTGATGTTTCCAAGACAGGGGGCATTCAGCGCTTGGAACAAGGCGGGCGCTCAACGTACTATTGTCCGCGCAAACAGCGCTAGGGCTATTGTCCGCGCAAACAGCGCTATAGGCGAAAGGCTTTTCATGCGAGCGACGATTTTTTCACTGACGGTGGCGAGCACATTATTGTTCGCGGGATTGAGCCACGCGGCGGACCAAGCACGCTTTTCCAGCGTGATTGACGACCTGCCACTGATGGAGCGCATGGTCGAAGCCGATGACGGCATGAGCTTCGCCACCCCCACCGGGCGCATCGCCAACGTGGACACCACGGTGCCCGCCAACCGCAAAGACGTGCTGGCGTTTTACGCCGCGACCTTGCCGCAATTGGGGTGGACCAAAACAGGCCAAGCGACGTTCGTGCGCGAAGGCGAAATGCTCAATGTCACATTTGAACAAGACGGATCAGCTCTAAAGGTCCACTTCGCCATCTCACCTGCCAAAAAATAACCGCCCCTGAAATCGGAGACCTTCTTATATGACCTTTGAAAACATTCTCACCGAGGTCAAAGACAACATCGCTGTCATCACCTTCAATCGTCCCGAAGCGCTCAACGCCTTGAACGCGCAAATGGTCGGCGAGATGGGCCGGGCGTTGGATCAGTTCGAAGCCGACGACAACGTGCACGTGATCGTGCTGACCGGATCGCAAAAGGCCTTTGCCGCGGGTGCCGACATCAAAGAGATGGCGGACAAGACCTTTAACGATGCGTATTTGGGCGATTTTATCTCCGGCCCGTGGGAACGCATCGACAGCTGTCACAAGCCGGTGATCGCGGCGGTGTCGGGGTTTGCGCTCGGCGGCGGTTGCGAAATGGCGATGATGTGCGATTTGATCGTGGCCTCAGAATCGGCCAAATTCGGCCAGCCGGAAATCACCCTTGGCATCGTGCCGGGCATCGGCGGCACCCAGCGTCTGACCCGCGCGGTGGGCAAGGCCAAGGCCATGGACATGGTGCTGACCGGACGGATGATGGACGCAAAGGAGGCCGAGGCGTCTGGCCTGGTGGCGCGGGTGGTGGAAAATGACAAATTGATGGACGAAGCCATGAGCATGGCGGCGACCATCGCCAGCTTCTCGCGCTCCACCGTGATGATGGCCAAGGAGTCCGTCAAACGCTCGTTCGAGACCACTTTGAGCGAAGGCGTGCGGTTCGAGCGGCGCTTGTTTCACGCCTGTTTCGCCACCCATGATCAAAAAGAAGGCATGGCGGCGTTTATCGAAAAGCGCAAGCCCAAGTTCGAGAACCGATAAAGGCCTCAAAACAGCGTCAATGGGGCTTGACGGGTGATGCAGAGCCCTCTATAAACCGCGCTTCCGTTCGAACACATGCGTTCAACGCAAAGGTTTTAAAAAAATGGCAAATCACAAGTCCGCTAAAAAGCGTATCCGTCAAACCGCCCGTCGCACCGATGTGAACGGCGCGCGTCGCAACAGCGTACGCTCCGCGATCAAGTCGGTCGAAAGCGCAATCGCCGCTGGCGACAAGTCCGCAGCCCAGGCAGCCCTGAAAGTTGCCGAGCCGCAGATGATGCGCGGCGCGCAGTTGGGCGTGTTCCACAAGAACACGGTCGCACGCAAGGTTTCGCGTCTCAGCGCTGGCATCAAAGCTCTCGGCTAAGGCTTTCGCCTGAACTGAGATCTGAGGCTTTCGCTTCGCACATCTTTGCCGGACATCCGTCCGCGCACGCAATTTAAGCCGCACGTTCCTTTTAGGTGCGGCTTTTTGTGTGCCTGAAACACGCGCGTGAGGGCAAATGTGAAGCGGATGTGCTCAAGACACCTGAGGCTGAAAACTTTATCTCTTGCAGCCGTTCTTGGCGGTCTTGGGGAATGTGACGACAAAGTAAACGCAAGAAGCGTCAGAGATCCTAGTCTGAACGTCTTAAGCCTAAAAACAGCGCCAGCATATGGGGTGCGATTGATTGGCTTTGTCCATATCTAGTGGGTTTTGCATCAAATCGCACGAAGGGTGATTTTTCCTAAAATTGTCCCGGTTTTCCACCCCCTGTGGATTGCGTGGATGGATTCTCAGACGGCCTTTGAGTCAAGTTAATTTTTTTGCTTGTTCCCCTTTCGGTCTTGTTGAAACGTGCCCGAGAGGTCTCTAGTATCTCTTCTCAACAACGGGGCGGCTAGACCCTGGTTGAGTAATTCTGGAAGTATTCGTGGAACAAAGGGGAAGTTTCTTCGATTGCAAAACTCTTGCAGCAAGTAACTGACAAGGGAAATTCCAGGTTTACCTAAGCACTGAAGTAATCGCCCCCCTGATACGCAATAAAAAAACATATGCTCTTGTGCCTGTTTAAAGGCCAGTTCGGCGTTTCAATACCGATGTTCATCGGCTGCCGGCGGGGAAGAAACGTTCTATTTTGAGGCGCCTTTAAAAAATGATGAAACATGAAGCGTTGGCCTTAACATCGGCGTGCAAAATTGGCGCGAACGGCGTGGGTCCTGAACGGCAAGAACTAAAATTGCACCGGGTCTGGACGAAAATTTCCGTGCCTCAAAATACCAACTACACTTATCGCCGTTGCAGGGGAATTTATCGATGACCGGGGGGAACGTGGACGCTCAAATGACGAGTCCGTTGACGGCGCAATTGACGGCACAGTGGGATGATGTGCTGAGCAACCTGCGCGACGAAATTGGCGAAGCGGCTTTTCAAAGCTGGCTTAAACCGATGATCGTGCGTGAAGTGAGCAACGGACAGGTGCGCATTTCAGTGCCGACGCGGTTTATGAAAGACTGGGTCGTCGCCCATTATGTCGATCGTCTTGGTGAACTGTGGAGTTCCATCAACACCGACGTGCGCGATGTGGATGTGTTCGTGCAGGCCGACTACGGTCAGGCCGACGAAAAAGCCAAGGCCCAGAAGCAGGCCCAAAAACTGGCCCAGGAAAAAGCGTCGAGCATTGCGCACACCGCGCCGTCTTCTGCATCTCTTGGATTGCCGGAACACAAAAGCGTTCGGGACAACCCCAGCGTCAGCGCGGGCATGCCGATGGAACCTTCGCGCCTGTCTTCCTCTGATTTGGCAAACGTACGTCCGGCCAATGACGCCGCGCTGGAAATCAGCGCACCGTTGGACCCGCGCTACACCTTCAACAATTTTGTCGTCGGCAAGCCCAACGAGTTTGCCCACGCCGCCGCCAAGCGCGTCGCCGAAAGCCCCAACGCGCAATTCAATCCGCTGTTTTTGTATGGCGGTGTCGGTCTTGGCAAAACCCACTTGATGCATGCCATCGCGTGGAACATCCGCGAAGTCGATCCCAACCGCACGGTCATTTATATGTCGGCGGAAAAATTCATGTACCGCTTCATCCGCGCACTGCGTGAACAGAACACCGTCGATTTCAAAGAACAATTCCGCAACGTCGATGTTTTGATGATTGATGACGTGCAATTCATTTCCGGCAAGGATTCCACCCAGGAAGAATTCTTCCACACCTTCAACGCGCTGGTCGACCAAGGTCGCCAGATCGTGATTTCCGCGGACAAATCGCCGTCGGATTTGGAAGGCATGGAAGAGCGCCTGAAATCGCGCCTCAACTGCGGTCTGGTGGCCGACATTCACGCCACCACGTATGAGCTGCGCTTGGGCATCTTGCAAACCAAAGCCGAGCGCATGGGTGTCGATGTGCCGCTCAAGGTGATGGAATTCTTGGCCCACAAGATCACCTCGAACGTACGTGAGCTGGAAGGCGCGCTGAACCGTGTCGCCGCGCATTCCTCCTTGGTCGGTCGCGACATCACGGTGGAAACGGCCCAAGATGTTTTGCACGATTTGATCCGCGCCCACGATCGCCGCGTGACCATCGAAGAAATTCAAAAGAAAGTCGCCGCGCACTTCAACATCCGTACCTCGGACATGCATTCGGCACGCCGTGCACGCTCGGTTGCGCGTCCACGTCAGGTGGCGATGTATCTGGCCAAGCAACTCACCAGCCGCTCGCTGCCCGAAATCGGCCGCAAGTTTGGCGGTCGCGACCACACCACCGTGATGCACGCGGTTAAAAAGGTCGAAGAGTTGCGCGAACGCGACGCCACCTTCGCCGAAGACGTCGAACTGCTGCGCCGCATGCTGGAAGGCTGAGGCCGCTTTTAAGGCCCTCGCACGCTAAATTACGCCGCCCCTGCACATAGACTTGTGCAGGGGCGGCGTTGTTTTTTTGGGCCATTTCGCGAGGGGGCGGGGCTGAGCGCGAATCGCGGATATGCGCAATTTTCGCGTGCGCGCTTCACAGCGCCCTCCGCGGGCCGTCATATGCTTAGTAATGCATTGTTTTTAAATGCTTATTAAGGTTAATTCCGAGGTGAGAAAAGACTTCGGATTTAGGCCCGCTTTGTTATAATGACTTCCCTTTTTCAAGGGGGGTTCCTGGGGGCATTCTTCCTGCTTAGTTATGGGCTTGGTTTGAGCGCCGAAATTCCAGTGATTTTTGTGCGCATAAACGGACGATGAGCGTCGCCCGGATCGTGCATGCACCATCATCCGGATGGTACTGGCAAAGACAGCGTGTAATTACAAACGAACGGTATGTTGGACGAGATATGAAGCTGATCATCGAAAGAGCGGCCCTTTTAAAATCCTTGGGCCACGTGCAAAACGTCGTTGAACGTCGAAACACCATTCCCATCCTGTCCAATGTGAAGATGAGCGCCGGCGACGGCAAGTTGCGCCTCAACGCCACCGACATGGATTTGGACATCGTCGATGCCACCACGGCTGAGGTCTCTGAGCCCGGTGAAACCACCGCGCCCGCCCACACGCTCTATGAAATCGTGCGCAAGCTGCCCGATGGCGCGGATGTCGAGCTCGACGCCACCTCCGGCGACGGCCAGATGGTTCTGCGTTCGGGTCGCTCGCGTTTTTCGCTGTCGTGCCTGCCCGCCGGTGAGTTCCCGGTGATGTCGGGCGGCGATCTGCCGGTCGGTTTCGATTTGGCCGCTGTTGAGCTTAAAGACCTGATCGACAAAACCCGCTTTGCCATTTCCACCGAAGAAACCCGCTATTACCTGAACGGCATTTACCTGCACGCCGCCGAACAAGACGGCGATGACGGCGTGCCGGTGTTGCGCGCGGTCGCCACCGACGGTCACCGTCTGGCCAGCGCTGAAACCGGTCTGCCCGAAGGTGCGGACACCATGCCCGGCGTGATCGTGCCGCGCAAAACGGTGACTGAACTGCACAAGCTGATCGAAGAAACCGAAGCCGAAATTCGCGTCACCATGTCGGATGCGAAAATTCAGTTTGCGTTCGACGGCGTGGTGCTGACGTCCAAGCTGATCGACGGCACCTTCCCCGATTACGAACGCGTCATTCCGCAAGGCAATGACAAGGAAATGAAGGTCACGCGCAAAACCTTTGGCGATGCGGTCGATCGTGTGTCGGCCATTTCGACGGAAAAATCGCGCGCGGTGAAGCTGACCTTGGACAAAGGCAAGTTGGTGCTGTCGGCATCCAGCCCCGAAAGCGGCAGCGCCACGGATGAGCTGGAAACCGATTACGCCGGCGAACGTTTGGAAATCGGCTTTAACTCGGCCTATCTGCTGGAAATCATGCGCCAAGTCGAAGGCGACAACATCACCATGTCGTTGTCCGACGCCGCATCGCCGACCATCATCCGCGAAGAAGGCGATGACAGCGCGCTGTATGTGCTGATGCCGATGCGCGTTTGATGGACCGTTTGAATAGGACGAAAGAGCAGACGTGACGCAAAGCCAGGCTTCAGTTGCTTACAACGGCCCGGATCTGAGGGGAGCCGATCTGTCTCGGAACGTAACATCTTGCGAACAGTCCTCCCAATACGCCGTCGGACGATTGGCGTGTTCGCGCCTGACCTTGAGCAACTTTCGCTGTTACGAACATTTACGACTTGAACCGGGCGCTCAGCCGGTGGTGATCACCGGTGCCAATGGCGCGGGCAAAACCAATGTGTTGGAGGCCCTTTCGTTTCTGGTGCCGGGCAGTGGCTTGCGCCGCGCTAAGCTCAGCGATGTGGGACGGCGCAATCTCGGTGAGCAAGTTGGCCGTGCCTGGGGTGTGGCGGCGACCATTACCGGCGGCACGGTTCCCGTGTCGGTCGGCACCGGACTTGAAGCAGGCGGTGGTGCAAAACGTGTGGTTCATGTGGATGGCGAAGCCCAGCGCGCGCTTTCGGTGCTCAGTGAGCACTTCGCGGTGCATTGGCTGACGCCGCAAATGGATCGCTTGTTTTTGGACGGCTCTCAAGAACGACGACGTTTTTTGGATCGTTTGGTGTTTGGTTTCGACCCCGCGCACGCCGGTCGCATCACCGCGTATAATCATGCCCTTCGCGAACGCGCGCGCTTGTTGAACGATGGCAAGATGGACGATGCGTGGCTGAGTGCGTTGGAAGACACCATGGCGACGCGCGGCTTGGCGGTCGCGGCGGCGCGTTTGGGCGTTGCGGAACGCTTGGCCGGGGCCTGTGAAAAAATAGGTGGCGAAAAAATGGGCGGGCCGTTTCCCGCCAGCACACTGGCGATCGATGGATTGGCTGAAGGCTGGCTGATGGAATTGCCCGCGTTGGAGGTTGAAGACCGCCTGCGTGCGGCGTTGAAACGTTCGCGCAGCGCAGATGCGGCGCACGGCGGTGCGGGCAACGGCATCGATGGCCGCTTGCCCCATCAAAGCGATTTGCTGGTCACCCATGCGGCCAAGATGATGCCTGCCGGGCAATGTTCGACCGGCGAGCAAAAGATGCTTTTGGTCGGTCTGGTGTTGGCGGCGGCGCGCCTCAGCGCTTCGGACGAAGGCCGCACCCCGGTGTTGTTGCTGGATGAAGTCGCGGCGCACTTGGATGCGCACCACCGCGGCGCGTTGTTTGACGAAGTGGTGGCGCTGGGCTGTCAGGCCTGGTTCACCGGAACGGATGCGGAGCTGTTCGCCCCGCTGTCCGCACATGCGAAATTTTACAGCATCGAGGACGCCGCCATTGCGGATGCGTCGTGACCACGCCCTGGATGCAAACGAAACAAAGACCCATTTAGCCAATAGGCAGAGACCGATATGAGCGATCAAAGCGAAGACCAAATCCCCCAGGGCGAAGCCGTCGCGGCCGACTACGACGCGGATTCCATTAAGGTCCTTAAGGGATTGGAAGCCGTGCGCAAGCGCCCGGGCATGTACATCGGCGACACCGATGACGGCACCGGCCTGCACCACATGGTCTACGAAGTGGTGGATAACGGCATCGATGAAGCCTTGGGCGGGTGGTGCGATCTGGTCACCGTGGCGCTCAACGCCGACGGTTCGGTCACGGTCACTGATAACGGTCGCGGCATCCCGGTCGACATGCACGCCGAAGAAGGCGTGTCGGCGGCCGAGGTCATCATGACCCAACTGCACGCCGGCGGTAAATTCGATTCCAACTCCTACAAAGTTTCCGGCGGTTTGCACGGCGTGGGCGTGTCGGTGGTCAACGCGCTTTCGGATTGGTTGGAACTCACCATTCACCGTGATGGTAAGGAACACACCTGCCGGTTCGAGCATGGCGAAACGGTGAGGTCCTTGGAAGTGGTCGGCAGCTCGCCGCTCAAAGACGACGGCAGCCATCACACTGGAACCGAGGTGACGTTCCACCCCAGCGCCGCGACCTTCACCATGACCGATTTCGATTTTTCGACCTTGGAACATCGCTTGCGTGAACTGGCGTTCTTGAATTCCGGCGTGCACATGCTGTTGACCGATGAACGTCACGTGGACAAGGTCGAAGTCGACTTGCATTACGAAGGTGGCTTGACCGCGTTTGTCGAATACCTGGATCGCGCCAAGACCCCGCAACTGGACAACACCATTTTCGTCACCGGCGAAAAAGACGACATCACCGTCGAGGTGGCGTTGCAGTGGAACGACAGCTATCACGAACAAACGCTGTGTTTCACCAACAACATTCCCCAACGCGACGGCGGCACCCACTTGGCGGGCTTGCGCGGCGCGCTGACCCGCACCATCAATGCCTATTTCACCAAATCGGGCATGTCGAAGAAAGAAAAGGTCGGCATCACCGGCGATGATGCACGCGAAGGCATGACGTGCGTGCTCTCCGTCAAGGTGCCCGATCCGAAATTCTCCTCGCAAACCAAGGACAAGCTGGTCAGTTCGGAAGTCCGCCCGGTGGTTGAAAGCTTGGTCGGCCAAGGTATGGATCAGTGGTTCGAAGAACATCCCGCCGAAGCCAAAAAGGTCATCGGTAAAATCATCGAAGCCGCCGCCGCGCGCGAAGCGGCGCGCAAGGCACGTGAGCTGACCCGGCGCAAAGGCGCGCTGGACATCACTTCGTTACCCGGAAAATTGGCCGATTGCCAAGAACGCGACCCGGCCAATTCCGAAGTGTTCCTGGTCGAGGGTGATTCCGCCGGTGGCTCCGCAAAGCAAGGCCGCGACCGTTCCAACCAAGCGATCTTGCCGTTGCGCGGTAAAATCCTCAACGTCGAGCGGGCGCGCTTTGACAAGATGCTCAGCTCGGCTGAAATCGGCACCATGATCGCGGCGCTGGGCACCGGCATCGGGCGCGAAGATTTCGACGCCGATAAATGCCGCTACCACAAAATCATCATCATGACCGATGCCGACGTCGACGGCAGCCACATCCGCACCTTGTTGTTGACGTTCTTCTATCGCCAAATGCCGGAATTGATCGAACGCGGTTATTTGTATATCGCCCAACCGCCGCTTTACCGCGCCAAACGCGGCAATTCGGAAGTCTATCTGAAAGACGACAACGCGCTGGAAGACTATCTGTTCAACACCGCCGTCGACGAAGGCACCATGTTCACCGATTTTGAAGGTTCTCAAGTGGCCGGATCGGATTTGCGCAACTTGGTCGAAGAAGCCCGCGAAGCACGCGGCTTGTTGGTGGATATTTCCAAGCACGTGCCGTTGCGTATGGTCGAACAAGCCGCCATCTTGGGCGCGCTCAACACCCAGGTGCTCACCGATCCCGAGCACGCCGGTGAGGTTGGCGAATACATGGCCAAGCGCATGGATGCGATGGAATCCGATCTGGAACGCGGCTGGGTCGGCTCGGTCTTGGAAGATGGCGGTTTGCAATTGGCGCGCACCTTGCGCGGTGTCACCGAAACCCACGTCATCGACGGGGCCTTGATCAAAAGTTCGGAAGCGCGACGCTTGGACGCCATGGCGGGTCAATTGCAAAAGACCTACATGCGCCACGGTACCTTGACCGCAAAAGACAAAGACATCGCCATCACCGGCCCGGTCGATCTGATCGAGCGCATCACCGAAATGGGCCGCAAAGGCTTGGCTGTGTCGCGCTATAAAGGTCTCGGCGAAATGAACCCCGACCAGCTGTGGGAAACCACGCTCGATCCCAACGCGCGTATCTTGCTGCAAGTGAAGGTCGAACATTCCGAAGACGCCGGCGAGGTGTTCTCCACCCTGATGGGCGACAACGTCGAACCGCGCCGCGATTTCATCCAAGAGAACGCGCTCAAGGTGGCGAACCTGGATGTGTAGTCGATTGTGATGGGTCAGCTTAAGCCGTAATCCGTCAGTCGTTTTTTTACGTCCTTGCATGAGCTTGGCGTGTTGAGGTCGTCAATCAAGTTCTCGTTTATCGGCGCAGTTTTAAGCAGCGCCCACAGCCCCGCAATGGAATCGTATTTGTTGAGCCCCAGTTTGTAGAGCTCCGACGTGGCCTTGCTGCAGAGCTTGTTCAAGGCTACGGACCGAGTGTTATCATCGTTCAATTCGGCGATCGCCGTCGTGTACCACGATTGCTGCTCCATGTAATTACCCAGCGTTAGCTGATTGGTGAGTTGATAGCTTAGCACCTGTTCGGGCGTGATGGTTTCATAGGCCTCTTGGAGAACAGTCAGGATGTTTATGCAATTTTGACCATTTTCAATGGTTTGATTGGAAAAAATCGTTGGGCGTGGGGGGGTCGTATTGATATGCCATGTACCGATGGGAAGGGTGCGCGGCGAATTCTTGGGATCGTCCAGAACCAAATGAATTTTGACCGGCCCTGTTTTAAACCATTCCATATACCTACGGTCATCAAGCACTTTTTCCGAATGAGATTGGGCAAACAGTTGACTTAGCGCCTTGTCCATCAAGCGGCTTTCTTCTTTGACACTGTCTTTTGATAAAGCGGTGAAAAGTTGTGAGCCACCTGCCAAAAAGCCAGTGGCTTGTTTGAGGACATTCAAAGTGATTTTCAGGCCCTGAGATGAGACTGCAGATTGGGATTTAAATTCGAAATTCAACGACACCAAGGTATCGGGTTCGATACGCAAAAGGGGTGTCGCCATTGATGATTTGATGACTTCCGTATTGAGCATTTGCCCGTTTATGCCCTCTTCTTCGTAAATCACAAGAAGAGGTGAGGTGATAGGTTCTCCAATATCGGAAATACTTGTTTTGGTGATGAGGGACACGGATTTGGTTTTGGTCCGTAAGGCCCGCAAGACCTGTCCCCAAAAATCGCGTGCCAGGGGTTTCTCGCGAAATTCCTTTGATTCAGCTTCCACTAGCGTGCCTGTGATGAGGATGCGAGAATACATGCCTGTCTCGCATTTTCTCCAATCTGACGAGTTATCGGCAGGTTGATTATCTGCGGCGGCCTCATCGACAGGTTGCTCAACGCCGAGTTTCTGAGTATCGGTTGGCTCGCCGAAGGAAAGGTACCTGAGCAGTTGAAACTGAGGCGGGCTAGGCCGCTCTGCACTCGCGCTCGTTTTAGGCGGCTCTTGGCCTAGGCTGCACCCGGCCATTGCTAGGGACAGAGCGATTGGTACCAAAGCGCTAAATTTCATTTGCAAACCTCCCAAGTTGCCCCATCGTTGCCGGGTATGTTCCGCGTTCAGTCTTGATGGCGCACTATTAGCATAGGTCATATCAATTGGGTTTTGCAATTTTTGAGAGCACTCATTGATCTGTGGTTAAAAATAAATAGGTTTTCTAACCACAGTTGGCATGGGTCTGAAAAGGCAGTAAAGTAAATAAGCTAACGGTCACTTACAAAAGAAGATCTCATGCGATCCGGTGAAGTCACACGAGAAAAAATCAAACGTGCGGCGCTTGAACTGTTCGTCGAAAAGGGTGTCGATGCGGGCGGCATGCGCGACATCGCCAAGGCGTCCGGCATCACCGAAGGCGCGATCTATCGTCACTTCAAGGGCAAGGACGAACTGGTGTGGACGTTGTTTCGCGACAACTTCACCGGTTTCGCCGCGACCTTAAACGCCTTGCAAGCAGGTGAAGTCAGCACGGCGGCGAAGGTCGAGGCTATGGTGCAGGGCTTTTGCCAATTGTTCGACGACGACGAAACGTTGTTTCGCTTTTTGCTGCTGGTTCAACATGGCCAGCTCTCCAAAATCACAGACGACATGGCCAATCCCATCGATGTGGTGCAAAACGTCATTCAAGCGGGCATCGATGCGGGCGAGGTCGGCCATGCGGATGCGGGCGAGGCCACCGCGTGGGTGTTCGGCATCGTGCTGCAGACCGCCACCTTTCAGATTTACGGGCGTTTGCCCGGTCCGTTGACGCCGCGCGCCGATGCGCTTTCCGGCGCGTGTTTGGATGCGCTTGGTTTGTAAAGACGTTCATTAATCGTTCAGAGCTGATGTGGCATAAACCCGCTGATGAAGAAAAAGCCCGATCGAGACGAGCCGTTCTTGGATGAACACGAGGTTCCGCCGTCAAAGCGTTGGAAACGCGCCGCTTATTGGGCGGCGGTGCTCAGCGTTTGGGGCTTGATCGCGACCGGTGTGGGCGTGGCGTACATCGCCTGGGACCTGCCCGACATTGACGAAGCCATCGCCGCGACCCGCAAACCGACCATCCGGGTGATGACTCAAGACGGCGTTGAATTGGCGCGTCGTGGTGATCGTTACGGTGCACCGGTGCGTTTGAAAGAACTACCACCCGAATTACCCCACGCGATTTTGGCCACTGAAGACCGTCGCTTTTACGATCATTGGGGTGTCGATCCCATCGGCATCGCGCGGGCCATGTGGGTCAACATCCGTGCCGGTGGCATTCGCCAAGGCGGTTCGACCCTCACCCAACAAGCGGCGAAAAATTTGTTCTTAAGCCCGAAGCGCACGCTCAAACGCAAGCTGCAAGAGGTGGTGTTGGCGCTGTGGCTGGAAGCGAAATTCACCAAAGACCAAATCCTCACCATCTATCTCAACCGGGTCTACTTCGGCCAAGGCGTCTATGGAGCCGAGGCCGCCGCGCGGTATTATTTCGGCGTGCCCGCGCGCGATATTTCGGCGTACGAAGCGGCGATGTTGGCGGGCATGCTCAAAGGCCCGAACAAGTACAATCCGATGATCAATCCCGATCTGGCGCGCAAGCGCACCGACGTGGTGCTGGCCAATATGGTGGCGGCGGGCTACCTCACCCAAGATGACCGCAAGACCATCACCCAGCCAAAAAACTGGTGGCGTTACGAACGCACCAAATCAAAGCCGTTGGCGCGCCATTACACCGACTGGGTTCTGGACCAGATCGGTGATTATGTGACGCTGGATCAAGATGTTACCGTTATTGTTAGCTTGAACAGCCGTATGCAACGCGCGGCGGAACAACTGGTCAAAAAAACCATGAAAAAAGGTGGTGTAGCGGCCAAGCGTTCGGTGTCCGAAGTCGCGCTGGTGGCCCTAGCCCCCGACGGTGCGGTGCTGGCGATGGTTGGCGGCGCAAACTACAAAAAAAGCAAATTCAACCGCGCGGTTCAGGCAAAGCGCCAGCCGGGTTCGGCGTTTAAACCGGTGGTGTTTTTGGCCGGGTTCGAAGCGGGCCTCGCCCCTGACACGGTGATGACGGATGAAGCCCTGACCATCGATGAATGGTCGCCGCGCAATTTCAAAAATGAACATTTGGGCGACATCACGCTGACGGAGGCGATGACGCGATCCATCAACACGGTGGCGGTCAAGGTGTCGGAACAGGCCGGGCGCGCACGGGTCAAGGATGTCGCGCGCAAGCTGGGCATCACCGCCAGCCTCACCGACAAGCCGTCCTTGGCGCTGGGGGTCAGTGAAGTGAGCTTGTTGGAAATGACCGCGGCCTATGGTCCGTTCGCCACCGGCGGGCTGGGTCTGTGGCCTTACGCCATCACCGAAATTCAAGACAGCGTCGGGCGGCCTTTGTATGTGCGATCCGGTGGCGGACCCGGTCGGGTGATCCCGGCTGCGTTCGCGGGGGCTATGAACGGCATGCTATCCAATGTCGTGGCAAGCCCTGACGGGACCGGTAAAAACGCCCGTCTCAAACGGCCATCAGCGGGAAAAACCGGCACTTCGCAGGGTTACCGCGATGCGTGGTTTATCGGTTACACGCCGGACTTGATCGCCGGAGTGTGGATGGGCAACGACAATGGACGGCCGATGAAAAGCGTCACCGGCGGTACGTTGCCGGCGCGGCTGTGGCGGGACTTTTCGGTTGCAGCGCTGCAAAAAACACCGGTGCGCAATTTGCCGGTCGAGGTTTTGCAAACGGGTCCGGATCAACCGGCGGCAGGCGACAAAGCCAATCCGGTCGAGACCTTCTTTAAAGACCTGTTCAAGTCGGTGTTCGGCAATTAAGGGTGCACGGGGCTGTTGCGCTGGATGCGCCGGGTGAACAGCCATGACAGCAGCCCACAGGCGGCGATGATCGCCATCATCGGCACCGCAGTCTTGTCATACAGATAGCCTGCCAACAAGCCGCTGATCGCCGAAACCGTCATTTGCACGAAGCCCGCCACCGACGCCGCCGCCCCGGCCATGTGCGCAAATGGGCCGACGGCCCCGGCCATGGTGTTGGGCATAATGATGCCGACAGCGAGGGCGAAACAAAACATCGGTGCGATGACACCGATGATCGACGGCACGCCAAGCACATTGATGATCAGCCCACCAATCCCCGCAATCAAAGCAATCCGTCCGCCGAAACCGACCACGTTTTCTATGCTCATTTTTTTGAGCAGGCGCACCGCGATTTGCGTGCCGCTCATGTAGCCCAACACAACCACGCCAAAGGCATAGCCGAAGGTTTGCGGTCCTAAGCCCAAGGCGTCGATCAGCACGAAGCTGGATCCGGATATGAAGGCGAACAGACCGGCGAACGCGAACGCGTTGCTCAGCACGTAGTCGCGAAATTCAACGTGCTTTGCCAAGGCTTGATAGTTCAGCGCCATGCGCTGAATGGACAACGCCAAAAGGTCCGGGCGAGTGTGACTTTCGGGCAGGTAGACAAAAGTCGACATCAAAACAAGCGCCCCGATGGCGGCCAGAACGGCAAAGTTCGATGGCCATCCATAGCTGACTGTTAAATACCCACCGATCAAGGGTGCGACCAGCGGTCCGACGGCCATGGCGGTGCTCATGTGCGCCAGCAGGCGGGCGGCGGGTTTGATGTCATAGATGTCGCGTACCACGGCGCGGCTGATGACGGTGCCCGCGCACGCACCGACGGCTTGGAAAAAGCGCGCCGTCATCAGCGCGGTGATGGATGGCGCCAACATGCACGCCAGCGTAGAGATGAAAAAAATCGTCAATCCCGCCAACAACACGGGCCGTCGACCAAAGCGGTCGGACATAGGCCCCATGATCAGCTGACCGACGGCAAAGCCCAGCAAAAATACACTCAGCGTCAATTGCACGTCACCACTGTCGACCTGAAAGTATTGGCCGATGGCGGGCATGGCGGGCAAATACATGTCGGTCGAAAGCGGTGACACCGCAACCAGCGCGGTGAGCAGCACGGCCATGAGCAACGACTGAGGCTGAAGGCGCATCGGGGAAGTCCTTCGAGATCGCTAAGTGGGCGGGGGGCCTAAGCGTGTTGGCAGATGTTAAGAATTCATGCGCTCAATTGTGTTGGTGGTGCTGTGCCCATCCAGCAGTTGAGCCAACACCACGCGACCGCCATAACCTTGAACAATGTCCGCGCCGACCACCGTTTCGATGGTGTAATCCGCACCTTTGACCAACACGTTGGGGCGCAGGGCTTCGATCAGCTGGATCGGCGTTTCGTCAGAAAACAGCACGATCATATCCACCGCCGCCAGCGCGCCCAGCACCGCGGCGCGTGCGGCTTCCGATTGCACCGGGCGCGTTTCGCCCTTAAGCCCACGCACCGAACTGTCGGAATTCAGCCCCACCACCAAACGATCGCAAGCGCCGCGCGCTTGGCTCAGCAGGGAAATATGGCCGGGGTGCAACAGATCGAAACAGCCGTTGGTGAAACCGACCTCAAGGCCTTGATCGCGCCACAACGCGACTTTGGCGATGGCGCGGTCCAGATCGGAAAGCTTGGCTTCGGCGTGACCCAGGTCTTGATGATGCAAGGCGCGGGCAAGTTCCGCTGCGCTGACGGTTGCGGTTCCGGCCTTGCCAACGACGATCCCGGCTGCGGTGTTGGCCAGGGACGCCGCGTCGCTTAAGTCCGCGCCGCCCGCCAATGCCAGCGCCAAGGTCGCCACCACCGTGTCGCCCGCGCCGGAAACGTCGAAAACTTCACGGGCTTCGGCTTTAAAGTGAAGGGGCGCGCGGTCTTTGCTGACCAACGTCATGCCGTCCGCACTGCGGGTCGCCAACACGCCGCCGACGCCGCAGGTTTCGATCAGATGCGTGCACGCGGCGATAACCTCGTCATCGGTGTGCGCCGCCATGGCGGTGGCATCCATCAATTCTTTTTTGTTGGGCGTGATGATGTCCGCACCCCGGTAACGGGTGTAATCATTACCTTTGGGGTCGATGACCACGGGTGTTTGGGCAGCATGGGCTTGGGCAATTACACCTTGGATGACGGTGTCGCCCAACACGCCCTTGCCGTAATCGGACAGCACCACCGCGCCAATTGTTTCATCACCATGGGTGACGTGTTCGAGAACCTGTGCTTGGCTTTGTGCGGATAACGCTTCGGTGCTTTCCACATCGGCGCGCATCAATTGCTGATTGGCACCGACAAAGCGGGTTTTCAGCGTGGTGCGGCGCTCATTGTCATTGATCAGTTCGGCCTGGATGGTTTGAAGGTTGGCGAGCAGGCGGGCGATTTCCTCACCGGCTGCGTCTTCGCCGACCACACCGACGAAATTGCCACCACCGCCAAGCGCCGCGATGTTGCTGGCGACGTTGCCCGCCCCGCCCAGCATCGACGTTTCACGCTGGGTGCGCAGCACCGGAATCGGCGCTTCGGGGGAGATCCGCTCGACCTCGCCCATGACGTAGCGGTCCAGCATCACGTCGCCGACGCACAGCACGCGCGCGCCGTTCAGACGTTCGATCAGGTCCGCTAAGCTGGACAGTGTGGTCATGGTGCCTCCCAGCGCATTGTGCTTAAACACGTTCCCCTCTTGTAGCGCGTTCGGGGGCCATCGCCAAGACGGTGCTGACAACTTCATTGCGGGTCGCGCAATCCGTTTTGTAGGCGGGGGACTGTGCTCAGGTCGAGAGAAAGCGATGCTGATCGCCTTCCAAAACCAGCGCCGTCAGCGTGCCCGACGCCCACGCGCGGGTGTCGATGGCGATGCGGTTGTTGAGCACATCGGGCACATCCACGGGGGTGTGGCCGTGCACCACCACGGCGCCGAAGTCCCTGGTCGTGTCGAGGAACCGGGCGCGAATCCACAGCACGTCTTCGGCGCGTTGGTTGTCGAGATCGACCCCGGGTCGCACCCCAGCATGGGCAAACGCGTAATCGCCTTCGCGGTGCATCAGGGTTAAGGCGGTCAAAAACCGACGGTGGCGTTTGGGGATGCAGGTGGCGGCGTCGCTGGGCGTCCATTTCGCGCCATAGCTTTTGAGCGTTTCCGCACCGCCGCAGCCCAACCACATGCGGCCATCGTCGCGGCGTTCGAGAAAGTGGTCCAACAGCAGTTCGTGATTGCCCTTGAGAAAAACAAGTTCGAAGCCTTTGAACACGGCGTCTTGGTTCAGGCGCGAAAGCCGTTCAATCACGCCCGCACTGTCGGGTCCACGGTCGATGTAATCGCCCAACGTCACCAGCACGCAGCGCTTGGGCGCGTCTTTGGCGTCCTTGGCGATGGTCTTGAGCAGGCGGTCCAGCAAATCCGCGCGTCCGTGAATGTCGCCAATAGCATACACCCGGGTGTTCTTCGGCACGCGTGGAGCGTCAACACGGGGCGCGTTATCTTGTAAGCTGGGGGCTTGGACCTTGTTCATATCGAGTTACATGTGATTTTTGCGCTGAAAACGCAAGCATAACCGGTTTATCGATTGATTTTAGGTCATTGCCTATTAACCACTTATCCGTACCATGTCAGAATCTATTTTTTCCAGGAGGCCCAGCGTCAGCAATGGCGGACTTATCTGAAGCCTACAGCGCCGGACAGGAACAGAACGCACCCAGCCACGAAAAACGGCTGTTGGATGTGCTCAGCCGCATGCGCAATCACACCACCGGTGTGTTCGCCGTGCATCTGCACCTGTCCGAATTGCGCCCCAGTCACCGCCAACCGCATTTCTTGCGCATGGTGGGGCGTTCGCTCGACAGTTTGGCTTCCAAGCAAGACGTACAATTTTTCAATTTCACCAACGCCGACGTGGCGCTGTTGTGCCGCAACACGCCCGTGGACGAAGTTGACGACGCGGTGTTTCGGGTGCGCGCGCTGTTTAACGAAGATCCACTGACCATGAGCGAAGACGGTTCCGCCGAAGACCGTTTTTCCACATGGTACGACCTCAGCCAGCCCAAGGACTTCAAGGACTTTGTGGACGCCGTCGCCGATGCGCTTGAGCACCGCGAAGAGGTCAAGAATCAACAAGCCGAAGGCGTTTCCACGGGTCGTGCGTCCAAGGCCATGAGCGGCGAGCCGCTGCTGCCCAATATGCTGCAAGGCATCGTGCAGAAATTGCTCGAAGCGCGAGTCGGCGATTTGGTGCATCGTCAGCCCGCCGTGATGGTGGCGGCAGGAAAATCCCAACAGTTCGCGTTTCGCGAACACTACGTCGCCATGGAAGAGCTGCGCGCGCGCATCGCATCGGAAATCAATATCTTTTCCAGCCATTGGCTGTTTCAATATTTGTCCGAAACCATCGATGCGCGGGTGTTGGAGGTTTTGTCGCGCCTCGATTACACCAACATGGACGTACCGCTGAGCGTCAACCTCAACGTTTCGACCATTATGGCGCGCCCGTTTCAGCAGTTTCACGCGCTGATCGGCGAAAACACCAAAAATGTGATCGTCGAAATTCAGATCATTGATGTGTTCGCTGATATGGGGGCTTACGCCTATGTGCGCGATTGGTTGCAAGAACACGGCTATCGCGTTTTAATTGATGGTCTCAACCCGTTGACCCTGCACTTTTTTGATCCGTCCCTTCTGGACGCCGATTTCATCAAAATCACCTGGGGACCGGAAGTGCGCGGCGGGGTCGGCCAAGACCAAACCAGCCATATTCGCAGCGTGGTGTCAAAAATGCCCGATGGCGGGGTGGTGCTGTCACGGGTCGATTCGGAAGAAGGTGTGAGCTGGGGCCTGGATCTCGGCATCCGTTGTTTTCAGGGGCACTTCATCGACAAGGTGGTCGAGGCGATGGCCAGCAAGGGTATTATCAAATGAGCGCATTGATGAGCACCCGCCGAGAAGATCGGGAGGACCGCTGATATGGCAGTACGGCCCTCTTCATCGCCCACCCACATGCACCGGCGCACCCAAGAACAGCTGCTGCTGGAATATCTGCGCCGCCTGGAAAATCGCCGCGAAGGCCGCAAGGCGGTGCGCATCAACATTTCCAGCCTGATGCCCGCCAATCGGCGCGAACACCACATCCGCGCCGCCACCAACAGCTTCGAAGCGTTGGTCAGCGAATTGATGGGCCAGTTGTTCGAACTGAAAAACCTCGATCTGTTTTTCGTCTACAAATCTGAGGCCCACACCCGCGTCGAAGACACGGTGCAAAAGGTCAAATTCCTGTTTTCCGACGATCCGCTGTTTGACGAGAAGTCGCGCTCGGAATCGGAATTCGTGACTTGGTACGACGTCGAGACCGGCTACGACGAGCTGATCAAAATGGTCCGATCCATGAGCGAAGACCCGGATGCGGTTAAACGCCCGGCGACGCGTTCCAACGTGCGCGCGGCATTGAAAGCGCGCCAAGACCATGGTGATCCGCTGTCGCCGGAAATTCTCGGTCGGGCGGTCAAGGCGCTGCAACGCACCGACCTGACGTCGTTGGTGCGGCGTCAGTTCGTCTGTGGGGTGAGCAAAAAGCTGGTGCCGGAACCACGCTTTTCAGAGCTCTATATCTCCATCATGGATTTGCGCGAAACCATGATGCCGGGCACCAATCTAACATCCAACCGTTGGCTGTTTCAGTATCTCACCGAAAGCTTGGACAAGCGCGTTTTGTCTTTGCTGTCCAAGACCGACCGCTTTTCGATCACCGGCGACATCAGCTTCAACGTCAACGTTACGACCCTGATGAGCCCGGAATTCATGGCGTTCGACGACAGCATCTCGGCTGCGCGGCGCGGCTCGATGGTTTTGGAGCTGCAAAAAATCGACATTTTTGCCGATCTCGGCGCGTTTTTGTTCGTGCGCGAGTTCTGTCAGGAAAAGGGCTATCGCATCTGTCTGGATGGCTTGACCCATGAAAACATGTCGATGATCAACCGCGAACGCTTGGGCGTCGATTACATCAAGGTGATGTGGAACCCCGAACTGGTCGACGGCGGCCAGCAGATGCGCAAAAAGCTGCGTGATCTGGTGCAAGAAGCCGGACGCACCACGGTGATCTTGGCGCGCTGCGACAACCGCGAGGCCGTCGACTTTGGCCGTTCGGTGGGCATCACCATGTTCCAAGGCCATTATATCGAGCACCTGATCGCTGAAGACGAACGTCGCCGCCAGCTGCTTAAAATCAAGCATCGCATCGAACGCGACACGACTTAGGTCCGATGACCATGAACCTGCCCATGAGCGAACCGGTCATCGAAGTCACCGATCTTTATAAATCGTTTGACGGCGTGCACGCCGTCAACGGCGTTTCGTTTCGCGTCGACGCCGGCCAAACGGTAGCGCTGTTGGGCGGCAACGGTGCGGGCAAAACCACCACCATTTCCATGTTGCTGGGATTGCTCAGCCCCAGTGCCGGTGAGGTGCGGGTGTTGGGCGCGCGCATGCCCGCTGAGCGGCACAAGGTGCTCGGCTGCATGAACTTTTCCAGCCCTTATGTGGACCTGCCCAAGCGTTTGAAGGTGTGGGAAAACCTCACCGTTTATGCGCATCTGTATGGCGTGCGCGACGTCAAAGGGCGCATCAATGAGCTGAGCGACGACCTGGAACTCGCGGACTTCATCAAGCGCCCGTTCGGTGATTTGTCGGCGGGGCAAAAGACCCGTGTGGCGCTGGCCAAGTCGCTGCTCAATGCGCCGAAGTTGATGCTGATGGATGAGCCCACCGCGTCGCTTGATCCCGACACCGGCGATTGGGTGCGCGGATACTTGGAACGGTATCGTGCGCGCACCGGGGCGAGCATCTTGCTGGCGTCGCACAACATGGGCGAGGTCGAACGCTTGGCCGATCACGTTTTGATGATGCGCGGTGGCAAGATCGTCGATCAAGGCGCGCCGAGAGATTTGATCACCCGCCACGGCCGCGAGACCTTGGAACAAGTGTTCCTCGACATCGCGCGCGCAGGAGATACTTGATGAGCGAACCGGATAGCGTGTGCCGACCGCAAGGGGCCTTTTCATTTCGCCGCGTTCTGGCGGTGATGCTGCGTCATTTGTATGTGTTGCGCCGTTCGTGGCCGCGCCTGTTGGAACTGGCCTATTGGCCGCTGATCCAGATGGTGCTGTGGGGCTTCGTGACCAAGTTTTTCTTGGGCCACAGCTCATGGGTGGCGGAAGCCGCCGGTGTTTTGATTTCCGCCGTGTTGCTGTGGGACGTGTTGTTTCGCGCCAACCTCGGCGTGTCTTTGCCGTTCATCGAAGAAATGTGGTCGCGCAACTTAGCGCAAATGTTCGTCAGCCCCCTGCGCGATGCGGAACTGATCACCGCGCTGATTTCCATGAGCTTGATCCGCACGCTGATTTCCGTGACCCCGGCGGCGTTTTTGGCGTTGCCGTTTTTCGATGTGTGGGTGTTTGAGCTGGGTGTGCCGTTGGTGGCGTTTTTCACCAACTTGTTGGTGTTCGGCGCGGTCATCGGCATCACGGTGGCGGCACTGATATTGCGCTTTGGCTTGGGCGCGGAAAGCCTGTGCTGGCTGGGCATCTTCCTGCTCGCCCCGGTCAGCGCGATTTATTATCCGGTCGATGCCTTGCCCGAATGGCTGCAAATGATCGCCCTGTCGCTGCCTGGCGCACATGTGTTCGAAGGCATGCGCGGGGTTCTGTTCGACGGTGTGTTTTCGTGGAACCATTTCTTTTGGGCGGCGGGTCTCAATGTTGCGCTGCTCAGCCTGGCGACACTGTTTTTCCTGCACATGATGAAAATGGCACGCATCAAGGGCTTGTTGATGCAACAGGGCGAATAAGGTTCTGGGCGGACAAACCGAAGGGCAAGCCCTGAGGCAAGCGCAAGTGCGCGCCGGCCGGATAGGCCGTAAGCCAAGGGAGGCGCAGCCGCCCGCCCGGCGCATGAGGGGCTAAAAAAGAAAAGGCTCAGCCTTCTTTGTCGCTGACGCCCGCCTCAGCAAACGTCGACATGTCGTTGTGACACGCCACGGCGGCTTTCAGAAATCCGACCGCCAGCGCCGCACCGGTGCCTTCGCCCAGGCGCATGTTGTGGTCTTGCAAGGCGTTTTTGCCGAGCTTTTCCAGCAACACTTTGTGGCCCGGTTCTTGGCTCATGTGACCGACTTTGCAATGATCCAGGGCGCGTTTGTTGATGCTCGGCAGCACTGCGGCGGCGGCGGTGGACACGTAACCGTCCAACAACACCGGCACCTTTTTCAGCCGTGCACCGATCACCGCACCGGCGATCGCGGCCAGTTCGCGCCCGCCCAAGCAGCGCATCACGTCCAAGCCGTCTTGCATGTGCGGCTTGTAGAGCTTCACGCCCAGGCCGATGACTTCGGCTTTTTTGCCGATGCCGGGTTTGTCGAGCCCGGTGCCCGGCCCCACCCATGTCAGCGCGGTGCCGCCGTATAGCGCCAAGCAAATTGCCGCGGCCGAGGTGGTGTTGCCGATGCCCATTTCGCCCAGGCACGCCACGTCGGAGGTCTCGTCGATGACGTTCATGCCGAACGCGATGGCTTCGGCGCATTCGGTGTCGGTCATGGCGGGGTTTTGGGTGAAGTCCTGGGTGGGGTTGTCCAAATCCATTTGCTCGACACACAAACCGATGCCGAGGCTTTTGCAAATCTGGTTGATGGCCGCCCCGCCGTGTTCGAAATTGGCCACCATCTGTTTGGTGACCTCTTGGGGAAACGCCGACACGCCTTGCGCCACCACGCCATGATTGCCCGCGAACACGTGGGCGTTGGGGTTTTTCATGCGCGGCGGATAGCGGCCTTGCCACGTGGCGGTCCATGCGGCGAGCTGTTCCAGGCGACCCAGCGATCCGGCGGGCTTGGTCAATTGCGGTTCACGCGCTTGGGCGGCGCGCGCGGCTTCGACATCGGGGCCCGGCAGTTCGGTCAAAATTTGGCGCACATCGTCAAGGGTGTTGATGGTCGGCATTTTATTCATGGAACGGACTCGCGGCTGGAACGGAAAAAACATAAACTTTAAAAAGTGTGGAGCATTTATACACGCTGGCGCGCAAGGCGCATAAAACAAAAGAGAGAGTTCCGATGAAAAAACCCTCAAAGCAAGCCGACGCATTGCCATCGGACCCTCTTCACGATGACGACCTGTCGATCTCGTTTTTCCGCCGTGCGATGAACCGGTTCACCGTGGCGTGGCTGTTCCTCACCCGCGTGCCGTTGCCCGGCTGGTGGAATGCGCCGTTGCCCGACGAAGAGGTTGACAGCGACGCTACCGATAAAGGTAAAGGGATGACGCCTTTGTCACAAACCGTGCGGGCGTGGCCGGTGGTGGGATTGCTGATCGGCGCGGCCGCTGGCTTGGCGCTGTGGGGTGGGGCCAAGTTGGGTCTGCATCCCTTGGCGGCGGCGTTTTTGGCGCTGATCGTCGGCGCGCTGCTGACCGGCGCGCTGCACGAAGACGGCTTGGCCGACGTCGCCGACGGCTTTGGCGGCGGGGCGAGCAAAGCCAAAAAGCTCGCCATCATGAAAGACAGTCACATCGGCACCTATGGCGTGTTGGCGCTGATCTTGGGCGTCGGTTTTAAAGCCACCAGCTTGGGCGGCTTTAATGCACCGGCATTGGCGGCCAGTGCGTTGATCGCCGCACATGTGTTGTCGCGCGCCGTGATGCCCTTGATGATGGTGATGATGGAGCCGGTGCGCAAAGGCGGTCTGGGCCGGGGCGCGGGTATTCCGGACCGCGACGATGCGCTGATCGCCGCGATCTTGGGTGCGTTGATGGCGTTCTTAATTTTGGGCCTGGGGCCGGGTGTGTTGGCGGCGGCATTGGCGGCGGTCGGCGCGTTGAGCGTCGGTTGGCTGGCCAAGCGCCAAATCGGCGGCTTCACCGGTGATGTCTTAGGCGCCGCCCAGCAAGTGGTCGAGGCCCTGGTGCTGGCGGGCATGGCGGTGGCGTTTCGCACGGTATTTTACGTATGAATGAGATGGTCATGACGCGCTGGTGGTGGGTCCGCCACGCCCCGGTGGTGGACGCCAAACTGGGCAGGCTGTCGGGACAGTTCGACATCGATGCGGTCGTGTCCGATGAGGCATCGTTTGCGTCGGTGGCGGAAAAACTGCCTCGCGATGCGCTGTGGATCACTTCGCACCTCAAACGCACCCAACAAACGGCAGAAGCGTTGTGGAACGCGGGGGCGGAAAGGGTCGAGCCGCTCATTGAAGTCGACTTTGCCGAGCAAGCGTTTGGCGCGTGGACGTCGATGACGTGGGCCGAAATCGGAGCGTTGGAAACGGATGAGACCCAGGCCTTTTGGGACGACCCGGCCAATATCGCCCCGCCCGCCAGCGATGCATTTTTAAGCGAAAGCTTCAAAGATGTGTGCACCCGGGTGAGCGCGCGGATGGATGCGGTCACGGCAGAGCATCCCGGTCGCGACATCGTGTGCGTGGCGCACGCGGGTTCGATCCGCGCCGCCGTTGCGCATGCTTTTGGGTTGAGCGCCGATCAGGCCCTGGCGTTGGACGTGAAAAACACGTCGCTCACCCGCCTCGATCATATTTCTGACGGTCTCCGGGTTAAACGCGGCGGCAGTTGGCGGGTGGTCGGTCTCAATATCATTTGATACGTTGGCGCTGGATTTGGAGCGATACTTTGGCTGATCTCAACACAACATTGCCGCCTTTGACCTTAGTGCTGGGCGGCCAGCGTTCGGGCAAAAGTGCCTACGCGGAAAACCTGATGGCATCGGGCGGGGTGTATCTCGCCACCGGCCACGCCACGGATGACGAGATGGCGGAACGCATTCGCGCCCATCAAGACCGCCGTGCGGAAGGTTGGGTCACGGTCGAAGAACGCCTCGATCTGCCCCACGCTTTGGGCCAAGCGAAAAAACTTTACGCCGACAAGCCGGTGCTGATCGACAGCCTCGGCATGTGGGTATCCAACATGCTCCATGATGGCCGCGCCCCGGTGGTTGAGGCTGAAAGCGTGGCGCAAGCGATGCTCGACCACCCCGCCCCGGTGATCGCGGTGACGGAAGAAGTCGGCCTCGGCGTGATCCCGATGAATAAAGTTGCGCGGTCTTTTGTTGACGCGCTGGGTATTGTGAACCAAATAACAGCAGCCAAGGCCAACCGCGCGGTTCTGGTTGTGGCCGGATTGCCGCACATTCTCAAAAGCGATTAAGGACCTTTCTCCCCCATGAGCCAACTCAGCAAAATTCCCGCCACCGTCATCACCGGTTTTCTCGGTGCGGGCAAGACGACCTTAATCCGCCATATGCTGGAAAACGCCGGCGGCAAGCGCATCGCGCTGATCATCAATGAATTCGGCGATCTCGGCATCGACCGGCAGATCGTCAACGGTTGTGGCATCGAAGGCTGTGATGAAGACGACGTGGTGGAACTGGCCAACGGCTGCATTTGCTGCACCGTGGCCGATGACTTTCTGCCGGTGATGGAAGCCTTGGTCGAACGCGACACCCCGCCCGATCACATCGTCATCGAGACCTCGGGCCTGGCGCTGCCCAAGCCGCTGATCCGCGCCTTCAATTGGCCCGAAATTAAAACCCGCGTCACGGTGGACGGGGTGGTGTCGGTGGTCGACGGTCCGGCGCTGGCCGCTGGACAATTTGCGTCTAACATTGACGCGGTGCAGGCGCAGCGCCAAGCTGATGAGAGCCTGGATCACGAAAACCCGTTGGAAGAGGTCTTCACCGACCAACTGCTCGCCGCCGATATGGTGCTGCTGAATAAAGCCGACGTGCTCGGCGAGGACGAAGCCGCGCGCTTGATCGCTGAGCTGTGCGAAAAATTACGCCCCGGCGTGCACGTGGTGGCGACGTCCCACGGCAACATCGGCGTCGATGTGTTGCTGGGCTTGGACGCGGCGGCGGAAGACGATCTCGACGTGCGCCCGTCTCATCATGAGCATCACGACGATGATCATGACGACCACGACGACCATCATCACCACGACCACGATCATGACGACTTCGACAGCTTCATCGTCGAGGTTCCCACCCAACAAGACCCCGCCGCACTCGAGGCGCGCCTGATTGAGATTGTCGAAGCGCACAATGTTTTGCGCATCAAAGGGTTCGTCGAGGTTGCGGGCAAACCCATGCGCCACGTGGTGCAAGGTGTGGGCACACGCTTCACCCGCTACTTCGATCGCGCGTGGGATGAGGGCGAAGACCGCCAAGGCCGCCTGGTGGTGATCGGCCAAGCGGGCATCGACCATGGCGCCATCACGGCGGCATTGAACGCTGACGCCCAAGAAAGCGCCGCTTGATGCATCTACTCGCCGCCCAGCCGGGAAGCGTTCAGGACGGCTCCGAAGCCATCGACCTGGGCCAGACGCCCGGTGACATCGTTGTCATCACCGCCGCAGATACGGAGATTTCCGCGCTGGCGTTGGCGCGCAGAATGGCGGCCGAAGGTGCGCCCGATTTCCCATCTGTGCGCTTGGCCAGCATGCTGCACCTCGGCCACAACATGTCGGTCGATTTGTATGTGGAAGAGGTCGTGCGCCACGCCAAGCTGGTGATCGTGCGGGTTCTGGGCGGGCGCAGCTATTGGACTTACGGCGTCGATGAAGTCGTCAGTGCGTGCCGCGCGGTGGGCATCGCGGTGGCGTTTTTGCCCGGCGATGACCAGCCCGATGCGGAACTGTCCAGCTTTTCGACCTTAGGTTCCGAAGACGCTCATCGCCTGTGGCAGTATTTGGTGCTCGGCGGGCCGGACAACGCGCGTGGCTTCGTCGAATGCGCGGCGGCGTTGGTTGGTTTTGAAACGGACTATGCTGAGCCCCGACCGGTGCTGTCGGCGGGGGTCTATTGGCCCGGCAAAGGCGGGGTTGCGCTTTCGGATATTAAGTATCCGCTGTGGCGCGAAGGTTTGCCGGTCGCGCCGGTGATTTTTTACCGTGCGTTGTATCTCAGCGGCAATCTTGCGGTGATCGACGAACTGGTCGATGCGATGCAGAGCGCCGGGCTCAACCCGCTGCCGATTTATGTCGCCTCATTGAAAGACCCGGTCAGCACAGCCACCGTGTCGGACCTGTTGGAACGCGCTTTCGGTGAAGAGGTCTTCCCGCTCGGCTGCGTGCTCAACACCACCGGTTTTGCGGTGTCCAGCCCCGGCGCGGATCGTACGCAAACGCCGTTCGATGCGTTCGACCTGCCGATCTTGCAAGTGATTTTGTCGGGCGGCAATATTGAGGGCTGGCGCGACAACACCTGGGGGCTGAGCCCGCGCGACATCGCCATGAATGTGGCCCTGCCCGAGGTCGATGGTCGCATCATCAGCCGCGCGGTGTCGTTCAAGGACGCCTCACAGCGCGATCCCGATACCCAATGCGATCTGGTCAGCTACAAACCGGTCGCGGATCGTGTCGCGTTTGTCGCCGACTTGGCGCAGCGCTGGTCGTGGCTGAGGACCCAGGAAACCTGGTCCAAACGCGTCGCCATCGTGCTGGCCAACTACCCCAACCGCGATGCGCGTTTGGGCAACGGCGTGGGGCTGGATACCCCGGCGGGCATCATCAATACATTGCATGCCATGCAAGACGCGGGATTCGAAGTCGAAGACATCCCCGCTGACGGCAATGCGTTGATCGAACGCATCAAAGCCGGGCCGACCAATGCGCACAACGCCGACAACATCGCCGCCGCCGAAGAAACGCTCAGCTTGGACGATTACCGGGACTTCTTTGCCACCTTGCCCCAAAGCGTAAGGCAGAAGGTGACCGATCAATGGGGCGAGCCTGAGGCCGATCCGTTTCTGCGCGCGGATAACCATTTTGCCATATCGGTGTTCATGTGCGGCGAGGTGGCGATCGGTTTGCAGCCCGCGCGCGGCTACAACATCGACCCGGAAAAGACTTATCACGATCCCGATTTGGTGCCGCCACATGGCTACTTGGCGTTTTATGCGTGGTTGAGCGTCGAGTTCGACGCCGACGCGATCATCCATTTCGGCAAGCACGGCAATCTGGAATGGTTGCCGGGCAAGGCCGTGGCGCTGAGCGACGAATGCTTTTCCGAAGCGGCCCTCGGCCCGCTGCCGCATCTCTATCCGTTCATCGTCAACGATCCGGGCGAAGGTACCCAGGCCAAGCGCCGCGCCGGTGCGGTGATCGTCGATCACTTGACCCCGCCGCTGACCCGTGCGGAAAGTTATGGTCCACTGCGCGATTTGGAACAGTTGGTGGACGAGTATTTCGAAGCCGCCGGGACCGATCCGCGGCGCACCAAAATCCTCAAACGCGACATTCTCGATCTATGCCACGTCACCGGGCTGGCCCAAGATGCGGGCATGGTTGAAGACGCGGGCGAAGACGAGCGCTTGGCGCAGTTGGATGCGTATCTGTGTGAGCTCAAGGAAATGCAAATCCGCGATGGCCTGCATATTTTTGGCAGCTCGCCGACGGGTGACTTGCTGCATGCGTTGCTGGTGGCGCTGGTGCGGGTGTCACGTGGAACGGACGCCAAAGACGCCTCCTTGATCCGCGCATTGGCGGATGATCTGTGCCTCGATTTCGATCCGCTCGATTGTGATATGGCCGCCCCGTGGACCGGCCCCAAGCCAGATGCATTGCAAGCTATTCAGGACAATTGGCGCAGCGCGGGCGATACGGTTGAGCGGCTTGAAACGCTGGCGTTGGCGCTGGTCAAAGGCGAAACGGCTGTGCATGCGGATTGGAACCGCACCGCAGTGGTGATGGCGGAACTTGAAAACCGCATTCGCCCGGCGGTCGAAGCCTGTGGCGAGGCGGAAATTCAAGGCGTCATCCGCGGATTGGAAGGTCGCTTTGTTGAGCCCGGCCCATCCGGAGCACCAACCCGCGGTCGTCCTGACGTACTGCCCACCGGGCGCAACTTTTACAGTGTCGACACCCGCGCCGTGCCCACCCCGGCGGCGTGGACCCTGGGGTGGAAATCGGCGGGGATTTTGTTGGATGCGCACCTGCAAGCCCACGGCGAATGGCCGAAAACGATGGCGCTGACCGCGTGGGGCACGTCGAACATGCGCACCGGCGGCGATGATATCGCCCAAGCCTTGGCGCTGATGGGCGTGCGCCCGACCTGGGATGCGGCGTCGCGGCGTGTCACCGGGTTTGAGGTCCTGCCCGCGGACATCTTGGGCCGCCCGCGCATCGACGTGACGCTGCGCATTTCCGGCTTTTTCCGCGACGCGTTCCCGGGCCTGATCGATCTATTCGACAGTGCCGTACGCGCGGTGTCTGAACTGGACGAAGACGCAGATCAAAACCCCCTGGCGGCGCGGGTGAAGGTTGAGAGCGCCGAACTCATAGCAAGCGGTGTAGATGCCGAAGACGCCGCCCGCCGCGCCGGATTTCGCGTCTTTGGATCCATGCCTGGGGCCTACGGCGCGGGCTTGCAGGCGTTGATGGATGAAAAAGGCTGGGGCACGGAAGCCGACCTCGCCAAGGCCTATGTGGCGTGGGGCGGATACGCCTATGGTTCGGGGGCCGAAGGCGAAGCGCGCCACGGCCTGTTTGAAACGCGGCTTAAATCCATCGAAGCGGTGGTGCAAAACCAAGACAACCGCGAGCATGATTTGCTGGATTCAGACGATTATTACCAGTTTGAAGGCGGCATCACCGCCGCCGTGCGGGTGCTGTCGGGCAGCCAACCGGCCACCTGGCACGTCGATCATTCACGCCCCGAAACGCCCAAGGCCCGCACGCTGGAAGACGAGATCGGCCGGGTGGTACGCGCGCGGGTGGTTAACCCCAAATGGATCGACGGCGTGATGAGACATGGCTACAAAGGCGCGTTCGAAATGGCCGCCACGGTGGACTATCTGGTGTCGTTCGCCGCCACCGCCCGATGTGTCAAAGACCACCACTTCGACGCGGTGTTCCAAGCCTATTTCGACGACGAACGGGTGCGCGATTTCATCCGTGAAAACAACCCCGACGCGCTCAAAGACATGGTGGAACGCTTGCTCGAAGCCCAAGACCGCGGCCTGTGGAACCCGCGCCTCAATTCCACGCGGGCGATGTTGCAAGAGCTACTGGCCAGCTAACGCTGTCATCAAATCGAAATAGAGCGATGCTGTGATGTGCGTTAACATTTGAAACGTGCAGTGTGTTTTTTTGATGCATTTTGTTGGCAATGCGCTTATAGCCATCGCCCCGCTGGATCACATTAACCTGAGGTTCATTGCCATGACCGACGATATTCAAGACATAGCCCCCGACAAATTGGTGGTCGGTTGGGAGGAGTGGCTGGCGCTGCCCGAATTGGGCTTGCCCGCCGTGTGCGCCAAGGTCGATACCGGCGCACGCACATCGGCTTTGCATGCGTTTGTGGTCGAGCCGTATGGACCTGAAAACAAGCGCCGGGTGCGCTTTGGCATTCATCCGATTCCCGGCAATCAAGAGATCGAGGTGTTTTGTTCCGCCGAACTGGTGGAGCAGCGCATGGTCACCAGTTCCAACGGCGAAAGCGAGCTGCGCTACGTGATCCGCACCCCGGTAAACATCGGCGGGCAGACGTGGCCGATAGAAATTTCCCTGACGAACCGGGAAACCATGCAGTACCGCATGCTGTTTGGCCGCAGTGCGCTGACCGATGATGTGATCGTCGATCCCAACGCCTCGTTCGTGCAAGGGGTGATGGACGATAGCGCGTACAAAGATTTTCCAAAATCACCGGCGCGCCAACAGAACCTCAAAATCGGCATTTTATCGCGTGAACCGAACAATTATTCGACCCAAAAATTGGCCGCCGCCGCAGCAGAGCGCAACCACATGGTGGAGATCATCAATTCCACCCAGTGCTATATGAACATCACGTCGAACAAGCCCGAAGTGCACATCGATGGCCGCGCGCTGGAAGGCTTCGACGCGATCATCCCGCGCATTGGCGCGTCGGTGACGTTTTACGGCATGGCGGTGGTGCGTCAATTCGAAGCCATGGGGGTGTATTGCCTGAACTCATCCGCCGCCATCGGGGCGTCGCGCGATAAGTTGTTTGCGCACCAATTGCTGGCACGCAGTGGCGTGGGCATGCCCGACACCGGCTTTGCCCGCTCGCCCAAGGTGATGAACGAACTGATCACCTTCGTCGGTGGCGCGCCGCTGGTGGTGAAGTTGCTGGAAGGTACCCAAGGGCGCGGCGTGGTGCTGGCGGAAACCAAAAAAGCCGCCGAATCGGTGATCGGTGCATTTCAAGGTTTGGGCGCGAACATCTTGGTTCAAGAGTTCATCAAAGAAGCGGGTGGCGAAGACGTGCGCTGCATGGTGGTCGGCAACAAAGTGGTTGGCGCGATGAAACGCACCGCAGAAGAAGGCGAATACCGATCCAACCTGCACCGTGGCGGCAAGGCATCGAAAGTGCGCCTCACCAAGGAAGAGCGCACCACCGCGGTGCGTGCGGCCAAAGTGATGGGTCTGCAATTGGCGGGGGTGGATTTGCTGCGCGCCGACAGCGGACCGAAGGTGTTGGAAGTGAATTCATCGCCGGGTTTGGAAGGCATCGAAAAGGCGTCGGGCAAGGATATCTCGGCGCTGGTCATCGAACACATCGAAAAGCACGCGCGGATCATTCCGAAATCGGCCCGACGTCGATTGAAATAGGCGGCGTTTGAAGTAAGCTAGCTTGCGGCGCGCTGCGCTTCGCTTTCCGTTTCGACGGGCGCTTCAAGCGGCAAGGTGAAGCTGAAGGTCGAGCCTATGTCCAGTTCGCTTGCGACGGAGATTTTACCGCCGTTGCGTTCCACCAGTTCCTTGCACAGCAACAAGCCCAGACCGGTGCCTTTTTCGCCATTGGTGCCTTGGGTGGTGATGTTGTCGGACAAGCCAAAAATCTTTTCGGCGGTTTCTGGCGACATGCCGACGCCGGTATCGATGACGTTGATGCGGGCAAAGTTGTCGGGCGTGGTTTCGTAATTAACGGTGATGGTTCCACCATGGGGTGTGAACTTGATGGCGTTGTTGACCAGATTGCGGATGATTGCATCGACCGTATTGGGATCGGCGAAGACGTGTGGGGCTTTACCGTCTTCTTGTAAGGTGAGGCCTTTTTCTTGAGCCACCGGGCCGAGAATATCGAGCGTTTTACCCGCCACATCGTCGAGTGGAAAATCGCGCGGATCGATCTCGACCCGATCCATTTGCAGCCGCGACCATTCCAACAGGTTTTCTAAAAGTTTGAACACCCGCGTCGCGCTGTCGTTGACGGTGACGGCGTAGTCTTTGACTTTATCCGGGGTGAGGCTGTCGGCGCGTTGTTCCAACAGCGCGGTGAAGCCCAACAGCGATGTAAACGGGCTGCGCAGGTCGTGGGCGATGATGGAAAAGAACTTGTTCTTTTCTTGGTTCAGCTTTTCCAATTCTTCTTTCGCCAAGGCATAGTTTTCCGCCAGCTCGACATACTGCGCGCCCATGCTTTCGGCGCGTTCGCGTTCGTCTTGGATGGTGAGCATTTCTTGAACCAAGCGATCGTTGGTCTTGCGCAGGTTTTCTTCAGATTGACGCAAAATCACGGTCAAGTGCACAAAATTGCGCAGCATCGCGTCTTGGCTGCCGTCCCAGGGCATCGCCGCCAACGCACCCGCTTTGAGAAACTCGTTTTCCGCGCTGCGGCTGGCGATGTCCATCAAGACCATGATGGGCACACGGATGCCCGCCTCTTTCGCGCCTTCGCAGACCGAAAGGGCAAAGTCGGGCCGATCGGAGATGGCGCGCACCACGCACATTTGAAATTTTTCGCTGACCAGGGCGGTCAGGGCATTATCGACATCGTTCGCGTGGACGAGATCAATGTCGATGCCATCGCCCTCGAACGCTGCCTTGAGTGCGGTCGCCGTTTCAGCGCCGCCGCCCGCTAAGAGGATTCTTGCCGAATCCATATCCCTCAACCGTTCCTAATTATTTAAGCCACTGCTTAAAGCAATCACTTGATTAATATATGAATGTATCAATCTATTGCCTAACCCTAAATCAATTTGCGTTATAAATTACGAAAAAAATGGAGAGAATACCATGTCCGGTAGCGACGACGTCGAGCGCCACAAATCCAAGATGGAGAAAAAGAAAGCCGCGCGCGATAAAATCATGGCGGCGAAAACCGATGCCCGTGGCTTGGTGATCGTTCACACCGGCAAGGGCAAGGGTAAATCTACCGCCGCGTGGGGCATGGCGCTGCGCATGCTGGGTTATGGCAAGCGCGTCGGCATCGTGCAGTTCGTCAAGGGCAAGTGGGATACCGGTGAGCGCACGGTGTTCGAAAAGTTCGGCGATCAATGCGTGATCGAAGCCCACGGCGAAGGGTTCAGCTGGGAAAGCCAAGATCTGGAACGCGACAAGGCCGCCGCCATGCGCGCCTGGGACGCGGCCAGCAAAATGATGGCGGATGAAACCATTTCATTGGTGATCATGGACGAAATCAACATCGCGCTGCGCTACGGTCAGTTGGACGCGGACATGGTGGTGGATGCCCTGAAAGCCAAACGCGAAGACCTGCACGTGGTGCTGACCGGGCGCAATGCGCTGGAAGAAGTCATCGAAAACGCCGATTTGGTGACCGAGATGACGCTGGTCAAGCATCCCTTCCGCTCAGGCATTAAGGCGCAACAGGGCATCGAATTTTAACGTTTCGTGTGATACCACTGCATGACGTGGTGCAAGCAAAGCGAACGGGGATAATGCAATGATTTCACGGGTCATGACGATGTTGGTTTTGGTGGTGGGCCTCAGCGCGTGCGCCACCCAGCCGATGACGGATGAGCAACGCGCACACCAAATCGTTCAAGCCGCGCAAATGACGGTGCAGAAGTTCAAGGCTTCGCAAGATAAGCCGATGGAACATTTCCGCGCCCTGTTGCCCAAGGCTCAAGGCATCGTCGTGTTGCCCGGTGTGATCAAAGGCGGCTTCGTTTTTGCCGCCGAGGGCGGCAGCGGCGTTTTGCTGGCCAAGGATGCCAGTGGGCGGTGGGGCTATCCGGCGTTTTATTTGATGGCGTCGGGCAGTGTCGGTTTGCAGGCAGGCGCACAGATGGGTGACGTGGTGCTGTTGGTGTTCAGCCAAGACGCGGTCGAGGCGATCATCGAAAGCCAAGGCAAATTGGGTGCGGATTTAGGCCTCATCGTCGGCACCGTCGGGGCTGGGGTCGAGGCCTCGACCACCTCGAACGTCGGCGCGGACGTGCTGGCGTTCAGCCAAGGCATCGGCATGTTTGCCGGGGGCTCGCTGGAAGCCAGCGCTTTGATCAAACGCAACGATCTCAACCAAGCCTTTTACAGCCAAACCATCGGCCCCGCCGACATCGTGTTGCAGGGCAATGCGCAAAACCCGGCGGCGGACAGTCTGCGCGCTGCGCTGGATGCCCAGTAACTTAATGTCCAGTAATATGGAAAAGACACCGGCCCGCGCCCTCATGGTGCAGGGCACGGGCTCGGATTCCGGCAAGTCGCTGATCGTCGCGGGGCTGTGCCGGGCGTTCGTCAAACGCGGCCTCACCGTGCGCCCGTTCAAACCGCAAAACATGTCCAACAACGCCGCCGTGACCGAAGACGGCGGTGAAATCGGTCGCGCCCAAGCTTTGCAGGCGCGCGCGTGCGGTGTTCAGCCACACACCGACATGAACCCGGTGCTGCTCAAACCCGAAGGCGAAAACGGCGCGCAACTGGTGGTCGGCGGTCACATGCGCGGGCAAGTCGCGGCGAAAGATTTTCGCACCTTCAAAGAAACCCTGCTGCCTGAGGTCTTGGGCGCGTTCGAACGCCTCAAAACCAACTGCGATCTGGTCATCGTCGAAGGTGCGGGCAGCCCGTCCGAGGTCAACCTGCGCACCGGCGACATCGCCAACATGGGCTTCGCGCAGGCGGCAAACGTACCGGTGGTTTTGGCCGGCGACATTGAAAAAGGCGGCGTGATCGCGCAAATCGTCGGCACCCACGCGGTGTTGATGCCGTCCGAACAAGCGCTGATCAAAGGCTTCGTGATCAACAAGTTTCGCGGCGATGTGTCGCTGTTTGAGCCCGCCATCACGGATATGCAAGCGCGCACCGGCTGGGCCGGTTTGGGCGTGATCCCGTGGTTTGCGGACGCGGGTAAATTGCCCAAGGAAGACAGCGCGTCGCTGGGCCGCTGGGCGGAAACCGGGCGTGGTGATGGCCGTGGTGATGGCCGGGGAAGTATCCGCATCGCGGTGCCACGCTTGGCGCGCATCGCCAACTTCGACGACCTCGACCCGCTGATGAGCGAAGACGATGTCGATGTGATGATGATTGAGCCGGGCGAAGCAATCCCCGGCGACGTCGATGTGATCGTGTTGCCCGGTTCCAAATCGGTAATTTCGGACTTGCGCGCATTGAAGGCGGAAGACTGGGACATCGACATCGCCGCGCACGTTCATCGCGGCGGGCTGGTTGTGGGTCTGTGCGGCGGCTATCAAATCCTCGGTGTTCGCATATCCGACCCCGATGGCATCGAAGGCGATGCGGGTGAAGAGCTGGGGCTGGGGCTGCTGGATGTCGAAACCGTGCTCACCGGCGACAAAACCCTTGAACAGGTCACCGGAATCGAGGCCTCAAGCGACATAAGCATCGCAGGCTATGAAATGCACATCGGCCTCACCGAAGGCCCTGATCGTCATGCCCCGTGGTTCCATCTCAAAGACGGCCGCGAAGAAGGCGCACTCAGCACAAATGGCCAAGTGATGGGCACCTACCTTCACGGCGTATTCGTTGCCGACGCCTTTCGCCACGATTTCCTATTGCGGTTGCGCGAAAACCGCAGCGGCGGCGCGGCGTACGATCAAAGTATCGAACAGACTCTCGACGCCCTGGCCGATCATTTTGAAACGTGCCTCGATCTTGACGCCTTGTTGGCGCTGGCGAACGGGGCTTAAAGAAACGCCAGCCATCCGCCGACGCCGACCATCAGGCTGCCCGCCAGGCGGTTGAGCAACCGCACGTTGCCTGAGTTTTGCAGGAATTTTCTCAGCGTTTTGCCGCCGGTGGCGTAGATCACCAAGCAGGCGAATTCCATCACCAAGATCAAGCTGACCAAGATCACCAATTGCGGCGCGATGGCGCGTTGCAGATCAATGAACGGCGGTAACAGCGCGATCATGAACGCCCAGGCCTTGGGGTTGGCGATGGCGGTGACGAAGCCTTGCACGGCGAGCTCGCCGGGGCGCGGTTGCAGGCGGGCCTCGCCGTCGAGGCTGATCGCCATGCGGCCTTTGGACATCCACAGTTGCACACCCAAATACGCCAAATACGCGCCGCCGCCGTATTTGAGGATCAAAAACAGATCGGGGTTTTGCGCGATCAGCGCGGCGACGCCCATCACTGCGGCGCTCGCCACCAGCCCCACGCCCAACAACTCGCCGGTCATCATCCACAACGTGGTGCGCACGCCAACGGTCATGCCCAAGGTCAAAGCCAAGGTCATGCACAGGCCCGGCGTGAGCGAGACAAAAAAGAAAGTCGGCACAAAAACGGCCAAAAGCGTGAGGTCAGCCATGTCTAATCCTGGGGAGGCGAAAAGCGCTAAGACCTAAATAATCGTTTTACGCGTGAAGTCGAGACATTTAGGCCCCGACGCTAAAACGAAACACCGCGATCACCGCGACAACCAGCGCGTTGATCAGGCACGCGACGACGTACAGATACAATGCGCGCTCGATATCGTTGGCGCTGGCTTGGGCGCTGCCGTCACCGACCCACGGCGCGTCGGTGGTGTGGTGGGGGTATTTGCGCGGCCCCGCCAACGCCAAGCCGAGCGCGCCCGCGGTGGCGGCTTCGGGCCATCCGGCGTTGGGTGAATTGTGCTTGGACGCATCACGCCACATGGTCTTGAACGCCCGCGCGGGGTTTCCTTTGGGCGTAGCCAACGCGGCAATGGTGATCATCAAGCCCGCCAAGCGTGCCGGAATCAGGTTCAAGACGTCGTCGAGCTTGGCAGCGGTAAAACCAAACGCGTGATAGCGCTCATTTTTATAGCCGATCATCGAATCGAGCGTGTTGACCGCTTTGTAGATCAGTAAGCCCGGAAAGCCGAACAGCACATACCAAAACACCGGTGCGACCACGCCGTCGGAAAAATTTTCCGCCAAGCTTTCGATGGCGGCACGGCACACCCCGTGCTCGTCCAATTGCGATGGATCGCGGCCGACGATTTCCGATACCGCGCGCCGCCCGTCTTCGACCCCACCGTGGGTCAGCGCTGTCAGCACTTTGCGCACGGCGCTGTACAGTTCGCGCTGGGCCAACAGCGCGATGATCAAAAACAGCTCCACCGCCCAGCCGAAATCGTGGTGCAGCGTCAGCCACTGCACCCCCCAACCCACCGCACCCGCGATGATGACGATGGTCACGACCGTCAAAGCACCGCGGATGGATCGGTCCACTTGGCTGCGGTTTTCACGGTTGAGCTTGTTGTCGAACCAACCGATCAGCTTGCCGATCACCACCACCGGGTGGGGCAACAGCTTAAAAACCGGCCCCATGCCGCCCATCGCCGCGTCCAGCACCAAAGCCAAAACCAGCAAGATAAACGGATCGAACGCGGTGTTCGCACTGAGGGTGCCAAAGCTAAACATGGCCGCAGTCTAACGATGAGATGATGAGAGAAGAATTAAAATTGTGCATTGCGACATCAAAGCTTATAACCAGAGCACAGCAAAAACGGATTCTGCGGACGAAGGCCAGGACCACCCGCACCGTTTTAAACGCCGAAGGCCATGCACCAGCGTAAGGACTGCCCATGACAAACGACGCCCAAAATTCAGAGCTGCCCGCGATCATGATTTGCGGCCACGGTTCGCGCGACTGCGGCGCGGTTGAGGAATTCAACCAACTCGCCGTACGCATCAAAGAACGCCTGCCTCAACACCAAGTCGAAAGCGGCTTTTTGGAATTCGCCACCCCGGTGATCCGCACCGGTTTGGATAAGCTGCGCGACGCGGGCGCGAAAAAAATCGTCTGCTTGCCGGGCATGTTGTTCGCCGCCGGGCACGTCAAAAACGACCTGCCGTCCGAAGTGAACAACTACGGCGCTGAAAACGAAGATTTGGATTTGGTGTTCGCCGCCGATTTGGGCATCGATGCGCGCTTGTTGGATGCCGCCAAGCAGCGCGTTGAAGAAGCGCTCGACGCCGCCGACAACGACGTGGCGCGCGAAGACACCTTATTGTTGGTGGTCGGGCGCGGCACCAACGATTCGGACGCCAATTCCAACGTCGCCAAGGTCACCCGCATGCTGTGGGAAGGCCTACAAGTCGGCTGGGCGGAAACGGCCTATTCGGGCGTTGCTTATCCGTTGGTCGATCAAGCCTTGGACCGCGTCACCAAGATGGGCTTTAAGCGCATCGTGGTGTTCCCGTACTTTCTGTTTTCCGGCATTTTGGTCACGCGTATCTACAACTGGGCCGATGAGGCGCAGGCCGCCAATCCGGATGTTGAAATCCTCAAAGCCTCGTACCTCAACGATCACCCCAAAGTCATCGACGCGTTCATCGCACGCATGGAAGATGCGCTTGAGGGTGCAGGCGTGATGAATTGCCAGCTGTGTAAATACCGCGAACAGATCATCGGCCATGAGCACGACCACGGCGCGGTGCAGGTCGGCCATCATCACCACGTGCAAGGTGTGGGTACCGAAGACAACGCCCAAGACCACGGCGTGCATCATGGTCACGGACACCACCATCACCACGGTCATCATCATTCACACGGAGAAGCGGAGGGTTAAGCATGACGTCTTCTGCTTCGCCTTTTGACTACATCCGCGAGCCTGACGCCATTTCGCGTGAAAGCTTTGTGCGCATCCGCGCTGAGGCCGAACTCGGTCACTTGCCGGGCTTGATGGAAGCCGTCGCCGAACGGGTTGTGCACGCCACCGCGTTGATCGAAGCCGCCGACCATCTGCGCTTCACCGCCGACGCGCCGGAACGCGCCCGCGACGCTTTGCAAGCGGGGGCACCGATCTTGGTCGATGCGCAAATGGTCGCGCGCGGTATCACGTCGCGCTTTTTGCCCAAAAACAATCTGGTGCGTTGCTGTTTAAATGACGACGGCGTGACTGAAGACGCCAAGGCGCGGTCCGAAACCCGTTCGGCGGTCGCGGTGGAACGCTGGGCGGATCAGCTGGACGGCGCGGTGTGTGTGTTCGGCAACGCGCCGACGGCGCTGTTTCGTTTGTTGGAAATGATGCTCGACGGCGCGGCCAAACCGGCGGCGATTTTGGGCTTTCCGGTGGGCTTCGTCGGCGCGGCGGAAAGCAAGCAAGCGCTGATGGACTTCGCCATGAAAGACGGCGTGGACATCCCCGTGATCACCATGGCCGGGCGGCTCGGCGGCAGCGCGGTTGCGGCGGGCGCGCTCAATGCCATCGCGTTGGGGGGCAACCCGTGAGCGACGCACCTCAAATTACGGTGATCGGCATTGGCGAGGATGGCCTGGACGGCCTCAGCCCCGCCGCGCGCACGCTGATCGACGGCGCAGAGGTGCTGATCGGCGGCGAACGTCATCTCGACAAAGCTCCCGATGTCAAAGCGGAACGTCTGGACTGGTCGGCGGGCTTTGATGCAACGCAGGACCAAATCGAAAGCCGCTTGGGCCAGCGCATCGTGGTGCTGGCGTCGGGCGATCCTTTGCATTTCGGCGTCGGCGCGACCTTGATTCGACGCTTTGGCGCAGATCGTGTGTTTGTGTTACCTGCGCCCGGCGCGGTCAGCTTGGCGTGCGCGCGCATGGGTTGGTCGGTACCCGATATCACCGTGGTTACCATCCATGGTCGGCCCATCGAAAGTCTCAATCTGCACCTCACCCCCGGTGCGCGGTTGGTGGTGTTGGCGCGCGACGGCGACAGCCCGGCGGAAGTCGCCAAGCTGCTCACCGCCAAAGGCTTCGGCCCCAGCCGCATCACGGTGCTGGAACACATGGGCGGGGACACCGAACAACGCATCGAAGGTGTCGCGCAAAGCTGGTCGGTGGACAGATGCACCGACCTTTGCACCCTGGCGATTGATTGCATCGCCGGTCCCAACGCGCGGCCTTTGTCGCGCTTGGCGGGATTGCCCGATGATGCGTTTGAGCACGACGGTCAACTGACCAAGCGCGAAGTGCGCGCGGTGACCTTGGCACGCCTCGGCCCTTTGCCCGGCGAAACGCTGTGGGATGTCGGTGCGGGCGCGGGCTCCATCGCGATTGAGTGGATGCGTGCGGACCGATCGTGTCGCGCCGTAGCGATCGAGCGCAACCCTGAGCGTGCGGCGCGCATCGCGCGCAACGCTCAAGCTTTGGGTGAGCCGTATCTGAAAATCGAACAGGCCGAGGCCTTGGCCGCGCTTGAAACCCTCGACGGTCAGCCCGATGCCGTATTTGTCGGCGGTGGCGTCGGCGCGCCGGGGCTGTTGGACGCCGCGTGGGCGCGGCTCAAACCCGGCGGGCGGCTGGTCGCCAATGCGGTGACCGTCGAAGGCGCGGCTGAGCTTGCAAAAATGAAACAAGCACATGGCGGTGACCTTATTCAGGTTAGCATTGCTAGGCAGGATAATAAGATTAACACACTGACTCTTTTTCAGGATATGCGCACCGTGACGCAATACTTGGCCTTTAAGCCTATGGAATCAAAATCATGAATGACAATGCCCTCGACGCGAAACCTGGCAAGCTGATCGGCATCGGCATCGGCCCCGGCGCACCGGATTTGATGACGGTGCGTGCCCGTGCGCTGTTGGAAAACGCAACGGTGATCGCGCACATGCACGCCACCGGCAAAACGCCTTTGGCACGGGACATCGTGCAGCCGTTCTTGCGCGCCGATGTGCAGGAATTTGCTGTAGCGGTGCCCATGGGCGCAAGCAGCGTGGAACGTCAAAGCTGTTACGATCACGCGATCCCCGAATTTCGCGCCCATTTGGAACAGGGCCGCGACGTAACCTTCATTTGCGAAGGCGACGCGTTGTTTTATGGATCGTTCCAATACGTGATGGAGCGCCTGATTGATGAATACGAGGTCGAGGTCGTGCCCGGCGTGACCTCGGTTCAAGCGTGCAGCGCGGCGGCAAATTTGGGCCTGACGCGTGGTGACGACACCTTTCAAGCGTTGCCCGCGACCCTACCCGAAGGCATTTTGGCGGCGCGCATGCGCGATCCCAAATCCGCCATCGCGGTGATGAAAATCGGTCGTCATGTAAATAAGGTTAAACGCGTGCTCTTACGCGCGGGGCGATTAGATGACGCCATGTGGGTTGAGCGCGCATCGACATCTGAGCAGAAAATGGCAAAATTTGCCGATTTTGAGGGTGAAACATCGTATTTTTCGATGGTTTTGCTGCCCGCGTGCAAAATGGACGTGACGCGCAGCGCGCCGCAAGGCGCGGTGGTGGTGTGTTTAAATAAGGCTGGCCTGGACACGGCGCGCCGTGTTCAAGGGACGTTGGCCGGGGCGAAATTGTGGGGCCGCGCGGACCGCATCGCGGCGCAAGACGTGGACCAAGTGTTCAGCGACACCGCCGAAACTCTGCGCGATCTGTATCGCAGCGCCACGCCCATCGTCGCGATCATGTCGGCGGGTATCGTGATGCGCGTGCTGGCCCCTTTATTGGCCGATAAGCAGACCGAACCGCCGGTGGTGGCGGTGTCGCCGGACGGCGCGTTTGCGGTGCCGCTGTTGGGCGGGCACCACGGCGCCAACCGTTTGGCCAGCGCCATCGCCCAGACCACCCAGGGTCAAGCGGCGATCACCACGGCGGGCGATGCGCACTTGGGTGTAGCGTTGGATGAGCCGCCGCACGGTTGGTCGGTGGCGAATCCTGAGCGCGCCAAATCCGTCGCGACGTCATTGTTGAGTGGCGACGGGGCCGGTCTGGATGTGCATAGCGGCGACGTTACGTGGTTGGAACCCGCCGGGTTCTCCGCATGCGGCGAGATGAGCGTGCGCGTCACCCATCAAGCCGTGGCCCCCAATGAAGAAGCCCTGGTGCTGCATCCGCCGACTTTGGCCTTGGGCGTGGGCTGTGAACGCGATTGCGACCCGGCGGAGCTGTCGGCCCTGGTCGATGAGACTTTGAAAACATCAGGTTTGGCGAAGCAATCCATCGCCTGCGTGGCGTCCATCGACGTCAAATCCGACGAAGCAGCGGTGTTGCAGTTGGCCGATGAGCTGGGCGTGCCAGCGCGCTTTTTCAGCCCTGATGACTTAGAAGCGCAGACCCCCAACCTCAAAAACCCCTCCGACGTGGTGTATGGCGAGGTCGGCTGTCACGGCGTGTCGGAAGGTGCGGCGCTGGCGGCGTCATCCGGCGGTGAGCTGATCGTCGAAAAACACAAATCCAAACGCGCCACCTGTGCGTTGGCGCTGAGCGTGGACGGCATCAAACCCGCTGAGGTCGGCAAAGGCCGGGGCCGTTTGTTCGTGGTCGGCATCGGCCCGGGCACCGACGCGTGGCGCACGCCGGAAGTCACCCGCGTGATCAGCCAAGTGACCGACGTGGTCGGTTACGGCTTTTACCTCGACCTGATCCCCGACTTGATCAAAGGCAAGGTGCGCCATACGTCGATCTTGTCGCAAGAAGAAGCCCGTGTGCGCCAGTCGTTGGAGCTTGCCGCAGAAGGCCGCGACGTGGCGTTGATCAGTTCCGGCGACATCGGCATTTACGCCATGGCGTCGCTGGTGTTTGAGCTGTTGGACCGCGAAAACCGTGACGATTGGAACCGCCTGTTCATTCAGGTGGAGCCGGGCATCAGCGCGTTCCAAGCCGCCGCCGCACGCATCGGCGCGCCGGTGGGACACGATTTCTGCCTGATCTCGCTGTCCGATTTGCTGACGCCGTGGGACGTGATCGAACGGCGCTTGAAAGCGGCGGCCGAAGGCGGCTTCGTGGTGTCGTTCTACAATCCGGTGTCCAAACGCCGCCGCACCCAATTGGCCGAGGCGCGCGATATCTTGCTAACGAAACGCAGCCCGAATACGGCTGTCGTGTTGGCGCGCCAATTGGGCCGTTCGGATGAAAAAATCGACGTGATTCGTTTGGCTGATTTGACGCCTGACCATGCCGATATGCTCACCTTGGTGATGATCGGCGGCGAAGACACCCGGCTTATTGAGCGCGGCCAAAACCGCTGGGTCTATACGCCGCGCGGATATGGCGGCAAAATGGACGCCAAAGCGGGAGGGAACAGCTGATGAGAAACTTCGCCATTTTATGCGCCGTCGTTTTGTTCGGCGCGTCTACAGCCTGGGCGCAAAGCCCCACGGACATCATCCGCGACGCCGTGTTCAGTGAAGTCGAAAAACGCATCATTGGTGAACATTACGGTGTCGATGTGCAACAGCGCGCACCCGACACCACCATGCCGACGTGGGCCGTGAAAACGGATGAGGGCGACGATGACGATGATCGTGACGACGATGAAAACGACGATCGCGACAAGGGCAAAAAAGACAAAGGCAAAAAGGCAAAGAAGGACAAGGGTAAAGGCAAATCCAAAAGTTTGCCGCCGGGTCTTGCCAAACGCGACAGCCTGCCGCCCGGCTTGCAAAAGCAGCTCGAGAAAAATGGCCGTTTGCCTGCGGGTTTGGCCAAACGCGACTTGCCTGCCGATCTCGCCGCTCAGCTGCCCGCGCGTAGCCCCGATCAAGAGGTGTCGGTGGTTGAAGACGATGTGGTGCTGACGGACAAAGCGACTGGGGTCATTTTGGATGTTATCAAGGACGTGGTGCGTGGTGGCGGCGCGTCGAAGACATCAAGCCCATCTCCCGACGGAACATTGGCGCCACCGGGACCGCAAAGCCCGGACGTCGTGCCGCAAAGCAGTCCGATCGATACTCTCATCAAAAGCATTTTCGGAGGCAACTAAGCCCATGACCGTTCACTTTATCGGCGCTGGCCCGGGTGCGCCTGATCTGATCACCGTGCGTGCGTTGAACCTGATCAAGACCTGCCCGGTGGTTCTGTACGCAGGATCGTTGGTGCCCAGTGAAATCGTTGATGAGGCCCAAGACGACGCCCATGTGGTCGACACCGCGCCTTTGCACTTGGATGAAATCATCGCCGAGATCGAAGCGGCCCACGCCAAGGGCCAAGACGTCGCCCGGGTGCATTCCGGCGATCCATCGATTTACGGCGCGATTGCCGAACAAATGCGCCGCTTGGATGCGTTGGGCATCGATTACGACATCACCCCCGGCGTACCCGCGTTTGCCGCCGCCGCGGCGTTGCTGAAACGCGAATTGACCTTGCCCGACATCAGCCAGAGCATCGTTTTGACCCGTACATCGGTGCGCGCCAGCGCCATGCCCGAAGGCGAAACCTTGGAAAATTTCGCCAAAACGGGATCGACCTTGGCGGTGCATTTGTCGGTCAACAACCTCGGCCCGGTGGTTAAACAGCTGAGCCCGCATTACGGCGAAGATTGTCCGGTCGCGGTGGTGTATCGCGCCAGCTGGCCCGATCAAGCGATGGTCACCGGCACGCTCAGCGACATCCGCGCCAAGGTCAAAGAGGCCGGTTTCACGCGCACCGCATTGATCTTGGTGGGCCGGGTTTTGGGCTCATCAGACTTTACAGACAGCAAGCTATATGATGCCGCGCACAGCCACGTGCTGCGTGAAATCAAAGCGTCCTAAACGCTGATTTAAGCATGGGTGTAGAGCCAGCCGAGGGCGTCTTCGATGCTGTTCACCCGATCGCCATCGGGCGGTGGCGGGCGGCGGATCAGCACGATGCGCGCGCCGACCTTGGCCGCTGCATCGATCTTGGCGCGGGTACCCTCACCGCCGCTGGCTTTGCTGACCAGGGTGTCGATTTGGTATTCACGCATCAGGGCTTCTTCATGGGCCACATCAAACGGCGGACGGCCTAACACAACGGTGCAGTTGTCCAGCGCCAACGGTGTTTCTGGCGTTTCGATGAGGCGAACCAACAGCTTCACGTCGCGCACTTCGTCGAACGCGGACAGCTGTTTGCGCCCGATGGTCAGGAACGTGCGTTCCGAGGTGCGCGCCACAAGACGTGCGGCTTCATCGGCGTCGGGCACGAACACGATGTCGGCTTCAGATGGCAAAATCCATTGCGGGCGGTCGAGGCGCAAACGTGGCGCGCCTGTTTTTGCGCAGGCTTCGACGGCATTTTGCGTCATGGTGGCGGCGAACGGGTGGGTGGCGTCGACCACCGCTTTCATGCCGCGACGCTGGATAAATTCGGCCAACCCTACAGCCCCGCCAAAGCCGCCGATGCGCACATGGCCGGGCATGTCGGACGGCGCGCGGGTGACGCCCGCCAACGCAATGGTGACGTCCAAGTCCGGTCGCTGAGCGGCCAGTGCATGGGCCAGTCTAACCGCTTCGCTGGTGCCGCCGAGTATCAAAATGCTGGTGCTCATGAGGCTTCTCCAATGCGTTTGCCGCCGCGATCATAAACCCACACTTGGACCTCTGTCCCGCCCGCCAAGGTCGCCAACGCGACCTCACGGGCTTGGCGCGCGACCAGGTTCGCCAGTGCCTCCGCCTGATCGCCCGGGGCGTCGCTGGCCAACTCAAGCACGCGCAACGCGGTGTTGGCGTCACGTGCGGCTTGAACGGGGGTCTCATCCGCGCCCACATGGGCCAAAAGCTCCGACAGTCGTTCGAAATCGACGCTGGAGCGTGCCGAATGAAGATCCATCGATCCTTGCGCCAGCTTTGTCAGTTTGGCGAAACCACCCGCGATGGTGAGGCGCTCAATCGGGTGTGATCGCACATATTTCAGCAAGCCACCGGCGAAATCACCCATGTCGATGAGGGCTTCATCGGGTAAAGATAGCTCGCTATTCGCAGCCTGTTCCGAAGTCCGTCCGGTGGCCGCCAGAACATGTTTGAAGCCCTGGGCGCGCGCCACATCGACGCCGCGCTGGATGGAATGGATCCAGCTGGAACACGAAAACGGCACCACGATGCCGGTGGTGCCGAGCACCGAAAGCCCGCCGATGATGCCGAGCCGCGCGTTCATGGTCTTTTGCGATGCTTCCAGTCCGCCGGGAATGGAAATGGTGACTTTGACGTCTGGGATTTCGACATTTTCACCTAGCTCTTGCTCCACGGTTTGCAGCGCGGCGGTGATTTGCGCGCGCGGTCCGGGGTTGATGGCCGGTTCGCCGGGGGGGAGCGGCAGACCCATCAACGTTACCGTGCCGACGCCTTCACCGGCGGCGAAGCTGACCCCGCCGGGCGGCCCGGGGCGCACCTCGGCAATGATTTCCAGACCGTGGGTGACATCGGGGTCGTCGCCCGCGTCTTTGACGATACCGACGCGGGCAAAACCGTCGCCCAGGTCCTGAGTTTTAAGGGCAAAGGTCGGCGTTTCACCGCGCGGCAAGCGGATGGTTACAGTTTGTTCGAAGCTTCCCGTTTGCAAGGCGCGATAGGCCGCCGCCGCCGCCGCCGCCGCACACGCACCGGTGGTCCAGCCTTTGCGCAAAGCCTGTCCGGCTGGTTTGCGGGTGGTTGATGTGTCGTGTGATACGTCGGTGGAATGGTGAGCCGTGGTCATGGCGACACTTTAGGCACGGTGCGGTGCGACCGCAACAGGCACGGCGCGGGGTGACCGCAATGGCTGTGTTGATTGGCTTTAAGCGTTGACGCAAAAGGCGCTCTTCTTCCTTGCGATGGGGCGGGCAGGCTCGTATTGTCGGCTTCAATGAAGGGACAACCGCAGGGGATACCCATGAAACGCATTGCTGTCATTGCCGTCGCCGCTTTAGGCTTCGTCGTCGCTGCCACGGTCGGACGTTATTATTTGGTCGAAAGCGGCGGGGGAACCACCAGTTCCAGCTCCGTGAGCATCGGCGGGCCGTTCACGCTGACGGATCAAACCGGGAAAACGGTTACCGATCAAGACTTTCGCGGCAAATACATGCTGGTGTATTTCGGCTACACGTTCTGTCCCGATGTGTGCCCGACGTCGCTGGGCATCGTTTCCGATGCGCTCGATCAGTTGAGCGCCGAACAAGTGGACAAGGTGGTGCCGATCTTCATTTCGGTCGATCCCGGTCGCGACACGCCCGAATCGCTCGCCGACTTTGTTCCGCATTTCCATGAAAACTTGGTCGGCCTGACCGGCACGCCACAGCAAATCAAGGCCGTTGCGCGCGCCTATAAGGCCTACTACGCCAAGGTCAACGAAGACGATCCGGATGGTAACTACCTGATGGATCACAGTTCCATCACTTATCTGATGGGACCGGACGGCAAATACGCCGCGCACTTCAGCCACGGCACGCCGCCCGAAAACATGGCCAAACGCCTAGCCGAAATCCTTTAAGGAGCGCCCGGACATGCCCGCCGACAACGCCGTCAACGGCCTGATCATCGCCGCACCTTCGTCCGGCAGCGGCAAGACCGTGGTCACCTTGGGCATCTTGGCGCACTTAAAAGCGCACGGCGTCGCTGTGGCCTCAATGAAGTCTGGGCCCGATTATATCGATCCGGCTTTTCACGCCCGCGCCACCAATCAGGCGTGTTTAAACGCCGACAGTTGGGCGATGCGGCCTTCGACCTTGATGGCCGCCGCCGCCACGGCGGGGGAAAACGCCGATCTGGTGGTTTGCGAAGGTGTGATGGGCTTGTTCGATGGTGCCAGCGCCACCGAAGGCTCCACCGCCGACATTGCCCACAGGACCGGCTGGCCGGTGGTTTTGGTGGTCGACAGCCGCGCCCAAGGCGCATCCGCCGCGGCGTTGGTGAAAGGTTTCGATAGCTTTCGCAAAGACGTCAACATCGCCGGGGTGATTTTCAACCGCGTCGGCAGTGCGCGTCACCAGCGCGTGATCCGCGACGCGATGTCGTATGCGGTGCCGCATATTCCGGTGTTGGGCATGATCCCCATGGAACCGGGGCTGGAACTGCCGTCGCGTCATTTGGGCCTTATTCAGGCCGCAGAACATCACGGCTTGGATGCTTTGATGGCGCACGCGGGCAACGTCATCGGGCGTCACGTCGATATGGACGCATTGCAAGCGCTGGCGACGGGCTGGCAGGCGACTGGTGAGGTCAAACCGTTGCAGCCATTGGGCCAAAACATCGCCGTGGCGCGCGACGAAGCCTTTGCCTTTGCTTATCCGATGGTGTTGCAAGGCTGGCGCAATCAAGGCGCTGAAATTAGCTTTTTTTCACCGCTCGACGATCAAGCGCCTGCTGAGGATGCAGACGCGGTGTTTTTGCCCGGCGGTTATCCCGAATTGCACGCCTACCGCTTGGCCAGTGCGGAGCGTTTTTTGAGCGGCCTGCGCGACGCCGCAGGACGGGGTGCGACGGTTTACGGTGAATGCGGCGGCTACATGGTCCTGGGCCGCGGCATGCAGGACGCCGATGGCACCACCCACGCGATGGCGGGGTTGCTGCCATTGGGCACGTCGTTTGAACAGCGAAAGCTCAGCCTTGGCTATCGGCGCGTGGTGCAAATTGCCGACACCCCGTTGGGTGCGGTGCACAGCCGCTTTCGCGGTCATGAATTTCACTACGCCACGGTCACCGCCGAAGGCCCCGGCTCGCATTTGTTCGAGGCTCAAGACGCCGATGGCGCAAAGCTCGGCCCAACGGGACTGGTCAATCAAAATGTATTCGGCTCGTTCATTCACTTGATCGACCGCGAGCCCAAAGAATGAGATTATGCTGCGCTGCAAAATAATGATGTGCAGCGCACCAAAAAGAGGCTACGCTTTGAGGGCGAGGTTCGAGGGGAACCAGATGAGGGCCTGAAAAGGCCCGGATACGGGAATGAACATCAACGGTCATGCTCTATCATTTTCATGAACTCCAGCATGCTGCGCTCGGCCCATACCGCGCGTGGCTCAAGGCATCCCGCACGGCGCTGACGCCGTTTCAGCAAACGGCTTTTGGTCGCCCAATGGCGGCAGGGCTTGAGGTCGCGGAACGCCTGATCCGGCGCTACGGCAAGCCGGAGTTCGGTATTCATCATACGACGGTGCCCGATTTCAACAAACACGGCGTCAAAAAAGACGCACCCGCGCACGTGCGTGAAGAAGTCGTCGACGAAACGCCGTTTTGCAATCTTGTGCATTTCAAAAAAGACGGCATCAGCGGTCAGCCCAAGGTTTTGCTGGCGTCACCGCTTTCGGGGCACTACGCGACGCTGTTGCGCGGCACCGTCGAAGCGATGTTGCCCGAACACGATGTCTACATCACCGATTGGATCGATGCGCGCGACGTGCCGGTGGGCGTGGGGGCGTTTCATCTCGACGATTATATTGAACTGATGGCCAGATACTTCCAGCTGTTGGGTCCCGATTGTCACGTGGTTGCGGTGTGTCAGCCTTCGGTTCCGGTTTTGGCGGCGGTGGCGCTGCAAGCCGAAGACATCGCCAATGGCAAGCCCGGCGTGGTGCCCCGCACCATGACGTTGATGGGCGGGCCGGTCGATACCCGTGAAAACCCCACGGCGGTGAACGCGTTCGCCAAGGAACACGATCTGGCTTGGTTCAACAGTCATTCCATCCACCATGTGCCGGTGACGTACCCAGGGTTTGGACGTCGGGTGTATCCCGGGTTCTTGCAGCTGCAGGGCTTTTTGGGCATGAACATCGACCGTCACATGAACGCCCACATGGATCATTTTTGGCACTTGGTTAAAGGCGATGGCGACGGAGCGTCCCAGCATCGCAGGTTCTATGACGAATACATGTCGGTGATGGATTTGCCGGCTGAATATTTTGTCGAAACCATCCAGGCGGTGTTTCACGATCACGCCCTGCCCAAAGGTGAATTGATCTATCGCGGCCGCCCAGTCGATCCCGGCGCGATCAAGGACGTGGCGCTGATGACGGTGGAAGGTGAGCTCGACGACATTTCCGGCGTTGGCCAAACCGCCGCGGCGCACACCATCTGTCCCGACATTCCCGAATCCAAGCGCGCGCGCATCGTGCAAAAGGGCGTCGGTCATTATGGTATATTCAACGGACGCAAATGGCGTGGTATCATCCAGCCGCAATTGGCGGACTTTATCAAAACGCATGGTCAGGTGAGCGGTGCCTCTCAATCCAAGCCCAAAAAATCTCGTAAATCCAAAACTTAAGGCCGCAGGCGACAACCCATTTTGGGTTGCGAAGCGTCTCGAAGAGATGACTGCCGATGAGTGGGAATCGCTGTGTGACGGCTGTGGGCAGTGCTGCTTGGAAAAGCTTGAAGATTTGCAAACCGGCGAAATCAGCTATACCAACGTGGCGTGCAGTCTGTTGGATACGCAAACGTGTCGCTGCTCACGTTATGTGGAGCGCCGCCGTTTCGTGCCCGATTGCGTGGCGTTGACCCCGGACAATGTCGCCGAACTGCATTGGATGCCCTATTCGTGTGCCTATCGCCGTTTGGCCGAAGACCGTGGTCTAGCTGATTGGCATCCGCTGGTCAGCGGTGATCCGGACACGGTCTTTACGGCGGGAATTTCGGTGCGCGGCCGCTGCGTCGCGGCCAAGGACGCGGGCGACCTGGAAGGCCATATCGTCAACTGGCCCGACTGAGCATACTGAGCTATCAATTAGTGAAAAGGGGCCCGCGTGGCGGCACGAAAGACCCAGTCTCAGCACACGTTGAATATCGATGGCGATGCCGTGCCTTTGGTGGTGCGCCGCCATCCGCAAGCGCGCCGTTTGATTTTGCGCTTGGATGAGCACGGCACCGGCGCGGTGGTGACGATCCCCAAATACGCCAATTTTCAAGACGGCGTCGATATGGCGGCGCGCAAGCTGGCTTGGATCAAGCGCCAATTGGCTAAGCAGGGCGGTTCGGTGGCGTTTGTCGATGGCGTTGAAATCCCGTTTTTGGGCCAGCCGCACATGGTTCGCCATCAGCCCAGCGGGCGCGGTGTGCACCGCGAGGATGGGGAAATCCACATCGCCGGGCGGCCTGAGCATCTCAGCCGCCGCCTCACCGATTGGCTCAAAGCCCAAGCGCGCAGTGAAATCAGTACCCGCGCCCACGAAAAAGCCGCCACGGTGGATCGGCGCATCAGCCGCATCACCATCCGTGATACGCGTTCGCGTTGGGGGTCGTGCGGCACCGGCGGCACGCTGAATTTCAGCTGGCGGTTGGTGTTGGCGCCAAAACATGTGCTTGATTACGTGGTCGCGCACGAGGTCGCGCACTTGGTGCATCACAATCATGGCGACCGGTTTTGGGCGCTCGCCGACAGCCTCACCGATGGTCCTATTGGCCGCATGGATGAGGCTCGCGACTGGTTGTCCGCGTTTGGCCGCGATTTGCATCGCTACGGCTGACGCTTATATTGAGACGACCGTTTTAAGCTTTAAGGACTCACACGATGCGCCAAGATCACACCACCCTCACCGTTCGCACCACCCGCCAAGGGATGTTCGAATTGACCCAAGAGATCAAGGCGTGGGTGCAAGACACGGGCATGCGGGACGGCTTATTGACGGTGTTTTGTCGTCATACCTCGGCCAGTTTGACGATCCAGGAAAACGCCGACCCCGACGTGCAATACGATATCGAGACCTTTTTTAAGCAATTGGTGCGCGAAGACCCATCGCTGTACACCCACATCAACGAAGGCGCCGACGATATGCCCGGACATATTCGTTCCGTGCTGACCGATACGTCGCTGTCGATTCCGCTGATCGGCGGGCAGTTGGCGTTGGGCACGTGGCAGGGGGTGTTTTTGTACGAGCACCGTGCGCGTGATCACGACCGTCACGTGGTGTTGCAGCTGATGGGAACTTAAATGTTGCGACCCTTTTCGCGCAGCACGTTTTCCACTTCCAACCATACCTCACGCAAAGCGGCATCGCTGTCGTCGTCGAAATGAACGTGGAAATATGACTGCAAAGCTTTTGCGACTTTGAAAATGGTTTTGTCGGTATTTTCATCTGTGTCGTCTTGGCGAAACAGCAATCCATCGGTCAGCGCGGTGACGATGTCTTCGGTCGAAGCGTTTTGCGCGCCGATCTCGAACACCCGCGTCAGCAAGCTGAAACGCCGTGCGGCGCGCGACATGATGGCGTAGAGCTCATTGAGGTTGAGCGCGCTCTTTTGCTCTTCGATTTCTTGGATGAGGGCTTCGCGATAGTCCTCGCCGCCGGGCTCGTTGAGCTTGGCTTTCAGGCGGGCCTCAAGGGCTGCGAACTGTTTTTCCACGTCGAGAAGTTCACGCGCAGCCCAGTCGAGCTCTTCTTTCACTTCGTGCAAAAGATGGGTCATGTTTCGTTTGCCTTCATCAAGGGCTTGCGATAGGTGAGGTGCGACCCCACATTCGACGCGTTCGATTGAATTAATATAAGTGGCCCTCCCCGGTTTTGTAAGATTAAAGGTTAAAGAGACAAACATGAAAGCTGTGATTTTTGATGTCGACGGCACCCTTGCCGATACCGAGGACGCCCACCGTGAAGCTTTTAACGACGCCTTCGCTAAAGCAGGCCTGGATTGGAACTGGGACCGCAAGTTGTACAAGCACCTGCTCTCCGTCACCGGCGGCAAGCAGCGGATCCGTTTTTTCTTGGAAGAAAATCACCCGGAATTCCTCGAACGTGACGACATCGATGAATTGATCCCGGCGTTGCACAAAAGCAAAACCGACTTTTTCGTTGGCCGCTTGCAAAACGGCCAAGTGCCGCTGCGCCCCGGCATCGAAGATTTGATCAACGAATGCCGCGCCAAGGACATGACCATCGCCATCGCCACCACCACCACCCCGGTGAACGTGGAAACGCTGCTGAAGGTGAATTTGGGTGACGAGAGCCTCAACTGGTTCGCGTGTATCGGCGACGGCGGCAAGGTGCCGAACCTCAAGCCCGAACCCGATGTTTACGACTGGGTGGTTGATCAACTGGGTCTGGACGCGAAAGAAACGCTTGCTTTGGAAGACAGTCGCAACGGTTTGGTGTCGTGCGAACGCGCCGGTGTGCCGTGTTTGATCGTCACCAACGACTACACCTTGGGCCAAGATTTCGGCGGCTGTATCGAAGAATGGGAAAGCTACCAAGGGGTGACTTTGGCGAAGCTGCAAGCCGTTCACGCGCAAGCGGCTTAAGCCTTAAATTTGTCAACATCTTGTAACGCTACTAAGGTATATATACTAAATAGCGTGCTTTTTTACACCTAAAAAGGGGTGAAATTGTCGGCTGTTGCGCCTATATAGGATATAGACCCCCGATCCAAAGGCTTTGGGGCCGCCAAGCCAGGATCGCATCAAAAGGAGATCCGCTATGCGCGATGCTCAGTTTGTGTTTGTGACCGAAGACGCCCGTGTGATGGCGATGTTGACCGATGGCCGCCTTGAAGATGTGACGGACACCTGTGACTTGCTGCCGCGCTCGAGCGTGAAGGCTGGCGTGAAAGCGAATGCTTTGGCGTGTACAGATAAGCTCGATACAGAGGACATGCGCAAAAAACGTCGCGCCTTGATCCTCAAGTTCGCGGCTTAAGCGCCCAACTGTTTGCGTTTTCGAAGCGTTCATATTTGCGTATTATCGTAAAGAAGGAACGATTCGGAAAACAAGCAGGACGGTGGCGATATACGCGTCACCGCGAAGGGCACCATGAGTGACACGGTTGAGATCTATGTGTGTATGGAAGGCCAAGCCTTAAAAGACGGCAAGGTCGAGTTCAGCCAATCCATTTCCGACAAATACGCGGCTGAGAAGGATGCGAAGGCGCGCGTCAAGCTCAACCCGTCGATCCACAAAATCGCCTACTACCGTGTCAACGACGAAGGCGATTTTCGGATTTTCTATTCCTTCACCAATAAAGACGTGCATCAAGCGCAGACGGTGATCCAGGAACATGTGCGCAAGCCCAAGCTGAAAAAACCGCCCAAGCGGTCGTTCTTGGAAAAGCTGTTCGGCGTTGGCTCTGGCAAAAAAACCGTCTTGAAGAAAAAGCCTGCTAAAAAATAATCGCGGCCTAAGCCCCAAAACGCTGCATCACCGCCATCACCGCGCACAAGCCAAGTGGTTGGCTGAGCATATCGGTGCGCTGCTTGAGAAATTCACCAATGATGTTTTCCAAGTCGATCGCATCCAGGCTGTGATCGTCGGTCGGCGTAAACAGTGCGTCACGCGCATTGCTGACTTGCACGGCGTTGAGCCCCGTCAGCGCGTGACTGACCCCGGTGAGGTATACGTCGAGCACTGCGCGTTCATCCGAATTGAGCTCGTCGCGGTGCAGAAAATGGTCCATGGGAGTGTTGAGAACGGGACGTTTTTTGAACAGCATCGGGGTGGGTGTTCCTGCAGTTGTATTTGTCGGTGCATCATCTGTGATCAGTTTAGTCATATCAGAAGACCATGCAAAGTGATGATGCATGCGTTTGTGTGTTGAGAATCAATCCGCTGGGGTCTACTGTGATGGTGCATTTGGGGTGCCACTCAATGCGGAAATGGAGACGACATTGCGCATCAAGTTTTGGGGAGTCCGGGGCAGCGTATCGTGCGCGTATTCGGACTATCTCGAATACGGCGGCAACACGTCGTGCGTCGAACTGGAAATTATGGGTCGGACCATTATCCTCGATGCGGGGACCGGCTTGCCATGGCTGGGCAACGACCTGCTGAAACGCGGCGTGCGCGATGTGTTTTTGCTGATGAGCCATTTCCACAGCGATCACACCAACGGCTTTAATTATTTCAAGCACATTTATATTCCCGAACATTCGGTGCACATCCGCGCCGCGCTGAATTATGGCGAGCTCACGATCGAAGATCTGATCCGCAGTCAACTTTCAGAAAACCTGCACCCGGTGCAGTATGAGCATCTGCCCTCGACGCTGGAATGCGTCGGTTTTCACGCCGGTGATACGTTCGATTTGTTTGACGGCCTGCACATCAAAACCTACATGCTCACCCACCCATCGGGTTGCAGCTGTTATCGTTTGGAAGCCGAAGGCAAGGTTCTTGTTTACGCCACCGACACCGAACATACCCTCGGTGAGACCGATGAAGGCTTGGTGGAGATGATGAAAGACGCCGATCTGGTCATCTACGATTGCACCTATACCGAAGAAGAACTGCCGAGCAAGCGCGGCTGGGGGCATTCGACTTGGAATGAAGGCGTGCGCCTGTGCAAGCTTGCCGGGGCCAAACGCATGGCCATGTATCACTATTCGCCCGACTACAACGACGATGTGGTGCGCGGCCTGGAACGCGAAGCTCAAGCCGCATGGAGCGGCGCGTTCGGTGCCAAAGAAGGCATGGAAATTATTCTCTAAACGACCAATATTAAGAACCATGGCCGTGCAAGGGCACCCGCAAGCAACATTAAAAAATAGTATTTAATGACCTATTGCGCGCATCCGGGTGGGTAAATATAGTGAATAGGTATTGAAACCGGGTAAAAACACTGAAGAGTAAATATGCACGATGAGTATACACTGATTCTCATCACCTCGCTGGCATGCGGATTGGCTGCCGGCTTTCTTCTTCATCGTTCCGATTTTTGCGTCACGGGCATGTTCCGTGACTTTTTTTTGTTCCGTGATTTAAGCATGTTGCGCGTGCTGGTGTTGATGATCGTCGTGTCCATGGCTTTGGTGCACGGCGCGCGGGCGCTTGGTTTAATAGTGCACTATCCTTTTCCATTGTTGGGTGCGATGTCTGTCACCAATATCTTAGGCGGGGTGCTGTTTGGCATCGGCATGGTGCTGGCCGGGGGGTGCGTGGTCGGCACGCTGTATAAGATGGGGTCGGGCAGTGTGTTGAGTGCGGTGGCGTTTGGTGGGCTATTGACGGGCAGCGCTTTGTACGCTGAATTTCACCCCGCATGGGCGGGGTTAACAAAACAGCTTGCTATATTTGGTTCTGGAAAGACGCTGCCTCAAACGTTTGGTCTTGATCACTATGTGCTGATCATCCCGATATTGGTGTTCGGTGGTTGGTTGGTGTTGCGCTGGGCGCGGCGTGGTCAACTGGTCATGCCGTCGCACGCGGATGGTTACATTCAGCCGTGGATCAGCGCCGTGGCCTTGGCGGTGATCGGATTGGTGTCGTATATCGTGGTGGGCATGCCGTTGGGCATCACCACCTCGTATGCCAAGCTGGGCGCGACGGTGGAACAGTGGTTTGCCCCCGAACACGTGGCGTCGCTGGCTTATTTTCAAGGCAAAGGCCTCAACTATACCCCGCCGTTTGGTGCACAGCCGATCGCGGGCGGTGCGGGCCCCGAACTGGACGCGGTTGCCGCCATTCAATATCCTTTGGTGGCGGGCATCGTCTTGGGCGCGTTTGTTTCGGCCTTGTTGTTGCGCGAGTTGAAGCTGCACTATCGCATGCCGGTGCGCCAGTATGCTTCGGTGCTGATCGGCGGAATCCTGGTGGGGATGGCGGCGCGTATGGTTCCGGCCTGTAACGTCTGGCATTTGTGGGGCGGGGTGCCGATTTTGGCGGGCCAAAGTCTTTTGTATGTGGTGGGGTTGATTCCAGGCACATGGCTCGGCAGTCTGGTTTTATCTAAATATGTGGTGAGGGGACCGGGATGACGGAGCAAAATGGACACATCCACAAGCTCGACATTTGTGGACAAATCTGCCCGTCGTGTTTGCTGATCGCTTTGAAAGAGGTCAACACGCGACGCGACATGCTCTTGGGCGGTGGGGCGTTGCACATATATACCGATAGCCGACAGGCGATTAACACCATTCCCGGTTCCGTTCACAATATGGGCTATCAAACGAAAATCGTTAAGTCTGAAGGACTGTACTGCATTGAAATTCAAAAAGCGTAACGCGAAAAGCAAACGACATTTGGGACAATGAGCCACAAAAACAACATTTCGAATTCAGATGGAGACGATCAAACTTGCGCCCATTTTGGCGGGGGCAACAATTGCGACGTCATTTCGTATGTGCGCGACAAAGTCAATCAACTGCTCGGCATCATGGGTACGCTGCCGCTCAAGGCCGAAGAATTAGACGACGACACGCTGATTTCGCTCGATCCCATCGGCATCGTCGCGCAATCGTTTGAACAAGTTCTGGAACACCAACGCGAAACGAACACCGCGTTGGAACAAGCGCGCGATGAAACCCGCGCGGTGGTGGATGCAGCCGGTGCAGCCATCGTGGTGGTCGATGAGGCTTTGGTGGTGCAGGAATACAACCAACTGGCCAAGGACTCGCTGTTTGCCGGTCTTGAAGACGCCACCGGTCGGGTGATCTGCAATCTGCTGATGCCAGAAGGCCGTTCGAGGGGCGGCTCGATCGACCAACTCAGCGGCGATGTGCGTGAACGTCTGGAACAGATGTTCGAAACCGATGGTGCGGGCGACGACTTGGATGTCACCATCGGCGCCAAGACCTACCACTTGGCGGTAACGCCGTTGCACACGTTGGAATCTGATAAACGCAAAGCCATCTTGGTGTTTTTCGATGTCACGGAACGATTTGAGCTTGAGCGTGAGCTGCGCCGCCTCAACCGCGACTTGGAACAACGCGTCAAAGAGCGCACCGGTGAATTGGAAGCGGCCAAGGAACAGGCCGAGCACGCCAACAACGCCAAATCCGAATTTCTCGCCCACATGTCGCACGAACTGCGCACGCCGCTCAACGCCATCATCGGCTTTGGCGAATTCTTGCGCTACGCCCCTCAAGACATGAGCAATCAGCAACAAGAATACACCCTGCACATTGTCGACAGCGGACGTCACTTGTTGGGTCTGATCAACGACATTCTCGACTTGGCCAAAATCGAAACCGGTGAGCTGAAGATCGAAATGGAAGACATTTCGGTGCGCGATGTGGTGGAAGATTGCGTGCAGCTGGTCAGCAACCTTGCCGTGGAACACAACGTCAATCTTGATACAGGCTGTCTATGTGATGATAAGCTGGTCGTGCGCGCCGATGCCGGGCGGTTGCGCCAAGTTCTGATCAATATCATGTCGAACGCCGTGAAGTACAATGTCATCGGCGGTGAGGTCGGCATATCGTGCGAAGGGCTCACCGACGACTTTGTGCGCATCAGCGTCAAGGACACAGGCGTCGGAATTGCGGAAAGTTTTCACGCCGATGTGTTCAGCAACTTCGCACGCGACAGCACCACCGCCAAACTGACGGAAGGCCACGGCATCGGCCTCAGCATCTCCAAAGACCTGATCGAACTGATGGGCGGGCACATCAACTTCACAAGTAAAGTCGGTGAAGGCACAACCTTCTGGGTCGACGTCTCGCGTTCAGCTTAAATAAATTATCGACATTGGAAAGAATGGAGCTTCGCTCATGATTAAAAAAATGATTTCGGGTTTTGCCATCACGGTAGCACTTGTTTTGGGTTTTTCTCAAATGGCCCAAGCCGCTGGCGGCTCTACACATCGCTTGCTATTGCAAGTCAACGACAGTGACCCCAAACGCATAAACTTAGCACTCAACAACGCATCCAATGTTGCTCAATATTATATCGCGCAAGGTGAAGAGGTTGCGATTGAGGTTGTCGCTTACGGCCCTGGCGTCAGCATGTTTATTGAAGGCCAATCAACGGTGGCTAACCGCGTTAAGACGATCAGCGAAAATTTTGAAAATATTTCGTTCAAATACTGCAACAACACCTACTCCAAAATGTCTAAAAAAGCGGGAAAAGACCTGCCTTTGCTGCCCCAAGCAACGAAGGTGGCTGCTGGCGTGGTGCACATGATGCAGCGTCAGGAAGAAGGTTGGAGTTACATCCGTCCATAGTTTCTGCGGGTGGTGTGTTCAAGGAACTTCGCCCTTCTCAGGCCATCCCAAGCATTTCTAATGATTTGGCAAAACCCCGCTATTTTTTGGCGGGGTTTTGTTTATGAGGAAATGGAGAAGATTATTATGCAGCAAAGTACAAATGAACCACGCGACCGACCTGATTGGTAAACCAGGAAGGAAATGGCGCACCCGGCGAGATTCGAACTCACGACCTCTGCCTTCGGAGGGCAGCGCTCTATCCAGCTGAGCTACGGGTGCTTACGGGGCGCACATTAGCGTTTAGGCTTCGTCACCGCAAGCGTGGCCTTCTATCTGGTGTCATACATAGTGCGTACTTGCCGAGGCCGTTCATTCGGTCAATTATATGAGGAACTTGACCCCGCTTAGGGGCCGGGGCGCGCATCGGGGAAGGTGAGACGGATCGTCATGCTTAAAGGTTTGTTGGATAAATTTCGCAGGGGCAAGACCCTCGACTACGAAGAAGCCAAGGAATTGGCGCGTAACGACGACGTCAAGGTGCGTCAAGAGGTCGCCGAGCATCCCAATGCGCAGCCGGAAATTCTTTATTTCCTCGCCACCGATAAGGTCGCGTCCGTGCGCGCCGCCATCGCCAATAATTCCGCCACGCCGCGTCAAGCCGATGTGATGTTGACCGAGGATGAAGATGAAGGCGTGCGCAGCCAGTTGGCGGCTAAAATTTCCAAGCTGGCCCCGGGTCTAAGCGCCAACGAGGTCGATAAACTGCGCCGCATGACCTATGAGGCGTTGGAAACCTTGGCCCGCGACCAAGCCACCAAAGTGCGCCAGATCGTCGCGGAAACCTTGAAGGAAATGGCCGATGCGCCGCCCGAGGTGATCCGCCATCTGGCCGAAGATTCCGAGCTGATGGTGTGCGCGCCGGTGCTGGAAAACTCACCGGTGTTGACCGAGCGCGACTTGGAGCAGATCATTCAACTCAACCCCGCCGAAGGGGCGCTGAGTGCGATTTCAAAGCGCTCCAGCCTGTCCGACGAGGTCATGGAGAAAATCTTCGCTGCCAACGACACCGCAGCGGTGGCGGAGCTGTTGGGCAACGGTTCGGTGTCGATCAAGGAAGACTTGCTGGAACGCATTTGCGATCGTTCACGTACGGTAAAATCCTTGCAAGACCCCTTGGTTCATCGTCCGACCTTGTCCAAGGGCGTGGCGTTGCGCTTGGCCGATTTTGTCGCCGATCATTTGATCAAGTCGCTGCTCAACCGCAAGGATTTGGACCCCGAAACCGCCAAAGCGGTGCGCGAGGAGGTTTCCTGGCGGCTTGATCTCGCAGCGGAAGACGAAGTGATGTCGAGCCAAGAAACGGCCTATGCCAAGGCCAAGCGCCTACACACTGAGGGCAATTTGGAACCGGACATGGTCGACAGTGCGCTGAAGGCCGGGCAAAAGGAATACGCCATTGCTGCGCTGGCCGTTTTGGGTGAAGTGTCGACGGGCGCTGTTGAACAGATTGCACGCTCGAACAATCCCAAGGCCATTGTGGCGCTGAGTTGGAAAGCCGGCTTGGCACCCGACAGCATGCTGCTCATGCAAAAACGCTTGGGCGCGATTACGCCCAATAAAGTGATTAAACCGCAAGATGGAAAATATCCCCTGACCGAGGATGAAATGGACTGGCTGTTGGAGTTCTTTGGTGACTAAGGTCCACTTTACTCGTGAGGCTCGGACATTAAACGCCCCAGCGCTTTAGCGTTGATGGTGTCGAGTTCTCCGCTTGCCGACATGTCTTGCAGTACCTGCGAGAGCGGCTCTAACAGGTGCTCATTTTTACGGTGGATATAATGATACAGCGGCGCTCTGAGCAGAGGCTCACCATGGGTGTGGATCGATGAATTTGGAAAATTGTGGGCCAGCTCGATCTGGCCGACGTGCTCAATGCCGATGCCGATATCGATGCGGCCTTGTTCCAGCATGGTGAACAATTGATTGTAGGTGCCAACCGTTTTGGCACCTAAATCAACGGTGCCGCGTTCGGCATAGACTTCGCCGCGAATGAAATAAATGTCCAAGCCCTTCATATCTTGCCAAGTGTTGATTTCGGGCGGATGGGTGCCGTTATGGTGCCTCATGAATGCAACGCCGTGCAATTCGGTTACCGCTACGGGCACGGAAATTAGATTTTTGTAGGTTTTATCCAAGCCCCCAATGCGCACGGTTTCCGCATCGCATGCACCGTCATTGGCTTGTATCAGGGATCGACGGTTGGGCAGTTTGACGAACTCGACCGCGTGCCCGATGCGTTTATAGGCCTCGCGGATAAAATCGGCGGCGATGCGATGGATGGAATTGGCGCTGTTGGTGCAAATGACCATGGTTGGGGTTGGTGTTTGCGCTGTATCTTGGCCATATGCGTGCACACTGAAAACCGGCGCGTTGAAAAGCACAACGCACCACAGTGTTGAAAAGAGGGCTGCAAAGCAGGGCTTGAGCCTGCTTTGGCCGGGGGTAACAGCATTATTCATACTATTGAGGATGGGGATTGAGAGGCCGTGCCGCCATCGTTTTCTGTGATGTTGCAGGGTGAGACGCCAACATGTATCTAGAAATATTCCAGCTTCGACACTATATTAGCCCCATCTCATATAGGGCGGATCCGATGTTGACGAGCGGGCCCGATCGATTGAATAAAAAAATGACGAAAACAGTGAGGATTTATCATGGGTTACGCAGATATCGAAACCACCGAAAAAGGTTTTCTGGTCAACATCGATGACTGGAACGAAGACATCGCCAAAGAAATCGCCGCAACGGAAGACCTGCCCGAGTTGAGCGAAAAGCACTGGGATTTGATCAAGTTCTTGCGCGATGAATACATCAACAATAACGCCAACCAGCCCAACGAACGCAACATGGTCAAAGCCATGACCAAGATTTGGGGTGAAAAGCCGAGCACCAAAGACCTGTACGCGCTGTTCCCGATGCAGCCGTCCAAGCAAGCGACCAAGATTGCCGGTCTGCCGGAAACCAAGCGCAAAGGCGGCTACTAAGCCCCGCTTGAGGACGATTTAAAAAGCCCCCGCATACATGTTTGTGCGGGGGCTTTTTGCGTTTAGTGGCGTTGGTTGGGGTTGGCCGGGTTCAGCGCCGTGACGTCGGCGCGGATCACAGATTGCTCGGCGATCAGGTCGTTGACCACCGCGCGGCACGCGTTGTAATGCGGCGTTTCTTTGTGCGCGGCCAGGGCGTCGGGGCTGGCGTAAATTTCGTAGAGATAAAAGGTATCGTCTTCGTCACGGGCTTCCAAAACGTCGAAGGCGGTGCAGCCGGGCTCGTCACGGACCGAGGCTTCGGCGTTGGGCAGCATGGCGTCGAGAAATGCTTTTCTGGTGCCGGGCTTCAATTGGGTTTTGACGATGATGCAATACATGACTATCTCCTGGGGGCCAAACATTGACACCGCACATAAGGGAACCCGCCCGTGAATACAAGACCCAACCCGTTCAACGGCCTGCGCCACATCGCTTTGAAAGTACCCAACCTGGAAGAATGCGAAGCCTTTTACGTCGACATCATCGGCATGAAGGTGCTCAACCACGCCAGTGAAAACTTGGTGTATCTGACGCTCGGCAACGACAATTTGTCGCTGGGGCGCTGCTCAGCGGACGCCGCGAAAGACCGGGCGGCCAACGGCGGTTGGCTGGATCATTTCGGCTTCATCGTCGACAGCAAAGACGACCTCGAAGCGTGGTACCAATTCATGAAAGCCGAAGGTGTCGAGGTGTTGGATACACCCCACGATCACAGCGACGGCGCGCGCAGCTTTCATTGCAAAGACCCGGCGGGCAATGTCGTGCAGCCGCTGTATCATGCGGCGGTTTCAGGTCAAAAGTTCACTCAGGATTAAAGCGCGCATTCCATGCGCACGCTGGGGAACACACACGCATCGCTCAGCTGAACGTTGATCGAGCCGCAGGCTTGGAAATCCTCTGCGGCGTAAAAGGTCCGCGCGTTAAAACTGGCATAGCATTCAAGCCGGGTGATGGCGTGCGCGCGGGCATCGGCTTTGCAGCGCTCAATCAACGCCCGTCCGATCCCTTGGCGGGTCCAGGTGGGGTGGGTGGCGAAGTGACGGATGTGGCCGAGGCCTTTTAAGATGCCACCATCGCCGGGTTGCTGCGCCGTCCAACCGCCGCAACCGACGATCTCGCCACTTGAATTTTCGGCGATGTAATAGGTGCCCGATGCCAGCAAATCGGGATTGGCTTCGCAGATCAGCGGCAGCGCCACGGCCAAAACCTCCGGCGAATAATCGCGCGCCATCAAGGCGGTGTAGGATGCTTTCAACACGGCGCTGACACCGGCGGCGTCCGATGGCGATGCGACGCGGATGGTGAATTTTTTCATGATGCGGGTTTGTCGAGCGTGCGCATGACCATTTCGATGTGCAGGCGCAGGTTATAGACCTCGTCGGTGTACGACAGCGGCACGTGCAGGTCGCGCACGTCTTCGGCCATGGACGACAGTTCATCCAGCAGCGCTTGGCGCTCGGCGTCTTTGGGGGCGGCTTGCATGGCATGCTCGATACGGATCAAATCCTTGTACCAGCGATAAATGCGCGAGCGAATGCGCCAGCGATACGCGGGCGGCAAAATCTTCGCCAACGGAATCATCAACGTGATCAACGGGATCAGCATGACCTTGAGCCGGTCCGCCAGCACCGCTGCCCAAAACGGTAAATAGCGTTCCAAAAACGACGGTCCGTTTTCCAAGTATCGTTTGGCATCATCGCTTAAGGGGTAATCGAGATAGTGCGTCGAAGGGAATTGACCGGGGTCTTCGAACACACCGCCGCCGCCGTGAATTTCACTTGCCGCTTGCACGATCAGGGTTTGCAGCGCCGGGTGCAGAGTTTCACGCACCGCCAAGGTTGCCGCCGGGGCCAACAGGGTGGTGTCGGTCGCCGGGATGTTGTCGCCGAGGCTGATCACGCCTTGGTGCAAGGTGACGGCGGACAGATAATGGTGCTGGCGGGTGTAAGCGTTTGCACGTTCGAAATTGAGCAGCTTCAACGAAGACTGCTGCAGCAGTTCGCCCACCACCTTTGATGTTGGCGCGGTGACGAAAAACGCCGCATCGACGCCGCCCGACATCAAGGCGCGCACCGCCTCGGTTGACGACAGATGTGCGATCTCGGGTGCGTCGGTGGACACTTGGTTGATGTCGAGCAACTGCTGCGCCACCGCCCAGGTGCCACTGCCTTTGGCCCCGGCGGCAATGTTTAAACCGCTTAAGTCGCTGAGTTTGGCGACGTTCAAATCGGCGCGCACGAACACCCACAGCGGCTCAAAATACAATGAACCCAACGACAGCAACTCAGGATTGGCGGCGGCGTCGCCGGTGCCGCCTTGAACGAACGCGACGTCGGCTTGACCGCTTTCCAACAACGATATGTTTTCGATCGATCCCGCGCTCTCAACCACATTCAACGTGATGCCTTGGCGCGCCAGGATGCTTTGATAGCGTTTGGCATAGGCGTAATACGCACCGTTCGGTCCGCCGGTGGCGATGGTGATTTCGCGTGGCGGTGCGGGTTCGACGAATTGATACGCGAACACGAACCCGGCAACCAGCACGGCGACGGAAATGACGGCGATGCGGATGCTGTCTTTGTTCATGTTCGCTCCTCCGTTTGGGTCTTGTTTGCTCAGGCTTCGGCAAGCCGGGCTTTGTGGTCGCGCAGCTCGATGCGGATCATCCACAGCGAGGTCATGAACGACAAGGCGTCCGCCGCCAAACCCGGGATCGACATCACCAACAGATCGTGCGTGGTCCAGCTGAGAATGGCAACCAGCATCAAGAAACGCATCACCAGCGTATTACTTAAATAGCGGGCAATGGAAAACAGCGCCAGCGCCAATGAGGAAAACACCGATGGTAAACCTTGCCACGTCAGGTACGCGCCGATGGCGATCAGCGGCAAGGTCAGCAGGTATATGATTTTAAAGCCGGGACGTTTGCCCAACGGCAAAGCCGCCAACGCTTGGCCAAGCCCTAAGCTGTTCATGATCGCCCCGGTGTACGCGCCGAGTAAGTAAAAGTGCAGCGAAAAGGCCACATGCACGGCGGCTTGCGCCCACAACAATGCACGACGGGTTTTGTAAAGCGGCCACGTCGCACCGAGCGCCACGCACACAATGCCGACCAGATTGGCGGCGGGATGGGCAAGAAGAATGTCGAGCATGGGGAGGCCTATGAACGTTGTCGCGGGTGCTTCAGCCGGTGCTCCACGAGCGTGGCTTGAGCATGCCGGCGATCTTACAGGTCTGTTGCACGTAACCATAGGGAAACAATTCAAACACCCAATTGCGCGATTGGCCTTGGGCTTTCACGAATTTTTTTATGTCCCGGCCGCTGGGCGCGACGCCGTGCTCAGCATGCCAATCACGCACAAAGCGGATCACTTGCCAGTGTTCGTCGCTCAGCACCAAGTCTTCGGCGGCGGCGAATTGCTCGGCGATGGCCTCTGTCCAGTCTGCGGGATCGAGAAGATAGCCTTCATCCCCGGTCGGTGCGTCTATGGCGGTCATTTTATTTTATGCCTTTAAGCGTTGGCAGCGTTATCGGGTTGACTGGTGAGCTGGACGAAGATGTCTTCGAGCTCCGGCTCTTTGGTGGCGATTTCGGCGAACTTGAGGCCTGCGTCCTGCACCGCGGTGATGATGTCGGACGACTTAATTTCGCTCGGCTGATAGGTGAATTCAAGTTCGCGCTGGTCTTTAAGGGTGACGTTGAACGGTCGCAGGTTCTCAGGCACCTCGCGCAAATCTTCGGTCAGCATCACGGTGACGCGTTTACTGTCGAGCTTGCCCATCAGGTTTTTGGTTTCATCGCATGCTATCAGTTTGCCGTGGTTGATGATCGCGATGCGGTCGCAGAGCTCTTCGGCTTCTTCCAAATAATGGGTGGTGAGTAAGATGGTCACGCCGTCTTCATTGAGCTTGCGCACGTAAGCCCACAACTGGCGGCGCAGTTCCACATCCACCCCGGCGGTGGGTTCGTCCAACACCAACACCGGCGGTTTGTGCACCAAAGCCTTGGCCACCAGCAAACGTCGGCGCATGCCGCCCGAAAGCGTGCGGGCATAAGCGGACGCTTTTTCGGTCAGCCCCACGGCTTCGAGAATCTCATCGGTGCGGCGCTGATTTTTGGGCACGCCGTAAAGACCGGCTTGCACTTCCAACGCTTCACGGGGGGAAAAGTACGGATCGATGTTGAGTTCTTGCGGCACGATGCCGATGGCGCGTTTGGCGGCGCGGGTGTCAGAGGTGATGTCGTGATCCCAAATGCGCACGTCGCCCGACGATTTCAGAACCAAGCCCGCCAAAATGTTGATCAGCGTCGATTTACCCGCGCCATTGGGGCCCAAAAGGCCAAAAAATGAGCCGCGCGGAATGTCCAGGTCCAGCCCGGACAACGCCTGCATTGCGCCGCGTTTGCCCTGGGGTTTGTAGGTCTTGGACAAATTGCGGATTTCCACAGCATTTGTGGGGACATCTGGGGAATGGGAGGTCACGAAATATAGCTCCTTGGGGCGTTGCAACCGGCGGTGCTTCGGGTATCATCCGCTGAGGCTGCGTGCGCGATGGTTGGGGGGAAATGTAAGCCCTTTGCACGCGCGCGCAAGTCTATATATAGAGTGACCAGCACACCATCTTGTCCAAAGGAATTTCTGAGATGACAGATCCGGCCCCCACCACCGTAACGTCCACCACCGTTGCCTGCGATGGCGACGCCGAATCCGGCGGACATCCGCGCGTTTACGTCAAGATCGAAGCCGAGACCGGCAAAGCGGTGTGCCCATATTGCTCCAAGGTGTTTGTGCTCGATCCCAACGCCAAAGCCCCCGCGCACTAGGCGCATAGGCAAAATGGTATGAAACACGTTTTTCTGATCGACGGCTCGGGCTTCATTTTCCGCGCCTATCACGCCCTTCCGCCGATGACGCGCCCCGACGGCACCCCGGTGGGCGCGGTGTACGGCTTTACCGCCATGTTGATGAAGCTGGTCGAAGACACCGACGCGGACCACATTGCGGTGGTGTTCGACCGTGCGCGCAAGACCTTTCGTTCCGACATTTATCCCGAATACAAAGCTCACCGCCCGCCTGCGCCCGACGACCTGATCCCGCAGTTTGAATTGGTGCGCGACGCGACCCGCGCGTTGGGGCTCATGGCCGTGGACATGGAAGGCTATGAAGCCGATGACTTGATCGCCACCTACGCTCGCCAAGCGCGCGAAAAGGGTGCCGAGGTCACCATCGTGTCTTCGGACAAAGATTTGATGCAGTTGGTCGGCGACGGCGTGACGATGTTCGATGCGATGAAAAATCGCTCCATCGGCCCCGACGAAGTTCTGGAAAAATTCGGCGTCGGCCCGGACCGGGTCATCGACGTGCAAGCCCTGGCCGGTGACAGCGCCGACAATGTGCCGGGTGTGGCTGGAGTGGGGCTCGACACCGCCAGCAGTTTTATTTGTGAGTTTGGCAGCTTAGAGGCTTTGTTGGACGCAGCCTCCAGCCCTGAGGAAACGTCGGCTTCAATTGGCAAAAACATAGCAAGCATTGAATCCAAAATTTATGAAATTGCCGGTAAGACGTTCAAAATCTCTGCGGCAAAAGAGCTTATCCCTGTGTTTCAGGGCCTTGGCCTTCTCGATCAAGAGAAAGATGCTAAGGATTTAAAGGTCACGGCTTCAGTCTTAAAGGAGCTTGCTGCGGATGGGCATGACATTGCCAAGCTGATCATGCGGTGGAAGTTCCTCCGAAAAGTTCTGTCGTCACTTTTGCAAAAAATTGAAGGGCAGGCCGACAACGCCCGTGTATCTAAGGAACTGGTAACGCTGCGCCTGGACGTGCCGGTCGACGTGCCGTTGGACGATTTCGATGTGGTTAAGCCCGACGTCAACGCCTTGCTGGAATTTCTGCGCGAACAGAATTTCAACCGGCTGATATCCAAGGTCGAAGCGCGTGGTGTATCCATTGGCGACAATGGCAAAGCCGGAAGCAGCATCTCCAATCATGCCGTCGAAATCCCCACCGCAAAAGCCGAATTTGAGCTGGTGCAAAGCGAGGCCGCGTTGATGCCGTGGATCGCCGCGGCGATGGACGCGGGCGTGGTCGCGGTGGACACCGAAACCACCTCGCTCAACGCCATGGCGGCCGAGCTCGTCGGTGTGTCGTTGTGCGTCACGCCGGGGCGTGCGTGCTACATCCCGCTGACCCACAAAGGGGCCGAAGCCCAAGGCGATTTGCTGGGCGGCGATGGCGGAAGTGATGCGCCGGAACAAATCCCCCTGGCGCGCGCGTTGGAATTGCTCAAGCCGATGCTGGAAGATCCAGGCGTGCTCAAGGTCGGGCAAAACATCAAATACGATCTGTTGGTGCTGGGGCGTTACGACGTCAATGTCGCGCCGGTGGATGACACCATGGTGCTGAGTTACGTGCTGGAAAGCGGCTTGCACGGTCACGGCATGGATGAGCTGGCGCGGCTTCATTTGGGCCTGGAAACCATCAAGTTCAAAGACGTCGCGGGTTCTGGAAAATCCCAAGTGACGTTCGATCGGGTCGAACTGGACAAGGCGCTGGACTACGCCGCCGAAGACGCCGACGTGACGTTGAAGCTGTTTAAGATGCTCAAGCCGCGCGTGGCGACGCAGCACATGGCGACGGTTTACGAAACCTTGGAACGCGCGCTGATCCCGGTTCTGGTGAAGATGGAACGTTACGGCATCAAGGTCGATGCGACCGAGCTGAAGCGCCTGTCCGATGATTTCGCCAAGCGCCTCGGCGATTTGGAAGTCGAGATTCACGAGCTTGCGGGCGAAGCGTTCAACATTGGCTCGCCCAAACAACTCGGCGAAATCCTGTTCGACAAAATGGGTATCGAAGGCGGGAAAAAAGGCAAGACCGGTGCTTACACCACCGGCGCGGAAATCTTGGAAGGCCTGGCCGCCGACGGTCATGACCTGCCCGCCAAAGTGTTGGACTGGCGCCAGCTCGCCAAGCTCAAAAGCACCTATACGGATGCACTGATCGGCCAGATCAACACTGAGACCGGGCGCGTGCACACATCGTATTCGATGGCCGCGACCTCCACCGGGCGGTTGGCGTCATCTGATCCGAACTTGCAAAACATTCCTATCCGCACCGAAGAAGGCCGCAAAATTCGCAAGGCTTTTATCGCGGAGCCGGGACACAAATTGCTCAGCGCCGATTATTCGCAGATCGAACTGCGCTTGCTGGCCCACGTCGCCGACATCCCGCAGTTGCGCGATGCATTCCACGCCGATCTGGACATCCACGCCATGACCGCGTCCGAAGTGTTCGGCGTACCGATCGAAGGTATGGATCCGATGGTGCGTCGTCGCGCCAAGGCGATCAACTTCGGCATCATCTACGGCATTTCGGCGTTTGGTCTGGCGCGTCAGTTGGACATTTCACGCGGCGAGGCGAGCGATTACATCAAGGCCTATTTCGAACGCTTCCCCGGCATCCGAACCTACATGGACGACACCAAGACGTTCGCGGCTGAGCACGGCTACGTCTCCACTTTGTTTGGGCGCAAATGTCACATGAGCGGCATCAACGACAAGAACCCGATGAAACGCGGTTTTTCCGAACGCGCCGCCATCAATGCCCCCATTCAGGGTGGCTCCGCCGACATCATCAAGCGCGCGATGGTGCGCTTGGGCGGGGCGTTGGACGATGCGGGGCTTGGCGCACGGATGCTGTTGCAGGTCCACGATGAGCTGATCTTCGAAGTGCCGGAAGCCGAATTGGAAGCCACCCGCGCTTTGGTCAAAGAGGTGATGGAAAGCGCCGCCACCTTGGACGTGCCGTTGGTGGTGGACACCGGCATTGGCGACAATTGGGACGAAGCCCATTGATGTTGCTCAGAAAATGGTATGATTTAAAGATAATGATGCCCATATTTACTGATATAGTGATCACTTAAGCACGGTTCAGTGGGGAAAGGGGCTGGCATGCCCGTCGATGTTCGAAAGCTGATTTTCAGCAAGCAAGAATTGCGTTTGGCGTTTCAAAAATTCGCCAAAGACAAGAACATGAACGTGCCCGATTCCCATGTCGAAGACGTGCAAGTCGTTGACGGCAGCCAAGGCCGCGTGGTGTCCGACGATGCTCCCGAAGGCCTCAAGGTTGTACTGCATTACACATCCAGCGATCCGCACAATCCGTTTCGTGTGCACCTCACCGAAGATCAAATCCTCGAAGCGTTGATCAACATGTGTCGCGGTCTGAAAATTCCCTTGCCCCGGCGCGGTCAGAAATTTCTCGCCAAGCACAAGGACGCTTTGGCGCTGACCATCGGCATGAATGAGCTCGACATTCGCGACACCCATAGCGCCAGCAACCGCTAACTTCCGTTTCACATAAATCCATTTCCAGCGTCTCACATCTGAATGCTGTGCGCACGGTTGCGCTTGCAGCACTGATCCGGGGACGCACGAGATGGGTGATACATCGAACATGCTGACCTCACAATTTGAGGTCTACGTCAGCCAGTACGACACCTCGTCGCAATTGATCATGGGCACCACCAAGATCAAGTTTCGCGACACCACTGTGTTGGATACCGCGCTGTCGGAACTGAAAACGGTGTTTGGCGAGGCCGACGCGGCGCTGGCCAAATACGGCGTCGAAAAGACCCCGGTCTCATCTTCCGACGAGATGCAGCTGAGCATGCTGGGTGCAAAACTCAAGGCCTCGATCGAGGCCGTGATCAGCCTGTTTCCCGGCATGCAAGCCGCCGACATCACGTACATCCAAAGCGCCAAAGTGGCGACCCTGGATCAGCCCAAGCTGAAGGGGCTGGAGGCCAAGCTTGTGGATGTGGACGCGGCGTTTGCACAAAACCTCACCACCATGATCCCACCCAAACCCGGCGACCCGCCCGACATCTCCGCACTGGACCAAGTGTTTCCCGATACTGACGGGGACCAGATTCAAAACATCCCCGAAGCCGATGAGATCGACTTGATCGCCGGCTGGGCGCCTCTTCCAAAATAAGACAAAAAGGATCATTCGCCATGGCTCGGGCACCGAGAACTTCCGCAGCATCCTACGCTTTGTTCAAGCAGCGCGCCTGGGCAGAGTTAAGCCAGCCCGCCACGGCGGCGATGAACACTGGACAAAAATCTACCCAGCTGTACCGAAATTGCTACGTCCCACTGCTGGACGCCGTGCCCGCCAAGGTGGCGTTGACCGATCGGCCCTTGCTGACGGCGATGCAGACGTTGCTCAGCAACGCTGGTTTGACCAACGGCGGAAATGCGCGCGTGGTACACATTCAAGGTGGTAATAATCTCACCAACAATCATCGCTTGGAATACCAAGCGTGGTCGGATTATTTGAGCCACTGGGCGGTGACGCGTTTTTTGTGTTGTTGCTTGCTGCCGCAACCGGCGGGCATGAGCGCGGACGCACTTGCCGGTCGGCGTGGATATCTGCACATCTATGCCGCCGGTGGGCGGGTGGAAAACAACAATTGGCGGGTGGCGTTCAATATTCATCCGTCCGACATTCCCGCCGCCGTGGCGGCGGTGTGTCCGATCTTGGATGGCAACGCCGATATCGGCCATTTTAAGGTGTCCGCGCCGGGCACCTCGGGCAAACCCGATTCGTTGATCGTGTATATGCGCAGGCGCAACGCGACCTACGCTGGCATCCGCGCGGCCTTGGTGGCGGCACTGCAAAACTTTCAAATTCAAGAAACCTTCGCACCCATGTGGGAAGAGTTTCAATTGGGCATGGCCGAAGCGGCGGAACCGCCCCGTGTTTCATGGCCTCATCCTGCGGGACATTCGAGCGTCAGTTTTGGCCGCTTTCGATGTTTGGCGACGGCGATCGCTTTTGAAACGGCTTTGGCTCAAGACGCTGCGGGAGTGTTGGGCAATTTGACCCAAATGCAATTCGATGCCCGGGTTGATCTGGCGTTGCCCATTTACGGCGTGCCGGTCTTGACGCCCGAGGATCAAGGTCAGTTGGCGTTAGCGGCGAACAATGCCGACAACCTAGCTTTCATGCAGGCGTTTGCGCTCTACAAAAACAGGGCGGCGAACACCTATACGAACCTCAATGCCGTGTTCGCCAACCGCGCCGTTTACCCCTAACTCACGGACAAAGGACGTCAAGCATGGCGAATACCACCCAGGGGTTTGCGGCATTGCTGAATGTGTACGTGCGCCAATACCACGCGCAGGTGCAAGCCGAATTGACCCGCGTGAAATGCAATTATCGCACCGTCGACAACATCGCGATGATCGACAAAGACATCGCGGCGTTGGCGCAGGTGTGCACCCAAGCCGACAAGATTTTGATCCAAGGCGACGACAATCCGTCGACCAGCTATGCCCAAGCGCGGATGATTTCGATGCTGATCGGCGCCAATGCGAGCGCGTTGAAAACCCATCTGCCGATGGTCGCTGCGGCCGATCTGAATTACATCACCGGGCCCAACGTGGCGGTTTTGGATCAAGCGCGTTTGAAGGCGTCGGCCAAGCGCTTGATCGAGATCGACGATGCGTTTCTCGCCAACGTCGATAGCACCGTCAGCGCGGTGCAAAAGGCATTGACGGCAACGTTCCCCAAACCCGAACCGCAACCCGACGCCCCGCCCGTGCCCGACCCGACACCGATGCCGGTTCCCGTGCCCGACCCTGAGCCCGACCCTGAGCCTGAGCCCGAGCCCGAGCCCGATCCAGAACCGATTGAAGAGCCGAAAATAGAGCCCTTGGACGAACTGGAAGAAGGCTGGGAACCGACCGGCCCGGCGGACATGTTCGACACCCCGCCATCGCCCTTGGATGCGTCGTTTCCATCCGGTCCGCCGAACGTGCCCGAGTGGTCGGATAACAATGAACATTTGGACCTGTTCCCTGATGCGCCCGATGCTGGCGATTGGGTCGATTAGATTTAAGGAGATACAATTATGGCCCGCGCACCGCTGACTTCCGTGCAATCGTACGCCACGTTTAAAACATGGGCCTTGCCCGTGCTGCAGACCTATGCCGCGCGCAGTCTGCGCACCAAAAGCAATGCGCTATATCAGCTGTGTTATACGCGTTCGTTGCATCCCGATTTGCCACCCAAAGAACCGCTGCGTAACCAAGATCTATTGTGGAGCATGTTGGGGCTAACCAACGGTGCCGGGTGCCGTCGGATTCGTGCGCAAAATTTGGGAACCATGAACGTCGCCGGGTGTGCGATGGAATATCGCCGTAGCCTTGCCAGCCCCGGAATTGTTTTGTCGAACGAAGCAACCCGCGTGACGCACGACTATTTACACGCGTACGCCTTGAACAATCGCGCCGAGGGTAACAATTGGCGGGTGGCGGCGAACGTCATGCCGGTGGATATTCCCGAAGTGACGCGACGCATGGCGCAGGTTTTGGATCACTTTGCCAATTGCGGTCATTTCAAAGTCACTGCCCCAGGGGGGGCGGGCAAACCGGATTCCATGATCATGTATTTGGCTCACGATGGGAACTATGCTGCGACTGAGCAAGCGGTGCGCGCAGCACTTGACGGTCTCGCCATTCAAGAAACCTTTGCGCCGATGTGGAACGAGCTTGCCCCCGGCGTCGCGGTCGGCGCTGAGCCACCCAAAATTCAAGGTGTCGGTGGGTCGAGCTTTGGCAGCTTTCGGTGCTTGCTAACCGCGATGGCGTTTGATGCTGCCGTGCAGGCTCATGTGGCGGGACACCCACAAAATTTAACGGTGCAAGATTTTGAAGCCGAAGTGGATGCGGTCTTTGCGCGTTACGGCGTGCCGGTCAACGCCCCGCACGATCAGTTTCAACTGGTGATCGGCAATGTTCCGCAAAACCCTGCGGCGCGCACATCTTATATTTCGCAGAACCAATGGGATGTCTATCTCAGCGCTTACGCCATCAGCAAAGGCCGACCCGCAAACGCTTATAATGGTCAGGCGATCCAAAACCGTCCGGCTATCATTTAGTGAAGCGCGCGTAAAGTCGCACGCCCAAAAGTGCGGCCAACATGCCGGAATGGATCAAGGGCATCAGCAAGTCGGCTTTGACCATCCAGATGTAATGCAGGCAGCCCAGCGCGGCGGCGGCGTAGACCAGCTTGTGCAGACGCAGCCATGATTTGGCACCCATACGCTTGATCGCGCCATTCCACGACGTCGCCGCCAGTGCGGCCAAAATGACGAACGCGACCATGCCCACGGTGATGAAGTTGCGTTTGATGATGTCTTGCCAGATGTCGTTCCAGGCAAAGAACTGATCGATGGCGACGTAGTTGGTGATGTGCAGCGCGACATAGGCGAATGCCCACAAGCCCAGCATGCGCCGCATCCGCACCGGCCAGCGCCAACCGAACAGAATTTTCAGCGGTGTCGCGGCCAGCGCCACCAACACCATGCGCAACGCCCAATCGCCGAGGTATCGATTGATCGCTTCGATGGGGTTCGCACCCAAACCGCCGGTGAGCGCCAAGCCCACCAACCACGCCAGCGGCAGCGACAAGGCGACAAACACCAGCCACCACGTAGCCCGGTAAGGTAAGGAAAAAGAAGTGCTGCTCATGGTCGTTGCGTGCGTGCTCATCAGAAAAACTTCGCCAGATCCATACCACTATACATGTGCGCGACCTCATCGCCGTAACCGTTGAACATCAAGGTCGGTTCTTTGAAGAATTTGCCGATGGGGCGTTCTTTGGCTTGGGACCAGCGCGGGTGGGCGACCTTGGGGTTTACGTTGGCGTAAAAACCGTATTCGCGCGCCGCCGCCAAGTTCCACGAGGTCGGCGGTTCTTTGTCGGTAAAGGTGATGCGCACGATGGACTTGATGCCCTTGAAGCCGTACTTCCACGGCACGATCAGGCGCACCGGCGCACCGTTTTGCGGCGGCATAACCTCGCCGTAGACGCCGGTCGCCAGCAACGTTAATGGGTTCATGGCTTCGTCCATGCGCAGGCCTTCGACGTAGGGCCACCCCAATACGCTGCGCGTTTGTCCGGGCATGCGTTCGGGGTCGTGCAGGGTTTCGAACGCGACGTACTTGGCGCGCGAGGTGGGTTCCAACCGCTTGATGATATCGGCCAGCGCAACGCCCGCCCACGGCACCACCATCGACCAGGTTTCGACGCAGCGATGACGGTAAATGCGCTCTTCCATCTGATGGGGGCGCAGCAAATCTTCGATGTCATAGGTGCCGGGCTTGGCGACTTCACCGGCGATTTCGATGGTCCACGGCTTGGTGACGAAATCCGTGGCGTTGTCGACGGGGTCGTCCTTGCCGGTGCCGAATTCGTAGAAATTGTTGTACTCGGTGACCGATTCATAAGGCGTCATGGGTGCGTCCACGGTGTACGCGCTTTTGACCAAATTGGGCAGTTTTTCGCCTTTGACCCATGCGGCGAACGCGTCGCGCCCGATCAGGCTGCCCGCAATGCCGCCCGCAACCACGGCGGCCGAGCCTTTCATGAAGCTGCGTCGTTCGCGGTAAATGTTTTGTGGCGTGGCGTCCGATTCGCGCAATTGCCAGGATTTCGGCGTTTTGATCAGCATGAGGGCGGCTCCGATAATTTTGAATGACTTTAATATAGGTGCGAACTGCGGCGGTTTCATGATGGTATTCGCCCGGTGACGCAAAAGGTTACGCTCTTACAAAACGCGTATGTTCCCCGCACCAAAACTTGATGTATAAGTTTTGCATGCGCACGCTTTACCACAATTGGCTGTCCCCCCATGCCCGCAAGGTGCGGATCGTGCTTGGGGAAAAGAAGCTCGAGTTCGATCTTGAGGTCGAAAAAACGTGGGAGCGCCGCGAAGCCTTTTTGCGCCTCAACCCCGCTGGCGAGGTTCCGGTGCTGGTGGAAACCGGCGGCACGGCGATTTCCGGCGGTCAGGTCATCTCTGAATACTTGGACGAAAAAGAACCCAATCCGCCGCTGTTGGGCCAAGGCCCGTTGGAACGCGCCGAAGTGCGCCGCCTGTGTCAGTGGTTCGACGACAAGTTCGACCGCGAGGTGGTGGCGAATTTGGTCGGTGAAAAGGTCATGAAGCGATTCTTGCGTCTCGGCTCACCCGACAGCACCGCGATCCGCGCGGGCAAGACCAATATCAAGCATCATCTATCGTACATCGGCTATCTGGTCGAACGGCGCACCTGGCTGGCGGGCGATCAGTTCACGTTGGCCGACATCACCGCCGGCGCGCATTTGTCGTGCATCGATTATCTCGGCGACGTGCCATGGCTGGACTATCCGCTGGCAAAGGACTGGTACGCGCGCATCAAATCGCGCCCCAGCTTTCGCGACCTGCTGCACGACCACATCCCCGGCGTGCCACCGCCCAAGCATTATTCTGATTTGGATTTTTAAGAGATGTGTTGCCCCTCAAGCACGCATCTCTTGTGTCGGGGGATCTGCATATATGGCGTTGTGTCGGTTTATGAAAAGCGTGTAGAATCAATATAGTCCAGGCCATAGCCTGCGAAATTTGCTTCTCGCACTTCTTGAAACCTCTGGGGGCGTCTCAAGATAATGCCGCGCAAAATACGATATGGTGATTTTACTCGGGAACTGTCGTTAGAACAGTTGTCTATCAGCTACAACGATCTGACACCCGAAGCAAAATATGACGAGGCGGGCAATTTGATCCCGTATCGTCCGAAACAACTGCAACTGACCTCGGACAATATCTATCGGCTGCTTACGCCCTATGTGAGCGTGCGACTTTGGGACCAAGTGCGCGCCGTGGTGCCGCTTGGACTGTACCTTGTCCTGTTTCAACTTTTGATCCTGCGCCAAACGGTTTCCGACTCCTGGGTCATTGCGGCCGGGATGAGCGCCGCCATCGTCGGTCTGATGTTGTTCATGGAAGGCCTCAAACTTGGGCTGATGCCGTTCGGCGAAGAAATCGGAAACAAGCTGCCCAGGCACGTAACGCTTCCCGTGGTCTTGGTCGTTGCTTTTTTATTGGGCATTGGCGTGACCTTTGCCGAGCCGGCCATTGGCGCGTTGAAGACCGTGGGTTCCATCGTCAACCCCACGCGCGCGCCCTATTTGTGGGCGTTGTTGAACCAATGGTCCGGGGTGCTTGTGTTGGTGGTCGGCATGGGCGTTGGCCTTGCCGCAGTGCTTGGGACCTTGAGGTTTCTCAACAATTGGAGCCTGAAGCCTTTCATATATCTGACCTTAGCCCCGCTCCTTGGCCTGACGTTCGTTGCGATGAACGATGACAATATGGCTAAGATTATTGGCTTGGCGTGGGATTGCGGTGCGGTGACAACGGGCCCGGTCACAGTGCCGTTGGTGCTGAGCCTTGGGATCGGCATCGCGTCTGCGGGGGGCGGTGGGCGTTCATCGCTTTCGGGCTTCGGTATTGTCACCCTGGCATCTTTGTTTCCGGTGCTGGGTGTTCTGGGCTTGTCGTTTTATATCGTGTCGACGGTGCCCGTAGACACAATCCTTGCGGCCGCCACAAGCGTTGCGCAGTCCGCCAGCTCTACTGTGTGGTACGAGCAAAGCCCGTGGTCGGAAGTCGTTGGCGGCTTTCGCGCCATTGTGCCCTTGGTTTTATTCTTGCTCATCATTTTGAAGCTGGTGTTGCGCGAAAAGGTGCACGAAGTTGGCATCGTCACCTATGGCTTGGTTTTATGTGTGTTGGGCATGATTGTGTTCAACTTAGGTCTGAGCTACGGGCTATCAAAATTGGGAACGCAATCGGGAAGCATCATTCCGGGGGCCTTCACACAATTGGATCACATTAAAGGAACGCCGCTCTATCTGTACGAAGTTGGCATCGGTATCGCCTTGTTCTTTGCCTGGGCGCTTGGCTTTGGTGCAACCCTTGCCGAACCGGCGCTCAATGCCCTTGGCATCACGGTGGAGAACCTGACCAACGGTGTGTTCAAGAAACGCATGCTGTTGTACGCGGTTTCGATCGGCGTCGGTTTTGGCATAGCCGTTGGGGTGCTTAAAATCATCTTTGATATACCGATCGGCGGGCTTTTGATCGGCGGTTATTTGGTGACCTTGATCCTGACCTTTTTTGCATCGGAAGAATTCGTCAATATCGCCTGGGACAGTGCGGGCGTGACCACCGGTCCGGTGACCGTGCCGTTGGTCTTGGCGATGGGATTGGGCTTTGGCGATGCCGTCGATGCGGTTGAAGGGTTCGGTATTTTGTCGATGGCCTCTGTGGGTCCGATCCTGAGTGTTTTGGGCACCGGCGTATGGGTGCAGTACCGGGCGCGTATGAAAGAAACCGCCAAGCAAGATGTGCAAACGGATACAGGGGGGGTGGTGTGAGCAAACGCGAAATCATTGTTTTAACGGATGTGTCACTCATCACCTGCATCGTGCAGCGCGGTCAAGCGGACACAATCATCGCCGCCGCGCGTGAGGCCGGGTCGCAGGGGGCGACTGTAAATTTCGCCAAAGGCATGGGCATTAGGGAACGCCTTGGCATTCTAGGTGTCGCGGTGGATGTGGAAAAAGAAATCATCCATGTCGTCGTGTCGACCGAACAACAAGAGCGCGTTTTCAAAAAAATGTATTTGGCCGGTGAGCTCGACACGCCCGGCATGGGCATCATGTATGTCACCCCTTTAGAAAAAGCAGCCACTTATGTGCCGGATGAAGTGATCCAAAAGGTGTTGGGCGATGAGGCCGAACAAGGCGAAGGCGGGGCCTGATGGAGAACGAATTTCTGACGGATTGTAAGATGATCGTTTGCATTCTCGGCCATGGCGCGGGGGTCAATGTGATTGCGCGGCTTTTCGAGGAAAAGGGCATTTCCACATCAAACGTAACGTCTGGCCGCGGCGTCAGCGCAAGCGCCTCAACTCACGTGGGAAGTGATCGTGGGACCGAAGTCGATCTTCTCAATGTTACGGTGCCTTCTGAACGCGCCGATGAGATTTTTGAATTTATTTATGATGCAGCCAATCTAGACCAGCCCCACACGGGCCTTATTTTTCAATATGCCGTGCCCTTAATGACGCCATTTAAACTTCCCGAACCGCCTGAATTATAATTCTGCGGCGAAGTGTTCGAGCAGATGCGCCAACTCGACGATTTCGTCTTTGAGCTTGGCGCGGGCTTTCCAGTTGGGATGCACGCTTTTGAGTTTGCGTTCTTGGCGAATGCGCACCAGGCCGGTGGCCGGTTCGGCGAAGCAGAACATCTTTTGCGTTTTGGGATCATCCATCAACTTGATGAAGTGGCCGTCTTTGTTTTCAAATGCGTGGCCGGGTTCGGGGGCGACGTCTTGGGCTTCGCCCATGTCCAAATCCAGGGTGGCGAAGCAATCGAACAGCTTTTCTTCCGGATCGACGTAGACCAGTTCCATATCGCCCGTGGGCTTGGGGTCCAGCACGATGACATAGTGGTGGATGTATTCCTTACCGATGCGATCAAGCTTTAAGCACACCGCGTGACCGTCGTCGGTGGAACGGATCACCACCGCGCCACAGCCGATTTCGTGGGCTTGGCGATGGGCCGGGCCATCGACGTCTCCGCTGCTTTCAAGGGGGAAATCGGGCGTTTCGAGGTGGTTATTGCTCATGAACCTGTCCAGATTTGTAATTGCGATAGCGCTAATATAAGAGCGCTGGGGTCGGGTTTCCAGGTCGATCACTCAATTCCTGAATCCAATTTGTGTAAATTGGCGCTCGCGGCCTCGCCCGCTTGTGACGTGGGCGACAATGCGACAACGCGTTTCCAGTCGCTGCGCGCTTCAGATTTGCGCAACGCCAGACGGTGCACAATGCCGCGTTCCAATAGGCCTTCGGGGTGGTTTGGATCCAACGCCAAGGCGCGGTTGAGATCGTCAAGCGCCAAATCCAGCGTGTCCAATTGCCGATATGCAGCCCCCCTGAGCACCAGCGCTTCCACACTTTTGGGGTCGTCGTAAATCACTCGGCTGAGATCGTCGGCGGCTTCCCAGTACGCCCCTTGCAGGGCGAACGCCTGGGCGCGGGTCAACAACGCATCCGGCGCGTCGGGGTTCAGCTTTAAGGCGGTATCGATCACGGCAGCGGCGCGTTTCGCGTCATTGGCCGCGATCCAGGCGCGCGCACTTTGCACCAAGACTTGGGACTTGAAGGCGGCACTGGCGCGCACTTGATCGGCAAGCTTTTCCAGCCCTTGGGCGGCCTCGCCATAATGGCCGATTTCCACCAATGCGGCCAAGGCGCAATGGCGCGCGGGCAGGCCACCGCCGAGCCCTTCCCATTGGGTGGCGTCGTCGAACGCGGCCTCGGGGTGGACTTTGGCCTTGTCCATGCACGCTTGGTAGCGCACTTGAGCCTCGGTCGTGGTTTCAGCCTGCGCAGCACCGCCCCACAAGGCGATGCAGAAACTGAATAGGGTTGTGGCTTGTGTTGCACGCATCATGGTGGTTACAGTTGCCGCGCTCCACCCAAAAAGCAAGCACGGCAATTTATATGACCTCAAAAACTCCCCACCTGTTCTGTTTCGGCCTGGGCTACAGCGCCAGCTGGCTGGCCCGCGACCTGCAACGCCAAGGCTGGAAAGTCAGCGGCACCCATCGCCCCGGTGATGACGAGAGTGCTGGAGCGTTCGCGTTTGATCGCGCTCATCCGCTCGAGGATTTCGACGCCATCTTTGCCGACGTCACCCACGTGTTGCTGTCGGTGCCGCCCGACGGCGCGGGCGATCCGGTTCTCGATCTACACGGGGACGATTTGGCGCGCCATGCGGATCATCTTGAATGGGTGGGTTATTTGTCGACCGTCGGGGTGTATGGCGATACCGGCGGCAAGCCGGTGCACGAGACCTCGCGTTTGTTGCCGACCCAAGAACGTTCGCGTTTTCGAGGGCTTGCCGAAACGCGCTGGCAAAATCTTGCGGTGCGCAGCCGTTTGGCGCTGCACGTGTTTCGCTTGGCGGGCATTTACGGACCGGGGCGCAGCCCGTTGGATAAGGTCCGTGCGGGCCGGGCACAGCGCATCGCTTCGCCGGGCCATCTGTTTTCGCGCATCCACGTGGCGGACATCGCCAACGTTTTGAAGGCGTCCATGGCAAGGCCCAACCCGGGCGGTATTTACAACGTTTGCGACGATGACCCAGCCCAGCCCAGTGACGTCATCAAGTTCGCGTGTGAATTGCTGGGCGCAGACGTGCCCGATGAAGTCCCGTTTGAAGAGGCCGTGCAAACCATGTCGCCGATGGCGCAGACCTTTTGGGCCGACAACCGCTTGGTGATGAACGACAAAATCAAGGATGAGCTGGGCGTCAAGTTGGACTACCCCGACTACAAATCCGGACTGCAAGCGGTGCTGGCGGTGGAAGGGATGTAGCCTTACACCATCACCGTTTCAAAGCGGTCTTCTGACGCGTTGTAGTGCGACAGTTGACCTTCGGCAATGTCGAGATACCAGCCGTGAATTTCCAGCGATCCGGCTTCGACCTTTTCGCGGATGAACGGGAAGGTCATGAGGTTTTCCAAAGACACCAGCACCGCTTGGCGTTCGCAGCAGCGGTCCAACTCATCGCCTTCGGCGGTGGGGTTCTTGGTTTTGGCCATCGAATAGGCTTTGTCGACGATAGAGGTCCACGCCGATATAAAGTGTCCGGCCACGGGGTTGCCTTGTTGACCGTTGACCATTGCCTTGACGCCCGCGCAATGCGCGTGACCGAACACCACCACGTGTTCAACGCCGAGGTGATTGACGGCAAATTCTAGCGCCGCCGAGGTGCCGTGGTAAGTGACATCCGCGTCTTCTTGAAAGGGCGGCACCATGTTGGCGACGTTGCGAATGGCGAAAATATCGCCGGGATCGGCTTGCAATACGATTGCCGGGTCGACCCGGGAATCGGCGCACGCGATCATCGCCACCTTGGGTTTTTGCCCGTCGCGCACCAAGCTGCGGTAAAGGTCTTTGCGTTTGCTGAAATAGCGTTCCCGAAAAGAAGTGAATCCAAAAATCAATTTGTTGAGGATGGGGGTCATAAGGCCTCACTTTCGGGGTTTTCCAGGTCGTTCAACAGATTGCCTAACGTGCGGGTCAAGCGTTTGAGATCAGCTGTCTCTGATAGGCGGTGATCGCCGTTTTTGACGAATTGAATTTCGACGTCCTCGGAAACCAAGGTGTCTTGGATTTTCAACGCCGTGGCCCATGGCACATCGGCGTCTTTCATGCCTTGGATCAAGCGTACCGGTACTTTGATGTTCAGCGGCTCGCGCAGCAACAGATGGTTTTTGCCATCCTCGATCAAGGCTTTGGTGATGATGTAGGGATTTTGTGGGTCGTAATCGCTGGGCAGGGCGACGTGGCCCTCGCGGTCCAGCTCGGCGCGTTGTTCGTCGTTGAGCTCATTCCACATCAGGTCTTCGGTGAAGTCCGGCGCGCTCGCCAAGCCGACCAGACCGCTGAGACGTTCCGCACGTTCGCGCGCCACCAACAGCATCAGCCAACCGCCCATGGAACTGCCGACCAGCACTTGCGGGCCGCTCGTCAAATGATCCAAAGCATACAATGCATCGTCGGCCCACTGACCGATGGTGCCGTCGGTGAATGCGCCCGACGACTGGCCGTGGCCTGTGTAATCAAATCGCAAAAAGGCGCGGCCCTCGGCTTCGCACCACGATTCCAGCGCCAGCGCCTTGCTGCCTTGCATGTCGGATTTAAAGCCGCCTAAGAACACCACCCCGGTGGGTTTGTTGGGATTCGTGGCGGGACTGAAGTGATACGCGATGCTTGCGCCGTCTTCACGGATGACGGTTTGTGGGGCTTCAATGGGGGGCTTGTCAGTTGGGGCTTGCATTTCTCTGGACACCTCACCTATGAACTGCAACCATTCTTATGCCGTGCCAGACCTTAATTTATGTTAAGAACGGCGATTCCATATTGGGGCACAATAGGGGCAACGATCATTACGCAGAACCATACCATTGTTTATCCGACGGCCAAGCGCGCACCTGATATAGGCACCGATGGTGGCGGGGCAACCCCCTCCAGCGAAACTGTACCCGTGACCGTTTTGCAGGTGCTGCCCGCCCTTGGCGGCAGTGGCGGGGTCGAGCGCGGCACGGTGGAAATCGCGGGCTGCATCAGCGCCCAGGGGTGGACCTCCCTGGTGGCGTCCAACGGCGGCGAGCGGGTTTATCAGTTGCAGCGCGCGGGCGCGGATCATTTCCAATTGCCGCTACATTCGAAAAACCCCCTGACCATCTACGCCAACATCGCCAAGCTGGCAAAGCTGATCAAGGAACACAACGTGGACATCGTGCATGCGCGTTCGCGCGCCCCGGCGTGGAGTGCGTATTACGCCTGTCAGCGCACCGGGGCGGCCTTCGTGACCACCTTTCACGGCACCTATTCGGTCGGCACGGCCTTGAAGAGATTGTACAATTCGGTGATGACGCGCGGCGATCGGGTGATCGCCATTTCAAAATTCATCGCCGGTCACTTGAAGCAAATGTACGGCGCACAAGGCGAAAAAATCCGCATCATTCATCGCGGCGTCGATTTGGACAGCTTCAACGCGTCATTGGTGAGCGCCGAGCGGGTGGTCAAATTGTCTCAAGCCTGGCGCTTGGAAGACGGCTATCCGGTGGTGATGTTACCCGGTCGTTTGACCCGCTGGAAAGGCCAAGCGGTGTTCATCGAAGCCATCGCCGCACTTGGGCGCAACGACATTCGCTGCGTTTTGGTGGGCTCCGATCAAGGGCGCACCGGATACCGCAAGGAATTGGAGCGTCTGATCGAACAAAACGGGTTGAGCACGGTGGTGCGCATCTTCGATCACTGCGACGACATGCCCGCGGCTTATATGATGGCCGACGTGGTGGTGTCGGCCTCGACCGATCCCGAAGCGTTCGGTCGTGTGGTGGTCGAAGCCCAAGCCCTGGGCCGTCCGGTGGTGGCCCCCGATCATGGCGGTGCGTGCGAAACCATCGTCGATGGGCAAACCGGCTGGCTGTTTCCGCCCGGCGACAAGGCGGCACTGGCCGAAGCCTTGCGTGCGGCGCTGGATTTGGATCAAGACGGACGCAAGGCGTTTTCCGAGCGCGCCCTGACCAGCGTGCGCAAGCACTTTTCCAAAGATGCGATGTGCGAAAAAACCTTGAACGTTTACCGTGAAGTGCTGCGCGAGCGCGGCAAGGACGTGTAAAAGCGTGGGCGGGACCAAAAGCGAAAACGGGACGGGCGAACGCATTCTCATCATCAAGTTGGGCGCGCTGGGCGATTTCGTCCAGGCGTTGGGGCCGGTGGCGGCGATCCGTCGTCATCATCCAGGTGCGCCCGTGGTGCTGCTGACCTCCAAGCCCTATGTCGACCTCGCCCAGGCCACCGGCTTGTTCGACGAGGTGTGGGTCGATGAAGAACGGCCTAAGGCGTGGCAGATCGGCCGCGTGCGACGTTTGCGTCAAAAGCTCAAATCGGGAAACTTCACCCGCGTTTACGATTTGCAGACCTCGGATCGCTCCAGCTTTTATTTCCATATTCTGGGGCCCGGCAAGCGCCCCGAATGGTCGGGCATCGCGCGCGGCTGTTCGCATCCCCACGACAATGGTGATCGCAATTTGATGCACACCATCGATCGGCAAAAAGATCAGTTGGCCAAGGCGGGCATCGCCGATGTTCCGATGCCCGATCTTAGTTTTGCGCGCAAAGACATCAGCGCGTTTGGCATCGAAAAGCCATATGCCCTGCTGGTGCCCGGCGGCGCGCCGCATCGCCCGGCCAAACGCTGGCCCGCGGAACGCTTTGCCGAGTTGGCCAATCGGCTGTACGCCGCAGGCGTCACCCCGGTGTTGCTGGGCGCGCGCGCCGAACAGGCGATCACCACCATGATCGAACGCGATGCACCGGGCACGGTGAACTTGTGCGCCAAAACCGATTTCATCGATATTGCGGTGCTGGCGCGCGGTGCGGCGCTGGCGGTCGGCAACGACACCGGACCGATGCACATGATCGCATTGGCGGGCTGTGCGTCGGTGGCGGTGTACTCTTTTGAAAGCGATCCGGCGTTGTGTGCGCAACGCGGTCCCAACGTCGAAATCCTGCGCAAAGAAAGCCTTGGCGAGCTTTCCGTCGATGAGGTTTGGGACGCTGCGGTGCGGATTGGCGCGGTGAGCGCATCTGAGCTGTGATTGGCACCTTGACAGGGCCCTGAATCCCCTTACATTCCCGGGTTTCAAATATGTTTTTGCGCGCATTTGCAGAGTAAGGCTCAGGTTTATGGTTCAGCTGACACTTCCCGACGGTTCCATCCGTTCCTACGACGCCCCGGTGAGCGGTGCGGACGTGGCGGCGGAAATCGGCCCGGGACTGGCGAAAGCCGCTTTGGCGGTCAAAATCAACGGTGAAATGGCGGACTTGTCTTTGCCCATCACCGAAGACAGCGACTTCGCCATCGTCACCGCCAAGGACGAAGACGCCCTTGAGCTGCTGCGCCACGATGCCGCCCACGTGATGGCCGAAGCGGTCCAGGAATTGTACCCCGACGTGCAAGTGACCATCGGCCCGGCCATCGAAAACGGCTTTTATTACGATTTTGCCCGGTCCGAGCCGTTCACGCCGGAAGATCTGGAAAAGATCGAAAAGCGCATGATGGAAATCGTTGATCGCAACGAACAGATCTCCCGCGAAGTGATGGATCGCTCTGAGGCGATCGAATTCTTCAAAGAAAAGGGCGAGCACTACAAAGCACAAATCATCGAAGCGATCCCCGAAGGCCAAAGCATCACGCTGTACCGCCAAGGCGATTTTATCGATTTGTGCCGCGGACCGCACTTGCCCTCAACCGGCAAGCTGGGCAAAGCGTTTAAGTTGATGAAGCTGGCTGGTGCATACTGGCGCGGTGATTCCAACAATGAAATGCTGCAGCGTATTTACGGCACCGCGTGGGCGGATAAAAAGCAGCTTAAAGCCTACCTGCATATGCTGGAAGAGGCCGAAAAGCGCGACCACCGCCGCTTGGGTCGGGAAATGTCGCTGTTTCACATGCAAGACGTGGCCCAGGGCTCGGTCTTTTGGCACCCCAAGGGTTGGGCCATGTACCGCGCGGTGCAAGAGTACATGCGCGCGCGCCTGGAAGAGGCCAATTACGAAGAGGTCAACACCCCGCAAATGGTCGATCGCACCTTGTGGGAAGACTCTGGGCACTGGGAAAAGTTCCGCGAGAACATGTTCGTCGCCGAATCCGAAGACCGCATGTTGGCAATCAAGCCGATGAACTGCCCGTGTCATGTGCAGATTTTCAAACAAGGCACCACCAGCTATCGCGACTTGCCGTACCGCATGGCCGAGTTCGGCTCGTGCGCGCGCAATGAGCCGTCCGGCGCGCTGCACGGTTTGATGCGGGTGCGCGCGTTCGTTCAAGATGACGCGCATATTTTCTGCACCGAAGACCAGATCGAGTCTGAAACCAAGGCGTTCATCGCGCTGCTGTCGTCGGTCTACAAAGACTTTGGCTTCGAAGACTTCGTGGTCAAATTCTCAGATCGTCCCGAAAAGCGCGCGGGCACCAACGCAACCTGGGACAAGGCCGAAGCCGCTTTGCTGCAAGCCTCCGAAGCCGCTGGGGTCGAGATGACCTTGAATCCCGGCGAAGGCGCGTTTTACGGGCCGAAGCTTGAGTTCGTGCTGCGCGACGCCATCGGTCGCGATTGGCAGTGCGGAACGTTGCAGGTCGATTTCGTCTTGCCCGAACGTCTGGACGCGTCTTATGTCGGCGAAGACGGCGAAAAACATCGTCCCGTGATGCTGCACCGGGCCATTTTGGGTTCGTTCGAGCGGTTCATAGGCATTTTGATCGAAAACTATGCCGGGCGCTTGCCGATGTGGTTGGCACCGGTTCAGGCTGTGGTCACGACCATCACGTCGGACGCCGACGGGTATGCTGAAGAGGTCTATGAGGCGCTGAAAAAGGCCGGTATCCGCGCTGAAATCGATGTGCGCAACGAAAAGATCAACTACAAAATCCGTGAGCACAGCCACAAGAAAGTTCCGGCGATTTTTGTCGTCGGCAAACGCGAAGCCGAAGACCGCAAGGTCGCGGTGCGTCGCTTGGGCGGTAAGGATCAAGAAATCCTTGCGCTTGGAGAGGCAATTGATATCCTCACAGCCGAAGCACAGGGCCCGCTCGCCGGGGGCTAAGGTCCGCTTTGCTGTAACACTGTAATTTTGAGCGTCCCCCGGAGGCGCATAACTGTAGGAGAAGGGCCATCGCCCGCCCACCTTTTAATAAGAAGCCGACCATCGAAGGACCGCGCGTTAACGAGCGCATCACCGTAACCGAAGTCCGCCTGGTCGGACCCGACGGTGAAATGATCGGCGTCAAACCCACCCCAGAAGCCATCGATATTGCTGCTGATCACGGCCTGGATCTGGTTGAGGTTTCCCCCAACGCAGAACCGCCGGTGTGTAAAATCCTCGACTATGGCAAGTACAAGTACGAGGAACAGAAAAAGCGCAACGAGGCCAAAAAGAAACAAAAGGTCATCGCGATCAAAGAGATCAAGATGCGCCCCGGCATCGACATCCATGACTATGAAGTCAAGATGAAGGCTGCGCGCAAGTTCTTGGATAACGGCGATAAGGTGAAAGTCACCATCCGTTTCCGTGGTCGCGAAATGGCGCACCAAGATTTGGGCCTCAAAGTCCTGATCAAAATGCGCGACGAGCTGGAAGAAATCACCAAGGTCGAGCAGATGCCCAAGTCCGAAGGGCGTATGATGACCATGGTGCTGTCGCCGAAATAAGGCAGCCCCGCGCACTTCACCGGCGCATCTCTCAAGAATTCAAAACCCCCGTCCACATTTGGGCGGGGGTTTTTGTTTTTAACATTCATCAGACGTGCATGGTGGTCTGGGAAGTGATAACTTTTTGCTATGACCGACAACATCACCAAGGCTCAGTACGACGAACTGTCGCGCCAGATTGTGCAGCTCTATGAGTATATGGAGCGCATCAAATCGGAAGTCGCTGCCGTCAAGCACCCCAACGCCCCGATCGATCACTTCAACAAAGCCGCCGACCAGCTCAACGCCATCGTCGAGGCGACCGAAAATGCCACCAACACCATCATGGAAGCGACCGAAGTGACGTCGGATATCGCCGAAAGCCTCAAGGACCGCATCCGCATCGATGAGGTGACGGCGGATCTCGATAAAATCGTTGAGAATTCGAACCACGTGTTCGAGGCCTGCACCTTTCAAGACATCACCGGCCAGCGGATCTCCAAGATCGTTAAAACCATGAACTTGTTGGAAGGCACGCTCAGCTCGCTGGTGGTGATCATCGGCAAGGATTCCATCGCCGCCCTTCCGGTGGCGGAGGTGAAAAAATCCAAAGACGGCGAAGTGGTCATGGACGGCCCGGCGCTGGACGGTGAAGAAAGCGTCAGCCAAGCCGACATCGACGCGATGTTCGATTGAATTTTAAGTTTTTCTCTTAATGCGAAGGCCCGCCATACGCCCGCGCAAATAGGCGCTGAGCGCTGCGATGTCGAGGTCGCGGCGGAATGATTTGCGCCACACTAGGGCGATTTGGCGTGGAGCCCCGCCGGTTGTGAGCGGGCGAACGGCCAGATTGTCGGTGTTGATCATGCCCGAGCTTAACGCGATTTCCGGCAAGAACGTGATACCCAACCCGTTGGCGACCATTTCTGCAAGGGTGTAGAGGCTGCTGGATTCGAAATTGCCACTTTCACCGCCGATCTTTTTCAACGTTGAAAGCTCACACGCCGCCAGTGCGTGATCGCGCAGACAATGGCCGTCTTCCAGCATCAGCAATTCATCCACCGGCAGATCGGTGGGGGAGAGGGCTTTCTGTTTCGCCAACGCATGCTTGCGTGGTAACGCCACCCAAAACGCATCGTCGCCCAGAACCATCGATTCGAGATTACCGATGTCGTATGGCAAGGCAATGATCGCCGCTTCCAAATCGCCGCGATTGAGCTGATCCAAGACGTCTGCCGATTGGCCTTCTTTCAAATAGAGCTTCAAGTCCGGGTACGCATCGCGCAAACCGGTCAACACGCGCGGCAACACGAACGGCCCGATGGTGGGGATGACGCCCAAACGCATGCGCCCACTGAGCGGTTGGCTCGCGGCGGTGGCGGTCTCCGATATGTCGCGCGCGCCGTCTAGCACCGCACGGGCCTTTTCGGCAATCTCAAGCCCTAACGGGGTCGGCTGCACCTTGCGCCGGGTGCGTTCCACCAGTTCCGCCTGAAGCAATGTTTCCAATTCGCGCAAGCCCGTGCTGAGCGTCGATTGGGTGACGTGGCAGCGTTCGGCGGCGTGGCCGAAGTGGCGCAAATCGATCACCGCGATGAGGTATTCCAGCTGGCGCAGGGTGGGCAGATACATAATCGATTTCCTCAATAACTGAATGCATTTTAATCAATTAGATCGATTTGTTCAATGTCGTTAAATTCTGTCTCAACGAACACGCACCCACATTGAGGAGATAACAAGATGACCAAGACTGCTGAAAATTCCGTGACCATCGAAAACCTCGAAGCTGCTTTCGCCGGCGAGTCCATGGCCAACCGCAAGTACCTCTACTTCGCACGCCGTTGCCGCGAAATGGGCGCCAATGACGTCGCGGAGGTTTTCGAGGCCACCGCCGAACAAGAAACCGCCCATGCCTTCGGCCACCTGGAACTGCTGTACCCGTCCAAAGACCTGAGCGTCGATCGCATGTTGGAGTTGGCGGTCGAAGGCGAGACTTACGAATACACCGAAATGTATCCGAAGTTCCGCCACCTCGCCCTCGAAGAAGGCCGCATGGATGCGGTCAAGGAAATGGACGAGCAAATCGAAGAAAGCCGCGAACACGCTGAAATGTTCCAGGCCGTATTGGAAAAGGCCGCCAAACGTTTCGCCGCGTTGGCCAAGGTCGAAGAACGCCACGCCGGTCACTATCAAGACGCGCTCGACAAGGTTCGTGGCACCGCCACCGCCGCGGAATAAGCCAACCGATCAACATGACATTCGATAAAGGAAACCAAGCTATGGATAACCAAAAATACATCTGCGTTGTTTGCAATTATGTCTATGACCCCGCCGTCGGCATGCCCGAAGACGGCATCCCCGCAGGCACCGCGTTCGCCGACATCCCTGACGACTGGGCGTGTCCCGATTGCGGTGTGTCCAAGGAAGACTTCGAAGTGATGGAGGCGGCGGCTTAACGCCGCCCCTCTACCTCCCCCGATTTATATCATTTGAGGACAGAGCCATGAACGCTCCTCTCTACCAAGCCGACACCGTTATCATTGGCACTGGGATGGCCGGTATCACTTTGGCGCGGGAACTGCGCAAACTGGACAGTGAAACGTCCATTGCCTTGATCACCGGCGACGATGGTGCGGTGTATTCCAAGCCGATGATTTCCAACGCCTTTGCACAAGGAAAGTCGATTGAGGATTTGGTGCAAAAGAACGCCGATCAACTCAGTGAAGATTTAAACGCGCAGGTTTGGACCGGCGCGCAAGTGACGGCGATCAACCGCATGGATAAGGCCGTGATCGTCAACACCGCAGAAGGCCGCGACGTCATCGGTTACGGCAATTTGGTTTTGGCGATAGGCGCAAAGCCGCGCCCGTACGAGGTCGAAGGCAGCGCCGCGGTTGCCTTGCCCGCAGTCAACAGTTTGCAAGATTACGCCAATTGGCGCGAAGGCCTGGATGAGGAGGCCTCTGAAAACACCCGGGTGTTGATCATTGGTGCGGGCTTGATCGGCACCGAATTCGCCAACGACTTGGCCGGTTCAGGTTACCACGTCGATGTGGTCGATCCCGCCCCCCATCCTTTGTCGCGCTTGCTGCCCGACGATTTGGGCCAACTGATGCAAGACGCGCTGAACGAAATCGGTGTTCGGTTTCACATGGGTCAAGTGGTCACAGGTGTCACGGCGGGGGAGAACGGCAACGTCGCACGTCTAGATGACGGAAGTCGGATCACCTTCGATCATGCGCTCACCGCCATCGGCTTGGTGGCGAACACCGAACTGGCGCAAGACGCGAGTTTGGACGTTAATCAGGGCATCAAGGTCGATGGATTTTTGCGCACATCCGATCCAGACATCTATGCGCTGGGCGATTGCGCCGAAACGGATGCGGGCATGCTGCCGTATATTTTGCCGTTGATGGCCGAAGCCCGCGCTTTGGCGCAGACATTGGTCGGCAATCCAACCCATGTGGTGCTGCCGGCTCTTCCGGTGGCGGTGAAAACCCCGGCGTTGCCCGCCGTGGTGTGCCCGCCCAAGCCGGGATCCGAAGGCGCATGGGTGATCGAAGGCAGCGGTATAGATCACCGCGCCCTGTTCGTCAGCCCCGATGGCGAGACCTTAGGCTTTGCGCTGACCGGTCAAGAAACCAAGGCCCGCCAAGCCTTAGCCAAGGATATGCCGGGACTTTTGGCGGCGTAAAAGACCCCCATCAGACGGCCCGGCTCCCTCAGTTTCTCCCCAGACCTGAACGGGCCGTTTGACGCCCCTCCGCTTTCCCCCAAGGCGGAGGGGCACCTTTATGGCCCAAAGTCACGGTTTGTCAGAGATTCAGCCCTTGCATTGGGCGAATTCCTTGGCTATAACCCGCTCTTCCTCGCGCAATGGCGTGTGGATGAATAACGGGCGGCATGGCAGGGCATGCCTGGACCGCCTTGGAAACTGCAAAATCGGATGCACCTCCCTTCGGCCGTGCATCCCCAGACGAAGGATAAGCAAAATGCCCAAGCTGAAGACGAAATCCAGCGCCAAAAAGCGCTTCCGTCTCACCGCCAGCGGTAAAGTCCGCTCCGGTGCCGCCTGCACCCAGCACATGTTGCGTCGCCGCTCTCAGAAAATGAAGCGCAACGCCCGTGGCACCATGATTTTGTGTGATGCCGACGCCAAGCTCGTGCTGAGCTACATGCCGTACGCTAAGTAAGCGTCGCAGCGATTTAAAGACGGAGAAAAGATATGTCCCGTGTGAAACGTGGTGTTACCACCCACGCCCGCCACCGCAAAGTCATCAAGGCAGCCAAAGGCTACCGTGGTCGCAATTCCACCAACTTCCGCGTTGCGATTGAAAAGGTCGAAAAAGGCCTGCAATACGCTTACCGCGATCGCCGCACCAAAAAGCGCGAATTCCGCAAATTGTGGATCCAGCGCATCAACTCCGGCGCACGTTTGAACGGCCTGACCTACTCGACGTTCATGAACGGTTTGTCCAAGGCCGGTATCGAGTTGGACCGTAAGGTTCTCGCCGATCTCGCCGTGCGCGAGCCGGAAGCTTTTAAAAGCTTGGTGGAACAGGCCCAGGCCGCTCTCGCCAAGTAAGACACCGGATCGGACTTTCTGATCTGAGCGTTATTTCGAGAGGGGCTGGCGCCTGAGCCAGCCCCTTTTGTTTGTTTAAGGGGAACGAACGTTGTCGGACACGGATACACTCAAAGCCGATCTTTTGGCGCAAGTCGAGGCTGCGGACAGCCTGCAAGCGTTGGAAGACGTACGCGTCGCCGCACTGGGCAAAAAAGGCGCGATCACCGCCGAGATGAAAAACCTCGGCGGGTTGGAGCCGGAGCTTCGCAAAGCCGCAGGCCAAGCGCTCAACGCCATCAAAGGCGACGTCGCCGCCGCGATTGAGGCGAAAAAAACCGCCATGGCGGACGCGGAGCTCAACGCCAAGCTGTTGGCGGAAAAGATCGACGTCACGTTGCCCGCCCGTCCAACGTCCGAAGGCTTCATCCACCCCATCAGCCAGACCATCGAAGAGGTCGTGGCGATTTTGGGTGAAATGGGTTTCGAGGTCGCCGAAGGTCCGGAAATCGAAGACGACTGGTACAACTTCACCGCTTTGAACATCCCCGAAGACCACCCCGCGCGCCAAGAACACGACACGTTTTATCTGCCCGGCGTCGGTGAAAAGGGCCGTAAGGTTTTGCGCACCCACACATCGCCGGTGCAAATCCGCACCATGATGAATTCCGAGCCACCGATGCGCATCATCGCGCCGGGGCGCACGTACCGTTGCGATTACGACGCCACCCACTCGCCGATGTTTCACCAGATCGAGGGTTTGGTGGTGGACGAGGCCACCCACATGGGTCACCTCAAAGGCTGCCTGATCGATTTTTGCCGGGCGTATTTCGGCGTCGATGAATTGCCGGTGCGCTTTCGCCCCAGCTATTTCCCGTTCACCGAGCCCAGCGCCGAAGTCGACATCGGCTGTTCGCGCAAAGGCGGCGAGTTCAAGATCGGTCACGGCGACGACTGGCTGGAAATTCTCGGCTGCGGCATGGTCAACAACAAGGTGTTGGAAAACTGCGGCATCGATTCCTCCAAATACCAGGGCTTTGCCTTCGGCATCGGGATCGAGCGCTTGGCGATGTTGAAATATGGCATCCCCGATCTGCGCACGTTCTATGAATCCGATCTGCGCTGGTTGCGTCACTACGGATTCCAAGCCTTGGATGTACCGTCGATGGTCGGAGGATTGAACCAATGAAATTCACACTGAACTGGTTGAAAGATCACCTCGACACCGACGCGACCCTTGAACAAGTGGTCGAACGCTTGACCATGTTGGGCCTGGAAGTCGAAGGCGTCGAAGACCGCGCCAAGGGCTTGGAAGATTTTGTCGTCGGCGAAGTCGTCAGTGCCGAAAAGCACCCCGATGCCGACAAGCTTCAAGTGCTCACCGTCAACAATGGCAAAGAGACCTTGCAAGTCGTGTGTGGCGCGCCCAACGCGCGCAAAGGCCTGAAGGGCGTGTTCGGTGGTGACGGCATGTATGTGCCGGGCATCGATTTCACGCTTAAGCCCGCGACCATTCGCGGCGTGGATTCAAACGGCATGATGCTGTCGGAACGCGAAATGGGCTTGTCCGATGAGCACACCGGCATCGTCGATTTGGATGCGGACGCCGAAGTCGGCACCCGCGCCGTGGACGTCATGGGGCTGAACGATCCGGTGATCGAAATCGCCATCACCCCCAACCGTGGCGACTGCCTGGGCGTGCGCGGCATCGCGCGCGATCTCGCCGCCAGCGGCATGGGCACGATGAAACCGCATGGTATCGAAGCCATCAAAGGCACCTTCGACAGCCCCATTGACGTGAAGCTCGATTTCCCGGCGGGTGCTGAAAGTGCCTGTTCGCAATTTGTTGGGCGCTATGTCAAAGGCGTCAAAAACGGACCTTCGCCGAAATGGATGCAAGACCGCTTGCTGGCCATCGGCTTGCGTCCGATTTCGGCGCTGGTGGACATCACCAACTATTCCACATTCGATCTCGGCCGTCCGCTGCACGTGTTCGACGCCGACAAAGTCAGCGGCGACATCACCGCGCGTCTTGGCCGTGCGGGTGAAAAACTGATGGCCTTGGACGATAAAGAATACGCCATCGACGAGGACATGTGCGTGATCGCCGACGACGCCAAAGCCGAAGCTTTGGCGGGCGTGATGGGCGGTGCACAAAGTGGCTGCACGGACGACACCGTCAACGTGTTCATCGAAAGCGCTCTTTTCGATCCGATCCGCACGGCGGCCACCGGGCGCAAACTCAACTTGATGAGTGATGCGCGCTATCGGTTCGAACGCGGCATCGACAACGACTTCGCGATTGATGGCTGTGAAAACGCCACCCGCTTGGTCATGGAACTGTGCGGCGGTGAGCCGTCCAACACCATCGTCGCGGGCGGCGGTCCCGACTGGCGTTTGAAAATCGATTTCCGCCCGTCGCGCGTCCAAGGCCTGACCGGGGTCGAGGTCGACGAAGCGGAAATGGAACGCATCCTCACGGTGCTCGGCTTCATCGTGCACAAAGGCGGCGACACCTGGCAAGTCGAAGCCCCCGCATGGCGCGGCGACATGGTCGGCGAAGCCTGCGTGGTTGAAGAAATCGTGCGCGTGCATGGCTATCACAACATCCCGCATGTCTCCTTGGAACGCAGCGAATCTCTGCCGCACCCAGCGGTCAGCCCGGTGCTGCGCCGCCGTCGCGGCGTGCGCCGCACCTTGGCGAGCCACGGCTTGGTCGAGGCGGTGACCTATTCGTTCCTGCCCAGCGCCCATGCCGAGCTGTTTTGCGGCAACGATGGCGTGCCCGACAGCCTGCGTCTGAGCAACCCGATCTCGTCGGACTTGGATGTCATGCGCCCCAACTTGCTGCCCAACTTGATCGCGGGGCTTGCGCGCAACGAAGCGCGCGGCACCCACGATGGTGCGCTGTTCGAAGTCGGTCCGCAGTTCGCGGGCGATGATGCCGCCGATCAGACATTGGTCGCGGCGGGTGTACGTTCGGGCCAAGCGGTCGGACGCAACTGGACCGGCAGTCAGCGCAACGTCGATGCGTTTGATGCCAAGGCCGATGCCATGGCGGCGTTGCAGGCCGCTGGTGCACCGGTGGACAAGCTGCAAGTTTTCCCAGCCGAACAAGGTGGTCCCGCATGGTATCACCCGGGGCGTTCGGGCACTTTGCGTTTGGGCCCCAAAACAGTGCTGGCCAACTTTGGCGAGGTGCATCCGGGCACGCTTAAAAAAATGGGCGTCAAAGGCCCGGTGGCCGGGTTTGAGGTGTTCCTCGACAATTTGCCCAAATCCAAAGCAAAGAAAAGCCAGGCGCGCCCGTTGGTGAAGCTGTCGGCCTTTCAGTCGGTGGAACGCGACTTTGCGTTTTTGGTCGATGCGAACGTCGAGGCCGCCCAAGTGGTCCGTGCGGCGCTGGTTGCGGATAAGAACCTGATCGACGACGTGCAATTGTTCGACGTTTATCAAGGACAAGGCGTCGCCGACGATAAGAAGTCCGTCGCCATTCAAGTCACTTTGCAGCCGTTTGACAAAACCATGACGGATGAAGAGATCGACGCGGTGGCCACCAAGGTTGTCGCCAGCGTGACTAAAATGACCGGAGGCGAATTACGCGGTTGAACCGGAAATTCAAGCTACTTACATGATAGGGTGATCTTCTGTTCAAAACAGGAGGTCACCCTTTTTTTAGGTCTGTAGAAAGTGGAGTTTAGATGTAATGCTTTGTTTATCTTGCATTAACCAACGCTTTCTATACTTTCGTAGTATCAACGCGGGAAAAGGGTCTTGCCAGATGGACCCTGCGGCCCAAATGCATGCACCAATTGCGTTTCTTGTCGGAATGGGGATGACGGCCTGAAATATAAAGTGTGTTTTTTTGTGCAATTTTGAGGGATTTGGAACAGTTCTATGTCACGAGATGTAACTCTTACAGGGGTGGAGCGCTTTTTCGACGATGACGAAATCATCGTCAGTAAAACCGACCCCTCTGGTCGACTCACCTATGCCAATGACGTGTTTTTGCGTTTGGCGGGTATGACCGAAGCCGAAACCATCGGTCAACCACATTCAGTTATTCGCCACCCGGAGATGCCGCGTGCGGTTTTCAAGCTGCTGTGGGACACGATTTCCGCAGGTAAGGAGCTGTTTGCCTACGTGGTCAACCGCTCCAAAAACGGCGATCACTATTGGGTTTTGGCCCACGTCACGCCAAGCTTCGACGCCAACGGCAAAATTGTCGGTTATCACTCCAATCGGCGCACGGCGGATCGCAAGGTCCTCGAAACCGTGATCCAGCCGCTTTATAAGCAGCTTCTCGATATCGAAAACAGCCACGCTAACCGCAAGGACGGCATGAACGAAGCTTTCGACACGCTGTTGAAAATTCTTGAGGAAAAGGGGGTCGCGTACGATGAGTTTATCTTCTCTCTCCAAAGCTAAGTTTGCCATCATTGGCACCGCGGCCAGTGCCGTTGCTGCGGAAATTGCCGTTTTGCTGGGTTCTCCTGCGCTTGTGAACGAAATCGTCATTGGCGTTGGATTGATCAGCGCCGTTGTCGGTCTTTTTATGTTGACCAAAGCGAACAAGGAATTTCGCCGCACCATCGACGTGTGTAAGCGCATTGATGAGGGTGATTTTGAAGCACGTCTCATCGGTATCGTTGAAGGCGGTGATTTAGGCGAAATGCAAAACACCATCAACTCGATGATTGATCGTTGTGATGCATATGTTCGTGAATCGATGGCGTGTCAGGAGTATGTGTCACAGAACAAATACTTCCGCCGCATTCTTCCGGGCGGCATGAAGGGCACGTTCTTGAACGCTGCCAATGTGTTTAACGGTGCGACTGAAGCTATTGCTGCGAAGGTGACGAACTTCTCCGGCGTTGCGGATGATTTCGAAACAAATATGAAGGCCGTGGTTGATACTGTTGCATCCGCCGCGACCGAATTGCAATCCACCGCACAAAGCATGGAAAGCACGGCGCAAGCCACAAGCCAGCAGGCAACCACCGTTGCCGGTGCCGCTGAAGAAGCCTCCGCCAACGTGCAGACTGTGGCCTCGGCCGCCGAAGAACTGTCCAGTTCGATCAGCGAAATCTCTCGCCAAGTGGCGCAATCGACGCAGATTGCCGGCGCTGCGGTGGTTGAAGTCGACGGTGCGAACGAGAAGGTTCAGGGCTTGGCGACGGCTGCGCAGAAAATCGGTGAAGTGGTGGCGTTGATCACCGACATCGCCGATCAAACCAACTTGTTGGCTTTGAACGCGACCATCGAAGCAGCACGCGCCGGTGAGGCCGGTAAAGGCTTTGCGGTTGTGGCGTCGGAAGTCAAAAATCTCGCCAATCAAACGGCCAAGGCGACCGAGGAAATCTCCGCACAAATCGGCGGTATCCAAAGCGCTACCCAGGATGCGGTCACGGTGATCGGGTCCATCGGCGGCACCATCAACAAGATGAACGAGATCACCTCGACCATCGCGGCGGCCGTTGAAGAGCAAGGGGCGGCGACGCAAGAAATCGCACGCAATGTCGAACAGGCTTCTTCGGGCACCACCGAAGTGACCACCAACATCGCGCAAGTCACCCAAGCGGCCAATGAAACCGGCCACAGTGCTCATGACGTTTTGGGTGCTGCGGGTGAACTGTCCAAACAGGCCGAGGTTCTCGGCACCGAAATGGACAGCTTTGTGATCGAGATGCGCAAGGTCATCTAAGCGCAAGATCTTCTCAGCGTAGGTCGCATACACGCATCAAGCCGGGCCGCTGTTTGGCCCGGCTTTTTTTGCGTCTATTTTTTACGCCCGTAAATCGCCTTATTCACGCCGTGGCTTCGACGCAATGCGCCCCTTTAATGCACCCTGGCTCAGCGTTAAAAGCTAAAGGGGCGAAAACGATGCGTATGATCTTTCCGTTGATGGTCGTCGGGGTGTTGGCGTTGATTGCGTGGCCGGACCTTGATGCGCCCGCAGAGCCGGCGCTGGCGTTCATCGATGAGCAGCAAAGCAACTGGCCCGTTCAACGCGCCGCGTGGGTCGGTGACGATGAAAAGCGCAATGCGATTATCATGAGTGCGGTGTGGGTCCAGGGGGAATAAATTCGCCGCTTGGGTCTTGTCATCGCGCCTGGTTGCGGGCACGATAAATTGATGCAGGACACGCCCAAAAAGACCAATCCAAAATTGTCAAAGCCACTGCCGTTTCTGGGTCGAAAGACAGATGGAAAAGTCAAGGTGCCACATCGTATTTTGCCACGGGCCGGGCGATATCTGCCGTGGTTCGTCGCGGCGTTTATCGGCAGTTGCGTCATTGGCGGCGTGACGGCCTACATTGCCAAAAACAACACGCCAGCTCCCCCACCCGTCATCGCGTTGTCGCTTCAAGATATCGAGAAAATCGTTGAGGTGAAAGTCGCGCCTCCGCCACCTCCGCCGCCTTTGATCAAAGTCGATTCCTACGCACCGGCCAATCATCGCGCGTTGAGTAATTGGTCGCAAATGCCCGGTGCTTATGGCTACATGGACACCATTTCCATTGGTGGCGACGATCCCGGTCCGCTGACGTCACGCCCGCTGAACAATGACGATGTCTTGACGCTGACCGGATGGGCCGGTCACCAAAGGCTCGGTATGACCATGGAACATGTGGTGTTGGCGATGTGCGGTCAGCTGGTGGGTAGCGTGACGGTGAACGGCCCGCGCCCGGATGTGGCGAAAGCCGTTCACCCCTATCTCGATAAATCCGGTTGGTACGCCCAGTTGGCGGTGGCACATTTACCGCGATGTGACGATGCAAAGCTGATGGCGTTCAGCCTTGCTTTTAAAGGGGCGAGCCTCTGGCCGTTGAATCAGAATTTTGCCGTGACACTGCCGCCAGGCGATGAAGCCAAGGCTGGCCAATTCGCGTCGCGCGCGTCAATCCATGATCCGAACATGCGCGTGACGCCGGAAGCTCGCACCATCACGGTTCGCGCATCGGCTTTACGGGTGAGGTCATGCGGTGGCGCGGAATGTTCGGTCCTTGGCCGTGTCAGTAAAGGTGTATACAAGGGCTATGTCGTCGAGCGCAGAAACGGCTGGACGTTGATCCAACTCCCCACCATGGCCGGCTGGCTGTCGGAAAAACACATTCGTCTCGGCAGTTGATTTATCACGTGTAAGCTCGCCTTAAATTTCTGACCATCGCGTGCCGATAGGGCTGTTCATGCGACTCGATGCCGACGCAAAGGAAATGGAATTGTCCGGCGGCACTGGTGGTGGCGCTACGCTGTCTCGCAAGTGAAAAAAGTCCGCACATGCAAAGAATGGTGCGCCCGGCGAGATTTGAACTCACGATCCCCAGATTAGGAAACTGGCGCAAATGAGACGTGGGGATACTGGGCTATAGAATAGGATAAGAAAAACTAGAGCTATCGCCTTGCTGCACGACCCCTGATTATCCCAGAGTGTCTTCGTTATTCATCCACAATTGCGCCACCGGCATGCCATGAAATTTTGCAAGGCAGTTAGATGCGGACACCCAATCCGGCATTTTGGCAGCCGAATGCCTGTAGCCATTCAGGGGTGGCATTGATGGTTAATGAGGTTGCGTTCGACATCATAAAAGCTGTCGACTGCGGGTCATTCAAGGCGAAAATTTTTTCGGGTTCTAGGCCCACGTAGATCCCGCGCAAAAGCCGCCCCGACCCGCCGTGGGCCATGACGATGGCTGGGGCATCATTGGGCGCATCGTCAAGCCAGCTCTGTAACCTTTTGGCGACGTCGGCAAAACTTTCACCGCCGCCGGGAATAGCAAAATTCCAGCGATCAGCATTTTCCATGTCCATATCCTCTGGATAACGCGATGCAATTTCATCCAAGGTTAGGCCTTCCCAACGGCCATAGGCGCGTTCCATCAAACGGTCGTCGAACTGCACGTCGTCATAGGAAAGTCCGAGCTCTTCACAGAAAATGGAGATGGACTGCCTTGTCCGGGTGAGGGGGCTGGACCATACCCGGTGGATGCTTAAGTCGTCTAAATGAGGCCGCAACGTTTGGGCTATGGCGCGTATTTGTCCAATGCCGGTTGAGGTCAGGGGAGAATCTTTTTGACCCTGATAGCGCGCAATGCGGTTCCATTGTGTTTCGCCGTGGCGCAACAGGGCGATGTTCGGTCGTGACGGCCTTGTAGATGGATTGATCATGGCAATTTGTCTCACATCCCATGGTTTGATTCAACGCGTGTTGCGTCTTGCTTTGTGAGACATATACACTCCAAATGAAATTCTCCGGGGGAGCGAGCACGTGAGACGAGGATTCATCAGGGGCATTGGAACGTGGTTCGGCGTTATCGCCACCATGGCCTTTCTCTGCGTGAGCCTCAACGCCACAGCACAAGCGGCGGAATCTTTACCCAGCCGCACCTTGGTGATCGTGACGTCTTTTCCGCCAGCATTGTTTGAAAAGTTCAAAACGGCTTTTCAAGAACATCAGCCTGATGTCACCGTGTTCGTGCGCAGCAAAAAAACATCGGCGGCGATTTCTTTTATTGAAGAACGCATCAACGAACCCGTCGATCTGTTTTGGGCGTCGGCGCCAGATGCGTTTGAAGTTCTGAAAGAATCTGGACACTTACTACAGGCCTTCCCCCAGAAAAAAGACAATGTTGTACGTATCGGGGCGTACCCGATTGATGATCTGGATGGGTATTACAAAGGTTTTGCCGTGTCGGGATACGGGATCGTTTGGCATGAAGAGTATTTAAGGCGTCATGGCCTGGATGCCCCCGTGAGTTGGCGTGACCTGACGAGCAGGGCTTACACCAACCACATTGGTATTTCCGCACCGTCGCGATCAGGCACCACCCATCTGATTGTCGAAAGCATCCTGCAAAGCCAAGGCTGGCGGGAGGGCTGGGCGACATTGTCGGAAATTGGTGGCAATCTGGCCACGGTCACGGCGCGCAGTTTTGGTGTCATTGATGGGGTGCTTGCGGAACGCTTCGGCATCGGCGCGGCGATTGATTTCTTAGGTCTATCTGCGAAAGCCACAGGCTCGCCGGTTGACTTCTCCTATCCTGAGGGGACGGCCTTTTTACCCGCCAACATTGCCATTGTGAAGCGATCAACCAATCTGGAAGCGGCTCAGGCGTTCGTCGATTTTGTGTTGTCCGAACAAGGGCAAAGGCTGCTATTCGAAGCTGAAATCAGTCGTTTGCCTGTGATGCAATCCATATACGATTCGGCCCCTCAGAATTATGCCAACCCCTTTGGTGATGAGCTGACAAACAAGGGCATCGCCTTCGACACGCAGCTGTCGCGCCAGCGCTACCAGCTGGTGAATTCCATGTTCGATGTGATGATCACGTTTCGCCTGCAGGCGCTGCGCCGCACATGGAAAACCATTCATGAAGCGGAAGCTTTACTTGAGAACCTAGAGGCACCGGACCTTACTGAACGGGTCAAAGAAGCGCGGAGTCTGGCGAGTGAAATTCCGGTTAGCCCGGATGAGGCCGTATCGCCGGTATTGTCGTCTGTTTTTGTCCGCCACAAACCGGGCCTATCGGTACCGGTCCGCCAAACCAAGCTCGAAGCAGAATGGGCATCCTTCGCGCGCGCCCGTCAGGATCGAGCGTATAAACTGGCCAGTGATGTGCTCAACGAACTACGCGCCCACCATATCAAGAGCCGCCCATGAGCAGAGCTTTTCGCATTGGGATTCGCGGGCGCTTGTTTTGGGCGTTTGGTGCGGTGGCGATTGCGACCATCGTCGCCACAGTTGTCGCCTGGGTTTCCTTCTCACGATTTGGCGACACGTTGGACCTGGTCGTGGGCCGCAACATTCCAGCGGTCACGTTGGCCGCACAATTGGCAGAACGGGGCGGCGGAATCATCGGGACCGCCCCGGCGCTGTCATCAGCCAAAAACAATGTCGAGCGCGAACACATTTGGCAGCAATTGTCCGCCCGCCTTCAAGATATGAATGTGGTTTTGGACGCTATGGCCAATGGCGGGGCGCAAAACGCGACTTTGAAAAACTTCAAGGACGCGGTCGATGCTTTGAATGTGAATCTCAGGCACTTGGATACGGTTGTCAGTCGTCGTTTGGCCCGTACCACTCAAAAAGAAGAATTGATTGAACGGTTACGTTGGGCTTCCGCCGATTTCTTGGATGAAGTTGAACCGATGATCGACGATACTCGATTTAACATCAGCCTAGCGCTTGCCCGTGGACCACAGGCAGGCGATACGCTCGATGGGGAAATGACCAAACAACGTGCTTTGTTCGCCATCAATGCGGATGGCAGCCTGCTGGCTGAATTAATTGGCCGCACGGCGAATATTCCAGGTGAAGATGCCTTGCGCAGCACCGAACTATATTTCCGTGAAATCGAAAGTCGTATAGATGCCAACTTTAGTCTTGTTGAAACGGTTCCTGGCGCGTTGTCCCTACGCCAATCCATTAGGGACATTCAGGCCTTCTCCAACGGGTCGCGCGGACTGTTCGCATTGCAGTTACAAGAACTGAAGGATCTGGAAACCGAACGCGACCTCCTGATTAAGAATCAGGCGCTTTTGGAGCCCTTGCACATTTTGATCACCGGGCGCGTCGATGAAGAAATCGCCGCGGCCTTGAATTCTGCGGAACGTTCCCAGATCACCATCCGCCAAGGCAGGTCGTGGTTGGTCATCGCCGTGTTCGTCAGTGTGGTGGTGGCAGTCCCGTTCGTGTGGCTGTACGTCGGGCGTGGATTGGTTGGGCGGATCACGCGTTTGGACGAAAGCATGCGCATCATTGCCGATGGTGATCTGAGCGCTGCAGTTCCCGTCGGCGGTGAGGACGAAATCGCAGATATGGCGCAATCGCTCAGAACCTTTCGCGATACTTTGAGCGAAACTCAAGCCGAACTGGTGCAGGCCGCGAAACTCGCGGCACTCGGCCAGTTGACGGCGGGCATTTCTCACGAAATCAATCAACCTCTTGCCGCTATTCGTCATTACGCGCGTAACGCAGGACTGTTGATTGACAAAGGCCGTCACGGCGAGGCGCAAGAAAACCTCGATAAAATCAGCGAACTTTTGGAAAAGACCAACCGGATCACAGGGAGTCTTCGGGATTTGGCACGCAAGCCACAACGTGATTTGCGCAGCACTGATGTTGTCTCCGCTTTCGACGACGTTCTGACGCTTCTCGAACGCCGTATCAGTGAACACAATATTGAGGTCAGCGTACAGATTGGTGATGCCTGCCGCCATGTGCTTGCCGGGCAGGTGCGGTTAGAACAGGTGGTTCTCAACCTCATCAACAATGCCATCGATGCCATGATCAATGCTCCCATTCGGCGACTGATTATTTCGGCGCACACAAAAGACAATTGGATTGAATTGCGCGTCCGCGATACTGGCATGGGCATGGACGACGAACATATGGAAAAAATATTTGATCCGTTCTTCACCACCAAAGAAGTTGGTGAGGGGCTTGGATTGGGACTTTCGGTTTCGTACAACATCATCAAGGACTTTGGCGGTACCATGCGTGTGGTCAGCAGCGTCGGGGGTGGTACGACGTTTTGGCTTAGGCTAAAGCCAGTACCAAAAGGATAGAGAGTTTGAGCGTGAATGACATTAACCGCATCATACTGATCGATGACGAAGACGAGGTGCGCTTGTCCGTGTCTCAGACGTTGGAGTTGGACGGCTTTGACGTGACAGCTTTTCGCGATGGTGAGGAAGCCCTGGACTACATCACACCCGGCTGGCCGGGGATCGTGGTGACGGATATGAAAATGCCGCGTGTCAATGGACTGGACGTTCTCAGCAGGGTGATAAACATGGATGCGGAATTGCCGGTGGTGATTGTCACCGCTCACGGTGATATCCCCATTGCGGTTCAGGCCATGCGCGATGGCGCTTATGACTTCATGGAAAAAACTGCTGATCCTGAACAGTTGGTGGGGATTGCTCGGCGCGCGCTGGATATGCGCAAGCTGGTTTTGGAGAATCGCGATTTACGTCGTGAGCGCGATGCAGATGGTGAACTGGAACGCCAGATTATCGGCAAGACACCGGTCATGGAAAACCTGCGCAAATTGCTGCTTAACGTGGCCGACACTGACGTCGATGTATTGCTGGTTGGCGAAACCGGCACCGGTAAAGAAGTCGCCGCACGTTGTCTGCACGATTTCGGCCAGCGTGCAAATAAACCCTTCGTCGCTTTGAATTGTAGCGCACTGGCTGAGAGCGTCATCGAAAGTGAATTGTTCGGCCATGAAGCCGGATCGTTCACCGGGGCCAACAAGCGCCGAATCGGTAAGATTGAATACGCCGCAGGTGGAACGCTGTTTTTGGACGAAATCGAAAGCATGCCAGCAAGCGTGCAAGTGCGCATGCTGCGTGTGCTGCAAGAACGTACACTTGAACGGGTCGGAGGGAATGAACCTGTGCCCGTGGATGTGCGTGTGGTCGCAGCATCTAAGATTGACCTGCGTGAAGCGGCCAGTGCGGGAACGTTTCGCGAAGATCTATTGTACCGTCTGCAAGTGGCTCAAGTGGCCTTACCACCCCTGCGAGACCGCATTGACGATGCGCCACTGTTGTTCCGCCATTTCGTCGATGGCGCGGCGGTGCGCTATCACCGTCCGGTGCCCAGCATTGGCCAAGATAAACTGCAGGAATTGATGATCCACACCTGGCCTGGCAACGTCCGTGAACTGCGCAACTCGGCGGAACGTTTTGTGTTGGGCCTTGGTGACCCTAACGATGTGGGCGCAGTCATGTGTGAAGGCGATGCAGATGCGCAAACCCTGAGTGAACGATTGGGGTGTTTTGAACGCGCGACGATCATCGCCAGTCTACGCGAACATGATGGCCGTGTCGGTGAAACGGCTATGGCTCTTGGTCTGCCGCGAAAGACTTTATATTTGCGCATGCAGAAATATGGCCTCAACCGCGAAGACTTTTCGTAACGCTTTTGACCCATGAGTTTGCGGCATCCGGGTCAATTTTGACCCATGCCGAACAGAGCGTATTTAGTCAAACTTCAAATATGTTCATGTGTATCAATGCCCTGTCGTTCACGTGCCATTGTGGCACGGCGATTGCAGTAGGAATCCCGAAATGCGGGGGCGGTTTCGCCTCTAACCACCTGGGAGGAATATCAATGAAAAAGTTTATGACACTCGGTGCCGTGGCGGCGATCGCCATGTCCATCGCATCGGGCGCGGCGATGGCTGCTGAGGGGACGCTCACCATTGTGACGTCGTTCCCCAAAGATTTGACGGCTGTTTTCAAGGCCGCATTTGAAAAGAAAAATCCCGGCCTGACGATTGAGGTTCTCAACAAAAAGACCTCGGCTGGCATCAAGTATCTTCAAGAAACAGCTGGCAGCAACACCTCGGACTTGTTCTGGGCATCCGCTCCTGACGCCTTTGAAGTGTTGAAGGGCGACAGCTTGCTGGCCAAGTATACGCCAATGGCCAAAGGCATCCCCGACAAGGTTGGTGCATTCCCGATCAACGATCCTGATGGCTACTACATGGGCTTTGCAGCATCTGGTTACGGCATCATGTGGAACACCCGTTACACCAAAGCCAAAAAACTTCCGGTTGCCAAAAACTGGGCTGATTTGAAAGATCCTGTTTATCACGGCCATGTGGGCATGAGCGCCCCTTCGCGTTCCGGCACCACGCACTTGACCGTCGAAACGGTGATCCAAGGTCTTGGCTGGGATGCTGGTTGGGCTGAATGGAAAGAAATTGCGGGTAACTTCAAAACGGTCACCGAACGCAGCTTTGGCGTTCCCGATGGTGTCAACAGCGGTCAGTTCGGCTATGGCATTGTGATCGACTTCTTCGGTCTGTCATCCATGGGTTCAGGTTTCCCGGTTGATTTCGTTTATCCAGAAGTCACCACCCTGGTGCCCGCCAACATCGGGGTCGTGACAGGTGCACCAAACGCATCCGCAGCGGGCGAATTCATCGAATTCCTACTTTCACCTGAAGGGCAGGAACTGTTGCTGGACCCGAAAATTCGCCGACTGCCAGTGAACCCCATGACCTATGCCAAAGCGCCGGCTGGTTTCCCCAATCCATTCAAGGACAAGTCCATCGGCGCTGCGGTGAAATTCGATCTTGATTTGTCGAAGAACCGCTACAACGTGGTGAATTCTTTGTTTGATGTAATGATCACCTATCGCATGGAAGACTTGGCTGCGGCGACCAAAGCCATCCAAGAGGCCGATGCCGCCATGAAGGGCAAGAACAACCCGGCGGCCGCTAAACTGATCGCCGAAGCTCGTGCGCTTGTCGCCAAGGTTCCGGTCGATGAAGCCACAGCGGGTCAGGAAGACTTCAACAAGATCTTCAAGAAAAAACGCAAGAAAGCGACCGACAAAATCGAAGGGCGTCAAGCTGAGATCGAACAAGAGTGGGATACCATGGTCAAGGCGAATTACGCCAAGGCTCAAGAGCTGGCCGAAAAAGCTAAATCAATGCTGTAAGAACACTTCCTCAGAAGTCGCCCCCTCCCTATCGTTACGGGAGGGGGCGACTTCACTCTCTTTATTTTTTGATGCACGACAGCCTTGGGGTGCGATATGTCATTACAGCTTACCTCCGTTCAACGTGGGCCTGCCGTCGCCGGTCTTTTGATTGCGTTGTTCTTGTTACTCTTCTTGGTGGTTCCTGTCGGACAGGTCATTTTCGTGGCTTTTCAAGACCCACACACAGGGGAAGCGACGATCATCAACTTTGTCGATTTTTTCCGCAATTCATTGTTTAGAGAATCATTTTTCAATTCGTTTTATGTTGCATCCATGTCCGTTGTGATCGCGTCGATCATCTCCATGCCATTGGCATATTTCACCACCCGGTTTAATTTTGGCGGTACCGCTCTGATCCAGACACTGGGCATTATTCCGTTGATCATGCCGCCGTTCGTCGGTGCGGTCGCCATGCAATTGCTGTTTGGTGCAAATGGCTCGGTGAATTTGCTGCTTGATGAGTGGTTCGGATTTACCGTGCCGTTCATGGAAGGCCTGAACGGTGTTATTTTCGTCGAAAGCATTCACTATTTCCCGTTTATCTTGATCAATCTCTCCGCCGCACTTTCCAACATTGACCGGTCCATGGAAGAATCGGCGCAAAATCTGGGCGCGAATGGTTTGCGCCTGTTCCGGCGTATCGTCTTCCCGTTGGCCATGCCGGGTTACGTCGCCGGTGCGGCACTGGTGTTCATCAAAGTGTTCGATGATTTGGGCACGCCGTTGCTGTTGAACGTCAACACGATGCTGGCCCCACAGGCATATCTGCGGGTCACATCCATCGGCATTTCGGACCCCATGGGCTACGTCATCTCCGTCATCTTGGTTGCCTTTTCTCTGCTATCGCTATGGGTATCCATGCGCGCCTTGAAGGGCAAGGATTACGCCACCGTGCAAAAAGGCGGCGGCGGGTTGATGAAGCGCGACTTACGCAGTTGGGAAAAAGTCGGCTGCTATGGTGTGGTGATTCTCATTTTATTGCTGGTACTGTCGCCGCATTTCGGTTTGCTGTTGTTGTCGTTCGGCACCATTTGGTCTTACGCCGTTTTGCCGGATGCCTTCACCATCGCGCATTATATCACTGTGTTTTCCACCGCGACCCAGTACATCACCAACACGCTTTTGTACGCGGGCTTAGCGGCATTGTTCGATGTAATCTTGGCCACAGCCATCGCCTACGTGGTGTGGCGCACCGATTTGGTCGGGCGCAAGTGGTTGGATTACGGGGCAACGGCGGCGTTGGCGGTTCCCGGAGTGGTGATCGGTATCGGTTATCTGCGCACCTTCCACAGCGTCGATGTGCCGTTGATTGATCAGCCTTTAGCATCATGGTGGGTGATCATCGTTATCGCCATGACGGTTCGCCGTTTGCCCTATGCCTTGCGCTCGTGCGTTGCAGCTATTCAACAAGTCAGTGTGATGTTGGAAGAGGCCGCCGAAAACCTTGGTGCCACCAAGTCTCGTACAGTGTGGAGGATCGTCATTCCGTTGATGTCCGGCGGTATCCTCGCGGGCTTTGTCACCAGCTTCGCCACCGCAGCGGTGGAACTATCGGCAACTATCATGTTGGTGTCGCGCGAAACCGATGCTCCATTGGCTTATGGCATTTATGAATTCATGCAAAGTGCGGCTGGGCGCGGTCCGGGTGCAGCGTTAGGTGTGATTGCGGTTCTGTTTGTCGGCATCGGCACCTATGCATCCCATGTCATTATCGAACGCAGCAATAAGGTGCGCGAACCCAAATCCATAATCGCGGAGGAGACCTAACCCATGATGACCAACGCACATGAACCCGCAGGTGTCGTGATTGAAGACCTAAATCTTTCCTTTGGCGACACCCATGTTCTCAAAGGCGTGGACCTGACCATTAATCAGGGGGAATTCTTCGCCTTTTTAGGTCCTTCGGGTTCTGGAAAATCGACGCTGCTGCGCGCCATCGCCGGGTTTGGTCCAACGCCAACAGGGCGCATTTTAATTCAAGGTCATGACATCGCTGATCTACCACCGTGGAAACGGGATGTGGGCATGGTGTTTCAAAGCTACGCTCTGTGGCCGCACATGACCGTGCGCAAGAACGTCGCCTTTGGTTTGGAAGAACGTAGTCTTCCCAAATTAGAGATCAATGAGCGCGTTGAGAAGGCGTTGGACATGGTCGGGCTTGTCGATTTAGCTGACCGTAGACCTTCGCAACTGTCGGGCGGTCAACAGCAACGCATTGCCTTGGCGCGCACCATTGTGATTGAGCCAAAAGTGTTGTTACTGGATGAACCACTTTCAAACTTGGATGCCAACCTGCGTATTCAGATGCGCCGCGACATTCGCGAACTGCAACAAAAACTGCAGCTCACTACGATTTTTGTCACCCACGACCAGGAAGAGGCCAACACCACATCCGACCGCATGGCGGTGCTTGACCAAGGTGTCATTCAACAAGTCGGCGCACCGATTGAACTGTATGACAATCCTGCAAATCTATTTGTCGCCAAGTTTCTCGGCACAGCAAATATCATCAAAGGCTCGGTCATCACCAACGAGAGTTCTTTGGTGTTTCGCACAGACCGCGGCATGGATATCGCTTTGAACCAGGGATACACCCACGGACGATCCATCGTCTTTCGCCCCCAAAATGTAGATGTGTGTGCGGCGGGTACGGGTGCGGGAGATGAGCACGCAAAGCTGAATGGAAAGATTGAACACATGGAATTCCTTGGTTCGATCATTCGCTATGGCGTGGATGTGAACGGCGACACGGTGCTGGTCGATCATGCCCATAAAATGGGTGAAAGCATCTTCCAGGTAGGTGACAGCGTGGACCTTCTTGTTGACCGAGAAAGTATACTCGTTCTTGCGGCTTAGTATGTTGATATATATATTGAAAAATGGTGCGCCCGGTGAAGTTTGAACTCACGCCCCCTCCCCCCCCCAGATTAGGAATCTGGTGCAAATGAGAGTTGAGGACATTGGGCGATCGAGAAGGATAAGGAAATGTGGGGTGTTTAGGCTGATGCCTGGTCCTCAAATGTCCCTGAGTATCAACGTTATCCATCTCCAATTGTGCTACCAGTGTGCCACAGGAAGTTGTGAAATTAATTGTTGTCTATTTTCTGCACAAAAGCAGTCGCTAAGATGATCCTTGTAAAAGGTCGGCTTTTAGCTACAAGCCGATAAGGTTGATCGGGGCTTGGCTAGGGTGTGAACCCAATTCAAGTTATTGAATTCTTAAAGCAAAGCGTGATTCGATCCTCCTCAGGAGGACTTACATCATGCGTTTTGATTTATCAGATGAAGAATGGGCCGTGATACAGCCGCATAT